>Ga0335081_10000076_pt1 | contig 190232 bp, 176 predicted proteins | sample Lox_Sample_35_FD_206713 | JGI IMG/M metagenome (GOLD analysis project Ga0335081, IMG submission 206713) | Soil microbial communities from Loxahatchee National Wildlife Refuge, Florida, United States - Lox_Sample_3.5 | ecosystem: Environmental > Terrestrial > Soil > Wetlands | place: USA...
CTTTTCTTGGGCGGTGGTATCTTCCTAGTTCGGTAGCAGTCGGCGCAACCTGTAGTGCGGTGGCCTGAGCGCCAACGACTTGGTCGAATTGGCCTGCCGTGGATCGCACACAAGTGCTGCTTGGGAGAACTCCGTTTTCTCAGACTTTTCGTCGTTTTCTTCGACGTCACAATATCAGTGTAGACCATCGCCATCAGGGCAGGCTGCTCAAATCGTGGTCGTTGGGGCCTCCGCCTGACCCGATCCGTCTAAGAAAGCATCCTTTTCGCCGTACTCCGAGGAAGAGGTTTTTCAGTCCGAGTCTGAAGCCCGCCCCGGCAAGATCGCCATGAATCGAGGCAGCGCTCGTCCTTAGTTGTCGCAAAATCGCGATTTCACTCATCATGCTTCAATTTGGACTCGATTTCGCCAAGACGCGTTCTCCAGTTCCCGTGATTCGCCAACTCGCCGAGCGGCTAGAGATGCATCGGCTGCGTCCGGGCAACCACCACTCGGGACCTATCTTTCGCAATGGTGCTGGCAAACCCTTGAACATGAATAATGTTCTTGGGCGCGTAATTCTGCCCGCCTTGAATCGCTGCAAGGAATGCGGAAAAGTGGCGACAAATCATCAGGCCGGAGATCACCACTTCGAGCGAAACGCCAGCATCCCTCAATGGCATGGCTGGCACGCGGCGAGACGCGGGCTGGGGAGTAATCTCTACAGACTTGGCGTGCTGATATAGTCATCCAGCGCATCCTCCGTCATGCGAATGTGAGCACGACCGCGAACTACTACATTAAGACCGCTGCAGACGATGTGCGGAAGGCTGTGACCCAGTTGGAAAGCATGATTCCGGCAGCTCCGGAAACTGTTGCCGGGAGGCTTCGGGACACCTTCGGGACAGTGAATCTCGACTCTTGTGCTATGCCAACCGCTGTGAACTGAAGTGAGATAATGAGGTTACGTCGCATTGGCCCCGTAGCTCAGATGGATAGAGCAGCGGTTTCCTAAATTGCAAGTTGTGGCTTGGTTCTTTTTGTTTTCAATCGGTTAGCTTGTGGTGTGTTGTATTGATTTGTGCGGAAATGTGCACAGAACGAGGCGAGATTGTGCACAAGGTATGCACAAGATTATTACGGACGCGCCCTCGCTTCCGAGGTTGCAACGATTGGCCACTTGTCAACCTTCGGCTTTCCCTTTTCGTCCTGCATTAGAACTTGTATCTCGTTTTTCTCGCGGCGGCCATGCAGCGTTGTACCAGCGTCCGGAACATGGCAACCGCCATGGCCCCGTCTTTGCACGATGAAAATCAGATTCGTGTTCGCCGGGGCACGTAAGGCCATTGTGCAGAAGTTGCCAATCATCCAACTTTTAACCGTGTTCCCGTTCATTACTTCGTATTGCTCGGTGTAGTCCGCCTCGTTTATCTTTTCGGCCCAACCGGCAACACTAGCAACGGCAAACACAAGAACGAGCCACCGTTTCATGCGCCGGATTCTACCACTTGGCTGGCAATTCTTGTATAAAAGGAGGAGTGGGGCTGTAGCTCAGTTGGATAGAGCAAGCGGTTCCTAACCGCTAGGTCGGCGGTTCAACTCCGCCCAGCCCCTCCATTTTCCTGATCGCGGGAGGCTGAAAAATGCGAACCAGTGTCAAGGGCAAAGGCGGCAAAAAACCAAGAAGCGTTTTCCTAGAAGTGGCGTTCTGGAAGGATGGGGACGCCATTCACGTCGCCAGCAACGACCCTGAAGTCCCGACTTTTCACATCATGGTACGCGCGGATGGTTCCAAAAAGAGTGGCCATCCATACCTCTACCGCGAATTAGAGAAATGTCTGGCGGCCAAAGGCGTGTGAAAACAAGAAAACTATCGTCCGACGTAGCTAGTTCCGGAGCGCGAAAAACTCTTCACGACCTCCTCCCCGCCCAACCGAACCGTAAACGTAATCGTGTCGCTCTTGACCGCGCCATCCATGTGCTCGATTTGCAACCACACGTCGCATTCGTGGCTTGCGTCGCCGCTCTCGTCCGGTGTGACCGGACTTCCCAATGAGTAGCCCTCTGGCAAAGCGAACTCCTTGACCTCTCCCGCTGATAATACAACGTGCCAAGCAAAACCCTTCGGATGAAAAAATCGTTTCGTTAGATCAAGTGGCGGGCCCATATTGAGCCAAACCTTGTCCACGAAGAAGCTCGTAATGCCTAAATTGGCCACCCAAATAACGATCTTCGGTTCACGCAGTTCGGCCCCGAATTTATATCTAATCGCTTCGCGCGCCTTTCGTTCCTGATCTTCACTACTCCAGCGCACCTGTTGGGCAGAAATCTGCTGGCCGATTAACGAATTGTTTTTGCCGATGGCCTTCCACTGGAACACTGCGTATATCCCTAGAAATACCGTGGCAAGCGCCTCGATAATAGGGGCGCTGGTTTGAAGGGCTGACCAAATTACTTTCACAAAACATGAAGCAGTGCCGGTGCCGGGTGTGATAGCAAATACGTTCGTCATTCAGTTTGGGCCCTTGCAGGTGCACGACAACAGCAAACTCCAGATGAACAAGATCGACCAAGCCATCAAGAAGATTATCGGTACGATCTGTATGAGATAGCGATACGGGGGCAAGCCCCCTCCCTTTTGCTGCGTGACAAAATCAGTTCCGGCTACATCAAGTTTCGATTCAATCACGCGCAACGATTCCCACCAATAGAGCACATAGCCATGAGTCTTGTGATTGTTGTATAACCACACGATTGTTAAGGCGATGCCCAAAATCGAAACTACGCCTCCGGCCCAGATCTCATCGTGCTGTCGGCTTAGAATGTGCCAACAGCCAGCGATAGCTGCGGTTTCAAATGCGGCAAAATAATTGCTTCGCTGCCAGTACGAGTCAACCTGAGAACGCCAAGTTTCAAAAATCTGTGTGTAAACCTGGAATAACTTCTCGTCCGGCTCCATTTTTGCTCTTCTTTCCTCATGGCGAAAGGGGCGCACCCAGTTAGAGAATGTGTGCTGCCCATATCGCTAAGCCCGCGACCAAAATGCCCAAAAGGAAAGCCCCTGTTTGGACATAAAAGAGAACCCATGTCATCTTGCCAATTGTTCTGACGAAAGCGCGCTGCGCCGATAGTTTGCTATCTATCCCCTCTTTGGTATCCCCTTTCTTAGCTAAACTTTCACGGCAGCGCGCAATCTTCGTAGTTCTTCTGAAGTCAACGAGCCGACAGAGAACGCAAATGGTTCCAAAGAAGATAGATAGCAATAGAACAATTAGTGCGAGGTGGAACCACAACTTTTCACGGCAACTAAGATGTGGTGCTAATTCTCGCGCGAGGGCGCACAAATAGCCAAAGCTGGCCGTGGCGAAACCGATAATCAAATTGATCGCATAGCCAAGCTGGGCCGTTGTGTTGGTCTGCCAACGAACGAAGCTGCCGTCATCGTGCATATTTGCGTGGCGCAAGTGGGGAAGGCCGTCTGTTGGCCGCCTTTATACCGTGAAGCGTAGTTTGTCGCTGAGGCCTTGTCAATTCAACGTCCCGGCGCGGTAACTCCAGAGGGTACCTTCGCGGCCTCGCAGTTTTCCGGGATCTCCGTTAGTGTCTCGACGAGCCGCAGGAGGCCAACATGAAAAATCCGAAAGTGAAATTCGATGTCAAGCGAATCGCTCGACTTTACAAGTCAGGAAAAAACGTGAGCCAGATCGCCCAGGCACTTGGTTATCCGAAGGGCCACGGCCAAAACCGAACGCGCGTCGCGCTGACGGGTGGCCCGGCCTTTCGCGTTCTTTGCGAAGGCCGGGGATTTCAGACTTCTTCCCTTCGACGAATGGTCGGATATATCCCCAGTCGTTCGCGCCTTCGCGCCGTCCAGCATGACTCAATCTCGACTCCAACATCCTCGCCTGTCAGGTAGTGTCGGAAGCTGCTCCATCCCCAATCTTCGGGACTTTCAACCAATCCGCGCTTGACTGGGTTGCGGTGCATGTAACGCAGCTTCTCCACCCGCTTGCCTTCGCTCCACACGTTGAAATCATAATAACGGGCCTGCCAAAAGGGTGTCGTGGGGGCGACGGTGCTCCGCAGCTTGCGCGACACGGTTTGTTTCAACATTTGCAAAGCCAGGGACAATCTGGCTCGCTGCGGTTCGCTAACCAGCAAATGGACGTGCTCCGGCATGACCACAAATCCGACAACAAAGAAGCCATACCATTGCCGAGTCCGCTCGAAAGTATGAACAAAAACGTCTCTGCTCTCGGCTCGCGTCAGCAAGGGCTCACGATGGTAGCAAGTAAAGGTGACATAGTGAAGATGCCGAGCCTGCTGATAGCGCTTGAGACGTGAGGGCACGGATCCACGCTAAGATTAGAGAGAATGACTGTCTGTGATTGCTGAACATTCCCCGGCCTTCGCAAAAAGCGCGAAAGGCCGGGCCACCCGCGCCAAACCATAAGTCAAAGTTTCTCTCGCCAGCGTGAAATCTGCCTTAGCTTCACGGTCACACTGCTCATTCGTAGCGCAACGCCACCATGGGGTCAACACGCGACGCCCAGCGCGCAGGGATAAAACAGGCAAACATGGCCACCGCGCAGAGCAAGAGGGCGACGCTCGAGAACGTCAGGACATCGGTGCTGGTTACGCCGAGAAGCAAACTGCTCAGGAAGCGAGTCAAGATTAGTGACAGCAACAAGCCCAGTCCGACGCCAGCCGCCATCAGCCGCGATCCATGGCCCAACACCAGACGGAAAACATCTTGCCGGTTTGCCCCAAGGGTCACGCGGATCCCGATTTCATGAGTGCGCTGCCGCGTGGTGTAGGAGGTGACACCGTAGATCCCAACCGCAGCCAGAACCAGAGCCAGCAGCCCGAATGCGCCCACAAAGGTGCCCGCAACCCGCTGACCGAAACTGGCGAATTGCGTGCGCACATCGAGCGTGGTCATGTCGAACAGCACCAGGTCAGGGTTCATTTCATGGACAGTCTTCTCCACCAACTTCCCAAAGTTCAGCGGATCTCCTGCCACGCGCGCATTGATAATCATGTTTGTCCGGTACACCTGGTACATCGGCAGATAGACAAACGGCAATGGTTTCTCATTCAGTCCGATCTCTTTGCAGTCCCGCGCCACGCCGACCACGGTGAACCACTCGTGCGTGATATCGGAGTTGAGTTGCTTGCCCAACGCTTCCTGCCCAGGCCAGTAGTGGTTGACAAAAGCCTCGCTGACGATGACGGCGCGTTGCGAACTCTTGGTGTCCTGCAGGGTAAAGTCTCGTCCCTTGACCAGAGGAATCTGCATCGTGCGAAAGTAGTTTGGCGTGATGAACGCAACCTGAGTTTCCATCGAGACGTTTGGCGGGGGAACGTATCCTTCCGGCTTGACGCTGGTCGAGCCTCCGCCAAACCCCAGCGGCACTCGATCGGACAGCGCCACCGATTGAACCCCGGGCAGGGTTTCCAGTTTCGCGACCAGCTGGCGGTTGAACTCTGTCCCGGTCGCGTCGGAATATCCCGCAGTAAACAGATCGTAGGATGTGATCAGGACGTTATGAGGGTTGAATCCCGGGTCGATGAGTTGTGCGCTGCGGAAGCTGCGAATGAACAAGCCTGCGCAGATGAGCAGCAGCAGGGACAGCGCAATTTGCGCCACAACTAATCCGCTGGCGAGGCGCGCTTTCCTGAGGCCACTCGAAACGCTTCCCGCCTCCTCCTTCAACACCGCGACCGGCGCCACACCGGAGGAGCGAAGGGCAGGCAGAATTCCGAAAATTACGCCGGTCAGCACGGAGATCACCAGCGTGGCGAGGAGAACCGTGCGGTCCGCCGTGATACTGAGTTGCAGTGGAAGATCCTGCGTCACGGGCATGAACTTCATGAGCGTTCCCTGGGTCCAGAAGGTGATCAACAAAGCCACACCACCCCCAGCCATGGCGAGTATGAGGCTCTCCACCAATAGTTGCCGCACCAGTTGCCACCGGCTCCCGCCCAACGAGATGCGAATGGCAATTTCCTTCCGGCGTCCTACGGACCGGACAAGCATGAGATTGGCTACGTTGACACATGCGAGCAGCAGTACCAGGCCTGCAATGGCCATCAAGGCCGGCAGGAGCGTCGAAAGGAAAAAATTAAGCCCAAACGGGTTCCGCCATAGCGGATATACGCTCACTGTGTCGTGGCCTTTGTGTTCGTCGGGATAGCTCTTCACCTCCGGCTGCAGCCGTAGCGTCATCTCCTGTTGCGCCTGCTGCAGCGTGACGCCCGGTTTCATGCGTCCGAACCCAAGCAACCAGAACTGGTGATGGTCATGTAGCAGGTTACCGAGCGGATTGAGTTGCTCTTCCATCATGACCGGGACCCAAAGTTCGGTCCGAAGCCCGGTCTGGCTGCCCTGAAAGGCTGCCGGCGCAACGCCCACGATGGTGTAAGGGTGTTGGTTGATGTCAATTCTGTGGCCCACGATGTCGGGATTCGCCCCGAAACGGGTCTGCCAGAGGCGGTAGCTGATGACGGCGACGGGCGCGCCTCCGGGAGTCGCGTCCTCTTCGGGCAGAAAAGCGCGGCCAAGGACTGGTCGCACGCCCAGCACATCGAAGTAGTTTGCTGACGCAACCATGCCCGAGATGCGCTCCGGTTTGCCTCGGCCGGTCAGACTCATCTGCGCGAATCCGCACGCCGCGATTCCTGCAAAACTCTGCTGCCCGTTTCGCATGACCTCGAAGTCAGGGTAGGTAAACGGGAAAGGGAAGTCTCCGGGCTTGCTCAGCGTCAACGACACCACCTCGCTTGGCTTGGTGAGTCCGGGGACTGGATTCAACAGAGTCGAGTTGATCCAACTGAAGATGGTGGTGTTGGCCCCAATTCCCAGGGCCAGCGTCAGGATGGAAAGCGCCGCGAAGCCTGGCGCCTTGGCGATCACCCGCAGGCTGTACTTTACGTCCTGCCAGAGAGCAGTCATCGAGCCACCTCCGGATACAATCTACACTCGTCTGAGCAAGTCCGCGCCCGAACCTTGTAACTACTCTAAGCCAAAGATCGCCTGCAAGTTGCATATATTCCCGCAGTTTCAGTCGCGTGTTGGGGTGTGCGATTGTGGGATAGGCGAGAGCGAAACTGAACATTAACTGAACCTGTCGAAAGGCTGCGGTCGCCCGGGAGTGTACTGCGGTTAGATCCCGGCCGTGGACCGCTGCGCTGGCAGCGGAACCGGCAGTTCATTGGCGTCCAGGGTCTGCCGGATGCGGCTGGCAAGAAAGGTCAGGGGATAAGGTTTTTGCAGAATGGACGGCGCATGGTCGATGGTTTTGTTCGAATCCGCCATCGCCGTGTGCTCGGGATAGCCTGACGTGAACAACACCTTCACGCGTGGCCGCAACTGTTTCAGCTCGCGAGCCAGATCGTGACCGCCCAGTTGGGGCATCACAACATCGGTTACCAGCACGTGAATAATGCCTTTATAGTGCTTGGCGATTTGCAGGGCATCGGCGCCATTGCTGGCATGCAACACGGTGTAGCCTTGATTCTCCAGGTAATCGCGCACCATATCCCGAATCTGGTCCTCATCTTCGACTACCAGGATGGTTTCCGTCCCTTTTGTCCGACCCTGAACGGCGGGCTGTTCCTCGGCCGCTCGCGGCAGACTGGCGGCTTCGGGAAGGTACACATTGAATGTTGTTCCGTGGCCCAGTTGACTGCGGAAGGAGACCCATCCACCACTCTGAGTGACAACGCCGTAGACGCTCGCCAAACCTAAGCCCGTTCCCTTGCCCAGTTCTTTAGTGGTGAAGAACGGCTCGAAGACATGGCTCTGAGTGTCCGCGTCCATTCCCGTACCCGAATCCGTTACGGTCAGCACCGCATAGCTCCCGGGCTGGCGTTGCGCGTCCCCCGTCTCGCGGACTTCTTCCTTGCGCGTTTCGATGGTCAGCGTGCCGCCGTTGGGCATGGCATCTCTGCCGTTGACCGCCAGGTTGAGAACGACCTGCTCCATTTGCCGTTGATCGACCCTCACCCAGAGCGCCGGGCCGGTCTTCAGGCTGACTCCAATGTTCTCGCCGATGACGCGATCCAGCATTTTGCCAACGTCTGCGACCACAGTATTGAGGTCCAGCACCTGCGGCTGCAAGACCTGTTTACGGCTGAAGGCGAGCAGCTGCCGGGTGAGTGCGGCAGCGCGTTCTACGGCGTCGCGAGTGGCGGTGGCGTCGTTGTAAACCGGATCGCTAGCCTTCAGATGGCGCAGCAAGCGTTCGTTATGACCCTGGATGATCATCAGAAGATTATTGAAGTCGTGGGCTACGCCTCCAGCCAACTGGCCGACGGCTTCCATCTTCTGCGAGTGGCGGAGTTGATCTTCAAGCTGCTTGTGTTCGGTAACGTCGTGAAGAACGCCCTGCATTACCGGCCGCTGCCCATCGGTTGTCTTCAGATAAATGGCATCATCGCGAAACCAGAGTATTCGACCGTCGCCGGTCACCAGGCGGTACTCGGCATGGTAGGCGCCGCCGGCCTCCCAGAATTGGGTTTCTGCAGCTAACGCGCGATCCCGGTCGTCGGGGTGAAGGTGGTTCACCCAATTCGAAGAGTCGGACATCCATTGTTCGGGGGAGATACCGAGAATGGATTGGATCTGCGGGCTAACGTAAAGCCAACGTCCCATCACCCCGATTTCCGCGAGGTAGGTGATGGCCGGAAGTTGCTCCACCAGCGAGCGATAACGGTTCTCTGCGGCTTTGTAATTGCGCTCCGCCTGCTCTCGTTCAATTGCAACTCCCGACAGATGGCCGGCGCAATCAATCATGCGGAAGTGCTCAGGGTTCGGAGCTTTGGGCTCGCGGTAGTAAACCGCAAAGGTTCCGAGAATCTTACCGGTGCGCGAACGAATCGGCGTCGACCAGCAGGCGCGGAGATTGTGCGGGAGGGCCAGGTGGCGATAGTCCTTCCAAAGACTGTCGGTAGCGATATCGGTGACGATGACCGACTCACCCCGGTAGGCCGCGGTTCCGCAAGAGCCGACATCGGGGCCAACTGGGGCTCCGTCGATCGCGCGGATGTAGTCGGCCGGAAGGCTGGGAGCCGCGCCGTGCCGGAGAGTCATGCCATCGGCATCGACCAGCAACACCGAACAAAGCACACCGGGCAGCTGCTTTTCGATGCACTTGCAGACCCCGTCCAATGCCAGGGACAAAGGCGTGTCGGTAGTGATCAGCTCCAGGACAGTCTTATAGAGCTCGGCGAGAACGCCATGCAGCCTTACATCATCCGATGCGTTCTTCATCTGGGCGCCGGTGGACATAGTAAATGAATGCTGACAGCGTTCTTTCTACCCGGATTCCCCAGTTCCGGGAGGATGTGGAGCTTCCTGCAATTTTGTGCTGGTGTAGGCCATTATTCACGAGCCATAAATCACCAGCACGTTACGTAGGTAATAGAATGCGTCGGTATGTGATCTGTAACCTTGTAACCACATTATCAAACCATGAGACTGGCGCTAAATTCCTTTTGAGGGTTCCTATGAATGGCAAGCAATCGTTGGCAACCGTGCAGCTCTCAACGGCAGAAGGTATCGGTACCATCACTCTACAGCATCCGCCGGTCAATGCCCTCAGTAAGCAGTTGATCGAGGACATCTCCGATGCTTTAGAGCAGATGAAACTGGCGGCGGTTTCCGTGGTGATCCTGCGCGCACCGGCGGGCGCCAAGGTGTTTTCAGCCGGGCACGACGTCAAGGAATTGCCCACCAATGGGCGTGATCCGCTGACCTATAACGATCCGCTGCGTCATGCGGTGCGGAAGATTGAGAATCATCCATCGCCAGTGATTGCCATGGTGGAAGGTACAGTCTGGGGTGGCGCTTGCGAACTGGTCATGGCCTGCGACCTGCTCATTGCGGCGAAGGATGTAACCTTCGCGCTCACCCCGGCCAAGCTGGGGATTCCTTACAATCTGTCGGGCACACTCAACTTTTTGAAAGTGGCGGGGATGCATCTGGTGAAGGAGATGGTTTTCACCGCGCAGCCAATGTCGGCTGACCGGCTGGCAATCTCCGGCGTCGTCAATCACGTGGTAGCGCGCGAGGACTTGGAGTCGTTCACACTGGCGCTGGCGCGAGGAATGGCCGAAATGTCGCCTCTGGTTCACAGGATCGTGAAAGAGGAACTGCGCGTCCTGGGCCACGCGCACCCGCTAAACCCGGAAGCGTACGAGCGCATTCAGGCGTTGCGGCGGCAGGTCTACGACAGCAGCGACTATCAGGAAGGAATCAAGGCGTTTCTGGAAAAGCGGAAGCCGGAGTTCCAGGGACGGTAGAGAGTTGGAGATGTGCGTTGAGCCGTGTCGGAAAGATTTCTTAACAATTGCAACATTTTTCAGACATTTTTCAGCTTGACACGCGGCTGATGTCCGCGATAACGTTCCTGACCGCAGTACCTTCCCTGGGGCTTCACCAATCTATCCGCTTGGAGGCCGCATGACTGTCGCTTCGCTCTCTCGCTCTCTCTTTGTCTGCTTAGCCTGCTTGCTTCTGGCCAGAGTGTGACCACCTGGCACAACGATAACAACCGTACCGGCTGGCAGCAGTCGGAAAGCACGCTTACCCCTTCGGCCCTGACGACCTGCAACTCACAACCCTGTTTTGGTCTACTCTGGCAGTGGACTGGAATCTCAGGCCCGGTGTACGCGCAGCCCTTGGCCGTCGCAGGTCTACCCACTATCGGAGGTTGTACTAGCCCTTGCAGTCTGGTTTTTATCGCGACCGAACAAGACATGCTGTATGCCTTCAACGCATCCTCGAACTCGCAAACCCCGATCTGGAGCACTGATCTCGCAGCTAACGTGGGCGACACCTATGTCAATTGCGTGGGATTGGTTCCGTCATTTGCGCCGTGTCAGACCCAGCCAGTTGGACCGACGGTTGGAGTTACCGGCACGCCAGTGATCGACACCAATAGCAATTTGCTATACGTTGTCGGCGCGGTTCAGAACGGTCAGGTTTCGGTCGGGTACGAATTGTTCGCGGTGGACATCACGACCGGCAACGTTCAAGGTTCAATCGCGATCGGTGGCACTGTCAGCGGGCAGGCACCGCCGCCGCCGCCGCCCGGCCTTTGTACCTCCACTTACCCTGGGAATCCCGGATCGACGATCTCGTTTGACTCGAGCCATATCCAGCGCGCGGGGTTGTTGCTGCTAAATCATAACCTGGTGTATGTCGCCTTCAGCGCCAACCCGCCCGAAGAAAACCTAAACGGGTGGCTCTTTGGCTACAGGTATTCCAACCCGACATTTACTCCTGTAACTCCGTTCGTGCCTACGCCATTTGGCACTGGTGGCGGCATCTGGCAAAGCGGCGCAGCTTTGGCAGCCGAAGTCAAGCAGGATGGTACAACGTACATTTATGCTGCAAGTGGCAACGGGACTTTTGACGCGGCGGCCACACAGCCGGTCGGCAATGATGTTGGCAACAGCCTAGTAAAGATCCAGGTAAATACCAGCACAGGTGCCATGACAGGCGTCGACTATTACTCGCCCTTCAACATGAACACTTACCTGGGCGATGGCGTCTGTGAGGAGGATGCAGATTTCGGGTCTGGTGGGGTGTTATTGTTTCCCGAGGCGTTCTACCACGATCTGAACAACGCCAACGGTCACGCCTATCCCAACATGAGCGTTGAGGGAGACAAGCAGTCCGTCCTCTACACGCTGGACCGCGACCATCTGGGAAAGTTCAACACAAACGGCGGGAACCTGCTGGAGTTGAGTCAGATTCGGTTTCCCGTCGAAACTGACCAAGGATTCTGGTCAACGCCTGCTTATTGGAAATATGTAGATTCAGGCAGCAATCCACACTACTACCTCTACGCTTCGGTAAGCACTGATAGCAAGCCGCAGAGACCCTTTCCAATGGATATGTATCAACTGGCCACCAGCGGAACTTCCGGGCCAATAGGTGCGATCAGCAGCAGCACAAATGCCCTATTCTGCTTCTCGACGACGCCAACGGTCTCGTCAAGCGGCACAAATGGTGGCGGCATCGTATGGGCCATAGAGAACCGGAACTTTGACAATCCTCTCAACCCCGACTGTAACGGCAGTGTTCTGAGCGCCGGGTTGCACGCCCTCGATGCAACGAATTTCCAGAATGAGCTTTACTCGAGCAGGAATCTGAATGCCGGCCTCGGCTTAGCTTCCACTTTTTCGAGCCCGACGGTATTCCAAGGCCGGGTGTATGTAGGAACACAAACCAAAGTGAACGTCTTTGGTCTTTGCGCCACCCAGTCAGGTGGGTGTAAGCAGTGAACAAGGGGAGGTTGATGAAATTCACCTGTTGCGCGACGACTGTGTTGGCGTTTCTGATCGCTACTGGATACTCCGCACTGAGCGCCCTGCACGCCCAAACACAAGACCCACCCAGAGCAAGCTTGGCCAGTCGGGTATCGCCACCGGCAAATCCAGCACTGTCCTGTTCCCCCGCCCCTTGCGTGGGGTCGCCTGTGTGGCCCTCCACTGAGGGCTTCACTGTGAATGCCCCCATTGCCGCGAATCCGGTGAACCCAAAGCAGCTCCTCCTCGGTAGCTATACCACCAATTGTCCCTATCCTTATGGTGGGGGATTCTATTTGTCGCATGACGGTGGTTCGACCTGGGGCGGCCTCATCTGCATGGACCTCGTAACCATCGGGGGTATCGTCTACACGTCTTCGTCCCCTCCGATGGTTGGATTTGACCATCAAGACACGGCGTACCTGGCGGACTTTTTTGTGGACATCAGCGACTCCTCCTCTGCTGGATTTATTGCGTTTGAAAAATCCACCGACGGTGGTCGCAACTGGACCGCCCCAGTCCCCGCTTTGGGGCGTCCGAATAGCGATACGGTACACCCCTCCCTTGCGGTCGATGTCGGCTCGTCGAGCCCGTATTTGAACAGCGTTTATATTTCGGCGGTCGTGGCTGGGCCGATTCAAGACATCACAAAGAACCAGGTGACCGTCTCGCACTCTCGCGACCAGGGTAACAGCTGGAAGCAGGTCGCGGTGGCCCCGGTACAGACTTCTCCAAAGGTCGATTTCGACACCAGCCTGACCGTGGGCAAAGATGGGACGGTGTACGTGACCTGGATGTACTGCAACACTGGCCCGTCCGCTTGCGGCAACCTGAAGGGCTACATGCTGTTTTCGAAGTCGACGGATGGCGGCGATACTTGGTCGGCTCCGGTGCTGATGACGACTCTTGACCTCCCACCTGAACTAGTGCTGCAGAACACGGGGAACTTCGTCACAACTATTCCCGTGATTGGAGTGGACAACAGCAATGGACCCTACTCTGGAAATCTTTATGTTACCCTGCCCAACTGGACAGGAAGCTACTTCCAGGTGGGAGTGATCCATTCGACCGATGGCGGCAAGACCTGGTCAAAGCCCGTGGCGCTGGCGCCACCGAGCGATACGCACGACCAATTTTTCCCTTGGCTATCGGTCAGCCCAACGGGGCTTGTCGGCGTAAGTTGGCTAGATCGGCGGAACGACCCCGCGAATATCGAATATCAACCGTTTGCTGCGATCTCGCGGGACGGCGGTCAGAGCTTCGAGCCAAACATATTACTTTCCGACGCCTTTTCAAACCCTGGCGTAGGGACGGCAAGTGGCTGGATGGGCGATTACATCGGCAATACTTGGGCGGGCCCAAACAACTTCGTCGCCGCCTGGATGGACAACAGCAACAGCCAGTACATGGTTGATGCGGTGGGCGGAATTAGGCTGAAGTAGATTTTTTCACAAGGAGAAACGACATGGAATGGACCACTCCGAGGTTTGAAGAGATCGCGCTGAATTGCGAGATCAACGCATACGCTTGCGCAGAGCTGTAATCGAGATCGGCGATCTTACTGAAATGCCCCGTTAAAGAAAATATCCGTATACTGTTGCGCGATCTGTTCCGCCGACAAGGATCCTTCCGGTTTGTACCACTGGTAGATCCAGTTGATCATGCCCAGCAGGGCGAGCGCGGCGGCGCGGTGTGTCACGGTCCGCGAGGAACGGCGAAGCTGCTGCACCCCGGCAATCAGTTTTTCGACGAAGTGCAAGTATTCTTTCTTCCGCGCATTGATTCGCCGGCGCAAGGACGGCCGCAGCGGATGATGCTCGTGCAGCAGCACGGTAATCTCACGATCTCGATAGCTCAGCACCACGGCCACATGCAAACGAATCAGTGCGCGCAGCGCTTCCTCCGGATCGCGGATGGTTCGGACAGGATCTATTACTCGTTGCTGGGTGATGTCCAAGGCATGGTTCATCAGGTCAAACAGGATCTCGTCCTTGCTCTGGAAATGGTGATAGAGGCCGCCTTTGCTGAACTTCAGTTTGGCGGCGACGTCATTCATCGACGTGGCGTCGTAGCCCTTCTGATAAAACAGGCGGGCGGCAATGCGGAGAATCTCTTGCCGGGAATCGACCGCACTTTCTCGGGGCACGGGGAAAGAATATATGCGGTTACGTGAAAACAGCAATTCGCTGTTCTGCACTGCATCCCGAACTGTGACTGCGGGGTGCGAAACTCCATCTGTGCATACTGCTGTGCAAAACTGCACTCTGCCGTTTAGATCATTTGCAAAAGCTCGAATCTACAGTAACTTCCGTTAACGTTATTTCGCGTCTCTTGCGCACGCGCTTTGCACCGAAAAAGGGCGTTGACATTTTGCGTGAGACTGTTTAGTTTGGCTCGCGTCGACGGCCAAAAGGGTTGGCTCAAATAAAATTTAGCCAGTCCGAAGTAGGCTGAGTGAGCGGCTCGGCAAGGCAACTTGTGGAGCACCCAAACCTGAAAAAACCAACCTCCCTGCGAGGGGACGCTGGGGTTTGGGACTGCGAAAGCGGTGATCACATCGAAGGCTGTGACGGTACGTGCATCCACGTTGTCGGTTTCCTCGCAGAAGCTGGCGGCTAGAGCACAACCAATGTCACAGCCTTTACTATTTCTGCCGCGCTTCGTTCATCCACAGGCGGTTTTCCTCTTGCGAGATTTGTTTACTAGCCGACCTGCCGGAGAGATTCCTGCCTGCGTCGGCTCCAGTCTTCTTTGGAAAGGATCTTGGGACCTGCCTCAATTAACCTTGGCAGCATCTCGAACACAGCTACCGGGCTCCACTTCGAGCCCTGGCGGGTCAGGAAGCCACGCTGGTTCAACTTTTCTGCGATGAACGAGTAAGGGCCATCCTGGATGATCAATTCCATAATAGTAGCCAGAATCTCTGCCTCTTCGGGGTTCTCCTCAAGCGTTCGGCAGTCGCCGCCAACGCGCAAGCCAAAAGGCGGATACTCAGCCCCCGGCCGCTCCACGGAGACCTGCTCGCCGCCTGGCACAACCCGCTCCCACTCGATGGCGACGGGCGTCCAACCTTGGCGCTGATATTGCTGGATTTCATCAAGTGTAAGAAGATGCGACACATTCTGCCGGATACGCTCGGTCGGCATGACGAACCTCCCCTTTGATCAGGACACGTAAAGCTAACAGTTTGACGCAGCAGCGGAGCCACCAAACCATCGAGTCCAGTAAATCCTGTCTTTTCATGATGCCAGCGACGCTACCCGAAGACATCAGATGTCCGCTTGCGGGATGGCGTGTCCGGGATCGGGCGAGGCCAAGAAACTGGTTGCGGATCGTTGTGCTCGCCCTCCCCACACTGACGTCACCGGCGTAACCCAACAGAACATGAGACGTAGGACACACCCGTCCGGTGACGAAGATCACCGCGAGCAAGCCCCGTAGCCCGCTAACCTGAACCTGACCCTAATTACAATTGCGGAGCTTGCTCATGGCCTATGTGATTACTGATGCCTGCATCAAAGACGAACTGTGCGTCGATGTTTGCCCGACCGATTGCATTCACCCCAAGAAGGACGAGCCGGGCTTTCAGGAAGCTACCCAGCTTTACGTGGATCCGGCCGGCTGCATCGACTGCGGCGCCTGCGTGCCGGTGTGCACTTCGGAATCGATCCATGCGCTTGAGGATCTTCCGGAGGAAAAGAAGAGCTTCATCGAACTGAACGAGAAGTACTACGCGAACTGAAGCTAACTTCCACGGTGGCCGGGATGCAGGCGTGCTGCCGATTCAAAGCGCGCCAGCGAGGTCAAAGACTCACGCTGCAGCGTGTCCGAGAGTTCGTCGAGGATGACCTGCAGCGACTCCGGGTTCTCGTTGAGAATCCGCCCGATGCTTTTCCGGTCAACCGTCAGTTCGCCGAGTTTCCGGGCTCCTCGGATGTCCGGTTCCAATACCCACGGTAAGCTGGGCAGGAAATTGCCGGCAGAACAAGTGTTTGTTTCGACCACTGCAAAGGGAAAGTCAAGCCCGCCCAAACTCATCCAATGCACGACCATCTCCTCGACGTGCGCCGGACAACACAGGCAATGAATACCCCGGCGCTCTGCTATCTCGCTTTCCCAACGGAGAATCAGCAGTTTGTCTTCCTGGTGAGTCGCCGCCAGAAGAAACCACACTTGCCCCTCTGACTTCTCCTCTCCGCAAATCGCGCAAACCTGCAGGCAGCTTCCAGTCATGACACTCACCGGCTCTTCAGGCCAGCTTCTGTAAAGGCGATTTCTCGCTTGGCCTCACCGGAGTGACCGGGGAACAAGACCGCACCGACCCCGCCGGCATCTTCGATGTCTTATCCGGAAGCGGAACCAGCACCATGCCGCGCTCTTTTTCAAATGAGAGCGTTAAGATGGCGGCACATTGGTCACACAACCAGTAGTACTCGACGCGACGCCCAAATCCACCTTGCCACACCGGGTTGCGATAACGCGTCAGGTCCGACGCATCGACTTCTATCAGGAATAATTTTCCTTCGCTCAATTTGCGGAAAGGACTGGCACATTGTGGGTTCGCGCACTTGTGCAGCATGGGGCTCTCCCGATTTTGGACACAACGTCGCAGTACAGCAGTGCACGCGATGCGCCATCCTCAGTTGCTGAAACTGCGCTCCTTAAATGCTTGAGATGCGAAGAAGTGTCGGTGAGATTCCTTTTGGAACAGCTGCCGATTGCCGAATGCGCTGCCGAACCCTCGTCAGGTGTCAGGCGCACGCCGTCCGTTTCGCTATGCGCTCGGCCCGTTTTGGGTCAACACGTTATCATCATTGAACATGTCGAAAAGCGTCCTCATGTGTGCTCCCACATTCTTCGATGTGCGCGAGCCCAAGAATCCCTACATGCGGCTGCCCATTGATCCGGTAAGAGCACAGCATCAATGGGAGAACCTGCGCCGGTGCTTGGAGGAATCGGGTCTCAAAGTCGAGCTGATTGATCCTGTAAGAGAGCTGGACGACATGGTCTTCGCTGCCAATCAGGTGTTCGTCGGGGTTCATGCCAATTTGGGAAAGTTCATTGTTCCCAGCCGTATGAGACATCCCTCGCGGCAGAAGGAAGTCGCTTTTTATGTCGCCTGGTTCCGCAATCGCGGCTACAAGATCCTCGAACTGGATCTCAGCGGGGAATATCTGGAAGGGCATGGGGACTTGCTGTGGCATCCAGACCGTTGCCGAATCTGGGCGGGACACGGTTTTCGTTCCACTAGCGGTGGAATACAGCGATTTTCCGCCGCCATGGGCGAGTTGGGATTTCCCGTGACTGCGCTGGCACTCACCGATCCTCATTGCTATCATCTGGATACCTGCTTCTGCCCGCTGAACCAAGAGACAGTCCTCATCTATCCGGGAGCATTCTCGGCGTCCGCATTGGACTCTATTCGTGATGGCTTCTCTCGTGTGCATGAAATCAGCGAGGAAGAATCGCGGCAGTTGGTCGCGAATGGAATCGTGGCGGGTGGGCGTTACATTACGCCGCGGGTGACGGACAATCTCTGCAAAATCCTCGAACTGGAAGGACTGACGCCGGTGGTAGTGGATACCTCGGAATTTGAAAAGTCCGGCGGAAGCGTCTTCTGCATGAAGACGTTCATCGACTAGCTTACTTTTTTTGCAGTTCGCGGATGTAAGCCACGATCATCCTGACCTGGTCGGGGTTTACACCCTTGGATTGAAATGCGTGCGGCGGCTTTTTGCTCGGGCCGCCGTTGGCGATGCTGTCAGCCAGGCCGGCATCGCTGGCATTCCTGGCATCGTCGGAGATGAGGCTGGGGATCCTGGCCGCAGGTTTGCCGGCGCCATCCACCCCGTGGCATGCCGCACACCTGGTGTTATAGAGCGTTGCGCCATCATCAGCCGCCCATGCTGGAACGGAAAAAACTACGAGTGCGGCCAATGCCATAGTTGCAGCGAGCCCAGTGATTTTCATATTCGCTCCCACTTGAGACGCCATCAATCCCAGATAGCAGTTTCTAACCGCGGCAACCAGCGTGCCGTGATGCCGGTCACCAAGTTTTGTGACCCTGTTTGCTCTCCGTGCGACGGTTCCCTATTATGGATTGATCCTGAATTGAGGGACGTGCAATGGCAGAACCGACTTATGATGAGTTGAAAGCGCGCCTGGAAGAATTAGAGAAGCAACAAGGCCAGCGCCGAACCGGCAGCCTGGAGTTTCGCGTCAGCGAAAAAGGCGGCGTGAGCGTGTACGGGCTAGGACGTTTCCCCGTTACGTTGTACTACGAGCAGTGGACGCGTCTGCTGGAGGCTTCGGACAAGCTTCGCCAGTTCCTGGACGACAACAAGTCCAAGCTCAAGCTGAAGGGCCAGTAAGTTCCGAGCGTGGCGCGGAGCGGCCCGACGCCGCCCCGCGGTAATTGTCTTGTCGTCAGGCGACAAGCACGTTTACGAAATGCTCACAAAGGCTTGTCTCGACCGTGTAAACTTTCCAGGTAATCGGAGTTGTCAAAAATGGTTGCAGTATCTGCTCTACCCTGGGCAGGACTTCCCGCTCGTAGCGGTCCGCATCCTTCTTATCTGTCCATAGGGTGATGCTGACAACTTTCTCATTCCTCATCTCGGGGATGAGAGGAATCACATCTACGAATCCGGGCTGTTTCTTCAGGATCGGGTGGATTTCATTTCGCACGATCCTGATCAGCTCATCTCTCTTGTCGAACTTGGGAATAAACTCAAGCACACGCGCAAACATTGGGAGTCCTCCTTTTTCCGGTTTGCTAACGGGTTCTGTGTGAGGCTCAGAGAAGCCGTGCTCAGGCGCGGGCAGCCCCCGAGTTGACCTATGGTGAAGAAACTAGGCCTGCGGGGCTTCGTTGTCAGTGATGGGTGACTGCTGGGAGTGTGACAAGCTGGTTGGGCGGGAGGGGGCCACGGGCGTTCCATTCCTTCGCGGTTCTGTCCGCCAGAAGTGGAGACAGTCCTACACTGTTGTCATCCCGAGCGGAGCGAGGGATCTGCAGTCCGGTCACGCCATCCTGTTGTGAAAGTCAAATCCACTTCTGAGAACAACATGGCGATGGATTCTATCGAGCGCGTAAAACAGCTTTCTCGGTAGCTTGTGGCAGCTGGATCGCGACGAAATAGTCTTCCGGGAAAAGGTAATCCTCGCCAGATTCGTCGATCACTCGAATCTGCTGTACTTTCGCCGTCGCCGGATCCGGAACCACCTGGTACAACTTCCGCAGTTCCAAAGAAGCAGGATAGTCTTTGTTCTTCACGCAAACTACAAATTGTCTTCGTTTCATAAACGCGACCGATGACTTTGAAAGTCATGCAGGCTAGGCATACCTCTCCCTCATTAGCTCCCCGATCGCCCCGTACGCCTTTTCCAGCGTCTTCTCATCCGGCAGGAACACGATGCGGAAGTGCTGCGTGTCGGGCTTTTGGCCGAAGCCGGAGCCGTGCACGACCATCACGTGTTTCTGCAGAATCAGTTCGCGGACGAAGACGTCGTCGCCCTCGGGAATGTCGATGCGGGGAAAAGCGTAGAACGCGCCACGCGGCGAAACGCAACTGACGCGCGCTGTCGAGTTCGCCCACTTCACCGTCAGGTCGCGGCGCGAACGCAGCTTACGGCAGACTTCGATCAGGTGGTCCTGCGGGCCTTCAAGTGCCGGCTTGATCGCGTACTGCTCGGGATGGTTGGCGCATAGGCGCGCCCGCAGCAGTTTCTGGATGCCTTCGTTGTAAGGCTTCACTACTACGGCGTCGCCGCTCACGATGCCCCAGCCGATGCGCCATCCGGGGGCAAGATAATTTTTCGACAGGCCGCCGAATGTGATGGTCGGGACGTCGGGCGCGACTGAAGCGAAGGCGATGTGCTCATCGTCGTCGAGAATCAGCTTGTCGTAAATCTCGTCCGCGAAAATGACCAGGTTGTGCCGTCGCGCCAGTTCGGCAATGTCTTCCAACATGCGTCTTGTACAGACCGAGCCGGTAGGATTGTTGGGATTGATCAGGACGATGCCACGAGTGCGCGGCGTGATCTTCTTCTTGATGTCATCAAGATCGGGCTGCCAGCCGTTTTCCTCGTCGAGGTAGTATGCATTCAGGCCGATGCCCAGCTTGGCCAGCACCGCGGAATAAAGAGGATAGTCGGGGCAGGGCGTGAGCAGGTCTTCGCCGGGATTGAGCAGCGCCGCGAGGCAAACGTCCACCGTTTCGCTGACACCGGTGGTGACAAAGGCGTCGCGGATAGTGGTGATGCCTTTGCGCGCAGCCTCGCTACGGATAGCCTCGAGAGCCTCTTTAATGCCAGATGACGGCGCGTAGCCGTTCTTGTTGTCACGCATCGCCTTGTAAACGGCGTCGACCAGGTGACGCGGGGTTTCGAAATCGAAGACGTTCGGGTCGCCGATATTCAGCGGCAGAATCTTGTGGCCTTGCTTGGCAACTTCGTCGGCGTAGCAGGCGAGGTCGCGGATAGCGTAACGAACGTTCTCGAGGCGCGTAGCGCAGGCGATTTCACGGGCTTGGGTAAGGGGCATAGAAACTCCAAGAACAAAAGCATAATGCATAGGACGCCGCCTCGCGAAGAAATCATCGCTGGATTCCAGGGATTCCGGCGTTCCTGCCGCCACAGATCGATCAGTCAGTATGTTGTGGTAGTTCGACGCTCGATCGCCGCAATGACCACGTTCCGAACTTCAGGGATAACCTCGAACAGAATGCGCCAATTTCCTATCCGGCGCCTGAAGCCGGGCAGTCCCTGCAGCTTGCGAATATCACCGCCGAACGGGTTCTGTTGCATTTGGCCGAGCGCAGCCAGGACGCGCTTCTGGTCGGCCTTCGGAATGCGATCAAGAGCTTTTCTTGCCTGCCCGGCGAGGACGACGGTCCATTCCATCGAGGTATGCCTCGAGCGTCACGTAGTCACCGCTTTTGTACGCGGCCATTCCGCGACGATAAGTGCGAACTTCCCCGGCGGTCGGGGATTCGACCGGAACAATTCGTGCAGAAAGATAGACTCGTAGCGCTTCGCGTATTAATTCCGAGCGGGTGCGGTGCTCGACCCTCATGGCCCGCTCAACCTGTTCCGCCATGGCTGGCGGCAACGAGACGGTAAACGTCGTCGTTTCCCTCATGTTGTTACTTTGTCATACTTAGTATGATTCGTCAACTGTATCATCTTAGGCTAGGTTCCGCTTTGAAGTCCTGCTTAAGCGGCGTCTCAGAACTCGGCAGACAATTACATCTCCAAGACCATAGAGAAAAATCACAATTCCCGGAACGAGGCAGTAGACAAGCGGCGCAAGGGCCGCTCCCATAGCCCTGTCATCGGCCTCCGAAAGTGTCTCGGACGGGGAGCGGTTCCCAAGCAAGAATTCCTGGCCGCGCGGTGACACTCCCAGAGCAAACAAAAGAATCAGAACGGCCGCAATGGCGAACACAAGCTTGTGTCGCAATTTCATGGCGCATGGCAAGTACAAAGCCCTAAGTTGCGCCGTGACTTCGGCGCTGGACACTCGGGATGACGAAAGTCAAAAGACCCCGGGACGCCAACGACTACGAGCCGCGACGCTTTTCAATCCACTCGATCGATCTGTGCCTTCTGCAGCTTGTCAGAATAATCGACATAGACCGACTTCCACTCGGTGTAGAAGTCGATCGCGCCCAGGCCGCCTTCGCGATGTCCATTGCCCGTAGCCTTCACTCCGCCGAACGGCAGGTGAACTTCTGCGCCGATGGTGGGAGCATTGATGTAAGTAATTCCGGCATACAGGTCGCGCATCGCGGTGAAAGCTTTGTTGACGTCTTTGGTGTACAGCGACGATGACAGGCCGTACTCGATGTTATTAGCAATCTCAATCGCGTCTTCCAGGTTCTCGCACGGAATAATCGAGACCACCGGACCAAAGATTTCTTCCTGCGCGATACGCATCTTGGGATCGACATCGACAAACACGGTCGGCTCCATGAAATAACCGTTGGCGTACTCCCCGCCGGTCAGGCGATTGCCGCCGCACTTCATGCGCGCACCCTCAGCTTTGCCAATCTCGACATACTTCAGATCGGTCTTGAGCTGGTTTTCGTTGACCGCGGGGCCCATCTCGACGGTTTCATCGAGCCCGTTGCCGACTTTCAGCGCCTTGGCGCGTTCGACGTAGCGCTCGACAAATTCGCTGTACACGCCTTTCTGCACGATGATGCGGCTGGTCGCGGTGCAGCGCTGACCGGTGGTGCCGAAGCCGCCCCAGAGTCCGCCTTCGATGGCGAGGTCGAGATTCGCGTCGTCGAGGACGATCATCGGGTTCTTGCCGCCAAGCTCGAGCGAGCAATGCTTGAAACTCTTGGCCGCGGTCTGGCCAACGATTCGCCCGACTTCACTCGATCCGGTGAGCGATACGGCTTTAATCTCGGGATGCTCCGACAGAGGCCCGCCCACACTCGAACCAAATCCGGTCACGATGTTTATCACGCCCTTGGGCAGCCCGGCGTCAGCCAAGGTTTTCACCAGATTGAAAGTCGAGAGCGGTGTGTCCTGCGCCGGCTTGATCACGCAGGTGTTTCCGCAAACAATGGCTGGCAGCAGCTTCCACGAAGGAATCGCCATAGGGAAATTCCACGGGGTAATCATTCCGCAAACGCCGAGGGGCTGGCGGATTGCCATGGCGAATTTGTTGGGAAGCTCGGAAGGAGTAGTGGGGCCGAAGAGACGACGGCCTTCGCCAGCCATGTAGTACGCGGTGTCGACGGCTTCCTGAGTATCGCCCCGAGTTTCTTTCAGGATCTTGCCCATCTCGCGCGTCATGTCGCGGGAATATTCTTCCTTGCGCTGCGCCAGTATTTCGGCGGCGCGGAAGACCAGTTCTGCACGGCGAGGGGCGGGCACGAGACGCCACTTCTTGAATGCTTGTTTGGCGGCGTCGACGGCGGCGTCAACGTCAGCTTTCGCGGATTTCTGGAAGATTCCGACCACGTCGCGCGTGTCGGCGGGATTGCGGTTTTCGAAAGTCTCTCCGGTTGAAGCCTCGACCCATTCGCCGTCGATGAAATTCTTGTAAACCTTGGTACGAGTCGCCGTGCCCATGATGGTCGGGCCAGTAAGAACGTCGGTTGCCATAAAGCCTCCTAGGATTGCGAAACCGTGCGAAATAACCAGAAAAATGCTGGAAAAACTGGGAACACTCTATGATACGGGGGTATGAGAATCGCGGCAAGGTCGTTAAGTCGGTAGTCAGTAGTCAGTAGTCAGTAGTCGGGAATCAGGAGAAGGCTTAACCACTGAGGGCACCGAGGGACACGGACAAGTCAGAAGTCAGAAATCGGAAGTAAGGAAATGACAAAAGGGCACGAAGAAACAGAAAACCACTGAAACCGCAGAGAGCCCACAGGAGCGCAGAGGTTCCTATTGCTCGCGGCTGTGAGTAGGCACGCGGGTCAGGCGGCGCAGAACGAATTCCTGGACGATGCCCGCAAAGGAACTTTCAGCGATGCGCAGCATGGAATTTTGCACCAGCAATCCGACGGTCCGGTCACTCTTTGGATAGTAAAGATACGAGATGCCACCCGTGGCGAAGCTGCCGACGATACTGGAATAGTTCACCTGCCACTTCTTGTTATCACCTTTGCAGATGACGGAATTGGCGAGAGCGTAGCCAATCCGCGATCCGGTGCTGCCCGTGCCCTTGTAGTAGTAGCGCGGATCTTGCTTCAAAATCGACGGCAGGATGGCGCTGCCGATAAAGGTGCCGGCAAAGATGTCCGCGTACGAGGCCCCGAAACGCTTGGCGTAACCTTGCATGCCCTGTCCATATCCTCCGAAGTCATCACTGGCCTGCTCAAATAGCGCGAGAGCGCCGGCGCCAATAATAGTGACGGGGTCGGTAGACGACTTCCATGCCAGATGAAACTTCTGCCGGGCGTTCAAAGCGTGCGCCTCGGAGTTATAAGTTACGTAAAAATTCGGGATGAAGCCGAAAACGCGTTGGTGCTCTTCTTCCTTCAGTTCCGCCTGTGCCACTTCAACCGGTGTAAGGGACACGCTGACTTCGGTGGCACCACCCGAGACTGCCAGCGCGATCAGAGGCGTAATGTAGAACTGTCCAGGATCCAGGTCCCCAGACACTTCTTGCGTGTTAAAGCCGGCTGCAGTGACTTTGAGATGAAATGTTCCGGGCGGGACGCGCGAAAAAGTAAACTGCCCGTTGACCCCCGTCTGGACTTCCTGGCTCTTAGATTGGCCTTCAACTGCCAGCTGAACGCGGGCTCCGACACTGACCGCGCCCGACTGGTCCTCCACGGTTCCGGTGATAGTGCCGGAAGTTTGTGCCTGTTGCGCAACTTGCGTCACTGCTTCGGTAGCATCCGGCGCCTCAGTTGCCGGGGACGTACTCTGCCCGCACAGGGGCAAGGCCGCCAACGAAAGGAACACGCACAACTGAATCGAATATTTGGCCCGCAAAGACACGTTGTAAAAATGCCTGCCTTTCGTTCGCACTAACTCGGATAAGATGGTCGCCCGGTGACCCGGGATTCAGGTTATCTATCTGCAACTAGACTGGTTAGCCCCAACCTGAAACGCTGTTGACTAGATGTTAGGGAATTCAGCACGAAACAGTCAATGTACAAGGGTAACGGCAACTGACTGGCCTTTCGATACGGGGGAAGTGACAAGCGAAATGGCAGCAACTTACGGCGTGCTAGCAGGCTTGCTGCCGCAAACGCTACAATCGCGGGAGCTGTGGCAAACTCGGACAATACTGCAAAGAAAAACGCGCTGGCCTTGGCGGGCTTGCGGATTGCGGTCGGCTGCCTGTTTCTTATCTTCGGCCAGTACAAGGTTTTTGCGACACAATTCACCCTGGGCGGGAAATTTCAGGAGTGGGTCAACGGCTTTGTGCAGCACGGCGAGGCATATCCGTTCATGGTTCCGGTGCTGCAGCGATCGGTCTTGCCGCATGCCACGGCGATAGCGTTCCTGGTTGCGTACGGTGAACTGGCGATTGGGCTGGCGATGGTGTCCGGCATTTGCGTCAGAACCGCAAGTATATTCGGATTGGTGTACATGCTGGCTCTGCTGTTCTCTTCGAACTACCCGGGCCCGAACGTAACCGTGTGGCGATATTTCGGGGCTTCGCTCGATCACTCGGTGCTGGCTCTCTGCTTTGTCACATTTATTTGCAGCAGAAGCGACGAGTTTCTTTCGTTCAGACGTTTCCTCAAAACGTGATCCGGGCACCCTCGCACTTGTAGGGCAAAGAGCGCCCGTGAAGTGGAATTTTCATTCCTGCGGCAAATCCCAGCCATTCAGTAAACCCGATTGTGCGAGTCCATCCCACTCCGTGGGCCTGCGCTCAGACTCATCCAGGCACGGATCATGAAATCTCTGCGATTGAACGCCATAGACACGACTCCAGATCGGGATGGACGAAGTGAGTTTTTGTAGTTTGCTAAAGCAGTGTTACAGGAACAAGATGGGAATTGTCAAAACCTTGTGAATTCGGTTGTCAGGCAAGTTGTTACAGCACAAATACCGGGGGCCAGCATGGTCAATCCCAGAACAACTACAATATTCTGAGCACCTTTAAGGAGGCCAGGAAGCGTGAATTATATTGCTGTCTCGCTCATATTCTTAACCCTATACCCAGCGGGTATTGCGCAAGACGCAAATACCCCGACAAAACCCCCTGCTACGGCCAACACCACGTCAACTTCAACCGCGAATTCGGAATCCCCGGAAGCCGTTGCGGCTAAGTATGTTGAGCTGTGGAATACAGGAGACTTCGATCTCATCAAGTCGACTTTTGAGTTTCCCGCCACCATGACGTCGCGGGGCAGTCGCATGCGCCTGGACGCCGGGATGCTGAGGCGAGTGATCACAGCCTGGCGTACTTCCATGCCCGATCTCAACTGGAAGGTCGACGATACGATCGTCCAAGGCGACAAGGTGGCCATGCGCCTGACGTTCACAGGCACTTACAGAAATCGCCTTTTTCCCAATACGATCGACCCCCAGGTCCACAAGACCTACCAGCGACCAATTCGTGCGTCGGCCATGTGGATGATTGTGGTGAAGGACGGCAAAATCAGGCAAGTATGGGAAGAGTATGACGAGATCAAAATGCACTATGAGATGGGCGGATTCTGGCGCTCCAACGAAGAATTGGATGCCGCGATAAAAGCCTCCGGAAAGAAAGATGACCCGGGGTCTCAATCCGAGCCTTCCACCACACCACCCAAACCCTGAAACCCGCGCCAGGATGGGGACGAAAGGCCTACAGTGCCCCGTCTGCGTCCTTGTCATTCTTCGTCGAAAGAACTAATATGGCGGGCATTAAATCCAGCGTAGGGAGTTTCACATGAAGAATTGCGTGGTAGTTCTTGGATTGCTCTTGCTCCTTGGCTCGCTGAGCTTTGCGGCGACCAGTTACGTGATCACTAACAATGACAACGCATCAGCCAACAGTTCCACTATCTACACCTTAAACACCAGCAATGGTACGCTAACATCTTTCAAAAAACTGAACACCGGCGGCCTGGGGAATAGCGGCGGCTTTTTTGCCGAAGTAAGCAATGCAATTTCCCGCGACGCGAAGTGCATTTATGTATATGACGGTGGAAGCAGCGACATCGCGGCCTTTGCAACTTCAAACCTGCAGAAGGTCGGCAATTATTCGAATCCGTCCTTGAACGGTAATTTCCCTGGTGGAAGCTTGGCTCTCACCCCGAATGGCGCCTACCTGTACGCAACCTACGCCGGAACCGAGAACATCGGCGCCTGGAAGCGTAACAGCGATTGCTCGCTCACCTTCATCGCTGCCTATACCGCGAAGTCTGGTGCCGATACCTACAGCAACCTCATCGTTGATCCGACTGGCAAGGGCCTTCTTGTGTCCGTGGAAGATCTTGGATACATCGAGTTGTTCCTGATCAACAGCAATGGCACGTTGAAGGATGTTGCCGCGGCCAACCTCAACAACCTTCCATGTAACGATCCCAATATCGGGTGCTTCCCCGCTGGTCTCGATATCACCAAGGGGGAATTCCTAATTGCGGGCAATGCAATCCTTGGTGGAGGTGCTTTCACGACGCAACTAACCGCCAAGAGTCCATTCTTCACCAAGACTGCATACGTGGACCTCACCAATTCCGCCGCTCTGTGCAATAGCGAAGTGCCGTGGCTCAGCGCCGCCGCTTATTCCACTGGCACAGGGCCAATGTACATGGGCTTCTCCGGCTTCGGCGCCGGATGCCAGCCCGGTGTGTTGACCACGACATTGTCCGGAGGGACGCTTACGCTTGGAAAAGCAACCCCAATCAATTCGCCAAACCTGTACGACGGATTAATTCAGAATACCGGCAAGTGGATGGTAGTTTCCGAATGGTTCAATCAGCTGCAAGTTTTCCAGATCAACAATGACGGCTCTTTGACCGCCACCAGCCAGGGTCCGGTCACGGATAATGATGCCAATGGAGCTCTCACCTTCTTCATTTATCCGCAAACCCGCTAACCGGGCTTAGAGTTTGGCAACAAAGGGCGCCTCGCAAAACGGGGCGCCTTTTTTTTCGAGTAGTCGATAGTCAGGAGTCGGTCAAGGGGACGGACTCCTGACTTCAACCCCGTTTTCCCGCACTTATTGCTGTGATCTGCGTCCTTGTTTCAGTCTTCAGGGAATGATGAATTCAGACCTGAGGACTACCATGCCCACGACCTCTTTCGACACCAAAACCCTTCCACAAAATGCTTATGAACCGTTACAGAGCGGTCAGTTGTATCTGCCGATCGTGCCGGCTTCGGCGAAGTTGCCGGAGTTGACCGGCCGCTCAATCGCCTGGGGACTTTTCTTATGCGTGATTTTCACCGTGGCGTCGGCCTATTCCGGACTCAAGGTCGGCCAGGTGATGGAGTCCGCCATTCCCATCTCCATTCTGACGATTGGCCTCGCCCGCTTTTATGCGCGGCGATCGACTGTGCTGGAAAACGTGATTGTCACCGGAATTGGCGGCGTAGCCGGATCCGTGGTTGCAGGCGCGGTGTTCACCGTGCCAGCTCTTTACATTCTGAATCTCAATCCCAACCCGGTGCAAACGATTTTCATCGGCCTGGCCGGAGGCTGTCTGGGGATTCTGTTTCTCATTCCGTTGCGCCGTTACTTCGTGCGCGAAATGCATGGAATCTTGCCTTATCCCGAAGCGACAGCGATTACTGAGGTCCTGGTCACCGGCGAGAAAGGTGGATCGCAGGCGAAATTGCTACTGCAGGCAACAGCCATCGCTGGGGTCTACGACCTTTTTGTAACCACGTTTCAGGTGTGGAAAGAGTACGTAAACTTACAATTTGTGCCGGTGATGCGGACCCTCACTGAGCGCGCCCGCATGGTGTTCAGCTTTGACGCGATTGGCTTCATCCTCGGCCTCGGGTATGTCATGGGGTTGCGTAGCTCGATGATCCTGTGTGCGGGCGGAGTGCTCTCGAACTTTGTTCTGGTTCCGCTGATCTGGTTTCTCGGTAGCCACTTTGACGTGGCAGTCTACCCGGCGGCGATTCCGATTTCGAAGATGGCCGCGGTTCAGATCTATCGCAACTATGTCCGATTTATCGGAGTGGGGGCGATTGCCACGGCAGGCATTTTCGGGATCATCAAGTCGTTGAAAGTTGTGGCCGGATCGTTTGGCATCGCGCTGCGCGTCTTTCGCAAAGGCGAAGCGGCCGCTCCGGAGCGCACCGACCGCGATATCTCGATGATGTCGATCTTCCTCGGCATCGTGCTGAGTGCGATTGGTGTGGCGATCCTACTGGGTAATCTGCGGCCTTCGTGGGCGGTCATCGTCGCCGGGCTGCTTCTCACTCTTGTGTTCTCGTTCTTCTTCGCCTCAGTGGCGGCCAACGCCATCGCAACTACGGCGCGCAATCCGGTGTCGGGCATGACGATGCTGACCATCATCATTTCTTCCGCGGTGCTGCTGCGCTTCGGCTTGTCGGGAACCACCGGGATGTTCTTCGTGATGGCGATTGCCGGCATGGTCTGTACAGCACTTTCGGTTTCGGGGCAGGCAATCACAGATCTTAAGGCCGGCTACTGGATCGGCTCGACCCCTGCCGCGCAGGAGAAAGTAAAATTCTTAGGAGTGATTGCAGCTGCAATTGCAGTGGGCCTCACGATCGTCATGCTGGCGCGGACTTTTCAGTTCGGAGAAGCGGCGGCGGGTGATCTGCGGCCGGTGCTGGCCTCGCCACAGGCTTCGATCATGAAGGCGCTGGTCGAAGGCTTCATGAGCCGCCAGCCGATCGCTTACCTGCTCTTTGGCACGGGGGCGATGATCGCGTTAGCACTTGAGATGCTCGGCCAGCCGTCGCTCATCTTCGCGCTCGGCATGTACCTGCCGCTTGAACTCAATACCCCGGCGCTCGTCGGAGGCTTTGTAGCTCACCTGGTGAACAAGCGTGCGAATAAAACCAACGGGGAATCGGGCCGCCGAATTCGCGAGCGCGGCGTCATTATCGCTTCCGGGCTGATGGCGGGCGGCGCACTTGGCGGCGTGCTGGGCGCGGGCCTGCGGCTGATTCCGGGTTATCGGGAAGACCTCATTCACACACCTTTCTATTCCAACGAACCAATTTCGCAGACGGTTTCGGCCATCCTGTTTATTGGCCTGTGCCTCTACTTGTGGTTCGGCTCACTCAAGCGGGAAAAGGAGATTTGATATGGACCAGGCAGGAAGATTCGTTGCAGATGCAGTTCTCGCCATTGACACACTCTGGGGCGGTGACGTGATGTGTCCCTCCGGCACCGGCCGTTTCATTGCCGATTCGTGGTTCTCCGACGAACCGCTACCCGCGGCTTACACAATTCCCACGGCCCAGCGCGTTCGCGAATCCGGCGGGGTCGCGGCCAAAACGCCTGACCGGAACGCGATCGAGGAATATTTGCGCGAGATCGACGTGCCAGGAGCGATCGACGGCATACAAAAAGAGGCGCGCAAGATTTCCGGATTGCGGGGCCAGTACTTATCGGGATTGGCGGTCGGGCTCGCGACCATGTGGGACCTGGCGCTGGAAGTTCTCGGCAAAGGCGAGCCGGTTCCCTATGAGCGCTGCGTGAAAGCTTCGACTGGACGGGCGCCGGAACCTTCGCGGCCCGAAGCCAAGCGGCAAAGAGTTGCCGAGTTGCTGGAGCGCTCTGGCTACCCATCTTCTGGCGCATCAGGGATTCTCAATGCAGTCGACGCCTGGCGGCGGGCACGCCTGGTACCGATGGCATCGGTGCGCGCGCTCAGCACCGCAGTCATTGCGCACTTCGACGCGCTCAGCCAGAAACACCTGTTGCCCTATCTTCCAGCGGAATTCAACCGTGTTCCTCGCGCCAACATCGAGTTTCTGCCGATCAAGGACGCGTGGTTCTCTGGATCGATGAATTACATCGGCCGGGCGCGCAGGCGGGACGGCACTCCGCAGTATGAGGCGACGTATGAGATCAATGCCTCGCTGGAAATTTCGGTGCCGGAATTCGAGCAACTGGTCAGCCACGAGGTGGTTCCCGGTCACGTGACGACTTTCGCTTATCTGCAGAATTTGTACGTTCGAGGACTTGCAGGCTTTGAAGCGACAGTTCTGACCATGAACACACGCTCGGCGACGCTGTTTGAGGGGATCGCCAACAACGCGATTCTGATTGCGCATGGAGTTACGGAAGTTGACCAGTTGCCGGATGAAGACCTGCAGATCGGGGTGCTGCTTGCCCTGTTGCAGGATGACGCCAAGAACCAGGCTTCGTACTTAACCTGGGGGCAAGGCGTTCCGCAGGCCGAGGTCGCGGGAATTCTGCGACGGGATTTCCTGGTCAGCGAGGAGCGCGCCGACAAGCTTTCGGGCGCATGGGGACGGCATCCACTGCTCGGGCGAATGTATCTGCCGGCATATCGGTCAGGGACAGAGCGCGTGGCAGAGTTGAGACGCAGACACCCTGCAGCAGAAATCTTGCCGGTGCTTTACGGCTGCGCGGGCTTAGTGGATTGCGAGACGGTAGAGCAGGCTTGTGCCGAGCCAGCATTAGCGGGACAGCACTAATACACAACGGAGGCGTTGTCTGGCCCCTATCGAAGCGTTCTTGCGCTCACTCCAACTCAAAATCCGCGCTGCGGCTTGGGGTGGAGTGTCCAGCTGCATCGACTGCTCGAATTTCAACCCGGTACGAGCCGGTGGGCAGTGAGATCAGCGGCAGCTTCACGCCCAACGGCACCACGGGATTTCCCGGCCGGATCGAAGGTTCGGTATTGGTGAAGCCGGCGTTCATCTTCTCGGCGCCGGACTTGCGATCGGTGATCTTGATCTGCAAGGCGAATTTCGGTGGCTTATCTGTCAATAGCAGCGGATCGTAGACCTCGACGTAGACCACGGCGTTGTCAGTAGTCTTGAAGCGGTTCGAGCCGGAGGGAATGATCTGGACCCCCTGTGTCATCAATGGTTTCTTGTCTTCGAGCAGATCGGCATCCAGCGATGTTTCCTCATCGGAGACACGGCGCAGATCATTGCTTAGGGCCAGACCGCTGATACTGAATTGCTTGCCATCATACGGGTCGATGTTCAGAGGAAACTGAATCTTGCCAAAAGCTTCGTTTCCGGAACTGAAGACCACGCGCAAGTTGTATTGTCCCGAAGCCACCTCGAATTGATCGTCGTAGTGGTAAGGATGCTTCTGGAACTCCTTCAATTCGTTCTTCTCGTAATCGAGATCGACGGTATTGCTGAATCGCGCTGCAATAGCCCCGTCGGGCTTGTACGCGATACCGAGGATGTTGATGGCTGCGTGTTCCTTGCCCTTCACCTTTTCGAACTTTATAGAATCTGTTGGAATGTCCAAGGCCAGGTTCACTCGCGCGGTGTTGGGCGAAGTGTAGAAAAACGGGGCCTGCATCGAGGCCGTCACATTGCCCGCCATCTCGCCTGTGGCTCGCGTCTCCAGTTCTTTCTCCACGGCATTTCCGGCAAGCAAGTCTTTTGGTCTGACATTGCAATACCCGCTACGCGCCCGAACTATCGTGCCGCCGCGGTCCACTTTGACCTTGAGAGTATGGCAGCTTCCTTCCGGGGAAACCGCCGGAGTGTAGCCGAGCGAGTAATACTCGGATTGCTCCTTGCCAATTTTCTGCAGCCCACCAAGCAGATCATTGGTGTTGCGGATCACGAATCCGCCAGTGCCATCGGCCAGTGCGTAAAGCACCTGCTGATTCGTCGAAGCGTTGGTGGGAAACGGCGGAACGATCTGCCGCGGCTGAAAATTAGGATTGTAGTACCTGGAGGGCTGAGCTCCGCCACCAGCCGGACCTCTAGCTCCGCCTCCCGGCGGGCCGCCACGTGTTCCGCCGCCGCCCGGAGGACGCGGACCACCCGTCCCGCCAGGAGGGCCGCCCCGAGGGCCGCCTCCAGGGCCGCGCTGCACTAATAGAAGATGAGGCTGTGGAACTGTGTTGCCGGTGTATTGCAGCGTGGCCGATCGCAAAACCGGCGAATGCGAACGCGCAGCCACCGGCTGGATCGTTTTACGCGGCGCAGCCAGTGATCCCACCACCAGTCCGCGCACGTCGATAGGATAGATCGCGACGTTCGCCTTATTGCAGGCGTCAATAACCGCAGTCAACTGCGACTGTTGTTCGGCGTTCACCGAAAATCCTGCGGTCAGCATCACCAGCGTCTTGCGTCCGGGAACGTCGGCCAGGCTCTTTGCCAGATTGCGCAGCGCCAGCAGCGCCGTGTAGACGCCGAAATTGGCCTCAGCCCGGCTTAGTGACGGCAAACCGGTGGGTGCGCCTACCGATGCGATCTGAACCGGCTCACCGTTCGGCGAAACCTGGGCGGTCTTCGCTCCACTTACCACCTGTTTCAACCGCTCGGTATCGGCAGTAAAGTTCTGCGCCACGTGCAACGTTCCGCCGAAATCCACTACTGCAATCAGGTAGTTCGGACCGGAGTTGGCGTCGATGAACTTCGTGGCGGCTTCGCGCGCTTTTGCCTGATCGCCAAAATCCATAGTGGAATTGTCGAAGAACAGCACGAGATAGTGCTGCTTCTGAGATGCGTTGGTTTCTTCGAATGAAAAGCTGCTGATGGGTTGTTCTTTGTCATCCTCCCACACCTTGAAATTCTGTGCGGTCAGGTCGCGAATATAGTTGCCCTTCTTGTCGGTGACGACGGTATCTACCAACACCAGACGCGTCTCGGTTTTGATCGTGGGCACGTTGGCGTCTTGCGCCGGTGCGTTTGGGCAGCACGTAACGATCAGCCCCAAAATGATGCCGCTCAAAGTGATTCGCTGCCCAAATCGCATAACTCCTCCACGCCGCTTAAGGTATTTCTACCGCTCCGCTTTCGGCGGAGACCAGCCTGTCTTCTTTGTCACGCACGACCAGCCGAACCAGGTAACTGCCGGGCTTTACATCGAAGCTGGTTCGCAGGTTGATTCCCGGCCCCAAGCGTTTCTGCAGGGTCTCATCCCGCAAACGCATGGTAAGGACTTTCCTGATTCCCTGGATGTAATCGCCGTTGCGATTGAAAATTGCCGAGATGACAGTTAGCTCGTCGCAGTTTCGGTCTTCGGCCTTGCGGAAATGCAGGCTGCGAATGTCCACATGCGCCAGCACGGTGAGCTTGGCCCCGGCATCGCTCGTCTTGAAGAACTGCGTGTGCAGATCCACCGGAATATCGTGCATTTCTTCCTGCGAGAACACCGCATCTTCCAGGTCGTGCTTCTCGGCTTCGACCGGATCGGTGATCGGCTTGGGTGCGTAGTAGCCCTTCCGTGCCTGCACGGTCAATCCTTTCGAGTTTGCCAGTGAAACCTTCAAACCGTGATAGTGCCCGTCGAGTTTGAGATTCTGCGGGGAAAAGCCGAGCATATAGGAGTACTCGGGGGCGGTACCCACTATCTTGAACCCTGCCTCCAGGTCATTGTTGTTGTGGAAGAAGGTCCCGCCAGTCGCGTTGGACAACGTCCAAAGCACCATTGCGTCCTGGGTCTGGCTGTCCATTTCATAGAGTGCCTCCTGCGCCTGCACCTCGCTTGAGGTAATGGGACTCGCGATGTCGCCCAGCGGATCGACGGCATACAGCCCACGCGCGTCCAGCGCACTGACAACGACGTTGGAGTGCACAGCTTTCTCGATGATCTCCTCGACGTCGTACTCGAGCTCCGGAGTGATGAAACCCGGAGTCACCAACACAACCACTCTCTGCCCTGGGACGGCCGCCATTCTCCGGACAACCTCTTGCAAGCGCCTCAGTACCGCGCGTGTCTCGGTTTCGCCCAGATCGAGCTCCTGCCGCGCGACCTGGTTGGCCAGCGTGCCTGCTGCGGCGGCGAACTGCGAGTTCCCGTTAAAGGCGCAAGCCAGCGCATCGGCTGCGGCTACCTGCAGGGCTTCGCCGTCATTCTTGTTCACAATCTGGTCAGCCATGTAGTAAGTCATGTGTGGGCACTGCACCAGGCTGCTGACCGACAGAGAGCGCGGTTGCAAGTGGAGCAGGGCATCGTGCAGTTGGGAGCGGTCGTCGGTGAAATCGAGGTCGCCCTGGCCTGAGGTAGTGAAGATAGCTGCGCGGTCGGTGGGTGCGAGTGTCGCCAGATAACGATCGGCTGCAAGCCGCGCGGGCAGCAAATGCTGCACTTCAAGATGCATGTCGTCGAACAGATAAGCGACAAAGCGCTCGGGCAGGTCGGGTCGTTTGGCGGGTACAGGCTCGCCAGGTTCGTTCACAACATTTTCTTCATGCAGGATCTGTGAGCCGGGCTGCTCGACCGCGAAGTGCGTAATCGTCTGCGGCTTGTGATTGTCGAACAGCTGAAAGTCTTCTTTTTTCAGATTGCCGACAGCGCGGCCGCGGGAGTCGCGTACGACGACCCGAACTTCAACCAGCCGGACATTGACTTTGAAGGTGGCGGCAGAGTCATGGGTGGTCATCTCGGGCTGGTTGGCGCCGGTCGAGGTTTGTGACTGGGGGGAGGTCGGCGGAGCAGAGTTCTGTGCGCGAACACATATAACAGGTAGCCCGACCAAAATACAGCCGAGGAGTACGGCTTTGCGGATACCGATCATGACTTGCGGTGGGCGGCGCGGCCCCCCACGATCTTAGAAGAATACGTCATTTTGGGGAAAATGGCTGTGATCAAACCAATACACAACACAGAGGGCGCGGAGGACATAAAGGATTTTTTTCAATTAATTCGGAGCCCCATAGCGGTGGGTACTAACCGGTCTTCATCGTTGTCATCCCGAGTGTTTTGCCGAGGCCTTCATGGCCGAGCCCCGAGCGAAGTCGAGGGGAAGGGATCTGCAGTTAGGCCTTCAACTGCGCTCAGAACAGGTTGGCGTTTCGCAGCGACGCTTTTTGCCACGACGCTTTTTGCCACTTGACGGACACGCGGTTTGCAGATAATGTTCTTTACCGCAGTTGGGGCCCTGTTCGCAATCCTCTCCACTGGAGGCTCCCATGGTTCGGTTCCGCAGCAGCTTTCCTCGTAAGCTCTGGCTGGGAATTCTTTTCGCAGCATGGCTGTTGCCCGGGCGCGCGACTGCTCAGACCTTCAACTCGCAAAGCCCCGGTTTGAACTGCTCACCCGCACCGTGCGTGTTGCCGCCAATACAGGCATCAGAAAGAGGAGCCGAGGTCGCCGACGCTCCAATCGCAGCCGACCCTCTCAACCCGCAGCATCTCTTGGTCGGAAGCAGCGATTTCAATTGCCCCGGTTCATCGTCAGGCTTTCATTTTTCACCCGATGGTGGATCCAATTGGAACCACACCTGTATGCCAGTGGTTAGGGGGAATGGGCGCATCTATATTCCGGGGGGCGAGCCAATGGTCGGTTTCGACCGGAACGGCGTCGCATATATCGCGGACGTTTATGGCGACACGGAGGGGTTGGGCTATGGGCTTATTGCATTCCAGAGTTCGAGTAGTGGCAAGAGTTGGACTCCCCCCAAGTTGGCTTGGGCCGATGCTCATCACTTTCCCATTGAATCATGGATGGTCGTTGACACCAGCCCAACTAGCCCATTCATAAACACTCTCTATTTATCGCTCGTGGTACTGAACGAACCTGCCCAAACCCAGAACCAGTTGGTCGTCGCCCATTCAAACGATGGAGGAAAACACTGGATCGACGTTGACGTTGTCCCAGTCCAAATCTCTCCATCGGGGGAGTCATACACCAACATGGTCGTGGGCCGGGATGGGACGGTCTACCTAAGCTTCATGTACTGCAATGTTGGTCCTGGCTTCTGCCAAGATAATAGAGGTCACATGATGTTCACAAAGTCCACGGATGGGGGCAACACGTGGTCAAAGCCTGTCTTGACCGCCACGGTACATCTTGGCGGGCTCCCGAATGCGATGGTTGGTGTCGACGACTACCCTGCCATTGGGGTGGACAACAGCGATGGACCATATTCAGGCAGCCTTTATGTGTCGATGTATGACTGGACTGGTAGCCAAATGCGTGTGCAGGTTGTGCGTTCGACGGACGGCGGGAGCACTTGGTCAAAGCCAGTTCCCGTTGCTCCTCTCAGCGAGACGCACGATCAGTTTTTCCCTTGGCTCTCGTTGGGCCCGACAGGCCTGGTGGGTGTGAGTTGGCTGGATCGCCGGAACGATCCCGCCAATATCGATTACCAGGCATTTGCTGCGATATCAAGGGATGGAGGCCAGAGCTTCCGGCCTGACATTCAGCTGACTACGGCGTTCTCCAACCCCAACGTTAATGGCTACCCACAGAATCTCTGGATGGGGAACTACACCGGCAACACCTGGGCTGGATCGGATTTCATTGCTGCCTGGATGGACAGCAGCAATGGAGTTGACATGCAGGACGTGGTTGGCGGCATCCGGGTGAAGTGAGGAAGTGACAGCTTAGTCAGGTTGCTGATGTCTTGCCGGTCCCCGGGGTCTTGGCGCGGTCACTGTCGCGCCCGATTCGTGAAAACGAACTTTCCCCCACTTCGCGCCAAAAGCAACGAGTGCAACCCGGATAACTCCGGTGGATTTTCCTTGTCTGCCCAAAGGAAAACGCGTTGCGGTCTGTTCCACATAGCGGCAAGTGATTGCGGAGTTTCAAAAATGTGGGGTGCATCCGGGAACTTGGCGCCATACCACAGATTGCCGCTCGGTTCGTGCAGCACGTGCACCTGCACTCCGGTGTAAAAGTTCAGCGTGGAAGCCAAGTAATATTCACCGTCAATCACGATCACATCGCCAGGCCGGAACTGTTGCCGAATGGCTTCCGCCAGATCGTAGGAGGAAAGAATCGGCGAGAACGTGGCGAACGACGAATGGATGCACGCTAGCAGGACGATCATCATGCCGACGAGAGCTACATTCCCCCATGCCGGACGCGACCTTCGCCGGAAAAACCAGTTCAAGCCGGTGCCGAACAAAAGTCCCAGGGAAACGCCCCAAAGCGGCCCGCGAAATGCTCCCAGTGCCCGCGGGGTCAGGTCGAGTACGTGCCCGAGCGAGAAGTTATAGTCTTCGGGATTCTTTTTGAGCAGGTCCGCAAGGTCCGCTCCGGGAGTCGGCGCATGAGAAACCGACAAAAGATATACGCCGGCAACAAAACCGATCACGCCAAAAACAAGAAGGACAGATGACGAAACTCTTCCGGCGCGGCGAGCGGAATCATCCGCCACGGATTCTCGCCCTAACCAACCGCCGACAAGCAGCGCCATGGCAGGCAAGGCTGGGATCGTGTAGTACTCCTGCCGGGTCGAGAAACTGAAAAAGCCGACGATGGCCAGCGCCCATAAGAGAAAGAGAAGGTTTGCGGATTGCGTGTGACTTAAGCCGCTGCGCAGCTGCCGCCATCTTATGGGGACATTGCGAAGAGCTTGCGGCAGAAACGCGCTCCACGGCAGTAGCCACACCAGCAATAGAGCCCAGAAAATAGCAAGCGGGACGGTGTCGTATCCCGGAGGCACGCGCTTGCCGAGGAAGCGCATGATATGTTCGTTGACGAAATAAAACCAGAGAAAACCGCGCGCCTGACCTTGGGCGGGATTGCGCACCGCTGCCAGGACGTGCCACGGCACCGCAATCGCTAAGAACACAAGTGTGCTCGAAACCAGATGCAACTTTCGCAGGATGCCCAGACGTCCTGTGAGCAGCAGGAACAGCCCGATTGCCCCGATCGGGAAAACCAGTCCGATCAAACCTTTGGTAAGTACATTCAATGCGCTGATTGCGGCAAACCCCCAACAAAGCAGGCGTCCCGGACGCTCCTCTTCAAGCGCTCTGAGAAAAAAGTAGTATCCAATCGTAAGCCACAACGTGACCAGCACTTCGGGAATGAGAAAGCGGGTAAAGACAAAAAGACCAAGTGAGGTGACCAGCGCTACACCCGCATAAAGACCGCCCAACTCGCCGTAGACATACCGGCCCAGCCGATAGGTCGCAAGCGTCAGAGCGAGCACGGCGAGCATGAGTGGCAGCCGCGTGCTCCAGTTGCTGATGCCAAAAATTTTGTAGCTAATCGCCAGGCTCCAATACATGAGCGGGGCCTTTTCCAGGTAGCGGATACCGTCCGTGTAGAGAGTCACCCAGTCATGGCGCTGCAGAATCTCGCGGGCGGCCTCGGCGTGTACGGTGTCGACATCGTCGAGCAAGGCTGGCCGTGAGATGCCAACCATATAAATAACGACCCACAGTCCCACGAGCAACGCGATCGAAAGCCGCCAATCCAGCCAGGAGCGACCCAGACGGTTTGCTGCCGAGGCGCTGCCGATTTCAGATTTCGATTGTGGGATCCTGGGCGCGAGACCTGAACTCATTGGAATTATTCTATAGCAACAATTTCAATCGGCCTCCCGACGTAGGAACGGTTCGTTAGCTTTCTTGGCAGCTCAAGGTTATAGTGCTTTCGACATGCGGTATAGCTGCAGACAATCAAGGAGCAAAAATGCGGAACACTTGCTTGCGAGTCGCCGTGATGATCAGTTGGGTAGCAATGGCAAGCGTTGCTCTGAATGCGCAGGAGGCCGGGCAAAACAGACAGACCATCGCGATACGCGCAGCACGTCTGATTGACGGCAAGAGTGACGGCGTCGTGAAAGACGCAGTCGTGCTGGTCGAAGGTGAAAAGATTGCTGCAGTCGGTTCCGGCCTTGCCATTCCCGCGAACGCAAGAGTCATCGATTTAGGCGATGCGACCCTCCTTCCTGGCTTGATTGATTCTCACACTCATCTGCTCTCGCAAATGGACGGATCAAACCTGTCTTTGCAGGATGTGGAGATGTTGCGGATTGTGGCGACACAGAGTACGGCAGAACGAGCACTACTCGGAGCAAAATTGGGAAGAGAGGACCTGGAGGCAGGAATTACGACGGTACGCGACGTCGGAAATTCGGGAGTGAATGGCGACGTGGCGTTGCGACGCGCCATTGAGCGAGGCTGGGTACTTGGCCCACGGATGGTGACCTCAACGAGAGCCCTCGCTGCACAAGGAGGGCAGTTTGGAATATTGACTCCCGCAGCTCAAGTATTAATCGAAGAGGAGTACGTAACCCTTCGCGGCCCGGAGAGCGGCCGCCAAGCTGTTCGTCAAGCTCTCTCGGATGGAGCGGGTTGTATCAAGGTCATTGTCAATGGAACCCCGGCGAACGTCACACTGGACGAAATGAAGGCCATCGTGGAAGAAGCCCATACCGAAGATGTGAAGGTGGCGGCGCATGCCATCGGCGACAAAGCTACCCGCATAGCTGCGCAAGCCGGAGTCGATTCGATAGAGCACGCCTACACCGTCCCGGACGATGTATTGAAAATGATGGTGGAGAAACACATCTTTCTGGTGCCAACCGATGCGACGGTCAAGACATTTGTGGACATGAGCTTCGGTACACGCCAGCCGACAGAGAGCGAACGAGCAGAGCGCGAAAAAGAATTCGCGCCCTACGTCAAGCAAGAACAGGAGCGCCTAAAGCGGGCGCTAAAGCTCGCTGTACCGATTGCGGCTGGTTCGGACATGTATTTGTCCATGCCCCGGATGACGCGCGGGCAGGCGAGTTTGCTGGTTTACGAAGCTTATGCGGAAGCGGGCATGACACCCATGGAGATCATTCATGCGGCGACCCGCAATGCGGCGGAACTGCTCGGCATGCAGGACCGCATCGGAACCTTGGAGCCGGGAAAGCTGGCGGACATCATTGGTGTGCCGGGTGACCCGTTGAAAGACATTCGGGCGCTGGAACATGCAAAGTTTGTCATGAAGGGCGGAGCGGTAGTGGTGAACAAGAACTGAATCCCTTTAATGTATCTCGTCTTATCGTCATAGGGATCGCGCGCCGTTCTCTCCCATAAATCCGCAGCGTTTGCCTTGATTCGACGGCAACTTCTTTCAAGAATTCCACAACTGTTTGGCTTAAGCCTACTCGCTCTGGGAGCGGCGGGGGCTGAAGAAACACCGCCACGCAAGCCACTGAAGACCATGATGACGAGTGCCTGGGGCTCAGACGATCCCACGCGGGCATCGTTCGTCTTTGCTCATGGTTCGGTATTGGCGGAAGCAGGACACGATGTACAGATTTTCAGTTTGGGACGCCAGCGATTTTCGTGTCGCTGGTTGAATGGGCCGATCGGATCATCACTGAATAGCGAAGTCAGCTGTCATCCCGAACGGAGTTTTGTGCGCAAAACGATAAAGGCAGTCGAGGGACCTGCTCTTGTGGCGTGCCCGCAAAAAGTAGGTTCCCTTCGACACGCTCAGGGCAGGCTCTCCACTTATCGGTTGACCTGCTACGCAGGTAACCGGGCGGAATGACAAAATTTTGCCACTCACGCAGACTGCTTAAGGCCCCAGCTGGAACACTGTGCCGTTGTCGGAGTTGCCTCCAGCAGCAGTCGTGCCGTACAGAACGCCGCGTCCTACGATCACTCCATTCTCCGGGTCCGCGCCGTCGCTGCCGCCCTGAAAGGCATAGAGTGTACTCTTGGTCCACGCCCCGTTCCTGTGTGACAAGCGGAAAATCGTTCCCTGATCATTGATACCGCCGTTCGAAGTCACGCCATACAAATTGCCGGCCCGGTCGGCAACCAATCCGTTCAGCGGGTTGGATCCGTCGACGCCGCCCTTGAAATCGTACAGCGTGGTCAGCTTCCACTGACCTTGTTGCGGTGTCAATTGAAACACAACGCCGCTATTGTTTGCGCCGCCGAGAGCGGTGCCATAAAGTGCTCCGCGGCCTGGGAGCAGCGCGCCCTGAGCCGCAAGCCCCGGCACCTCGTACAAAACTTTGAAGGTCCATTTAGATTGACCCGGAGCAGGAGGTTGCAAACGGAAGACGACGCCATCGTAATTAGTTCCGTAAACCGACCCCTGATCGTCCAGGATCACCGGACCCCAAGGGTCAAGCCCGTCGCCGTTGCCCTTGAAGGTGTGCAATACATTCAAGCTCCACAGGTCGCCCTGCTTGGGCGGTACAAGTTGGAAGATCGTGCCTCCGCCGTAGGTTCCGCCGAACAGCGTCGCTCCGTACAGCTTGCCAGCTTTATCAAACGTCAGGCTGCCCAGGCAGTACTCGCCGTCGCGGTCCCCGACAAAGTTGTACAGCACCGTTTCCGTCCAGACCTTGCTTGGCTTTGAGGGAGGACTCAGGCGGAAAACCGTGCCGTCCCCCGAGCCGCCGAAGTGGAGAGTCGTACCGTACAGGTTGCCGTTCTGGTCGAAAATGACGCCGGCATTGGGGAACGCACCATCGTCTCCGCCCGCGAAGCTGTAAAGCACCGTTTCCGTCCAGGTGCCATCGGGGTTCGACGAAAGTTCAAAGACCGTTCCGCAACCGCCATCGCAGCTTCCCGTGCCGCCACCTGCGGTGGTGCCATATAGATTGCCTGCCTGGTCGGCAACCAAAGTGCTCAGCGGTTCGAATCCGTCAGCTCCTCCTTGAAAACGATAGAGTACTTTCTCTTTCGGGCTGGCTTGCGCAATCCCAACCAAAATCAGAACCAGAACGGCGATTCCTAACACACGTGCGAGTCTTACCGAGAAAAGAGCGCTCCTCATGGCGCACCTCCAGTAGGGATTTTTGACGGCGAGGACTTGCTAAACCCGAGCGCGGCCTTGGGAGTGAAAGGCCGACGGCATTTTACACCCATAACCTAAGCATCGAAAGGTCAAACTCGTTTTGTCCAGAAAGAATACGTTACTGCCACCGACGGGCTGTTGAAGGACAAAAAGCTTTTTATGAATTCCGCCAGCACTACCAATGCTGCTCCGTTTAATATCCGCGACCCCAAGATCATTCAGGATCGAGCGGAAGCTGAGATCTCGCTGGAAAAAGTTTTTGAAGGATGGCCGGTAGACACCGATCCGGAGACACAGGTGAAAGTGCTTGCCGACCTTCTCGCCAGCGGAGCCATCGGTGTACACATTCATTCCGGCCAGCGCAACCAGCGAAGAGTGAGCGAGTTCTACGGGAACGAAGTCTTGCGTCAATCCTTGTCCGCTTTAAGAACGTGAATTGTCTTCATGGGTAAGACGCCCTTTGTCCTGAACTCATTGCGAGCAAAAAAGGCAAGAAGAATGCCCACTGCCAACCATCCCCCTCCAACTATGACAAGCTCGGACAGCCAACGCATCCTTGCCATGATGCGGAGCGTTACCTGGTTCCTCTGAGATTCAGTTGCCCGCCGTTGTTGTGCTCTTATTCGGAAGTAGGAGCGATCAATTTGCCGTTTAATCCTCCGACGATCGCACCGATTGCGATGCTCGCCAGGAAGGTATAAGAGACCTCAATCTTTAAAACGTTATCGGGAATTCCATTCCATCCCACGAATCGCAGGCTGGCGGCTGCGACGGCGGACCACAGAAAAATCGCGCTAACGATTCCTGGGCCGATGCCCTTTCGTCCAAAAACTGCCAGCAGCCAAGCGACGCCGTAGGCGCACAACAGACAGGCGGCAAGACTGAGCAGGTGCGGGCTCCACCACCAGACGATCGGATGCAGGTCGGCCCAGCTCAGGCCGTAGGTTTGCCGCCAGGTCAGGCGAAAAAGGTACTGAGAATGCCAGACTACTCCGAAAACAAAGCCTGCGAACGCCGCGATCAGCGCGGGAAGGTGATAGATCTTTTTCGCTTTCGGCCTGGCCACCTCGCCACGTGTGTACGCGGCGGTGCTCGCCGCTTCGGGGATGCATTCCTGTCCACAATGAACGCCCATGGGCCAGAGGGTGCACTTGGCGAGCCGCAAGTCTGTCTTGCCGAAAACGCCAGTAACCGCCGCGCGAACAGCCTTGAAGCCGACCGCAACCTGCTGGTGAGTTTCAGGGCAGGAGACTGCGCGACTGCCGCGATATTGGCTATAGAGGACACCAGCCCAGACCGCGGGCAACATGAGAACCAGGCAGGCGGCAACGACGAAGCACAAAAACCAGAAGACGAACCACATGACACACCTCCTGCTTTTTGAGGCGAGCAGAAGTTCAGTTTCTCTTCTTATAGGCTAGCCGCTCCTATAGCCACTGGGCTGTGCGTAGCGTCACCCTGGCGAGTGAGGTCATGCCTAAGCAGCGGAGAGGCCGACCCACGCGGCAGTCAATCACAGCATCACGCGCTCTTCTGTCACCTTTTCCAGAAGATGGTCCAGAATCGACAGCCGATGTTCCAACTCCGCTTTCATCTCGGGATCGGCTGTGCAGTGGATTTGCTTGAGCAACCGGTTCCTGTGCCGAGTGAGGGAATCAGAGAGATCTTCGAGTTCGTCGAAGTCCAGCTGCAGGTTGCGGGAAAGCCCCTTGCCGGCGAGATCGCGACCAATCCGCAGTTCATCCTGCAGGCGAGCCTGGACCGAAGACAGCGCAACTGATGGCACCACGTCACGGGTCGAACGACGTTCGTTATCGGCCATCTCCTTCAACAGTTCTAACTCGTCGACGGTTAGATGTAACTGCATAATATCCGCCTTAGACCCCTGCTTTTCATCTTCTATGCTCTGCCCACACTAGGTTTTTGTCTGTGATAACGGTTAGCCGCCTTCGCCCAGTAGGTCGGAGCGCAGAGGAAGGTGCGACAGCCTCGGCTGCGCGAGTACTCCGGACCTGCGAAAGTGCATGACGACTTGCACTGCGGCGTAAAATAATTCTAGTTGTATAAAGCTCGTCGGCTCACCGGACCTGGCTAAGAGCTCCGAGCCTGAATTTTATCTGCCCAGGTGCAGGCCCGGTCTTTACGAGACCGTCTTGGTCTCCCGAGCCCTCAGGAGGTGTCATTACTCTCTGGCGATGAGTTTGCTTTCCTTGCTGACTCTGACTGTCATCAGCTTTTCGCGTGTGGTTGGTCGTGCGAAGGAAAGCGGCCATGGGCCGAGGAGCGGGTCAAGGGAGGAATTATGCCAACAGTTATAAAAAAGATGTCGAATAGAAAGAAACCTTCCAAAGTCTCCAGTCCCGAGATGCGGGGCACTCGCAGAATCGAGGGCCACGTCGCGGCTGCTGCTATTCGACGGCTGGGCGACGAGTGGGCCCGGCAATGGAATGCGGGCGATCTTGACCGAGTGGCTGCGGTCTATGCTCAAGATGCCGTCTATCTCCCGCCCCATCACGAGGCGGTTCACGGACGCGATGCCATTCGAGAATACTTGAAGGCGCCGTTGAACCGCGGCGTTTCCGGGCTGGTTTTCGAAGTCACCTATATCAAGCAACAGGGGCCGACTGCCTGGGATGTCGGAACGTACCGCATGAGCGTTCCGCAGAGTGATGGGACGACCAGAGAGGACCATGGGAAGTATCTCACCGTGTGGAGGCGCGTGGGGCAGAACTGGTTGATCGCGGCCGATGCCTGGTCGAGCGATTTGCCGCCTTGGCACTCATGACAGGAACGGCTATTCGTCTTGCTAAGACGATGCTGTTTCCCTGATCAAAGGCAGTGCCCGTATGCCTCTTGTTTGGTCTTCTTTGAAGTCACATTCTGGCGAGTATCAACTCGCTGACTACGCCGGGTGCGCAAGAGTCAAAGCCTGCTTCGGTTCAAGAAGTCACAAGCAGATGTGCTGGCTGCACTTCCTCGCGTGACCAGGACTTGATAAACGTAAATTGGATAGGTGTAAGTAATCGCTCAAGAAGGAGGCTGCCATGCCGCTCTCCCAGCTAAAAGAGTTTCTCGACGAAAACAGAGTCAAGTACGTGGTGATTTCCCACTCGGTCGCATACACCGCAGCCGGAATTGCCGCGCTCACACACATTCCGGGGAAGGAACTGGCCAAAACCGTCATTGTGAAGATTGATGGCGCGCTTGCCATGGCCGTGGTTTCCGCTTCCCAGCATGTGGATCTGGCAGGATTGCAAGCTGCCACCGGGGCCAGCACCGTGACACTGGCCACCGAAGATGAATTCAAGACCAGATTTCCGGGTTGCGAGGTCGGCGCCATGCCTCCCTTTGGCAATCTGTACGGAATGACGGTCTTCGCAGACGAAAATTTGGCGCATGACAAAGACATAGCCTTCAATGCGGGTTCGCATCGCGAACTCATGCGAATCGCCTGGGAGGACTTTTCCCGGCTTGTTCAACCCAAGCTCATGCGAGTTGCGGCCGGCAAGCACGTAGCCGAAGCGGCGTGATCGGTTGCCGCTTTAGGGCGACGCTTTTCGTGATCGGCGAATCCGGTCAGCGTGGAGGACATTTATGGAATTGACCCTTACATCGAGCGAAGCGGAACTGTTGCTGGAGATCCTGGAAGAACACCAGCGCGGACTGCTCAGAGAGATTGCCAAAGCTGATCACCACGAGTTCAAGCACACTCTCAAGGACAAAGAGGTGCTGATCGAGTCGATGGTGGACAAGCTAATGCGTCTGCGGCATGAGAAGGCAGCTTAGCGATCTGTCTGACCTTTTTTGCCCAGCTGAAGCGACGCTAGGCTGGTTCGTGCTCGCACCGCCTGACTGGGCGATGCTGAGGAGGAACAATATGAGAGTGCTTAAGATTCTTACCGTGGCTGCATTTGTGCTGGTTCTGATTCTGGTTTTTCAAACTACTCCGAGCCAGCGGGCTCCCAAGTACACAGCGACAACAGAAATCAAAGTCGAAGGCGTGGTCCAGGAGGTTAACCAGTATTGGTGCCCAATCAATGGTGATGAGGGGACCCATCTAATGCTGAAGTCCGACGGCGGAATGCTGGAAGTGCATGTGGCTCCTCGCCGCTTTCTTGAGGGCAATGGTGTTAGCTTCAGCCAGGGCGATCACGTTGCGGTAGTCGGATCGATGGTGCTGTACAAAGGTCACGACGCCATGATCGCGCGCGAGATCACTCGCGGTGGTCAGACAGTCGCATTGCGGCAAGCGGACGGAAGGCCGTTGTGGGTGGAGCATTTCCATCCCTACATTCGGTAAACCTGCACGCCGGCGAGGCGTAACCATCGTCTACTGGACGAGGAGAAGCTTGCCCTCGTTATTGCGGAAGATAATTGTTTCGCTGCCGCGCGTGACCTCCCGGGCGATGATGCCGTTCTTGCCTTCGAGGCGGAATCTCGCGCCCACGACGGTGATCTGGTCTCCAGCGGAAAACTTTATTTTCTGTCCGCGCACGATCCTTGACGGCGCCAAGTGAATTTGCAGCAGGCCACCGTCACTAGCCTTGAGCAATAAATGTGTGCCTAATTCCTGCTCGCTCACAGGACAGTCAAATTCCTGTACCTCCTGCACCGTGCCGCTTGCGGTCATTTCGTCGTTCGGGTTATAAAGCGCCGAACCCTGTGCCGCGACTGGGGCATGAAATCCAAAGCCGAGCACCCACAAGATTCCCGCAATGACCGCTATTGCCAACCCGGTTCCGATGATCAGACTCGAAAGCCTCATAAACTTCTCCTTTTTGCCGCATCCTGCTTGTTTATCCGAAGACAATCAATTTCAGCACGCCGCACCGGTAACCCAGAAGCAGCGCAGGCGTAGGTCACTTCCCCTATCCGCACATCCGATTTTGTTTTTCGAGACGCGAAATGGTTGCCGTCAGCCAGTTGCGTACGGCAGCCTCTAATTCCTCTGGTGTAGCTGTTCTATACAAACTGTCCAAGGTCCGACCTTGGTCGTCTAAAGGAATGTGACGGCACGGCACCGACGATGGTCGCTGATCCGCAGGAACAAACGCCAGGAGCTCGCAGTTGGTTCCCCGACAGGAGAGATCAAAACGCCTCCGGCAGATCGCCGAGTCCTCGAAGATTAGTGGTACTCCCCAGCCTTCCCGATACTGGCCGCTGTCAAGGAATTCCAATTGCTGTTTAAGCGCGAGAATAACGGCGTGCTCGTATGACATCGTTTGCCTCCGGCGGCATCGACGTCCAGGACTTCACCGGTCAGGGTGCCTGCCTCTTAATGTCACACCAGCCATTACCATTCGTCAGTGACCCGGATCACGTCTCCGTGTAGTGCTGAAAAACCTCTCTCTTGATCTGTCACTGCAAACAGTGACAACAGTCCTACCCGCCGCGCCGCGAATAGGGTGAAGTTAGGTTGCGGACGAAAGCAGGATTGACATGACAACTGTTCTGAACGACACACCGACGCTTCACCAGAAGCAGTCTGAGAAGGGAATTGTCCTGGACGGGCATGGCTTGCGAATTGAGGATGTCGTGGCGGTCGCCCGGGATCGAAACCCTGTCGACATACATCCCGATGCGGTCAGCCGCATCAACAAATGCCGCGAGCTTCTTGAGCGCAAGATCCGTACCCACGAAATTATGTATGGGGTGAACACCGGAATCGGTGAGCTCTCGGAGGTGGTGCTCGCGCCGGAGCAAGTCGAACAATATCAGAAGTACCTGCTTTACTCACATGCCGCCGGTTGCGGCGAACCTTGCAAAGAAGAAGATATTCGCGCCGCCATGTTGTCGCGGCTGAACACGCATTGCTGGGGGCACTCGGGGATAAGACTGGAAATCGTTCGCACGCAATTGGAGATGCTGAATCGTGGAGTGACGCCGGTAGTCTGCCAGAAGGGGTCAGTGGGTGCTTGCGGCGATCTCTCACCCATGGCTCAGATGGCCATCACTCTGATGGGCGAAGGTGAGGTGTTTTATCAAGGCAAAAGGCTGCCCGCCAAAGAGGGAATGGCTGAAGCTGGAATTCCTACCATCGTCTTCCGCGAGCGCGACGGGCTTGCTGCCATCAATGGCTCGAATGTCATCAGCGGCATGGGATGCCTCGAGCTCTTCGACGCGGAACGATGGTTGAGGACGCACGAGATCGCGCTGGCGATGACACTGGAGGCCCTCAACGCGAACATGCAAGCTTACGATCGGCGAATCCATGAAGTGCGCGGATACCCCGGAGCGCAGGATTCTGCCGAAAACATCCGCTGGATTACCGATGGCTCCGAGTTGCTCAAACTGCCGGGCAAGAAAGTCCAGGACGCGTACTCGTTACGCTCCAGCCCGCAGGTGATCGGAGCGGCGCGCGAGGCTTTCAAGTGGGCGCGTTACATGCTAGAGACTGAACTCAATCATGCCGCGGACAATCCGACCTTTTTCCCCGACGAAGAAGTGGTGCTGACTGGCGCGAACTTCCAGGGTACGCCGATGGCTTTTGCGCTGGAGTTGGTGGGAATGTCGGTTACAACCTTGAGTGCGCTTTCGGAGCGAAGATTGAATCGCCTGCTTAACCCGCACCTGTCCGCAGGCCTGCCGGCGTTCCTGACCAAAGGCGCCGGAATGTTCTCAGGCCTGATGCTGACGCAGTACACGGCGGGGGCACTGGTTTGCGAGAACCGCGTGTTGAGCCATCCTGCGGCCACGGGATCGATACCGGCCGCGGCCGATCAGGAAGACTTCGTTTCAATGGGGATGACCACTGCCATCAAGACCCGGCAGATCATCGATAACGCATGGTACGTGGTTGCGATCGAACTGATGGCGGCAGCGCAGGCGTTCGATTTTCGTTTCCCCGTCAAACCGTCTCCCGTCACTCACGCCGCCTATGAAGTGGTTCGGGCGAACGTGAAGAAACTGGAGCAGGACAGGCCGCTGTTCGAGGACATCAATCGTTTAGCGAATGTCGTCAGCGAAGGGAAGGTCCTCGATGCGGTGAAGCGGGTTGTGCCACAGCTGCATTAAAGAATTGAATTCACAAAGCGGTTCCCCTCTTGGAGGATCGCTTTTTTATCAAGTACGGATCGTAATTTCCTTCACTGTCCGGGCATCCCGTGCCGAAAAATATACTTGTTGAAAACCGGGCGGTTGCAGTTACAATGGCCGCGTTTATGATTACTAAATCGATTAAATAGGCCATTTTATGGGCATCGCAGACCGGGCGGCGCCCGGGCGGATGGGACGAGAAATTGAAAGCGCAGGTTAGAACTCGAAGTTGTCAGGAGGGTTTGAGTCATGCGTAATCGGCAATCGGTTGGGGTGTTTGTTGCGGCGTTACCGCTCTTGACCGCACTGGCATGGGGAAGCATCACCGGCAGTATTTCGGGCGTGGTTACCGATCCGAGTGGGGCAGTAGTATCGGGCGCATCAGTCGTGGCCATCGATACCCAGACTGGAGTTAGGTCCACGGTCACGAGCGACACCAAAGGCTTCTACAGTTTCTCCAGCCTGCCGGTCGGCACGTATGACGTCGAGGTCACGCAACCGGGATTCAGGACCTTCAGCAAGATGGGTTTGGTGATCGATGCAAATTCGGCGGTGCGGCTGGACGTTGCTCTCCAGGTGGGGGCGGTCAGCGAGAAGGTCGAGGTCCGCAGCGACACGGTTCACGTCGAAACCGAGAGCACGCAACTGGGGCAGGTCATCAGCGGAACGACGATGACTGCAGTTCCCCTGAATGGACGCTCCTACACGAATTTGTTGGCGCTGCAGCCTGGTGTCTCTCCCTACACGACCCAGGATACGGGGACGGCGGACCTTGCCAACCGTACTGTGGATGGGGATCTCAGTCCCGGAAATCAATCGGTGAACGGTCAACGCGAAACCGCCAACGGTTTCATGGTCAACGGCTCGAACGTGGAGGAAGGCCGCAACAATGGCGCGGGGATCATCCCGAATCTCGACTCCATCTCCGAGTTCCGAATTATTACCAACAACTTCGATGCGGAATACGGAAACTATAGCGGCGGTCAGATCAATGTGGTGACGAAGTCCGGCACCAATGCACTACATGGAAGCGGGTTTGAATTCCTGCGGAATACCGCACTCGATGCCAAGAACTACTTCTCGCTTCCCACCGACCCAACCCCGGTCTTCCGGCAGAACCAGTTTGGCGGCACATTTGGCGGACCGATCCGTAAGGACAAGACGTTTTTCTTCATCGACTACCAAGGAACCCGCCAGACCCGCGGACTGACGCAGAATCAGCAGATGCCATCGCTGGCGAATCGTAGCGGTGACTTCTCGGATGTGTCCGACAGTTTCGTCACCACGGATGAAAACGGCAACCCCGTGCCCACCGTGGTGCAAGGTCCTTATTGGGCGAGCGTCTTATCGAGCAGGCTGGGCTATGCGGTCAGCGATCAGGAGCCCTATTACACTCCGGGATGTACCAACACTCAATGCGTTTTCCCTAACGCGATGATTCCGCAGAAGGCGTGGTCGCCAGTCGCAGTGCAGCTCCTCCAATTTATTCCCAAGCCCAATGCGCCCAATAATTTCTTTGAAACGTCGGCATTCCCGCAAACGCTTCGCGATGACAAGGGCGGAGTGCGGGTTGACCAGAACACACGTTTCGGGACTCTGTTTGCGTATTACTTCCTGGATGACTACCTCCTCAATAGCGCCTACCCCACGGACGGCGCCACAGTTCCAGGATTTAGCGGGGCTACGGCCGGCAGAGCCCAGTTGATCAATCTGGGAGACACCAAGAACATCGGGACGTTCGCGGTCAACGAATTCCGCTTCAGCTTCGTCCGCAACACGCTGGCTCTCACGACGCCGACCGGAGGTCTAGGGCATACGCTGGCCTCCCTAGGATTTGTCACTCCCTGGAACGCCATTACCGGGGGCATCAGTCCGATTCAGCCCAACCTTGAGGGCGTACCCTACATCAGTTTCAACAATTTCTCCATGGGCGTGCCGCAGGTGAGCACGCGCCAGTTCAACAATTCTTTCCAGGTGCTGGATAACTTTTCCAAGGTCACTGGAACTCACACGCTGAAGTTTGGCGGACAGTTCCACTACGACCAGATCAACGAGCGCAATCTTGCCGCCGAAAACGGGCAATATGCCTTCTCCGGTTCGGAAACCGGGATTGACTTTGCCGACTTTCTGATCGGCGCTCCCGACAACCTGACGCAGGCCAGCCCGCAGATTCTCGATTCGCGCAGCCGCTACTACTCTCTATATGGTCAGGACAGCTGGCGGGCGACTTCCAATCTCGTCTTGAATTACGGTCTGCGCTGGGAAGCCAGCATGCCCTGGTATGACACGCAGAACAAAATTGAAACCATTATTCCGGGCGAGCAGTCGGTGGTTTTTCCCGGTGCTCCGAAAGGATGGGTAGTGCCTGGCGATCCGGGAGTTCCGAGGACCCTGGCTCCAACCCGCTGGCACAATTTCTCGCCGCGCCTGGGACTGGCGTACTCTCCCGGATCGTGGTCAGGCTTGCTGGGAAAGCTCACCGGCGGGCCCGGCCGAACCAGCATTCGTGCAGGCGCTGGACTGTATTACACGTCGGTCGAAGATCTCTCGCAGTTCCTGGAGGTCGGTGACCCGCCCTACGGTCTTTACTATGGGAGTGCCAACCCGCCGCTTCTCGAAGCGCCTTACATCGACCGCGCGACCGGCACCAGCGTAGGCCAGAAATTTCCTTTTATTTTTCCTCCAACCAATGTTTCGCCGAAGAATCCGGACACCACTTTCAACTGGGCGCAAGTGGAACCGATCTCCTACGGCTACTCGTTCGATCACCGCAACAGGCTTCCTTATTCGGAGCACTATGAGCTCTCAATTCAGCGCCAGGTTGGCTCGAACAACGTCGTAACAGTAAGTTACGTCGGCAATCAGGGACATCGGCTGGTTACCTCTATCGAGGCGAACCCCGCCAACCAAGCCCTATGCTTGTACTTGAGCGACCCCGCAAATCTCGCTGCAAACAGTGCGCCGCCGTGCGGACCTTTCGGCGAAACTCCGCCAACCGGTACAGCATGGATTACAAACCCGGGCTCGTCGCCTTTCGCCGGGAAAACGTTTGCCAGCACTCGGCCGCTGGGGCCGCAATTCGACACCAACCCGTTCGTTTCGACCGTTGCTAACTCCCGATATAACTCCTTGCAAATCAGCGCCGAACACAACACCGGTTCTTTGTCCTTTCTCGCTGCTTATACCTACAGCAAATGCATGGACAACGCTTCCGGGTTGGAAGATTCAACGTACCCGTTCGATCCGCGACGCAGCATTGGGCTCTGTGGTTTCGACCTCACTCACAATTTTGTTTTCAGCTACAACTGGATGCTGCCGTTTGATCATTGGGTGAGGTCGGGCTGGGGCAGAAAGCTGGCCGGCGGCTGGAGCCTTTCCGGCATCACTACATTTGCTACTGGGTTGCCGATAAGTCTGACAGAGAATGACGACAACGCGCTGATCGGAGCAAATGCAGTTCCGGTGGATGTCCCCGATTTTGCCGGCGGGCACGTACTTGCAAATACCAACCCTCGCGATCGCCAGCCCTATTTCAACACTTCACTGTTCAGCAATGAACAACTGGGGCAATTTGGGACTTCCCGGCGGAGGTTCTTCCATGGGCCAGGAATCAACAACTTCGATATGGCCTTGGCGAAGTCCACGAAGATCACTGAGTCGAAAGAGTTGGAGTTGCGTTTCGAGACCTTCAACTTGTTCAATCATGCTCAATTCAACAATCCTGATGCCGAAATCAATAGCGAGACCTTTGGAGTCGTCACAACCGCGCGCGACCCACGCATCATGCAGATCGGCGCGAAGTTCCTTTTCTAGAAGGGCATTGGAAAAGAAGCCATGGCAAATAAGAAACGCTTGGTTTGGATTCTCTTGATTGTGGTTCTCGCTGCATCCGCACCCTTAATCGCGCAGACCATTCGTGTGGATGCGGTTCCGGATCATTCGACTAACTCCTTTATTCCGACTGAGGCTCTGGGAGCGGGAATCGATCGCATACCCTCGGCAGCCGCGCAGAAATACTTCAGCGAGCCGGCCTCGGAAAAAGTGCTCTCAGCAGGTTGGCAGACCGTCTCCTACCGCCAAAACACCGAACTTTTTGTCGAGGCATGGCACTGGAATCCGCAAGGAACATGGAGCGATCCGGCGGGGAAGGGATATTTCACCGGAAGCACTGTGCCGGGCGAGCCGATCAAGCATTCCTACGGCTATTCGTTGCCTCATCGTGGTTTCACCCGAAATGACGGGACGGAGACGCATGGCTTCTCACGCATGACCGATGGCGATGAGAGCACGTATTGGAAGAGCAATCCCTACTTAACTAAAGCATTCACCGGGGAAGACGACACGCTGCATCCGCAGTGGGTGATTCTGGACTTGGCGATCGCGCAACCGATCAACGCGCTCCGCATTGCATGGGGTGATCCGTATGCGAAGCAGTATCTGATCCAGTACTGGACCGGCGACGACGCGATCAAGTTTCCGACCAAGGGATCCTGGGTCACCTTTCCTGGAGGTGTGATTAGCAACGGCAAAGGCGGCACGGTCACGCATACGGTCACGGCATCGCCAATGACGGTGCGCTTCGTTCGCATTCGGATGACGGAATCGTCGAACACTTGCGACTCGCACGGATCAGGCGATCCGCGCAATTGTGTCGGCTACGCGATCCGCGAACTTTACCTCGGAACCGCCGACCAAAACGGATTTCACGACCTGGCGCGCCACACTCCGGACCAGGATCAGACGGCGACTTTGTGTTCGTCGGTCGATCCCTGGCATGAGCCAACAGATCTGGGATCAACGCTTCGCGAACAGGTTGGTCTGGATTCGTTCTACACCAGCGGTTACACGCGCGGCTTGCCGGCGATGATCCCCATTGCCATGCTGTACGGTACGCCGGAAGATTCGGCGGCGGAGATCGCCTACGTCGAGAAACGTGGTTATCGGGTTTCCTACGTTGAAATGGGCGAAGAGCCGGATGGGCAGTACATGTTGCCGGAAGACTACGGCGCACTGTATCTGCAGTGGGCTTCTGCGATGCATCAGGTGGACCCTAAACTCAAGTTGGGCGGACCGGTGTTCACCGGAGTGAATGAAGACATTCTCACCTGGCCGGATGCAGAGGGCAGAACGTCATGGACGGCGCGATTTCTAAACTATCTGAAATCACATGGCCGCATGCAGGACCTGGCGTTTTTCTCGTTTGAACACTATCCGTACGAGCCTTGCAAAATCAGTTGGAGCAGTTTATACGATGAACCGACTCTCGTGAGTCACATCCTGCAGGTGTGGCGCGACGATGGTTTGCCGCCGTCAGTGCCGATGTTCATCACGGAATCGAATATTGCCTGGAGCCACGGCGAATCGTTTGTCGACATCTTCGGTGCATTATGGCTGGCCGACTACGTCGGAGCTTTTTTTAATGCAGGCGGCAAAGCACTTTACTATTTCCACTATCTGCCGATGGGGGTGACGCGCGGCTGCAACGACTCAATGGGAACGTTCGGCCTATTCACCGCCAGCAAGACTTACGATGTCGAACAGCCGATCTCGCAGTTTTTCGCCAGCCAGTTGATCACCACGGAATGGGTCCAGCCGGGGAATGGCTTGCATAAGACGTTTGCCGCCACGGGAGATATTTCCGACGCCGTCGGTCATGCGCTGGTAACGGCGTACGCGCTACTGCGACCCGATGGGCAATGGTCGTTGCTGGTCGTCAACCGCGATCAGGAGAACGCGCACAAGGTGCGGATTGAGTTTGACAATACGAATGCGGGCACCCCGAGTTCGTTTAGCGGGCCAGTAACGGTCATTACCTTTGGGAGCGCACAATACCAGTGGCATCCCACGGAACTAGGCGGCTTCCCGGATCCCGATGGTCCCGCGGTCAAGACGACCATGACTGGGAGCGCCGACACTTTGTACGACCTGCCCAAGGCCTCCATCACGGTGCTTCGAGGGTCAGTCGCAAGCTCACCTGCACGAGGGAAAGCGCGTTAATGGAGAGTCTAGGGACCACTCAGCCGGGCGAATTTCCCCACCTCATGCTGCGAGAAATTTATGAACAGCCGAGCGCTGTGGCTGAGGCCATCCGCTGCCATGTGAGTGGCGGCCACATTTTTCGCGGCGAACTAGAACCGATCGAAGACGCTCTCAAGAAATTCAATCGGCTTGTCATTGCTGCCAGCGGGTCCAGTCGTCATGCGGGACTGGCTGGCGAGATCATGATCGAGGACGTTGCGGGCGTGGCAGTCGATGTGGAGTATTCGAGCGAATACGGTAATCGCTCCACTCAGGCCGCTGCGGAACCGTTGGTGATGGCGATAACTCAGTCGGGCGAAACGGCTGACACGATTGCGGCATTGCGAGTTGCTCACACCCGAGGCGCACGTACCATTGCGATTTCGAACGTGGCGGGTTCCACGATTTCCCGCGAGGCGGACATCAGCCTCATGAGTTGTGCCGGACCAGAGCTTTCGGTGCCTGCCACCAAGAGCTTTACCACACAATTAACAGTTCTCTTCCTGTTTGCTCTTTACTGGGCGCAAAAACGAGAACGTATCGCATCAGGGACCGTCGCTAGTCATTTGAACCAACTGCAAGAGCTTCCTGAACTGTTGCGAATCAATCTTCCTGATTGGGATGCGCAGGCCAGAAATTGGGCGTGCCAGCACAAGGAAGCGCAGACATTCTTGTATCTCGGACGGGGAGTGCATTATCCGATTGCGCGAGAAGGCGCGCTCAAACTTAAAGAAATTTCCTATATTCACGGTGAGGGTTATCCAACTGGCGAATTGAAGCACGGGCCCAACGCGCTGGTCGATGCGCAATCCCCGGTTGTGCTGCTGGCGACTTGCGATCGTGACGATCCGGACTCGGTTAAGCGATACAGCAAAACCCTGGGCGTGATCGAAGACATCAGAAAGCAGGATGGTCAGGTGCTGGCGATCGTCACCGAGGATGACAGCGAAGTACGGCGCTTTACCGATAACGTCATCCCAGTGCCTCCGGCCGCCGAGCTGCTGTCTCCAGTTCTCGAAGTAGTGCCTCTGCAATTGTTCGCCTATTACGTTGCGGTGCTGAACGGATGCGATGTCGATCATCCGCGTAATCTCGTCAAGGCGGTAACCCGGGAATGAGGGATCAGGTTATCCTTTGCCGGGACCTCCGATCATGAACATGGAAGCTTCGACCTCATCTTCGACCACCGCACCCAAGCTCAGGCGCACTCTCAGCCTTTGGGACCTGATCCTTTATGGCGTGATTGTCATTCAACCGACGGCGCCCATGTCAATTTTCGGCGTGCTGAGCGATACCGGGCGCGGGCACGTGGTTACCGCGATTCTGATCGCGATGGTCGCCATGCTCTTTACCGCGGTTAGTTATGGCCGCATGGCCCGGGCCTATCCCAGCGCAGGATCGGCGTTCACCTACGTCGGACAGGAAATTCATCCGGCGCTTGGCTACGTCACCGGATGGAGCATGGTGATGGATTACATGCTCAATCCGCTGATCTGCAGCATCTGGTGTAGCCAGCAGGCGCATGCCTTCGCGCCCGGAGTTTCTGTCGCCGCGTGGAAGATCTTTTTTGCGGGCCTGTTCACGGTGCTGAACCTTCGCGGCATCAAGACCTCGGCGCGGATCAATGCTGGCATGGCGGCGGGAATGGGAGCAGTGATTGCTGTTTTCTTTGTTGCTGCTGCGCGGTACATTTTCGGCCACCCGCATGATGCGGCGTTCTTTTCGCGTCCGTTTTACGATCCCCAGACTTTCACCACAACCGGCCTGTTTGGCTGCACCTCGATCGCGGTGCTCACCTACATCGGCTTCGATGGAATCTCGACGTTGTCTGAAGAAGCCGAAAATCCAAGGCGCAACATTCTGCTCGCCACGGTTTTGACCTGTCTGGTCATCGGGTTACTTTCGGCGGTTGAAGTCTATGCAGCGCAATTGATCTGGCCGGCTTCGCAGCCGTTCCCCAATGTCGATACCGCATACGTGTATGTAGCCGCGCGAGCCTGGCCGGCGCTGTTCGCGGTAGTTGGCTTCACTTTGCTGGTGGCGAATTTCGGATCAGGGCTGGGTGCGCAGCTGGGGGCGTCGCGACTGCTCTATGCGATGGGCCGCAGCAATGCTCTGCCTCAGTCTTTTTTTGGCGCAGTAGAATCGCGCCGTCACATTCCACAGAACAATGTGATCTTTGTCGGTTTGGTGGCATTGATTGGATCCTTCCTGCTGACCTATGGCCTAGGGGCGGAGATGCTGAATTTTGGCGCCCTCATCGCCTTCATGGGCGTGAACGCGGCAGCCTTCGTGCGCTATTTTCTGCGGGAAAACGAGAGGAGCATCAGCAACTTCTTTTTCCCGCTGGCCGGTTTCTTTATTTGTCTATTGCTTTGGCTCAATCTCAGCCGTCCAGCCAAGATCGCTGGAGGGATTTGGATGCTGACCGGCATTGCATTCGGAGCCTGGAAGACGCGCGGCTTCCGAGGCGAACTGGTGAACTTCGACTTGCCGCCGGAGGAAGCCTGACCCGAGACGCGCATGATTACCATTCGCGATGTCGCCAAGTCGAGCGGGTTCTCTTCCGCCACAGTGTCGATTGTGCTGAACAACGCGCCGTTGGCGCAGTACATTCCCGATGCAACCAAGAACCGCATCCACAAAGCGGCCAAGAAGCTTGGCTACCGCCCGAACCTGTTTGCGCGCTCGCTGCGCAGCCAGCGCAGCCATGCTGTTGGAGTCATGGTTTTCGACATGACCGATCCGTATTGCACGCTGATTCTGCGGGGCATCGAGAACACCCTGTATCCATCTTCTTACATGCCGATCCTTACGGATGCGCACAATGATCGCCGTCGCTTCGAGCGCTATCTGGAGATGTTGCTTGACCGTCGTGTCGAGGGACTCATTGTGCTGGCCAATTGGCTCTTTCTCGATGTAAATGTCCTCGCCGACCTTGAGAAGAGCAGGATTCCTACGGTGATGATCGGCCGCGAGCTGAACAACGAATCGGTCAGCTCAGTGATCGTCGACAACGAACTCGGAGGCTATGCTGCCCTGAAGCATCTTTACAGCCTGGGGCATCGCCAGATTGCTTTCATTCGTGGCCCGAAAACGCTCGGAGACAGTGCCCCGCGATGGCGTGGTGTCCGCAATTTCGCACGCTCTAAAAAGCTAAACCTGGACGACAATCTGGTCGTGGACTTGCCGGAATCGGGTGAGCCAATTTCCGGTTTCGAAGCTGGCTATAACCTGACGCGGGAATTGCTCGGGCGAAAGCGTCCGTTTACGGCGCTCATGGCCTTCGACGATCTCACCGCGTTTGGAGCAATTCGCGCGCTCACCAAAGCTGGCATTCACATTCCTGGTGACTGCGCCGTCATCGGTTTTGATGATGTTGCTCCATCCAGTCTGTGCACTCCGACCCTGACGACGATCCGGCAGCCGATGGAGGCCATGGGCGCGCTGGCGGTTGCCATCATGCTGGAGAACATCAGTGCAGCCAAAGAGAAGAAAAAATGTCGGGCCGTCCATCGCAAGCTGCCCCCAGAACTGGTGATGCGAGAATCGACAGCTCCCCTGGCTTCGGATGAAGGCCCCTTGCGCAGAAACAAGAGGAAGGCCCTGTGATCCTCGCCGGTGACGTGGGAGCGACCAAGACGATGCTGGGCCTTTTCGCGTCGGACAACAGCCGCCCCACGCTCGTTCGTCGGCAGACTTTCCACAGCGCAGCATATGCTGGCCTGACGCCAATTGTGCGGGAGTTCCTGCAGGGCGGAGAACCAGTCGAAATGGCAAGTTTTGGCGTGGCCGGCCCGGTGATCGGAGACTCCGCCGAGGTGACTAACCTGTCGTGGAAGGTCGAAGCTAAGGCGTTGGCTGAGGATCTTGGAATTGAAGATGTGTGTTTGGTCAATGATTTGGTGGCTACAGGATATGGAATCGGCAGCCTGACAGAAGAAGATTTTATGGTTGTGAACCAGGGGCAGCCAGTCGCAGGAGCGAATGCCGCTCTGATCGCTGCCGGCAGCGGACTAGGGGAATGCACGCTCTACTGGGATGGATGCCGCTACGTCCCGCTACCGGCCGAAGCGGGCCACGCTGATTTTGCTCCCTATGACGACACCAGTCTGGAACTGCTTCGCTATTTGCGTCACAGAACATCCTCTGTAGGCATCGAGCATATTATTTCGGGACCAGGGTTGCTCAATATCTACGACTTCCTGCGAGATTCGACGAATCTGAGGGAAACCCCTGAGATCGTCGACCGAATGCGACAGTCCGACCGGGCAGCGGTAATTGCTCAGGCTGCCATGGCCGGAGAATGCCAACTGTGCGTCCGGACGTTATGTATTTTCGTTTCCGCTTACGGTGCCGAGGCCGGCAATTTGGCTCTTCGCTCCCTCGCGCTGGGCGGCGTGTATGTGGCCGGCGGCATTGCACGCAAGATTCTGCCCTGGATGACGCAGGGTGCGTTCATGGCGGCGTTCGCCAACAAAGACCGGCAAGCCGCCATGCTGTCCCGTATTCCTGTCCGCGTTGTTTTGAATGAGGCTGCACCGCTCTTCGGCGCGGTGACTTATCTTCTCCAGCGAAAATAACCGAGCACCACAGTACATTCAGCGTTAACCACCGCTTACTGGCGTCATCTAGTAAATTCGCGGGCGACTTACGTATTTCACCGTATTGCCCCAATAAATAACTTACGGCAAAGTAACGAATACTTACTCTATTAACCCTGTTGGCTACACCAAAGTAGCCAACCCGCTGTGCAAACCCGGCATGGGAGAAAGTTATGAACGTCAGCCGAGCAGACCTGCAGTTTCCCTACGACAACACTTCACCCGTCGCGGTCTACAAGTCCCAGCCTTGGCATCGCGGCTATGTGGCAGCTATCTTCGAAGAGGATCGTGAGCAGATGTCAGAGCGCATCCGGCAGGCTGAGCAACTGATTGTCCGGCGTGAGCGCGAACTATGGTCCGGCGAACCAGACTTCATTGAGCAACATGCCCTGAACAGCGCACGTCACTCTTTGCGCGCCATTCGCCGATGCATGGGGCTGCAAAGACCAGATTTCGTAGTCGTGGGACGCAGGCTGGCCCACTGAGCCAGCCTTTTCCTTGGATAGTCACAGAGCGCGGGTCGGGCTGACACTACAAACATTGCAAGGGCAACTTCTATTTTGAGGTATTGAACTGCAGGAAACGCACGCACTGAGATCCAGCACATGCCGCGGACCGATAGTTCTAATCTAGGCTGCGATCTGGTCGATCGACTGAACCTTTATGCAGTTCTTCAGGGCACGCAGCATATAGAGGGCATCGTCCAGAGCTTCTTCCTCGTCCGAGTTATCGCCGGCTGCGGCGAATAACGTACGTGCCCGTTGCACAATTTCTGGTTCGGCCATCAAAATGAGATGAGGGACTTTCTTGCGGTCACTCTCGAACAGAGCAGCCGTATAGAGATTTTCCAGCGTAGGTCGCGGAGATCGGGGCGCGTTTTCATACTGGCTCCTGTTGAATGGAAACCCTTCAGCTTTTATAACGAGAGATACTGAGATCATCTTTACGCCAGTGCCTATGTCGTGAAAATAAGGTTTTTCCGGTATGCCAAACTGGTAAATATGTGGTCGCACTCCGGGGCCCGCATTTCTGGCCATAGGTAGGGCTACAATTTAGGCAGTGAGACTTCAAAGTTGACAGCAGCACATCGCAAATCCAAGGAGAGTTTTCATATGCAATTCATTTCCAGAGCAGCCCTGATTGGAGTTCTCTTGTGCGCACCCTTCGTCGCACAAGTCGCATTGGCACGACAAAACGCCACGAGTCAGGCTCCGGCCACAGAACAGCGGGCCCGAATTGCGCCGGGGAGTGTGATCCCTGCGCTCTTGGCACGAAACATCGATGTCAAGAAAGTCAAGACCGGCGATCCGGCCGAGGCTCGGGTGACGCAAGATCTCAAAGCGGACAATGGCGAGCTCATTCTCGCCAAGGATACGAAGGTGGAAGGTCACATTACGACGGTTCAGCCACGCTCAAAGGAGCAGAAGGAATCGCAAATCGGAATCGTCTTTGATCACGTGGCAACCAAGCAGGGGGATCAGTTGCTGCCTTTGTCGATTCAGGCGATCGTTTTTCCGGTTGCATCGGCAGCTGAGAATAGTGGCTCAGGCGGACCTACGCCATATGGAGGAGGCATGGCCAACGACACGACGCCCGGAGGGCGTCCCAGCAGCATGTCCGCCCCTCCGCCATCTACAGGCGGCGAAACGCCGAGCGGTGGCGGCAAACTTACCATGCCACCGATTACTGCGAAAACTGAGGGCGTCGTGGGGAATCCGACTTTGAAGTTGGCGGAAGCCGGACCGCAGGGATCAGTCGTGAGCTCTGACAAGGGTAATGTGAAACTTGAATCAGGGACAATGATGCTGCTGCGCGTTAATCCTTAGACCTAAATCGCCGCAAAAAAGCCCAGCTGCCATGAGGCTGGGCTTTCTTCTCAGTTCATCCTGGACTTAGTGCGACATGCCGCCGCCATTTTGGCAGGTCTTCGATATGTGCTTGATGGAAGCGACTTGTAAAGTCTGTTGGGCCGATCCGCCGCTGGTCCCCATGCTGCTGGTGTCACCAGCCTGCGATCCTCCCGCAGCGCCCATCGTTCCGGTTACTCTTACTTCATGGCCGACGTGATCGCTCAGTTTGGACGTATCTCCCGAGAGTTGATACATGGTCCCGTTCTTGTCAGTGAGCATGTAATTCCCGTTGGAACTGCTCAGGCAGCCCTTTACCGTCATTTGACCACCCATATTGTTCTGGCCACCGGAATTGGTCTGCGCCGCGTCCGGTGGGGCCTGGCGATCAGGAGCCGGCTGGCTCTGAGTTTGGTCCTGATTGGGAGTGGTTTGGCTGGGCGTGTCCTGAGCGGCTGCCCAGGAGAAACTCAGCAGCAATACCGAAAGCAGAAGCAGTTTTTGCATAAATCCTCCAATTTGATTTTGTTCCGACTGCATCGACGTTGCGGCACGCTGATCGAATCTTGCCAACGAATTTCGCAGTTACGTTGACGCCAAGCCGTCCTGCATCAGCATGGCGCAGGATATGGGCACGGTCGGCTCTTCCAAGCGATATAGAACTCCAAGCGGACATATCCGGCAGCGCTGAAACTTGCTTCCCCTCAGATACACCTTCCGCTCAATCAGTTTGTGTGGCGTCGAGTGGATCGCCGCATATAGACCCGAAGTTGGAACCAGATCGCCACCTTTAAATGTCTTCAATAAGCCCATATTGCGTTCTTGTCTCCACAGTGGATTCTCTTCCTGCCCGGGGGACCTATCAATACAGGGTTTCGGGGATACCGAGGCGGTTTCCTTCCGTAATGATCTTTCGCCGGAGTGTGCAAAGGCATTCCGTCGGGGACGGTGAGTACTTGCTGGAAGTGAACTCCATGCTCACGCGGGCCGTGAATTCAATGGGCCAGGAGCCGGGAATTCACCGGCAGGAGCTTTCTATGTTGGGTGCGAGGGACGGCTTAATTCTCGTCCTGCATGTTTCGATACAGCACACGATTCTGGGAATTACAGCATCCCGGCGATGTTTTCTCTTTGTCATCACTCGCTAGGCTCAGTTGTGGAGGGTTGTATGCCGGAAAAAGAGACGGTGGAACGAGCACGTGAAGACGCGAGAGAAGGGAAGTCGCCGAGTACACAAGCGGGAGAGTTTGTTCGCGAGGAGATGCACCACGTTCGCGAGGGCAAGCACGGAGCGCGTTCATCTAAGCAAGCGATCGCGATCGGATTGTCCAAAGCGCGTCGCGCCGGAGTCAAGCTGAGGGCTCCAGGCCGCGGGCAATCAGCGCGAACCCGAAAACAGGCCGGCCGTGACTATCGCAAAGGTCAGAGCCACTTGCGCCGGCGGCCTTCGCGGACGCGCTCACGTGCCGTGAGCGGTGCGCTTCAGCGCGAGGGGCGTGACGCCGCCTCTCGCAGTTCCTTGTCGCGTCAGCCCCGCACGAGCGCGCGCGGTGCAGCATCGCGTCACCGGGCTGCCATGAAAGCGGTGAGGACCAAAGGAAGACGCGGGCGAAGCACTGCCGCGCGCAAAGCGGCACGAACTCGAGCTCGTGCCAGAGACTAGATTCGAAGTTGCCAGATTGATCGCACGGCGCAGAGCTTATGCCGATGAACCTGATGTTGTCGGTAGGGAAGAAGCAGGTTTCTCGACTGACAGGATCGCCCGCAAGCTGGGTGATCTATCTACTCCGCTCGTAATAAGAGACCAGTTTCGCAGCCCTGTGATTGCAAGCTTAGTATGTCCGTGCGCCGCTTGTTTGCTTCAACAATGGTGATTCCGGAAGCTGCGGCACATCGATCACTGGCCGGATCTCGACTGTCCCCCATTTTCCCGCAGGGACTTCCGAAGCAACGCGAATCGCCTGATCGAGATTGTCGGCGTCGATAAGGAAGAAGCCGCCAAGTTGCTCGCGTGTTTCAGCGAATGGTCCGTCCGTCACCAGACGCTTACCTTCCCGCATGCGCACGCTGGTTGCGGTTGAGGTCGGGTGTAAAGGAGCCGCGAGGAGATACTGCTTCTTGGAATCCAACTCGTGTGCATATTGGGCTGATTCCTGGTAACAGTTTTCGCGCTCGCTCTGGCTCAGTCCGTTTTCGTCTAAATAGATCAGCAACATATATTTCATAGGTCTGTCCTCGTAAGTTAGTCGACCGGTGCCCGGCCGAATCGACAGCTAATTGCAAAAATATTTACAATCGCAAAATGCCGGTGGATGCCGCCTCGGGGGCGGTTGAAACAGTTTATCGCTCCGACTGGGGTCGTATCGTTGCCACTTTAATCAAACTGGTGGGCGACTTCGACCTCGCGGAAGAGGCTGCCCAGGAAGCATTTGCCGCCGCCGTGGACCAATGGCGAGTTTCCGGAGTTCCCGATTCGCCGGCGGCGTGGATCATTCAGACCGCGCGCCACAAAGCCATCGACCGCATCCGGCGCCGCGCCAATTTCGCCGAGAAGATGGAATCGTATGCTCACGAGCTGGATTCCACTTATGAACCGCCGGCGTATAACAGCGGCGAGATTCCTGACGACCGCCTACGGCTGATTTTCACCTGTTGTCATCCAGCACTGGCACCCGAGGCTCAAGTAGCGCTCACTTTGCGCACACTCTGTGGACTCGAAACCGATGAGATTGCGCGCGCTTTCCTGGTTCCTCCTACGACCATGGCCCAGCGCCTGGTGCGCGCCAAGCGTAAGATTCGCGACGCCGCAATTCCTTACCAAGTCCCGGAGGCGAATGAAATGGCGGAACGGCTCGATGCCGTTCTCACCGTCATCTATCTGGTTTTCAATGAAGGGTACGCGGCGACCCGAGGTAGCTCCTTGATCCGAACCCACCTCACGGCTGAAGCGATTCGGCTGGGAGCCCTTGTCCGCTTGCTTATGATGCCGAAGCCTTCAGGCGAGGTTACTGGCCTTCTGGCCCTGATGTTACTGCACGATGCGCGACGCGACGCTCGACTCGACGAAGCGGGAGACCTTATTGTTCTCGAAGAGCAGGACCGTAGCCGATGGAACGGGCCGCAGATTGCAGATGCATTGCCGCTGGTGGATGAAGCACTGCAGGCCGGGCCGGGTCGGTTTGCCTTACAAGCTGCGATTGCTGCGCAGCATTGCCGCGCCCAGACTGCCGCCGCTACCGATTGGGGCGAGATCGTTCGGCTTTATGATCTGCTGCAGGTCGTGCAGCCTTCGCCAGTCGTGTCGCTGAATCGGGCCGTGGCAGTTGCGATGGCCGAAGGCCTCGAAAAAGGCCTGGGGGTAGTTGACGAACTGGCTGTGGCCGGCGATCTCGAGAGCTATTATCTTCTGCACGCCGCTCGTGCCGACTTGCTGCGCCGTATGGGATCGATGGAGGATGCGGCAAAAGCCTATCAGCGTGCCTTGGAACTTGTTAGCAACGACAGTGAACGCAGATTCCTACAGCGACGGTTGCAGGAAGTGCAGTCCTCCGCAGCGTAGCCCCCGCAGTGTACTTCAAACTCATCCCGCAGCCATGTCTTGTACACGTTCACTGTTGGGCCGTGATCCGGAGAGCGCAAAGAAAAGAATGTACGCGTAGCAAATGACCGGCAAGAAGAATGCGTGGTGAATTCCGATCCGATCGGCGACAAAACCCTGTGTGAGGGGAACGATCGCTCCTCCAACAATTGCCATGGTGAGAATGCCGGAGCCATCTCCTGCCAGCGGGCCGAGTTCGGCCAAGCCTAAGGTAAAGATGCTGGGAAACATGATCGAATTGAACAAGCCGACCATTAGGATACTTGCCATCGCGAGATGACCGCCACTTAGCATGGAGGTAGTGACCAACAGCATTGCGCACACAGCACAGGCGGCAAGCAAAGAACCGGTCTTAACTCTGCGAAGCAGCGCAGCGCCGAAGAACCGTCCTACCATAGCGCCGCCCCAGTAGAAGGAAACGTACCCCGCAGCTGCTTTCTCCGTTAATCCCCCAATTCCCGGCTGAGTGAAATAGTTCACCAGGAAGCTTCCGATCGACACCTCAGCCCCGACATAAGCGAAAATCCCGACTGCGCCTAGAATCAGATTGGGATGGCGCCAGAGCGAATCGTTCACTGATTCGCCCAAGTGGTGCCGTAACGACTCAATCGCGGGTAATCTCGAGGCGCCGATGATGATTGCGAGCAGCACCAGCAATCCTCCGATTACCGTGTAAGGCATCTTGACCGAAGCGGTTTGCTGAATGCGGTAGGCCTGCAAGGCTGCGGGCGGAAGAGCGTGCATTTGAGAAAGCGCCAACGGCGCAGCGCTGAGAATCAGCAGGCCCCCAATCTTGGGAGCGACGGTCGTCCCCAGGGAATTAAACGCTTGCGTCAGATTCAAGCGGCTGGAAGCGGTAGCCGATGGGCCAAGAGCGATCACATAGGGGTTTGCCGCCATTTGAAGCGTGGTGATTCCCGCCGCCAGAATGATGAGCGCGGTCAGGAACAGTGGATACGAGGGAATGCTGGCCGCCGGCAGAAACAAGAAGGCCCCCGCGGCCATGGTCACGAGGCCCGCAACCATGGCCCATTGATATCCGATCCAGTCCACCAGCTTGGCCGCGGGAAGCGAAAACAGAAAGTATCCCGAGAAAAAGCTGAACTGGACTAACATCACCTGGGCATAGTTCAACTGGAAAATGGATTTCAGATGGGGCACCAGAATGTCATTCAAGCAGGTGAGAAAGCCCCACATGAAAAACAGCGTGGTCACAACCGCGAGAGGCCGCCCATACCGCCGCTCCGAGCTATTTACCGAAATATCGGATTGAGAAATAGTTTGAGTCATTCTGAAGACAGCTAATGAAAGTCGTATCCTGGCTTGAGTTCACAGCGATAGTTTCGCGATTCGTCTTTATCAACCTGCATGTGACAATCTGCCCAGCGCAACAATAGGTCGGGACCCAAGGGAAATACAATGGCCTCACCACTCACTTCTGCTTCGATGCTTAGTCCTTCAGCTGCAGGCGGCAAACTGAAGTTCAAGGTTCGCCCGAAGACCACCGGATACGATTCGCGGACCAGGTCGCTGATCATGGGATGGACCACTTCGGCTTCCAGCAAGAAGGTTGTGGTGTCCGACCAGTTACGCACTGAAACATTGAAACGGCGGCCGCCTTCCGTGAGGTCTTCGACTTCGATTCTGGTGAAAGGACACGGCCCCGCGATACACGAAGCGCGCGCATTGCGAAACTGATTCGACTCGCCGGCATCGAGAGAAGTCGTGCCGATGGCGGCCTTCCATTTGCCATCGGGTGAACACGGAGACTGTTTGTGGCAAGGCACATTACCGGCGTTCGAAATCTGAAATGTCTTGACCACGCTGCCCACATTCGCTTCCGCAGTAGATTTGACGGAGTACCTGACGCGCGGGTTACTCACAACTACGGCAGTGCGAGGCACTTCCTTACGTGGCTTTTCGGGAACGGGCATCATGTATTCGACATAGATTTTGTCCGAGATGAAGTCGTTTATGTCCAGCGGTACATATCCGGTCCCACGAAACTGCAACAGCACCTGCTGCTTGCGGCGCAGCCCTTTGGGCAAAGTGAGAGTGAAATAACCGGAGTTGTCCGTGATGGCAGTGCCGGACCCGAGGTTGTTAACTGCCTTGACTCGGACGTCGGCAATGGGTACTTGTTTGTTGGTGTCGCTGTCCTTCTTGAGCACCGCGCCTTTGATGGTCACGGGCCGACGGTGATGCAGCCAGACGAGCGTGACCACCGTCGTTGCAATCGCACCCGCGACCAGAATCCAAATGGTTGTCTTCTTCGCCGAAGTCATGTATTTCTGAAAGAAGCCCCATCCTATGACGCATTTTGAAGTTGCTGGTTTGCCAAGTGTGTCCAATGATATACGGATAGAACTCATTCCTGCGCGTGGGTAGATCATCTAAGATCTAGAAACATGCACCTGTACGACAGAAATCCTCAAGTGTTAACTTACGTTTCACGACGCGAAATGTTATCGTACCTGGCGCGCCTTGGCCTACTGGGCGTGCTAGCCCCCCGAGCTGGGTTTTCACTTGCCACGTCTGCGGCTGAAACAGCAGCCCAAGCACTGCCTGGGTCACCTTTTCCCCAGCCCGACGATCAATTGCTGGAAGAACTGGAGAAAGCGAACTTTCAATATTTTTGGGAGCAAGCCGGGTCGCAGACTGGGCTTATCAAAGATCGCAGCGATGCCTTCAAGAACGACAACCGGGTGGTCGCCAGCATTGCGGCAACAGGCTTTGGCCTGACTGCGCTCTGCATCGGCCAGGAGCGAGGCTTCGTTTCGCCGAAGGATGTAAAGGACCGGGTCCTGCTCACCCTGCGTTTCCTGTGGAAGAAGATGCCCACACATCGCGGCTTCTACTATCACTTTGCCGACATCAACACGGGCGAGAGAACCTGGGACTCGGAGGTTTCGTCGGTCGACACCGCGATGTTGCTGTGCGGTGTCCTGACCTGCCGCCGGTATTTCGAGGAGCACTCGGAAATCAGCCTGCTCGCTTACGAAATTTTCAATCGCGTGGACTGGACCTGGCTTTCCGAAGATACGTCGCTCCTGCCTCACGGTTGGACGCCTGAGGTTGGCTTTCTACCTTACCGCTGGGACTATTACAGCGAGTTGATGATGATGTATCTGCTGGGATTAGGGTCGCTTACTCATCCATTGCCGGTCGAGGCATGGAACGCGTGGAAGCGAATCAAGTTTGAATTTGGTGGGCTGGACTATATCGGTTCATTCGCCCCACTGTTCGTTCATCAGTATTCCCAGGCCTGGTTTGACTTTCGCGGTAAACGCGATAAATATACCGATTACTTTGAAAATTCCATCAAAGCCACGGAAGCGCACCGGCGTTTTTGTCTCGAGCTAGCCAAGCAATTTCCAGACTACAGCGATGATCTCTGGGGCATCACCGCGTCGGATTCGGAAAAGGGTTACGTGATCTGGGGTGGGCCGCCATCCATGGGCCCAATCGATGGAACTGTCGTGCCCAGCGCGTCGGCCGGATCGCTGCCTTTCCTTCCGCAGGACGTCATGCGAGTGCTGCGGAATATTAAAGATCACTATCCCCGCGCCTGGAGCCGCTACGGTTTTGTTGACGCATTCAATCCCCTGCGCAACTGGTATGACGCCGATGTGGTGGGGATTGACCTGGGCATCACCATGCTCATGGCAGAAAACGCCCGCACCGGCTTTGTTTGGAATACATTCATGAAGAACCCGGAGGCGCAGCGCGGCATGGATCGGGCGGGATTCAGGAAGTACGAGCAGCAGAACCCAGGATAAATAAAGTTCCCTACTTTATTTCGATGAGCGCCAGGCCGTGCGCCGGCACTGCCAGATTAATCTCTTGGTGAGCAATCGGAGTGCGTTGGGGGGCGGCCAACTTGGCAGACTCACGCAATAACTCGATCTGATCTTTCGTCGGATAGCGTGGCGACCCGAGTTTCTGGTAGGTCGAATGAAAATCTCCGTCCCCAGGTTTGTCATCGACGCGCGAAATGTATGCCTGGCGGGCTTTTGTTCCGGGCAACCGCAAAGTGAAAGTTCGAGCTATTCCGGTTTCTCCCGGAGGGGCATAGTTCCAGAGGGCCAGCACGATCGCTCCATCTTTCCTGCGTGTGAGCAAGGCCGAGTCTGAATCCAACTCGATTCGTTCCTCCCCCAATTTGTGGAGCAGTTCGAATGCGTTGAACGCTGGCTTCGGAATTCCTCCCTCGGCGATCAATCCATACCCACCATAAAACGGAGTTTTCACCACCCCCTGCTCTTCGAACACGTCGGAGAACGTCCAATACGACATCATGTCGACTAATCCGTCGCACTGACGGATTGTGTCAGCTAGCCACGGCCCCATGTACACGGAATCGGTTACGTTCGGTTCAGTCATGTAGCTGGCATTGAACTCGCTCCAGAAGAGCGGCAGCTTGGGTAAGCTGGAAGCTTTGATTTGATCGTGAACTTTCTTTACTGCCGCGCAAACGAACTGGTTACGCGGTATTGGGGATGTCGTTCCGAAGACGTTTTCGGACGTATCGTTCGCGTACACGTGTGTGGATACAAAGTCGAGTGGGATGTGCTCTTCAGAACAGTGCCGAATGAAGGCATCAACCCAAGCCGCCTGCGCGGTTGCCGGGCCGCCGACGCGTAGACGCGGATTCACAGCTTTGAGCGCCCGCGCTGTGTGGTCGTAGAGTTTCCAATATGTCTCCTGTTTGGGTTCTCCTGCCCAAAAATCCAGGTTGGGTTCATTCCAGACTTCGAAATACCATTGCGCGACTTCGTCAATTCCGTAGCGGTCAATCAAATGTTGGACGAAGGCCTTGATGAATTCTTCCCAGCGTTCCCAGTCCTTGGGAGGAGAAACATTTGGCTTATACCAGAAAACATGCAAAGCGCTTTTCTCCGCCAGTTTATTGGGCATAAAGCTGAGCTCAACAAACGGCCGTACTCCCTGCGCGAGCAGGCCATCGTAAATCTGGTCCACGTAAGAAAAGTTATAGACCGGCCGGCCTTGAGCGTCCTCATCGTAGACGCCAACCTCGTCATGAAAAATCGCGTGAAACCGCACATATTTCACATCGGTAATTTGCTTGACCGCGCGCAGATCGGAGCGATAGCTCGCTCGCAAACTCAAAATCGCCCTGCCAGAGCCGAACATCTTCTCCCAAAAGTGAGGGAAGGGTTGCGCCGGAGCGCCGGCATCAACCGCAATGACTGTTGACAGTTGTGTGGACTGGGCGTTTGCTGCCGGGATATTCCCTGAGCACAGCAGCACAATCCAAACGGCGAGTGTGCAGGCTTTATGCAGGCAATGCAGTGTTCCGCATTCTCCGCGAATGGCATGACGCGTCAATGTCTTCACGCAACTTTGCTGCGGCGGTGCGTTCTGCGGACCGGATGGAAGTGCGACGCTGGTCGTTCCTGCAAGAGCAATTCCGTGGCCTGCACTCTGGGATGGCTGTGGAACCACCTTTGCACGACATCGTCATGCAGGAAATTGGCAATCGAAAGCAAACTCATCCCTTGGTGATGGGCCATCCACGAGCGCACGATTTCAAAACGGTGGAACCACGAACGGCGTTGAGAGGGCCGGAAGTCGATGGACTCGTAAAACCCGTACTTGCCCATCCAATGCTTGCGGTACATCTTGCGCAGGTTGCGCAGCGCCGCACTGGGATCAACGTGAAGCGCCAGGAAAGTAGAGTACGGCGAAATAACCGGCGCTTCTTCCTCCTGCTGCTGCACCGCCAATTGCGGCACTCCAAAGGCGAAATATTCATAGCTGCCCGAGTCGTCGAGCTGGAAGCCGGCTGATTCGGAGATCCCCCACGGCATGCGTCTGCCGGCGACATAATTCTGCTGGGTGCGCACTGCCGCGGCCGCCGCGCGAGCCCAAAGAGTGTTGGGGTAAATGCGCATCCACAGAGCCGGCATCAGATATTCGAACATGGTGCCGGTCCAGGACAGCAACACTGCCCGCCCGCGATCGAGAGCGTGCGGCCGGCCAAGCAGGAACCAGGTCTGTTGCGGAATATCATCTTTCGCTATGGCCGTGAAAACGGCGATTCGAGACTCGGTAGCGAGCAGGTCATAGCAGGCATCGTGCAAACGCTGTCCTTCGACGTCATAGCCGATTGAGAGCAGCCGCCGCTCCTGGTTCAGTAAGAACCCAAAGCTCATCTCGGTGGCCAGTTTGCCCGCCTCGTCCGCCAGCGACGCCAAATCCTTTACAGTCTGTTGAATTCGCGAGCGCGCTTCGGGTAGCAATGCAAGAAGCTGTTGCGCCGAAGAATTTATCTCGGGACTGTGCGACGAACCGGCCGCGCGCAACCTCGACGCAAGAACGTCTATGAAGTCGGGCAGTCTCTCGAGCGCGACTGCGCCAGGATTTCGATCGAGGTGAATCGAGCGATCTTGCTCGAGCTCCGCGAATTCAGGCAGCAACCAAGGAGCATATTGGTTGGTCACTTCTTTCACAGCGCGAATCCGCTCTGCAGCCTGCTCTGCAAACCACAATGCATCTTCCGCATTCCTGCTCTTTTCCGTACGCTCTCGAATTTCGTGCAGGGCTTCATCTGGGATCAGAAGAAGCTGATCCAGCCAGTTTCGCCTCCGCAGGTTATTTTCCATTGCCGAAAACCTTCGGCGTGGCAGCGCTTTCACGCTGATGAGCGTATGGAGATGATCGAGAAATCCATTTGCCAGTTCGGGCTGCAGCAGCGGACGCTGCAGCAGATCCAGGCATCCCTGCTGTAAGGTCCAAAGGGACGCTACCAGGTTGCCGCTATCGACACTGGAAATCAGCGAAGGTGCAAAGGGCAATAACGTCTTGTTGTCATACCAGTTCGCGAGGTGACCACGGAATCGCGGCAGGCGGGCAACGGTTTCCAGAGTTCGCTGCGTTTGCAGGACGAACTCCGGTAGTGTTACATAACCCAGTTCGCACGCCACCTGGCGTGTGTTGAGCAGCATTCCGAGATTGGTGGGAGACATTCGAGCGGCGATTCGTGGCGGGTCTCCCTGCACATTGTCTGGAATCAGCCAATTTTGTTCCTCCGTGCACAGCTCCGCGAAGTAACGCCAGATGCGTATCGCAGAAAGCCGCAGCAACCACCGGTCTTTATCCGATACCGGTTTGCGAGGCGCGACCGGCGACCGGTTCAGCCAGGCGGAAAGCGGTTTGCTGAATGCCCACAGAAGCAGGATCGGCAGCGCTGCGGGTAGCGCTGGACGACGCACCCACCAAATCAGCCCAAAAAGCCCTAGGGCCACCAGCGCAGTGCAATCGAAGTAGACTTCCAGCACCGTGCGTTTGTAGCCTGCAAGTTCTGCTTGCGCGGCAGTCTCCCATTGCAGAAGTCGCTGACGCGTGATGAAGCGGCGAACCATGGTCCGCACTACAGCATCAATCGACAGCAAGGCCTGATGAGCCATGAACGCGAGGCTCAGAAAATTCGTCACGCTCGCATCAAAAAATGCATCCAGGCCATCGATGAGAGTCCTGGCGTTGCGGGCCACGGCAGCCCGCGTCGCGTCGACAATGAACTGAACGATCGCCGGCAAGAAAAGTATCGTGATCGCCGTCAGCGTCCAGAGCACAGGCCGGCCCGGCAGTGCCAGCCAGCCCAATATAAGCAGGACGAACAGCGCCGGTTCAACCAGACTGCGCCGCAAATTATCCAGGATTTTCCACTGCGACAGAACCGATAAGGGATTGCGCACCATTCGTCCGGATTCGTCGGGAACTCGCAGGCGCAGCCACCCTGCGATCTGCCAATCACCGCGCATCCAGCGGTGTTTCCGCCGGTTGTAGGCGTTGTAATGTGACGGATAGTCCTCAATCAGCTGAATATCCGTGACCAGCCCGGCCCGTGCGTGGGCGCCTTCAACCAGGTCGTGACTGAGCAAGGCATTGTGCGGGAAGCGATGCTCGAGGACCCTGCACAGGGTCGCGACCTCGTAGATTCCTTTGCCGACGAAGGTGCCCTCGCCATACAAATCCTGATACACATCGGAAACGGCGCAAGTGTAAATATCGATGCCGGTCTGCCCGGAATAAATACTGGCGAGTCGCGAACGCGCCGTGCTTTGAACGCTCACGCCAACTCGCGGTTGCAAAATACCGTAGCCCGCGACCACGATCGAGCTCTCAGGATCAATAATCGCCTGATTCAGCGGATGAGCCATTGCGCCCACCATCCGCCGGGCCGTGCCGCGTGGTAATTCCGTATCGGTGTCCAGCGTGATTACGTAGCGCACACCAGGCAGGACGGACAAGTCCCCCACTTTCACCGGGAAACTGTCACATCCCTTGCCTACAAAATTGTTGAGCTCCATCAGCTTGCCGCGTTTGCGCTCCCAACCCATCCACAGCTGCTCACGCGGGTTGTACACCCGATGGCGATGCAACAACAGGAACGAGCCCGCTTCCTGCCCGGCATATTTCTCATTCAGGCGCCGAATCAGGCTGCCGCACAGATCCACCAGCGGATCGTCTTCCCTCGGCTGTTCTGTGGAATCAGGGAGATCGGTGACCAGCGCAAAGTGCACGTTGCGATCTTGATTGCCGAGGAAACGGACCTCCAGATCTTCCACTATCTTGTGCACGCGCTTTTCGTCAATCAACATCGTGGGTATACAAACCAGGGTCACGCAATCGTCTGGAACGCCTTCAGAGAAATCCAGCTTCGGCAGGATTTGTGTCGGCAGCAGGGCAGTGACCACATAATTCATGATCTGTACGGCAGCCTGCGAACTGGGAAGCAACAAAGCCACCGTGGCCAGCAGGATGAACTCCAGTGAACTGCGGGAGTCTGTCAACAGCAATACAGCGCTCGAGACGATGGCAAATGTCAGGACGAAGATTCCGGGAATGTAAATCTCATCCGGGTGGACACGAAAGAAGTCGCGCACCTGCTCCAGTATCAGAGGACGATACCCGACGCGCTGCTTGAGAAACGGAATGCCCTCTGCCATCAAGTAACAGCCAACATGCGACCGGCGCTGCCTTACCCGAGGATCGGCGTGCTGCTCCTGCTGCGCCTCGCGCGCCAGCGCGATTGCCTGTCCTGCAACTTCCAGTTCCGTGCAATCCGAGCGATCGGCAATTTCTACGACTTTGCTGCGATACAATTCCCGGCTCGCAGAATCCATGCGTGGATAGGCCTCAGCGGGGTCCTGACGAAGAACATTGTCGAACAGGATCAATGGATCCAGCACGTCTTTCCAATTGGTTTGCCGGATCACGCGAAGACTGCGGATTGCGGAATTGAGATCGCGTTGTGCGACTGTGCTTTCTGCTCCGCGGGAAAGCAGGGCTGTGATCTCTTCCAGCAGCGCCAGCTTCAGTGCAGGGACTATCAGCGCTAATTCGATTGCCTTCAGTACTGTCACCTGCTGAAAACCGCTTACGAATGAATTCAGGGCCTGCCCCGTGAACACGAAATCCACCTGCCGCAAGAATCGTTCCGCCAGCGCCAGGCAGCGGGGAACTACTTTCCCTTCGGGCGTGCGTACGTGCGGAATCTTGCTGGGGCCCGCGAATGCACGGCAAACATCATCCAACTCGGACTCGATGAGGTGGAGATTCTCGCGAATGGTTTGAAGAGTGTAACTAGCGGTTTTCTGCGACCCAGTATCTGCAGGCTTCAGCGCGGGACGAAGAAGTTCTCCCATTTCATGGCAACGCTCCGTGAAGCGCCAGGATGCAGATTCACTGGGCAACCAAGTCAGGTTGCGGGCGAACCTTTCCCCCGTCGACTGCAATGCTTCCATATCGGGGGCACTTTCCTCGGCAGGCTGGCGCAGGCCTTCAGCTACCGCGGCGACGAGTTCCAAATGAGCGTTCTGTGGCATCTCGTTAGACTCTAGCGATAGCTGGAGGCCTGCATTTCAAACATCTCGGCGTAACGGCCACCCAGGCTGGCCAACTGATCGTGACTCCCTTCCTCAACAATCCTTCCGTTTTCCAGTACTACGATGCGATCTGCCATACGCACGGTCGAAAACCGGTGCGAAATAAACAAAGCTGTCTTTCCAGCGGTGAGTTCGGAGAAGCGGCGGAACACTTCGTACTCGCTGCGAGCATCGAGCGCCGCAGTTGGCTCATCCAGGATCAGCAACTGCGCGTCTCGCAAGTAGGCCCTGGCGAGCGCCACTTTCTGCCATTCGCCGCCTGAGAGATCGACGCCGGTGTCGAATCGGCGGCCCAGCATCTGTTCATAGCGCGAAGGAAATTGCGCCACCGTGGCATCGGCCAAGCTTTTTCGTGCTGCCTCTTCGATTGAGTCCAGGTCGTCAATGGACTGAACCCGTCCAACCGCGATGTTCTCGCGAGCGGTCATCTCGTAGCGCATGAAGTCCTGAAAGATGACACCAATCTCACGATGCAGATCTTCCAGGTCGTAATCGCGAAGGTCGACGCCATCGAGCAGAATTTGACCCTCCGACGGATCGTAAAGCCGGGTGATCAGCTTTACGATGGTGGTTTTGCCCTGGCCGTTTTCTCCGATCAGCGCCACGCGCTCACCCGGATGCAGATGGAAATTCAGCCGGTTTAAAACCAGCCGTGCGCCGCCCGGATAGCGGAAAGAGACGTTGCGAAATTCGAATCCGCGCACGATCGGCCGTGGAGCTGGCAGCGCATTGGGCCGTGACCGAATCGTCGGCTTCATCTCGAAAAACGCCAGCAGATCGGTCAGAAATAGCGCTTGGTCCGCAATGCCGGCAAGCGTCGAGAAGATTTGCTGAATATTCTGGCTGGCCTGCAGAATTGCGCCCGCAAGAAAGGTCAAGGTGCCGATGCTTAGCACGCCGGCGATAGTCCGCCAGATCACGAATACATAAGCCGAGTAATAGCCCATCGTGCCGATTACCGATAAGACTGTGCCCGTAATCAGCTTCCGCCTCGACAATGCGACGTTTTCGTCATAAATCTGGTCCGAAAGGCGAGTGAACCGCTGGCAAAGAAAGTCCTTCAGTCCAAAGAGTTTGAGTTCTTTCGCCGCCTCTTTGCTTCCTCCCAGAATGCGCAGGTAGTCAAGCTGGCGGCGGATCGGAGTCTGGCGGAAATTCTTGGCATAACCGAGGAATGCAAAATGGCTTTCACCCAGGAACGCCGGCACGACCCCAGCGATGAGCAGTAGCATCAGCCAGGGTGAGAACAGCATGATCGAAACCGAAAGCGTCAGCGTAGTGATTGCCTGTTGCACCAGCCGCCCGATGGCTTGAATCATCACCAGGCGGTCGGTGGCCTGCACCCGCGCGCGGTCGAGCCGGTCATAAAAAACCGGATCCTCGTAAGCCAGCAGGTCCAGGCTGGCGGCGTGATTCATCACTTCAATGCTGACGTGCCGGGTATATTTGTCGGCCAGCAGGGAATCGGAGTAGTCGATGGCCCGCATGACTACGCTGGTAACTACAGCTACCGAGAATTCCCCCGCCACCAACCACCAGAACCCATGTTGTACCGGCTGGTGAGTCGAGACCGCATGGACGATGGCGTCGATGATCAGCTTGGTGATCCACAGCAGGAGGACAGGCAAAAGTGAAGCAATGACCCGTGCTACCAGACCGAACACCACCACTCCGCGCCCAGATTCCCACACCATCTTGAGGACGGCGGGCACGTTGCGCAGCGCGGAGAGGCGCTCCTGCCAACCCGACCAAAAATTATCGTGTTCGTTCATCCGGGATTACAGCACTTACGGGGCGGTTGCGTTGCAGACGAAGGAGTAGCAGGGTAGCGAATCGGCGAGAGCCCCAATCTCATCGATCGCTGATTGCGCACGACAACCCAAAAAGATGCTTGCATCTAGTGTAAAGGTTTGTTGGGCCAACTGCATAGCGGTCGAGCTCTGCTTCACTGCGAAGCCCGAACCGCGGTTTCTTGTTGCTGCGGACTCATCTCACGCCAAACCATTCGCAGGTTCGCCGACAAGCGAGTGTCTCGTGGACTATGTCGCTCGGCGAGCGCTAGCCAATGGTACGCTGCGGGCAAGTCGACGCTCACACAATGGCCGGTAGCAAACATAGCGCCAAGCAGGCCCTGAGCCTCAGCGTTCCCCTTTTCGGCGGCCATAAAAAGCTTGCTTCGCGCCGAGTCGCAGTTCACCGGAACTCCATTGCCGTAAAGGGAGTTTTCACCGTCGGCCACAAGCTCCTCTTGCCCATCGCCTGGATGATTGACGGGCGTGAGGGCTGCCTGCGCGGATGCGTGAGTCTCGGGAGGTAATTTCTTCCCACCGGCATTCATATCTTCTCTTCTCTTATCGCTGTCTGCGATGCCGGCTTCACCGGAAACTGCATCCGAGGATTTCGCCGCAGGCTCAGCTGGCGATGGCGTTGGAACGGGAGCAGGCTGAACCGGCACAGTCGCCTCTTGGGTCGAATTCGAATGATCCTGAACGGGAGCAACAACCGTACTTTGGTTGTTGGATCCGCCTAGTCTGTTTACAAAGCTGACAATCGCATGCCAAGCCGGTCCTTGCTGCCCCCAGGTCCATGCCAGCGATCCGCCGCTGATTAACACCAAGAAAAGCGCCAGATAAGCCAGCCGGTGTCCTGGCTGAGGCGCGTCTTCATACACGTAGCCCGGTTCTCCGGCACCCGCTTCTGTTAAACCGAGGAACGACGGGCCCGCCACCGTCGCTGGTGGCGGCATGGGGGCAGCGTACGCTGGTTGCGGGGGCACGCTCTTCTCGGTATACGCCGATGGCAAGGGCGTCCCACACATGCTGCAGAACCGGTGGCTTGCTGTATTTTGGTGATCGCACTTCGGACAACGGTTATTCACAGCCCGATTGGATGCGGATTCAGGGCAAAAAGCGCGGTGCGGTCTTGCCCTAGGGTAAATCCCTATGACTCCTTAGAGGAAATGCTGGATTTACTGCGGTATGTTCAGGCAAGGAAGACAGGTGATTCGCACAATTCCCACAGTTTTGTCACAATTCCTGCGGAATTGTAGGTACCTAGCGAACGACCTCGCCAGGATAGTAGCCCTTTCGGGTGCGGACGACAAGTCCTGCATATCCGGGCGCGCGTGCTTGCACCTGGATCGTTCTGTACTTTCCATTCCTAGCTGCGTTGCTGGATTTGTACCCAATGGTGTACCGGCTGTGAATGTCATGGCCGATAGCGCGGCTTATGCCGTTCAGTTCATCCAGGCTGCCCGGGAAGAAAGCGGCACCCCCGGTACTGGCCGCTAGGTCGTCCAAAACCTGGCGATCTTGCGGTTGCAAGTCGTCACCCATGAGGCCGATCGCATAAAGTGTAGGCCCATTTTGCTGCTGAAGCCGTAACCGTGCTTCCTGCAGAGTCTCGCGGCTGGCATTGTCGCGGCCATCAGTGACAACCAGCAAGACCCTGTTTTCAATTCTCGGGTTGTTATGCAGGTGTACGGCCGAGGCCACAATGGCGTCGTAAAGTGCCGTGCTGCCCTGCATTGAGACTTTATCCAGCGACGTTCGTACCAAGTTGATGTCGCCGGTGAAATCCTGATCAAGATACGGTTCCCGGCTGAAGTTAACCACGAATACTTCGTCACTCGAATTGTCCTGCCGGATCAGGTTGAGCACGGCTTCATTGACTTTGTCCCGCTTTTCGCGCATCGAGCCGGAGTTGTCGATAACGATTCCCATGGCAACCGGCACATCGTCGCGATGAAAGGAAGTGATTGGTTGTGGTTTGCCGTCCTCAAATACCTCGAAGGCGCTTTTATCGAGGTTGGGAATTAAGTGCCGCTGATCGTCCACTACCGTGGCGTGCAACATCACTTCTTCGACTTCCTTGTGAAAAACGAAAACGCCATTGTCTTGTTCCGGCGCCTGTCCGCCGGACGGTGCAGGAGCAGGAGTGGCGTTGTCGGGCGGTGCTGGATTAGGGCTCGTTGGCGCAGAATTGGCAGGAGCCGCAGAGGGCGCTGGAGCAATCTGCGGCGCAGGGTTCGATCCCGTCCCCAAAGACGAAGCCGGCTGCGTCTGGGCAATCGAGTTCTGCAAAAGGAAAAGAAAGCCTACTGCAAGATATCCCCTAACGCGATGCTGCAAGGCAAACCCCACGGGTCTCCTCCCCATTATTAATGCGCCTCGAAATAGGCCGATTATCGAAACACCCCTACTCGCTCAGCCACAACCGCCAAAATCAGGAGCAGCGGAACGAAAATGACCATGCCGCTACCGCGAACCACGATTTCTTGCATCAGCCCCTGCTGCGGCCTTGCCTGCACGGTGCTCTCCTGATGCCTGCTTGGCATGATCTCAAGATGCGTTTGTGGAATCACTGGTTGGCTGCATTGTCGTTGGTGAGGCCCCAGCCAGGGAAGCTGCGCGGCAAAGCCTGCAGGTCCCGGAAAGTCCGGGCTTCGCTGTATCGGGAATTCAGTAGCGCAAAATTGCGTAGCATATTTGCCATCTGCTGCCAGGGGATGTTAGGCAAGTTATTGCCGGTAGGTACCCTGAAAATGGCATGATTCTTGCATTGAACAGGTAGCAGGCTGAATTTGTCATGAATCTTCACGTTGACAGGGTTGATGGACTGGCCATCATCGAATGCCAGGGAAGAATCGTTCGCAGTGACTCAGCTTTTGAACTGCGCGATGCGGTACTTTCCCAGGCGGACGCTCGGATCATTCTCCTCGATCTATCCGCCGTATCCGCTCTCGAGGGAGGGGGCTTGGGCATGGTGATGTTCCTGCAACGCTGGGCATACGATCATGGCATTCGCCTGAAGCTGTTTAACCCCATCAAGTCGGTTTCCGAGCGGCTGGAACTGGCCAATTCAATCCCCGCCCTGGAAGTGATTTCACCGGCTGAATTGGAGGCTATGATTGCAGGCGCGCGACTTCGTATGGCTGCGTAGCGAAAATCGTCAAGTTCCAGCTATATACAGGCAGGTCACTGCCCGGGGTATCAATTAGAACAGCCAAAATACAGTAAATCCTGTATTCGGCGGGGTTTGTCATTTGTACTAGAATCCCCGAGGTGGTGCAAGAAAACGGTTTGAGGCCCTCCCCCGGCTGGAAACAAGACATGACGATTCGCATTTTGATCGTGGATGATCACCCGGTCGTAAGGCACGGGCTGAAGACCCTGCTGGGTGAACATGCGGGGTGGGAAGTCATCGCCGAAGCGGCGGATGGCCTGGAAGCGGTGGAAATGGCGGATCGTTTGAGTCCGGATGTGGTCATTTTGGACGTCAGCATGCCGCGCATGCACGGTCTCGAAGCCTGCCGGCGCATCCGCCAGAAGGACCCGAACTGCGAGATATTGATCGTTACGCAACACGACTCCCTGCAGATGATGGAAGAGGCGCTGCTCTGCGGGGCACGAGGCTACGTGGTCAAGTCCAATGCGGCGCGAGATCTGCTGGCTGCGGTCGATGCCGTGAGTCAGCACAAGAACTTTACGGCGCGGAAGCCCGAAGCGACCGGCGCCAACGACTGAGGTGCACATGCTGAACCAGGGGCCATACGGAGGTAAGTCAATGAAACTGCGAATTTTTATCGCTGATGACCATGAGGTAGTGCGTCGCGGACTATGCACCTTGCTGCAGTCCCATGACGGCTGGGAAATCTGCGGCGAGGCGACCAATGGGCGTACGGCGGTGGAAATGGCCAAGGAACTGAAGCCCGACGTGGTGATCCTTGACATCGGCATGCCCAATCTCAATGGATTGGCCGCGACCCGCCAACTGGTGCAACAGGATCCCCGCTGCAAAGTGATTGTTCTCACTATCACCGATTCCGATCAGGTGATCCGCGAGGCCTTGGACGCCGGCGCCCGCGGCTTTGTCCTTAAGTCTGACGCGGCGCGCGATCTGGTAGCTGCAGTCGAGGCCCTGCAACGCAACCGCATGTTCTTCACCCCGCGGGTGAACGACATGGTACTGGCAGGCTTTCTCAATCGAGGTCACAACGGCTCGGTTACCACGGCTCCCCGGCTCCCGCAACTGACTCCGCGCGAGCGCGAAGTTATCCAGTTGTTGGCGGAGGGTAAGAGTTCCAAGGAGGTCGCCTCGGTGCTCAATCTCAGCACCAAGACGGCGGAAACCCATCGCAGCAACATTATGCGGAAGCTTGGCTTCCACTCCATCCGCGATCTGGTCGTTTACGCGGTGAAGAACAACATCATCCAGGTACAAATGCCCTCTGAGGTGGTTACCACACCCAGGGATGATTCCGCCGCATAACTAGAAATCGGGCGGCACACCCACACATCGCGCTGCACAGCTTCTGTGCAGCGCGATCTCATTAGCAACAATCTCCTTCGCATCAATTGCCCCTTCGTTTTCACTTGGGATTGTTGCGAAACACTGCGCGTTCCAGCAGCTGATAGAAAACTTGCCCCAAGTAGGGGTAGGAAGAGTTCGGACGTAGTGCAGTTCGAATTCAAACTGCACCACTCCTGTTGGCCCTATATCGGCAGATTCTTTAGCCACCCGCTACGGCAGGTGATCCACGTAACAGGCGCCATTTCTGTTCTGCGTCGGCGTGGCCGGCGGTGTCAACCACACTGGATTGCTGAAGTCAAAGAATTCTGTCATGTCCATCTGGGCCGCATCACGGTTCGTCAGCGGCGCCAGGCTGAATCGCGTTTCAATGAACTTCAGAATCGCGGTCAAGTCTGCCGTCGTGTGGGATACGTAGTTTTTCTTCGAATACGGAGAGGCCACAATCAGCGGCACGCGATAACCGGTGTAGACGAAGTCGCACGTCGGGCCTGTATCCCCCTTGTTGCAGACATCGCCGGGCATCAGGTCTACCGGCGCAATTCCATCCGGACTCGGTTCCGGCTGTGGCGACACGTGATCGTAAAACCCGCCGAATTCGTCAAACGTAAGAATGAACGCCGAATCCTTCCACGAGGCACTATTCATCAGCCCGTCGATCAAGGTCTGAACATACGCTGCTCCGCGCTGGATATTGCTCGGCGAGTTGTCGTCAGTCGTCGGATGTTCGTCCACGCCGGCGTCTGTCCCCGGCTCGATCTGAGCAACTTGCGGCAACGTGCCGTTTGCGACGTCGGTGAAATATTGCGAAATCGGCGCAATATTGTTCGGATACTGTGTGGGAATGCTCTGCCCCCATTTGAAATTCTGAACGTAGCTAAGCGTCAGTAAGCATTTCGGATCGTACGGAGGCCCGGCGCAGCCGCTATTCTCCGGATTAACGTAGATCTTCCAGCTGATGCCGGCATCCTGCAATTCTTGGAATATAGTGGTGGCCGTCAATAGCTGTTGGTCGTGGCTGTCGGATCCCACGGGGTACGCGTAACCCTGCGATGTGGCAGCAATCAGATATTCGCGATTTGGATGGGTTCGCGTCATCGCCGGGTTGAAAAACCGGTCCGACGTTCCGAAGTTGGACGCCATAAAGTAGTAGTAGTTCAAATCCGTCCAGTCGTAATACCCCATGGCGCGAACCCCATTCACGTCATTAAACGGTGGATTGTTGCCCCGCGCGTCGTGTCCAGCTGTCCAGACGTAGCCATTCAGTTGGGCCGGATCGTTCCCGAGTTGGTCGTAATAGTCCCAATCCACATGGCTTTCATTCCACGACGGACTGGGGTTCTCGACGCATTGAGTAATGAGGTGGTACGAAGTCACCAGGTTTTGCGGATCGAAGATGCAATCGGCGGGCGGCGGACTCGCCGGGTCGCAGCCCGGTATCGCGGGAGCTACTCCGCCGGGATTGAACTGCGCCAGCCCATCGAATGGCTGATCAGGATAACCGTTCTCTGCCCAATATTCACGCAATGCGCCGAAGTAATGGTCAAAGGAACGATTTTCCTGCGCCAGAAACACAATGTGATTAATCACGCCGATTCCGGTGACAACATTGAAGGTAGCCGTGACTTGCGTGTTTGCTGTCAAGGTCAGAACGCAAGATGGATTGCTACCGCAGCCTCCTCCCGTCCAGCCGGCGAAATTGGAGCCCTGCGCAGGACTCGCGGTAAGTGTCACTTGAGTTCCTGAAGCAAACGGCGCGCTGCAGGTTTGTCCGCAATTAATGCCGGATGGAGAACTGGTCACCGTGCCACTTCCGGAGCCTGCCAGAGTCACCGTCAGTGTCGGCTGAGCTGCCGCGAAGGTTGCCGTCACCGAGGTGTTTGCGTTCAAGGTCACCACACAATTGCTGGTGCCGGTACAGGCACCCGACCAGCCCTGAAAAGTCGATCCCGACAGCGGCGTCGCAGTCAGCGTGATCTGGGTTCCGTTATCAAAAGAAGCGCTGCACGTGTTGCCGCAATTGATTCCAGATGGCGAACTGCTAACTGAGCCGGAGCCAGTTCCAGCGAGGGCGACCGTGAGCGTCGACATTTGCGGAGGAGCGGGCGTACTAAAGGTCGCGGTCACGCTGGTGTCTGCGGTTACGGTTACTTCGCAGGCTGACGTTCCGCTGCACGCGCCTCCCCATCCGGTGAATGTCGAATTGCCGGTCGGGTTCGGTGTGAGCGTCACCTTAGTTCCACTGTCAAAATCTGCCTTGCAAGTGTTGCCGCAACTGATTCCCCCAGGGCTACTGCTCACCGTGCCAGTGCCGTTGCCGGCCATCTGAACAGTGAGTTGAAACGACTGAGCCGGAGGGGGGTTCGGGTTGGACCGAAGGCCGCCACAACCGATGTACATTGACGACAGCGACAAGCTCAGGACGAGGGCACGCTTTTGCCAAGGCATAAGAAAACTAGCTCCATTCGCGGACGGGTCTTTGGATGGATTTTGCGAAAAAGTCGGTTGTATTCAGAAAGTTCCCTGCGGTGTGCTCGTGCTGACCCTACAGTGATAATTCCGGGCGTCTAGGGGAATCACTGTATTGGCCCGAAAGCTGGGTGCCAGTAGATTGAACTTACCCCAACGCGAAGCATGGCGGGCAGGAACGACGGTAGCAACCGTTTTCCTGCCCGCGGCTATTTTGCGGTCCCTAATTCAAACTTCGGTGCGAAGCCAGACTGCTGCTAAGAAAATGTTTTCCTTCGCACACTTCATGGATCCCTTGAATCAGGTCTTGCGGCGCGTCAGACTTGACCACGTATCCTGCCGCACCAGTGTTGAGAGCCTCTCGCGCTCCCGCCCACGAGTCGTACTGACTGAAAAATAATATTTTTGACTTGGGCGAGACCCTGCGGATGCGGCGGGCAGCTTCGATGCCATTTAATCTGGGCAGCCCGATGTCCAATACAACCACGTCGGGTTCTACATTTTGCGCCTGCTCTACCGCTTCCAGGCCATCAACTGCGACGCACACCACTCTGAGTTGCGGGTCTGCGGATAAGAGATTGCAGACGCCGCGACGGATGATTTCTGAGTCCTCGACAATGAGTATGCGTAGCGCGTTCATGGTAATGCTCTACCACTTGATTTGACGACGAACGCCTTCTTGACCGCCGACACTCGCCACCGCAGCGTGATTCGCCGCGGCGACGCGTCGGATGTGGATGCAAAGCGTTAATTAGCTCGCTTTCCGCCTTTCTTCAAACTCTCGATTGTTTTGTTCGAGGGAAGCGTTCCAGTCGTCGACCTGCTGACGGGCCGCGTCGCGAGCAATTCCATATCGCTCCTGGATCTTTCCCACCAGTTGATCGTGTTGGCCGTCGATGACATCCAGATCGTCATCGGTGAGTTTTCCCCACCGCTCCTTGACGGATCCTTTCATCTGTTTCCACTTTCCCTTCATTTGGTCCGAATTCATAGTCACCTCCGATGAAATGTAGTTCGTATTTGTGAAGCCAAGACTTCATGCGTCCCACCATACATCCTGAGCGCGTCGAGACCTATGCGGTAAATTCGGTAACTTTGTCGCAGAAATGCCGCAGCGAAAATAATTGCTGAATCTAGCGGCTCAAGCGAGGATTTGATCGGGAGAGATACAGGAAAAACTTGAGTCTGCTGCCTGAGTCTCGGAGCGGCGGAGGGACGCGTACCGCTCCGAGCGCAGGGCATAATGCATCAGAAGCGGAAAGTCGGCCCGAAGGTCACCCGTAAGTTATTCTGCGCACCGTTGTCGAAATAGATATTGTCGCCGGCTTCCAGGCGCAGTCCGACGGGTCCCCAGAAGCCTTCGATGCCGCCGGCCGGGTAGAGCGCGAAACGTGTGTCACCACTCGTAACTCCTCCGAGTGAGCCTGTAAAACCCGCCGGAGCGTTTTGATTGGAAGTGCTGAAATTCACAAATCCAACTTTGCCGGTTACGAAAACACGGATTGGACCTGAGGTCCCCGCCTGAAACTTGGGTCCAAACAGAGCTGTCAGCGGCCGCAGGCGCGTAGTGACAAATTGCGTGTTGACGCCATTCGAAAACGTCGACGTAAAATTACGTTTGAAGTCGTACGCCATTTCCGCTTCCAATTGGATGTTCGGGTGCACATTGAATCCTACGCGCCCGCCCAGGCCTATAAAATTGATGTCTGGGTGCGTCGCGCTCAGGCGGAAATAGTCGACGAATACGCCTACCTCTGCGTGGTTCTCGCTACTCGGCGACGACTGCGCTTTCGCGATCGGCGAGGCACAGAACATACCAACAGACATAAGAGCTAACCAGAAATGTTTTTTCATTGACTTGCCCATCTCCTGACAGATTTGTCTCGCCGGTGTCCTCAATCTTCAGAAGGTGAGCGAGAATTGCAACCTTCGATGCGACGGCTTGGGACTGGTTTGCTCGCCGTCGGAATCAACGGTAGGGATAAGCCCTAGGGTGCTTTTTTCCAGGTGCGCCAGGAGACGGTATTACGGGACGACGAGCCTTGCTTTACCACCCTCACCGTATAGATCTCACTTGCGTGCTGCCATAGGCTAGCTGCGATGGCGAGAGTCCACTTGGTCAAGCAACTTAACTGACTCGGAAAGGTTTGAACATGCTCTGGACAATATTTGTGATTTTACTGGTTCTGTGGCTGCTCGGCGTCGTTAGCTCTTACACGCTGGGCGGTTTTATTCACTTGTTGTTAATTCTGGCTGTGGTGGTGCTGATTGTTCGACTGTTGCAGGGACGAGCCGCCGTGTAGCGTCAGGCTGTAAAGTGCGCTTCCCGCGGGATTGCAATATTGCAGGGGATCACCGTTTCCACCAGAGTTCCCGGGTGGGCGAGCGCCAGACGAAGCTCTCCGCCAAATTCCTTGGCGCGCTGGCTCATGCCTCCAATGCCGATACCAATGCTGCCGGGCCGTTGCTCGATGATGTTCTCGGTAATGCCCCGACCATCGTCCCGTACTCGCGCTACGACCTGGCTGCTCTGCAAACATAGAGTGATCCAGACCTGGCGGGCATCGGAGTGCCGAAAGACATTGCTCAGCGATTCCTGGACAATGCGAAAGATTGCGGTCTCGAGCTCCGGCACGAGACGGGGGAAGTCGGGAGGTTGAATCTCGAGCGAGGTCTCAATGCCGCTGCGCTGAGCGAATCCGTCCACATACCAGCGCAAAGCGGAGTGCAGACCTACCTCATCCAGTAAAGGCGGATGCAACAGATGCGACATGCTCCGCACTTGCTGAATTCCCCGGTCAATGATGCTGGCAGCTTCGTTCGCAGCTGCGTGCTTCGATTCTTCGGATGTTTGCTGGAAGACCCGGTAGAGCAGCATTTTCGCGGCGACTAATTCTTGCCCGAGGCCGTCATGCAGCTCGCGCGCGATCCGCCGCCTCTCTTCATCCTGCATAGTGATCAAGCGGCTGGAAAGTCTCCGCAGCTCAGCGTTCAGTTTTTCCAGTTGTCCGGCTTTGCGGTGGAGCTCGGCGAAGACGCTCACCTTGGCCCGCAGCAATTCCGGGATGATGGGCACGGAAATGTAATCAACGGCGCCTCGCTGATAACCTTTCAGTTGGTCGAGGTCGGTGAGGTGAACGGCGGAAATAAAAATGATCGCGGTTTTTTGAAAGCGCGGATGCTGCCGGATCATCTCCGCCAATTCGAAACCGTCGATCTCAGGCATGCTGACATCCATCAGCACGACTGCGATGTCATTCTTCAACAGACATTCCAGGGCCTCTTTACCCGATGTTGCTTTGATAAGGTTCTCTCCCAGCTCTCCGAGGATCACCTCGTAGCTCAGCAACTTGCCGGGCTGATCGTCCACCATCAGGATATTGACCTTGTCGTGTATCATTCTGTTTTTTCCCACATAACGCGAAGCAACGGCCCGACTGCTATCTGTGGAGCCAGGTACGTAAGGCGGACAAGAGCTGGTCCGTATTCACTGGTTTTGCCAGATACTCGGAAGCTCCAGCCTCAAGGCATTTTTCCCGATCTCCTTTCATGGCCTTGGCGGTTAGCGCGATGATCGGCAAGCGGCGGAACATTGGATTCTGCCGGATCACCTGCATGGTTTCGAATCCGTCCATTTCTGGCATCATGATGTCCATCAGCACAATTGCCAGATTGGGAGTCGATTCCAGGGTCGCAATAGCTTCGCGGCCCGTACCGGCAGTTAACACCGTCATGCCGCGGCGTTCCAGCAAGCTGCTCAGCGCGAAAATATTGCGGACGTCATCGTCCACGACCAGCACCTTTCGTCCCTGCAGCGCTTCGTCGGAGTGATGCAAGCGGTCCAGCATCTTTTGTTTCTCAGGCGGAAGGTCGACAACCACTCGGTGCAGGAAGAGAGCGGTCTCATCCAGCAGACGTTCCGGCGATTCCACGCCCTTCACCACCACGCTGCGTGCCAGCATGTGCAAGCGCGCATCTTCTTCTGGAGTCAATTCCTTCCCGGTGAAAACCACCACCGGTACATCGGAGAGGTGCGGCGTGTCGCGGAACTGTTCCAGAAGTTCAAACCCGGACATATCAGGCAAGCGCAGGTCGAGCACCACGCAATCGAAGCTTTGCTCGCCCAGAAGTTGCAACGCCTGTTTGCCGGTATTGGCGATGCGCACCACGATGTCTTCATGGCCGAGCAATTGTTCGATGCTGATCTGCTCTGCGGCATTATCCTCGACCACCAGCAGCTGTTTGCGGCGAGGAGCAGCATACTCCTTCATTCGACTGAGCGCGGCTTGAATACCTTCCGTGCTGACCGGCTTGGTTACAAAAGCAAATGCACCCCGCGCCAAGCCGTGCTGGCGGTCTTCATCCAGCGTCAGCATTTGCACCGGGATATGCCGCGTGCCTGGGTCCTGTTTCAAGTGATTGAGCACCGTCCAGCCCAGCATGTCGGGAAGGAATACGTCGAGGGAAACGGCCGTTGGGTGAAAATCCTTGGCCAAACTCAGGGCTTCTGCGCCTTTCGTCGCGACCAGGACCTTGAATCCACGATCTCGCGCCAGGTCGCATACCACCCGGGCATAGTGCGGATCATCCTCAACGATCAAGAGAACTGTATCGTCAGGCTGCAGATTCTCGCGATCGTCGGTAATCACGGGGATCGGACGTTCCACAACGTTCACACTCGCCAACTGCGGCGGAGCGCTTGCGGTGGACGCACTAGTTTCCGCTGCCCGCGCGGCGGGAACCGTGGACGGGCCGGCATAGGTCTGCGGCAAGTACAGCGTAAAGGTGCTGCCCTTGCCGAGCGTACTGTGCAATTGGATTTCGCCGCCCAACAGGTTGGCTAATTCGCGACTGATCGCCAGGCCGAGACCGGTGCCTCCGTATTTCCGGCTGGTCCCTGCATCTGCTTGTTGGAAGGCCTCGAAGATGATGCGTTGCTTGTCGAGCGGAATGCCGATTCCAGTATCGGAAACCGCAAAGGCCACAACCTGTGCAGTCTTGCCGAGGATGGGATGATCCTCGCTCCAGCCGCTGGTAGCGGCCGAAACGGTAAGCCGTACCGACCCCTGTTCGGTGAACTTAAAAGCATTCGACAACAGGTTCTTCAGCACCTGCTGTACACGTTTCGAGTCCGTGACCAGGCTGCCGCTGAGGCGCGAGTCCTTTTGCACCTCGAACGCCAGCTTGCGGCTTTCCGCCTCGTGACGGAACGGACGCGCCACCGTCTCCAGGAGGCTGTTGAATGCGATTTCGTTCGCCTCCACCGATACCGTGCCGGATTCGATCTTCGACAGGTCGAGAATGTCGCTGATCAGGTTGAGCAAGTCGGTGCCGGCACCGTGAATGGTCCGGGCAAACTCGACTTGCTTCGGCGTCAGGTTGCCGCTCGGATTGTCCGAGAGTTGCTGCCCGAGCACGAGAATACTGTTCAACGGCGTACGCAACTCGTGCGACATGTTGGCAAGAAATTCTGATTTGTACTTCGAAGTCAGAGCCAGTTCTTTGGCCTTTTCTTCCAGAGCGCGGCGGGCTTGCTCGATTTCTTCGTTCTTGCGCTCCACTTCCGCGTTCTGCTCGGCCAGCTGTTGAGCCTTTTGCGCCAGTTGCTCGTTGGTCTGCTGCAACTCTTTCTGCTGGGTTTGCAGCTCCGCTGCGAGCTGTTGCGATTGCTTGAGCAGGCCTTCTGTCTGCATCGTGGCTTCAATCGAGTTGAGCACGATTCCGATGCTGGCCGTCAGTTGTTCCAGGAATGCCAGGTGCGAAGCGGTAAATGCACCGATCGAAGCCAGCTCGATTACGGCTTTTACCCGGTCTTCAAACAGTACCGGCAACACGATGACATTGCGCGGCTTTGCCGAGAACAATCCCGAACGGATGGTGATCGTGTCCGAAGGCAACTCGTTGATCAGCATGCGCCGTTTCTCGGTGGCGCACTGTCCGACCAGGCCTTCTCCCAACTTCAGCCGGCGCAGGTGGCCGTCCTCGCCGTCGCCTGCGAAGGCAGACAGTAAGACCATGCCCTTGGAATCTTCCGCTTCACCCTCCATTTGGTAGATCACGCCCTGCTGGGCGTTTACCAGCGGAGCCAGCTCGGACAGCAACATGCGGCCGACTGTCGTCAGATCGCGCTGGCCTTGCAACATACCGGTAAAGCGGGCGAGGTTGGTTTTCAGCCAGTCCTGCTCGGTATTGCGCTCCGTCGTGAGACGGAGGTTGTTGATCATGGTGTTGATGTTGTCTTTCAGCTCGGCGACTTCGCCGCTGGCTTCCACCTGAATCGATCGCGTCAGGTCACCTTTGGTGACCGCGGTTGCGACTTCAGCGATCGCGCGCACCTGGTTGGTGAGGTTGTCCGCCAAAAGGTTCACGTTACCGGTAAGGTCTTTCCAGGTTCCGGCCGCACCGGGCACGTTGGCCTGGCCGCCGAGACGCCCTTCCACTCCGACTTCGCGGGCGACCGTGGTCACCTGGTCGGCGAAGGTCGCCAGCGTGTCGGTCATGTTGTTGATGGTTTCGGCGAGGGCTGCGACTTCGCCTTTGGCGTTCACGGTCAGCTTTTGCGTCAGCACGCCATTGGCGACCGCGGTCACGACCTTCACAATGCCGCGTACTTGCTCGGTGAGGTTGGCAGCCATGACGTTGACGTTGTCCGTGAGATCTTTCCAGGTGCCGGCAACACCGGGCACCACGGCTTGACCGCCGAGCTTTCCGTCCGTTCCGACTTCGCGGGCCACACGGGTAACTTCGGCTGCGAACGCGTTCAGCTGGTCCACCATCGTGTTGATGGTGTTCTTAAGCTCGAGAATCTCGCCCTTCACGTCGACCGTAATCTTGCGTGACAAGTCACCCCGAGCCACAGCGGTTGTCACTTCGGCGATATTTCGGACCTGGCCCGTGAGGTTGCCGGCCATGGCGTTGACCGAGTCCGTAAGGTCTTTCCACGTGCCGGCCACGCCAGGCACGTTTGCCTGACCGCCGAGACGGCCTTCAGAACCTACTTCGCGCGCCACACGGGTGACTTCGGCAGCGAACGATCGCAGCTGCTCGACCATCGTGTTCAGGGTCTCTTTGAGCTGCAGGATTTCTCCGCGAACGTCCACGGTGATCTTCTTTGACAAGTCGCCGTTCGCGATAGCAGTCGCGACTTCGGCGATGTTTCGCACCTGGCCCGTGAGGTTGCTGGCCATGAAGTTCACGTTATCAGTGAGGTCTTTCCAGGTTCCGGCAACACCAGGAACCTGCGCCTGGCCGCCCAGTTTGCCGTCGGTGCCCACTTCGCGAGCCACGCGGGTGACTTCGCCGGCGAAGGCGTTGAGCTGGTCCACCATCGTGTTGATCGTGTTCTTGAGTTCGAGAATTTCGCCCTTCACATCGACCGTGATTTTGCGTGACAAGTCTCCGCTGGCCACAGCCGTGGTCACTTCGGCAATGTTTCGGACTTGGGCCGTGAGGTTGCCGGCCATCGAGTTGACCGAGTCCGTGAGGTCTTTCCACGTGCCGGCAACACCGGGCACGTTGGCCTGACCGCCGAGTCGTCCTTCAGTACCGACTTCGCGGGCCACGCGCGTCACTTCGCCAGCGAACGCGTTGAGCTGGTCAACCATTGTGTTGATCGTTTCTTTGAGGAGCAGAATTTCGCCGCTGACGTTGACCGTAATCTTTTTTGACAGGTCGCCGTTCGCGATGGCGGTCGAAACCTCGGCGATATTTCGCACCTGGTTGGTGAGGTTGCTGGCCATGGAGTTCACCGAGTCCGTGAGGTCTTTCCATGTACCGCCAACGCCGGGCACTTGGGCCTGGCCGCCCAGTTTTCCGTCGGTTCCGACTTCGCGGGCCACGCGGGTCACTTCGGAAGCGAAGGAGCGCAACTGGTCCACCATGGTGTTGAGCGTGTCCTTGAGCTCAAGGATTTCGCCGCGCACGTCCACCGTGATCTTTCGTGACAAGTCGCCACGGGCGACGGCTGTGGCCACCTCGGCGATATTTCGCACCTGCGCCGTGAGGTTGCCGGCCATGAAGTTCACATTATCGGTAAGGTCTTTCCACGTACCGGCGACGCCGGGCACCTGTGCCTGGCCGCCCAGTTTTCCTTCCGTTCCGACTTCGCGGGCCACGCGGGTGACTTCGCCGGCGAAGGCGTTCAGTTGGTCAACCATCGTGTTGATTGTGTTCTTGAGTTCGAGAATTTCGCCCTTGACGTCGACCGTGATCTTGCGTGACAAGTCGCCGCGGGCCACAGCCGTGGTCACCTCGGCAATGTTTCGTACCTGAGCGGTGAGGTTGCCGGCCATCGAGTTCACCGAGTCGGTGAGATCTTTCCACGTACCGGCAACTCCCGGCACGTTTGCCTGTCCGCCGAGTCGTCCTTCGGTCCCGACTTCGCGGGCCACACGGGTGACTTCGCCGGCGAACCGGTTGAGCTGATCGACCATCGTGTTCAGCGTCTCTTTGAGCTGCAAGATTTCGCCGCGCACATCGACCGTGATCTTTTTGGAGAGGTCGCCGGTCGCGATCGCCGTCGCGACGTCGGCGATGTTTCGCACCTGGCCAGTGAGGTTGCTGGCCATGAAGTTGACGTTATCGGTGAGGTCTTTCCATGTGCCGCCGACGCCGGGCACCTGCGCCTGGCCACCGAGTTTGCCTTCGGTACCGACCTCGCGGGCCACGCGCGTGACTTCGCCAGCGAAGGCGTTCAGCTGGTCAACCATCGTGTTGATTGTGTCTTTGAGCTCGAGAATTTCACCCTTCACATCGACCGTGATCTTTCGTGACAAATCGCCGCGAGCGACGGCGGTGGTCACCTCGGCGATGTTTCGAACCTGGGCCGTCAAGTTGCCGGCCATGGCGTTCACCGAGTCGGTCAAATCCTTCCAGGTTCCGGCGACGCCGGGCACCACGGCCTGGCCGCCGAGTTTTCCATCGGTGCCGACTTCGCGGGCTACGCGCGTTACTTCCGACGCGAATGATCGCAGCTGATCGACCATGGTATTGATCGCTTCTTTCAGCTGCAGAATTTCGCCGCGTACGTCGACCGTAATCTTACGTGACAAGTCGCCGCTGGCGACGGCGGTTGCCACCTCGGCGATGTTGCGCACCTGGCCGGTCAGGTTGCTGGCCATCAGGTTGACTGAGTCGGTCAAGTCTTTCCAGGTTCCGGCGACGCCCGGCACCTGCGCCTGGCCGCCGAGCTTTCCGTCCGTACCGACTTCCCGGGCCACGCGTGTCACTTCGGCGGTGAACACGCTCAGCTGCTGAATCATGGTGTTCACGATTCGGGCGGAACGCAAGAACTCACCTTCTAGGGGACGTCCATCCACGTCGAGTCGAACCGTCTGAGTCAGGTTTCCTTGAGCCACCGCAGCGATCGCGCCGGTCACTTCAGCGGTCGGCCGGAGCAAATCTTCCACCAGGGTGTTGACGGAGACGCCCATCTCGCCCCACGCCCCGCGCGACTCATGAAACCGCACGCGCTCTCTCGTCCGGCCCTCTTTTCCGACCACCTGACCAACGCGCTTAAGTTCCTGCGCCATTTGTTGGTTAGCGGCGACGATGGCATTGAAGGTGTCGGCCACTTTACCCGCTAATCCTGTCCAGGTTCCGGGCAGCCGTACCGAAAAGTCGCCGTCGCGAACAGTCTGTAACCCTTCCAGAATCAGGTTGAGTTCGGGTAAAGGGGAGGGAGCTAATTCAGCCACGGCGGTATGCCCGTTGCCTTCGCCGGGACGCACATCGGTCTCTGTGCGGGCAGAGTTTCTCTTCATAACTGTTTTCCTATCTGATTCATGCCGTCTTTCGGCAAGCTCCCGTCTCCGAGGCCACGTGCGCGCAGGTCGGCGGGAATCAAGAAGATAGAGTCGTATCATAAGTCGCCCTTTAGACTCATATAAATACAGTAAAAGGTGTAAGGCGATCTCAGGTAAGTACTGTAGGAACCAGTACCCAGTAGCTGGTAGCTAGTAACAGAAAAAGAACCTGGATCTTCCCCGAAGCGTTTCAAGAAACTCGGGTGCAATCGAGGCCTACCCTGGCGACGGATTCCTAGCTACTAGGAACCAGCTACTAGCTACTGCTTGTGGGCCCGCGGCAGGCGCCAGGTAAAAAGGGGAGGTATGAACCAGCGCCTGCCAACGATGCCCTTCGCGTTTGGGGCTAATTAATGGAGTATAGAATTTACGCGGAAGCTGCCATCCGGCTGACTTTGTATTTTGCTTGAAGGCCTACTCTACGGTCGATTAGCGATGATGGCGTGAGCCTCCCTGCGTTGCCGCATTCGCGACGCCCGCATACACATGCCCCAATACAGAGAAATAATTTCCGTTTAGGATCCATACCCGCCTCGGCTGCCGCACAGTCCATCCGGCCGCAAGTCGGCTCTGAAGAAAATCAATCCGAGAAATCGAAACTCTCAAGGGGCGAGAAGCAGGAGCCTGCACTCCTCAGTTCGCCAGCTCCTGCTCGAAAGGTGGGCTAGTTGCGTAGCAATCTCACGTTGGTGTGCAGAATAAGTTTGCAGTGAAGAATCAGCAATCCTACGCGCGCTGTAATCGTCCGGCGGACTCACTGTAGCCCTTTTGTGCGCATTGCAATTGCATCCTCCTTAGCTTTGCCAAATTCGCTGCGCTGGAAATGCAGTTTCGGTACAGCAACACAGAGAACCGCATACAGACAGCACTGGATGGAACAATCGCAAGCCCAACTCTATTCTCGGAACCGTTACGCGGTTTCACAAAACTTTGCTGTGGCCGCAAAAGGAGACACAGGTGAACAGTGAATCTTCCGTGAACGTTCGATCCGATGCTGAACTGGTTAGGCGCGCTCAGAACGGCGATGCCGATGCCTTTGCCGCGCTTTTTCAGGCGCACAAGCTGCGCATCTATTCTCTGTGCTTGCGCATGACCAACAATCCTGCTGAAGCGGAAGATCTCACTCAAGACGCATTTCTGCAGGTGTTCCGAAAACTCTCGACCTTCCGCGGGGATTCGGCGCTCTCGACCTGGCTCTACCGCATTGCGGTGAACACGGTTCTGATGCGCTTCCGCAAACGTACCCTGCCACAACATTCTTTGGACGAGCCGTGGAGCAAGAATGCTGATGCTAAGCCGGTCGCCCGCGAGTACGGTGCCAAGGATTACCACCTGGCTGGTTGTGTCGACCGCATCGCTCTCATTCAGGCGATCCGGGAGCTGCCGGAAGGCTATCGCACCGTCTTCTTGCTGCACGAAGTGGAAGGCTATGAGCACAGCGAGATCGCGGAATTCCTCGGTTGCTCGACCGGAAACTCGAAATCGCAGTTGCACAAAGCAAAGATGCGGATTCGTGAACTGTTGGCAAATCCACGGGAAACCCGGCCGCAGACCGTGCACAGTCGCCCGTCCAAACGCGAGGTTATCCCCTCGATGGAAAGGTGGGAATCGCTGCTGGGTCTGACCACGCCTCATCACAGCACCTGCACCGCAGTTTCCGGGCAGGTCAGTGGTTAGTTGCAGATTGGCTAGAGCATCGGCGTGCGGTTTTTACCACACCCACCGGATGTTGAACGGGAAGACAGGCTGCTACAGTTCGGGACGAAATGCAAATCATGAGTGCTCAGATGGCACGGAGGGCTTGGAAATGAAATTGAGAGGTGGGATGTTGACGAAGTGGTTGTGGGTGATTGCCGGCACTGCCTTGATGGCGTCATCGCTAGCGTGGGCTGCAGACAAAGATCAGTCGGATATTGAGAAGCGGATCCAAAACTCGGCCAATGTTCTTGACGAAATCATGGGCACTCCCGACAAGGCGATTCCGGACAAAATCATGAGTGACGCGAAATGCGTAGCCGTCATTCCCTCGATGATTAAGATTGCGGTCGGTTTTGGCGGGAACCATGGCAAAGGCGTCGCCACCTGCCGTACCGAACATGGTTGGAGCGCTCCTGCTCCCATCACGATTACTGGTGGCAGCTGGGGTCTACAGCTTGGCGGCCAGGCCGTCGATCTGGTCATGGTCGTCACAAATGACCAGGGAATGCAGCACCTGCTTGCCAGTAAATTTAAGCTTGGCGCCGACGCTTCGGCCGCTGCAGGTCCAGTCGGTCGTCAAACTGCGGCCGATACCGATTGGAAGATGAAAGCCGAAGTTCTGACCTATTCGCGCGCGCGTGGTGTGTTTGCAGGCATTGACCTGAACGGGGCGGCGGTCACCCAGGACAAGGACGAGACCCGTATCTTGTACGGCAAGATGGAAGACTTTTCTGACATTCTCAACGGCAAAGTAGCGCCGCCGAAGGGAAGCGAGCCATTTCTCGCAGCGGTCAGAAAGTATTCGGCCCAGGCTCATGAACAGGGCAAGCTAGAACCGCCGAATTCCCCCAGCCGTCAGTGAAGAACCGCCACAACGTCACGCGAGGCCAGACTGCCAAATCCAGTTTGGCCTTCGTTTTTGCTTCGGATCGTCGCATTTGGGATGTATCGCGTTGGGGATTGTCGAGGTCGCGTCCTCACAATAAGGAAATCGCAAAACAAAAAAGGGAGAATTTCCATGAGCCCAAAGAAAACTCAGCGGATCGCAACGTTGGAACTCTCCATCGGATGCCTACAGGAAGCAGCCGAAAGGCTGCATCGTTTGTGCCCCCTGCTTTCGGATCTGGGGCACAAGCACGAATGTAGCGAAACCGCGAGGAACATCTCCTCGCAGGTAGTCGTGATCCGGGACGAGATCAAAGGCTTAAGGACGGAACTGTAGCCGCTTATCCCCATGCGCCTCGGGGGTCGGCGATGGATGCGCTACAGCATCGGAAACGGAATCGTGGTGAGGCAACTGGATGGAAAGTTTTCTCCAGTGCCAGTAGGTTGTGATGCGCCGCGCTTACTTGGTCGGATGTGACGCAGGTGCTGTGTGAGATGAGCCTGCGAAATTCAGACGGAGGGTTTTCATGTCGACGATTTTGCTGGTGATCTTGGTGCTTCTGCTGATTGGGGCGCTGCCCACGTGGCCTTACAGCAGCGGTTGGGGCTACTACCCCAGTGGCGGCCTCGGCCTGATTGTAGTCATTGTGCTGATGTTGGTTCTCATCGGAAGAATCTAGCCCGCAAGGAATGTCGGATCACTTTGCATAAGGAGCGCTGATGAAACATTCAATTTTCCCAACCCTGGTTGTTGTGGCCGCGGTGCTGATCGGGCTCGCGTGCTCGCGGCAATCCACTCCTCGCAATGCTTACTATCAGGACAGCGTGAAGCAGGCTTTGGAGCAGGCTGATTTAGGCGATGTCCGTGTTGATGAAGACGCAGACAAGAACACGATCACTCTTAAGGGCACGCTGCATTCCCAGGACGACAAAACTAAAGCTGGCGACATTGCCAAGTCTGCCGCTGGTGCGCGTATCATTGCGAACGAAATTAGCGTCGAACCGGTGGGCGCGGAGTCGAAGGCAAAGGACATAGCCTCAAACCGCGACAAAGCCATTGAGAAAAACTACAAAGCCTCTCTCATTGCGCAAGGGTTGAACAAGCAGAACATTCGCTTTGACTCTGACAATGGTGTGCTCACCCTGAAAGGCTCTGTGAACAATAATTCGCAGCGCCAGGAAGCGCAGCAACTCGCGCAAGCGGTGCCAAACGTTCAGGAAGTTGTAAACCAGTTGGAAGTAAAGCGGTGAACTGGCTATACGTCCGGTCACAAGGCAGAACCTGGCCAAGTGACCGGGCGCTGGTTAGATCGTCAGGGTCGCCGTCGCAGCAGAAAATCGCCTTTACTGGGTGGCAGCAGAAACGGAAACTCGACCTCGCGATCTGCGACTGACATCCTCAATACCAGTTCTTCTTGCTTGTTCCAATCGCCAATCCATTTATTTCTCGCATGAAAGAACACCCAGCCCTCGGCTGCCGGATGCGCGCTATCCAACCGCACTTCGCGCAGACTGCGAGTCTTAATGAAGGCCACCATCTGTTCGACGTCCTTCTTATGCGCCTCGAGTTCCGCTTGCATCTCCACCGTCCTGGATGGATGTTTAGCGATCTCGCGCTGGGTTTCCTCGTCCGACTCGGCTGCCTCTCTCTGAAATTCACCCGTTAGCGCATCTGGATCGATTGCATTCTGAAGATTGTGCTCGTGTTTCACGAATTCGAGAGTGATGGAAGCCGGCTTGACCGGCAAGGCTCCGCTTCCTCGTTGGTGAAAAGTCAGCAGTATCGCAAATGTCGGAACTGTCCGCCGAATGGATTTCTCAAGTTCCTGGGAATCCACCGCCAGCACCACTCCGAAAGTGTCTGTCCACAAGCCGTAGCGATACCTTCCATCATCATCCGCGCTGAAGGTGCAACCGGGTTGGCCTTCGGCCCAGCGCAGCACAGGTGAATCCGGCTTCTGGGCGCCCCATGCAAGAGAAACTATGAGTGCGCTCGGCCAGAGGAGTCTCAGTATTTTCATGTCCCAACGCTCATGCGAAAAGCTCGCCAATTGTCTAGTTTATGCTGCAACCGCCACGGTCGGAAAAGCCTGCTCAAGCATATAATTACGTCAATGTAGTTCAGGGGTGTGCCATGAAATCCCGATGGTTGATTGGGATCTTTCCGCTTCTAGTCTTTCCCGCGAATGTAATGGCCCAGGTCCGTCCCGGCGGCGGAGGTGGAGGAGCCGGCAGCCGCCTTCCCGGTGTTGGCGGGGCCAGTGCGTCAACTCATGAAATTTCGCCTGAGCCGATGAGCATTTTCGTCAGCGGCAAAGTCGGCCTGGATGATGGAACCGAACTCACCGAGCCCGCCGCCATTCAAATGATCTGCCGCGGCGAGCGTCATACCCGCGCCTATACCGACCGGCATGGAGCCTTCAGTTTTCAACTGGGAGATTCAACTTTCGCGACTGGCGCTGACGTCAGTGATGCCAGCAGCAATGCCATGACTCGAAACACCGCGGCCCGCGATGTGCGCAACTGGCGCGACTGCGAGCTGCAGGCAGCCTTGGCAGGATATTCTTCGGAATTGATCGAGCTTGCCAGCCGCATGAATACGCTGGAAAGCACAGACGTCGGCAAGATCACGCTGCATCGCCTCGAGCAGGTCGAAGGCACCAGTATCAGTGTGACCAGCGCGCTTGCCCCCGGAGCGGCGAAAAAGGCCTTGGAGAAAGGCCGCGAAGAAGAAAAAAAAGGGAAGCTGCCGCAAGCCGAAACATCGCTCCAAAAGGCGGTGCAAATTTATCCCAAGTACGCTAGCGCCTGGTTCGAACTCGGCCAGGTACAAATGCAGCGCAAGAACAATGACGCGGCAAAGCGTTCCTTCGAGCAGGCGATCACCGCCGATCCTAAATACGTCAATCCCTACAATGGGCTCGCAGAGTTGGCATTTGACGCCAAGCAGTGGACGCAGGTCGTTGAAATTACCGACCGCTTGCTGGCCCTGAATCCGGTGAACTTTCCTTCAGCATATTTTATGAATGCTGCTGCCAACCTAGATTTGAACAACCTCGACGCCGCCGAAAAGAATGCAAGACAAGGAATTCGAATCGACGACGCGCACCAGGTGCCGCGGCTTTATTACCTGCTTGGCGTGATTCTCATTCAGAAACACGATTACTCGCACGCGTCTGAAGTTCTGCAGCAGTTCATCCAAATGGCGAAACAACCGTCGGACATCGAATCCGCCAAACAGAAATTAGCGGAGATCGCGCGGCTATCGGCCGCCGCGGGGCCCTCCGCTTCCGATGTGAAAAAGTGAGACTGTCTGCCGAGTATCGCGAAATAAAGCGGCATTGTCTTTCCATCGTCATGGTCTGACGAAAACTGGCTTACCGCACGTCGAGGCTGTCGCCGGTCTTGTGTTCGCGAATCTGGAACCTCAGGAACTCATGAATCGCGTCGCGAGCTTCGGAATCCTCCGTCACAATGACCACCTTGCCGCCTGCTTCTGTCTCTTCGTAGCGGTACTGGATTCGCTCTTTCCTGGCTTTCATCGTGGGCACACCCGGCGGAACTTGGTCATGTACGAACATGGGGATATCGAAATCGCCGTCCGCGAACGCATGTGCAATGTGGGAAAGATGCATACGGACCTGATCGCGGCTCTTGCTGTCGCTCGCGTCTTTTGCCGACACGCCGATTTCGCCACCATTTCTCGTCAAAGTGAAGTGGTGTGTCGTTGTCTCCTGTGAAAAGCCCATGCCTTTGTCGGCGCGATCGCCAGCATTCATCGCGCAGTGATGCCCCTTCATGCCCGCGTCGGCCTGCAATCCGGCGCAACGCTGAGCCGGAGCAACCGCCAGAATTCCTACGCAAACTGCCCACGGAAGCAATGTTTTCATTTTCGTTTCTCCTTTTGTGCTGCCCGGCCTAGTGACGAATACATCTGTAGCGGCAAACTCGTCTTCCGGCCGCCGGTTTTTGTGGCCAGCAATTCCAGCAATCCCGCGCGCTGATTCCTCGGGACGCGCTGCAACGCCCCATCCCACTCCTGCAAGACGGCGCGCAATTGTTTGCGCAGAGTCTCCAGCTCGCGAATTTGCCGGTCAAGATTCTCCAGCTTCTCCCCGGCCAACTGCCGTACCTGGGCGCAGGGGCGTCCCTGGCCGTCTCTCACCTGGAATATTTCTGCCAGTTCGTTGAGGGTGAAGCCGATGGAAAGGGCAGCGCGAATCAGGCGGACGCGTTGCAGCGATTCCTGCGAATAACAGCGATACCCGTTTGACGAACGCGGTGGACGTGCCAGCAGCCCTTTGCGTTCGTACAGGCGCAGCGTGTCTGGACTGATGCCCGCAAGCTGTGCAAGCTCGCCGGAGCGCATCGGCGCGGTATGATTTGTCCCCACGGGCCTAGTCTAGATCCCGGAGCGTGATCCGGTGTCAAGCGAAATATTTCTCCGCAAGGAACGAGGCAAAAAATCCTTCGTGGACCTTTATGCCCTTGGTGGTGAATCTCACGATCCGGTGATCTTCAGCCGCAACTCCTCGGGCAGGCGCTCGCGGATTTCCGGCGGGAGATGGTCGTGTACATGGCGTGCACCAATGATGGCGGCGTCTACCATAACGGTCGGCGCTGGAGTCGCCACTGCCACTGCCAGCCAGATCAGCGCCGACAAGGCGAACCCGGCCAGCGCAGCCAGTTCGAGCCACAACGCGTGCCGCGGCCCGAAATGATAGATCACTCCAAACGCCAGTAGAAATGCCGCTGCCGAAACTGAGGCTAGAACGATGAGAGAGATATCGATGGTGCGGTGCAGCTTTTGCCGGCTGCGGCAGTGCTCACAGGAGGTGAAGTGCTCTTCGTAATCCCCTCGCATCTCCGGTGCCAGGCCGGAAATGTCGTAGCGCCAGCCCGCGAGGATCTTGCCCACGATGGGATCTACGCACTCACTCATACTTATACTGATCTGCCTACAACCTGATTGGTTGCATTACTTCCGATTGTGCGGCCAGCAGTACCCGGTTACCCCAGAGGTGACCCTGGTGGTGCCCTAAGGCCTTTTCCGCGGCCAAACGCGCCACTTCCGGGTGGTTGTTCTGCTCGGAGAGGTGCGCCAATACAATATAGGCTGCGCTTCCATCATAGTCCTTGTGCAGAAATTGGGCGAGAGCTTCGTTGGACAGGTGGCCAACCCGGCTCGCTACCCGCTGCTTCACCGACCAAGGGTACGGCCCGACCCGCAGCATCTCAACATCGTGGTTGGATTCGAGCACCAGCACATCGCAGGCGCGCAGGTGATCACAAATGCTGGCCGGGACGTAGCCGAGATCGGTGGCAAACGCGACTTTGACTCCTTCGGCACGGAACGTGAAGCCCACGGGGTCGGCTGCGTCATGCGGGATGGTGAATGGCATGACCTCGATGTCACCAATCCGGAAATGCCGCCCTGCCGAGAACAACTCAAAGCACGAAACATTTGGACGCTCGCCGGTTGCGTCGCGCACCGCTCGCGACCAGGCCTGCTGCGTTGCCCCAGTCATGAACACCGGAATGTTGAGTTTTCTTGCCAGCACCAAAAGCCCGTTCACGTGATCAGAGTGCTCGTGGGTGACGACGATGGCCGACAGTGAGCGCGGATCTTCTCCTGCAACTTTCATCCGCTTGAAGATCTCGCGGCAGGAGATTCCAGCATCGACCAGAATGCGCGTGGCGGAACTCTGCACGATCGCGCAGTTTCCCCGGCTCCCACTTGCCAGCACCGACACTGACACTGCCATGCCCGCAGCATACTCGCTCCTACTGTGGAAGCGCGATAACTTTCTAGATAAGCCGAGACTTTGGTGTGGGGGGAGCTCTCAGCTATCAGCCGTCAGCTATCAGTTTGGGCTCTTGGCTGAGAGCTGACAGCTGATAGCTAATTCTTAAACAGCTCTCCCGCCACTTTCCTGACCGTCGATCCGCCGTACGCCCCCGCGATGCCGGTCAGGAACCCTAGGAACGACTCGTAGATCTGTGCGCGGTAAGGCTTCTGAGTCAGAAAGAAATAGGCCAACAGTTGAACGATGGGCACGAACACCGCGACCGTTACCGTCCACCGCCATGGCCGTTGTGGGCACAGCATTCCCAGCAGCATGGTGCAAGCCAGAACGAACAACGCGGTCAGAAGCAGATCGCCAACTTTGACGTCGAGAATGCCGGCACAGATACCGAGCACAGATCCTAGAAAATAAATCGGCTTGTCACTTGTTGCCATTCTGCCTCTGTGTTCCTCTGTTCCCTCTGTGGTGAAAGCTTTTTGATTTGGTTCTTAGTGATCCTTTGTGTCCTTCGTGGTGTAAGCCTTAAGTCCTCCGCGACCTCTGCGTACTCTGCGGTTCAAGGTTTTGATTTTGTTTGTAGTAAAGCTCGAATTCTCCCTGCCTCGTTGACTCCGTGGTTAAAGCTCCTGCGCCATCTCGTACAGGTTCGTAACCGTGTTCCAATTCCGCGCGGTGGCCTTTACGCCGAGTACTCTTTCAATGACGGCGCCCGTCATCTTTGCTTTTCCCATGCCGTTGCGATAGTAAAGGTAAACCTCTCGCCCGGCGCATCGCGCCTGCTCGTCGTTGCTGGTTTTGGTCCTCAGAGCGTTGAGTGTTTCTGTTGCCGGAGCTTCGGACAGAAACGCAACATGCACTTTGGCCGGCTCGGCCCGGCATTCCTTCATAAACGGATTGCCTTCGATCACCTTGCCCAACTCCTCGGCAGTCCTTGTAACCACCGCCACTGGAAATCCGAATTCCGCCGCGACCTTCTTTTCGATCTTCGCCGACAAACTAGCCGGATCGCATTTGGCAGCTTTGAACACCACATTGCCGCTCTGGATGAACGTCTTTACCTGCTCGCAGCCGAGACCCTTGCAAAGCTCGCGCAGCTTCTCCATCGGGACTTTGTTGTGTCCGCCAACGTTAATGCCGCGAAGAAAAGAGATAAATACAGGCATGTTACGAACGCTGCCAATCGACCTTGTACACCATAAATATTCGATACGGGCCGAGCTCAGTTTTCTCAAAACCGCCATTGTCGAAGTTCGTCCGGGCCTCTTCGAACGAGGAAAACAAACAATGCTCATTGGTGGGAAGCTCGCGGGCTAACGAGTTACATGACAGCGGAGAGCACTCCGGATTCTGCCTGGCGCCAAAAGTGACTACGTCGACGCCTACAAATCTTTTAACCGTTGGTAAGACAACGGCAGTCGCGAGTTCAGCCGACGGCGCGAAAGCAGCCCAATTTTTCCCATCAAACTCCTGCTCGTAAACCTCGTAGTAGAACAATGAGGTGTCATCGAGACAGTTCCCAGACGCACGGGCGAGTTTCTCAATGAGCGCTGGCGAATCGAATAGCCAAAATCCGTTGTGTTCCCAGTACGGAATATAGTCAGCGAAGTTTTCTGAGTTGCACCCGCTTACCGAATAGAGATCGACGATCTGCGGCGCATCGAGCCATTCTGGTCTTTTTGCAACGCGCTTCGCCATGTAGCCGGCTGGAATCATTTCTCAATACTTATAGAACCCCCTCCCGCTCTTTCTTCCCAGCCAGCCCGCGTCGACCATTTTGATCAGCAGCGGGCACGGCCGGTACTTGGGATCGCCTAGCCCATCCAGCATTACCCGCATGATGTCGAGGCACACGTCCAGCCCAATAAAATCCGCCAGCGTCAGCGGTCCCATAGGATGCGCCATGCCCAGCTTGAAAACTTCGTCGACCGCTTCCGGCGTGGCTACGCCTTCCATCACCGTGTAAATGGCTTCATTGATCAACGGCATGAGCACGCGATTCGACACGAATCCCGGCGCGTCATTCACCTCCACTGGGGTTTTCTCCAGTTTTACTGCCAGATCGCGCACCGTCTGAAACGTCTCATCAGTAGTCGCCAGCCCGCGAATCACCTCCACCAGCTTCATCACCGGCACGGGATTGAAAAAGTGCATGCCGATGACTTTCTCCGGCCGCTTGGTCAGCGCCGCCAGCTTGGTAATCGAAATAGACGACGTATTCGAGGCCAGCACGATTTCCGGCCGGCAGATTTTGTCGAGGTCGCAAAAAATCTGCGTCTTGATCTCAAACCGTTCGGTCGCTGCTTCGACCACAAAATCGCAGCCCGCCAGCTTGGCACGATCCAGAACCCCCTCGATCCGCCCCAGCGTGGCGGTTTTATCCGCCGCTGCAATCTTGTTCTTCGCAACTTCGCGGTCGAGATTCTTGCCGATGGTTTCTAGCCCGCGATCCAGAAAACGCTGCTCCACCTCGCAGAGAATGACTTTGTATCCGTTGCGCGCAAACACGTGGGCGATGCCGTTACCCATGGTGCCCGCGCCCACCACCCCCACAGTTTGAATATTCATGCAAATCTCCAGGAGAAAACTTCAAAGTCTAACACTAATGGATGTCATTCCGGCCGAGCGAAGGACTTGCGTAGCAAGTCAGAGCGAGTGGAGAGCCTGCCCTGAGCCTGTCGAAGGGAACCTGCTTCTTGGCGAGGTTTTGGACAGCAGGTCTCTCGACTCCGTTCGGCGTCGCCTCACTTCGCTCGAGATGACAACAACAAGAAAGGCCCGCTTTTATCAAGCGAGCCCGAAGCCTGACACCTGAAGCCGGTTTCTACTCCCGGTCCAGGCTCTCGTCGATTACCACTTTGCCGTTCTTTTCGACCGTGACCACCTTGTGCACTGATTTGAAGCCCGACGCGGTAATGTCGATCACGTAGTTCCCGGGATTGAGATAGAACTCAACCGGCGACATTTTGTCCACGATGCGGTTGTTGACCGCGACCTGCGCGCCTTTGGGCTGGGTTTTCACGCTCACCGACCCCATGCCCGAGGTGTCGGCTCCGCCAAACAGCTTCTTGAACTTGCCGCCGCCAATCCGGATTTCGTCCGTCTGTCCCAGCGCGCGGAGTTCCGGCGCCACGTGCGAAGTCTGTCCAATCTGCAGATTCACGCTGGTGGTCTCATCGAGATAACCCTGCTTCTTGAACGTCAGCGTGTGGCTGCCGGCCTTGTCCACGGCGATCTGCGCCGGCGTAATCCGGCCGCTGTCTCTGCCGTCGATCCAGACCGCCGCACCCGCCGGATTGCTGTTGGCCGCCAGGGTCGCAGTCAACGAAGATAACTGGACACTGATCATCGAATGGCTGCCGGCCGCCACGGCCACGGCTCGCGTCTCCGAGGAGAATCCTGGTTTGCTGATCGTCACGGTATGCTGTCCGGGATTGAGCTGATCGAGACTGAACGGTGTCGTGCCCATTCCCTTGCCATCGACCTGCACCAACGCTCCTGCGGGGTTGGATTCGACATCCAGTTCTCCGGTAACGATGGAGGGCGCGGCCGCGGTTGCTCTTCCTCTCTTCTTGCCGCGACTCTTGGCTTCAACCTTCGGAGTCACCGAAACTGCGGGAGTCTCCTCTACCGGAGGCGGCGGAGTGATCTCTGCGGGAGCAGGAACAGAAGCGGCCGGTTGAGACGCCGGCGCAGCGGATTGCGGCGCGGCCGGTGCGGGCTGTGCCACTGCCGCTGGCGCGGACTGCGGAGCGCTGTCATCGTCCGTGTCTCCGGAATGAATGTGGTAGGCAATTCCCGCGATTACCAGCAGAATCACGGCTGCCGCCCCCGCAATCGAGTACACAAACATCTGCGGCGGCGTTTTCTTGATTTCCGTTACCGCTTTCTTCGCAACCTCCCGCGGCTGGACTTTCGGCTTTTCCGGAGCAGTCTTGTGCAGCGTTGCCGGGCTCGCCTTGGCCACGCTTGGTGCCGGCTCGCTTTCTTCCGACGCTGGCGGTGCGGGCTCCACATAGATTTCTTTCAGCGGCGGCAGCTCGGAAATTTCAGAGAAGCTCCGTCCCTTTGCGCCCGGCTGCTGGCTTTCATCCATCATGGGATCGATGTTGACCTTCGGGGTCTTAACCTCGGGCGGATCCACCGCCACCGTCGCCATGTTCGCTTGCTCAGGAGAAAATCCCTGCGCCGGTGACACGGCAAATTGTTCCGCCCCTGCGGCAGCAGCTGCGGCTTTCGGCGCTTTCACGGCCGGCGCGGGTTGCGGCTTCGGCGCCACCGGCCTGGCAATCTTCGCCTCCACTTTCGGCGCTACCGACGCGGCTGGCTTGCTGCCCACCGTGGCCTTCGACGGGCTCTCCTTGCACTTCTCCAGATCGTTCACCAGGTCCTGGCCGGACTGGTATCGTTCCTCAGGCGCTTTGCACAGCGCTTTCATAATCACCGCGCTGAGTGCGGGATGAATCTTGCGGTTAATCTGATCGACCGCCGTCGGCGTCGCTTCCAAGATTGCCTGCCGTACCTGGTCGGCATCGTCACCGTCAAAGGCTTTCCGCTCGGTCACCATCTCATACAGAATTGCGCCCAGGCTGAAGATATTTGAGCGCGCATCTACTGCTTCTCCGCGCAACTGCTCGGGAGACATATAGTGCAAAACTCCCGGGGCTTGTCCCGCCGCATTCGCATGGCGAGCGGCCAGTTTCGACACCCCGAAGCTCAGGATCTTCACGATGCCGTCCCACTGCACCATGATTTTCGCGGGCTCCAGGCTGTAATGGAAAACTTTCTTCACATGCGCGTGATCAAGGCCCTGGCAGGCCTGCCGCGCGATGTCCTGCAGGTCCCAGATGGAGAAGCCTTCTTTGCGTGCCAGCATGGTGGCAATGGCGTTGCCCTGTACGTACTCCATCGAGGCGCAGATGTGGCCATCGGCTTCGCTGGCGCTTTTCAGCGCGGCGATGTTGTGGCTGTTCAGAACCTTGGCGGCTTCGGCTTCTTCAAGAACACTCTTGACTAGGTCGGCGGAATTTTCGCCCAGAGTTTCCACTCGCACGGCTTTGAGCGCCACGGTTTGGCTGTCTTCCGTGTCCGTGGCTTTGTAAACGACACTCAGATCGGAGTGCGCGAGTTCGCTAAGTATCTCGAAACGGCCTATTTTGTTCGACATTTCTCGGAATCCTCGTCCAGACGCGGGACGGCCTCCCCAAGCAAAGCTGTGGCGTTGGGAGTTCCTGAGGGAAGAGCAGCTTTCAGGATAGTCCGCGTAGATGGCAGAGGGGGAGTTACGGAAGTGATGGGCAGGTGGTGTAGAGATGTGCCTATCTTAGAGTTGAATTGTGAGTCCTTTTGAACACTGGCTGGGAACGGATAGAAATATCGGCGAGAACCCCACCGCTGCAGAGCAGTGCTATACTCCGAGCCCAGCGCTTGGAATGCCTCGTTCGATTCTCCGCATGGAGGTGCCACGTGTCGAGGAAGGTCACCCGAAATCTTACGCTAAGCATCGCATTGTTCGTTTGCCTGACAGCATCTTCTTCTTGGGCCGCCAGTTACAGAGTTTTGCTGCCGTTCAATGGAGCCAATGGCCTGGAGCCGACAGCTGGGCTGCTTTTCGACGCCGCCGGCAATGCCTACGGTACAACACAGGGCGGAGGTCCGAATGAGAAAGGCGAGATCTATGAACTCTCGCCCACGACCGGCTTCCACATCATTTACGCCTTCCATGGCAAGGATGGCTATGGTCCGAAGGGAAGTCTCACAATCGACGCGCAAGGAAATCTCTATGGGACAACGTACGCAGGAGGAGGCTACAAGAATTGCTACGGCGACTGCGGAACGGTATTCAAACTGTCACCTCCCATCGGCAACGGGCATTGGACCGAAACGGTTCTTTACAGCTTTACTGGCGGTGATGATGGGCAGTACCCGTTTGGGAGCGTGATTTTTGATCAAGCGGGGAATCTCTATGGCACCACACAACTCGGCGGAACTTCTGGTCAGGGTGTTGTTTTTCAACTCACCCCAAGTCCCGCAGGCTGGACAGAGACCGTTCTCTACAGCTTTACGGGAGGAGATGACGGGGGTCAACCTCTCTGCAGTCTTGTCTCTGACTCAGCGGGAAATTTGTATGGCACGACGAGCCGTGGCGCCCAAGGAGGTACCGCAGGAACAGTTTTTGAATTGGTCTCGCTGGGAAGCGGTTTCTGGACATTCAGCGTCATTCACGAATTCGATCTAAACAGTGAAGATGGTTCGAGTCCTAATGCTGGCTTGATCTTCGATGACCAGGGCAATCTGTATGGAACTACGGCAGCAGGAGGAACCAACCGATGTGGAGGGAGCGGCGGCTGCGGCACAGTCTTTGAGTTGACGCAAAACGTCGGGGTATGGCAGGAAACGGTTCTTCATAATTTTGATGGCCAAGACGGGTATGGGCCTTGCGCTGGCTTGGTTCTTAACGCGGACGGAAACCTATACGGCACTACCAAGTTCGGAGGTCAGGGATCGGGCAACATATTCGAGTTACGGCGACCATCGCCAGGCCACCAGTGGACGGAGCGCTCGTTCAGTTTTCCTGGCGACCTTCACCTCGGGGGATATCCCGAGGCCCCAGTAAGCTTTGATGCGGCTGGTCGAATCTACGGGACAGCTTTCTCCGGCGGCTCAAATGGAGATTACGGCGTCATCTTCCGAATCACACCATAGCTACCTCGTGTCAAAGGAACTTCTGCGGATCGCGTTCTTACCAGATCTGGTGCCCGTCGGTTTCTGATCGCATCGCACAAAAAAAAGGACGGGCGCGGACGCCCGTCCTCCATCCGCTCTTTCCACAGTGGCACCCCAGGTTCCGCGAGCGATTTGTGCGAGCTAACCTGGGCCCGCCTACACGTGCGCTGTCTGCATCTCGTGGATCTGCTGCTTGATCGCCACCGAGAGCCGCCGGATGCCTTCCCGAATCTTCTCCGGTTGTACGTAGGAGAAGTTCAGCCGCATGTGGCGTTTGCCTTCTTTGGTAAATCCGTTGCCCGCATAGAACGAGTCGCCGGGCACGAATGCGACGTTTTCTTTCAGCGCCGTCTGGAAGAGTTTTTCGCAATCCATGCCTTCGGGCAGCGTCACCCACAGGAACAACCCGCCCTGCGGATGCGTCCACGTCACCTCCGCCGGGAAGTACTTCTTCAGCGCCTCCAGCATGGCGTCGCGGCGCGCGCGGTAGACCTTGCGAATCAGCTTCACGTGCTCATCCAGGAAGTTGTCTCGCGCAACCTCATAAGCGACCACCTGGGTGAAGGTCGAAGTATGCAGGTCGGCGCCTTGCTTCAGCTGCACGAACTTCGCAATCACATCCGGCGGCGCGACAATCCAGCCTAAGCGCAGTCCTGGCGCCAGGGTTTTGGAGAACGTGCTCAGGTAAATGACATTGCCGATTGAGTAGCCATCGTCTCGGCGCAGGTTTTCGCGATCGATCACCACCAGCGGCGGAATATGTTCGCCTTCATACCGCAGCTGGCCGTACGGATCGTCCTCGACAATCGGAATTCCATATTTGTCCGCCAGCAACACCAGTTGATGACGCCGTCCTTCGGAAAGCGTTGTCCCGCCCGGGTTCTGGAAGTTGGGCAGCACATACATGAACTTCGGCCCCATGCGCAGCGGCTCTTCCAGGAGTTCGGTGCATAGGCCGTCGTCGTCACTCTTCACGCTGATATATTCCGCGCCATAGACGTTGAACGCCTGCAGCGCGCCCAGATACGTGGGCGCTTCCACCAGCACCCGGTCGCCGCGATTGATAAACAGCTTTCCGATCAGGTCGAGCGCCTGCTGCGACCCGGAAGTGATGAGTACGTTCTCGGTTTTTGCCTTAATCCCATAGCGCGTAATGTGCCGCGCGATCATTTCCCGCAGCGGCTCATAGCCTTCACTCGCGCCATACTGCAATGCCATGTGGCCGTTCACCTCAAGCACCCGACGGCACGCCTCCTGGAACCGGTCCAGCGGAAACACGTCGGGGGCGGGCAGGCCGCCGGCAAACGAAATGACTTCAGGTTTCTGGGTAAGCTTCAACAATTCACGGATGGCTGAACTCTTAACATTCTTAGTACGTTGGGCATAGCGAGATTGCCAGGCCGTCGACATAATTTCCCCTCCTCCATTACCTCCTCAATTTAGGCAAGAGAAGGGAATTCGGCAGTGACCGGACAGCGTCCGGCAAGTGACCCAGGTCACCGCCCAAATGTGACCTGCAGATGCCAGATTGAGCTCAATTACAAGCCCACACCAACAGGATTTGTCATTTCGAGCGCAGTCGAGACCTGCCCTGAGCGAAGTCGAAGGGAACCTGCTGTTCTTTTGCTGCGAAAGCCCAGGTTCGCGGGGAATGCAGAGGCCGCGTAATGACCACCAGTTTCGGTGCTACAGTATTCGGCAACTTCAACGGGAAACTAATGACTCGATCTTTGCTGACGACCGTCTTTTTCCTAAGCGCAATAGCCCACGGCACTCTTCCGCCATCTCCTCCCACCTACGGCGTCCGCATGGAAAACGCCTGGATCCCCATGAAAGACGGCGCTCGTCTTTCCGTCACCCTCTACATGCCCGAGGGCACTAAGCCGGGCGAAAAGTTCCCTGCCATCCTCGAATACCATCCTTACCGCAAAGACGACTCCATGGCCGTCGAAGACTACGAGATGTATTCCTACTTCGCGCGCCGTGGCTTCGTCGGCGCACGCGTCGATATTCGCGGTTTTGGCACCAGCGAAGGCGCTCCTACTGATCGCGAATATTCTGAACAGGAGCAGGAAGACGGCCTGCAGGTCATCACCTGGCTCGCGACTCAGCCATGGTCGAACGGCAACGTTGGAATGATGGGCATCTCCTGGAGCGGATTCAATTCGCTGCAGATGGCGATGCGAAACCCGCCGCAACTGAAAGCCATTCTCGCTGCCGACGCTACTGCCGAACTTTTTCACGACGACATTCACTACATCGACGGCATGATGCACATCGACGAGTTCGAGTTAAACATGGACATGGCTCCCGGCATAACCGGCGCGCCCGATTACATACTCGATGAAAAAGTGCTCGGACCACGCTTTGACGCAGCGCCCTGGTCGTTGCTTTACGTTAAGCACCAGCACGATGGGCCGTTCTGGCGCAGTCCAGTTCGCCCTTACACTGAAATCAAAATTCCCTGCTTTCTGATCGGCGGCATGCAGGACGGCTATCGCGACAGCGTTCCCGACATGCTGATGCAAACCAAGGCGCCGATCCGCGCCATCGTCGGTCCCTGGAACCACACCTATCCTCATAACGCCGATTTCGGCCCTTTCATCGAGTGGCGCGAGGAAGCCGTGCGCTGGTGGGACTACTGGCTCAAAGGTCGCGACACTGGCGTGGTTCGGGATCCACGTCTCACGATTTACATGCAGCATTGGCACCCGCCCGATGTTCACCTGAACGAAATTCCCGGCGAGTGGCGCATCGAAAATAGCTGGCCTGCCCCGGATGCCCGAGATCAGACTTTATATCTCCGTGCCGATCACTCTCTCGGGGATTCCGCAGGCGCCGACGAAACTCACAGGCTGAAGTACGTTCCCTCAATTGGCGTGCAAGGTGGATTTTGGTGGGGAGAGTTGATGGACGACGTTCGTCCAATGGACGCGTACAGCCTGGTCTACGATTCCGCGCCACTAATAGAAGATACGGCCATTCTCGGACGCCCGCAGGCGTTGCTAAAAGCTTCGGCCACAGCGACCCAGGCCGATTGGTTCGTCCGGCTCTCCGATGTCGCGCCCGATGGCACGGTCACGCAGATTACAGGTGCTGGAATCAACGGCGCGCAGCGCGACTCGATGAGCGATCCCAAAGATCTCGAGCCGGGGAAAACTTATCCTCTTAATATTGAAATGCACCTGACCTCATGGGTGTTCCCCAAAGGACATCGCATTCGTGTGGCCGTTTCAAACGCGCTATGGCCCATGGTGATGCCCACGCCCTATTCGATGACAACTTCTCTGGAACTCGGCGGCGAGCATGGATCGCGCCTCATGCTGCCCATTGTTCCCGTTCATTCTTCGCCGGTCCCCACGTTCGCTCCTCCTGGCCCTTCCGACGAACGCAAAGACATCACCGGAGCCGGCGAGATGATTCCCGGCGAGTGGACCGTAACTCACAATCTGCAGACCCACGATGCCACCGCTTACTGGCATGGCAAAACCGACGAAACGTATCCGTGGGGCAAAGAAACCGACTACGAGAGCCTAACGTACAAAACCAACGATGACCATCCCGATCGAAGCTCAGCCCTCGGCGAGGCCAAAACCATTCTTGAACTCAAACACCGCGTGCTCACTTGGCAAGGACACCTTTCGATCACGAGTGACCAGAAAAATTTCTATTACAAATACGTTCGCGAGCTAAGGAAAGATGGCCAGATAGTGAAACAGAAGACATGGGAGGAAACGATTCCTCGGGATCATCAGTAATCGCATGCTTTTCGCGAATGAGTGGGATGTGCGGCCATAGTGGGTCTGTCGGGGCGGGTTGCCGCAGCTAGCCTGGCATGTGAGCGTTCGAAGAAGCAGTCTTTACGCTGGGGTGCGAAAATGGTTGGAGTGCTTTTCGTGTATACTATCTCGGCGTTTTAGCCTTGGAGGTCGCAAGTGCCTCCTTTCTACAGCATCCCGTTCAGCTTATCTCTGGGGCGAGGTTCCCGCTCGGTGGTAAGTGTTTCCAACCAGATTTGCTGGCGAGGGGAAGTCCGTGGAAGTAGGATTTGACACAATTGGAAACGCAACCGTCATCGCGTACGATCGCGTACCCGTGCTTGTGACCGACCCGTGGTTGAAGGGTTCGGCCTACTTTGGCAGTTGGACTTACTCCCACGAGGTCCCCGAAGAGCAGATGGTTGCGGCCGCCAGTTGCCAATATGCCTGGGTTTCTCACGGCCACCCGGATCATCTAAGCGCGGAATCCCTGCGCACACTGAAAGCCAAGACCCTTCTACTGCCCGACCATGTGGGGAGCCGGATTGCGAATGACTTGCGCAATGAAGGCTACGCGGTGCAAGTGCTGCAGGATAAGGTTTGGACCAAGCTATCAGATCGTGTTCGTGTACTCTGCCTGGCCGATTATAACCAGGACGGCATTTTGTTGATTGACATCAACGGTCGGCTCTTGGTGAATTTCAATGACAGCTCGGAACGGGGCTGGGGACACTTTGTGCGCAAAGTGATTCGGCAGTACAAAATTTCTTTTCTGCTGCGGCTCTCCGGCTTTGGTGACGCCGACATGATTAACATCTTCGGCGAAAGCGGCGAGCGTTTGCTCCCCGTCCGTGCCGCCCAACGGCTTCCGGTGGGCAAGGAAATCTCGCTGATGATGCGAGACATGCGAACCAAGTACTTTGTCCCTTTTAGCTCAATGCATCGCTACCAACGTGCTGACAGTATTTGGGCTGATGAACATACGACAGACCTATCCGATTACGCGAAGGGGTTCGATGAAACACTCGGAACCATGTTGCCAGCGTTTGTTCGCTACGATTGCCTAAAAGACACGTACTGCCCTATCAATCCGCCCGCGCAGGTGAGGAAGGTCTATGAACCCGAGGAGTTCGGGGATAACTGGAGCGATGTGCTCGAAGCGGATGAAATACGGGCTGTCCGCCGCTATTTCACCGGAATCGAGCATCTCGGGGAGCACTTCGATTACATCAACTTTCAAGTTGGTGGCAAGGACAACATCGTGGAATTGTCAAAGCGAAAGTTTGATCGCGCGATCACTTTCGCCGTTCCCCGCAATTCTCTCATGACCGCTATCAGGTACCAGATCTTTGACGACCTCTTGATTGGTAACTTCATGCGTACTACGCTTCAGGGAAAAATGGGGGCCGCCGGACTGTACCCCGACTTTACCCCATACGTGGCAAAATACGCCGACAACGGTGGCGCCCGAAGCAAGGAAGAACTCGTAGTGTATTTTCGAAAATACCAGCAGCGTGCCCCTTTTGAATACATGCGAGGCCGCTTAAGAAACGTTGCAAAGGACGTCATACGGGATAGGTTCTCCGCCAGTTCTGCTCCGTATCGGATGGCCCGGCGCGCTTACCACATGATAAAATCTTCTCCCTTCTCGTGAGACCTTTTCCAGATCTATGAATCTTAGGACCGCGGGTAGTTCACTTGTTTTCCAGCTACGTCATCTGCTCCCAACCTGGTTGTTCCTCGACCGTCCAATCTCTTCGTGGCCAGCCATAGTGGGCAGAATCCACGGTATTCGTGTGCCGCGAGGGGTTCGCCGCAAGCGTGTCCCGTCGCCGGCGGGAAACGCCAACATCAATATCATCCTTGAATTGGTTCGGTGTACGCGGAGTGTCCCAGGTGACCTGGCGGAGTGCGGAGTGTTTCGTGGTTTTACTCTGGTTCCTATGGCAGTCTACGTACTTCAGGAGGGAATGAGCAAGAGCATCCTCGGCTTTGATTCCTTCCAAGGCTTCGACGGCTCCATCGGAAAGGACCTTGAGATCGGGGGAGCTGAGTCTATGCACCGCAGGCTAGGGGGATTTTCCGATACCTCGGAGCAGTTAGTTGCGGAGAAGCTTCGCTTGTTTGGCGTACAGCCTATTGTGGCTCTGGTTCCGGGCTACTTTCGTGACTCGCTAGCCGCGTTCTCGCAGTCCAGATTCTCTTTTGTCCATCTGGATTGCGACACCCACGACTCATATAGTGAGTGCCTTTCATTCTTTTATCCACGTCTTAACGAAGGTGGAATCATCTTGTTTGATGAGTACGACGATCCGGTTTGGCCCGGCTGCAAGCTTGCGGTTGACGAGTACCTGGCGGACAAAGCCGAGAAATTGCAGCTCATAATGAAGGACAACTACCAAAAGTTTTATATTCAGAAGCTGCCCTGAGGTCATCGGGCGGCAGTTGCGATTCTGCTTTGCTCGCGTGAGGCCGCTTGCTTCGAGCCGTACCGCAAATTGCCACCCTCTAACCTGGCACAATTCAGATTGAAAACGATTGCTCGCTGCTGGAGTCGTGTTTCTCGTCGAAACATGAGTCCCAACTACGCGGTCTCCCTCAACGCTGAATGCTGGGGCTCAGGCTCTACTCTCTCGCCCCCACACTCTCCGCCTCAGCCTTCGCGTACATCTCTTCTATCTGCATCTTGAATCTTTCCACCACGGCGTGGCGGCGCAGCTTCATGCTGGTGGTTAGCGTTCCCGTCTCCGCGGAGAACTCCTCCGACACCAGCACCACGCGCTTGAGCTGCTCGTAGCGCGCCAGGTTCCGATTCAGATCGGCCACAATCCCTTCATACAGCGCACGCACCCGCTCGTTGGTTATCAATTCTCCCCGCGAGGCGAAGACAATTTTGTTGGTCCGCGCCCAATCTTCCAGCAACGGAAAATAGGGCGCGATCAGCACTGCGGGAAATTTGTGCTTGTCGCCCAGCACCACCGCCTCGCCCACCAGCGCATTGTGCTTGAGCGAACTCTCCAGCGGCTGTGGCGCGATAAATTTTCCACCCGACGTCTTGATCAGGTCTTTCTTGCGGTCGGTAATCGCAAGAAATCCGTCGGCGTCGATTACTCCAATGTCTCCGGTCTTGAACCAGCCATCGACAAACGCGGTTTTCGTTTCCTCCGGCTTGTTCCAATATCCCTTAAAAACCGACGGTCCGCGCACCAGCAGCTCGCCGTCCTCCGCAATGCGCGCCTGCACATTTGGCAACGGCTTGCCCACCGTTCCCAGCTTGTGCGCCTTCGGCGTGTTCACCGCAATCACCGGAGAAGTCTCCGTCAGCCCGTAACCTTCGTGAATGCGAATTCCGACGTCGGCGTACCACTCGGCCGTCTCTCGTCCCAGCGGAGCGCCACCCGAGATGAAAAGTTCCGCACGACCGCCGATGCCGGCGCGGATCTTCGAATACAGCAGCCGGTCCGCGAGTCTCCAGGAGAAGGCCGACGGCCGTTTGCCTGCCACGATCTCCGCTCGATGCGCTCGCCCCACCGACAGTGCCCAGTTGTAGATCACCCGCTTCGCGCCCGAGGCTTTTTGGTCGACGTTGACGTGAATTTTTTCGTACATGCGTGGCACGCCAACAAAGATCGTCGGCCGCACTTCGATCAGTGCCTGCATCAGTTGTTCCTGGAAGGAGACGTAGGCCAGCGTCACCCCGCGATAGAGCATGGCAAAGTCCACGTGCCGCGCGGTCACATGTGCCAGGGGGAGAAAAGAGATGCTGACGTGGCCCTCACTCACGGAAAAATCTGACAGAGAGTAAGAAATGTTGGAGGCCAGGTTGCCGTGCGTCAGCATTGCACCTTTGGGAACGCCCGTCGTACCCGACGTGTAAATAATGGTGGCGACATCGTCTGTGCCAACCGTCCGCGCCTGCGCGTCGAACAGCGGATCACGACTCTCCGGGCCCCCGTGCATCAGCCGATGCATGTGGAAGGCGTGCGCGGTCTCAACCGCATCCATCACCACGACTTTTTCCAGTGGCGTCTGTTCCCGCACCACCTGAATCTTGGCAAATTGCTTTTCACTGGAAACAAACATCACGCGCGCGCCGGAGTCCCGCAAAATATTCGCGATCTGCTCGCCCGTCAGCGTGGCATAGATCGGCACAGTGACGGCGCCGATCAGCAGGGAAGCGAAGTCGGCGATCGTCCACTCCGGCCGGTTCTCGCTGAGAATCGCAATTCGATCGCCCTTCACGATCCCCCACTGCTGTAGCGTACGCGCCATCCCCACCACGTTTCGATAAAGCTCGCTGGCGGAGATCGACACCCACTGAATTGCCTGGCGATGCATCATCACCACTCGATCGTCGCGGTCGGCGAGGGCAAAGAAGATGTCATTAAGGGTCTGCAGGCTCATTGCAACCGTGGGTCCCGTGGGCTATCTACCGAGCACTGTAATCGCTTTTTTGCAGATTTCGCAATGACATAGGTTGGTGCCCCTGCGATTCTGTTGTTCCCAGCAAGCATCGCGAAGGCGCCGGCCGCGGGCTTCTGTCCCACCTTTATATTCCCGCACTCTGGCCTTAATGCGACTTTGCTGAGAAAATAAGCAACACTGTTCAGAATGGAGCGCTTACCAAATGCCAAAAGTTGGGATTAGTGCCGCACTTGCCGTTCTGCTGGCCCTGTCCTCGATGAGCCCATTGATCTCTCGCGCTTCGGCTGCCGACCAGCCGAAACCTCCCATGAAGCTGAAAGTTGGTGACATGGCGCCGGATTTCAAGCTGAGCTACTTTGACGGGACAGACTTAAAAGACGTCACTCTGAGCCAGTACCGCGGCAAGAAACAAGTGATGCTGGGCTTCTTCATCTTCGCTTTCACTGGCGGTTGAGCCAAGCAGATGAAAAACTTCCAGCAGCACGCCAAAGAGCTGGAAGCTGCCGACACCCAGGTCCTGGGTGTGAGCATGGATAGTTCCTTCGCCAACAAAGCCTTCGCCGACCAGATTGGAGTCACTTTCCCGCTGCTGAGCGACTGGGGTGGAAAAGTCACGCGCGAGTACGGCGTCTACGTGGACGAATATCAGGCTCCCCGCCGGGTGAATTTCCTGATCGGCAAGGATGGAAAGATCCTGGAGGAGCAGATCGATAAAGACGCGATCGACCCGACGAAGATTGTCGATTTCTGCACTCGACCCAAGCTTAAGAACTGAGCGGTTTCACCACGCACGTCACACAGGAGCGTGATGTGCGCGGTTTGACGCTCAGGGATGCGATTGCTAAGATAAATTCGCGGGGTGGAGCAGTCTGGTAGCTCGTTGGGCTCATAACCCAAAGGTCGGTGGTTCAAATCCACCCCCCGCAACCAACGCAATCATACGGTTACGGGCAATTTGGCATTTGTAGCGACTGTCCAAAACTGTCCAATAAGGGGAACTGGCCCACAGTTCCCCTTAATTATTGAATCGACACTTGCTGATTCATTTCCCTTCTGAGGACTCGCTGCACGATTGGCCGATTGGCTTTTCGCTTCGCAATTGCTGAAGCATTGCCGTACTGATCCATCGTGGTTGAGATGTGCGCGTGTCGCATCAGCTTCTGTTGTACTCCCATTGGCGCTCCCGTTTCGTCTAGCCACGCCCGGTAAGTGTGCCGGAATGTATGGAACCCAATCCTGCCAAGTCCCAACTTGACGCCTACCGGAACCAGATAATCGGCGCGGATCGAGTCGGCGTGGTACGGGCGTCCCGTCGCTGGGCTCGGGAAGACCCATTGTTGTTCCGTTTTGGAGCAGAGTTCCTGCCACTTCTTTAGAACAACAATGAAGCTCTTTTCGAGCGGGACCTCGTCCTGCGAATACTCGGTCTTTAGCCGGTTCAGGTGTTTTCCCACCGCTGATCTCTGGATCAGAACGACCGAGCGTTTGAAGTCGAAGTCTGTCCATCGGAGGCCGAGGATCTCGCTGATTCGTAATCCGAAGCACAAAGCAATGAGCACCATTGTTCGATACGGCTGAACAAGTTTGTCGAGGATTCTCCAGGCGTCCTGCACCTGAAGAACACACGGACGTCTTCTCCGCTTGCTGATGCCTTTCACTTCGACCAGCTCCATGGGATTGCGTTGGACATCCAGCAATTCCCACAGCATCGCTTTGTCGAAGAGACGGTACATCAGCGAACGAATGTGGCCTTTGTACTTTGGCGAAACCCCCAGTTTCCGCAGCCAATCCTGAACCAGAGTGGGACGAACTTCCCCCAGCTTGCAGTCGCCCCACTTCGGACGGATGTGCTGAGAAATCATGCTCCGATAGGAAGCCAATGTGTTGTGAGTGATTTGTTCGGACTCCTGCTCTTGTTTCTGATCGAGAAGAAACCGATCCAGGAGACCACTGAAAGGAACCGGAGGGCGCTGCGCGACCCCGTCGTTGATGATCAGACGCATGCCTTCTGCAGCTTTCAGAGCATGCGCCTCTGTTGTGTATTGTTCGACCGTACCGACAGTGAAACCCCTTCGCGTTCGTCGTCCGTCCGAAGTTGATTCCCACCAGCGATACAGCCATACGTCAGGTCCATTTACGCGTTTGTCAATTTCTACGCTTCCGTACTGATACCGCGTGCGCTTAACCAAAGTAGTTCTCCTTGGAATTGCGACGCGGGTGGCTGACTGAGATTACCGGAGAAGAAGTGGCCGGTCTAGTGGTTGCATTGGTCTATGCCCGCGTCAGGGCCGTCAACTCAGCTGGCCATCTTGTGCTCTAGCCATTGGTTAATAACGGACGCACGAAAACGCCACAACCTCCCGACCTGGACACCGGTGATCTCACCATTACGGGCCATCTTCTGGAGAGTCTTAGGATGGATTTTCAGGAGGGCAGCGGCCTCGTCGCTATCGAGTAGTTGTTCAAAGGTCAATTCACGAACTTGAGCGCTGCGTGCTGGTTTGGACGAAAAATGCGTCATCGCGATCTCCAAGCGGTCATTTGTGCAGCGAGAGGCTGCCAAGGCTGCATGAGGTTAATCTCGGAATTTCGAGATAGTCCAATGCATTTTGCGTCACAGCTCATAACCTTTTGGTATGTCTGAATATCTCTAACGTTTTCTGCGGCATCACCGTTCTCCCCCACAGAAACCCCCCGAGAATACGTGCTTCCCAGTCATGCACTGGCGTTATAAGCACGTGCAGAGAATGCATTGGACTCCGCCGAGAGTCGCTAGTACGTTCACCGAGAACAGTCACTCAGATTGTGAATCCGGAGGTTATATGACACTCAAAAAGTCATTGAAATTGTGGACAGTGATTTACGGCTCAAGCTTCCGGCTGACGCCAATCGTCATCTTGCTCCTGGTCCCGTTGGCAGCACATGCACAAGGGTCACCCTTCGACAACGGCTTTACGGCTCTGCAGACATTGTTCACGGGGACGATTGCGAAAGTGGCGAGCCTCATCGCCATCGTCATCGGCGGCTATCAGTTTGCACACGGCGAACCGGGCGGGAAGAAAGCCCTCGCCGGAATCGCGGCCGGCACTGGGATCGCCGTTCTCGCGGCCAATGTCCTCACCTGGCTGTGGGGCGTCTAGCAATAGGGTCCAGAGCAACCTCGATCCACTCCGATTTGAGCAACGAGGGTCGTCATGCAGGAAAACAATCCAAGGCGTCGAAACCAAGTCTTCAAGAGCCTTCACAAGCCCCTTACCTACTTGGGCGTCGAGCGAACCGTCTTCTACTTCGTGTGTGTTGGGGCCGTCGGTGTGTTCAATCTCTTCGAAAGCCTCCTTGCTGGCATCCTGGTTTTTCTCGGTGGCTTCATGTTCGGCCGCTGGGTGACCAACGCAGACCCGGCCATGCTCCGCATCCTCGCACAGAGCGAGGGCTTCAAGGCGCGCTATGACGCAGCGAAACTCGAGATTCCCTTCGTGGAGGTCCGATAGATGCTGCGCCTTGATCAGGTCATCAAGTCATGGAAGGAGTCAGGAGCGTTGAACTCCCAAATCAACCTCTATGGCTTCTGGAACGAGCACACCTTCATCACGAAGAGTGGGGATCTGGGAACTGTGCTCCAACTGCAGGGCGTGGACTACGAGAGCCTTGACCAGGCAGCGCAGGAATATGCCGTGAAGCGCCTTGAGGCCGCGCTCAAGATCTTCGGGCCCGGCTTTCACATCTATCAGTACCTCTTTAAGACCAACCGCCCGACAGTTCCTTTTCAGGATTACGCGAACCAAGTCGTTCAAGCCGCCGTCGATCAACGGAAACAATTCTTCGCTCAGAAGCTTGAACAGCTCTTCACCGTTGAAATCTTCTTTGCCATCGTTATTGAAGGGACACGGTCAAAGACAGGCATCGCCGCAGCACTGTCTCGCCTTCCGCAAGACCCTAGCGGCGGCCTCCAGGAAATAAAGGCACAGTTCTCAAACGACAAACGAAAGTTCTTGGTGCGGCAACAGATTGAAGCGGACTTGCTGAGGCTTGAACAGCGCGTCCACAGCTTCATTCGGCAACTCTCCGACCTGGTACAGATCGACACCCTCGGTCAGAACGATTCATTTCATTTCCTTCGACGCTTATTGAACTACGATCCGTGGCGAATCGAGGGGCTACCGACCGGCAGCCATTTCCTCGACTACCAGATTGCTAATTCCGATATAGAAGCCGAACGCGATCATTTGCGAGTCGGCAAACACTACGTCCGAGTCCTCACAATCAAAGAGGCGATCAGCGAGACGAAACCGCTGGTATTGAAGCAACTGTTGGAGATTCAGGCAAACTTCTGCGTCGTCAGCGAGTGGGTCCCAATTGATAACGCCACCGCTCGCAAAGAAATCACGAAACGCAGGCGGCACTTCAATGTTTCCAAATCCTCGTTCATCTCGTCGGTACGCGCCGATGCCGCAACGGTCAATCCGCGAGACGTCCTCATAGATGAATCGAAACAGGCTGACATCGAAAATCTCGGGGACTGCCTCCGCGTGCTTGGGGATGGGCAATCACTAGGAGAGTTCTCCCTCACCATCGTCCTTTACGCAGTAGACAAAAGGACTTTGGACCGAGTGCTCCCCGACGTGGTGCGCATCTTCACCAGCGCCGACGGGACGCTCTTTTCCGAGACGTACAACCAACTGAACGCCTATTTCGCTACCGTCCCCGGCAACTACCGCCACAACCTTCGCAGGCACTACCTTCTGAACTCCAACTATGCCGACATTTCGTTCCTGTTCACGATCCAGCCAGGGGACACGTGGAATGACCATCTTGATCGGGAGTACCTGGCTGTCCTAGAAACCGACAATGCAACTCCCTACTACCTGAATCTCCACAACAGAGAAGTCGCCCACACTCTGATTCTTGGTGCTACGGGCTCAGGCAAGTCTTTCTTGGCCAACTTCATCCTGCAAAACGCACAGAAATACGAACCGCTTACGTATATCTTCGACATCGGCGGAAGCTTCCAATCACTGACACGCATTTTCGCCGGTTCTTATCTCAACGTCGGCCAAGAGTCCCGCGATTTCACCATCAATCCGTTCTCGCTAGAACCCACCCGCGAGAATCTGCAGTTCCTTTTCGCGTTGTTTCGAGTCCTGATAGAGGGCGACCGCTACCGTTTGGACTTCAAAGAGGAACGACAGCTCTACTCGGGAATCGAGCGCATGTACATGCTGGACCACGATCAGCGCACAATCTCAAACTTTGCGGAAATCATTGGCGAACTCAAAGACCGGCTCCACAAGTGGACACAGGCCGGACAGTATGGTTTTCTTTTCGACAATGTGGAGGACACTCTCACCTTCAGCCGGTTCCAGACCTTCAACTTCCATGGATGGAACGATGCCCCCGGAGTGCTCGAACCGCTGCTCTTTTACGTTCTCCATCGAGCCAGTAATGAGATCGGCGACCCGAAAAAGCTAGGCACATTCAAGTTATTCCTTTTGGATGAGGCGTGGCTCTTCATTCGCAACGAAACGATCCGCAACTACGTCACACAGGCTCAGAAAACATGGCGGAAGCATAACGCGGCCATGCTCCTAGCTACCCAATCGATCAAGGAACTTGCCACCTCAGGGATGTTGACCGTCGTAGCGGAGAGCTGTCCAACCAAGATCTTCTTGGCAAACCCTGACATGGAAGCACAAGTCTATCGGGATGCATTCGGATTGAACGACACGGAACTCGACTTGATTGCCGGCCTCATTCCACCAGGGCAAATGCTCATTCGGAAACAGACGGGATCGAAAAAAGTTCATCTGAACGTCGATTCGCTCTCCTACTGGATGGCGACTAACAACGCAAAGGACAACATCTTGAAGCAGCAGTATTTCGAACATTACGGCATTGCGGAAGGTCTGCGCCACCTCGCCGTTGAACATCCTTTCTCCCCAGGTACCAGGCGGCCAAACGTTCCTTGCTCAGAAATTACTTCGACCACGGTCACAGGAGTTGGCGTATGAAAACCAAGCTGCTTGCTTTCATTGTCGCTTTAACATCGGTCCTGCCGCTCTACGCTGATTCAAGTGCGAGGACGATTCTCTATCACTCCAAGGACATCGTGAACATCCGCGCAAAGGTCAAATACACGACCCTGATCCAACTGCCCACCACAGAGAAGATTATTGAAGCGGCGACGGGTGACAAAGAGTTCTGGATTATTGACGTGGTTGGGAGCTTTTGCTTCGTACATCCGGCGAAGAAGGACATTCGCTCGAACCTGAACCTCATTACCGACAAGGGGAACATTTACTCATTCACTCTCGAAGACATCACGGACCAACCTGGCGATCCCGACTTGAAGGTAATTGTGCAGCCCTCCGATCAATCCTCGATCGTAGCTTCGTCGGGCCCTCCTGAATACGTTCCCGCTGCTCAGGTCACTGCCATCGAAAGTCAGCTCCAGGGCCTTCAGTCACACGTCACTCAAGTCGTCGATGAGTACAAGGCGAGCTATCCCACCGAGATGAAGTTCGACTACAGCTTCGCGTCCGGGAAAGCGCCGTTCAACGTCACGGTGATTTATCACGATGCCAAGTTTACGTACATCAAATCTGACGCGACAGAAAAGTTCGCTGTCTATGAAGTTCGTGACGGATCTCCCAACATCGTCAACTACGAACTGCGCAACGGAACCTACATCATCGCTAAAGTGCTCGACGCCGGTTACTTCGAAGTTGGAAAGAAGAAAATGGAATTCTCTCGGAAGGTGCAGCCATGAACGACGCAGCGCTTCCGACGCAGGCCCCACCTCCCGAGCCAGGTCTGACCGCAAAAACAATCGAGCCGCTCGGTGTGCTTCGCCGGAACCTAAAAATGCAGGTCTACCTCGGGATAGCGGCGCTTTTTACCGTTGCTACCGCTGTGAGTTCTTTGCACCACAAGAGTCCAATTAACAAGGTAGATCCGAACAGTCCCCCAGCCCCGATGGTCCAGGATGCCTCCGGGGCCAACATCGAGGAGATGAGGAGAGAGATCGCGAAGCAGCAGGATGCGGCTCGGCTCGCAGGCAGCGTCGATCCTTCTCAGGCGTCTGCCCAAACCACGCTCCCTGGGCACACTCCGTTGCAGTACGGACCCACCGAGATGCCACTGAGCGGCACCACGGTTTCTCAATATGCCCAACCTCAGCAGTTGACGCCGCAACAGCAACAAGCTCTGGCATTCGATACACAGGAAAAGGAACTCGCATACAAGGCGCGCTTCGCTTCAAACCTCGCCTACAGTCAGAGTCAGAACATTCGCGGACCGGCGAGCCTCATGAATGCCGGTTCTGCGGCTCAGAGTCCTTCAATAGCCGAGAACAGTGCTATGGGCCCATACACTCCCGCCCAGCCGAATGCCACTCCTTCATCGATGATTCCGTCCCGCACGCCGGTACAGGACCCGTCCCAAGCAGAAAAGCGACCGACAGAAGTGAATATCAATTCGGCTACCGGACAACCTTATGTCGTTTATGAAGGAACAATTCTTGAAACAGTCCTAATGAATCGCCTTGACGGAGATGCTGCAGGACCTGTAAAGGTGATGGTAACCACTCCCGTCTACTCGCACGATCATCAGCACATCCTGGTACCGGAAGGCACAGTCGTGCTCGGAGAAGCGCGCAAGATCGGCGCAACTGGTTTCGGCCAACAACGGCGTATGACCGTTGTCTTCCACCGCATGATTATGCCGGACGGATACTCGGTTGACCTTGACCAATTTCAGGGCCTCAATCAGATAGGCGAAACCGGACTGAAGGACAAGGTCAACAACCACTATCTCTCGATATTCGGGACTTCCATCGCGCTTGGGATCATCGGCGGAGCGGCGGAAGTGTCCAATAGCGGCGGTGCGCTCACTGGCAATGGTATTGACGCCTACAAGTATGGCGTCGCGGCGAGCATGTCAGAAAACGCCACTACCGTGTTGGATCGTTTCATCAATATCCCACCGACGATCACAATTCGCGAAGGTTACAGAGTAAAGGTCTACATCAGCCAGGACATGCTGTTGCCGGCCGTCGAGAACCACACCATCTCGCAGACGTACTAGAGAGGAGACCATCGTGAAAACGACCTACTGCCGCAACCTGCATCTACCCTCAATTCTCTTGCTACTCGCTTTGGGCATTCCGCTGTTTGGTTGTCATGATAGCCAGTCTGCCCAACCTGCTCCCACCCCTGCCGAACAACAAAAGCTAAAAGACGAGCAAGCAAAAACCCAAAAGGAGATGAATACGCTCACGAGCGGGATGGGGCAAAGTCTCAGCAAAACTCCCAACGCTCCAGTGACTGATCCTGCAGCAGAGTGGAAGAAAACTCACCCGCAAAAGCAACCACCAACCAAACTACAAGCCCAACCACAATCGCCAACGTCTCCATCGTCTACAGACAAATCAAAGCAGTGAGGAGCCATGTATGAGGAAACTGACGCTTGCCGCAGTCTTGAACCTTGGCATTTTGGGTGCCCACGCCTTCGCGCAGTTCGGTTCTGGTATTGTCTATGACCCAACCCAGAGCGCCCATGCGATTCAGCAGATTCAGCAATTCAACCAACAGATCTACAAGGCCGAACAGCAAATTCAGAAAGCCGAGCAAATCTATACGACTGCGCTGCAGACCAGGAACACCGTAATTTCGGCCTACAACTTGTCCCGTCAGTTGTCTATGGCTCCAAACCTGCTTTACCAGCGTTTCGTCACGCCCTGGACAAACTGGAACACCGTTGTGGCCGTCAACACCTACGGAAACACGCCGGCCTTGCTCCAGGCGATCAACACCGGAATTGGGGCCATACAGGGGCTTGAGGCGGTCACTTTGGGCCAACCGCCACGCTATCCCCTTTACGGTAGCTTGAGCTCACAGAGCCAACAGTTCGTGTCCGCCCAGGGGGCCACCAGTGACCTGAACTGGGGCGTTATGCAAACGAACCTTCAGACACTAGGCACAATGCGCGCCGATTCACAGCGGCGCGCCGCTGACATCCAGACGCTTGAATCTGAGACTTATTCGGGTGACCCGACACAGCAGACCTATATGGCGACCATGCAGAGAATCAACTCTGCGGCTCTCATGCAACTGCATGCGCAACAGGATGCCAATCAGATTGCCCAAGCAGCTGTATTGCAGCAGATGATCCTGCAGAAACAGCAACAGGATGCCCTGACGGCTGCATTCCAAGACGCAGTTGGCTATCAGCAGCAATACAACTCGAATACAGCTCCGTTGCTCTCGGGCTTCGGTTCCAGCCTGAACCAGAGCCATTGAAAGGATCTTGAAGCGCGGAGGTGAGAGCCATGAATTTGCTCGATTGGATCAACCAGGGGATCGACGCCCTGACCAATACTGCGAGCCCGAGCATCGACGCTCTCGGCTTCCACATCTTCGTTGCGTTGCTGACGGCGATGATGGTTTGGTTTGGCGTTCAAGAAGCCCTCGCCTCCGCCCAAGGAGCTACTGGATTCAATATGGCGAAGTTTGTTCACTTCGTCGTTATGGGATCTTTCACGTACACGTTGATCGAGTTCTACCACTCTGCAATTCCGGGTGTTGGCTATTCGTTCCACGACTTCATCATGGTTGGCGCGACAAGCGTCGCCAACATGATCGGCCAGGACAGCATCAACCAGATGCTCAAGGCCATAAACGATCTTCAAGGACAAGCCGGAAGCGACATTCTCAAGGCGATCATGAATACCTACTACGCAATCGTGGTCGTCATGATCCAGGTCCTTTTGGCGATCTTCTCGGCCGTGATAGCGGCGATTGTTGCATACGGCGTTCTAGCCGCTGCCGTCGCTGGATTGCTGGGCCCACTCTTTATCCCTTTCCTCTTGGTCGACAAACTCAATTTTTTGTTTTGGGGATGGCTTAGAGCATTCATTGGGTTCAGCTTTTACAAAATTGTAGCGGCAGCCGTAATGGCCATTCTTGGACATCTTTACATGCTCTTTTACACGGGGCTTATGCCCCTCGATCCGGCGACTCTCATCGCAAAAATGCCGCTCTTGATCTTGCTGATCGTGGTGAATATCTACTTGCTTTTCAAGATTCCTGCGATCACGAGCTCGATCTTCTCCGGCCACACAGGCCATGGTGGAGGCCTGGGGATTATCGCCCTGGCGGGTCGTTTCATTTGACAGCCTAAGGAGGCTCAAAAACCATGTCGAATAACTCACAGGCAGGGACTTTTTGCGTCGAAAATCCCCCTTCGAAGGCGATCACCAGAGCGGCAGAGCGCTACCTGGAGCAGTACGGCGATCCACTGGTGATGAACACCTACTTGAAGATCACGATCCTCGTACTTGCCGCAATCACGCTCATGCTCGGTGCGCTCGTCTTCCGCAGCCAAAAAGCGCTGGCAGGCATTCACCCATTAGTAGTTCGTATCGACGACGTCGGGCACGCCGAAGCTGTTGATTATCGCGATTTCACCTACCGTCCGAAAGAGGCAGAGAACAAGTATTACCTCTCACGTTGGACAGAACTCTATTTCAGCCGAAATCGGTACACCATCCAACGTGATTTCACGAACTCACTCTATTTCCTTAACGCCGACGTGCAGCGAGCCGTTGTAGAGGACTATCGCAAAAACAAAACGATTGAGACGTTCATTCGCGACATGACCATTCCTTATGTCGATATCGAGGTGAAGAACGTCATCCTCGACGACCTACGGCAGGCCCCCTATTCGGCTCGGATCGAGTTCCTAAAGATCTATACGAACCCGTCTGATCATTCGGAAATAAAACGCGAGCGATGGACGGCCAGCGTGACTTATGTGTTCCGTGATGCCGTTCAAAACGGAGAGATTCAGGTCAATCCCCTCGGCCTGACTATCGTCAAGTTTCGATCAGATCAGGCTTTCGATTGAAGTACGACATCGGCACTGATAGACCTCCTCTATGCCCACTTTCATCTCCAACTCGGCTGAATCGCTTTTGATCGAAGTATTCGCGCTGGTCAGCACTGCCAATCGCGCTCCGCATTCCGGGCCAATCGCCACTGCTTTGCATCTTGCCTTTTCGTCCTTGTGGAACTGGCGAACCGCAGTCCGGTCGAGAGTTTTGAACGCTTCATCGTGCGGCCAATCGCCGGATGACGTGTTCTGTTCGTATGCGTCTTCCCGTTTCGATTCCCGCCTTTACTCAGGCACCGGTTCGGGGCATATCCGTCGCCCCGCGGCACTCGGTCTTCTGCTTCGCTGCGCGCCCTACTGGTTTCGGTTCCTCCCGAAACAAATTCGCTCCAAGAACGGCACGGAACGCCGAGCAAATTTCTTTCGGTTCCCTCCGAAAAAGCAGACCTTCGGCACTTGGGAGCCGGGCCCACTCCCGCGGCTTCGCCATGCGTGCCCCGAGTCAATTCGGGAGTTCAAAACGGAGAAACAGACATGTATCTGAACAGAATCACGCTCATCGGGTTCCTCGGCAGCAACGCCGAAGTTCGCACCGTCAACAACTCGACATTCGCGCTGCTATCGCTCGCCACAAAGAGCTCATACAAGGACAAGAAGACAGGCGAATACGTCTCGCACACCGAATGGCATCGAGCTATCGTATGGGGAAAGCTCGCTGACTACGCCAAGACTCTGACCAAGGGCTCCCACATCCAGGTCGAAGGCGAACTTCGCAGCCGAGAGTACGAAGATAAAAGGAACGGCAACGCGAAGCACCGGGTTTGGGAGATCCGAGTCGATTCCATTCTCAAGCTCGACCGTGCCGAGAAGGCTTCCGCCGAGGACGCGTTCGCAGTTCCGGCTCCCGAGGAAGTGCCCTTTTAGGGCACTTCCTCCTCATGCTTCCACAAAGCGAGACACATATGAGCTTTGACCTAATACTCCCGTTCCTTCGCCCAATTGAGCCGCTATTGCTCGACGAGGAGATCAGCGAAATCATGGGCAATCCTGACTCGACGTGGTGGTTCGAGCGCGACGGAATTCTCGAACAAGCCGACATTTGCTTCGCGGCAGAGGGACTGAGGACAGGGCTCGAAGTGGTCGCCAATAAACTCGGGAAAAAGCTAAATGAAGATAGTCCTTTGCTCCATGCTCAACTTCCCGATGGCAGTCGTTTGGCGGCCGTTATCCCGCCGGTTGTTCGGCCAGCGCCGGCAGTGATAATCCGCAAGTTTTCCAGCCGCAAATTCACAGTCGAAGACCTCATCAATCGCGGCACGTTGACCCGCGAAATGGCAGAGTACTTGTCGGAGCAGGTGGAGGTCGGAAAGACCATCCTTATCAGCGGCGGAACGGGGACCGGAAAGACCACGCTATTGAACATCCTTGCCCACTCGATCCCCAACCATGAACGGATCGTCACCATCGAAGATACCGCCGAACTTTGTATTCAAAAGGCGAACATTGTAGCTACCGAATGCCAAACCGATACCCACAAAGCTCCAGTGTCTTTCGACGATTTGCTGAAAAGCTCCCTCCGTTGGAGACCTGACCGGATCATCTTGGGAGAAGTGCGGGGCGCGGAAGCACGGACACTGCTCGATTCCTTCAACACTGGACACTCGGGATCGTTGGCCACAATCCACGCGAATTCGGCAACGAAAGCCTTGCGTCGCTTCGCGAATCTCGTAATGCGAAGCCATCAGCAAGCCAAGATTGAAGACATTGAAGCCGAGATCGGCGAGGCGGTTGATTTAGTCATTCATATCGAGCGCCAACCAGCTCGCCGTGCTGTACGAGAGGTAGTAAGGCTCCGCGGTTACGACCGCCGCCTTCAACAGTTTATGTGCGAGCAGGTTTTCCCGGCGCGAAGCGAAGTCGCCGCATGAGCTATTGCAGCGAATAGCCGTGTCCGGAAAGGAAGCAACGACGCCAAGGAGGAATAGAAGAAATGGCCTTGCTTGAGATCACTCAAACCCACCAAATAACCGCCACCATCCGACTCGACGAGAAGATTGCCGTCCAGGTCGACCAGTACGCAGCATTCATTCACGCTCCAGCGGATGAAGTGATCAACCACGCTTTGGATTATGTATTCAGCAAGGATCGGGACTTTCAGGAGTTCCTGAAGTCAGCTGATGCCGCCGCGGTGTCCCCCAGCTTGCGGGTACGCCATGTCCCGCAGCCCGCAGCAGAGCAGCAGGAGAAAGTTACGCGTGCCAGGAGGGCTAGTGCATAGAGCTGCCGCTTGCGTTTCTTGTGTTCCTCGGAGGGCCGGATCAGGGTTTGAGGTTCGTTCGGTGCTTCGCACCGGGAGAATTTTCGACACTCCACCCCTAGGGAGGGCGCTGCAGAGCGCTTTCAGCGCTTGGGGTCTACTTGTTGAATTCAAACCACTTCTAAAACCGAGAGCGCTCAGCGGCGCTCTGGGTTTACCTGGACAGGAGATGTTGTGTTAGCAAATCCAACGAATTCTCTCGGCGAAGGCGAGAGAACGGAAATGCGCGTCAGAACGGCGAGCACAAAGGTTACGGAGGCTGAATTCGCTGAATTGGATGCCTTTGCGTCCCAGCGTGGGCAAAGCGTCAGTGAATGGATTCGCCAGACCATACTCGCCGAAGCTCGGAGTCAGCGTAGCACTGCGACGACCGCCCATCTCTTTACCGAACTTGTTGGGATTCAGTTGCTCTTAATCAACACCCTGGGGCCTTTGATTCGCGGCGAGCGAATGACGGCGGACCATCTCAACGCAATCCTTCGGCAAGTGCAATCCACGAAGGCGCGAAAAGCTCAAGAACTGCTTGCCAAGAGATTGAATGCGGAGGAGCGGATCGGATGACTACGGTACAACAGTGGGGCCGGAAAGAGTCCATCATTTGGCCGCCGAGAGGCTTCTACTACAGCTATGGCGCAATCTTCTTGGCGGTTGTCATGGCTGGTTTCTTGATGTACGTCCACTTCCGCTTCAGCTTTTCGCCCCTGGAACAATATTACGTGCCGTATTACATCCGAACCGGTTTGGCAGGCTTGTTTCGCTCCACTGGAATGTATCAGCTCGTCTACATCACCGATGGGAAATCCCACTCTCGGTTGGCGATGGACGGCGATGTGTCCGCAGGCGAAACTCAGCAACTGTCAGGCAGGGCGCTGCCCCTTACTCTCTCCGATAGCGCATTGAAAAATGGCGATCGATACATCTTCCGCGAGCCCCAGCACCCTTACGGAAACAAGGAACTCCACACATGGTTGGGCCATTGGATTTATGCCGACACATCGCCGTCCGCCCTGTTCAGCGTGTCCCTGTATTGGGGCGTACTGGCACTCGTCTTACAGCTACCTTTCTCTTTGCGCACAGATATTAGGAGGCGAAAAGATCTCCGGTACGGCCGACGCCTCAAAGGGCCAATCCTAGTCACGGCAAGGCAGTTCACGAAGGCGGTCGCCGGCGATGGAATCGGAATTACTACTAATGACGACAAACGGCCGCTGCGAATCCCGCGCAACGCCGAGAACAAACACTTCCTGCTCGTGGGAGACACTGGTTCGGGCAAGTCCAGCATCATTCGCCAAATGCTCTATCAGGTGGCGGCGCGAGGGGAGAGCGCCATCGTTTACGACCCAGCTTGCGAGTTCGTGAAGCAGTTTTATAACAATAAGCGCGGCGACATGGTGCTCAATCCCCTCGATGCGCGGATGCCCTATTGGAACCCATCAGAAGAACTTCGGCGCAAGGCGGAAGCGAAGGCCTTGGCTGTTTCCCTTTATCAGCCGGAAGGGGTGACGAACAAGTTTTTTGTAGAAGCCCCTCAGAAGATCTTCGCCCATTTGATGACCTACCTCCCGACGCCGGCTCAGCTGGTGGCGTGGATGTCTGACCCCGCAGAAATCGACCGGCGCGTTAAAGGAACCGAGTACTGGATGCTGATCGACCCGCGAGCTCCGCACCAGCGGACAGGCGTTCTCGGTTCGCTCAATATGACCGCCGACAGCTTCCGCTTACTTCCAAATAAGGATGATGCGACTGCAACCTGGACCGCGACGAAATGGGCCGAAACCCGTCAAGGCTGGATCTTCATCACCTCGCAACCGACCATGCGCGAGGCTCTGCGCCCACTGATCAGCCTCTGGATTGACCTACTGGTTTTGCGGCTTCTTAATGAGCCCATGCCACAACAAAAACCCGTCTGGTTTGTGATTGACGAACTCGCCAGTTTGCAGCGTCTCCCGCAACTCCATACCGCAATAACCGAAAACCGCAAATCTCAAAACCCCGTAATACTTGGCTTTCAGGGTCGCAGCCAAATGGAGGCCCGTTATGGCGAAGATGCCGAAGCCATGCTGTCACAACCGGCAACCAAGATCTTCCTGCGTACAACCGAGCCACGAGCAGCCAAGTGGGTGAGCGAAGCCATTGGCGAAGTCGAAATTGAGCGGCTTCGAGAAACTCATTACGAAGGAACGCGCGCCGGTAAAAACTTCGCTCTGGACCGGCAGACCGAGCCCCTGGTGATGCCCTCGGAAATCTCTGGTTTGGATGATCTCCGAGGTTTTCTAAAGTACGGAAACCACGTAGCGCGTTTGTCATTCCCTTTCATCGCATTGGAGGAGCAGCACCCTAGCTTTTCGGAGCGCCCGATGGATGACCTGATCGTTTCAAGGAAACAGCTGCTGCCGGAACCAACACCTGAGCCAGCGCATGCTCTCGTTCCCGATCACATCGATGAACGCTCAGTTCTAGGCTTCGATGAGAGCGTGGAGTAGGCCTCGTGTTGACGATTTCAAAGCCACTCTCGGCGGGACAGGCACAGAGCTACCACAAGAAAGAATTCACTTCCGAACAACAAAGCTATTGGTCACGCGGCAATGCTGTTCAGGGTGAATGGCAGGGTCGCTTGGCCGCGAAGTTTGGCCTGACCGGAGTGGTGAGCGAAGAAGAATTCGCGAGGCTCAGTCAGGGACAGCACCCGCAGACTGGCGAACAACTAGTACGGCATCGGCAGGCACACGAATACAAAGATGAGAACGGAAAGATCGTCAGCGCGATGGAGCATCGGGCCGGTTGGGACGCAACGTTTTCAGCACCAAAGTCTGTTTCGTTGACGGCATTGGTGGGCGGTGACCATCGAATCCGGGAAGCGCATCGTGAGAGTGTCCGCGTCGCTCTGGACGAGCTAGAGCGCTACACGCAGGCGCGCATCGGCGGCAATCACCCAGCAGAGACCACGGGTAAGTTTGTCGTAGCGAAGTTTGAACACGACACAGCGCGTCCAGTTAACGGTTACGCCGCCCCACAGCTCCACACTCATGCGGTCATTTTCAACGTCACTGAATGTGAAGATGGAGCGTCGCGCGCCCTGCAATCGCGCAGCCTCTTCCAATCACAGCAGTTCGCAACAGCCATTTATCAATCCGAATTGACGTATCGGTTGCGACAATTTGGCTATGAAATTGAGCGCGGCCGTAGCGGCGCGCCGGAGATCAAGGGCTACACCCAAGAATATCTGGATGCCTCCAGCCCGCGTAGCCAGCAGATTCGCGAGTATCTGGAGAAAACCGGTCATAACAGCAAGGAATCCGCGGAAATCGCAGCTCATTCTACTCGCGATCGGAAGGAAATCCTTAGCCCGCGCGACGTGCTCGAATCTCACCGCCGACTCGCCGCGGAATTCGGAGATCAACCCGACAGGGTGATTCGTGCTGCACGCGAGCGTGCCCAACAAGTGCGTGTTTCAATAGATCCATCGAAACGAGCTCGGGAAGCTGTCACTTTTGCGCGCGACAAAAACTTTGAACGCGAAGCCGTGGTTGACGAGCGCCTACTCGTGCGGGACGCGCTTCGCCGGGGAATGGGCGACTTGCGTTTCCCTGAGGTCCGCGCCAATTTGGAAGTGCGTCATGAGGCGGGCGAATTTGTCAGCATTGAACGAAGTGCTCACCAAACTGGACGCCTCTTCACAACCGCCAAGACGATTGCCGCTGAGCGTGAAATCGTGAGCTGGATGCGGGAAGGCCAAAACCACCTGGAACCAGTCTTGCCTCGACACAACGCCATCGCCCTGGCTGATGGTCAGCCTCATCTCAATCTTGGACAAAAAACTGTAATTGAAGATGTACTCAGTTCGCGTGACCGTATCCACGGAATTCAGGGGATTGCCGGCGGGGGCAAAACGACCGCGCTCGCAGTTGTCCGGACAGCCGCTGAGTCGCAAGGGTATGGAGTCGAAGGCTTCGCGCCGACCTCACGGGCAGCGAAACAATTGGAGCACGCGGGCGTTCATTCAAGTACGCTGCAATCGTTTCTTGTGCGATGGGCAGACTCTGATCCTCAGCAGCGGAGATTTTTCTTTATTGATGAGTCCAGCCTCGCCAGTACAAATCAGATGCGCAACTTCCTGAGAAAGCTCGGTCCTGAAGATCGCGTACTTCTAATCGGCGATAGCCGTCAGCACCAGGGCGTTGAGGCCGGGCGGCCCTTCCAACAACTTCAGGAAGCGGGAATGCAAACCTCGGAACTCAACCAGATTGTGCGACAAAAAGATCCTGCCCTGAAGGCTGAAGTGCAATTGTTGGCTAACGGTAAAACTACTCCGGCAATCGAATCGTTAAAGAATCGTGGCAAGGTAACCGAGATCTCCGATGCTCAAAAACGCATCCGTGCTATCGCGGAAAACTATGCAGCTAACCCGCTCGGTACCCTTATCGTTTCACCTGATAACAAATCGCGCCAGGAACTCAATGCGGCCGTTCGGGAGGAACTGAAAGCAAAAAGATTGATCGGCGCCGACGACCACAAGTTCCGCGTTCTCGTTCCGCGACAAGACATGACTGGCGCTGAGCGAGCATGGGCCAGGCGTTACGAACTTGAAAATGTCGTGAGGTTTTCACGCGGTAGCAACATACTTGGTATTGAGGCGGGCACCTACGGGAGGGTCGTCAATGTCAATGTCTCCGAAAATCTCCTGACAATTCGAAAGGCCGATGGACATCAGGTCACCTTCGATCCTAAGAGGCTGTCAGGAGTGACCGTGTATGAGACAGTACAACGGGAGTTTTCAACGGGGGATCGCGTTCAATTCACTGCGCCCCAAAAGCAACTTGGCGTCGCGAACCGTGAACTCGGAAGCATCCAGAAGATCGCTCCCGAGGGCGGCATCGCATTGACCCTCGAGGATGGGAGAAAGATCGAATTCAATGCCGCCGTGCATCCGCACTTTGATCACGGGTACGCGGTGACCAGCTACAGTGCCCAAGGCCTGACAGCAGATCGAGTCCTGATAAACGTGGACACTACCGTGCATCCTGCGCTTCTCACTGCGCGATTCGCCTACGTGAGCCTGTCTCGCGCTCGACTCGATGCGGAGATATATACAAGTAATGCAGAAGGGCTGGGGCCAAGACTCAGTACCGAAACAGGAAAAAGCTCCGCGATTGAGTTTTCTCAATCAGGAGCTCTCTCAGTCTCAACAGACTTGGGCATGGGTCAGAGCAGTTGAACCCCTGTCGATCACCGGTCGAATTCACAATTACGCCATAAATGGCAGCATGCTCGACAAGGAGTGTGAGGGGAGTTTTCCTCTTCTTGCTACAGTACACTGGCGTGGGGAATGGCAACACGCCCGCTTGAGAAAAACTTGAATGCTGGCTTCGGAAAAGATGCAAAACTGTCAAAGCTAGAGCAACCATCGTCATCAGTGGCAATCTCGAGCCAGCCCTATCGCGAAATCAGCCGCGAAAATGTGGAGAGACATCTCTTCACGATCTGAGATTCTCAATCGCTGCAACTAAATCGCGTGCTACCGGTGCAAGAAAACCCGCGAGCAACGCCGTGCCCAACAACGCCAACGGAGACTGGACATCGAGCGACGACAGCTTAACCGCAAAATATGTGATGCTGGCACTACACCCAAAAGCCGCGAGATGCAAGCCGTTCTGCCACCACCAAGTGTTGCCTAGACCAAAAGCATTGAGGCCTTGATTCAATTCCTGTTGAATCCTGTTTCGAGCATCAAGCCTATCTTGAGCACTCGTCGTCTTATCGGTCCCATCTATGGTTGCAAGATCTGCCTTCGTCACATTCGATGCCAACACGGCCAGCAGATCACCGTAAGAGATATACCTCCCCATATTTGAGGGATAGTTGACTGCCAACCTGCCGACTGCTGCCAATTGCTTTATAAAATCATCGATTTCCGCATCATAGAAAGCGCCGCTGCTGCCGGCAGCGCCGATGTTCACCAGCTCCTTTTCAACCTTTTCGAGTGGTATTGCGCGCCCCAAGTTTGACAGTGCCTCTTTTGTATGCGCCTTCAACCAGCCCCGTAACCGGTAGCGCTGAAAAGCCTGCCGAACAGGGAGGAGATTCTTTATCGCTTGGACAATGGACATAGAAAGGACGCCAAGAGATGCTAACGCTACGAGATATGCGAGGAAGCTCGACGTTATTTTTCCATATAGCGATCTGAGCGCTGTTGTGGCTCCTGATGGTCTCATTACTTGAATTTCTATGGTTCCGAGAACGCTTCCAGCATTCTGAACCATAATTGGTCCGCTCACCGCGTCTGCCGGGACTGTCACCGTGAGGCTAGAGTGATCTTGTGCAACTAGATCGGGATTAGTGCATTTATCAACGCCCGAGAACTTGACACATATCTTAGTGCGGTCGCCATCGAATGTTGCACCGGTAATCACAATCTTATCGAGAGGTTGATACACCGGTGCAATTCGCACGGATTGAGGAAAACTTAGTCCTGTCAATGCGAGTTGCAGAAACAGCACAGCACCCACGCGTGATAACCAACTCGGTAAGGCATATGGCCGCCGCGCTCGCCCTCGATAACACTGCATATGGGGAATTTGCATCGCTTTGCGATGAAACGTCCATGTCCAGACTGGGTCCCAGTAATGAGGTATACCCCGCACATTTGACGGTCGGCTCACTATACACTTCCGTAATTCTTGCGTACCTTCTCGGCTCACGCAGGCTACCAACCGTCTTGGCTCTACGAGAATCATTCCAGATGAAGAGGATTCAAGAAGGCTTGTAGAGTCCCGGCAACAAGCACAGAGCTTCGCGATCCCGTCGAACTAAGTCAACCAATGCCTTTCTGCTTTGGTCGAATTGCCATTCGTTGATTAGGGCATCAAAAGCCGCGGCAGCGGAAGCAACGGCCTGGTCAGGAGTCTTCCCGTCGGCGAGGGCAAGATCAATCGCCGAATCACAATCGACAATCATTTGGGCGGCAACCTGATCCTGGTGATAATTCAGGGCGAAGTTGAATGCAGCGTTATAACCAATGAACGCTCTCACTCCCGTTCCATCGTGCAAATCAGGCCCCACCATATCGGGTCCGAGGTTCTCAGCTGTTGCGCACGCAAATAGATGCACAACTTTGTCGTTGAACGACATCCTGTCATACAACCCGCCAGACACTAGAAGATCATCGTTCCACTCCCTCACAAATGACTTGCCGTCATCCGTCCCATGGCCGGATGCCGTGAGGAATGCGACGGAGGAGTCGGCTATTGCAGACTGGAGTTCTTCCAAATGCGGATTGAACAGCGGCACAAGCAAATAACCCTTGCCTGACAGCTTGCTGTAAAGTCCATCCACCTGGTTGCGACGGTCCGACATGAATCGGCTGATTCCATTGTCATTTGCTTGTAACGGACAATCAACGCAAACGATCTTCTTCACATTCGCAGGCGCCATATTGCAAAGACTCACTTCAAGGCAGAATTCCAGTCTCACGGTCCTGAAGACTTTCCGCCGCCACCACCACCAAAGAGTCCTTGGATGAAGCCGCTGACATTGAAAGTCAGTCCTGTGTACCATCCAGTGTGAAAGTGCTGGGTCGTCGCCGGACTTGACCCATTGCTTCCCGATGTTGCCGCCGAGACTTTCGCCTCACTCACACCATAGACTAGCTGCACATTTCTCAGGAAGAACTCACTACTGCCACCAAAATAAAAGTTGCTCGCGGGCGAGGTCAGCGAAAATCCAACACTGAGTCCTGGAGTAAGATCCCTCGGACGCCAATCTCGCTCCGCATCCATAGGAAACCAGTGGCCAAACCAGTACGCAGTCAGCATGAGTACGGGATCTACTGTGTGGCTGCTTCCGGTTTGAACAGTAGCTCCACCGCTTACTGAAAATGTCGGCGTCTTGATGCTGCTATATACCACGCCCGCCGAAAGGTTGTATATCGAAATTACATGCGTCTGGGGCAGAGTCAGATTGAGCAGATTAATTGTCTGGTCTGCTGGTTGTCCTCCAGCGACCGCAGAGGGTGCAGTACTGCCCGAGTCCTGCCAAGACACGGACGGGAATCCCTTATCATTCGGAAAATCGGGCTCCTCGTCTCTTGCCTGCGAACGCTGTTTGCCTCTGGACGTTGCTATGTAAAACAATTGCTTTCTCTTTGAATAAACAACCGTATCCTGCCAGTAATCGGTATCTTTCTGCCAAGCTATGGCTGTGGGGTCACTTCCGACATCTTTCCATGTAACGGTCCCGTCGACAGAGGTATCACCGCTAGGTTCAAAATGGGGATCAGCTGACGATTTTCCCAACAGAGCCAACTTCAACGGCACGGGATCAGATTGGATCGCAACGTAGTAATGAGAATTCGTCGACGAGAAGACGGTTGCGCCATGGGGATAGACCTTGCTTGGCTCACGCCGTGCAGCTGATGTCCCAAAATAGGACCAGACGACGGAATTGTCAGCGACTTCTCGCAGGAGCGGATTCTCTGAAAACGTTGCACTCTGCGTAACTGGGAAAGTCGGCGAAGCGGCGCCTGAGACCCCACCTTCGATCGCTGTGTAAAAGTGACCACTCACAGGATCAAGGACAACGTCACCTACAATGTGCGGCGTGCCGGGCAGCCATTTTTTGGCCGGCCCAGCGGGAGGTGATGTTCCTGAATCAGCCCACATTAACGTGGTTCGCTCCTCTACGGTGTCTCCGGCTTCTGATATTTGGGGAAAAGGTTCTGCGTTTGTTCCAGAAACGCCTCCTATGATTGCTAACCAAAGACGGGCACTCGATGAGGAGACACAGGTGCCGGCCTGAACTATCGAGTTCGGCTGCCACGCCTTAGGCGAAGCGCCGCACTGGGCCGGACTTGCCATCGGTGGTGTCTTGTCCACCCACTTGACTCCGTTCTTCTCAGCAATCGAGTTACCGGCCGCGGACACCGGCGGGAACGGTTCAGCGTCGTCCGAGGTTCCGCCTTGAACAGCCATCCAGAATCGAGAACTCCTCGATAGCACGCAAGCACCGTTCGCGTATGGTTGCCTGGGTTTCCAAGGAACCGCCGAGCCGCATTTTGCGGGAACAGGTGTTTTGTCTGTCCAACTGATACCGGTTTTCTCTTTAACCGTGTTCCCGGGCACAGAGACAAGTGGAAATGGCTCCGTACCTGTTGCCGATGTCCCGGAGTGCGAGCTTACCCACAAATGAGAGTTTCTTGACTTTACGCAGCTTCCGGATGAATACACTGTGGCAGGTTGCCACACTTTAATTGGCGATTGACACTCTTGGGGAAGAGGTAGTGGGGTTTCATCCGTCCAAGTCAGCGCCGGACCGCCAGATTCGCTCACTTCTGCAACGGTCGTTGTGACCCAAGATTTCGGCTCTTTTGTGAACGAGATCCCTGATGATGTAGCAGTGTAGTAGTGCCCGTTTAGCGTGGAAGGGACCGTTATACTGCCGACAGGATAAAAGGTGTGATCTGCCCAGGTTGCAGCTGGCATCACTGGAGTGTAAATCGTGTTCACCGAAATCGTTGGTATTACGTCGCCAGGCAGTCGATCGGGCCACACAAGAAGGAATGGCCCGCGTGGGACCGCGGCGGTTGTCGCTCCGCCCGATGGAGCTCCCCCGGCGAAACTCGGCCTGATCGGCGTCGGATTGATTGGGTTCCCCTGCTGATTTGTGAGGTTCAGATTAAGAATGCGAAGGCGCGACAAATCTGCAATCGCGCTCGTGTCAATTCCGATTACAAGGCGTTCACGCATCATGAGAGGATTCTTTTCATCGAGCTTGTCGCAGCTTTCTCCGCCTAGAGTGAACGGAGGCGTGATCCGCTCGAGCGCAAATGGTTGGGCGGCGCTAAAGGTGTAAACAAGCCTGAAACAAACGACGCGTTTATTCGGAACGTCTTTGAGAGAACCCTTTAGCTCAGTTGACCACGAGTCCTGAGCCCAAGTCAGTCCAGGAAGCGACCCTCCACCAGATGGTGCCCCCGCGCCCTGCGAAGCCTGATTCCCAGCCCCTTGACCTTTTCCGCTTCCGCCCTGCGCCGAAACCATCAAGGAAGCGACTAGCATCAACATACCGAAGGCGGCTGCTTGCTTGGCTACATTTTTGAGTACAGAGCCGAACTGAGACAGGCCGGAGAGCCGTCGACCCAGGAAAGAAGTGGCGCTACGCATCTTTTACTCCTCGATCCTCACGATAGTAGGAAGCGACTGCCGCCGCGAAGCGCGTGAAGATCATGACTACGTCGGCTGAAACCTGATGAGAGCTAACAATGGCCGTACCAGCGCTTACTAGCGCTCCGTTTGCCAGACAAAACGGCACCCGCATCGACCCTTATTCAGTTGCCCGAGTGCGCCTTAAAATCCGATGGGAAGAACAGCGAATGATAGACCCTTTTGTACTTCAGTCAAGCACGAAAAGCGACTGTTACATTTTCCGAACAAGAAGGTGCCCACGAACTGTACCTTCTGACTCCACTTAAAGGTCCATAGAGTACTTGCCATTCGAGTTAGCTACATCTCTCTCGTTACGATTTCCGAACGTAGGGTCTCTCTGAAAAAGAGTGCGCCAAGAATCGCCTGATCCAAGATTGCATGCTGAGTGTAGAGGTATTAGCATGAGCCGTTCGTGGAACTGGCAAGGCTGTGTGTCATCAAATATGTAAGGAGCGTCGACGATGTCAAGAATAGTTGAGTTTTCCACGAAGAAGGGGCCTGTGTACGTTGAAGTTGACGACTCGGAAGCCTTCCGCGGGGAAGCACTTGCCGCGAACGATTCTGGAGTCGCGGCAAAAGCCAAGAAGACGTTCGAAGAGGCGCTTCAATCTGTGAAGCCCGGAATAGAGGAAGCACTCGCCTTAATTACGGATCTCATCAAGAAACCCAATGAGACGGAAATCGAGTTCGGTTTAAAGATAGACGCCGCCGCCGGCGCCGTGTTTGCTAAAGCAGGGGCTGAAGCGACTTTCAACATCAAACTTACATGGAAGTGAGTACTTTATGCCCGTAGAGGACTGTGTCGTTGCGATCGGGCCCACGGGGGGTACACCTGTGGGTGGTGGGTTTCTCGTCGACAAACATCACGTACTTACCTGCGCCCACGTTGTGAACGTGTCTGTTGGAAAAGACAAATACTCGCAAGACATACCGACCCAGTCCGTCCATGTGCTCTTTTTGGCGAACACAGGGCAAGGGCCGGTAGCCGCAAACGTCCAAAGCCAAGATCACTGGCGACCACCTGTCCCAACGGGCGTCGCAGCTAAGTCAGACATGGCAATACTGACTCTAGAGGGACCTGTGCCTGAAGGCGCAACCACCGGGCCGCTCCGCGAGCGTTACCCCCTGACAGGCAAGTTTTTTTCGGTGACAGGTTTTCCAAGTGGCTGGGGCAATGGGCAGGGGCAAAGCGGCTTCATTGGTCAGCTGATTTCTGGAAGGTACGAACTCCTGGAAGGCAATGACAAGCGTCCTTTCGTAAGATCTGGTTTCAGCGGCGCACCGGTAAGGAGTGAAAGCTCAGTCAGGACAGGGGTAGTGGGCATAGTTGGACTGGTAGTCGCAGCCCGAGCAGAAGAGCAAGAGAAAACCGCGTACATGATACCGACACAACAACTGCGCGAGTTCCTGTCCGGCCTCGTGGAAGTTGATATCTGCAATGGAGTTGTTGACGACTTCCCCCACATCGGGATGGTGCAAAAGCAAATAGGGCTCAAGGTTCTGCACCAAACCAACACTCCTCGGTTCGACCTGCGAATCAAAAAAGTAGGTACCACCGATGAAATCGCTCAGCTCTTTCGTGCGGAGCCACAGCCAGACTACGATGATTCGGCGGCAGGACCCACTGACGTATTGCAAAACAACTCGCTCTCAATGTTGCTGGTCCAATCCCCTGGAGGGGCAGGCAAATCGAACTACTTGGCTGCACTCTTCCAAGCAGCCGTTTCGAAAGGGATAGTTCCCTTTGTCCTGGATGCGGCAGTGGCAGGGACGAGCCGGAGCGACACGTCAGCTTGGGACTTGGGCTTCGTGCTAGGTACTTTTTCCATCGGCGGAGGAATCATTGATTTTCGGAGAGCAGAATCGGCAGTGGGCTTAGATCACATTATTGTCCTTGCAGATCGCCTTAACGAAAACCCCTCGCAGGCAACGGCAGTTTTAGAAGCACTTAAACGCGCTGTGGAGTACGAAGTGCCCGGAACGCGCATCATTATCGCCGATCGGCTCAGGGATAGGCTGCAAAGCATCGCGCCATTGGATAGGGCCACTGTTTTGCCGCTCACTATCAAGGCCATGCAGACCAACTTGGGATACGCACCAGGCGGCACAAATGCAAAGCTTCTAGCAATGCCATTCTTTTTGGATATGCAGCTCCGTGTTGGCAAGCAGACAAATACTGCGCAGCAACTGACCCGATCTGAAATGTTTAGAAAGTTTTTTTTCGCTCATGCTGCCATTACAGAAGCCGTACTACCGGTGCTCGCTGCCGGAGCGTTCAACGCATACAAGGAGTGCGACAGTACTGTAATCCCCGAAACTACGTGGGCGAGAATAATGAAGACATCAGGCCTTTCCGACGAAATACAGCAAAAGGTCTTGGACGGTGCGATGCTGCAATACAAACCCACTGCAACGACAGAAGAAGTTGTCGAGTTCAGGCATCAGTTGCTTCACGATTTTCTAGCTGGAACACATCTTGCAAATGGAGGAGAGGCATTCTGGCGAGCACCGAATTTTGACACCGCCACGCTTGATACTCAATCATTCGACGGCATTGAGTTTGCGGCGGAACAACTTGGCGCGAATGCCACCAAGTTTCTCATCGAAGTTTACGACTGGAATTGGTTGGGTGTATTGGAAGCAGTGCGAAATCTTGACGCAGGCCGTCATGGCGGGGAATCCCATATTTCTCCGGAATTCAAGGATGCATTGTATTTCCTTAATGCCATGCGTCTTTTCGACTGTTTTGAGGATTCACGGAAACGGACGCGATCTATTATTGCCGACGTGCGTACTACAACTGGTGTTGACCTCAACTCGGTTGGGAACTTTAAAGAGCTCCGCAAAATGCTTGATGCGTCATACGCTCCTAAGGAAGACTATTTCAAGAGATGGAAAGCATTCTTCTTGCGTGATGAGACGCCACCGATATCGATCAACGATCTCGAAGTCCTTTGGAGCGATCCATTTATGTCTTGGACAGCGACGAGGATCTTCCGACAATTGCCTTTGGACGGTGCCGTTCCCGCTTTCCTGCAGATGATGTACGGTAGCGTAAAGAATCTGGGCGGTGATCGACCTGAGGCTGTGGGTGCGCGATGGAGGTTTGTTCACCTCTTGGGAGTCGTCAAAGATCCAGCTACCAGCGAGTTTCTGTGGTCTGTGACACTGAGCTCCGACGAAGACAAAAACGTGCGCGCAGGCGCAGTGCGGAGCTATATTGAGAATGCAACACTGATTGGCTCCCGGGAGGGACGTCAGACAATGTTCGGTCGCATTGCGGACTGGATCGCGAAGACGAAAGATATCCCAGGCAGCATTTCAAGGCAACTCCGGACGTCTGCACGCTTGGCAAGCGATAACGCCCGCGACTATTGGGATGTAGATTATTTGAGAGTAATCGAAGCGGGAATACAACACGCCACGGACGAGCGAGACCTGGAGGAGAAGGACGCGTGGCAGCGGCGGAAGGATGAAATCGTGACACCGATTTCCAAGGTGAAAAATTAGGAGGATCAGGTGGCCGACTGGGACGGAAGATTTATGGGTTTGGCGCTTTACGTTGGCGAGTGGAGCAAGGATCGAAGCAAAAAGGTGGGTTGTGTAATTGTTGGCCCAGCCAATGAAGTCCGGTCGCTCGGATATAACGGCTTCCCTAGGGACATCAATGATGACGAGCCCTCCCGCCACGAAAGACCGGCCAAGTACTCCTGGACTGAGCATGCTGAACGAAACGCAATCTACAACGCTGCGCGGATTGGGGTTCCGGTTGAGGGGTGCCGGATGTATGTACCTTGGTTCCCATGCATGGACTGTGCGAGAGCAATTGTGCAGTCGGGTCTCAAGGAACTGATTGCATTCGAGCCGGATATAGAGGACCCGAAGTGGGGGGAGGACTTCAAGCTGGCTATCCTCTTATTTAAAGAGGCTGGCGTACACGTTCGATTCATGCAGAATGCTCTTGCCCCGCAAGTACTAAAGGCCTGAACGGTCCAAACTCACGATATCCGGCAAAAAGCATTCTGCTCAATTTGTTCGTTCATCTGAACACTTCCGATGACTGGATTACTTCAGGATCTGAAATAGGAGCAAGGCTCTGCGGCGCATCGTCATCATCTCCGACCTCCACATCGGCGGAAAATACAAGCCAATGCTCGGTCACCCTGAACTCTTGATCGCGTTTCTCGAACAATTGAGCGAATACCGAGCTGGCGCTGACGAAACGGTAGAACTCGTAATTAACGGCGATTTCATTGACTTTCTCGCAATCGAACCATTTTCCGCATGGACCCCCGACGAAGCAGAATGCATCTCAAAACTGGCTGAGGCGTTCGATCAGTTCCAAAAGGTGTTCGATGCTCTGAAACGCTGTCTTTCGAAAGTAAGCCGTTTTACTCTACTGTTGGGAAATCACGATATAGAGTCTGCGCTACCTCGTGTTCATCGAGAGATACTTGCACGATTAGGCACAAATCCGCATCGGTGTCTGTTCTATAACGATAATCAAGCCTATCGTTTTGGAGATCTGCTGATTGAACACGGCAATCGATACGATTCGTGGAACGCGATTGATTATGCGGGCCTGCGGAAATTATTGAGTCAAGCCTCCCGTCTCGAGCCGTTAGCACAGTTAACTATCTGCCCCGGCTCGCAAATGGTCGAAGAACTGATAAATCCGCTAAAGGAAGACTATCCGTTGGTGGAGTTGCTCAAGCCAGAAACCAAAATTGTCCCTCTCCTGCTAACGGCACTCGAACCGTCATTGAAGTCAGACGTGCAGCGTCTTTACCGAGTATTCAGTCTTTGGTCTGATCAGTGGCTGCGAACGCGGAGTTGGATTCCTAAGATTGGCTCTGGCGGCGAAGAGTTGATTGCGGCACCTTCGTTGAGCACTGGCCTTCCCGGAGAAGTTCGATCAGCGTTTGCGGACGAACTAACCGGGTTTGCAAACGAAGAAGAGCTCGTCAGTGTTGGTGGGAGACTTAAGAGCATCTGGAAAAAGATCAGACCCGACGGGATCGCTGCGAAGGTTCGTAACCATGAAAACATTTCGGATTCTCAGATTCAACGAGTCCAATTGTCTTTAGCAAAGGCGTTAGACAAGGATCGCACCTTCGATGATGATGGCCCCGATGGCCCTTACCTCGAAGCTGCGCGAAGATTATGCCATGCGCGTGTCGATAAGGTCCCACAGCCTAAGATTGCTGTGATGGGCCATACCCATCTGGTTCGCCAGATAAGCCTGGACGATGGCAAATGGTACCTCAACACCGGAACTTGGGTCGATCTCATTAAAGTTCCGAGGGAATGTCTGGAACAAACAAGCGCTGGCTACGCAGAGCTAGACCAATGGTTGCAGCGGATCGTCCTTGATTCAGACAGTTTGAGATTTGCTGATCCAGCATATGCGGATGTCTCCCTAGATGAAAGCGGAAGTTTGTGTCAGCCCGGAAGTCGTCCCTTGCTTCGGCGCTTTAACGAGGGGCCTTTTGCGAACTAATGTCGCGCGATGATGCTGGTCAGCTGGTTATTTAACCTATTTGCTCCGCAGAAGTCGTCGTGGCCAAGACTTCAGAGATAAAGGGGTTTGCCTCGAACTGAGACTCACAAATCTCGTCGCTCGGGACTAGGTGTCGTCGTTGCGCTCGCAGGCGAGCCGCGCGGTTAGCAGAGCTATTCAGAGAAGAATCCCAATTCAGGCGTTTTGGGCGAGCCTACGACCACAACTCTATCTAAGAGCCGATTGCCTTCTTCACACGAGGTCTCCGGAAGTAAAGCACAGCTGTGGCACGCCGCAAGATTGCAGGAGTCCGGGCCTTGCCCGCTGCTTTCGAAACAGACTGGGTCCGACGAGCACCAAGCCGCAGTTCGGAGTGCTCTGATAGTCGTATTCTCAAGGCGACCTGGTTCGCCTTGCCGAACTAGGCCTCCCAGCGTACCTTCGGAGTCACCGGACGCAGTGTAGATCAGTACACCCGCCATCGGGAATTCGGGAAACTCCGCATCGCAGTACAGACGCTCTCGGAGTGAAGAGCTTCCGTATCCACAATCAAAACTGAGCTGATTGATGAGCAGATGCGCAAACGTATGCAGCAAGACAAATTCCGGCGTGATAATGCGCTGCTTGCGCCCCCGTGCTGTAGCTGCTTCGTTATAGTGGCGCGCGAGACGCTCAACCCTGTTTCTTGCTCTTCCTGCCCAATGGCGAAGGCGATCATGATCAAATACTAAGAATATCCCCTCACCGCGCACCGTTACAGCAGGCAACCAGTTGATCTGGTTGTCGAGCTTCAGGTCTCGTAGCTTGTCACCGCCCTCTGCTGCTGTATCAGGGATAATACGAGAGAAGCCCACAAATGCACGTGTCTCCCGCAATTTATGAACCAGCGAGACGGAGTGCACGTACGAGTTCAGCGGCTCACCATACTGACGGCCAGAAACACGCCTCGAAAAAAGATCAACGGTATCGCTCCCACGACCAGCTTCGAGGGCTTCGTATTCTGCCTGTCGATAGACCTCTTCTGACTGTAAGTTCCCGGCAATGTCTGCTTCACCATCGAGTTTCCTTTGTGCTGCGGCCCTTAGTTTTTCCGGGTCTACTCGCCGCATGAGAGCAACTGTCTCGCAGCGTGCCGGATCTATTTTCCCGTTGACGGTGCCTTGTGAAAGTATTGACCACACGGTAGGGTCTTCCAGAGTCTCGGCGATTGAACGTTCCGTGTGCTCTCCCCACAGGGGAAGGTAAATCGAACTTACTACATGCGCAAAGTACACGTTCGATGCACCTCGTTGAACGACCCGTAGCTCCTGCCCGCAGCGTAGTGAGCCGCCCTGAACATCACCAAGCCACGGTCGCTGGCCGGCACAATCAACGCCGATTCTGTGGAGGGCTTGCTCGTCAAATGAGCCGGCAAGTGTCCTACCTTGACCGCATGTGCAGTTGATGCGAATGCCTGCCAAACTTGCGCTGCGACCAGCACGCAAGCGCATACGGCATATCGAAGTGGCTGGATTATCCCGATGCACCCACTCAATCCAGGGAAAATCGCGAATGTGTCCTTTGTCGCAGGCCGCCACGAATCGAACCGGCACTAGCCAGGGTCTTGAGCGCTCGGGCTTCTGATGACACGAACGGCCGTCCGCGAAGTTCGGGCCATCGCAACGCTGTCTTCCTCCGTACGGCGCGAGCTCACGCATGTTCCCGCATCGCGGACAGAAATGCCACAGTGGAAAACGTACACACGGAACCTTCAGATTCGGGTGTAGGACGCCGGGTCCGGGCAACTGGTAATCAGGGGGTAAACGGAAGTGGTTTACGCGGACCCTGGCCTGAAGCCGTTCCTCCAAAATCTTGTACTCCGGCGGGCAATCTTCACCTGCAAATGGCCATGCGTCCAGTCCACAAACCATTAGGGATTCATCGCCCGGAAAATCGACCATGGCCGCCACGCCCCAAGGAGAAACGAGTTGGGAACGTCGTATGGTTTTGCGCACCGCTTTAGGCCTCCTCGCTCGGCTGAGGATATTTCCCGATCACACCTGCCTCACAATCAGCATCCACGCTTCTCATTGAGGTAGGTGTCGGCAGCGACTTGCCGAGCCACTCGTCCAACGGTTGTGAGCCGGCAGGATACATAAGTGGTATTTCGGCCTGAGGTGCCCCGAAGTCTCCGTAACGGGGTGGCAGAACATTTCGCCAACGATCCAAGACATCCGAGAGCAGCTGAACTGTGAGTTGTTCTTCGTCCGCATCAACTGTCGCCACTCGGTTGGCGATGATTTCCTCGATCCTATTCAGCAGTTCCGCTGGGGGATAAGGCTGAGGACGAACCCGATTCTCTTCGGATCCTAGAAACCTGACCAGAGTAACTGCAAGCGCATGCAGCGCGCGATCGCGCACAGGCGCAGCAAATGGTGTCACGCTTGTCGGTTCGATCCCACGGTAGAGCGCGGCGTGGTAACTGCGAAAATGCTCGTAGTGAGAGCGGTCTCGTGGTTTTCCCGTGTGATATATGGTCACAACGACACCGGGCGAATTTCGTTTGCGGCCGACTCGGCTGGTGGCCTGAATGTATTCGGAGGTGGTCTTTGGCTGCCCTACCACGGCCATCAGGCCCAGCCGCGGCACGTCGACTCCCACGGAGATCATGTTCGTCGCGAGGCATACGTCCACAGGGAACTCGTTTCCCCGCAGCGGGTACACGCGCTCCAGCATTTGCAATGATTCCGGGATCTCCGAACTCGGAATTCTGCTGGTCAACTCGATCCCATTGTTAATAAAGCGGCGAATCTCGCCTTTGATCCCCTTGCGTAACCACATGGCGTTCAGATACTCAGGAATGTCAGCTCGTAGCAGCGTTGCAGCGTGTCCGAGTTCTCTGAGACTGTTGAAGTAAGTCACGAGCGTAAAGTACGGGTCCCGTTCTGCCTCGATTGTCACGTGCGCCGATTTTCCAGCCTGAAGCAATGCAGCGAAGACGCGGACTTGGGTCGTCACATGGGAAGGGAGGGCCGACGCATGCACCCCTACGTAGCTCCGCCCGGCGGCCTGAGTATCCTCATACGCAAAAAAAGAATCGCCAGCCCGGAGGCATTGCGGCGGAAACAGGAAAACAGGTCGACCGTAAAGTGCATGCACTTGTTCTGTAGCTTTCGAGATCGTTGCAGTCGAGGCGACAATCTTGGGGCGTCGCCGCTGCCCTCCATCTGTATTCCGTGTGCAAAGCTCGTCAATAACGGTTTCGAAATGCCCAACCATCGAGCCGAGAGGACCGGAGATCAAATGAAGTTCGTCTTGGATTATCAAGTCCGGTGGCGAGTTCTTCCTGTCACCAACAGCGAAAAGTGATCTCGCTTCTGGACGCCACGGCAACATCGCGAATTTATCCACCGTGCCAATCAGTAGCGTCGGGGCAACCGCGTAGATATCTTCATCTATGACGTAAAGAGGAAGCCCACTTGCTTGACCGAACTTGCAAGCCGGGTCAGGGCAACGGAACGCCACCGTTGTCGGATCGCGTTGCAGCTCATACCCAAGCACCCGACTGCGATTGGCGATTTCGACAGGTCCCATCTGCGCTGAGCACCACGGGCACTGGAGAACGATAAAGGGGTTGTCACGGCTTTCGCCTCGCGCCAATTTGCGCAAACTTTGTGTTGCGTCCGCCCGCTTATTGGGAGTAAGCCCTTGGCCAACCCAGAGTCCGATTGAGACACGGTCACTACCGAGCTTGGCCGGCATCTCCGCACGAATAGTGTCGCAAGCACAAATTAGAGCTGCGGCCCTCTGAAACTGCTGTGCTGTTAAGAGCCGGAGTGTGTAGCGCATTAGCACTGTTACTCCGGCGTCATTGGGATTTTGGAGACGGCGCAAAAACATCGTGAAAGCGGTCAGGCCTAAATAGGCCTCGGTCTTCCCACCTCCGGTGGGGAACCATATTAGATCAACAAGCGCGCGCTCATGGTCGAATGGCAACGCTTGTGAAGGGACGTTAATGAGAATGAAAGCAAGCTGGAACGGGAACCAGCGCCCTTTTCCAGCGGGCGGACTTTCCAGCGAAGGATGTTGTGCCGGCGGAATCTGCGGAACTCCACCAGATCCGCCGAACCACTGGCGTAGAGGCATGCTGTAATGGAGTTGCTGGAGGAGCATGGCACGGTTAGCGAGCCGGAACGCCATCATTGCTGTCGCATCACCGCTGAGTATCTGGATTCCCCGGCGAATCCTCGCCACGCATCCACGGCAATTGGCAATATGACGGCCAGCAACTTCTCGCAATTCGTCGGAAAGTTCACTTGCCTCTTCTTCCCGCTCGGAAATCCAATCTTCGTATTTGGTCGCCAGCCTTGAGAGGAGGTGAACGACCCCGGCGTCGTCTCCCAGGTCACTGAGACTGAGCATAGATAGATCGATGCCCGGCAGTTGAGCAGGAACGATCGGCTTCACTTCGTAAACAGGCACAATTTCGGAGCAAACCGTGCTTGCATGTCCATCAACCTCGGTCCACTCGGCCGCACACCCATGGCCGATGGCAAATGTCTTTCGATGGCGATAAAGCAAGCGAATAGACCATTCCTCGCCGTCAATCCCTTCGCCTTCGGCCTCCGGATATTCCAGAAAGCACGCCTCTCCGCCGGCAGATAATTTCAGCGATGCTTGAAAGAAGCATTTTTCGTTCGCCACCCGACCACCACCGGATTTGTTAGCATTCACGAGCATGACGGTGACGAGTCGTTGATTCTCAGCTGCTCCTTTTACTGGTCGACTGACGACGGACACTTCAAGTCCCGAAGCATTTCCGCTTGTCACTACTGGCTTGATCAGAAATGTCGTTTTGGGCCCAAGGAGTTCCTGAGCCGTCACGCCCAGCCGCTCACAAATACTCCGACGAGCGTGCTGAGCCGATTTCTTTTTCTCTTCTTTCGTGCTCGCCTCCCGAGTCGTCGAGTGGTATTTCGCGGCATTGATATCAACTTGCAATCCGTTGCTGGGTATGTTCACGAGACAGCTAATGCCTAAAGCAGACGGCAGGAAAGCGTTTGCCAAGCCGACCGTGTCTTCGGTTACAGTCTCCTCCGTGCTGCTAGTTGTCGCTCTGTCCTCGCCTGCGATTTGCACATCCGCTGCATCAGAATCACTGATCGCCTCAACACCGGCTGCGCCGCCAGCTGCCTCGGTCGCGCTCACGTCAATCGAGGTCTCCACAACAGACGATTGTGGAAATAACACCCCTGCGCCGTACCGGATTCTCGGAGGATCACCAACAAGGATCTCCTCACCCTGATCGTCAATGTTGGGAGAAATCGGATCAGGACCAAGAAGTTCTCGGCGTAGAAAATCAATGATTTGTGCTCTCGTTTCCATGTGACAGTCTCGTGATTCTGCGCTGGATAGCTGATTTGTACTGGTCACGGGATTCTTGGTCTACGAGCAGGAAAAGCCTCTGTCGTGCCCGTGACATTCCAACATACAGCAGCGATCTGCTCTCGGGACTGGAGAGGTCCCTGACATCGGTCAACATGATGACCGAATTCTCCAACCCTTTGAATGCCTGGATTGTCGAAAACGTCAGGTTCTTGGCCCCTCCCTGAATGTTGACTTCATTGACATCTTCAATTTGAGGTATGCCCGAGATTTCCTTAGATATACAGGATCTATCTCGTGAGACTGGCGACAGAATCGTGATGAACGATGGCGATAGTCTCTGTTGGAGCAGCCCGCTTACAATCTCGCTTAACTGTTCGCGTTCCTCTTCTTTTCCCGAGTAGAACCTGTAATCCACCGGCGGGCCTTGCACGTGGGCCGGAAGAAATGGAGGCGCATCAAATCCGGACATTAATGCCGTCTCCTCGCCGATGGGCTGTGTGTTACGACAGTTCACCGTCAGCAGGAACCGAACAAATCGCGTAACCCTTCGGTCTATTTCAGCGAGCATCTCCTCACCAGACGTACCCGAAAAGATCGCCTGCCTGGCGAAATCGCAGAACATAGCCCATCTGCCACCACTCAGACCACCATGAACCAGCAGATCCAACACGTCTAAGTAATCCGGCGAAATCAGGTCTTGTCCTTCGTCAACAATTAAGACGTCATATGGCTTAACTATTCCCTCTTGGATGGCAGATAACGCGTAGACAGGGTATGCACACCTGTAGAAGTCATCGTCCGCGTGTCTGTGGGCTGTAAGGAACTCGTCTTTTTGTGATGAAGACGTAATGATTTCGCGCAGGAACTGGTGGAAACTGCCGACTTCCACTGGCCATCGGTTTTCCCCGCGCAGAGCCGACAGATGATTCCTCACATTTGTTCCGAGTAGCCTGTTGAAACACAAGAAAAGCACACGCTTCCCACGCTTCCACTCGCGAGTGGCCAGTTCAGCTGCAAGCAGCGTCTTGCCCGTACCGGCCGCCCCCTCAAAAAGACAGCGTGGGTTATTCTCTAGTTGGTCTAGGCAGCGATACTGATCTTCGGTGAGCTTGAGTAGCTGTTTTTCTCCTTCTTGGATCATTACTGATAAAGGCACTACCTTCTCGAAATCGCCTCGCAGGAACGCGGTCAATTTGGCTACATCATCTACTGTAGGTCGGCTTTCAGCCGGATCGTACCAGCTTGTCTCTCTCACGGCTGCGTGAGCGTGGGCAGAAAGGCGCTTGATGTATCCCGTTACTGGACGCGCACGATCGTTGATGTCATATACCTCCCAGCTCTCGTGTTCAGGGTCAACCACATCAAAAGAAATATCCGGGAACATGACACCGTAGCGATACATAATGCGAGACAGCTTGTGGTGCGGACCGAAGTGCGCACGTACCGCTTGAATCAGCGAAAACATGCCTTCTCGCGCTTGCATGAATGGGCTTACTGTTTTGGTCGACGTAGCGCCATACCGATCAGTGAAGCACCAGACTCCTTGGTGGCGGCTCACGCGTCCCGACTTCACTTCCAAGCAGAAAACGCCCTCGCCGGGCGCCAGTACAACAAAGTCGATCTCCCCATATACCCGAGACACATGACGGTCCAGCCCCAGCGAGTGGATGACCGTCCAATCGTGCGCATCAGGGTCGTTTTGCAGCGACTCGTAGATGCGTCGTTCTCCTGTGCTCCGCACGTCATCCGACAAGTAAGGTGGAATCATCCGTGCCATTTAATCTGGCTCTCGCTTCAGAAGCCGGTTCGCCCGAGACACCGCCACTGGGGTGTGTTCGGAGTCAATAGACTCAATTTCGGCGACTACGGCTCGACCGACACCCTCAATTTCGATGGTCAACGCTGCCCCCGTTGAGCGTGAGAGGCGGGAAGGGGCGGCGCTTAACAGCTTGTTGACTAGAAAGCTCGAAGCCTGGAGGTGCGCGCCTCTGACTTCCCGAATCGCAATTTTCACTTCATAGAGTTTCGCCTGCAGCTCAGGATGTTTTGTAGCGTTCGCTATTGCGGCCAAATCCTCTTCGCGTCGTGGTCCAATTGTGACGTCAGTCCGGACCCAATGGCGAATGGTGAACACGCTCGTGTGGCAGCCGTTCGCCCGCAATGCGGCCACGAGTTCCGACATGCGACCGTTTAGGTGGCACAAGCAGTCACGCAAAGCCGTGTGCCACAATGAAGCCACGGCTCGCAGGTGTGCCTTTCCGCTCTTCGCCAAACCTTGGTCCGCTACCTGCCGAATCAGATTCGATTCTGTGCGCTCATGGAACAAAAGAAAATCGCCGACTTTCAACTCCGACACGGTGCTCTGAGGAATTTCGCCTTCTGTATCGCCGGTGGTGACAAAACGCGTGACCACAGGGACATAATGGTCATCTTCAAGGAACGCTGCGTAACCACCGGAGAGCTCGATGTACACTGAAGAAACTTCTTCTTCGCGGAACCCATGCTCCGAAGCCAGCAACTGTCGCCGGTGCATGCGCAGACGCAATTCGAACTCCTCTGCCTCCGGCGTTGTTGATGGAAGGGCTTCGACTTCGGGTTCTTGCTCCGGGGTTGCAATCGTCGCCCGTATGCCGAGCATAGAGGTCCGGTCAGAGGGTTTAACAACTCTCGCAATGCGCCGCCATTTCCGTTGCGAGTCCCCCAGCCAGCCCCTTTCTATGCCATTGACCAGAAGTGTCACGCAAGGAGCGGCGTAGCTATGCAACACCTTTCTCATGCGCTCGGAACCCAGCCAGCCGCAAACAACAATCGATTCAAAGTCCTCTTCCCCGGTGAACGTGCTAAGGCTTAGGAATGTCGGCTGCACAGCATCGGGAAATCGTGATACCCAATATCGAACTGTCGGATCAACCTCGTCAGTGCGGGCCAAAATAATGCCGATTCCGTTCCTTTGGGACGGTGGAACTCTCTCGATGTATTCTGCGAGACTACGCACCTTCGGTCCTGATTCGATACGAAGGACACCACGCAAGCGGGACGCGGCCCGAATTGCCTGCTCCGTAAATTCTGATGAAAGCCAAACGCTGTCTTTAGCGATAAGGGCTTCAACGCCGGCCAGTTGGTGCTCACACAGCGTGCTGAATTCTCTGCTTTCCGGCCCGTATCTTGGTCGTAGCAGTCGGGACATTCTTGTGAAAATGCCAAAGAGTTGGTCGATAATGCGCCACGGCTCGTCTTGATCTTTCCTCACCAAGCCTTCCAACCGAAAAAGGTCACCTGCAGCAGCTTCCAACGTAGGGTCAGCGCAAGAGACTACGTTCAGTGCTGATCTTCGATAATTTTCTAGGGCCCGTTTAAGCGTGCCAAAAGGATCCGGTGCCCCAGGGCGATTATCAAATGCGGGGACTCCCACTGTGGCATCGTCCAAGTCATCCTTCGTCCAACTCCAAAACTCGAATCTTCTGTTCCTCAGGAGATCAAGGCACGCGTAGTCATCGGCATCTGCAACGACCAAGAGCGGCACCCCTCGGTCAAGCAGTGCGTCAACGGAGGCTACATCTCGCGAAACGCCTGCGCCACCATCAACAACCACCAACCTCACCCCACTTCCGTTTCCGTTGGTAGCAAGTGTTTGTGCAGTCGGAATGTCAGGGGTCACGATCAATACCGGCCGACCGGAGAATTGTCCTGCCCCCCAGTTTGTTACTTGGCCTGAGAGATCGGAACCTGCCCATTGGAATAGATCCAGCAGCCTAGCCGTGCCTGAGCCGCCAAGCTGCGACGAGACAATGCGTCGCCTAGCCCACAGCTTTGAGCGGCCCAAGGCTGAGACCAACAGTACGCAATGCGAAAAAATGCTGCGATTTCCTAACGCCCCGGTATCCAAGATGGCATCGAGCAGGTCGCCGCTTATCCGTGGTGGTGGCACTCGCGACAGGTGCTTCTTGGAATTCGTAGGCTGAACCCTCATGCGCTGTCGTGTTGGCATCAGGTACCAGCCGTTTGACATCCGCAGGCGCATCAGGTCCTCACCACTGATTCGTTCAGTACCGGCGTATTCCAGTACAAATCCCTTGTCCACGACCACTCTCTCGCCGTTCTGAAGCGGCGCAAAGGTGGCGAGACCCGCTTGAAACTCACTGCGCATGAGCTGAAGTGCAGCGAGTGTCGCAATCCACTTGCCTGAGTCGCAGCTCTTCGGGAAGATAATCGCTGTGCGCGAACTTATCTTTGTGTCGACCAACTTGCTGGCAATCGAGCCGCTAACTTGGAGCAGGGGAATCAGCTGAAACGGCACAATCTGTTCGGCCAGAGTCACGCCAACCCGCTCAAGGAACACATACTTCCCGCGAAGGTCTTCGAGGACACTAGCCCAATCGGTCGACGTGGACATTAGTCATGAGACAACCCGTCTAATTTGGGGGAAATAGCAGGATAGGACGGGAGATAGACATTGTCCACCGGAAACACTGCAGAGGCTGCGTTGGGCAGCAGTTCCGTGATTGAACATCGTACCGGTTCGCTCTGGATTGCCGATGCCCTCTCCTCAAGCTATTTCAGGATGGCCGACCAACAGTTCCGGGACCTCTCTCTGACGCGCGCGCTGCAGCGGCCGCATTCTGCACAACGCGTCTGCACTCAATACAAAAGACCCGCCCTCGACAACGAGCTCGCCATAACCTTTGACAAGCTGACAACACCGCAAGCCTGGCCAGCTCCACACCGGTCAGTCGTCCGGCCAGACTGGCGCTGGCGCTAACGCCGGAAAGAGTACTACTTCCGGTTAAGCAACCTGACATCGGCAATGAAACTCTCCACCGTCTGCAGGTGCTCCTGTACTGAACTCGGGAATGTTTTCTTTAGCGGCTCGGGAACCACGAGCTGCACCCCGGCGCCAACCATTTCCTGAAACTGCTTTTCCGATACACCCTCCTGCAGTGTAAGTAGATGCTTGGTCTTTATCCGGTCTGCCTCCGTGAGTATCTGTCGCCAACGATCCTTGCAGGTCGTTTTTGCGGCGAGCATCCGAAGTCGTGCCACAGGGAAAGAGGAGTCCGAATACGCGGCATACGAGGGAAACAAAAAGTCCGGCCCGCGCTTCCCAGCATCGGCCTCGGGCGGCTGATGCACGAATTGCGTGCCTTCCTTAAGTCCTTCCTCAACAAAGAGCGCTTTGGCATGCAGCTCCAGTGAGCGGCCCGACCGCGCCTTACGCCGCTGCAGGATAGTCTGGGCGCGCGCCATGAATTCCTCAATCGAACCAAATCCCGCCTTGATTGCCGGGAGCTCAACCGCTTCCTCTACACTGCGGAAAATCTCAAACTCGCACTCACGCCTGCGGAGAAGGCGTTTGTCCGGATTGAGAGCGTTTTCCGCACGCACCTCCACTGTCTTGCGAATGATCTCCTCGCCGGAGGGAAAATGTCTGCGCCACTGCGGCGGGATCTCTTTCGCTGTCAGCCAGCAATTAGCGCGCACTTTCGGCACAGCAGGTACTTCCTCCGCGAGTCCTCTCGGCGACCAAACCAGCGCCTTGCCCGGCTCAACGGGGCCGATCCGCTCCTCGACGATGTCCTCCTCGGTCTCGTGCTGGCACACCCACACATGGCACTCGCCCTTTTTCGGGTTGAATGCAAATATTGTGAGCGCACCGGTGCTGTCGGGATCAAGGAGCGCTGACGCGGCCCCGCCGAAGCCAGTGATACGCGACTCATTACGTGTGCCGCCGTGTAGCTTGTTGTTGTACCAGATGGCTCTCACATCGCGCCGGTCGGCGTGCGAATCAATGTAGAGCGGAAATATCTTGTCGGGGTTCTTCGCTTTCGGACGATGAAGCTCCGGAAATATCTCGAAAAGAAATTCCTTCGGAATGTACGGCCCTGCCTGGTGGGCCTTTGTGGCCAGCGTGTCATTTCCCGACAGGCGCTTGACGAACCAAATGTGATTCGGTCCAGAAAACTGCGCCAGCCAGTCAGTCAGATCAGTCAATGGCATGCGCGATTCCCCTTATTTCGTGCCACGGTCCGCCTTTCTCTATCCAACGGGCCGCTTCCTTAATCACCGCATCGAGCGGGCGCCGTTCCCGTCCCTTCAGCGCACATTCCCAGATGACGAGTACACGCCACCCTAACGCCGCGAGCTGCTCCCTCACTTCCTCGTCACGGCAGCGGTTCCGAGTAATCTTCGTTTTCCAAAAATCCTTGCGTGACCCCGGCCAGCGGAAAAGATGGCAATCATGTCCGTGCCAGAAACAACCGTTGACGAGGACAACCGCACGGTGGCGCCTGAAAACAATGTCCGGCTTGCCCGGAAGGCCGGCGGAGTGCAGGCGGTAGCGGAAACCGAAACGGTGAAGCCCGTGACGTACGGCCACCTCGGGCCGCGTGTTCCTGCCCCGGATGCCTGCCATCATCCGGCTGCGTACTGCCGATGTGACAATGTCCGTCATCCCAGTCGCAGCCGCAGCTGCCTGACACCGGTGTCCTCGCCGACACCGATCCAAGGGCCGATATGCCTAGCGACGGCCTCCACCACCGGCACCACCACGGCGTTGCCAAACTGCTTGTAGGCCCGTGTGTCCGAAACCGGAATCACAAACGGCGCCTTGCCGGGGCGATCAAAACCCATAAGGCGCGCACACTCGCGCGGCGTGAGCCTACGCGGATTACCGCGTCCGCGGCGGATGAGGATCTCCGAGCCGTCCTTGTAATAGCGCGCGGACAGCGTGCGCGCGATTTCGTTGGGGCCGAACAGGCCATAACCGAAGCCGTTCCCTTTCGCCCGGTGCTTCTCCGCATATTCCCTGAGATAGGTCCACAGATGCGTAGAGAGCGTGTATTTGTCGGAAACACGGGAAGGGGCGCCCTCCGTGAAGGGCCGCTCCTCGGTTTCCGATCCATCCTCCCTGTGGAGGATGCTCTCCAGCTTCGGGCCACGCAGGGGATCAGGAATCACCATGTCCTCAAAGCTGAAATCATTACTCTTGCTGAATCCAACAATAAAGATACGTTCCCGATGCTGCGGCACCCAGGACTTCGCGTTGATCACCTTCCACTGCACCTGGTAGCCGAGCTCGTCACTCAGCGTGCGGTAGATGACATCAAATGTCCTGCCCTTGTCGTGATTGACGAGATTCTTCACATTTTCAAGCACGAACGCCTTCGGCTGATGATGCTCGATTATGCGCGCTACGTCGAAAAACAGCGTTCCCTGTGCCTCGCAGCGAAAGCCGTGCGGGCGATTGAGCGCATTTTTCTTAGAGACGCCGGCGATCGAAAACGGCTGGCACGGAAAACCTGCCAGCAGCACGTCGTGCGCAGGGATCTTGGAGGCATCTATCTTCGTGATATCGCCATGAATGGGGTGATCACAAGTAAAATTGGCGAGGTAGGTTTTCTGTGCGTATTCGTCCCATTCACTGGTGAACACACATTTTCCGCCCAGGGGCTCGAATCCGCGCCGCAGACCCCCAATGCCCGCGAAGAGATCAATGAACGTGAATGCCGGCTTGTCCGGGCCAGGGGGACGCGATTTGCGAATCATCTCCTGGAGAAAGTGAATAACGGCCTTGCGTGGCTCGCTTTCGCCGCTCTCATAACGGTAGAGCTGCCGCACCGAAAAGCCGCTCTGGCCTGACAACTCGTCAATGGAAATGCCTGCCTGCTGCCGAAGGTCTGAAAACTCCGAAACAATCCCTTGTGAAAGGCCCATCTTTGCCTCTGGGAATTTTTATGCCATTGTGGCAGAGAGATTCACAGAGGACAAGTAGCTTTTTGGACGTATCCTGTGCGAATCCGAGCAGAAATCACAACGTTCCTCGTATTATAGTTGACATTGTTCTATACAACGTGGAATATTGTTCAATGGCCGGGGATGACCTGAAAGCAGTACTTGGGGAGCTACAAATCACGCAAGCCGACTTTGCTCGCCTGATAGGGGTAACGTCAAGAGCAGTGACGCTTTGGGTGAGCGACCAACGGCAGATTCCAGGCCCGGCCCTTGCATATTTGCGCGTCATGCAGCTCCTCCCCCAAAACCTGCGGCAGATCGAATTCAACCGCCTCAAGCAGAAAGGAACAGATATGCGCGACGGAATGTACGGAATCAGTTTCCAAGGTCAGCAGGGCGCAGGTATGGGACTGCTCGTCTTCGAAAATGGTCGGGTGTACGGCACCGACACCCAAGGGGTACGCTACGACGGCGAGTACCTCTACAACGAAAGCACAGGGCTGGCAGACGTAAAGATAAAAGTGACCTTCCCTCCCAATGTCCGTGCCGTTTTCGGGGTCTCGAATCCCTACGAGTGGGCGTTCGATGTCACCACCAGTTTCAACCCCAAGCAGAACTCCGGACCGCTCACTGTCAGAACATCAGTCGGACAGCCGATAAACGCACAGTTCGTTTTCCTGCGGACTCTGCCAGAGGCTGCCTAGATGACGATGAAGGCGAAGAGTCTGGATCTGTACTCAATCCTGCCGCAACTTCTCGAGCCTGCCATCGCCTGGGCGGTTGCAATCACGCCAAACAGAACGGGAAGGACAGCATCTCGATAACACAGGTCTCTTGCTGGCAAGAAGGGCAGGGGTCAAAAAGCCCGAACTTATCCGGACGAAAATCGTCGAGCAGCTCCCACTTCCTGCGGACCCACTCCTGCGCGAGGCCGCGCTCCAGACAGGTTTGCTCGGCCCCGGCATGATCGGGCTCACACTCGGTTACAGCATCCTTATCGTTCGCGGACATCTTACCCACAGATTGTTATCGCACGAATGCCGGCATGTTTATCAATATGAATCACACGGCTCTATCGCATCCTTCCTGCCTGTCTACCTGGAGCAGATTGCGACGGTCGGCTATCAGAATGCACCTTTCGAGAGGGATGCCCGTGATCGCGAAATTGACCCTCACCGGGACTGGATTGAGGCGCAATTTCCCCCACTGAAAATCCGCCGACCCTCGGACGGGTAAGGGCACCTCCAGTACGCTATCCCAGGATTACACTTGCGTATGGCGCGGTCCATCAGCATCGTCGAATACAAAGTTCAGCAAGCTCATTTTTTCCTTGAGCAGCTTGAGCTCTCTGAGCTGAACTTCTTCGCAGCCCAGTGCTTCACCGATGCTTTCGTGTCTGCCTGCCGCAGCATCACCTTCTCCATGCAATCGGTTATTAATGAAGTGCCAGGCTTCAAGGATTGGTATTCACCTAGAATGGACGCGCTCAAGCGCGACCGCATATCCGCTTTCTTCAACGCATATAGAACGGCGTCAATCCATATAGGCGATACGGTTGTGCGAGGCGGGACGAGCTTTCGCGGAGCAGACGGCAAGCGTCACCACCAATATTTCTTCATGGCGATTCCGGACGTCGCACAGGTCCCGAGCGAAGACGTACTTACAATCTGTAAGTCCCATTTCATCAACCTTCTCTCCCTAGTCTATGACGCCCTCGCCACGTTTCTGTACCAGCTCGACGACAGATGGTACTTCACCGAGGACTATTTTCAAAAAATGGGAAAATCCTTTGATGATGCAATCGCAGAAGTCGGATTGCCCCAAGAATGGGCTACGGCAGCAACAGCAGCTGCACTTTCCGATTCGGCCATATGGCGCGCTATCAGAAGCACACAAACGGTCGGATGCCAGCTTAACGATTTATTTGATCGCTATCTTCGCAAGACAATTCGGGGTCCCGATGATGCCACTCCTTAATCATGCGTTACGCTCGTAAACCCGTTGGGCTTCCAGCTCGCATTGCGTATACCCCAGCTCAAGCTCAACTGGGAGGCCGTCCAAATCTCCCGACTGTGCCTCGTGTTGAGCGATATACGAGTGATAGAACCACACCGCCTTCTTTGCTATATCGAGCAGGGGAATAGTCATGACGTCGTCCGAGTCCAGGTGAGCTATGAACTTGTCCCGATACTTCCGCATGGCCTCAATTTCTCTTTGGAATGCCGCATCGTCAGTTCCCAGATGAGCCAGTAGCTCCCTCTTGAATTTTGCCGGGTCGCTTACGATTCTGCTCCAGTGATACTTTCCATTTGGGTCAGCGAAGAGCTTGCACCATTCCAGGACACACATGTCGATGAAATTTCCGCTCACTGCACGCCAGAAATTGCCTCTCTGCGCGTAATCCTGAAGAGGCACGTGCTCTGGCTTTCGTCCCACCCGGTAATAGGCGAGATTCAACGCAAAATTCCGGCACAATATGACAACCCGCCTCAACCTATCCCGCTTTGACATCACAGCTGTCATTTTTCTGCTCGCCTTTCCACTTGGTCCCTATCCGCAAATCACTTTCTCAGATTGGCATACGGCCGCATTCCGTAATGCGATCTGAATGCGCCAATTGCCTTGGTCTCTTCCTTGTCGGCGTCCCCAGCGGTGCATGTCCGCCATCTCACGAGCAAATTCTCCTTCTCCGGCAGATGCCAGAGAAGGCGCCCGCCCCAGTGTCCAACAGCTTTGCCATACCCAAAGGCGATGAGATCGTCGAGGCGTCGTCTCAGGCCACTACCGCCCGCGGCCTTGCCGACATATACTACGCGAGCACCCTCAACCCAATTCTGGCCAACGAATTCAGGAACGCAGGTGGGATCTTCCTTCTTGAAAGCCCCGCCCGTGCTCTTCTCCAAGAACTTCGGCAGACAGTCTGACATTCGCAGCACCAGATAGATGCCGGAACTCTGGGGCACTCCGGAGCAGCGGGTTTCGCGGAGAATTCTTACACTGACGGGCTCCGAGAAGCCTTCCAGCGATATCCCATCAATAGTTGCTGGCAACGCGGACCTCCCGTTTAGTCAATGGGCACGGAAGCGAAATCTCATAGGCCTGAAGATCAGCCGTAGGGAGCGCGAAAACCTACAGCGCTTCTAGAATGCGGTGGATGCATCGGTTGGTATCGGTTTTGATCTGATGCTCCCAAAGCCGAATCACCGTCCAATTGGCGGCACGCAAGCGGCGAAAATTTCGTTGGTCTCGCTTCCTGTTGGATTGCAGCTTCGATCGCCAAAATTCTGAAAGCTTGGGTTCCCAGACTGGTAGGCGCCAGCCATGCCAAAAATCGCCGTCGATGAAAACCGCCACCCGTTTTTCGGGAAACACGATATCGGGAGAACCGGGTAATCGCTTGCAGTTTCGAAGAAAATGCAAGCCCTTATTCTGCAACTCCCGCTGTATCAAAACCTCAAGAGGGCCGTCCTTGAGTCTCACTGCCTTCATCGCGCGCGAGCGCTGTGCGGGTGTCATGTGATCAGGCATCGCAGCCCCTCGCAATCACGCCGTCATTTGGTCTTCGCCAAGATGGTCCTGACTCTACCTTTAATGTTCTCTCGCACGGTCGAGAGTTTGGTTTTGGCGACATCCGTCAGGAGGGCAGTGTGCGCCACCGCATCCCTGATCGGTTTGTATTCATTTGCGTCCCTCGACAGACACGCCTCTTTCGTCGGATCCCTTTTATCGACCAGGTTTGCGAGGTCGTCCATTGACAGGTAACTGGCGGCGTTGGGTTCTCGACGTATGACTATGCTGATGTTCCCCTTGCCCTTGCTGACCGTTTCTCTGTCCTTCCATTTCTTAGCCTCAGCCTTGGCCTCGTTCGACAATGGAAGCTTCCTGTCTTTGATGTATTTCCGTATCAGGTTTTCGGAGACGAAACAATCTGCGTAGGACTCGAAATTGAAGGCCGCATCGCTCGATAAATCTTCAACCCAACCGCCGACTTTTCCTCGATTGACCTTCCCTTTCGGGAGTCCATATTCCTTCGAGACCGCTCCGTACAACCCAAGCGATGCTCGCTCCTTTTTCGTTAAGCGCTCGTTATCTGGATCGCCTTCTTCCCGATGCTTTATACGCCACTTATCCCAGTCTTCGACAATTTTCAAAATTGTCTTTTTTCTGAACCCATCCAAGAACTTGCTGTATTTAGGATCGTCAGCCACGATACCTTCGCGACTACTCGTGAATCGGTCCGTCGCGTCGTCCAAACCGTCGAAATGGATCTGACCGTAGAGGTAGCTTTCCACGACGCGCGCGGTCGGAATGTGCTTTAGGATATCGCGTTCACGTAAACGCCCGTTCACGAAGAGATCGATTCCGACTCTTTCTTCGGTTGTCATGATCTTCAAGTCCCTCGGCCTCTGCACCGAAGAGATGAACCCTGTGACGCCCGAAATCTTCAGCTTCCGCGTTTCGTGATCTTCGGGATTCTCGTCGAAACTTTCCTTGAGCGATTCGACATACGGATCGTCACGATCGCCGATGATCCACAGGTATTCTGTTTTCTCAGCCAGATCGTCGAGGTGCTTGTGAGTGATCTCTTCGCTGTTCAGGAAAATGTCGAAACTCGGGTCCAGAAGCGAAAAGCGGAAATACAATGCGATGATTTTCGCCAGGAACGGCAAGCTGGCCTTGATGCCCTTCTTCACTCCCTCGAAGTAGACAATGGTTCCGTGCTTGTGGCCCTTCCTATACTTCGAGAAGGTTTTCGAACTCCATTTTCCAAGGGGATAGTCTTTGGGTGTAAGATCCTCGGTTATCGCTTCGTCGAGCTCAGAATTGTCGATCACGCCGCCTACGTAATCTTCGCCTTCCACCTTCGAGATGACCGTAATCTTGTCGGCACACGAAAGGAGCGCGAGCTTTCCAATCCCTTTCCTCCCGATGAACGGTCTGCCGGCAGGCGACGTCTTCGTCCCATCTTTGCGTTTGGAGTACCCGATCTTCAGGAATTTGTTTTGGAAATCGTCGGCCGTCATCCCGACGCCGTCGTCTTTTATGAGGAAGCTATTCTGGTCCTTGTTGACGTAAATCTCTACTTTTTTCGCATCGGCGTCCCATGCATTCGAAATCGCTTCGCCCAACACAGTGGCGAAACTGCGATATAAGCTCCGCCCGAGATGGTTCAGAACACTGAGCGAGATTTCGAACGTGAATTCTTTTTCTTTACTTTTCATGTTCGATTAAGTGCTTCGTGATTGATCTGCCGATCACCACTCCGAGCCGGACCGGTACGGCGTTTCCGATCAACCTTCCAATCTTCTTCATTGCGTACTCGCCGCCGGGCTCCACGAACTGATAACTCTTGGGGAATGATTGAAGAATTGCACCCTCCCGCAACGAGAGACCACGGTCTTGCTGTGGGTGACCAAAGCGACCGTTACCGAATCCGTAGAATTGGGTCGTGATGGTCGGCGAGGGCTCATGCCACTCCATACGTCCGTAGACGCTGGAATAATGACTCCCACTCTCTTCCTTGTGGCAATCGGCGCGTAGCTGACGCGGCCAATCGCGCCAAGTACCTCCCGGCTTCGAAGCGCGGATTCGCCGTAGATTTCGAGGTGAAAGAGCGCTCGCTCGATGGAGCAGATCGCGCTTCGATTGATCGCCCGCACGCAGTGCGGGAAGTCTCCGTAGTGTGTCTGCTACCGTGCGATATTCGTGCGGACTATGCGTGGGAGGGATCAGCTCAATCGGTCCGAGCCGGGAGGCAAGTATGACGAGTCTACGACGATGTTGCGGTAGACCGTAGTCTTGGCAATACACGACCCACTTCTTGGCATCTTCGGTAAACTGGAAGCCCTCGTCGGCGAGAATTGAGAGGAAGTCGTGGAAAATCCGATATCGCTGGATTTCCGGTACGTTTTCGATACTCACCACATCTGGCTTCACTTGTCGCACGAGGCGTGCGAAATCCTTGAGCAAAGTCCATTTTGGATCTTTCTCGTTTTCAAGTCCTTGGGTGTATTTCGAAAACGTTTGGCAAGGAGCGCACCCGACGAGGATTCGCCTGTGGCCTTTCGGATACTGCGACTTCAGTTTTTTCCCGGTGAGTGTGGTTACGCTCTGTAGGTGGAATCTAGTTCCGGGGTTGTTATGCTCGTATGGATATCGACAGTCCTTGTCGATGTCATAGCCTGCCACGACATTCAAACCAGCGTCCATCAGCCCGCGGGTCAGTCCGCCGACTCCACAGAAGAGGTCTATCGCTGTAGCGGGTAATTTCCGAGTTTTGGGCATTCTCGCATGTTTCAGTATATTGCCCTACGAGTTTTCGTCAACGTTTTCTCTAGCTTGTAACAATATCCGGACGGTCCGCCACCACCCCGTAGTGTCCAACAGGATCGCCTCCAAAACTCCTTCCGAGAAAAACTCGAAACCACCGCCGAGTTTCCAGATGTGGACGAATTCTTCAACTAGCCCAAGTTTCGACTTGTATCCTGTGCCCTTTGTGTGCCCAGCAAACCAGTCGGATACTCATCGGCCGCAAACTGCGAGCCGCAGCGGTACGGCTACGCCATCCTCTTCCACTTTCGCCTCCTCCGGGTGGACGCCGCTCGACCCGCGGCTCGGACGGGCGCTCGGGCTGATGCGCCGGTATCGCGCCAAACCATAAATCAAGAGCGGTTTGTCACGCACCGCGCCGCCACTCGCACCTGCCACTCTCTCCCGGCTCCCGTTCCGTCCCTTTCACCGTCCCGGTTTGTTTTTTCTCGCTGCCGCTCCAAGTGAAAGAAAAAACCAAACCGGGAACGGCGGAAGGGAAAAATCAATGAAGTTAGAAGACATCAAGAGCAAAACCAAAGACGCAGTGGATTACCTCGTGCAATCGCTCGAATCCGGGCATAGCGAAGTGCTCACCGAGTACCTCGGAGCGATGGCCCGATTCCATACCTACTCGTTCGGCAATGTCATGCTGATCGCCAGACAGAAACCGGATGCCACCAACGTTGCCGGAATTCGAGCGTGGAACTCGCTTGGCCGCTTCGTCAAGCGCGGCGAGAAAGGCATTCTCATTCTCGCCCCGATGGTCGGCCATCGTCGATCGCGCCAGAACGAAATCGCGACCGACATTGACACCGACAACGCAGCCGACGAACGCAAGCCACAGCAGCAGCTGATCGGTTTCCGCGCCGTGTATGTGTTCGACGTCAGTCAGACCGAGGGCAAGGAACTGCCAACCCTGACCGAAGTGCAGGGCGACGTGAGCGGATACCGCGAACGGTTGTTCGATTTCGTGCAATCGCAAGGTGTGGAATTGAACTACTCCGAGCGCATTGCCCCCGCGAAGGGTCTCTCCCACGGCGGCAAGATCACCCTGCTTTCCGGGATGCAGCCAGCCGAGGAATTCTCGACTCTGGTACACGAGATCGGCCACGAAATGCTTCATCGGGGAGATCGCCGCACCCTGACCACCAAGAAGGTCCGCGAAACCGAAGCCGAGGCCGTGGCCTTTGTCGTTTGCAAGGCCGTCGGTCTCCAAACGGGAACCGCCTCTGCCGATTACATCCAGCTTTGGCACGGAGACGCCAATCTCTTGCGCGAGAGTCTGGAAGCCGTGCAGCAAACCGCTGCCGTGATTCTCGGAGCCATCACACCGAAGCCTGAAGAGGCCCAGGAATCGGAGCCTATTTCAGAACCGGATTCCGCCTCATATAGCCCTCCGCCAGTGGCGGAGTCCGCGACGGCCGAAAGCACCCCGTTCTGAATTCAGCCAGCTACAACCAACGAAATTCAAAACACTGAAAAGGAGATTACACAATGCACAGTCATATCACGCCGAACAATAGTGAATATCGAGATGTACCCGTGACGGCTCTCATGGAGTCGTCGACCAACCCTCGCAAGAGGTTCGATGAAAGCAGCCTCAGCGAACTGGCTGCCAGTTTCAAAACGCAGGGCATCCTAGCACCGCTCTTGGTGCGGGAACTGGACGACAGCAAATACGAAGTTATTGCCGGAGCGCGTCGCCTCCGAGCGGCCAAGATTGCGGAACTCGACAAAGTACCCGTTCGCATCGTCACGCTAACGGACGCTGAGGCCATCGAAGCGCAGTGCGTTGAAAACCTGCAACGCGAGGGCATCCACCCACTGGAAGAAGGTCTGGGCTTCAAATCGCTCTTGGAACTCGGAGAACCCTACACTATCGCGCATATTGCTGCACGTTCCGCCAAGAGTGAGGCGTACATTTACGGTCGGCTGAAATTGGCTGACCTGATTCCGCCCGTGGCCGGCGCATTCCTGAAAGACCAGATCACTATCGGCCATGCTTTGCTGATCGCCAAACTGCAAGCCTCACAGCAGCAGGAAGCATTTGCAGCCGCTTTCCGTGGCATGTGGACGAGCGAAGGTAACTCACAGGTGCTCATTCCAGTGCGGGAACTCGCAGCTTGGATTGAATCGAACATCTTGCTGCAATTGGCGTCAGTCCCGTTCGACAAGCAGGATGAAGCCCTCGTACCAGCGGCAGGTTCGTGCATCAATTGCGTGAAGCGAACCGGACTTAACAAACTGCTATTTGCTGACGTTCGCAAAGATTCCTGCACCGACCCGCAGTGCTTCCGGGCGAAGGTGGACGCTCACATTGCAAAGGCGATGGTGAAGAAGCCGGAACTTGTGCAGATTTCCTCTGCATGGAACACGCGCGAGGGCGCACCACTTGGACGCACTCGCTACGTGGAATTGCAGATCAAGAAAGCCAAGGCCAACGGGAGCACGGCAAAACAGCCTGCCACCCAGAAGCCTTGCGAAAAAATGACGGACGCAATCGTAATGGATGGCGGCAATCGCGGTCAGATCGTGAAAGTCTGCGCTGACCCGAAGTGCCGTGTCCACCGCACCGACACACCGTCACCCCAACAATTGCAGCGCGACCGACAGCAGGAGCGGAAGCGCATCGAGAAAGAGAAGATCGCAATCACGACGCGGCACAGGATACTTGCCGGCGTCTTGGAGCGGGTTTCCGTTCCCTTGAAGAAAGCCGACCTACTCACCATTGCACAACACGTTCTGTCCAGCGTGTCGTACAATCGGCTTCCGCTTCTGGCGAAACGCCACAAGCTGGAGATCGAAAAATCGAGTGCATCTCCCGTGGAGCTTCTGCAAAGGCATTTCTCCCGCTTTGACGAGAGCGCCCTGTCCTGCTTGCTGCTGGAAATCAGTCTGCTCGAATCAGCATATCGGAGTGGCGGAGACCCCGACAGTGATGTCCTGATAACCACAGCGAAGCGCTATCGCATCGATACGGAGAAGGTGCAGAAGGCTGTGGCTCTGGAATTCGCCGCTAAGCAAAGGAAGAGTGAGAAAAAAGCTACGCCCGACAAGAGCGCGGCTTAACAAGTGCGAAAAGGGCGGAAAGCAAGAGCTTTCCGCCCTTCTTAAGATAGGATTGAGGAGTGGGCGGCATGTCATCCAGATTCGAAGATTGGATTAAGAAGGTCGAGGAAGCCCTCAGTTCCATCAACATGTCGATGGACGACTGGCAGAGCCGTTGGCCCTTCGATTTTCATACCGAATACAAGTCGGGAACCGGGGCAGATGACGCGGCGATGAAAGCTAACCGCTTCTGGTGGCTTGAGCAGAACAAGTCCCTTAGGCAAGATTGCCGCTCGGCTCCGAACTGCTGGCTTCCTCGTGGGCACCAAGGACCTTGCCAGCCAGTGAGTTCTCAAACTCGCCAAAATTCTCGAAGGTCACCTTATCAACCAGGCGATTTTGTGAAAGTAGAGTTCCCCGACGAGGTCACAGGCATTGGCGAGTGGATGTGGGTGCGTATTACGCGGTGCGATGACGAGAAGCAACTCGTGTTCGGTATCTTGGACAATGAACCGTTAAACGTTTATCAGGGCAAGATTGATCTCGGATCAGAACTTGCAGTTCACTATTCGCAAATCCGCGATCACAAGAAGCCCACAGAGTTCACCAAACAGTAGCTACGGACCCACAGCGGCTAGTACAGAGACGCACTCACAATTCCTCTCCCTCTTCTATCAATCGCTGTCTCTCTAGTCGTTCTTCAAAACTCTTGGCCAGTTTTTGTGCCCACACACGAATTCTCTGGCTAGGATCATCCTTCCACTGATCTACGATCCTCTGAAGCGACTCCATGCGCCCGGACATTGGGCCTACCCATCCACCACTCTCTAAGCTACCCGCATAAACGCGAAGTACACGATCATCTTGAGGAAAGGCTTCAACCAATGATCGAGCTCGATCGGAAAGGGGAGCGCCGATATTAATGAGATGAGCGACCACTGCCGGCCCGTTAGGCTGATTCTGTTTCGCCCAACGTACCATCAATTCCATCGGAATGAGCTCGCCAAACCATTTATCTAATGCGTGTCTGATGCGAAATCCCTGCAACCCAGAGGATAGCAAACGAGGTGATACTTCATTCCACACAGCCTCCGGTTGGAGTCTCGTTGCATCTGACAGAGCCTTGAGTGAAGGTTCATTGGGTAAAAGCAAACGTTCTCCACTCTCTATTCGATCAAGAACAAGCTTCGCCATACGTAATGGGTTATGAGTCGCGGCACGCTGGGCCAGTTCTCCCCACTCCCATTCAAGGTGTCCTCTTGGCATGGGAGGTGTTACTTCAAGAGCGCGCCAAATGAGTTGGCTAACAGCATCGAAACGGTCAGGATTCTTTTGTGTGTAGTGCTGCAATATCGCAAGTGCTGTTTCCACAGTCTTTGCTGGATCGTGTTCGAGAATCAGAGTGAGTATTCTTAAGCACAGCTCCTCTGGTAGCGATGTAACCCATGCGCCGTACATCAAAGCGCGATACATTGCGGGTTCGATCTGCCTAGTCTCTATAAGACGGGCGATGCGTTCTCCAGAAGCCACCGTGGCCGTCCCACGCCAAGTGGCCGCGAACGCGAGGATAGGCTGTCCTTCGACGAGGTCGTCGAGGACTTTCTCTCTGACCGACTCTCCTCGACGACTTGCCATTCCTACGAGATACGAGGCCAGCAACATGCAGTTCAGGTCCGCGGGGGAGACTGCGATAATAGAACCAGTGAGTGAGCCGGTTTCGTCGAGCTCCCCTAGGCGGTGACCGAAAGGCCAAACATTTTCAGCCTCTGGGGATGCCAACCACCGAAGCTCTTCTTCAGATAGTTGCTTTCGGAAACCTTCTTCAGCCAGTTGCCTTACGTATGCATCTGCTTTGTCGAATCCTGTTGGACTGCCGGAATCGAAATCTGAAGGAAGCCTTCTCCCAACCCATCTTCGTAGTCTGTCGAAATAGGACTCCCCGAACACCGAATCGATTACGCGTTCCAATGCCGCCGACTCAGGCTGATGTTCCTTAAGCCATTCGGCTGCTTCGCGGCGTAGTCTCTGTGCCGCCTCTAACGCCTCTCTCTTCTCCTTGTCATTCCTAGGTGTAAATTCCTTTAGAATTCGGACGGCCTCTTCCAATGGCCCGTAACGAGTAAGGGTAAAGACAGAGTGCAGAAGAGCTTCCCGTGCTTCGTCGGCTACCTCATCCGACCCGTTTGCAATGGTAGACAATTGTTCTATCGCGATGCGGCGCCCACTCCACAGTTGTCCCCATGTCTGAGGTCTCCAGTCGGGCGGGAAATGCCTCTTGGAGACGTAATCTATGTCGTCTCCCATGCGGTGCTCTTGAAAGGCGAGTGCAGCCGACGCGCCTTTTACCGCTAGTCGCCGCTCAATCGGTTTTTCTGATCTCACAAGATCCCACAACATGCTTATCCGTTCCTCTAGAGGAAGAGGAGAACCGCTGAGAAACGATTGGAAATACTGAGCAAATATGCCAGTGGCACTATTGCCAAAAGACTCGTTCTCTGCAATTGCTAATCGCTTGAGCACAAGCGCTGCTCTAAGAGACGTCTCGGGCCACCGCAGCAGCGACTCAATGGCAAAGACAACATCGCGGCGGCCCGTCTTAAAACCCAAGAGCTCGTCGAGGCTAGCACGCCCAATCAGCCTCTCTAACGTTGCGAGCGAGGCCTCCGGCAAAGCCGAAGCAAGCAGTCGAAAAACCTCACTCAGCAGCTCTCGATCAAGATCTTCGAGACTCTTGAATAGCCCGGTTTCGCTCAGCAAACGCTGGAGTGCAGCCTTCACAGGCGGATGCTCACGCATTGTGGCCAGTCGCCTGAGCATTTGTTCACGAGCGGGGGCGGGCAATTGGGCAACGACCGTAACGAGTTCAGGACCACGCTCATCCCACAAATTAGCGGCGGCTGAAATCGCGAGCAAGTCCGGTGTGACGTAGAGGTAGAAACCGCGCGACAGAACCACGCCCTTTTCGCGCAGTTGTCTTACAGCTTCCTGCAAATCTTGAAAGGCAATTCCCACTAGTGCCGCGAGCTTCTCCGCTTCACTCCTAATCTCATCGTGCCAACCGACTTTCGTCAGCAATGACAATGTCTTCAGTGCCTTATAGGTTTTCTCGTCGACGAAGCGTTTCAGAAATTGCTGAACGTTGTCGACCTTGGGTAGATCCGTAAGGGGCAGATCCGGATACTCCGCCAGGATTGAGCTGACAAAAGTGGCCAATTTAACGTATCCGGATGCTAGTCGAACCGCAGTGTCAGTGACTTCGAGCGGCGCGCCGGGAAGAAGGTCGCCCAAGATTGATCGTATGTCCTCGTCTCCAAGGGGAAGGACCTTGAAAACATCGACGAGAACTGGCGAGGGCGCCAACACCTCGGCCGGTCCGATACAAATAAGCCGGATTCTGCCATTTGCCAAATCAGCAAATTGAGCGAGCACTTCTTGCTGATCGCGCTCGCACTCATCAATCACCACAATGGCACTGGCCTGCGGATTCGCCTGAATGCGAGTCAGCAAGTCTTGAGCGTGTGGGTCTGCAGCATTGGGGCAGTACATTGACCTTTCGGCTTTCCCGGTCGGTCGAAGGGCCTCAAGAACAAGCCGTGTTTTCCCAACCCCTGCGGGCCCTTCGACTCTCACAACGTTGTGGGTGGAAGGTGTGGACACAAACGTCCTGAGATGGTCAATGATCTCCGTCCTAGCTTTGTCAGGCTTAAACGGATTTGTCAGATTCTTCTGCTGCTGCCACTGTTCTGCAGTGACGAAAGCGGGGTAGCCCAAACCCAATTCCGGTCGGATGAGAACCGACGGGAACCTTGAGATCCAGCGGGCGATTTGGTCGCCATAGAGAATTGTGCAGCGATCCGGGAGGAATCCTGCGGCAGCACATAATGACTTAAGCTTTGCAGCCCTGGCTTCTCGCCCCCGCTTAACGTAAGCTCGACCCACAAACAGGACGTAGTGCCCATTTCTCGACAGAGCCGCTTGGACTCCCGGCTTTCCAAACTCCTTTGCTAACCGAGCCAGCGTTATTTCGCCGGACTTGTACTGGACGACATTCTCTCCAGCGGTTAACACGTCGTGTTTAACAGCAGTCGGCCACCGTATTTGCCCATCGATCCCTGCATCGGGATCAGTGGTTCGAAGCGTGAGGTCCACATCGGTAAGAGATACATTGCGGTAGTCGGCCTCCGCCGTCAGTAGCGCATTCAGAACACTAGTGAACGCAAAGCTCTCAAGACGCTCAACAGAATCTATCGAAATCAGGTCAGGCATCTTCTTCTCTCCGCCTCCCGAACAAGATGCTCCAGTTGACACCTACGGGTCGGTTGAACACCCGCACTTGGACATGCCAATAACAAATAGTATGCCCATTTTAGGTACAATACCGTTGCCGCTACTTCGCAATTCCTCTTTAAATGTCCGAGTGGGGCTCAATAGAGTGGATGTTGCGTGAATATCCGTGTCCTAGCGAAGGCTGCATCAGTTGTCGCTCTGATTGTGGCGGTCCTGATCGGTTGGTGGTGGTACGCCTTTTTCGGACATCGTCACCTAACGGCGCAGGCTCGTCCTTCCTCTTTTAGAGACACCGCCGCCGCATTGCAGTCCACGAACACGCCCCTGATCCTTGCGGCCGCCGATCATTTCTATTGGTTGAATAATGGCCCAGCCGCCGCTCCTCTCTATGCCAGAGCAGAAAAGCTCTTTTCAGAAAATGGCGACAAGAGAAATGAGCTTCGCGCACACATCGGACGCCTCCGGTCAGAAGCGGAGACCATGTCCTTCGTCGATCTCTCGCGTTATCTGGGCGAAGAGCTGCAGACTCCTATGCTCAAAAAGGACAAGGACCTGCGGCTCTGGTGTCTGATTGCGAAGGGCTACACCGATATTGAGATTGACTATCGAGCGACGAAGCGCGACTGGTTGGAAGCTCGGGATCTGGCGAAGAGCTTGGTGCAGGAGCAATGGGTTACGCGGGCTGATGGCGAATTGGGACTTGTCGCTTTTCTCGAGGGAAACCCTGGCCACGCAGCCCGATTGCTCGGTGGGGCGCTCCTTTCAACAATGGCATCCGGCGATGTCGGTGGGCAGATCAGGTTTCTGGAGCTGTTGGGTAGGGGCTTTGAGGAAGTAAACCGCCACGCTGAGGCGATAAGATTCTTCGACCGGGCTATCAAGCTTGCGGACGGCGAGAAGGACTCAGGCTTGCCCTTCATGGCGTACGAAGGAAAGGCTCAAACCCTTGTCGCAGTTGGCAGGCCGAGTGAGGCCAACGCGGTCCTACAAGACGCACTTGTAAAGGCGAGAGTACAGGAAAAGCGAGGTCACGAAGCACAATTATTGATTTTGCTTGGGACAGTCGCCGAGAGCACGGGCGATAGAAAACAAGCGATCGAGGACCTGGAACAGGCTGGGCTGTTCGCCACCAGCGTTCAGTTTTATCGAATGGAAGCCGACGCAATGTTTGAGCTGGCAAAGCTATATCGTGACGTCGGCGACCTTGTCACGGCAGATGCCCGAGCCACGCAAGGACTAGCTGCAAGCCAGCAGGTCGGGGATCGTTATTATCTGCCACGCAATCTGACCATCCTAGCCGACCTAAAAGCACGCCGCGGACGAACGGGCGAAGCCAACGCACTTTACGAACAGGCAGAAGACGTGATTGAAGGCATGCTCATCAGCGTGGACGAACCATACTGGAATAGTTCGGTCGCCGCAGCGATGAGTCAGACGTACCTACAGCACTTTGAGCTGGCGGCGAAAACGAAAGACGTTCCGAATGCTTTTCGCATCTTGGAGAGAGTGCGAGGGCGCACGCTGGCGTGGGCGCTGAAAGACAAAAAAACATTTCCAACGTCTGAATCCCCACAGACCGTAGCCCTCGAAACGGATGTCGCAAATGTCCAAAGCCAGCTAATGCAAACGCGCGATCGCAGCAAACGCGAACAATTGCTGGACCAACTAGTTGAATACGAACGGCGACTAGGCTTGGCTTGGACAAAGGACGACGTTGGGCCCCAGCGCCTATCGGCGCAGCCGGCATCACTCAGTTCGATTCAGAATGATTTAAGCCCGGACGAACTCCTACTGGAATATGTGCTTGATGATCCGAATTCTTTCTGTCTCGCCATAGCGCGATCCGGCACGCATCTGCACGAATTGCCCACCGGACGCCGGGAAGTTGAACGGCTGACGCACGGATTGATGGACAAAGTTCGAGCAAAGCAGAGCGGCGCCGAGATTCTGGCCCAGCTCTACAATTCGCTCGTTGCACCTACTCGGGAAGCAGGCAATGCAAGACGGCTTATAGTCGTGCCAGATGGCGTGTTGAACCTTCTGCCATTCGAGGCGCTTCGCGATCAGCAAGGTCATTACCTCGTGAGATCGAAAACGGTGAGCTATGTGCCTTCCGGGACCATTCTCGCGACTCTGCGGCACGCTGAAAAAGAACCGCCTGCTCCTAAACCCCTTTTGGCTGTCGGTGATGTTCGTTATGAAAATCAAGGCGGGGTCGGCCAGAGGATTTCGAAACCTATCTCATTTCGAGGGCGCGTGGAGCGCGGCATAGCAGATTTTTCGGGCATGGCTCTTCGCGATTTGCCTGAGACGCGCGAGGAGGTTGAGGAAATTGGGAAGCTTGCCGGACCGGCTTCAGTCCTTTTGATTGGAAAAGATGCGACGGAAACGGCATTCAAAAAGGAGCCGCTGGATCAATTCCGCATCTTGCACTTGGCGGTTCATGGGTTCGCGGACACGCAATACCCGGAGCGATCCGCACTGGTACTTGGTGCCGACCTCAAGGCCGGAGAGGATGGCCTCCTACAAGTTCGTGAGATCATCCGCCTCCGCCTGAATGCGGAACTGACGACACTGTCCGCCTGTGATACAGGCGTTGGCAAGCTCCAAGGGCAGGAGGGAATCAGCAACCTTGTGGAAGCTTTTCTGGTAGCGGGTTCGAGGTCTGTCGTCGCAAGTCTCTGGAGTGCGGAGGACACATCCGCAAGCGCACTGATGGAGCGCTTCTATGATCACCTCGCCCATGGGGAGGACACGAGTTCAGCTCTGAGAAGCGCCAAGCTGGACTTGCTGGCGAAATTTGGCGACCAACTGAGTCCTTACTATTGGGCAGAATTTGTTAGCGTTGGAGAAACGTCCACGCCTGTGGGGTTTGGGAAATGAATTTGACCCTCGACGAACGTACGAAGATTTTCGACAAGGTCTGCCGCCTGGTTGAAACCAAGCACTTCGATCCCGGTATGAACGGGGTGGATTGGAAGGCCCTCTTCCAGAGTCGAAGAGACCAGATCCTCGCCTGTGGAGAGCCGGAGGCGTTTGAAAAGGAAGTCCACAAGCTTGTGGCAGAACTCAAGACGAGTCATACCGGGTTCCGGCATGCTGGTATGCGCAATATCCCCGCGCGCCACGCGATCAATGCGACTCTCCACCGCTTTGGCGTGAATGGGAATGAACGCTGGATGTTTCAGGATGTTCATCAAGGCGGTCCCGCCTACTCAGCTGGGATACGGCCCGGCGATCTTTTGCTTGAATGCGGCGGGCGAGAAATTCGGCCTCCTGACGATCTGACATTCTCAATTGGCGAGTCCGCGAGCCTGCTGATCGAAAAGCTTCATGGTGGACAGAAGACAGTGAATGTTCAGCTGCCGATGCCAAAATCACAAAAGCACCCGGTTACGGCGCCCGACGCCGTACACGCGACGAGGCTAACCGACGACATTGGGTTGCTGAAAGTTGCGATGTTTCCTGGCGCGATTGGAATAGACGTGGCTAAGGACATTGATCGCGGGATCGAATCACTCGATGGATGTAGTCGACTGATTGTCGATTTGCGCGGCAATACTGGCGGAGGCATCGGAGGCCTTCGCCTGATGAGCTATCTGACTCCGGGCAAGCTCGAAGTCGGATACAGCCTGACGCGAAAACGACGAGAGCGCGGCTATCGCCGCGAAGAACTGACCCGTTTTGGGCGAATTCCATCGCATAAGACAACCCTCTTTTGGCTGGCGGCGCGATATGCGTTCGTCGAGAAATCCATTCTTGTGGTCACCGAAGGACTGGGTCCGCGCAAGTTCCACGGTCGAGTCGTCTTGCTCGTCAATGAGCACACCGCGAGCGCTGGAGAAATGGTTTCAGCATTTGCGGAAGACAATAAGCTTGCGGTGATTGTGGGCTCGCAGACACCCGGCCGTTTATTAAGCGGCAGCGCGTTCAAGGTCGGCCATGGATACATACTTGGGCTGCCAGTCGCCGCGTACATGACTTGGCAAGGTCGAATGCTAGAGAACAACGGCATTATCCCGAGATTTGCCGTCGAACTATCACGGGACGGCTTAAAGGATGGACGAGATACTCAAATGGAAACTGCAATCGAAGTTGCGAAATCTATTTAGCCCAGTCATTCTTCAGTCTTGATCCAAGCTGTCACGACTATATAAATTACTTGCGGCAATGTTTAAGAGGCTTTGGCACCAAGCGCCGAAGGCGACAAGCTGTCAGCGAACAGGTTCCGCGTGTCAGCATTACGAACTGCCTGCAAGACGCCCTTTGCTCTATCGACAATCGCAGAAGGCAAAGGTCGGTCGTCAGACCCTTTGAAGGCACGAACTAATAAAACGAAAACTGCGGGGTTGTCAGTGGTCAAAAGCAGTCGCTCTATCTCAGTAGCGTCTGTGGTTTCGAAACGAATACGGGCACCACACAAATCCAGTACGCTTTTGAGAGAGTATCTCTCCCAAGGCTGAAGCCGAGCCGCTTTAAGGATTTGCTGAGCTTTGCGTTGAATAACGCGCCGACTCTCGCGCGCTACCGGTGGCGAAATCAGCCAGCCGTTCCAGAGAAGGAAAATGAGATCCTGGCCGGCGGCACGCTTCAACGAGTCCAGATATTCATCCAGGTGGTGAAACATCCAATTCGCAGCTGCCTCCTTTCCTTCCACGGTCAACATGTTCCACAGCCAATCTTTGAGCAGCTTTGGGTTCCGCAACAGTGCGGGCTCACTCTCAAGCAGTTTTTTCAATTCGCGATAAAAACCAACGCAGAGCGAGCTTCCGAGCGCGCTAAGATGATGAATCAAGTTATTGAGTGCATCACACACTTGGGCGTCAGGCACGAACGGGCCGTGGATCCATCGCTGGAGAGCCAGGTCAAGCCATTCTGGGCACGGCGTCCGCTGACGATTGCAGTACGCGAGCAGTTTGCCTATAGCCCGCAAGACGGTTTCCACACTGCCGATCTCCTCCGATGCTGGCACAGCGTAGAACTGGCCTAGAGCAAAGAGAACTTTATTAGGGTCTACCGAAAGACGGTCTGTCGCCAGCAGCAGGTCAGTGGAGCGGTTTATGCCCATCTTTCTCAGAGTAATGCTAACAGCCTCTACATCCCGCGTCAGGAACTTCGCGACGCTTGATCGAATGGCATCAATCGGTATAGCTTCGAGCGCATACTTCTCCCTCAAGGCAAGAAATAGTGGCGCAGCCGAAAGAAAAGCGCTCCAGTCATCCCCGTTGACTCCCACCCAACGGTCCCACGTCGAAGGACGCACCATCGTGATCAACTGCTCAGCTTCCGTTCTCTGGCCTATGCAGTACAGCACATCTAAGAACTTCCCGACTTGTACCATTTCCTCCCGGTTGATCACGGATGAGAAAACCATTGAATAGGATCTCTCCTGCCCCGTAACGCGAACATTCGAAGTTAGTCGTGCAAAGAGGGCTTGTCTCGATTTTGAATCCAAGCCATTGAACAACCTGCGTAGATCCTCGATTTCGACGAGTCTACAAACGTCGAAAGATTGGACGACATATTCGCAGAACATTGCATACGCTTCCAGCAATTCGGGCCGGCCCCCAGCCACTGCTCGCCGTCGCAACGTAAAGAGAAAGGCTCCCACAGACGCAAGATTTGCGCTTTCGAAGGAAGCTCTCAAAGTTCCGCACGCCTTCACAAAAGACAGAATCGGCCATGCAGGGTCGGCTGCTAAATAGTCGATCAAGAGTCGCGTTTTCCATAATGCCGATCTTCTCGCAAGGTCTGCTAGGTGCCGCATAGGCTGTTTTCGGACTGCTTGTACGAGGCGCTCATGTTCCGGGTATGCCCTAACCAGTTGAATGCAATTGAGCAGTGGTGCCAGACTTTTCAAGTTCCGAAGTGCAGGGTCGAAGTTTGTGCTGTTCAGCAAGTGTCTAAGTTTGTCGGGCCAACTGCGAACGCTTAAAAACACAGAATAGAAGACTCGGAAGTCGTCCGTTGCCGCAAGCTTGCGGTCAATGAAGTTTGCGTCTTTTGCATCAAGCTCCGATATAACGGAACGGCCAATCTCCACGAGGCTGAGCTGCAACATTGTGCGTCCGAAATCCAGTCCCTCCACGTTCGCAAGATATGTGCGGATGTCGACTGCGCCCGCGGTATTTGTCAGCAGCATCTTCCTGTCAATGCTCAGCACTTGAAGTAGCTTGACGAGCGATGGTGCGGGGCAGTCGCGGATATGGTCTCTGACGGCTTTGAATGCTAATTCATGCTTCATTACTTCATAAGCGGTGGACGCTTGCTGATCAATCAGCAACTCAAGCAATGTCAGGGCGTTCTCTCTCCAGCTTTCAACGTATTGGCAAATGGTCTCCACCACAAATACGCCACATTTGCCAGCGGACACGGGACCAGCTCCGTGCTTGTCCGCCGTGCGCAGCAGCCAACGTGCCAGCGTGGAATCCATGCTGAGCGAGCGGTGGCGATGCATGTCAGTTGTAAGGTCGACGACACCTTCCTTGATTAGTTCGTCCGGGAATCGATCAAAAAAGTCAATGTCGCAAGCAATTTCGAGTTGAGAAATTGCGGCTAGCCTAAGTAGGGCCTGAGCCGTGGAATCCTGCAAATACTCTTCACGAACGTACTGCAAGATGGTACCAATGAGATCGCTACGGTCTATTTCACGATCTTTGGTCAGACTCTGCAACACGAAATAGACGACCCGCAAATCGGGCTCGTTAATAGCCTCTAGCTGGCTTAGAAGCTCAGGGACAGGCAGAGCAACGCCTTTAACACTGCTGGCGAGTTCCGCCATTTTACGAACCACGGTCTCAAGCCAGAAACGATCTAGGCGGAGCGTTAGCCTCGACGCCGGTAAGTCAATGTCCCACCTGCTTGTAAACAACCAAGTCGCGCCATATGGTTCCACGAGATTAAGGAAATCGGCTATCGCCGCATCAACCCGATGTACGTCCTCGACAATGCCAAGTCTCGGAGTCGAACTGCTCGCCCAGTCGCGGATTGAGTTCGCAAACCCGCTATCTAGTTCGCCGGTGGCGCTGAAAATGGATTGAGCATCAAAAAATCGAATTATTGGAAATCGTAACTTTCTCAGGAGCTCGTAGGATACTTTAAGTGCCGTCAACGTTTTCCCACTTGATCTCGGACCGATCAAAAGGACGGGTTCTTCCGCGCGTAGAGTATCCAAAAGTTCCTGCCAGACAGGGTGGCAGAGTACTCTCTCATGTTCGAAATCATGCCATCCCGGAAGCGGCTGAAACGGCCAACGTGTTGGAGTGCCCTTCAATCCCGGAAGACAACCGAGCATTTGCTCCGCGGACTTCATCGCGACGAGGTCCTTTCCGCTATATTCTTCTTCCGAATAAGAAAATCCACGCTATCGAAACAACGCACGATAATCCGAGAACCCACAAACGCGCTCGAACAAACGCACGACGTAGGTACTCTTGTTCTCCGGGTTCCGCATTGACAGCGTTCCGACTGTAGGCTTCCGCCTTCATTGCGACTAACAAAGCGCATAGACCCCAAATCCAGAGCAACAGAGTGACAAGGGCAAGTTGCGAGGAAGTGCTGTTCTTGCCGGCCGCTGCTATATACCAAGCAAAACTACCGTTTGCTGCGCCCCCAATCAGCGAAGCGGCGACGAAATACCAGAAATTGACACTCGTTCTCATGTAGTGGCACCGATGACGAACCAATCTTCGAGGTTTGATTCGGCTCGGCGTACCTTCCCCTCGCCAAATCGCCCGCCAGATTAAGTAAGGACTTAGCCTAACGCGGACATTGTAATCCGACTTTCGAGCACTCAATCGAACAATATCCACTCTGTCCTTCTCGTCCTATCGCGCGCCTGTGCCCCGCTGTGCTGTCAAGGGTGTCTGCTTCGCTTCCATGAACTGCTCCGCCTGATCGGCTCCGCTGCCCTTGACAGCTCGGGGAGACAGGCGTTCCGGCCCTCCATCAAGGGCACTAAGCCCGAATCACCCTTAGCCGCTTTGCTCCCTGCGATAAACCTAATCTATTGAGCTCATACGTAGGCATAGACGAAGAAAAAGCGAATATGCTATCCTTTCCGGCGTAGTGCTCCGAACGTGCAAAGTTTCCGTAACCGATCTCAAAGACATCGAGCACACCATCGATGTCACGGCAGAGACGCTGTATGAGGCCGTTGCGGCGGCTCTCGCCGCTTTGCAGCAAGACAGCTGGGTCGGAGAAATCCCTCAGGGTCTCAACACAGTGAGCGTGCTTGTCCAGCAACCGCCCGTCAAGCATGAAGTCAAAATGAAGGACTTTCTTTCATGGCTTGGACGAGCGGGAGGTTCTCCCGCATAAGTGGCGCTTCGAGAAAGAGTGCGGACGATGCTGCCGAAGGCTAATGAATCGCCGACCGCCAGATCCCGTTAGCCGAGGATCAACGGCTTGGAACTTGAGCGGCTTGATGGGAGTGTTTGGGTTGTTGTCCGGCATCGCGCTTCACGCCAATAGACCGGGCCGCACGCGTTCCCGACGCACTCGGGTGATCTGTTCCTTGCAGCACTGAAGACGCAGTAAACCCAACAAGGATCATCGCCGTAAGCAGTCCCCACACGAGGACGATAGGCTTTAAGGGAATGGGAACGAGAATCCGCATGACAACAACCTCCGAGAACGGAGCGGCTGGTGATCAACGACATTATAATTCCAAAGCCTCGACAGACGCGGCTTTTTTCTATGCGGAATACTCTCGTCTGTCGCGGATTCCAGTGTCTCAAACGAGCGCAGTCCGGAGGGCGACATACAATGTCCCGGCACGCAAGTCGTAGATGACGGATCTACAAATGGAACATCCCCGAGGGATGAGAGAAGAGACCTCGCGCGCAGTAAGTCCTTATGTTTCTTGATGACCCAAATCTGGAACCATTCGAGCCGATCCTGAACGGAGTACTGAACACCGCATTCACCACTGGAGGAGACATTCTTCGCGAGCGGGGACTCTCGCCGCAAGCGGTCGCTGACCACTCAGTGAGGCGGCGGTTCATGCGAGCATGCCACTATGGCTATGACCTCGCACAGCGAGAGGTCTGCCGTCGCGTCATCGAGCTTGAGCATCAGATTTCTGCAACCGAGGTGCAAATGCGCAAAGCGCGGGCTTGCCGTGATCCCGCTGCCCCTCAGATGCTTGGGTTGATACGCGTGCTAAAAGCGCGGCAGCTCGCCTTGCGCAGAATAATGGACGCAGTCCTTTTCACAACCCTCCAATACAAGACATGGATCATCCGGCGTCTCATGATCGAAGATAAGCCGCGGAGGATCGACTGCGATGTGCTCGGCAGAACGCTGAAAATTGCGACTGAACGCAATCGGGAAGATCGGATGAATTTCAATGTTATCTCTGATCTAACCACGTGTATTCATGTCGGAGACCTTTGCGAGCTGACTCTATCGGGGCCGAATAGGGGTTGGCGAATTATCGAACTAAAGGAAGGGCAGATGAATGCTGTCCTCGAGGGCCTCATCGAACAGTCCGGCGGAACGCTATCAGACGAGGAACTGTCCAGAATAGAAAAGAGCATGGGCCACCACTCGCGCAGACAGGCTCAGCGAATGGTCCGACAGCAGCAACGCCTTAAAGGAGCCGAAAACATAATTCAAACAGACGCTGGCATGGATCCCAAGCTGATGCAGCCCATGCGCATGCTGCCTAAGCCTGTGGAAACGGAGGGTTACTTCGAGGCGATAAGAGAAATGTGCGCCATATGTCGCAGAACAGGCACCTCTACGGCCGTACTCGGAGGCTGCCTTCGCATGTTTGCAATGACAGAAGAGGAAAGACGACACCAGACTGTTGGGTCAGCGTGCCACGTTTTTTACCATCTCGCCAACAAAGAGGTCGAATGCGAACTGAAGGAAGGAGGAAACGCGGCAGCGGAGCTAGCCACCATCGAACGCAGTCTCATGTTTGCCGACTTAGTCGAGCACAACATGGAATCTGGGTGGGGCATGCCCATCTTTCTATGGGAAGTTCGCGACCAGGACCGAATGGATCTCGTCATGGGACGGATTACGATATTGGTCCAGTTCGACATTGAGGCCTTTTTCAGGCTCGCTGAGTCAAGTGGACTGAGATTGTCCTGGATTACCGGCGCTGACTCTGAGAAGTTGAGGGAAATGTCGCACATAATTCCCGGCTCGCCGAATGCGCGCGGTGCGAGGGTCAAATTTCCCGATGGGCTCACTCACACGTTAATGTCGGGATTCTTCGGCCGCGCAGTTTCTGATCTCACTCCGCCTGCCCAACTGGTCAGGATGATCTTGGATTTACCCGGGCAACTGAAGAACTCCCGCAATTAAGACGGATTACGTTGATGGTTCCTGTAGCTGGGCGGTCGGCTACTCTTTTTCGACTCTTGCTTTTTCATTCCAGGATGACTACTTCATGAGAACAGGATAGCGGGACCACGCCAATCCGGGCTGCCGGACACCCAGAAAATACGAGCCGGCCGAAACGCCGGCCAGATCGATGTCGACATTTAGGATCACGGTGTGATTCTGCAGTTGAGCTATTCCAGTCGTGCCGCGCACGTATTCACCGCCTCCACTGAGCAAAGCTACTTCGTAGCTGCCTTCTTTGCTTCCGATCGGAAGATCCAAGACCACGTGCCTTGTTTGGAGTGAGAGTTCGAGCGGAGCTTGATTCGTTTCAGGAGGATTTTCGCCGCGTGCGACTGAACGCTCCCGAAGATCAATGGTCACTGTCGCCGTCTGAACCTGCGGGCGACTACGAACCCACAGCAGCCCTCCAATGACGATCAAAAGAACCGCCGCGGCACCGATTGCCATCTGGAATACGCGCCGCTTGCCTGCGGCTGCCTCAGCGCGGAATCGGCGAAAGTCTTGAAAACACGGAGTACACGAACTCAGGTGGTTCAGCCATTGATCGGCTTGTGAGAGCGGAATTTTGTGCTGTGCGATTCCTCTGAGCACTGATGGATCAGGGCATCCGACTCTCTCAGGGTTTGGAAACTCCTGGGATAAGCCCCGATCAAGCAGATCCAATATCCGCTTTTCTTCGATGCTGAATTCTTCGCGTTCCTTCAGAATTCGCCTGCCTCAACCAACCCTGGATTGTACGAAGACAAAGTGTACAGCCAACTCCGAACAAAACGCTTTAAAGTCCCAACTTCTCCCTGAGCCGGGCAAGCGCATACCGAAATCTGAGTTTCACCTGTGCCTCTGACATGCCGAAGAAGGAAGCAATCTCAGGAAAAGAATAGCCGTATTTGCGGGCTATCCAAACTTTGCGTGGCCACTCGTCCAGATTCCGAACTGCTTCTTTGGCCTGGGCGGATTGTTCGATGTCTCGCGCCGCCTTCGAATCGTGAGCTTGCCGCAGAACCTCAAGGTCACGCGTAGATGGGAAATACTGGAACATCTCCCTTCTTTTGCGTTCTTTTCTCAAAGCCCGATTGAAGCGATGAATGAAAACACCGAAGAGGTAGGCATCGAGGTCGCGGATTTGTATCCCTCTGCCGTTCGACCTGACAATTGTCTTGCCAACCGATTGCAGCGTGGACTCCCAAACGTCCGATGCAATTGTGATTGCTTCATCAGGACTTTTCTGTGGTTGCTCCCTAACCGCATGCGCCTTGATTCGTGGCCAAAGCCGGCGTGCAACCGCAACCAGTTCGTTGATGTTGTCTTGGGTGCCCGGACTGGGCGGGGTGAAGCTCGAAAGAATCCACTCTGGCCCGACTTCTTGGCTGGACATCTGGGACGGCCTCGACTTCAGTGGTAATTAGATGGCCAGAGTTCAACAGACGTCGGACGCGCAACAGCCGCGTTGCGGAGGATCAGCGAAGCAGCGCGTCCGCAATCGCAGCCCACTCGTCCTCAAGCGAACTGCGGCACGGAGGCTTACCGGCACGCTGATACCAGTACGACGCATTCGACGAATCGCCTTCCTTACGGTGCAGGTACGCATGTACCCAGGCACCAGCCGGACCCTCGTCTTGCTGCGCCGATTCGTGAGCTCTGGTCCAGTCGCCTTTAGCATCCCACCACAACCCGGAGAGCGCGAAATTGAGGTCTGCAGGCGGCTGGTTGGTCAAGACAGAGTCACGAAACTCCCGCAAATTCATTGAAGTAGCCTGCCATTGAGAGATCAGGCGCGTCAAGGCAGACTGGTTCCTTTTATAGAGCACCAAACCCATAAACGGGCGCAAAGTTCTTCTTCATACTTTTTTCTTCCTGCAGGTTCCTTCAATAGACGTGGGGTAACTCCGGAAGGCCGAGTCGGCCCCCTCAGTGCCATGCTCCCCCAACTCGATGTCCGACATTTTTATTCAGTGGTTGTTTTGGCCGAAGAACTGAACTTCACGCGAGCCGCACATCGGTTGCGAATTAGCCAGCCCGCCTTCAGCCGGCAGATTACAGCACTCGAAAAACAATACGGTTTCCAGTTGGTTACTCGCGACAGGAAGAGGGGTGTCCAACTGACAGAGGCGGGGCGCATGTTCGTTGAAGAAGCACGTTCGGCTCTCTTGCATGCCGATCGCGCCATTCATCTGGCGAGGGCAGCACATCATGGATGTGAAAACGTGCTGCTGGTCGGACATCCAACCCACGCGGACCACGCGTGGATCTCGACACTGCTGACGATCCGGTTGCCGTTATTTCCCAAGCTCAAGCTACGCTTGACGACGCTATTTGCGGCGGAGCTAGTCAGAAGTGTGCTTGCAAATGAGCTGCATATAGCCCTCGTGACAGCTCCATCAACAGACGCAAAGCTGACGCTCGTCCCTTTTGCAGAAACGCGACTCTGCGCTGTCTTTTCTGACGGGCACGCGGCGGCGCCGAAGGAGCAAGTCACTCTCGAGGATTTTGCAAACGACGAATGGATCCTACTTTCACGAAATGTGAACACGGTAATCCACGACACAATTTTAGAAACCGCAGCTAGAACAGGAATCCCTTTCCGACAGGCCCATGGGGTCATTAACGCAGAGCAGGCTTTTTACTTGGTTTCCGAACGGGCGGGTGTGGCTATCCTGCCGAGGCCGGGTACTCTGGGAGCGCCAGCAGGCGGTGTGGTTGTGCGACCGCTATCCGATCCTGCTCTGTCGTTCGAGACTTGTCTGATTATGCGCCGCGACGATGATTCCAAATTCGTCAACCAATTCGCGCGAGCGTTCCTTCGCAAGTACGTTCGAAAGCCCGGATCAAGCCGGCAAATGGACTTGCCGCTGTCAGCATAGTAAGGGTTTTCGAGAATGACATTAGCTCTTCTTCTGAGCTGCTTTCCACTTTGCCCAGCGGGCGCGCTGGGCTGCAGCAATGCGCCTTCGGGCAGCGGCCGACATGGTTCTTCGTCCGCTAGATCTCCTCGGAAATGTTCTGGAACCCTTGCGACCGACACCGTTCAATGCGGCGAGCGCCGCGTCAATCTGTTCAACCGTTTGCTGTGCATGGTTACGTTCTGCTCTCAAGTTCGCGACGACTGCGTTCAAGTTGATCATGGTTCTCCTTGCGAAAGCATTCTAACAATGTGCATACGGCGGAGATTAGCGATAGACACCAACAACGGATATCCTGAAGGGCCATATGCAGCTGCCCCAAACGCCGGATACTGACAAAACGGGCGATCTCGCAGTATCACTGTGCCAGGTTGCATTCGAAAAAAGGAACTGCAAGTTCCGTCGGCAGGACGGAAGGACTGATTTTGGCATCGATGCCGAGATCGAGCTTATCGAAAAGAATTTCGTGACCGGGCGCATTCTGAAGGCCCAAGTAAAAGGCCAAGCCGAAACCGAATGGACGGACAATGGCTACGTTCTCGTACCGGTATCCATCACTACCTACAATTTGTGGAAGGCGCTGCCGGTGCCGATAGTTGCGCTGCTTTGCAACGTCAAGACGGAATCGATCTACTGGAGTTTGCCACTGGCCAGGGTCCCCAAGCGAGACGCCGATGCGATTTCCCTGAGATTTGAGAAAGACCAGTCGTTAGAAGCGAGTTTCGACATACTGATGAGTTTCCTGCAGTCATGGTTCAGTGCATTCTCGCAAGACAATATCCTCCGGGAAGTCCCGTACTTTCATGGCGTCTTCAAATTTCTGAGCGAACTCGTTGGATGGGGAGACCCATGGGCGATGCTAGACGAGGAATACGACACGAAATGCCGCCTGTTTTATAACCATGTGATCCAGCTTCGCCTGCGGCTCGGTCTGTCGTGTGCGGATCTGCCATCAATCGACGAATGGTATATCCGAAGCACCGCGACTTGGGGAGACACACCGCACTTATTCTACGGAACCTTCGACGAGTTCTTTCCATACACGCGACCGTATTACGAAGAAGCCTTTGACATCCTCCGCAAGCGCATAGCGAACGCGAGGTCGCTCTTCGAAAACCAGGAACTCCGCAACCTTTTCGCTACATTAGATGGCAAGACTGCGACCACTTTTCTTGACCCGCGCATTGACAGCCCGGCATATGCCCGTCATTTTGATCAGCGCTTGCAAGAACGCGGGCTTCTCAAATTTTCCCAAGTTCGCAGAAGAAACCGGTAGCCCTCTTTAGATATCTTCGGGACTGCATTCTCCTTCAACCGGAATTAGGTCTTCACCTTCGAGGTACTTTGGCATAAGGCTATCCGACGGCATCCTCCCGCGCCGGCCGAGTCCGCGAACCGAGTCATTGGTCGGCTCCGCCGTCCAGTGGGCAGAACGGATCATGAAAAGGATTGACGGCAGGTTCGCCAATTCAGCGGATGACAGAAGATGGCAGCGAGCTTGGAAGAAACGCTAGTCTCTGTCTGGCAACAAGCATTAGCTGAGAATGCGAGGAGCGTGACACTGGAGGGCTGCAATTTTCCCGTCCGGCGCACGAGTCGATCTCGCTTGCGCGAAGTCAATTTTCAGTTTGAGGGTCACCAGCTGCGTGGTCTCGAACAGAATCCTGAGACAGCCTCCCGCTGGGCGCAAATGGCACGGCAGGGAAAGAAGGTGATGCAATTTCTGCAGCAACGCCGCTACGTTGTTGTTGTGGTTGACGGGAATGTACGTTCTGCGGTCATAGACCACTTTCTGACTCAAACGATTGAAGGGAGTGTCCCCACTGTCCGATAGCTGTCCAATATGAGCTCCTCACCGTTCCTTACAATGACTTTGAGCGCCACCCGCGTCTTGTAAGTTGTTGAAATTCCGACCGTCGCTGGGCTCATAACCCAAAGGTCGGTGGTTCAAATCCACCCCCCGCAACCAACCTCAAGCTTCTTCGGCTATGCCTGAAGGCCCTGGTTTTATTGGGTTCTTGAGCATTGCAGTGCTAACGTACCTCAACTAATTTACTGTCTCCGGTTCGGCCCCAGGTGTCCTTTTGAGCACAGTTGAGCACAACTCACCAAAAAAGGACTCCTCTAGCTTCTTCATTGATGCAACCTCGGAATCGGGTTGCAAGTGAACGTAAACGTCCCCTGTGACTCCGATGCCGCTGTGCCCGAGGAAGCTCTGAGTTTGCTTAAGATCACCAGTGACCTCTTGCATCTGTGACCCTGCCGAATGCCGGAACAAATGGAAGCCGTACCCCCTCGCCACTTTGCGTTCTATTCCAGCTTTATCCATTGCTGGATAGAGGACACGTTTGCGAAGGTCATCCGGGTCGTAGTACCGTCCGGCCCCATTCGCAAAAATGTAATCCTCAGCTTGCGAGGATACGCTCAGCTCCCGATGCCGCTTGAGCACCTGTGCTAGGCCATCGAGAAGATGTTTTGCACGAATGCTCCTGCGACTCTTGGGAGCCTGTTCCCTTCGACGCCAGACTGAGCGGCGAACATAGAGCTTTGAGTGCTCAAAGTCTACATCGCCCCACTTTAGAGCTAACGCCTCGCCTATCCTTAATCCGGTAAGGTAAAGAAGGACAATCAACGCCCGTAGGTTCGAGGGCATGTTGTTCGCAATGTCTCTAACCTGATCAGGAGAAAGTGAGGGCTTCTCCGCCCGTTCGACCCTTGGCTTCGGAACCCGGCCAATTGGATTGGATGTCAGCAGTTCCAAAGCAACCGCGAGATTGAGCATCTTCTGCAACAGCACATACAGATTTAGCAGAGACTTCGGCTTAAGTCCGGCTTCGGACTTCTCCTTGAGCAGGCTCATTATCTGAAGAGCACTGATTTCGGAAAGCCGCAGCTTGCCAAACGCTGGCAATAGGTGCCTTCTCACGTTCGAGCGGTGCGACAACTGCGTCGAAGGTTTAAGGTTCTGCGTAATGTACGTCTCCCAGTGACTGGCGGCAAATTCCCCGAAGCTGATTTCTACCGGGAGCCGAAGTCCCCGGTTGACCTCGCGAAGCCGCTCAGCCAGGATACGCTCTGCATCCTTGCGTCTCGGCGAGTTTACGGTTTCAGCCTTGTGCCGCCATTTACCGTCTGATGAGCGAACCCGATAGCGGATCACGTGGACTTTCCCGCGTGCCGTCATTCGGGGAAATACATAGCCTTTCTGGAAGGTGTTGCGAGTCATATACCGCCTCCTTAGCGGGACTCGCTCTTTCCCTCCTTCTTGCTCCAACGAGCAATGGCTGCTTGACGCCCCAGTTTGGTTCGTTCCTCGGCGGTCATCTTCTTCATCCGAGATCGACCTCCCTTGCGCCCAAGGGCCACTGCCGCTGGATTTTTGCGCTTCATCCTGCAGTGTATATGCCAAGCGGTTGGTATCTGTCAATGGTTCCGTATTCATCGACTGCGCTCCTGGAGCCATTCATCGACTTGTTGAAGATCAAATCGGACGTATTTCCCGAGTTTGAAATGGGGAATCGGGTCGGGCGAGTTCTGTCGAGTGCGGTCGTAGATGGGCACGAAGACGTTGTACATCGAGCCCGGGAGTCCGTGGGAGAACGGGTATTGCGAGAGCTTCAACGGCAAGTTGCGCGATGAGTTTCTGAATGGCGAGATCTTTTACTCATTGAAGGAGGCACAGATTCTGACCGAGATGTGGCGAGTCGAATACAACACGGAACGACCGCATTCGGCACTGGGCTACAGGCCGCCGGCGCCGCAAGCCATCATTCCAAAACCGGGGCATGGAGATATGGAAAACAAACGACGTTTTCCACATCTCCACACCCCCGGCGGCAACTACGGACAAAGGTCAAAAGAGGCGTTACACTAACATTCCGCTTGGTACAAAAAATCGGTCCGGTCAGGTGCGCCGTGGAGCATGCCCGTCAAGAGTATGCAGTGAGTGAACAGCGGGCGTGCCGAGTAGTGAGGCAATGGCGAGGGACACAGCGCTATGAGCCGCTGCGGCGCACGGACGAAGATCGGCTGACGCAGGCGATCCTGGTACTGGCTGCGAAGTAGGGGCGGTACGGCTAC
>Ga0335081_10000077_pt1 | contig 190183 bp, 174 predicted proteins | sample Lox_Sample_35_FD_206713 | JGI IMG/M metagenome (GOLD analysis project Ga0335081, IMG submission 206713) | Soil microbial communities from Loxahatchee National Wildlife Refuge, Florida, United States - Lox_Sample_3.5 | ecosystem: Environmental > Terrestrial > Soil > Wetlands | place: USA...
TCAACAAACTCAAGCATTTCCGCGCCGTCGCCACCCGATACGACAAACGCGACGACAACTACCTCGCCGCCATCAAACTCGCCTCAGCGCGAATTTGGATGCGCTTTAATGAGTCCGTGACCTAGGGCGCGTTCGGGCCGCGCGGTCTTGTGACTGACCCCCCGCCCGCGCTAGGCTTGAGCCGCCCCCGTCGTTCGAGATTGCCAAGGCCAAAAGTCGTGACCTCCGCGAGTCCCGCGTTTTCGACCGAGCCTCCCGCCATGCCACGGCGCAAGCGCCGGAGCGTCTTTGGCCGGCTGGTGGACCGCGCCATCCCGGCACTGCCGGCGGGGCGGCTTTGCTTGACGCTGCCGAACGGCGAGACGATCGAGCGCGCCGGCCAGGGGCCCGGGCCGGACGCTGCCATGACGGTGCACCGCTGGCGCGCGCTGTGGCGCATCGTGCGCGACGGCGAGCACGGCTTTGCCGACGCCTATCTCGACGGCGACTGGTCGACGCCGGAGCTCAGCCACCTGCTCGAACTGTGCCTGCAGAACGAGGCGACGGTGACCAGCAAAGGCCCGTTCAACTGGTTCGCGGTGTTGCGCAACCGGCTGCAGCACTGGCGGCGCGACAACACCAAGCGCGGCAGCCGGCGCAACATCGCCGCCCACTACGATCTCGGCAACGATTTCTTCCGCCCCTGGCTCGACGCCGGCATGAACTATTCATCGGCGCTCTACATCAATTGCGACACGCTGGAGCGGGCGCAATCCGCCAAGCTCGACCGCGCCGCGGCGCTGCTCGAGCTCAACGGCGGCGAGCGCGTGCTGGAAATCGGCTGCGGCTGGGGCGCGCTCGCCGAACGGCTGATCCGGCACTACGGCGCCCGTGTCTGCGGCATCACGCTGTCGAGCGAGCAGCTCGCCTACGCCCGCACGCGGCTCGCCGGCGAGGTCGGAGACGGCCGCGCCGATCTGCGCCTGCAGGACTATCGCGATGTGCCCGACCTGTTCGACCGCATCGTCTCCATCGAGATGATCGAGGCGGTCGGCGAGCGCTACTGGTCGAATTACTTCGGCAAGATCCGCAACTGCCTGACCCAGGGCGGCGTAGCGCTGTTGCAGGCCATCACCATCGACGAACGGCGCTTTGCCGCCTACCGCAAGCGGCCCGATTTCATCCAGCGCTACATCTTCCCCGGCGGCGTGCTGCCGACCGTCGCGATCATCGAGCGCGAGGCGGCACGCGCCGGCTTGAAACTCGTGCATCAGGAGACGTTCGGCGACAGCTACGTGCGCACCTTGCGCGAATGGCGCGACCGCTTCATGGGCGCTTGGCCGAAGATCGAGCCGCTCGGCTTCAACGAGCGCTTCCGCCGCATGTGGGAGTTCTATCTCGCGTACTGCGAGGTCGGCTTCCGCGTCGGCACCATCAATGTCGGCTTCTACAAGCTCGCCGGCTGAAGCGGCGGCACGTTAGCCGCATTCTTCATGGCGATCTCACCGGACAACTATCGATCGTCGTCGCCGAAGGTCACCGAGATGACCGTCGTCCCGGTGGCGGGCCACGACGGCATGCTGCTCAACCTGTCCGGGGCCCATGCGCCGTTCTTCACCAGGAACGTCGTCATTCTTCGCGACAATGCGGGCCATACTGGGGTCGGCGAAGTCCCGGGCGGCGAGCAAATCCGCAAGACGCTGGAGGACGCGCGCGAACTCGTCGTCGGCCGGCCAATCGGGACCTACAGCGACGTTCTCAACGCGATGCACCGGCGCTTCGGCGACCGCGATGCCGGCGGCCGCGGCCTGCAGACCTTCGACCAGCGCGTCACCATCCACGCCGTCACCGCGATCGAGGTGGCGCTGCTCGATCTTCTGGGCCAGCACCTCGGCGTCACGGTGGCGGCGCTGCTCGGTGAAGGCCAGCAGCGCGACGCCGTCGAGGTGCTCGGCTATCTGTTCTTCGTCGGCGACCGCACCAAGACCAATCTGCCTTATCGCGCGGAGCCCGACGCCGGGAGCGACTGGTTTCGCCTGCGGCACGAGGCGGCGCTGACCACCGACGCCGTGCTGCGGCTCGCCGAGGCAGCCCAAGCGCATTACGGCTTCAACGACTTCAAGCTCAAGGGCGGCGTGCTCGCGGGCGAGCGCGAAATCGAAGCGGTGACGGCGCTGGCAAAGCGCTTTCCCGAGGCCCGCATCACCTTGGACCCGAACGGCGCGTGGTCGCTCGACGAGGCGGTGCGGCTCTGCCGCGGCCTCAACGACGTGCTCGCCTATGCGGAAGACCCGTGCGGCGCCGAGGGCGGCTATTCGGGCCGCGAGGTGATGGCCGAATTCCGCCGCGCCACGGGACTGCCGACCGCCACCAACATGATCGCCACCGATTGGCGGCAGATGGGCCACGCCGTTTTGCTGCAATCGGTCGATATCCCGCTCGCCGATCCGCATTTCTGGACCATGCAGGGCGCAGTGCGCGTGGCGCAGATGTGCCGCGACTGGGGCCTGACCTGGGGCTCGCACTCCAACAACCACTTCGACATTTCGCTGGCGATGTTCACGCACGCCGCCGCCGCCGCGCCCGGCAAGATCACCGCGATCGACACGCACTGGATCTGGCAGGACGGCCAGCGCCTGACCAGGGAGCCGCTGCAAATCCGCGGCGGCACGATCGCGCTGCCGGAGGAGCCGGGGCTTGGCATCGAGATCGACTTCGCCGCGCTGGAAAAAGCCAATGCGCTCTACCAGGCGCACGGGCTTAGCGCACGCGACGACGCAGTGGCGATGCAATATCTGATACCGGGCTGGCGCTTCGATCCGAAGCGCCCGGCCCTGGTGCGTTGAGAGGAGCGCGGGGAATGGCGAAGGTCAGCGTGGGCCTGGTCGGCTGCGGCTTTGTCTCCGAGCTGCACATATATGCCTATAAGCGCGTCTACGGCGTCGATGCGGAGGTCGTCGCCGTCGCCGCGCGCGGCGATCACGTCGTTGATTTCGCCAAGAAGCACCAGATTGCCAAGACCTATCGCGATTTTCGCGCGCTGATCGCCGACCACACGATCGACGTCATCGACATCTGCACGCCGCCGATGCTGCATGCGCCGATGATCGTCGAGGCCGTGCAAGCGGGCAAGCATGTGATCTGCGAAAAGCCGTTCGCCGGCTATTTCGGCCGCGACGGCGACAAGACGCCGATCGGCAAGCACGTGGCGAAGGCGGTGATGTACGAGCGGGTGCTCGAAGAGATGGAGCGGACCTGTGCCGCGGTCCGGGCGAGCGGCCGGCTGTTCATGTACGCGGAAGATTGGGTCTATGCGCCGGCGGTGGCCAAGACCGTCGAAATGCTCAACGCCACCAAGGACAAGATCTTGTTCATGAAGGCCGAGGAGAGCCACAGCGGCTCGCACGCGGCGCACGCCGCGCAGTGGGCGATGACCGGCGGCGGCTCGCTCATCCGCATGGGCTGCCACCCGCTGTCGACGGCGCTTTATCTGAAGCAGGTGGAGGCGAAGGCGCGCGGCGAGCGCATTACGGTTGCGGCGGTGACCGCCGACACTGGGAATGTCGCGGCCGGCCTCGCGCCGGTCGAGCGCAGCTACATCAAGGCCAATCCGGTCGACGTCGAGGACTGGAGCGCGCTCACGGTGACGTTCTCCGACGGCACCAAAGCCACGGTGTTCTCCGGCGACATGATCCTCGGCGGCGTGCGCAACCTGATCGAGACCTTCACCAGCGGCGGCGCGCTGTTCGCCAATATCACGCCGAACAATCATCTCCTCAGCTACATGACCGAGGAGGAAAAGCTCGCGAACGTCTACATCACGGAGAAGGTCGACCGCAAAACCGGCTGGCAATTCGTCTGCCTGGAAGAGGAATGGACGCGCGGCTATCTGCAGGAGATCCAGGATTTCATGGAATGCGTGGCGACCGGCCGGCAGCCGCGCTCAGGCCTCGACCTCGCCTACGAGACCATCAAGGTCAGTTACGCCGGCTACTGGTCCGCCGAGGATGGCCGACGCATCGCGTTGTAGCGCATGCGGAAGATTGAGGTGCAGGCGTGGGCCGAGGTTGATTGCCAACTGAACAAACGTCAGGTCGATGGCTCGAGCTGTGCCTCAGCCCGGGCCCGCAGCCGATAGAATTGCAAAGCGGATGTTGCGGTAGCTTTCTGCAGTTTGGTGAAACTGACGTAGTGCGACCCCAGATCCCTATCGCTGCCGTGCGATGCGCGCAGCAGCAGAATGGCCTTTGTCGTCTCCCAGGACAGGCCGATCGCCTTGGCGATGACCAGGAGGTGATCAGCCTGGTTGTGCACAAACGCGCGCTCTACGTGGCCCACGGGCAATTCGCTCAGCAGCGCGAGGGCTATGGTGATTTCGTCAAATTTGCCGCCATTGGCAAAGCCCTGCACGCGCTTCTCGTCGAGCTCGCCTGAGCGATGCAGCGACTCAACGTAGGGCCGTGCCGCCGCATAGCTGTCAGAGCCTTCGCGGATCTGCGTCTGCACTTGGCTCTTCGCTTGTGCGACCATGTAGCGGAACAATTCCGTCTTCTGTCGATCGGCGCTCTCAAGCTGCTTTTGCACCTCTTCGGAGGCGGCAGCGAAAAGGCTCAACAGGTGATGCCGGGGAATATCGGGTCTCACCCACACCCGTCGTGCGATTTCTCCGCTGCCTTGCGATCTCGTGACAAGCGCTGCGCAGCCCTCCTCCGAGAATTTTGCGCCAGGATTTTCCACGGTATTGACGACGACCTCGGTGTTGCCGCGCTCGACCAGGATATCCGTTATCGCCTCGCTGATGGAATCGCGCTGGGAAATAGCCATGAGATGATCCTGGCTTTTCGTCCTTGCACTCTCAACGAGGGTCTGCTCGTCGAGGCGCGTCGAGTGCGCGAGAACCGGCCCCGCAACACCGATCTCATCGTCGAGCGCGAGGATCCGTGAGGTCCTGAATGGCGCGCTCGGAGAACGCGCCAGCCGCTCGCCGAATTCCGCACGCGCCGAACTGTCAATGGCGGCAACAAGCCTGCTCATGACATCGTCGAACATGGCGATGTGCTCTTCCGAAAAACCGGTGCCATTTATCATGAAGAGATCAGTGATCCGCCGCAGCACCGCAGCCCGCTGCCGCATGCTCTGTTTGGTGATGGCATCTTCGAGGTCATCGATCAGAGTTCTTGAGGCCGCAACGCCGAGATCGTCGGCGCGCGCCCCCGCCCGCCCCGCAAACGCTTCCGGATTGGCCGAATTTGACGTTGCTCTGTCATGCGGCATGTTCAGCAACCTTCGCATCAAGGGAGGACTCGAATTTGAGCTCGGAAGCGGGGCACGGCGGCTGGATCAAATAGCCTTGGACGGCTGACACGCCAGCGGCGCGGAATATGCGCAATTGATCGTTTGTTTCGACGCCCTCGGCCGTGGTCTGGATATTCAGGCTGCGGGCGAGCGCCAGAACGGCGGTGATAATTGCCGCACAATCAGCTCGCGTCGTCATGTTCTTGGTAAACGACTTGTCGATCTTGATCTTGTCGAATGGGAACATCGTTAGTTGGCTGAGCGACGAATACCCGGTCCCAAAGTCGTCAAGCACCACGGTTGTGCCCAGATTTTTGAGCTTGCGGAGCAGCATCAGGCTTTCCGTTTCGTACTCGATCAACGCCGTTTCCGTGACTTCGAGTTCGAGGCGCTCCGGCGGCAAGCCCGACTCGACCAGTGCGCACATCACGAAATCGAGCAGACTTGGATTGCGCAGCTGGACGGCCGAGAGATTGACGGCGACCTTCATGAAAGACGGCCACTTCACCGCCTCTTCGCATGCTCTTTGAATGACCCATTCGCCGATGCGCAGGATCAGGCCCGATTCCTCGGCAAACGGAATGAAATGGTCTGGGACGATCAACCCGCTGGTGGGGTGGCGCCAGCGGATCAGCGCCTCGGCACTTCGCATTCCCAGCGTCTTGGTATCGACAATAGGCTGGTAGTGCACCTCGAATTCGTTGTGTTCCAGCGCGTGTCGCAGCTCACTATCGAGTTTGTGCTTGTTGAGGACAGCCTGGCCCAATGCGGGTTCGAAAATCGCATAGCGATTTCGTCCAAAATCCTTGGCCTGATAAAGCGCAAGATCCGCCATTTTCAGAAGATCATCGGCGTGCGTGCCGTGCGAGGGCGCCAGCGCTATGCCGATACTCGTGCCTATGCTGACGACATTGCCGTCCACAGAGAACGGCTCGGAAATTAGAGCAACGATGCGCGTGGCCAGGGTTTCCGCTGCGTCATCCTGACCTGTGTGGTTGCTCTGAATAATGGCAAATTCATCGCCGCCGAGACGCGCCAGCACGTCCGTCTCTCGTAGCGTACTTTTAAGGCGCTCGGCCACTTCCACGAGCAGTTCATCGCCCACCGGATGGCCGAACGTGTCGTTGACCTGCTTGAAGCGATCAAGATCGATCAAAAGAACATTGAATTTCTCACTCCACCGACGGCAGCGGGCGCAAGCATCCTCGATCTTCTCCACCAGCGCCGACCGGTTGGCGAGCCCGGTCAAGGCGTCGTGATGCGCCAGATAGGAAACGCGTGCCTCATTGCGCCAACGTTCGGTGATGTCTTCATGCGTCGTGAGCCAGCCACCGTCGGCCATGGCGTGGCGTAATATCATGATGACGCGACCGTTGCCGAGCTTCTCGATGTCGGTTGGATTATTCAGGCGGGAGGCCAGGGATTCCGGAGTAACCGGCCCGTCATAATTTCCGCGAGCCGCGCGGAATTCGATGATCTGACTGATTGGCGTCCCTGGTTGCACCAGGTGTTCGGGAAGTTCGTAGATTTGTCGGTAACGTTCATTGGCGACGAGGACTTTCCGCGCCGAGTCGAACATGCACAGTCCTTGCGACATGTTTTGCAGGGCGGCTGCAAATCGTTCATTGGAAGCCTTTAACGCCGCCGTGCTTTCGATGAGCGCACGCTCGATGGTCTTGTGTTCGGTGATATCCTGATGAATTGCGACCCAGCCACCATCCGGCATCGGTTGATGACTGACCGCATAGACGCGGCCGTCACGTAACTGGTCCTCTTTGTAGAGGGGGGTATGGGTGGCAACTTCCTGCAACCGGGTGCGGATGTACTCGCCCGCATTCTCCGGGGCCTTGCCTATTCTGACGCGCTCTTCAAGAATTTCACGCAGAGTGGTCCCAGGCTTGGTCTTTTCCGGGGCAATCGCATACATCTCCGCATAGCGCTCGTTTCCCACGACAAGACGCTGGTTGCGATCGAACATGCATAAGCCGTACGTCATGTTCTTGAGAGCTGTATTGAGCAAATGGTTCGCATGCTCAAAGGAGTCCTTGGAGCGCTTCAAGTCGTCGGTGGCCGACAGTATGTGCGCCTTCTGGCGCGCGCCAAGGACCACAACGATCAGTACGATGACGGTGAGAATGGTCCCAGCAATGGCGTAGGTTCTCAGCGTGGCATTCGCTTCTTGAAAAATGCTGCTTCTGCTCAGGCCGACCAGAGCAATGAGGGGAAAGCCGGAGACTGCCCGATAGGAAATGAGGCGGCTGACGCCATCGAATTTGGCACTACTTGTCGCGGTGTTCCAATAACTGCCTTCCGGCTTTTCGCGAAAATGCTGGAACAGCGGTGAATCGGGGACGGCCACGCCGACGAGGCGACGCGCTTCGTTATTGGGTCCGCCGCGCGCGCGCACGACGCCGTCTAGCCCGACCAGAGAAACCGTGCCCTGTTCGCCGATATCGAGAGAATCGAAAAAGGCTTCGAGTTGCTCGAGATTGAGCGATGTTGCGACTGTGCCGGCAAAGGAACCGTCGAGCTCGCTGAGGCGACGGGTAAACTCAATTGTCGTTCGACCCGTAATCCGCCCGACGATCGGCGCCGAGATGTAGAGCTGATCTGTTGCGCTTGCGACGTGGAATTTGAAGTGATCGCGATCGCCGGCGTAGATAGGCTTCGACAAATGACCGTGGCTAGACTGGATAATAAAGCCGTCGCTGCCCGCAATGCCATAATTCACGGTAAGCTTTGTCGCCAACCGGCTGCGCTCCATCCAGTTCGCAATATCAAAGTGTCCTGGATCCTCCTGATAGGATTGTCTTAGTGCTCTGAGAGCGCCGTCGGCCTCTTCGATCACTCGCGTGATATATTGATCGAGTACACGCGTCAGATTGCTGCCCTGCCGCGCGGCAGCTTGATAGTCGCGTTCACGCTCCTGTCGATCAAGAAGATAAATGCCGCCCCAAATAATGGATATCACTACCACGCCAAGATAGGTCGTGGTCTGCGCAAGGGCTCGAATCGTCTTGCTCATTCTTGAGCGTCTCGGCCGAAATCCGGATATCTCATATGGCAGAAAGGTCTTACCGGGCAGTTGCTGTAAAAATCTGGGCGATCAGCAACTCGGGCCTGATTGGACTGGCAATACCCATTACGACTGCGGAAGGGTTGTACTTGCCTTCAAAAATAGGTTGCTGGAGCCGATCTCCGGGGTTCTGAAGGATCAGATAAAGCCCTGAACGGTCACAACGTAATGAGTCGCTAACCATCGGAATGGACCGCGCCACAGCAGCGACGTCAAGTTGTTGAGACCAAGCGAACGTTTTCAGATTGCATCTGATAGCGAGAGCAGTTCGGCCAAACGCTCATAGTTGCTGATCGATGTTTCTAATTCGCTGCTCGCTGATCGAAACTAACATGGACGATTTTGGTGCGAAGCTGTTCAGCGCTGAATGGCTTGTTAAGGAGGCAGCTGACGCCGGGCACGCCCAGAGAACGTAGTTGCGGCGAGAAAATTCGGCGTGAGCCGTTACATCGATTGTGGCATTTCAAGCCACACACGAAATGTCCGATAGCGGTCCTATTTCGGCCTATGCGTACACGGCCTAACCAGCCTTCGCCATGAAGCTGCGGCGCAGCGGCTTGAGCGCGAACAGCGCCAACAGCCCGGTGAGAATGTCCATGCCGATCACGAGCCCGAACACCGGCAGCCAGCTTCCGGTCGCCTCGTAGATCATGGCGGCGATCGGCGCGCCGAGGATCGAGCCGACGCCTTGGGCCATGTAGAGGAAGCCGTAGTTGGTGGTGGCGTATTCGGTGCCAAACGTGTCGGTCAAGGTCGAGGGAAACAGCGAGAAGATCTCGCCCCAGCCGAAGAATACGAGGCCCGACAGGATCACCAGCAGGTACGGATCGCTGCGGTATTGCAGCATCAGGAACACGGCGATGCCTTCGAGGATGAAGGCGATCGCCATCGTGTTCTCGCGGCCGATATGGTCCGACACCCAGCCGAAGAACGGCCGCGTCAGGCCGTTGGTGATGCGGTCGAAGGTCAGCGCCGTCGGGATAGCGGCGAGCGTCGCGCCGAAGATCACCACGGTGGTGGTCGGGCCGATGCCGAACGCCTTGGCAAAGCTCGTGAACTGGGTGATCACCATCAGCCCGCCGGTCGACATCATCGACATCATCGCAAACATCAACCAGAACACCGGCGAGCGCAGCATCGCCATCGGCGTGTAGCTGCCGGACTTCGCGGACAGCGCCGCCGTTGCGGCGGCGCTTGCGCCTTCCGGCGGCGAGCGCAGCAGCAGCGCGCCGATCAAGCCGATCGCGGCGAAGATCGCGCCGAACACGATCAACGTGTGCTGATAGCCGGATGCCTTCATCATGGAATCGACGGGAAACGTCGTCAGAATGGCGCCGAAGCCGTAGCCGGCGGCGACCACGCCGGTGGCAAGGCCGCGGCGCTCCGGGAACCAGCGCACCATCAGCCCGACGATGCCGATATAGACGATGCCGGTGCCGACGCCGCAAAGAAGGCCGTAGGTGGCGTAGAGGCCCCACAGCGACGTGATGTAGGACGACGCGATCCAGCCAGCGCCGCTCATCACCGCGCCGAGCCCGATCAGGAGCTTCGGCCCGAGCCGCTCGACCAGATAGCCCTGCAGCGGCGACAGCCAGGTCTGCAGCACGATCAGAAACGTGATGGTCCACTGCACCTCGGACAGGATCGCGCCGGTGGTCTTCTGGAACGATGGGACGAATAGAGTCCAAACGTATTGCGGGCTTGAGATCGTCATCATGACGATGAAGCCCAGCAGCAACTGGATCCAGCGTGCGGTCGCCGCTTCGGTTCCATAGGCCGGGGCCGCTTGGATCGCTCGGGTCTGTGCCATGTTCGACGCCTCCTCGCGCGCGTTTTACCTCACCATCCTCATGGCAAAATCCGTGCCACGAGGCAGCCAGCGGCCGGCCTAGGCCACAAAATGGCGGAATAATCCCGAGTGCCGACGGAGCGAGCCAATCGGCTGTGCCGCACGGCACACCGCCCAGGCCGCGATGGTGTGGTAGCATGCCGTGGTCGAGCAGAGGGCCTCCACTGGTGGCAACCAACGATGCCGGCAAGCCGATCGAAATTGCCCAGTGGCTGCGCGCGCTCGGGCTCGAGCAATACATCGATTCATTTCGCGACAACGCCGTCGATGCAAACATTTTGCCGACGCTGACCGCCGATGACCTGCGGGATATGGGCGTCGCACTGATCGGGCATCGCCGTCGTCTGCTGAACGCCATCGCGGAGCTCGCCGCGGACGCATCGGCGGCCTCGGCCGCGCCGGCCCCGCACACGGCGCCCACGCCGGAGCGCCGGCAGTTGACCGTCATGTTCTGCGATCTCGTGGGCTCGACGGCGCTCTCGACCAAGCTCGATCCGGAAGACCTTCGGGCACTGGTCGGCGCGTACCATCGGACGGTCAAGGACGCCATCGCCGCATACGACGGCTTTGTCGCGAAATACATGGGCGACGGCGTGCTGGCCTATTTCGGCTATCCGCGCGCCCACGAGGACGATGCCGAACGAGCCATCCGGGCCGGGCTGCGCGCCATCGACGCCGTCGGCCAGCTGGATGCCGCAGGCGCCAAATTGCAGGCGCGCGTCGGCATCGCCACAGGCTTTGCGGTCGTCGGCGATCTGATCGGCGAGGGCTCGGCGCGAGAGCAAACGGTGGTCGGCGAGACGCCGAACCTCGCGGCGCGAATGCAAGCGCTCGCTGCTCCCGGCCGGCTGGTCATCGCGGCAGGCACGCGGCAGCAGATCGGCGAACTGTTCGATCTGCAGGATCTCGGCCCCCAGCCGCTTGCCGGCTTCGCCGATGCGCAGCCAGCCTGGATGGTTCTGCGCGAAAGCGCCGAGGTGAGCCGGTTCGAGGCGCTGCACGCCGAGACGGCGCCGCTTGTCGGACGCGACGAAGAGCTCGAGGTCCTGCTGCGCCGCTGGGACAACGCAAAGCGCGGCGACGGACGCGTGGTGCTGATCGCCGGCGAGCCCGGCATCGGCAAGTCCCGTCTCACCGCCGCACTTTCAGAGCGAATCGAAGCGGAACGCCACGCGCGCTGGAGATTCTTCTGCTCGCCGTATCACCAGGACAGCGCGCTTTATCCTTTCATCGCCCATCTCGAGCGCGCCGCAGGCTTCGTCCGCGACGACGGCGCAGAGGAAAAACCCAAAAAACTTCGCGCGCTTGCGGCACCGACCCAGACCGAGGACGACATAGCACTGGTCGCCGAGCTGCTATCCTTGCCGGCCAGATCGGCCGCACCCGAGCTCGATCCGCAGCGTAAGCGCGAGAAGCTCTTTGAAGCGCTCTTGAAGCAGCTCGAATTCGAAGCGCGGCAGCGGCCTGTGCTGATGTTATTCGAAGATGCCCACTGGATCGATCCGACCTCGCGCGAAATGCTGGACCTGACGGTCGACCGCGTGCGCCGTCTTCCGGTCCTGCTGGCGATCACGTTTCGCCCCGAATTTCAGGCGCCCTGGGGCGGCCGCTCGCACGTCACGAGCCTGGTCCTCAACCGGCTCGATGAGACGCATGGCGAGGCGCTGGTGCAAAATCTGACCGGCCGCGCCGGGCTCAATGTGGAGATCGTGACGAAAATCGTCGCGCGCGCCGATGGCGTCCCGCTCTTTCTCGAAGAACTGACCAAGACCGTGCTGGAAAGCGCCAAGGACAAGGGCGCCGCGGCAACGGCGCCACCCGGAAGATCGTCGGACGGTCCGGCGGTGCCGGCGACATTGCATGCCTCGTTGGTCGCCCGATTGGACCGGCTCGCACCGGCGTCGAAAGAGATCGCGCAGATCGGCGCGGTTCTCGGCCGCGAATTTTCCTATTCGCTGATCGCGCCGGTGGCGCAGTCCGAGGGGACAGCGCTGCAGGCCGCGCTGGCGCAACTCAGCGACGCAGGTTTGCTGTTTTGCCGGGGCACTGCTCCGCACGCTTCGTATCTGTTCAAACATGCGCTCGTTCAAGATGCCGCCTACGGGACGCTGTTGCGTGCGAAACGCCAGGAATTGCATGCGCGCGTCGCCGCGGTGCTGGAGCAGGACTTCGCCGACCAGATCGAGCGTCATCCCGAGCTGCTCGCCCACCATCTGAGCGCTGCCGGCAACGCCGATCGGGCCGTCGATCAATGGCTGAAAGCCGGCCAGTATGCCGCGGCCCGATCGACCCATCTGGAAGCAATCCGACATTTCGAGCGCGGCCTTGCGACGTCGGCCACGCTGCCCGAGAGCCCAATCCGCGACGGGCGGGAAATCGAATTGCAGCTGGCGCTGGGCGCTTCTTTGTTCACGGCGGAAGGGTTTGCCTCAGCAAGAGCGGCTGCCGCGTATGGACGCGCGCGCGATCTGGCCGAGCAGCAGGGGAATTCGCGTCAACGGTTCATGACCGTCTACGGACTTTGGCAATTGGCCAATGGCGCGGGGGCTATTCACGACTGCCAGAAATTTTCGGCGCAGCTGCAGCGATTGACGGCAAGCGATGCTGACGAAGAATTACGCCTCCAGGCCCATCATAGCTGCTGGGCGACCTATTTGTTCGCCGGTGAACCGACGACGGCTCTCGAACACTCCGAAGCGGGACGTCGTCTCTACGATCCGGAGCGGCACGGTCATCACCGCCATATCTACGGCGGTCACGATCCGGGCCTGTGCGCCCGTTACCTCGGGGCGCAAGCGCTTTGGTCGCTCGGCAATCCGGATCGTGCTTTGGCGCTTGGCAAAGAAGCTTTGACGATGAGTGAACGGATCGCGCATCCGTTCAGTCGCGGACTAGGCCTCCAATACATCGCCATGCTTTACCTCGACCGCTGCGAGCCGGAACAAGCCTTGCAGCTGCTCGGCACCGTGGATGCGCTGGTCGCGGAACACCGGATTGGCCTGGTTCTCGATCTCGCACTGCTCCGCGGCACTGCCCTCACCCTGCAGGGCGCCCCGAATGAAGCCGCTGTTCGCCTGCGCGAGGCGTTGGCCGATCGCAGAGCTGCTCCGCGCCTACGATGCTATGGCCTTGCCAAGTTGGCTGAGGCACTCGCCCATCAGGGCGACGGTGCTGCAGCCGTTGCCGTTGCCACCGACGGTCTCGATGTCGCGAAGGAAACCGGCCATCGCCAATGGGTGGCGGAGCTTCATCGGTTCAAGGGAGAAGCGCTGTTAGGCCTCAACTTGCCGGAAGACGCCCAGAAGGCATTCGAGCAGGCACTGCGCGTTGCCCGCGGTCAAGGCGCGAAAGCGTACGAGCTGCGGGCGGCCGTGAGCCTTGCACAGCTGTGGGGCGAACGCCGCCGGCGGACCGAAGCGCACGATCTTCTCATGCCAATCTACGGCGGGTTCACCGAGGGCTTCCGGACCGCAGATTTGATCAAAGCGAAGTTGCTGCTCGACCAACTGGCGTGAGCCGATCTCGGGCGTGAAGAAAGCAGAAAAAGGGACGGACCGAGGGCCCGTCCCTTTTATTTACGCAGTACGCTACGCCTTACGCATCGCCGAGCGGCAGCGCCACGAAGCGCGTGGCATTGCCCATCTTCACCCGCATCAGCACGTCGTGCTTGCCCTGGGCCTTGGCTTCCTTGAGCGCGTTACGCACGTCGCCGGCATTGGCGACCGCCTTGCCGCCGACATCGAGGATGACGGTGCCGGTCTCAAAGCCGTGCTCGGCCGCCGGACCGTCGGGATCGACCGCGGTCACCACGACGCCTTGCTGGCCGGCGCCGGAGACTTCGCTCGCCGGCGCGACGCTTAAGCCCAGATGCGGCACGCCGCTGGTCGGCTGCGCGCTGCCTTCGTCCGCCTTGGCCTGCTGCTCGTTCGGCAACTCGCCGAGCGTCAGCGCGATGGTCTTGGCCTCGCCGTTGCGCATGACATCGAGCTTCACCGAGGCGTTCGGCGCCATGGCGCCGATGGTGCGGGCGAGATCGCGGGCGTCTTTCACCGGCGTGCCGTTGACGGCGGTAATGACGTCGCCGGACTGGATGCCGGCCTTGGCGGCGGGGCTGCCGCTCTGCGGCTCGTCGACCAGCGCACCTTCGGCCTTCTTCAGGCCGAGCGAACTTGCGATGCTGGCGGTCACCGGCTGGATCTGCACGCCGATCCAGCCGCGGGTGACGTGGCCGGATGTCTTGAGCTGCGCCACCACGGTCTTCACCGTGTCGGCCGGAATGTCGAAGCCGATGCCGACCGAGCCGCCGGACGGCGAATAGATCGCGGTGTTGACGCCGATGACGTTGCCGTCGACGTCGAACGCCGGACCGCCGGAATTGCCCTTGTTGATCGGCGCGTCGATCTGCACGTAGTCGTCGTATGGGCCGGCGCCGATGTCGCGGCCGCGCGCGGAGACGATGCCCGCGGTGACGGTGCCGCCGAGGCCGAACGGATTGCCGACCGCGACAACCCAATCGCCGACGGCGGGCGCCTTGTCGGCGAACTTCACGTAGGGAAAGTCGCCCTTGCCGTCGACCTTGATCAAGGCGAGGTCGGTCTTGCTGTCGGTGCCGATCACCTTGGCGGTGTAGACGGCGCCGTCGTCGGTCTTGACCTGCACCGACTTGGCGTGATCGACGACGTGATTGTTGGTCACGGCGTAGCCGTCGGCCGAGATGAAGAAGCCGGAGCCCTCGCCGGTGATGGTCTGATGACCCCGCGGCGGCGCCATACGGCCGCCGCCGAACTGATCGCCAAACTGCCGGAAGAATTTCTCCATCGGCGAGCCCGGCTGGAACGGAACGGCGTCCTGGTCGTCGCGGTCGCTGTTCTGCTGCAACAGCGAGGTCTCGGCGGCGGAGATCTTCACCCGCACCGAGATGACGGCGGGTTTGACCTTGGCGACGATGTCAGCAAAGCCGGCCGGATGCTGCAGGGTCGAGTCGGCGGCGCTCGCCGGCGAGATCCAGGCCGGCGCTGCGGCGTGGTAGCCACCGGGACCGGCCAACAGCACGGCGGCGCCGAGGCCCGCGACCGAGGCCAGCAGCACCAGGCGCCGGGCGGTCAGCGATTTACGGGGCAGAGGATTGCTTGGAAGCATTACGAATTCTCCATGGGTGGAAGCGGCCCAGCGGCCTTCCAAAGGGCCTTGCATCACACATGGGCGATCGCTGCTTACGACGACCTGACGGGCGAATTAATTCTTCGAAACATTCGTCGGCGGCAATGAACCGCGTCGGGCCTGGGCTCAGACCGCCGCTCGAAAAAATGCGGGCCCCGCGGCCGCTTGACAACATGCGGCGAACGTTGCTCTTGCGCAGCCGGTATCCGGGAGAACGCGATGCGGAGCGGACGATTTGCCGCAGGTGTGATTGGCGTCGTGCTCTGCGCCAGCGGTTTGGCCCGCGCACAGGCGCCGGTGCCGACCGGCCAAGCGCTTGCCTTCGACCGCGCCAAGGGCAATTGCCTGACCTGCCATGACATCAAAGGCGGCGATTCGCCCGGCAATGTCGGGCCGCCACTCGCCGACATGAAAGCGCGGTTCCCCGACCGCAGCGAGCTTGCGGCCATCGTCTTCGACGAGACCAAGCGCAATCCCGAAACGGTGATGCCGCCGTTCGGGCGCAATCTCATCCTGACCCGCGACGAGATCGAAGCCGTGGTCGACTTTCTCTATACGCGCTGACAGCCGGAGCACGCTTTGAGAATTCGCGACACCGTTTTCCTGATCGTCGCCGGCTTCCTGGCCATCGCCGGCGCGCCGCCGGTGGCGGCCGACGACGCCGTCAATCCGGAGGCGACCTTCAAGGCGTTCCGCGCCTACTTCACCAAGAAATTTCCCAAGCTTGCGCTGAGCGATTTCGTCAACGGCCCCTATTCGATGGATGCCGACTTGCGCAAGCAGTGGCAACAGATCGAGGAGCTGCCGCCCTACGACTTCGCCATCGAGCGCGGCAAGCAAATGTTCGCGACGCCGTTCAAGAACGGCAAGAGCTACGGCGACTGCTTCCCCGACAAAGGCATCGGCATCCGCCAAAACTATCCGTACTTCGACGAAAAATCCGGCGAGGTGATCACGCTCGAGCTCGCGCTCAATCGCTGCCGCGAGGCGAACGGCGAAGCGCCGTTCTCCTACGTCAAGGACGAGATGGCGTCGCTGACCGCCTACATGGCGTTCACGTCGCGCGGCAAGCCATTCGACATCAAGATCCCGAACGACCCGCGGGCGCTGGCCGCGTTCCAGAACGGCGAGCGCTATTTCTACACGCGGCGCGGCCAGCTCAACTTCTCCTGCGCCAGCTGCCACGTACAGAACCCGGGCAATCACATCCGCACCGAAGTGCTGGCGCCGGCGCTCGGCATTCTCAACGCCATGCCGATCTACCGCTCGGAATGGAACGGCATGGGCACCATCAGCCGGCGCTTCGTCACCTGCAACAGCCAGACCCGCGGCGTGCCGCTCGAGCCGCAGGACGAGGATTTCCGCGACGTCGAATATTTCCTGTCCTACATGGCGAACGGCCTGCCGATCTCCGGCCCGGCGGCGCGGCCATGACGAGGACGGCAACCATGCGCCCACTCTTTGCTGCGGTTTCTTTGATCTTGAGCGCGGCGGCGATGCCGGCGCACGCCGCCGGCAGCCAGGCCGACTTCGACGCCGCGCTGAAGGCCGCGCAGGACGCCGAGAATGCGGCCGGTGCGCTGAAGAACCGCTGGATACCGACCGAGCAGGCCTTGGCGGCGGCGAAGAAGGCGGCGGCCGCCGGCGATTTCGACACTGCAGTCAAAGAGGCGAAACGCGCCGCGGCTCTGGCACGCGCGTCGATTGCGCAGGCCAAGGAGCAGGAAGCAGCGTGGAAAGCGCTGGTCATTCACTAGGAGCTCAAGCCTTGCACCGCCGGAATTTCCTGCGCTGGCTTGCGGCCGCGGCGGCTTCGGACGCGACGCCGCGGGTGGCGCTCTCCGCCGACGACGACCAGCTCTACGACGTCGACCGGTTCGGCAATGTCCGTCTCCTGCACTTCACCGACAGCCACGCGCAGTTGCAGCCGGTCTATTTCCGCGAGCCGAGCGTCAATCTCGGCGTCGGCGCGATGCGCGGGCAGCCGCCGCATATCGTCGGCGGCGCGTTGCTCGAATATTACAACATGGCGCCCGGCAGCCGGCTCGCCCACGCCTTCACCTACCTCGATTATCAGAACGCCGCGCATCGCTATGGCCCGATGGGCGGTTTTGCTCAACTCAAAGCCCTGATCGACCGGCTGCGCAACGAAGCCGGAGCTGGTAATGCGCTCGTTCTCGATGGCGGCGACAGTTGGCAGGGCACGGCGCTCGCCGACGCCTCGCAAGGCGCCGCGATGGTCGAGGTCGCGAACCTGCTCGGCGTCGACGCGATGACTGGGCATTGGGAGTTCACCTACGGCGAGGCGGCGCTGCGCAAGAACCTCGCACGCTTCAAGGGCGAGTTCCTGACGCAAAACGTCTTTCTGACCGAGGACGCGGCGTTCGCCGACAAGCCGGCGTTCGACCCGCGCTCCGGCCGCGTCTTCATGCCGGCGATGGTGAAAGACGTCGGCGGCAGGCGCATCGCCGTCATCGGCCAGGCCTTTCCCTATGTGCCGATTGCCCATCCCAAGCGCTTCACGCCGGACTGGAGCTTCGGCATCCGCGAAGCGGAATTGCAAAAGCTCGTCGACGAGCTGCGCGCCGCGCAACGCGCCGACGTCGTGGTGCTCCTTTCGCACAACGGCATGGACGTGGATCTCAAGCTCGCCAGCCGCGTCACCGGCATCGACGTCATTCTTGGCGGCCACACCCACGACGCCGTGCCGCGGCCGGTCGCCGTTGCCAATCGGAGCGGCAAGTCGCTTGTCACCAGCGCCGGCTCGAACGGCAAATTCCTCGCCGTGCTCGATCTCGACGTCGGCAAGGGCGCGCTGCGCGACGCGCGGTACACGCTGCTGCCGGTTTACGCCAACCTGATCAAGCCGGATGCCGCCATGGCGGCGCTGATCGAGCGGCTGCGCGCGCCGCACGCCGCCGCGCTTTCGCAAACGTTGGCGACCGCGGATCAACTCCTCTACCGGCGCGGCAATTTCAACGGGCCGATGGACCAGGCGATCTGCGACGCGCTGCGCCAGGTGCTCGACGTCCAGATCGCGCTGTCGTCCGGCTTCCGCTGGGGCACGACGCTTCTTGCCGGTGCGCCGATCACACGCGAAGCCGTGCTGGCGGAGACCGCGATCAGCTACCCGGAGACTTACGTTCAAGACATGACCGGAAGCCAGATCAGGACGATCATGGAAGACGTCGCCGACAATCTGTTCAATCCCGATCCGTACTACCAGCAGGGCGGCGACATGGTGCGCGTCGGCGGCATGAACTACGCCTGCGCGCCGAACGAAGCCGCCGGCGCCCGCATTTCCGACATGACGCTCGATGACGGCACACCGATCGAGGCCGGCAAGACCTATCGCGTCGCCGGCTGGGCCTCGGTCAATCCGCAAACGGGCAGGCCGGTCGCCGACGTCGTCGAGCAATATCTGCGCGCCAACAGGACGCTGAGTATCAAGCGGCTGAACCGCGTCACGCTGAAGGGCGTCGCCAACAACCCCGGCCTTGCCGGAAGCGGCTAAGAAGCGCGCAGAGCGCCGCGAACGAGCGCTGCGTAAAGGCGGTCCGCGATGCTCTTCGGCTTCGCCAATCCAAGACGATCGAGGCAAGCCGCGTCGCTGCGCGCGCCGAAACCACGCAGCGCCAAAGCCATGAGCTGCATGGGCGACGCCGCTTGCAACCGCTGCAGCGCCGGAATGAGACGCTGCTCCACTTCAGTAAAGTCGGTGCCGAACGGAAATGCTGGCAGCAACCCGGCATCGGCGGCGGGTTGCAGCGTGCGCGCGATCATGTCCGGCGTGTTGTCGCGCGCGGATTTCGGCAGCACGTAGCCGCGTTCGACCTTGCCGGCGTCCCTGGCCTGCCGCAGCAACTCGTCCTGGAAGCGCGAGTCGGTGATCGCCAGCATGGCGGCGATCACATCGCGGTCGGTTTTGCCGCGGATGTCGGCGATGCCATATTCGGTGACGATGATGTCGCGGAGGTGACGCGGGATGGTGGTGTGGCCGTAGCGCCAGAGCATGTTGGAGCGCGCCCTGCCTCGCGTCGTGCGGGTCGAGCGCAGCACGATCGCGGCGCGGGCGTCGTCGAGCGCAAAGGCCTGGGCGATGAAGTTGTATTGGCCGCCGACGCCGGACACGATGCGGCCGTCGTCGAGGCCGTCGGAAATCACGTCGCCGAGCACGGTCGCCATCATGGCGTCGTTGAGGAAGCGCGCCTTGACGCGGCCGCGGCGCTTTTTGTCCTCGTCGCGGTAAAGCTCGTTGACGAACGAGATCGCCGTCATGCCGAATTTCTGCAAGTCCCCGCGCGGCATCTCGCGCAGCGCCGTGTAAAAGGCGCGCGAGCCGACAAAGAAGCCGGCATTGAGCACCACACCGTCGACCGCGCGTTTGAGGATGCCGGCGCGGAACAAATCGAGCATGCCTTCGACGAACAGCTCGGTGCAGCCGTAGAGGCCGATATCGAAGCGCTCGGTATGGACGGCGTCGTCGCGGGCGTGATCGTAGCCGAGCCGGGTCAGGAGATCGCAGAACGCGTCGTTATTGTGCTGGCGCAACACCAGCGCCTGCGCCACGGCGTCGCCGAGCGAGCCGATGCCGATCTGCAGCGTGCCGCCGTCGACCACGACGCTCGCCGCATGCAGCCCCGCCGCATAGTCGGGCAGCGAAACGGGCTCGCGCGGCACCGCGAACAGCGCAAAATCGGTGGCGGCGCCGTCGAGCAGAAAGTCGAATTCGCTTTCGCCGATCGCCGCGTCGCCCGGCATGAACGGCAACTCCGAGTTGGTCTGCGCGGCGAACACAAAGTCGGCCAAGCCCTCGCGCCGCAGCTTCAAGAGGTCGAGCGTCAGGTCGGGATTGCAGGCGAGGCTGTATGGATGCGGAGCCTCCTCGGCGCGATGCGCCACCAATTGGCCGATCACATTGACGCCGCGCTGGAGTATGTAGCGCAGCGCATGGGTGTAGTTCGCGGAAATATAATGCTGCTGCGCATAGGGCGAGCCGAGCCAGCGGCCGGCAACCAGGAAGAACTCGTCGATCTCGACATTCGGCGGCACCGCGTTGTTGCGGATGGCGGTGGCGTAGGCGAGCGGCGTATAGCCGCCGAACAGCCGCTGCGCGACGGGACCGAAGAAGCGACGCTCGAGCTCGCTTTTGGTCGCCGGCACATCGAGCGTCAGCGCGGTGAAGATGCGCAGCTTGATCGAGGGGTCGGCAGCGGCCCTGGCGAAAAGCGCGTTGGCGATGTGATTGGCCTTGCCAAGCCCGAGCGGCAGCGCCAGCACGATGGTCTTGCCGACCTTGTCGATGATGGCGTCGGCGATCTGCGCCGGATCGGTAAAGCGCGCCGGCCCCGCGCCGGAATGCATCATGAGAGCGAGTCCCAGCCCGGATCGGGCTGGAAGCGCGGCCCATAGGTTTGCGCGAGTCGCTTCAGCGTGTCGCGCACGTCGGCGATGCCGCGCGTGCGCGCATAATGCAGCGGTCCGCCGCGGAACGGCGCAAAGCCGGTGGCGAAGATCATGGCGCCGTCGACGATACTTTCGTCGGCGACGACGCCTTCACGCAGGCAGGTGACGCAGACGTTGAGCATGGGCAGGATCATCCGGTCGGTCATGTCCGGCGGCGGCGCGGCGGCGTCTTCCTTGGTTTTGACCGCGTGGCCGTTCTGCCAGGTGTAGAGGCCCTTGCCGGTCTTCTTGCCGAGCTCGCCCTTGGCGACCTTGTCCTTCAGCCATTGCGGCGGCTCCGGCATGTCGCGATAGATCGAGCCGCGCAGCATCTCGGCGACGTGCAGGCAGATATCGAGGCCGACCTCGTCGGCAAGCTCGATCGGCCCCATCGGCATGCCGAAATCGAGCGCCGCCTTGTCGATGGTCTCCTTCTTGGCACCGCCGTCGAGCATGGCGAGCGCTTCGAGTAGGTACGGCGTCAACGCGCGATTGACCAAAAAACCCGGCGCGCTTCTCACCGGCGCCGGCAGCCGGTCGATGCGGCCGAGGAAGGCGCGCGCCGCGGCCAGCACTTCATCTGAAACGCGATCGTGGCTCACCACCTCGACCAGCTGCATGCGCGACACTGGATTGAAGAAGTGAATGCCGACGAGCCGCTCCGGCCGCGGCAGGCCTTCGCGCAATTGTTCGAGCGGAATGCTCGACGTGTTGGTGGCAAGGATGGCGTCGGGCTTCATCTTCGGCTCGATGGCGGCGAATATCTTGCGCTTTAATTCGAGCACTTCCGGCACCGCCTCGATGATCAGGTCGGCGGTGGCGACACCGTCGGCTTTCAGATCGGGAATGAGGCGGTCGAGCGCGTCGCGCTGCCGGCGGCGGTTGTCGCGGCCGATGCGGGCGTAAAGTTCGGCAGCGCGCTTGATGGCGCCGGCGATCGGCTCGGGCTTGGTGTCGCCGAGGCTGACGACCAAGCCGTGCCAGGCGCACCAGGCGGCGATGTCACCGCCCATGGCGCCGGCGCCGATGACGTGGACCCGCCTGCCGTCCCAGGTGCCGCCCGCGAGCTTCTTCAAGTTTTCGCGGAGATAGAACACGCGCACCAGATTCTGCGCGGTCGGCGTGACCAGGAGCTTGGCGAAGGACGTTATCTCCGCCTTCTGCATGGTCTCGGCGCTGCCGCCGTGATGGAGCCACAGATCGATCAGGGCGTACGGCGCCGGATAGAACTGCGGCGGCGCCTTTTTCTCGGTCTCGGTGCGCATGCGCGCGGCGAGGAGCCGGCGCGCCGGCTCGAAATTCATGGCGCGGCCGAGAAAATCCTGCTTCGCGGCGATGATGTCGCCGCCGACTGCAGCCTTCACCGCGGCGCGCACGTGGCGCTCCTGGGTCACGGCGTCGACCAGGTGCAGCGCGCGGGCCCGCCGCGCGCGCTCGGTGCGGCCGGTGAGCATCATGGTCATGGCCTGCAACGGCCGCATCAGCCGCGTCAGCCGCACCGTGCCGCCGAGGCCCGGATGCAGGCCGAGCAGCACTTCCGGAAAGCCGAAGCTTGCGTCGTCGACGGCGATGCGGAAATCGCAGGCGAGCGCCACTTCGAGGCCGCCGCCGAGGCAAAAGCCATGGATCACAGCGACCGTCGGAAACGACAGCCGGTCGAGTCGGTCGATCACGGCGTGGCCTTGGGCGAGCACGGTCTCGATCTGGCTCGCGTCGCTGACGCCACGGAACTGCGCGATGTCGGCGCCGGCAATGAAGCCGGACGCTTTGGCCGAACGGATCACCAGGCCGCGCGGCTGCTCGCGCTCGAGCTTTTCCAAAACGGCGTTGAGCTCGACGAGCACGTCCGCGGACAGGGTGTTGGCGCTTGAGTCTTTTTTGTCGAAGATGAGCCAGGCGACGCCGTCCTCGTCGCTGGCGAGCCGCCAGTTGGCCCATGCGCCTGGCTCTCTCGCGCCACCGCCGGCGAACGGGCCGAGCTCGAGGTCGCGTTTGCCGAGGATGGCGAGCGTCGGTTTTGCGGGCCGCGGCGTTTTCATGGGCGGTGGCCTCACATCATCTCGATCAGCATGGCGCCGCCCTGGCCGCCGCCGATGCATTCGGTGGCGATGCCGCGCTTGTAGCCGAGCCGCTTCATGACGTTGACCAGATGCAGCACGATGCGATTGCCGCTGGCGCCGACCGGATGGCCGACGCCGATCGCGCCGCCATCGACATTGAGTCGGTCGCGCGGAATTTTGCCGGCGGCGCCGGGCAATCCAAGCGCATCGCGGCAGAACTCGTCGTCCTCCCAGGCGGCGAGGCAGCCGAGCACCTGCGCGGCGAAGGCCTCGTTCAATTCCCAGAGCTCGATATCGCTAAGGGCAAGCTGATGCCGCTTGAGGATCGCCGTCGAGCAATAGCACGGCCCGAGCCCCATCACCGAAGGATCGAGCGCCGACCACTCGCTGTCGACGATGACAGCTTTCGGCGTGAGCTTGTGCGCGCGCAGCGCATCCTCCGAGGCGAGGATGACCCACGACGCGCCGTCGGTGATCTGCGAGGAGTTGCCGGGCGTCACCTTGCCCCACGGCCGCTCGAAAGCGGGGCGGAGCTTGGCGAGCGCATCGGCGCTTGAGTCGGGCCGCACGCCGTCGTCATGGTCGAACAACGTGCCGTCGCGGGCGAAGGCGGGCTCGATCTCGCCGGCGAAGTAATTGTTCTTCTGCGCCGCCGCCAGGCGCAGCTGGCTCTCGGCGGCATATTCGTCGGCTTGCCGGCGCGTGACGTGAAACAGATGCGCGACGAACTCCGCGGTCTGCCCCATGTTGAGCTCGGTGATCGGATCGGTCAGCCCGCGTTCGAGCCCGATCACGGGCGTCAAGAACGACGGCCGGAAGCCGAGAAAGGCCGAAAGCCGCGCACCGATGCCGCGGGCGGCGAACAGCCGCGCGTACCAGTTCACCGCGCTGCGGCTGAAGACCAGCGGCGCGTGGCTCAAGGATTCCGCGCCGCCGGCGAGGATAAGGTCCGAGACGCCCTCGCGGATGTAGCGGTAGGCGGTGTCGATCGACTGCATGCCGGAGCCGCAATTGATCTGCACGGTGAACGCCGTCATCGCCTCGCCCATGCCGAGGCGGAGCGCCGCGACACGAGCCGGATTCATCTCGTCGGCGATGACGTTGACGCAGCCGAGGATCACCTGGTCGAAGGCGTCGGGCGCGAACGGCTGGCGCAGCAGAAGCGGCCGGCCGCATTGCACGGCAAGGTCGACCGGCGTGAACGGCCCCGGCTTGCCGCGCGCCTTGATGAACGGCGTGCGGCTGCCGTCGACGATATAGACCGGACGGTGCCCTACTCCGCGGCCTGCGTTTGCGGCGGCAGGTCCGACGTCGATGGACGTGTCGAAGATATCGCTGGCGATGACGGATCTCCCTTATTGCCTGCGCCCGCGCCGCGAGCCGCCAACTCCTCCGGGGCAAAATCGTTGACCGCGACGGCGGCGGCCACGGCCTCCGCCGCGGCTTTGAGCCGCGCCGCCTCGTCGGCGGTGATTGTGCGTTGCTGCACCGCCTGATCGATGTCGCGCACGCGCGCCGCATGCATGCGCTCGCGGATCGGCTCGACCGCGGCGGTGAGCGCGAAAGCGCGCTCGAGCAGCGCGACGCCATGCTCGGTCTCGGTCGCGGGCGGATGATAGAGGTCGACGGTGAGCCGGTCGCGCGCCGCGCCTGGGCTGACGATGAGCGCCGCGCATCGATCGACGACGCGATCGGACGGGCCGCGGCGGCGCGGGCCAAACGGCTGGATCAAGAAACGCAGCAGCCAGGCAGCCGGCCGCACCGGGAAGTTGGCGATGATCTCGTCGAAGCGCACCTCGATGGTGGCAAGGCTCGCTTCCAGGCAATATTGAACGAGCGGCAAGTCGTCGTTCTGGCGGCCTTCGTCGTTCCAGCGCTTGAGCACCGCACACGACAGATAAAGCTCCGACAGAATGTCGCCGAACCGCGCCGAGATCATCTCCTTGCGCTTGAGCGCGCCGCCAAGCGTCAGCAGCGAGAGGTCGACGGCAAGCGCGAAGGCGGCGGCATGACGGCTGAGCTGGCGATAATATCTGGTCGTAGCGCCCGCGCCCGGCGCCGGCGCCATGAGGCCGCCGCTCCAGGCACGGCCCCAGGCCCGCATCGCCGTGACGAAGCTGTGGCCGACATGGGCCCAGAAGGCCTTGTCGAAAGCATCGAGGCCGCGGGCGCGGTCGGCATCCTCCAGCGCCTGCATTTCCTTGAGCAGATAGGGATGGCAGCGGATCGCGCCCTGGCCGAACTGGATGAGCGCGCGGGTGACGATATTGGCGCCCTCGACCGTGATCGCGATCGGCACGCCGCGATAGAGGCTGCCGAGATAATTGAGTGGCCCCTCCATGATGGCCTTGCCGCCGTGAACGTCCATGGCGTCGGCAACCGCGACCCGCATGCGCTCGGTCGCCTGCCCCTTCATGATGGCGGTGACGACTGCGGGATGATGGCCGTCGTCGAGCGCGGCGCAGGTCATGCGGCGCGCGGCGTCGAGCAGATAGGCGGTCGCGGCGATGCGGCCGAGGCGCTCCTTGATCGCCTCGAACTTGGCGATAGAGACGTGGAATTGCTCGCGGATGCACGCATAGGCGCCGGTGACATGGGCGCAGAACGCAGCGCCAGCGGCCGACAGCGACGGCAGCGAAATGCCACGGCCGGCGGCGAGCGCGCTCATCAGCATCTTCCAGCCTTTGCCGGCCTGGCCGACACCGCCGATGATGTAGTCGACAGGGATGAAGACGTCGTGGCCCCAGTTCGGACCGTTCTGGAACACCAGCATGGCCGGCAGATGCCGCCGCCCGATGCTGACGCCGGGAAGGTGGGTGGGCACCAGCGCGAGCGTGATGCCGATGTCGTCGCGATCGCCGAGCAGATGGTCGGGATCGCGCAGCTTGAACGCCAGCCCCAGCACGGTCGCGATCGGCCCGAGCGTGATGTAGCGCTTGTGCCAATTGAGGCAGATGCCGATGCACTCGCGGCCCCCGAACGTGCCGCGGCAGACCACGCCGGTGTCGACCATGGAGGCCGCGTCCGAGCCCGCTTCGGGGCTGGTCAGGCCGAAGCAGGGAATCTCCTCGCCGCGGGCAAGCCGCGGCAGCCAGTAATCCTGCTGCTCCTTGGTGCCGAATTGCAGCAACAATTCGCCCGGGCCGAGCGAGTTCGGCACCATCGCGGTCACCGACGCGCAGATCGAGCACGTCGATAGTTTGCGGATCACTTCCGAGTGGGCGTAGTGCGAAAAGCCGAGCCCGCCATATTGTTTCGGAATGATCATCGCGAAGAACTTTCGCGATTTCAGAAACGCCCAAACCTCCGGCGGCAGGTCGTGCCACTGCCAATTGATCTTCCAGTCGTCGACCATGCGGCACAGCTCTTCGACCGGACCGGCGAGGAATTGCCGTTCCTCCTCCGAGAGCCTGGCCGGCGCGAAGGCCAGCAGCTTGGTCCAGTCGGGATTGCCGGTGAACAGATCGGCGTCCCACCACACGTCGCCGGCTTCAATGGCCTCGCGCTCGGTGGCGGAGAGCCGCGGCAGCGCACGCTGCGCCAGGCGAAAGAGCGGCTTGGTGAGGTAATCGCGCCGGAACGATGAGTCTGACATCGGTTTACCCCGGGCTTGCCGGCGGCCGCGAATCACGGCGCCGCCCTAGATGATTCCCGGCAAGACTATAGGTTCCGTGGACTTAAATGTTACAATTTCCCGTGGGGCGTTGGCCTCGCTTGGGCGCCCGCTCAAGCGAATCACAGGTAATGCCGGGCCTTCGGCCGATCAGGCTTTGTCCGCGGGGCAGGAAATTGCGCTCATGCTCAAGAGACTAGAGGACTATCTCAGCGACAAAATCATCAAATTCCTGGGGCAGCCGACCGGCCGCTACGCCCCGTTTTACGCCCCCGCCCCGGAGGTGGTCCGCCACGCCCTGCAGCCGGGCGACATCCTCCTGGTCGAGGGCAATTCACGGCTGAGCGCCACCATCAAATATCTGACTCAGAGCACGTGGTCGCACGCGGCGCTGTTTGTTGGCGAACGGCCCGGCGACGTATCGCCGAGCGGCGAGCCCAATGTGCTGCTCGAGGCGGAAGCCGATACCGGCGTCGCCACCGTGCCGCTGTCGAAATACGTTCGCTTCAACAGCCGCATCTGCCGCCCGGTCGGTGTCGATGAGGCGAACCGGCAGAAGGTCGTCGACTACGCGCTGGCGCGGCTTGGCACTCAATACGACAAGCAGCGCATCGTCGACCTCGCCCGCTATCTGTTCCCCTACCCGCCGGTGCCGGTGTGGTTCCGCCGCCGCATGCTGTCGATCGGCTCCGGCGACCCGACACGCGCCATATGTTCGACCTTGATCGCGCAAGCCTATGCGTCGATCCACTATCCGATCCTGCCGGAGCGCGCCGCGATCAACGGCAAGACTTACGCCATCGCGCCGTTCGTGCAGGACGAGATCGATCACATCCGCACCTACGGCCTCTACACGCCGCGCGATTTCGACGTCTCGCCGTTCTTCGCCATCGTCAAGCCGACGCTGGCGAACGGTTTCGACTATCGCACCGTGCAGTGGGGTCCGCCCGCGGTCAGCGCGGAGGACCTGAACCACGCCAGCGTCGTGCCGGCGGTGCCGTGAGGCGCGTCCGTCCCGGTTCGCTTAAATCTCAGCCGAGCAATCGGACGCCGACGATGACCAGGACACCCGCCAGCGCGATGCGCACCACGGCATCGCGCGCCCGTGTCCCCAGATAGCTGCCGAGCACGATCCCCGGCAAGGATCCGATCAGAAGGGTCATCAGCAGCGCGCCATTGATCGAGCCCAGGTACCAATGGCCGGCGCCGGCAAGAAACGTGAGCGGAACGGCGTGCGCAATGTCAGAGCCGACGACGCGCGCGGCCGGCATTTTTGGGTGGAGAAGCAGCAGCACGGTGACGCCGATGGCGCCGGCCCCGACCGAAGTCGTCGTCACCAGCACGCCCATGACCAGGCCGAGCGCGATCGTGAGCAGCGTGACGCTGCGGCGATCGAGCTTGAGGAGGCGATCGGCGTAACGCTCGCGAATGCGCTGGCCGGCGATCAGAAAAGTCGCCGTGACCAGCAACACCGCCCCGAGCGTCACCGTGATGACATGCTGGGCAGCGGCGCTCTGCAGATCGAAACGCGAGAGTACGACAATGGTGGCGACGGTCGCGGGAACGCTGCCGACGGCGAGGAGCGCAACCAGGACCCAGTCGACGGTCCGCGCCGCGGCGTGAACGATCGTTCCGACCGTCTTGGTCGAGCCGGCAAAAATAAGATCCGTCCCGACCGCCGTCGCCGGATGCACGCCGAACAGCAGAATGAGCAGTGGCGTCATCAGCGAGCCGCCGCCCACGCCGGTCATGCCGACGAGGACGCCGACCGCAAAGCCCGACGCGACATAGAGTGGATCGCTCATGAGCGGGAGCCGACGGCCGGTGGTCCTTCATTGCGAGTGTGCAGGCCGCACTCTTTCTTGTCGTCGCCTTCCCACCACCAGCGGCCGGCCCGCTCCGGTTCGCCGGGCGCGATGGCGCGCGTGCACGGCGCGCAGCCGATCGAGACGAAACCGCGCGCGTGCAGCCGATTGACCGGAATCTGCTGCGCGGCGACGTAGGCTTGAACCGTCTCGCGGGTCCAATCGAACAGCGGGCTGAACTTGAGCAGGCCGCGCTCGTCGACCGAAACCAGCGCCGTGCCCTGCCGCGCGCCGGACTGGTCGGCGCGCAATCCCACGATCCACGCCGGACAGCGCGCGTTTGAGCGGCTCGACCTTGCGGACGTGACAGCAGGCGGATCGTACCTCGCGCGAGGCGTAGAAGCCGTTGATGCCGTGCTGCTTGACCAGCCGTTCGAGGTCGGCATGCTGCGGATAGATGGCGCGGATGCGCCGGCCGTAGCGCCGCTCGGTTTCAGCCCACAGCTCATAGGTCTCGGCAAAGAGCCGCCCGGTGTCGAGCGTCACCACATCGACGTCGGTCGCCTGCTCGCACAGCATGTGCAGGATGGCCTGGTCTTCGGGCCCGAAGCTCGTGGTGAAGACCGCCCGGCCCGGCACCTCGCGGCAAAAGCGCGCCAGCCGCTCGCCCGGCAGCAGCGCCGCCAGAATCTCGCTGAGCCGCGCCGCCTGCGCGGCCAATCCATCATCGTCACGTGCCGCGCCCCGCCCGCGGTCGTCGTCGAGCGCAAGGATGATGCCGCCGCCGGCAATGCGGCCGGCAACGTCGAGCACGAGCCGCCCGGTGCGCGAGTTTCGATCGTGCAGGTCGGCGGCGACGGCCTCGGCCAGTTCCAGCTCGATCTCGCCGATATGGTTGCGCGCAATCGCTTGCGGCGCGCTCGGCAACAGCGCGCCAGGATCGATCACATCGGCGATCGATACGATCTTGCCGCGACGCTCGGCCGTGCCGACGCGTACGCCGAGCGACGCGCCGACCTGCAGCGGCTCCTGGTGCAGCCAGAACACCCGGGCCCGCAGCCGCCGCGCGGCTGTGGCGGACGCCTGCGGCGCCGTGATGAGATCACCGCGCTCGACGACAATCTGCCGGTCGAGCGTCAGGCCGGTCGAGCGCCCGGCGCTCGCGGCCTGCGGCGCCGGCGCGTCAGGGGATGAAGGCCATGCCTCGATCGACTGCACGCGCGCCCGCGTGCCGCGCGGCATGACCACGATGTCGTCGCCGACCGCGAGCCGCCCACTGGCAATGCGCCCGGCGACGATCCGTTGCTCGTCGAATTTGTAGACCGCCTGCACCGGGATGCGGAGCGCCAGGTCGGCCGGCGCCGTCGCCGGCGCGAACCGGTCGAGAAGCTCAAGCACGGTCGGGCCGGAATGCCAGGCGAGCGCCGCCGTCTTTTGCGCGACGCCGTCGCCGTGGCGCGCAGCGATCGGCAGGATCGCAGCGGCCGTGACGCCGAGCTTCGCCAGCTCGCCGGCGATCTCGGTTTCGATCGCGGTGAATCGCTCCCGGCTGAAGTCGATACGATCCATCTTGTTGACGACGACCGCGACCTGGGAAATTCCCAAAAGATGCAGCAGATGGATGTGGCGGCGGGTCTGATCGCGTACGCCTTCCGATGCATCGACGACCAGCAAGGCGGCATCGGCCTGCGCGGCGCCGGTCACCATGTTACGCAGAAGCTCGGCGTGACCGGGCGCGTCGATCAGCACGATGTCGCGCGTCGCGGTGCGCAGGCGGATTTGGCTGGTGTCGAGCGTGATGCCCTGGTCGCGCTCGGTCTGCAGCGCGTCGAGCAGAAACGACCATTCGAACGGCAGGCCGCGGCGCGCGCTCACGGCGCTGATGCGGTCAAGCTTGCCGTCAGGCACGCTTCCGGTCTCATGCAGCAGCCGCCCGATCAGCGTCGACTTGCCATGATCGACGTGGCCGACGAAGACGACGCGGACCAGAGGACGGCCCTCGCTCGCGCGCGTCGCGGCCAGCCTATCGTCGACTGAGATGTTCATAGTGGGAAAAAATCCGCCGCTTGCGCATTACAGGTAACCGGCGACGCGCAAGCGCTCGAACGCGTCCTCGGTCTCGTGGTCCATCGAGCGCCCGGCGCGCTCGGCGATTTTGGTGGCTTTGAGCTCGGCGACGATGTCGTCGATGGTTGCCGCTTGCGAGGCGACGGGAAACGTGATGTCGGCATCGCCGAGCGAGCGATAGCGCTTGCCGTTGCGCGCCAGATAAGGCGGTATGATCGGGATGCGTTCGCGCCGCGTGTAACGCCAGATGTCGAGCTCGGTCCACTGCAGGATCGGATGGACGCGCAGATGCGCGCCCGGCGGGAGCGCGGCGTTGAAGCTGTCCCAGAATTCCGGCGGCTGGTTGCGCACGTCCCAGTCGCCCTGCAACCCGCGCGGCGAGAACACGCGCTCCTTGGCCCGGGTCGGCTCTTCGTCGCGGCGAATGCCGGCAATGAGCGCATCGAAGCCGTATTTGCCGAGCGCTGCCTTGAGGCCTTCAGTCTTGCGCGCGGCCGAGCGCGCCGCAGGCGGCAAGGTCGGGTCGATGCTTTCGAGCGGCGGGCAAGGCTCGACCTTGAGGTCCAGATTCCACTCCCCGGCGTAGCGATCACGAAACGCGTACATCTCGGGGAATTTCTTGCCGGTGTCGACGTGCAAGACGGGAAACGGCACGCGACCGAAGAACGCCTTGCGGGCGATCCAGATCATGACGTTGGAATCTTTGCCGAGCGACCACAGCAATCCGATCCGCCGCAAGCGCGCGAACGCCTCGCGAAAGATGAAGATGCTTTGCGCTTCGAGCTCGTCGAGCCGGCTCACGGACGGCACTCCGTCGGACGGGCGGCGCTGGCGGCTGTGGCGATAAAGAAGAGTCTCTCTTTTTGGCGCTGTGACGGTATCAGTTGTTCCATGACGCTAAATGTCTGAAGTAGAATATTTTTCTGTCTATCGCCCCGATTTCCGTTTTAGACAGAAAATCATTTTCGTCAATGACGAATTTTATCGATGAAATTTCTCAGCCCGTATTGGGCTCAGGGCGGCAAAAATTTGCGCGGCTGCGGCCGCAATCGACATTATTTATTTTTTGGTGCTGGCCTCGAACGCCTCCAACACCGGGCGCCATTGCGCCTGCTGGGCGTTGACGAAGGCGTTGGTCTCGGCCGGCGACATCGGCGAGACATAGGCGCCGCGCACCGCGAGCTGCTTGGCGAGATCCCGGTCGGCGAGGATCTTGTTGGTCGCGCCATTGAACTTCTGGATCGCCGCCGCGGGCGTGCCGAGCGGCGCGACGATGCCCTGCCAGCCGCCGGCGGCAAAGCCCGGCAGCGTCTCCGCGACCGTCGGCAGATCGGGGAAATCGGCCAAACGGTGGGTCGAGGCAACGGCGAGTACGTTGATGCTGCGCGCCTGGATCGCGCCGGCAAGGCCCGAATAGCCTTCGATGACCAGCGGCACGCGGCCGCCGATGACGTCGGTCAAGGCCGCCGCCGGGCCACCCGTATAGGGCACGACCTGAAGCGAGATTCCGGCCCGGCTTTGCAGCAGCAACCCGGTCAGATGCGTGATGCGTCCGATGCCGGTCGCGGCGAAGGAAAGCTTGCCGGGTTCTTTCTTGGCGCGTTCGATCAATTCGGGCAGCGTCTTGATGCCCGTCGTGCTGCTGGCGCAGATGAACATCGGCTGATCGATCAGCGAGCCGACGGGAAGAAAATCGCGCGGCAGCATCAGCGGCAAATTCTCCGCCTTGCCGGGCAGCGAAATAAACAGGGAGATCGCCGGCGCGAACAGAGTGTAGCCGTCCGGAATGGCATCGGCGGCGGCGTGGGCGGCGATCGCGCCGCTGGCGCCGGGCTGATCGACCGGCACGATCTGCTGGCCGAGCTCCGTGCCGACCCGATCCATCACCATCCGGAACGTGACGTCGACGGCGCTGCCCGGGGCGGAATCGGAAATGATCCGGATCGGCTTGGTCGGATAATCCTGCGCCTGCGCCGGCGGTGCGGGAGCAGCCGCCAATGTCAGCAGCGCGAGTGCCACGAGCCTGATCGGCGCTTGCATTGGTCCCTCCCCGTTCGACCGGCGCCCTGCAGCGCCCATCCTTCCGTCACAGCCATCGTATGTCATTCCGGCGCAAGCCGCGCGCCGGCGCGTTGCACTCGCGGCAGCATGTCGCACGCTTTCAGGAGGGCCTTCGGCGCCGTGCGCGGCCGTCATTCGACCCGCAGATTCGCCGACTTGATCACCTTGCCCCACTTCACCGTCTCGTCGGCGATGAGCTTGTCGAGCTGAGCCGCCGTCAGTGGCATCGGATCGGCGCCGAGATCGGCGAGCTTGGCTTTCATGGCCGGATCGGCGAGCGCGGCGTCGACCGCTTTGCCGAGCGTCTCGATCACCGGCGCCGGCGTTCCCTTGGGCGCACCGAGGCCGAACCAGCCGGCCGCGTCGTAGCCCGGCACGAAATCGGCGATCGGCGGCACATCGGGCAGCACCGGCGAGCGCGCCGCAGAGGTAACGGCAAGGGGCCGCAGCTCGTTGGCGCGCAGGTGCGGGATCGACGAGGTGATGCCCTCGAACATCACCTGCACCTGGCCCGCGAGCAGATCGACCAGCGCCGGGCCGCCGCCGCGATAGTGCACCGCCGGCATGTCGATGCCGGTCAGGTACTTGAACAATTCGCCGAACATTTGCGGCGGGCTGCCGTTGCCGGCGGTCGCCATGTTGATCTTGCCCGGATTGGCTTTGGCATAGGCGATGAACTCGGGAACGGTCTTGGCCGGCACCGACGGATGCACCTCCATCACCGACGGCGCGGTCAAGAGGCCGGCGATCGGCGCGATGTCGTGCCTGAAATCGAACGGCAGATGGTCGTAGAGCGTGGCGTTGATGGCGTTCGATTGCGTGACGACGAGCAGCGTGTAGCCGTCGGGCGCCGCGCGAACCACGGTCTCGGTGCCGAGATTGCTGCCGGCGCCGGGCTGATCCTCGACCAGGAATTGCTGGCCGAGCCGCTGCGACAACGCCTGGCTGATCAGACGGCCGGCAATGTCGGTCGGCCCGCCGGCGGCGTAGCCGACGATGACGCGCACCGGCCGCGACGGATAGGTGTCGGCGCGGGCGATATGCGGCAAAGCGGGCCATGCGGCGGCGCCCGCGGCCAGGCGCAAAAATTGTCGGCGGCGAAGATTTGTCATGATGCTCCCCACGCGCTTTGCGATCACGACCCGCGCCAAACGCGCGTCGATCGAAGCGATGCTATGTCAAACGAGCGGTGCTTGAAAAGCCGGGCTTTCAGCCGGCGGCCGCAGCCACACGGCTACGGCAGCAGGTTGCGGACTTCGCTCATCACGAAGTTGCCGAGGCGCTTGCCGCGATTGCGCAAGACGCGCAGCACGCCGGCGTCGACAAAATAGGTGAGCAGGATGCTGTCGCGGGTCTTGACCTCCGCGCCGACCGGATCGGCCGAGTGCCAGCTGTCGGTTCCCACCGCAAAGGCGTAGCCGGTGTTCGGCGCGAACGACATTTGCTTTGCCTTCGGCCCGCAACCGCCGTCCGGGCCCTTGTCGTGAAAGATGGTGCCGATATGCGTCGTCGAGCGGTCGCGCGGCAGGTAAAGCTGCACGGTGACGCCCTTCCAGCGGGTATCGGTATGCGGCGTGATCAGGTAGCCGGGAATATCGCGCGTGAGCACCGGGATCGGATACATGCCGGTGCGTTCATAGGCGTCGCCGAAGCGGCGTTGAAGCGCCGGCGCCAGACGGCGGACGAAAGCATCGCGGACCTGCATCGAGCACAGCGCGCGGCCGACGGTGTCCCACACCGCGCGCTTTTGCGGCGGCAGGTGCCGGATATATTCAGGGAACAGGTCGATCTTGACCCGTGTGTGCGTGCCGTCGGCGAGATCGTGGCCTTTGCTGCGGCCATGCATCGGCCGATAGTCCATGGCCTCCGGCATGTTCTCGAGCATGGCGGCATAGACGCCGTCGGGAAACATGCCGTCGAGGACGAGATGGTAGAACGGCGTCTCGAACGCAGGCGCCGCATCGACCGCGGCGGCGACGAAATCGCGCAATTGCGCAATGGCGAGGCTGCGGCTGCCGGCGGTCAGTTCAACCGTTTGATCCATCAGGACTACTCGGGAGGTTCGACGCACAATACCGCCGATCGGCGCTCACCCGCAACTTTTCCGGCATGGCGTTGCGGCCACCTTTAACAACGGTCAAAATCGTCGATCCTTGTATCGCGGCCGGCTGGAACCGCCGGGCGCAATGAGGCCTTGGCGGAGGAATAGCGAGATGGGCGTTCTGATCGACGGCGTATGGCGCGACGAAGAGCTGCCGCAAGAGACCGGCCGCACCGGCGAATTCAAACGCGCCGATAGCCGGTTCCGCGACCGCATCACCGCCGACGGCTCGTCGGGCTTCAAGGCCGAGCCCGGCCGCTATCACCTCTATGTCGCGCACGGCTGTCCGTGGGCGCATCGCACCCTGATCTACCGCGCGCTGAAGAGGCTCGATAGCCTGATCTCGGTCGCCTACGCCATTCCCGGCCTCAAGACGAACGGCTGGACGTTCGAGGACGATCCGCGCTTTCCCGACTGCATTCCCGACACGGTGAACCGCTTCCACTACCTGCACGAGGCCTACACCGCGAGCAACAAGAGCTATACCGGCAAGGTGACGGTGCCGACCTTGTGGGACAAGAAGACCAAACGGATCGTCAACAACGAGTCCTCCGAAATCATCCGCATGCTGAACACCGAGTTCGACGCCATCACCGGCAGCACCGCGGACTATTATCCGGCGCCGCTGCGCGCCGAGATCGACCGGCTCAACGAGCGCATCTATCACAACGTCAACAACGGCGTGTATCGCTGCGGCTTCGCCCGATCGCAGGCCGCCTACGAGGAGGCCTATGACGGCCTGTTCGCCACCCTCGACGAGATGGAAGAGCGGCTGTCGCGCCGGCGTTATCTCGTCGGCCACGAGATCACCGAGGCCGATTGGCGGCTGTTCCCGACCCTGGTGCGCTTCGACGTCGCCTATTTCTCGCTGTTCAAGTGCAACCGCAACCGGATCGCCGACTATCCGAATCTCTCGAACTACATGCGCGAGCTCTATTCCGTGCCCGGCGTCGCCGCCACGGTCACGCCGCGCTACTATGTGATGAACTACTATGCGATCGCCAAGCTCAATCCGACCGGTATCACGCCCAAGGGCACGCCGGTCGATCTCGAGCAGCCGCACGATCGCGCGCGGCTTGCCGCGTAAGTCAAAGGGAGGATCTCATGCTGGAGCTCTATCACAGCATCAATTCGGTCTGCGCCCAGAAGATCCGCATCGCGCTGCACGAGAAGGGTCTCACGGCGAAGGACCACATCATGACGTTGCGCGGCGATCAGTTCGACCCCGCCTATATGAGGCTCAATCCCAGCGCCGTGGTGCCGACCTTGATCCACGACGGCACGCCGATCATTGAGTCGTCGCTGATCCTCTACTACATCGACGACGCCTTTCCGGAGCCGCCGCTGATGCCGAAGGCGCCGCACTTGCGCCACGGCGTGCGCCTTTACAACAAGCTGGTCGACGAATACCTGCACAATTCCTGCATGATCCTGACCTTTGCCACGGCGTTCCGCCCGGCCTTCCTGAAAATGCCGCGCGAGGCCTGGGAAGCCGAGATCGCCAAGTCGCCGCTCAAGCGCCGCGCCGAATACAAGCGCAGCGTCATCGAGCACGGGCTCGATTCCGAATTCGTCGCCGACGCGCTGGCGCAGCATCGCAAGCTTCTGTCGTGGATGGCGGAGGCCCTGCAAAGCGCGCCGTATCTCGCCGGGGAAAGCTTCTCCAACGCCGAATGTGCGGTCATTCCCTACATTCTGCGATTGGAGCTGCTCAAGCTCGGCGGGCTCTGGGATCGCCAACCCGCCATCGCCAAATGGTGGGAACGCATACGCGAGCGGCCATCGGTCAAGGCGACGATCTTCGATCGCATGACCGAGACCGACTGGGCGCCGTTCAAGAACCTCGCGCCCGATCCGTGGCCGAAGGTGCAGACGCTGCTGAAGGCGGCCTGATCAGCCCGCCGCGATCGGCAGCGGGCGGCCCTCGGCGTCGACGCGCACGTAAGTGAACAGCCCCTCGGTCACCTTGATCGGGGTAAGACCCGTGCCGCGGCGCACCCAAGTCTCGACCTTGATGGCGATCGAGGTGCGGCCGATCCGCTCGACACTGCCGTAGCAGGTTACTTCGTCGCCGACGCAGACCGGCCGATGAAACGCCATGGCGGTGATGGCGACGGTCACCGTGCGGCCGCCGACCCGGCGGGTGGCGACCGTGCCGCCGGCGAGGTCCATCTGGCAGAGCAGCCAGCCGCCGAAAATATCGCCGTGCGGGTTGGTGTCGGCCGGCATAGCGATGGTGCGCATCGCCGGCTCCGATGTCGGCGGCACTTCGGCAACGGACGGCGCGGCGGCTTGCTCGGCCATGATGGCTCCTTGCAGATTCGATTGGCGCAGCCAGTCTACAGCAGGCGCCGTGCCGCATGGACAGTAGCCAGGTGAAGGCCCATGCTGTTGGGAACGGCGCGACCGGCGCGGGGCGACCGCCGGCCAGCAAAAAAGCCGGCATAAACGCAAGCACCGGGAGAAATGCCATGTCGCCAACCACCGGTCGGCCGCAACAGCCGATCAACTGGACCGTCACCGCCACCGTCTTCTTTCTCGGCAGCGTGCTGCTGTGGGCGGACCGCACCAATTTCAGCGTCGCCGCCGCGGCCTGGGCCAAGGAGTTCGGCTGGACGCCCTCGACCATCGGCATGATGCTGAGCGCGTTTTCGCTCGGCTATCTGATCCTGCAGCCGGTCGGCGGCTACATCGCCGACAAGTTCGGCGCCCGCCGTACGCTCGCCGCCGCCATGGCGGGCTGGTCGATCTGGGTGCTGCTGACGCCGATCGCGCCCACGGTGCTGTGGCTCACGGCGTTGTTTCGCGTGCTGCTCGGCGCCTTCGAAGCGCCCTACATCCCGGCGAGCGTCGCCGCCGTGGCGCGCGCGGTGACCTCGATCACCCGGCGCGGCCGATTCTCCGCCTTCGTGCAGTCGGGCGCGCAGCTCGGCCCCGCGGCCGGCGTGTTCTTCGCCGGCGTCATTCTCTCTACCACCGGATCGGCGACCTATATCTTCGTGATCTTCGGCCTGATCGGGCTGGTCGGCGCCGCGGCGTGGTGGAGCTACGCGCGCTATTTCGACGACCCGGTGCCGCAAGGCGCGCACGCCGAGACCGATGAGGCGAAGGCGCGCGCCGCGCAGGCGCCGGTGCCGAACCGGGCACTGATCACGAGCCCGGCGCTGTGGCCGTTCTACATCGGCTATTTCGCCCTGCCCTACTGCCAGTACCTGTTTCTCACCTGGCTGCCGCAATATCTGAGCCACTACCGCCACATCCCGCTGGTGCAAGCGAGCGCGCTCAGCGCGCTGCCCTTCATCGTCGCTTTCCTGGCGGTGACCTTCGCCGGCTGGGGGATGGATTGGCTGGCGGCGGCGGGCTACACGCGCGGCGGCTTTCACCGCAAGCTCTTTATCGGCGTTGGTGCGGCGATCTACTCCGTCACCACGCTGATCGCAGCGACCACGGAGTCCAACACCACGGCGGTGATCATGATCATCATCGCCAATGCCGGGCTGTCGTTCTACGTCATCCCGTTCTGGACCACGTGCACCGACATCGCGCCGAACCAAACCGGCACGCTCAGCGGCGTGATGAACTTCTTCGGCATTGTCGGCGCCACGCTATCGCCCTACGGCACCGGCGTCATCGCGCAGGCGACCGGCGCCTTCGTCGCGCCGCTGGTGCTCGCCGTGGTCATCATGGTGGTGGCGGCGACCACCATGATCGTGTTCTTCCGCTATCGGCCGTTGAGCGAGCTCGTGGCCGAGGCGCCGCCGGCGGCGAGCGCCGCCGCCGAGGCCTGACTCCGCGGGCCACTAAAATCATCGCCGGCGCGACGGCGCCGGCGAAACCTGTCCGGAACAACAGCCCGGCTACGTCGTTTCCGCAAGGGAAATGTTCCGGCCTGGAGCGTGACGGGACGCTATTTCCCGAGCGAGGAACCCATGAAACTGCACGCACTTGCGCTGGCGGCTGCCGTTGTCGCCGCGACACTCGTGCCACCGGTTCAAGGCGGCGCTCAAGAGATCGATTTCAGCAAGATCGATAAATTCGAGACCCTGTCGAGCGGCACCCTTCGCGTCGGCGCGCCACCAAAGACCATCGTCGACGACGGCGAGCGACACGTCGTCGTGCTGACGATTTGGGACGCCGACGCCGAGACGAAAGTCTCGTGGCGATCCACGGAGGCAAATGCTCCCCGCACCACCATCATTCCCGGACGCGGCGTGCAAACATTCCAAACGGCTGGAGAGCTCAAACTGGAGGCCGTGGGCGAGCCCGATCGCGAGGTCCAATACGGCTACGTGCTTCTCGGCGTACGGAAGTAAAAAGTCCAGCCGCTCGGCGAGCGTCCCCACGCGACAGGACAGCGTTAGTCGCTCGGCTTTTTCCTCAGAACGTCGGCGATGCGGCGATCACTTGGACTGACCAGGAACACGGCATCGTCCTTGACGAAAAACTCGTGACCCTTGGCCTTCGGCACTTTTTGCACGATTTCGGGCGGCAGCGGAGAAAGCCGAATGTTCTGGGGAACGGCATCGCCGATGTTTTCGGGCGCAGAGTTTTGCCTCGGGATGCTGGCGTCCGTCAGGATGACTTCTCTTATGGTGTATTCGTCCTGGGTCGTCAGCGTGAGGCGGGGCGACGGTGGATGCTCCGAAGGCGGTGCTGGCTGGGTTTGGGCGAGCGCAATAGCTGCAGGGATCGCCACCAGCATGAGCGCTGCCGCAATCGCGTCAACGCCGCGTGACCAGGCCTTTCGCGGGGACGGGTTCATCGTTCGGAAACGCGCCGGCCTGGGTGCAGGTTCCGTGCGGCTCACCGAACGACCGCAGCCCTGTCGCAGACAGGGCTGCCGTGGCGCGTCCTAGTCGGCCTTGAGCGATGCGAATTTGATGACCTTGGCCCACTTTTCGATTTCGTCGGCGACGAACTTCCTGAATTGCTCGGTATTCATCGGCCTCGACTCAACCCCGAGCGCCACCAGCCGCGACTTGAACGTGGCGTCGCCGCCGGCGGTGACGATCGCGGCGGAGAGCTTGGCGACGATGTCGGCGGGCGTGCCGGCGGGCGCGGTGATGCCGTACCAGCCGACACCCTCGTAGCCGGGCACGAATTCGGCAATGGCCGGCACGTCGGGCAGCGCCTCGGAGCGCGTCGCCGTGGTCACCGCGATGGCGCGCATCCGCTTGTCGCGGATGAACTCGATGACCTGCGCCATCGGGCTGACCGCGAGCTGGATCTGACCGCCCATCAGATCGGTGTTGTAGTTGGTCTTGTACGGCACGTGCACGAGGTCGGCGCCGGTCAGCATCTTGAACAATTCGGCGGAGACGTGCGGCCCGGAGCCGACACCCTGCGTGGCGAAGTTCACCTTCCCCGGATTGGCCTTGCAATAGGCGATCAGCTCCGGGACCGTCTTCGGCTCGAAGCTCGGATTGGCGGCAAAGACGAACGGCGTGCGGCCGATGCCGGCGACGGGCATCAGGTCGCGGCCAAAGTTGAAATTGAGGTTGGTATAGAACGTGGCGTTGACCGCGTTGGTCGACACCGTGGTGAGCAGCGTGTAGCCGTCAGGCGCGGCGTGGGCGACGATCTCGGTGCCGATATTGCTCGAAGCGCCAGGCCGGTTGTCGACGATGAAATTCTGGCCGAGGCTGTCGGAGAGCGCCTGCGCGATCAACCGCGAGATGATGTCGGGCCCGGCGCCGGCCGGGTAGCCGGTGACGATGTGCACCGGCCGCGTCGGATAATCGACGGCCGCGGCGGCGCGCGACAGCAGCGAAAGCGCGGCCGTGCCCGCGGCCAAGTGCAGAAATTGACGGCGCAGCAGTGTCATTTTTGCTCTCCCATCTCCGCGGCGGCTGGCGGCGGCGTTACTCCGCCTTGATATTCGCGAACTTTATCACTTTGCCCCATTTGACGGTCTCGTCGGCGATGAACTTTTTGAATTCCGCCGGCGTCATCGGCGCCACTACCCCGCCGAGATCCTCGAGCCGCGCCTTGATCGCCGGCTCGGCCAGCACGGCGGCAACCGTGCCGTAGAGCTTGTCGATAACGTCCGCAGGCGTGTTTGCCGGCGCGCCGATGCCGTCGGAGGCGACCGCCACGTAGCCCGGCACGAACTCGGCCACCGTCGGGACGTCCGGCAGCGCCGGAATCCGCTGGGCGCTCGTCACCGCCAGGGCCCGCAATCTGCCGGCGCGAATATAGCCCATCGACAGCGGGATCGGGCTGAAGGTCAGCTGCACCTGGCCGGCGAGCAGGTCGTTGATCGCCAGCGACGCACCGCGATAGGGCACATGGACGAGGTCGGTGCCGGTCATGAAGTTGAACAGTTCGCCGGCAACGTGCTGCGACGACCCGACCCCGCCGGTGGCGAAGTTGATCTTGCCGGGATTGGCCTTGGCGTAGGCGATGAGCTCTGGGATCGTGTTGACAGGCAGCGCCGGATTGACCTCGACCACCAGCGGCAAAAAATCGACGTTGGCGACCGGGGCGATGTCACGGATGAAGTCGTAATTGAGCTTGTCGTAGAGCGAGGCGTTGATCGCGAACGACGACGTCGCCCACAGCAGCGTGTAGCCGTCGGGCGCAGCGCGCACGACATATTCGGTGGCGATGGTAGTGCCGCCGCCGGGCCGGTTCTCGATCACGAACGGTTGCCCGAGCCGCTCGCCCAAGCGCTGGCTGACGAGACGCGCGAGAATGTCGGCAGGACCGCCGGGCGTAAAGCCGAGAATGAGCTTGACCGGCCGCGTCGGGTAATCGAGCGCGTGCGCGAGCCGCGGCAATGCCGGCGCCGCCAATACCCCTGCCGCCAGTTTCAGAATTTTACGGCGCGAAGGTTGCATTCTGTCCGCGATCTCGTTGGATCAGTCGGCGTGGATGTCGGCGAACTTATTGACCTTGGCCCACTTCTGCGTCTCGTCGGCGATGAACTTGGTGAATTCGGCCGCCGTCATCGGCGCCGGGACGCCGCCGAGATTGGCGAGCTTGTCCTTGAACGCAGCTTCCGCAAGATCGGCGTTCACCGCCTTGTTGAGCGCCGCGATAATGTCGGGCGGCGTCGCCTTCGGCGCGCCGATGCCGTGCCAGCCGCTGGCGTCATAGCCCGGCAAGATCTCGGCCACCGTCGGCACGTCAGGCAACACCGCAATCCGCGACGTCGAGCCGACCGCCAGCGGGCGCAGCTGACCCGAACGCACGTAACCGATCGACGCCGGGATCGGCGAGAACATCATCTGCACTTGTCCAGCGATCAGATCGGAATAGGGATTGCCGGTATAGGGCACGTGAACCAGATCGACGCCGGCCATCATCTTGAACAATTCGCCGGCGACGTGCGGCCCCGAGCCGACGCCGTTCGAGGCCATGTTGATCTTGCCCGGATTGGCTTTGGCATAGGCGATGAACTCGGACAGCGTCTTCGCCGGCAGCGACGGCGTCACCTCCAGCACATAGGGCACGAGATCGATCAAGGCGACCGGCGCGATGTCGGTCGCGAAATTGAAATTGAGATTGCGATAGAGCGTGGCGTTGACCGCATTGGTCGAGGTCGCGAGCAGAAGCGTGTAGCCGTCGGCGGTGGCGCGCGTGACCTGCTCGGCGGCGAGATTGGTGGCAGCACCGACGCGATTCTCGACGACGAACGGCTGGCCAAGCTGCTCGGAAAGCCGTTGCGCCATCAAGCGGACGATGACGTCGGAGGCGCTACCGGGGGAAAAGCCGACCAGCACGTGCACGGCGCGCGCCGGGTAGGTTTCGGCGCGCGCCAACCGCGGCACGGCCGATGCCACGGCAGCGCCCGCGGCAAGCGACAGAAAATCCCGGCGGGCAAGCTTCACGTTATTCCTCCATCGCTGATGGCAATCAGTCGGCCTTGATATTGGCAACCTTGTTGAGCTTTGCCCACTTCTGCGTCTCCGCGGCGATGAACCTGCCGAAGTCCGCCGGAGTGCCGGAGAAAACATCGCAGCCGAGATCGTCGAGGCGCTTCCTCATGTCGGTATCGACCAGCGCGGCGTTGACCGTCTTGTTGAGCTTGTCGACGATTTGCGGCGGCGTGCCTTTGGGCACGGTGACGCCGTACCAGCCGCTCGCCTCGTAGCCGGGCAAAAATTCGGCGATCGCCGGCACGTCCGGCAGCAGGGCCTGGCGCTTGGCGCTGGTCACGCCGAGCGGGCGCAGCCTGCCGTCCCTGATATAGCCCAGCGACGCCGGCATGACGCCGAATATCGCCTGCATCTGGCCGCTGAGCAGATCGGGCAGCGCGGCGGCCTCGCCACGGTAAGGCACGTGGATCAGATTGACGCCGGCCATCATCTTGAACAGCTCGCCGGCGACATGCAGCGGCGTGCCGGTGCCGCCCGAGGCCATGTTGATCTTGCCCGGATTGGCCTTGGCGTAGGCGATGAATTCCGGAATCGTTTTGGCCGGCACCGCGGGGTTGACCTCCAGGATCAGCGGAATGAGCGAAATGCTCGCCACCGGCACCGCATCGTCGATGAAGTTGAAATGCAGGTCGTGGTAGATCGACGGATTGATGGCGTTTGCCGACATGGCGAGCAGCAGCGTGTAGCCGTCCGCCGCGGCCTTCAGCGCATACTCCGTGCCGATATTGCCGCTCGCCCCCGCCCGGTTATCGACCACCACCGGCTGGCCGAGCTTGTCCGACAGCCACTGCCCCATCAGGCGGCCGACGATGTCGGGCGAACCGCCGGGTGGAATTTGCACGACGAGGTGGATCGGGCGCGACGGATAGTCGTCCGCCATGGCGACGCGCGCCACGGCCGGCATGGCGACGGCGCCGGCCGCGAGGCTCAAAATTCTTCGCCGCGAATGTTTCATGTCGTTTGCTCCCGAGCCAACCGGCCTCATTCCGCCTTGATCCCCGCCGCGCGGATGATCTTGCCCCATCGCTCCGTCTCCCGGGCGACGATCTTGCCGTATTCGGCCGGCGTCAGCGGCACCGTCGTGCTGCCGAACGCGGCGAATTGCGCTTTGATCTTCGGATCCTTCAATCCCTCGTTGATCGCGCCGTTGAGCTTGTCGACGATCTCCGGCGGCGTCGCGCGCGGCGCGCCCATGCCGTTCCACAGATTGGCCTCGTAGTCGGGCACGAACTCGCCGATCGCCGGAACCTCGGGCAGGAGCTCGGAGCGCTGCGCCATGGTGACGCCGAGCGCGCGCAGCCTGCCGGTCTTGATGAATTCGGCCGAGCCGGCGATGGTGATGAAGGCACACTGCAGCTGGCCGCCGATCACGTCGGTCAGCGCCTGCGGCTCGCCGCGATAGGGCACATGCACGGTGTTGATGCCGGCCATGATCTTGAACATCTCGCCGGAGATGTGGGTGACGGTGCCGTTGCCGGCCGAGCCGACGGAGATCTTGCCCGGATTGGCCTTGGCATAAGCGATGAAGTCGGGGATCGACTGGGCCGGGAACACCGGATTGACCAGCATGGCGATGCCGCCGCGGCTGACGCTCGCGACCGGCGCGATGTCGCGGACGAAATCGAAGCCGAGATTGGGATACAGCGCACCGTTGGTGTAGTTCGCGGTCGACGCCATCAGCATGGTGTAGCCGTCGGGTGGCGCGTTGACGACGTACTCGGTGGCGATATTGGTGCCGGCGCCGGGCCGGTTGTCGACGACCACAGTCTGACCGAGCCGCTCGGTCACGGCCTGGCCGAGCAGGCGCGCAATCACGTCGAGCCCGCTGCCGGCGGTGAAGCCGGCGACGAAATGAATGGGCCGCACCGGATAGTCGAGAGCGAGCGCACCCTTCGGCAGCGCCGACACGGCGGCGCCCGCTGCGAGTTGCAGAAAATGACGGCGGCGAAGTCCCATCACTCGGCCTTGATATTGGCGAAGGCGACCACCTTAGCCCACTTCGCGGTGTCGGCGGCGATGACTTTGGCGAATTCCTCGCGCGTGCTCGCGTAGGCCGGCGCGCCGAGATCAGATAGGCGCGCGGTGAATGCGGGATCGGCAAGCGCCGCGTTCATCTCGCCGTGCAGCTTGTCGAGGATTTCGGTCGGCGTGCCGGCAGGCGCGCCGATGCCCTGCCAGCCGCTCGCCTCGTAGCCCGGCACCGTATCGGCGATCGGCGGCACGTCGGGCAGCGCGTCGTAGCGCGTCGCGGTGGTGACGCCGAGCGGCCGCAGCTTGCCCTCCTTGATCGAGCCGATCGACGAGGTGACCAGATCGAACATGCACTGCAGCCGGCCGCTCAACAGGTCGGGCACCGCCGGCCCGGTGCCGTGATAATGCACCGCCACCATATCGACGCCAGTCATCATGGCGAACAGCGAGCCGTACATGTGCGGCCCGCTGCCCGGTCCGCCGGTGCCCATATTGATCTTGCCCGGATTGGCCTTGGCATAGGCGATGAACTCGGCGACGGATTTGACCGGCAGCGACGGATGCACTTCAAGCACGCCGCCGGAGCGGCTCATGCTCGCGACCGGCACGATGTCGCGCAGGAAATTGAACTCGAGATTTTTGTAGATCGAGGCGTTCCAGGCGTTGATGGTGGTGATGTTGAGGAGCGTATAGCCGTCGGGCGCGGCCTTGGTCACGAACTCGGTGGCGATATTCATGGCGGCGCCGGGACGGTTCTCGACCACGAACGGCTGACCGAGCCGCTCGGTCAGACGCTGCGCGATCAGGCGCGCGAGAATGTCGGCGGCGCCCGAGGGCGCAAAGCCGACGATCAGCCGCACCGGCCGAGTCGGATAGTCGAGCGCCGCGGCGCCGCTCGGCAAGCCGGCCACAGCGGCGGCACCCGCGGCGCCGGCAAGCTGCAGGAAACGGCGGCGGCGGAGCTCCATGGCGTTTCTCGGGGCGTTTCTCATTTTGCGCGGGATGCGCGGCATGTCGCCGAAGGCGACACTACGCTATACCGCAGCCCCGATTGCCGGAAGCGTCAAAGCGCCGCAAAGCCGCATTCGCGGAGGCAGTCGCTATTTCCACAAGCGCGCGCTGGCGAGCCGCGCGCCGTCGACCAGCGCCTTGAACTTTGCCCAGACGATCGACGGATGCACCTCGTTCGAGCCGGCGAACGAAGCAAAGCCGCAATCGGCGCCGGCGATCACGCGTTCGCGGCCGACCACGGCGGCAAAGCGCGCGAGCCGCTGCGCCACGAGCTCGGGATGCTCGACCAGCACCGTCGACTGCGTGATGACGCCGGGAATGAGGATCCTGTCGTCCGGAATCTTGACGCGCTGCCAATCCTCCCACTCGTGCTCGTGGCGCGGATTGGCGGCTTCGAACGAATAGGCGCCGGCGCGGACTTTCAGAATAATATCGACGATGTCCTTGAGCTGCATGTCGTGGATGCGCGGGCCCATATTGATGCTGTAGCAGGTATGGAAACGGATGCGGTCCGTCGGGATGCCGGCGAGCGCGCTGTTGAGCGCCTCGACGCGCAGCTCGGCCCATTTGCGGCAGGCGGCGATGTCGAGGTCGGGCCGCGTGATGTAATAGGTCACCAGGAACGGATCGTCGATCTGCAGCAGGAAGCCGGCATCGACGATGGCGCGATATTCCTCGCGCATCGCTTCCGCGATGGCGAACACGTAAGCCTCGGGCGACGGATAATGTTCGTTCGGCGTCGTCGATTCGACGTTCGACGGCGCGATCGCCGGCACGAAGGCTTCAGCGGCTTTGACCTCGCCAAGCGCCGCCTTGAGCCGGTCGAGATCGGCCTTCAGCGCGGCGTGGCCGATATATTTGATCGGGCCGGCGCAGACCATCAGCGAGCGGCGCCGGCGCGCGCTGACCTGCTCGGCCACGGCCGACTGATAGTATTCGGGGAAGTCGCGGGTCTCGCGCGTATTGGCGAACGGGCTCGGCCGAAAGCCCTCGCGCTTTTGCAGGCCGCTCAAGCGCGAGGCAGCATAGGTGATGAAGCTTGGCTTGCCCATCTCGCCGTCGCTGACGATATCGAGGCCGGCTTCGACCTGCCGGCGGACGCAATCTTTCACCGCCGCGTCGAGCCGCGCCGCGTAGGCCTTTTCGTCGACCGCCGTGCCGTCCATCCTGGCGAGCATCATTTCGAACAGATCGTCCGGCCGCGGCAGGCTGCCGACATGGGTCGTCAAGATGCGCTCGGTGCTCGATTTCATTTCAAAATTTCCGGCTGGCAGGGAAGCGTTTCGACTATGGCACTGCGCTGCGCGCCGCGGCAACCAACGCGGCCGTGCGCATGGCGCATGATGCCTATTCGGCAGTGCGCGCTTGCCCGGCAATTTGCCTTCGGGATACTTGCGCGCCGAGACCACGAGAAGAAGAGTGCCATGAGGAAAATGCTGCAAGGCGTCGCGTGGGCGGCGTGCCTGCTTGCGCTGTTTGGGGCGCCTGCCCACGCTCAAGCTGATTTCCCGTCGCGGCCCATAAAAGTGTATGTGCCGTTCCCGCCCGGCGGCGGCATCGACGTCACGGCGCGGATCTCAGCCGACAAGCTTTCCGAAATCCTCGGCCAGCAGATGGCCATCATCAACCAGGGCGGTGGCGGCGGCGCGATTGCGACCGACGCGGTGGTGCGCGGCGAGCCGGACGGCTACACCCTGCTCTATCACTCGGTGACCGGCATCACCCACGCCGCCGTCACCGCGGACCTGACGTACGACTGGCTGCGCGATCTCGCGCCGGTGTCGCTGGTCACCCGGTTCGCGCCGGTGATGGTGGTGTCGCCCAATCTCCCGGTCAAAGACATGAAGGACTTCATCGCGCTGTTGAAGGCCAATCCCGGAAAGTACAGCTACGGCTCGTCCGGCACCGGCACCGCCGTGCATCTCGCCACGGAATTGTTCAAACAGAAGGCCGGCGTCAATATCGTCCACGTGCCCTACCGCGGCACCATCGCGGTGCTGCCCGATCTGATGTCCGGCCGCATCGCCATGATGATCGACGGCGTGCCCGCGGAGGCCAAGAACATCCAGAACGGCACGGTGAAGGCGCTCGCGGTGACGACCGCAGAGCGCTCGCCGGCGCTGCCCGACGTGCCGACCATGAAAGAGATCGGCCTCGACTTCGAAGTGCCGTTCTGGACCGCGATTTATGCACCGATCCGCACGCCAAAGCCGGTCGTCGACAAGCTCGCAGCGGCGATCCATCAGGCCATGCACGACGCCGAGGTCACCAAGAAGCTCGCCGCGATCGGCACCGAAGGCGTCGGCTCGTCGCCCGCCGAGCTCGATGCGGCGACGCGCGAGCAGTTCGCGATGTATCGCGCCATCGTGAAAGACAATCCGGCGCTGCTCAGCGGGCAGTAACGGTGTCAGCGCCGGCGCGCCTCACGCCGTCTTCTGCACCTTCAGGCCAAGCTCCGAGATGGTCTGCTCGCGCATGATGAATTTCTGGATCTTTCCCGTCACCGTCATCGGGAAAGCGTCGACGAACTTGACGTAGCGCGGCACCTTGTAGTGGGCGATCTGGTCGCGGCAGAACGCCTTGATTTCGTCCTCGGTCGTGGTCATGCCGGGACGCAGCTTGACCCAGGCGCAGATTTCCTCGCCGAAACGGTCGTCCGGCACGCCGATCACCTGCACGTCTTGAATCTTCGGATGGCGGTAGAGGAATTCCTCGATCTCGCGCGGATAAACGTTCTCGCCGCCGCGGATCACCATGTCCTTGATGCGGCCGACGATGTTGCAATAGCCCTCGGCGTCGATTGTGGCGAGATCGCCGGTGTGCATCCAGCGCGCGGCATCGATCGCCTCGTGGGTGCGCTCCTCGTCGCCCCAGTAGCCGAGCATCACCGAATAGCCGCGGGTGAGAAGCTCGCCCGGCGTTCCGGGCGGCACGATGCGGCCGTTGAGGTCGACGATCTTGACTTCGATGTGCGGCTGGATGCGGCCGACGGTGGAGACGCGGCGTTCCAGCGGATCTTCGGTCGAGCTCTGGAAGCTGACCGGGCTCGTCTCGGTCATGCCGTAGGCGATGGTGATCTCGGACAGATTCATCTTGGCGACGCAGCGCTTCATCACCTCGATCGGGCACGGCGAGCCGGCCATGATGCCCGTGCGCAGCGATTTTAGATCAAATTTCTCGAACTCCGGATGGTCGAGCTCGGCGATGAACATGGTCGGCACGCCATGCAGCGCGGTGCAGCGCTCCTCGGCGACGGCCTGAAGCGTCACCAGCGGATCGAAACCCTCGCCGGGAAACACCATGCACGCGCCGTGGGTCAGCGCGGCGAGATTGCCCAGCACCATGCCGAAGCAGTGATAGAGCGGCACCGGGATGCAAAGCCGATCCTCCGGCGTGAGCTTCATCGCCTCGCCGATGAAGAAGCCGTTGTTGAGGATGTTGTGGTGCGACAGCGTCGCGCCCTTGGGAAAGCCGGTGGTGCCCGACGTAAATTGAATATTGATGGCTTCGTCGAACTGCAGTTGCGGCGCCAAATCGGCGATCCGCTGTCTCTCAACGTCGCCGCCGCGGGCCAAAATCTCGGAGAACTTGAACGTGCCGGGATGCCAGGCGTCGCCGATGAGCACAACGGAGCGCAGCGATGGCAGCCGCGCCGATTCGAGCTTGCCGGGCGTAGCGTGGCTGAGCTCCGGCACGAGCTCGCGCAGCATGCCGATATAGTCCGAGGTCTTGAAGCGCTCGGCGAGGATCAGCGCCTTGCAGCCGACTTTGTTGAGTGCGTAGTCAAGCTCGGCGATGCGATAGGCCGGATTGATGTTGACCAGGACGAGCCCAGCCTTGGCGGTGGCGAATTGGGTCAGCGCCCATTCCGAATTGTTGGGCGACCAGATGCCGATGCGCTCCCCGGGCTCAAGCCCGAGCGTCAACAGTCCCGCGGCGAGCCTGTCGACCTCGCGGCGCAGTTCGCCGTAGCTCAAGCGCATGTTCTGGTGGCGCACGATGAGCGCCGGGCGCGAAGTGTGCTGCTCGCAAATCGCGTCGAAGAACCGCCCGATCGTCTCGCCGATCAAGGGCACGTTGCTGGCGCCGTGAACGTAGCTTTGCGTTAGCGCGGCCATGGCGTTTCCTCCGGGATATGTCGAAGAGTAGCGCGGATTGAGGTCAAGGCGAAGATCGCCTCGCGTCATTCCGGCACACCTGCCGCGCGCATTGCGGCGATCAACCGCTGCCGATCGGCGTCCCGGCGAAATGGGTAATACCCGCATAACTTGCCGATGGTGACCGTCGGATCGCTGCCGAGATATGCATTCAGCGCCCGCTTCGACGCATCGGCATGGCCTCGCATGGCATTGGACGCGATCGCCATCCGAAGTGCCGGCAGCCAGTTGGGCTTGACCCGCAGCGCCATCGCCGCCCAGCGTGCGGCTTCGTCGTCACGGCCGGCGATGAAATGGGCGAAAGCCATGGCGCTCTGTGTGAGGAAAACCCGAGGATCGAGCGGATTGAGGCGAATGGCCTTGTTCAGGCTTTCGATCGCCCTATCGGAGTCGCCGGCGTAGCCGCGGACCCAGCCGCTGCGTTGCCAGGCGACGGCCAGGTTCACGTCCAGTTCGAGGGCCCGGTCGATGAGCAGCAACGCACGGTCAAGGTCGCGAAAGAAGTAGGCATGCACGTGCCCCGCCCAGCACAGCGCGACCGCGTCATCCGTGCCGATATCGGCGGCGCGTTCGACCAGCCGGGATATCTCCACCTCATCGAAGGTCGAGGCCCAGCCATTCGCCTTGGCAAAATGGTGACACGAAGCGGCCAGCCCATAGGGGGTCGAAAAGTCGCCGTCCTTTGCTATTGCCGCGTTGAACAGCTTTAGCGCCTTGGCATTTTCGTCCTTCGTCCATCGATTCCAGCTGGCAAGCCCGCGCAGATAAAAATCGTAAGCCGCCAGATCGCCGGTCATATCCAGCCTGGCGCGATCGATCTCGGCTCTCTCGAGCTGCGGCGCTATCGCGCCGACGACGCTGGTGACGAGCTGATCTTGCAGCTCGAAGATGTCGACTAAGTCACCGTCGAACCGATCCGCCCACAAATGGCGGCCCGACTCGGCTTCGATGAACTGCCCGGTCAGACGCACGCGATTACCCGATTTGCGCACGCTGCCTTCCAATACGTAACGAACGCCGAGCTCCTGCGCGACCTGCTTGGTGTCGATCGGCTTTCCCTTGTAGGTGAACGACGAGTTGCGGGCGATGACGAAAACCGCGCGATTGCGTGACAACGCCGTAATGATGTCCTCGACCACGCCGTCGATGAAATAATCCTGCTCCGGATCGCCGCTGAGGTTTGCGAAGGGCAGAACCGCGATCGATGGCTTGTCGGTGAGTCCCGGCGCAGCCTGGTGCGAAGCGACCTCGGCGAGAGCAGCCTCCTCCTCCCGCACAACGCCAACAAAACGCAGACCCTTGCGCCGCAGCGTCTTGATCAGCCTTTGCCGTTCGCCGGTGTCGCCGATCGCGCTTCGCGCCGCATTGATCCGGTTAAACAATGCCGACTCGGAAATGGCACGTCCATGCCAGATCGACGCCAGCAGATCGTCCTTGCTGACCACGCGATCACGATGACGGATCAAGTGAACAAGCAGATCGAAGACCTGGGGCTCGACAGCGACGAGGCTCGTTCCTCGCCGCAGCTCGCGGCGGTCCGTATCGAGCGCACATTCCCCGAACAGATAGCGCAATATCTCATTCCGCTCGTCATTCGGCGCCCCTGGCAGCAACTTAGCACAGACCGCAAAGGAAAAATGGAGGGTACGCTAAGCCGAAATAGAGATGCCCCGAAAGATGCAACGCTCGATCTCTGACATGAGGACGGCAGCTGACCAGCCTCAGGAGAAAGATATGGCTCTGCTCCCATCTGCTGCCAGGGTTGCGATCCCTATCGTGTGCGTTGTGGGACTGTTGATGCCATCATCGAGCTCGGCGGACGACGTGCAGTATGTCGTCAAGCCCATTGCCGAAATGAAGGTCAAGCAACTTCCGAAAGGCCCATTGTACTGGCGGGTCGAGAATTTTCCGACGCTCGATCAGGCGAAGGCCGCTGCGGGCGAATACCGTTGGAATCCGAACACGGTGACCTACGACGGGTCGCCGGCGCTCGCAGCTGAAGCCGCCGGCAAAGCATGGCTGTTCACCCTCGGGCCGCAGGGTGCGGCAACGCCTGGTGGAACGAAAGTGACCGAGATCGGTCCCGTACCGCCCATATCCGCGCCCGAATACCTGCTGCGCGTCAATTACGGGAGCGGGCCTCCGGGAGCCAAGACCCCGGTGCATTCGCATTTTGGCTCCGAGTCCTTCTACGTCATCGACGGGAAACTGGGGCAGCGGACACCGCACGGCGTCAGTTATGTGGAGACCGGTCATACGATGAACGGACATATGGCCGGGATGCCGATGGAAGTCTTCAATGGCGGCACGACCGATCTGAGCGCCCTCATCATGTTCGTGGTGGACGCCACCAAGCCTTTTTCTGTGCCGGCCACATTACCCTGACGCGTACGGGCGCGGACTCCAGTCGTTCCTGATCGTCGACAGCGGCTTACCGTCAAAAGAGAAATGCAATGAAACATCTAATCACGGTTGCTATGGCTGTCGCCGCATGCCTGGGCATTGCTGTTCCCAGTGCTGTCGCCCAAACCGCCAAGGATCTGGTTGGGACCTGGACTCTCGAATCGGATACCAGCACCGCTCCGGACGGCCGCACGGTTCAACCGTTTGGCCCAAATCCGCAGGGCATCGCGATATTCGGCAGCAATGGTCGCTTCGCGATCGTCATCTCGCGCCCCGATCTTCCGAAGTTCGCATCCAACAACCGGATGCAAGGCACCGCCCAGGAAAACGAAGCCATCGTGCGCGGAAGCTTCGCTTTCTTCGGCACATACGCGGTCGAAAACAGCGTCATTATCCAACACATCGCAGGAGGAATGTGGCCAAGCTGGATCGGAACCGACCAGAAGCGAACTGTTGCCTCCTTTTCAGGAGACGAGCAGACGTGGAAGACAGTCAATTCATTCGGCGGCAGAAGTGAGCTTCATTGGAAGCGCGTGAAATAACTTCCTCACGCGCTTTTCTTGAGCGGGCCCCGGTCAATCGATCACTCATGCTTTGCGCCGGGAGGTCGGGAGCTTTGGCTCGGTTGGCCGGCTTATCGGAAAAATCTCGCGCATATACGCGGCGAGCATTCCGCAATAATCCGTCGCGAAGCGGGGCAATGGACGTCTCTTGTCCCACGAGATCGTCAAGGGCTCTCGCAAGGCGCGGCCCCTGTACGTGAGACCGACGATTCTCAACCGATAGCGATGACACTGGAGTTGGGAGGGAACAATCGCGACGCCGTGTCCCGCTTCGGCAAGGGCCAACAAGGTGTGCGGGTTTCGACTTTCGAACATGATTGCCGGTTTCAGTCCCGCCATCCGGCTGGCCGCATCAAAAGCGCGGCGAAATCCGAATCCGCCGTCCATCAGGAGCAATGGAAGGCCGGCAAGGCCTGCCACTTCGATGGTGCGACGTTGTCCGAGCGGCATCGCGGGATGGCAGACTGCCAGCAGTTCCACCGATCCGAGCGGAAGGCTGCCGTAATGGCGCTCGTCCAGCTTGACCGCGTGCAGCAGGTTCTGGCCGAGGTGGATTTCTCCACGTTCGAGCAGGCTCAATATCTCGCTGCCCGTTCCCTCGCTGATCTTTACCTCGACATGCGGATAGCGCTTCCCATAGCGGTGCAGGAACCCTGACAATACGCTTTCGATGTGTTGCGGCGAGCCGGCGATCTTGAGAACGCCGGTATCTCCATGACGGAGCAGCTGCGCCTGTTCTTTCACGGCGCTGGCGAAATTGAGAAGGACGCGGCAGCCGCTCAGCAGTTGCTCGCCTTCGCCGGTCAAAAGCAGCCGGCGTCCGACACGATCGAAGAGTCGCAAGCCGAGTTCGTGCTCGAGATCGATAAGCTGCCGTGACAGCGCCGGTTGGGCGATCCGCAGGCGCAGGGCTGCCTTGGAGACGGTGCCGAGTTCGGCCACGGTTACGAAGGTGCGAGCATGCCGCAGATCCATGCTCCCTTATACCATTCCGGCATAAGAAGGCAGAACATTTATGTATTGGACGCGCGGCAACGCTTTGCGGCAAACGTCGCATCGCTCGGAGGCGGTGCTCGCGTCGAGGTGCCGACTGGGCGAAAAGCAGGAGAAAAACTTGCCGAAGCAAATTTTGGTTTGGACAGGCGAAAACCGGAAGCGCGGCAGTCTCAGTATCTTCCTCGCAAGTATGTTTTCTCTATTCGCCGCGACAGGTCACGCCACCGCCATTAAGGTTCTGTGCGACAGTCCCGTCGCGCCAGCTTTGACCAAGGTCGCCGACCTTTTTCGCCAGGAGACGAACAATCAAGTGACGTTGGCTTGCAACGCAGGGCCCGCCATAAAAAAGAGGATCGAGGACGGCGAGGTTGCCGACGTTGTTGTCGTCGAGCCGGATTTTGTCGCGGGGCTTACCAATTCGGGCAAAGTGCTTGCCGGCGATAGACCGATGATCGGTCACGTTGGTGTTGGCCTTGGGAATCGCACGGGCAGCCCCGCGTATGACATATCGACTATCGATGAATTCAGGAACACTTTGCTCGGTGCCGACCTCATCGTTTTCAACAGCGTTAAATCGGGAGAGGCCTTTGCAGCGGTTCTTGAGCGGCTGGGGATTACCGACGCGCTCAAGCCCAAGATCGTGCGCACGGCACCCCTTGCCATTTTCGAGCCGGTGTTGAAGGGCAACGGAAACGACATGGCGGCGGGTACGATACCGCTGATCGCCACCACGCCAGGCATAAAGCTTCTTGGACCGTTGCCGGGCAATCTCCAGAGTACTATCCCATACACCGCCGCGGTGACGACGAGCGCGCCACAGCGCACGACCGCCGAGAGCTTTATCAGGTTTTTGGTATCGCCAAAGGCAAAGGCAACGTTGGCGGCGAACGGAGTTACGTGAAATAGCGATCGACGCCTGACGCTGTTGGCTCGGCCGGGCTGGATCGGAACCGATCAGAAGCGCAATCCGGCCTGCACCAGCAGCGGATAGGTGACGTCGCGGAACTCGCGCATGCCTTCGATGTAGCGCGGCCATGACAGCAGCACGCCGTCGAAGCCGACCTGGGACAGCCGCGACAGGCCGTCGACGATCTGCTCCTTGGTGCCGATCAGCGGGAAGCCGCCCCAGCCCGAGATCATCATCTCCGACATCGCCTTCCTTCGCTCTTCCGGATAGTCGCGCTGGTTGATCTCGGCGCCCATCGTGTCGATGACGTTGCGGGCCGCGACCCAGTCGCCCTTCTCGTGCACATAATAATTGTAGAAGTCCTTGGCCTCTTTCTCGGTCTCGGCCTGGATCACGGTGGCATTGGTCCACACCTTGACGTCGCGGCCGTAGTCCTCGCGCGCCAGGCGGCGATAGGCCGCCACATGGGCGATATGGGTCGCCATGTCGTGGCTGCGCAGGTTGGTGAAGACAAGATCGCAATGCTTGCAGGCGAAATGCCGGCCGCGCTCCGAGGAGCCGGCATTCATGATCGCCGGATACGGATACTGGATCGGCTTCGGCTCCAGATAGCCGCCCTTGATCTTGTAGAAGCGGCCCTCGTGATCGAAGCGCTCATCCTCGGTCCACAATCGCTTGACGATGGCGAGCCATTCCTCGGCGCAGGCGTAGCGGTCCTCGTGGTTCATCAGCGAGACGCCGAACATTTCCATTTCCGGAAAATTCCAGCCGTTGACGATGTTAAGCGTGAAGCGGCCGCCGGCGATGTGGTCGATCACGGTCGACTGCTTGGCGGCGACGATCGGATGGTTGAGCGCGACGTGGGAGGTCGAGATCACGCCCGAGGATTTGGTGGCACCGGCGACGCCGGCGGCCCAGGTGTAAGTCTCGAAGCCCGGCCCTTGCGGATCGGTCGCGCCGCCAAAACCGCGCCAGCGCGCCACCGGGACCAAGGCCTCGAAGTTCATGGCGTCGGCGAACTGCGCCAGGGTCACGGTATTCGGCCAGGTGATCTCGAGACGGCCGTCGAGGTCCGACATGACGCAGCCGGAATCGAGATTGGTCTGGAACGTGCCGAGCTTGAGCTTGCGGCTGCCGAATGCCGGATTGGTTTCCAGCCGGTCTTTTTGTGTCGCCCTCATTGCCGGCGAATCCTGAATTCGCAACGGGCTTCGAGTCAAGCCGCGGGCACGACGCCAACGCGGAACTGTCCCGATACCGCCGGCGTTATCGAAGCGATCCCAAACACGCATTCGGAGAATACGATGGACTGGAACCGCATCGAGGGAAATTGGAAACAGGCCAAAGGCAAGATCAAGGAGAAATGGGGCCAACTCACCGACGACGATCTGACCCACATCAATGGCAAGCGCGAGCAGCTCGAAGGCAGGATCCAGGAGCGCTACGGCTTGGCAAAAGACATGGTGCGCAAGGACGTCGATGACTGGCTGAAGTCTCAGGACAAGGCCGCCTAGGCCCCGCGGCAGCGGCGCGACCCATAGCGGTGCGGAACGAAGAAGCTCGTTTCCGCACCGCGCCGTCACGGAGGATCGCCATGAGCTCTGCGCACCACAGACCGCACGACGAGCAGCATCGCACGGTCGTTACCACGCAGCAGGCCCGGCAAGGCGCCACCGGACACAACGTCCGCTATGTGCTCGGCTTCAGCCTCGCAGCCGTCATCATCGCCTTTGCCGCCATCTACCTCGCCTACTTTGCCTGAGCCGGCCGCTATTCGGCCGGCGTCGCAGCCAAGACTTCCTCGTGATGACCGGTCAGGGCCGGCGCCAGCGCCGGATAACGGCTGAGCGCGAACAAGAATGCGGCGACGATCGCATAGGTGATCGCGAGCGTCGGCGACACGGCGATGCCGACCGCCGAGCCGTGCATGAAGCCGAAGAAGGTGAGCACGGCGCCGGATGCTGCGAACACCGAAGCCTTGATGAAGTTCTTGTCGATGACACAGGCGCCAACGCCCGCCAGCACCAATCCGGTGAGAATGGCGCCGCCGCCCATGGTGGCAAGTCCGGGATAGAGCACGCCGACGCCAGCGAGCTTGTCGAAGCCAAGCGCCGCGGCGCTCGTTCCGGCAACGCCGAGCGCGCCGTCCATCAGCGTCTGGCACCAGGCCGCGAGATGCGGGGTGAGCGCCAGTACGATCGCGGGCGCGTGCGCCTTGGGCGTGGTCTGGAACGCCTGCGCGCCGATCAGCATGCCGATGTAGAGAAGGATCGGCGAAATCGCGACCACGGGCACGATCGCGAGCAGCAGCGAGATGATGCCGAACCACGACAGCAAAATGACCATAATACCAACCGCGGCCGAATAGCCGATGCGGCCGCCCATGCCCTTCCAGCCGGGATGACCGATATAGACAGCGTTGATGAACGGGTTGCCCATCAGGCAGCCGATCAGGCTGACGACGCCGTCGGCGGTGAGCACGCGGGTGGTCGGGAACGCATCGCCGCCGGCTTCCGCGCTCTCGACATTGTCCATGGCCTCGACCAGGTCGTAGACGCCGAACGGAATCGCGGTGACCAGGATGATGGCGAGGTAGTGGAAGCCCGAGAACACGTGATTGACCGCCGGGATCGGCACGTTGAAGCCGAAATTGGCGAACGCGTCGCCGACGCCCTTTACGCTCAAACCCCCGTAGTTGAGGCCGAACAGGTTCGAGCCCCAGGCGATGAGCATGCCGACAGCAATGGCGACGAGGCCGGCGGGAATGCCCTTTGGATATTTGAAGCCGCCGAGCCAGTTCACCATGATGATGGCGAAGCAGGTCAGCCCGATCACCGGCGTCTGATACATTTCGAGCGCCGGGCGCATGGAGATGAAGGTGATCGAGACGCCGGCGAGCGTGCCCAGCAGCGCGGCGCGCGGCGTGATCTTGCGCACATAAGGCGCGAGGAAGCCGCCGATCATCAGGATGAAGCTCTGGAAGAACACCCAGACCAGGCCCGCTTCCCAGCCCTGCACCGGATCGCCGGTCTTCAGCGCGATCGGCAACATGATCACGAAGGTGACGATGAACATGTGCGGCACGCTGATGCCGGACGGCAGCGCGCAGACGTCGTTGCGGCCGGTGCGTTTCGCCAAGCTGTAGGCGAGGTAGGCGTAATAGAAGGTCGACAGGCACATCATCAGGCCCATCGCCGGCAAGATGCGGCCGAACACGAGAGCGTCTGGCATTTTCAACACGAAGCGAAGCAGCCCCGTGAGCACCAGCATGTTGACCAGAATGTTGGTGCCGAAGCCGAAGAAGGCATTCCAGTCGCCCGCGCTCCATAGCCTCGGACGGAAATCTGCAGTGGTCGTGGTCATGGCACCCTCCCCTTGGTCGGCCCAGTTCAATTGCAATTATGCCGCTGCCCGCGCGCGCAGCGAGGCGAGCAACGCCTTCGCTGCGGTGACGGACCCGAAGATGCCGCCCTGCGCCTTGATCATGGCGAGCCCCGCTTCGTGGAATTTCGGAAAGTACGACGCGCAGCAATCCGACAGCGCGATGCAGCGGAAGCCGCGGTCGTTGGCTTCACGGATCGTGGTGTTGACGCAGACCTCGGTCGTGACGCCGCAGACGAACAGCGTGTCGATGCCGCGGTTCTTCAGCATCAGGTCGAGGTCGGTCTGGTAGAACGCGCCCTTGCCCGGCTTGTCGATTATCGGCTCGTCGGGCCGCGGATAAAGCTCGGGGATAATGTCGTGCCCGGGTTCGCCGCGAATGAGGATACGGCCCATCGGACCGGGCGCGCCGATCCGCGTGGCTGGATCGCCGCGTAGGACCTTGTGGGGTGGCGCGTCGGACAGGTCGGGCCGATGTCCTTCCCGGGTGTGGATGACCAGAATGCCCAAGTCCCGCGCAGCGCCGAGGACTTCGCGGCAAGGCCCGACCGCGGCCTGCAACCGCGACACGTCGTTGCCGAGCGCTTCGCCAAAGCCGCCGGGCTCCAGGAAATCTCGCTGCATGTCGATGATAATCAGAGCGGATTTGTCGAGATCGACGGCGAGCGGCGCCGGCTCGGCCTCGAACGTGACTTGGCGCATCGCGCGATCCTCCCGCTGATCTGGCTGATGCGGTGCAAGATCGAGGCCAGCCGGCGCGCGCTACCTGCCTAATAATTGAGCGGAAGCTGCCCGTGCTGCTGTGCCGGCCCGGGCGAGTGACTCGAACCCGCGTGAGAAGCCGTGCTGAATCAGCCACTTATGGTGCGGCATCGACAGCCGCGACTGTGGCACGCCGCTTGCGGAACCGCTTCCAGCACAGCCTTTCGGGAGGTCTTCCATGAAACGCCGCGAATTCTTGAAATCCATGACCGCACTGACCGCCGCCAGCGCCGTCTCCGCGCCGGCGGTGTGGTCGCCGGCCAAGGCGCAATCGCGCCAGGAGACGCTTTTGATCGTCTCCGAAAGCGGCCCGAACAATCTCGATATTCACGGCGTTGGCACCAACGTGCCGGGCTACGAAGTGTCGTGGAATTGCTACGACCGGCTGATCAGCCACGAGATGAAAACGCTGCCGAACGGCACGCCGTATTACGACAAGGCCAAGTTCAAGCCCGAGCTCGCAGAGGACATGGCGATCGGCGACATGTCAGTGACCTTCAAGCTGCGCAAGGACGCCACCTTCCAGGACGGCACGCCGGTCACCGCGAAGGACGTGAAATGGTCATTTGACCGCGCCGTCACGGTCGGCGGCTTCCCGACCTTTCAGATGGGCGCCGGCTCGCTCACCAAGCCCGAGCAATTCGTCGCCGTCGACGATTACACCTTCCGCGTCGATTTTTTGAAAAAGGACCGGCTGACGATTCCCGACCTTGCGGTCATCGTGCCGTGCGTCCTCAATTCCGAGCTGGTGAAGTCGAAGGCGACGCCGCAGGATCCGTGGGGCCTCGAATTCACCAAACTCAGCACCGCCGGCAGCGGCGCCTATAAAGTCACCAACTGGACCGCAGGCTCCCAGGTCGTGCTCGAACGCAACGACAACTGGAAAGGCGGCCCACCGCCCAAGGTCAAGCGCGTGGTCTGGCGGATGGTGCCGGACGCCGGCAACCGGCGCGCGCTGCTCGAGCGCGGCGACGCCGACGTGTCCTACGATCTGCCGTACAAGGATTTCGCCGAGCTGAAAAGCGACGGCAAACTCACCATTGTGTCGACGCCCTACTCCAACGGCATCCAGTATATCGGCATGAACGTGCAGAATCCGCCGTTCAACAACGTGAAGGTCCGTCAGGCCGTGGCCTACGCGATCCCGTATCAAAAAATCATGGATGCGGTGCTCTACGGCCTCGCCAAGCCGATGTATGGCGCAGCGTCCGACGCGCCGACCGAAGTGGCCTGGCCGCAACCGCACAAATTCAACACCGATCTCGACAAGGCGAAGCAACTTCTCGCCGAGTCGGGCGTCGGCGCCATCGACGTGCCGATCTCGTTCGACCTGGGCTTCGCCGGCGTCAATGAGCCGGTTTGCGTGCTGGTGCAGGAGAGCCTCGCCCAGCTCGGCATCAAGACCACGATCAACAAGATACCGGGCGCCAATTGGCGCACCGAGCTCACCAAGAAGACCATGCCGCTTTACACCAACGTGTTCTCCGGCTGGCTCGATTATCCCGAGTATTTCTTCATTTGGTGCTATCACTCGGGCAAATCGATCTTCAACACCATGGACTACCAGTCGCCGGACATCGACGTCTTCATCGACGGCGCGCGCACCGCTGCGGCGAACGGCGATGAGGCGGCCTACGACAAGGACGTCAAAGGCTTCGTCGATCTCGCCTTCGCCGACATGCCGCGCATCCCGCTGTTCCAGCCCTACGTCAACGTCGCGATGCAAAAGAACATCACCGGCTATCAGTACTGGTTCCATCGCCGGCTCGACTACCGCGCCTTCGCCAAGGCGTGACGCTCATTCTCGCCGCACGCCCGAAGAGGTGAGGATCTCGCAATGCTGACGATGATCGCAAAGCGCGTGGCGATGGCGATCCCGAGCCTTATCGGCGTCGTGGTGGTGACGTTCTTTCTGACCCGTGCGCTGCCAGGCGATCCGGCGGCGTATTTCGCCGGCCCCGCCGCGACGCCAACGGCGATCGAGCAAATAAGGGTCAAGCTCGGCCTCGACAGGCCGCTCGCCGAGCAATTCGCCCGTTACGTCATCGACCTCGGCCAGGGCAATCTCGGCAATTCCTTGACCACCGGCCAGCCGGTGCTGACCGAGTTGCGCACGCGGCTGCCGGCGTCGGCCGAACTGACCCTGCTCGGGCTCCTCGTCTCCATTCTCATCGCCGTGCCGCTCGGCATCGTCGCGGCGACGCGGCCGAACTCTCTGGTCGATCACGCCTGCCGCGTCGTTTCCACCGCCGGCGTGTCGCTGCCGGTGTTCTTCACCGGGCTGATCCTGGTCTACGTGTTCTACTATCTGCTCGGCTGGGCGCCGGCACCGCTCGGGCGGCTCGACGTGTTCTACGACGCGCCGCCGCAAATCACCGGCTTCTATCTGATCGACAGCCTGATCGCGCGACAGCCCGAAGTCTTCCTCGCGAGCTTGAAGCAGCTGATCCTGCCGGCACTCACGCTCGGCATCTTCTCGCTGGCACCGATCGCGCGCATGACGCGCGCCTCGATGCTTGCGGTGCTGTCGTCGGACTTCGTGCGGACGGCGCGGGCGAGCGGCCTGTCGGCATTTACGGTGATCGTCACCTATGCGTTCCGCAACGCCATGCTGCCGGTCGTCACCACGCTCGGCATGGTGTTCTCGTTCCTGCTCGGCGCCAACGTGCTGGTCGAGAAGGTGTTCGCCTGGCCCGGCATCGGCTCCTATGCGGTCGAGGCGCTGCTCGCCTCCGACTTCGCGCCGGTCCAGGGCTTCGTCTTGACCATGGCGGTCATGTACGTGGCGCTCAATCTCTTAATCGACGTGCTCTACGGCCTGATCGATCCGCGCGTGAGGCTCGAAGCATGACCGACATCGTCTCAGCGCAGCGGCCGGACGGCGGCCTCGCCGCGCTGATCCGCCATGCGCGCTACGTCATCGGCGAAAACCCGGTCACCGGCTTTGCCTTTGCGCTATTCGTGCTGATCGTGCTGGCCGCGGTGCTCGGCCCCGACATCGTGCCTTACGATCCGCTGGCAAGCGATACCGCGCAGGCGCTCAAACCGCCGAGCGCCCATCATTGGTTCGGAACCGATCAGCTCGGCCGCGACGTATTCAGCCGCGTCGTGGTCGCGACGCGGCTCGATTTCTTCATCGCCGTGGCCTCGGTCGCCCTGGTGTTCGTGATCGGCGGCTTTGCCGGCGTCGCCGCGGGCTTCTTCGGCGACTGGACCGACCGCATCGTCGGCCGCGTCGCCGACACCATCATGGCGTTTCCGCTGTTCGTGCTCGCCATGGGCATTGTCGCGGCGCTCGGCAACACGGTGCAGAACATCGTGCTGGCGACCGCGATCGTGAACTTCCCGCTCTATGCCCGCATCGCCCGCGCCGAAGCCAATGTGCGGCGCGAGGCAGGCTTCGTCGAGGCGGCGCGGCTTTCCGGCAATTCCGATTGGCGCATCCTCGCCTTTCAGATCCTGCCCAATGTGTTTCCGATCCTGGTCGTGCAGATGTCACTCACAATGGGCTATGCCATCCTCAATGCCGCGGGCTTGTCGTTCATCGGGCTCGGCGTGCGGCCGCCGACGCCGGAATGGGGCATCATGGTCGCCGAAGGCGCATCCTTCATGGTGTCCGGCCAGTGGTGGAACGCGTTCTTTCCTGGCTTGGCGCTGATGGTCGCGGTGTTCTGCTTCAACCTGCTCGGTGACGGTTTGCGCGACATGGTCGATCCGCGGAGGCGAACATGAGAGCGCGAGCATGACCGCCGCACCGGCACTTTCGGTCGAAGAGCTTTCCGTCGAGTTCCGCACCCGCTCCGGCATCGTGCGCGCGCTCGACAATGTCAGCTTCGCTGTCGGCAAGGGCGAGACCGTCGCGCTGGTCGGCGAATCCGGCTCGGGCAAATCGGTCACCGCCTATGCGGTGATGGGCATTCTCGATCCTGCCGGCAAAGTGACTGCCGGCCGCGCGGTGCTCGGCGGCCTCGATCTTCTGTCCGCCAAGCCCAGCCAGCTCGCCGAGGTGCGCGGCCGCGAGATCGCGATGATCTTTCAGAATCCGCGCACCGCGCTCAACCCGATCCGTCCGGTCGGCCGCCAGATCGCCGACGTGCTGATCCGCCACGGCAATGTGCCGCGACGCGAAGCCCCCGCGCAGGCGATCGAGATGCTGCGCGCCGTCGGCATCACCGATCCGGCGCGGCGGGCAAGAGCGTACCCGTTCGAAATGTCGGGCGGCATGTGCCAGCGCGTCATGATCGCGATCGCGCTCGCCGCCAAGCCGTCGTTGCTCATCGCCGACGAGCCGACCACCGGCCTCGACGTCACCACGCAGGCCGTGATCATGGATCTGGTCGCCGGTCTTGCCAACGAGCTCGGCATGGCGACCATCTTCATTACCCACGATCTCGCGCTTGCCGGCCAGCGCTCGTCGCGCATCGTGGTCATGCATGCAGGCCATGTGGTCGAGAACGCGCCGACGCGGGAGCTGTTCGAGCACCCGCGGCATCCTTATACGGCGGAGCTGATCGCGGCGACGCCGGACGCGGCGGCGAGCCTCGAAGCGCTCGCCGCCATTCCCGGCTCTCTGCCCGACCTGCGCCGCACCGACCTGCCGCCGTGCCGCTATTCCGAGCGTTGCCCGCGCAAGAGCGATGCCTGCGCGCAGCCGCTGCCGCAAGCCGCTGCTGGCTCCGGCCACATCGTCGCCTGCTGGAATCCGCTGCCGCTGCGCGCCGTCAACGCGCCGACCGAGAGCGCCGCATGACCATCCTGCTCGATGTTGCCGATGTCTCGAAATTGTTTCCGGTCGGCGGCGGGCCGGGACTGTGGTCGCGCCTCAAGCGCCGCTTCGTCGGCGGGCCGCAGCAACTGCCAAAAGTGCACGCCGTCGACGACGTCAGCTTCGTCATCGATCAAGGCGAAACCGTAGGCCTCGTCGGCGAATCCGGATGCGGCAAGTCGACGCTGGTGCGGGCGCTGACGCGCCTGCTCGACGTCAGCGACGGCAGCATCAAGCTCGGCAGCCGCGAATTGTCGTTGAAGCCGTCGCGCGTCTTCGCCCGCGATCGCGACCGCGCCCGCATCCAGATGGTGTTTCAGGACGCCGGCGAGAGCATCAATCCACGCTTCACCGCGTTCGCCGCCATCGCCGATCCGCTGCGGCGCCTGCGCAAACTCCACGGCGCCGCGCTCAAGGCGCGGGTCGAGACCGTCGCGGCACAATGCGGCTTGCCGTTGCAACTGCTCACGCGCTTCCCCCATCAGCTCTCCGGCGGCCAGCGCGCTCGCGTCGGCATCGCCCGCGCCATCGCGGTCGAGCCCGAGCTCCTCGTGCTCGACGAGCCGACGGCGGCGCTCGACGTCTCGGTTCAGGTGGTGGTCCTGCAGCTGCTGCAGCGGCTGAAGAAAGAGATCGGCATGAGCTATCTGTTCGTGTCGCACGATCTTTCCGTGGTGCGACTTCTGTGCGACCGCGTGCTGGTGATGTATCTCGGCAAGATCGTCGAATCCGGACCCGCCGCCGGCGTATTCGAGCATCCGCTGCATCCCTACACCCAGGCGCTGGTGGCCGCGGTGCCGCGCCTGCATGACGACGGCGCCGCACGATTGCGGCTTTCCGGCGAACCGCGCAGCCCGATCGATCCCGATCCGAACGTCTGCCGCTTCTACGGCCGCTGCCCTCGCGGCGCCGATGCGTGCAAGACGACTATGCCGGCGCTGCGGGCATTTGGCGATCGGCACGTGGCATGCCATTTTGCCGAGGAGTTTCTGCCGAAAACCGCACCATGAGACGCAAGATCAAGCGCAAGGCGAAGCCGGCGCGCGCCAAGCGACCGGCCAAGGCGATGCGCAAGACGCAGGTGCGCTCGAAAACTCACGCCACCGATGCCATCGACGCCATGGTCGCCGTCAATGCGCAGGCGCTGGGTCTGTCCATCGATCCGGCGTGGCACGCAAGCGTCGCCTTCAATCTGCGCCTGATCCTGCGGTTCGGTGCGCTGGTCGCTGAATTCGAGCTGCCCGATGACGCCGAGCCGGCGCCGATCTTCCATGCGTAACGTTGCCAACGACACCGCGTGGAGCTCCGCGGCCGACATCGCTGCCGCGGTCGCGGCCGGAAAAATCAGCGCGACCGCCGTAACCGAAACGGCGCTCGGCACCATTCGCGAACGCGATCCGCTGTTGAATTCCTTCACCACCGTCACCGAGCAGCGCGCGCTCGCCCGCGCCCAGGCGATCGATGCGGCGCGAGCGAGCGGCGAAACGCTCGGCCCGCTCGCCGGCGTGCCGTTCGCGGTCAAGAATCTGTTCGACGTCGAAGGCCTGCCGACGCGCGCCGGCTCGAAGATCAATCGCGAGCTGTCGCCGGCGCCGCGCGACGCCACCCTGATCGAGCGGCTCGAAGCCGCCGGCGCCGTTCTCGTCGGCGCGCTCAACATGGGCGAATACGCCTACGACTTCACCGGCGAGAACATCCACGACGGCGCCTCGCGCAATCCGCACGATCTTGACCGCATGACCGGCGGCTCGTCGGGCGGCTCCGGGGCCGCGGTCGGCGGCGGCCTGGTGCCGCTCGCGCTTGGCTCCGACACCAACGGCTCGATCCGGGTGCCGTCGTCGCTGTGCGGGATTTTCGGACTGAAGCCCACCTACGGCCGGCTCTCCCGCGCGCGGACATTTCCGTTCGTGGCAAGCCTCGATCACCTCGGACCGTTTGCGCGCAGCGTTCGCGATCTCGCGCTCGCCTACGACGCCATGCAGGGCCCCGACGCCGCGGATCCCGTGTGCGCGGACCGCGCCGTCGCGCCGGCGACGCCGATCATCGAGCACGGCATTGACGATCTGCGCATCGCGGTTGCCGGCGGCTATTTCAAATGCAAGGCCGCCGAGTCGCTCGCGGCGCTCGATCGCGTCGCCTCGGCGCTCGGCGCCAACCGCGACATCGACATTCCGCAGGCCGAGCGCGCCCGCGCCGCCGCCTTCGTCATCACCGCAAGCGAAGGGGCGAGCCTGCATCTCGATCGCATCCGTACTCGCGCGCGTGATTACGATCCGGCTGTGCGCGACCGCCTGATCGCTGGCGCCATGACGCCCGCGACGCTGGTCATCAAGGCGCAAAAATTTCGCCGCTGGTATCGCGAACAAGTCCTGAAGATCTTCGAGCACGTCGACGCGATCCTGGCGCCGGCGACGCCCTGCACGGCGCCGCTGATCGGCCAGCAGACCTTCATGTTTGGCGGCGCCGAATTGCCGGTGCGCGCCAATCTCGGCCTCTACACCCAGCCGATTTCCTTCATCGGCCTGCCGGTGGTCGCGGTGCCGGTGCCGCTTGCGCCACTACCGATCGCGGTGCAGATCATCGCCGCGCCTTGGCGCGAGGACGTGGCGTTGCGCATCGCCTACGCACTCGAAGCGCAAGGCGTGGTCGCCGCGCCGCGACCGGCGAACTGAAAAAATACGAAGGGAGCTGCCATGGAGATCGACCTGCCGGAGGTCGTCGCCGAAGTCACCGCCGCGTTCGAGCGCTACGAAAAGGCGTTGGTGTCGAACGACGTCGGCGCGCTCGACGCGCTGTTTCGCAACGATCCGCGCACCATCCGCTATGGCGGGGGCGAAAATCTTTACGGCCACGCCGAGATCGCGGCGTTCCGCGCCGCGCGCTCGCCCGCGGGTCTCGCCCGCACTTTGTCCAAAACCGTCGTCACGGCTTACGGCCGCGATCACGCCGTGGCGTCGACGCTTTATCATCGCCCGAGCCAGCCGGGGAAACTCGGCCGCCAGATGCAGACCTGGGTGCGGTTTCCCGAAGGCTGGCGCGTGGTCGCCGCTCATGTCAGCGTCATCGACGAGCCGAAATAATCACTTGATGCGATCGAGCGCGCCGAGCGGCAGGCCGGTCGCGGCGTGGAAGTGCCGGCCGATGCCGGCCAACCGTGCATCCTGCCCGGCAGGCGCCAGGAGGGTGACGCCGAACGGCACGCCGTCGTCGCGCATCGCGGCCGGCACCGCCAGCGCGCAGAGATCAAGCAGATTGACGAAATTGGTGTAGGTGCCGAGCCGGCTGTTGAGGCCGATCGGATCGTCGAGCACCTGCGCGACCGTATAGATGGTCGGCGCCGTCGGCAGCACGAGCGCGTCGACTGAACGGAACGTGTGATCGGCAACGCGGCGCAACTCCTCGAGCCGATAGAGCGCGGCAAAGGTGTCGGCGGCGGTGCCGTGGGCGCCGGCGAGAATGATCTGGCGCGTCACCGGATGCAGCGCCTCCGGCGCCGACGCGATCAGCGCCTTGACGACGAGATAGCGCTCGGCCACCCACGGGCCTTCGTAGAGGAGCCGCGCCGTTTCATAAAACGGCTCAATATCGATCTCGACGATGTTTGCGCCGAGGCCTCCGAGTCTATCGAGCGCCGCGTCATAGCCCGCGGCCGAGCGCTTATCGCCGAAGAACAGCCGCTCTCCCGGCAGTGGCACGCCGAGCCGGACGCCGTTAGGCATCGGCCCGACCGCGCCCAGCGGCCGCGGTCGCGAATAAGGGTCGGCGGCATCGGCGCCTGCGATCACGTTGAACGCCGCCATCGCGTCGTCGACGGTGAGCGAGAACACCGACACGCAGTCGAGCGTACGGCACGCCGGCACGACGCCGGCGCACGACACCACGCCGCGGCTTGGCTTCAGTCCGACGATATTGCCGAAGGCGGCCGGCACGCGGCCCGATCCGGCGGTATCGGTGCCGAGCGCGAGCGGCGCAAAGCCGGCGGCGACCGCGAGCGCCGAGCCGGAGCTCGAACCTCCGGGAATGAGCTTGTCGTTGAACAGATTGCGCCCGATGCCGTAGGGCGTGCGCACGCCAACGAGGCCGGTGGCGAACTGATCGAGATTGGTCTTGCCGAGGATGAGCGCGCCGGCCCGGCGAAGCCGCGCCACCGCGGTTGCATCCTTCGCCGGCCGATAGCCGAAGGCCGGGCATGCGGCCGTGGTCGGCAGGCCTTTGACGTCGATATTGTCCTTGACCGCGACCGGAATGCCGTAGAGCGGCAGCGCGCGGCCGCCCTCATCCAACAAGGCGTTCGCCTCGGCGAGCACCTCGGCCTCCTCGCGCAGCGCGATGAAAATCGCCGGATCGGCGTGGCGCCGGATGCGCGCATAGCTGCGCGCCACCACGTCCTGCGGCTTGAGCGCGTTACGGCGATAGGCGTCGAGAATTTCGGCGACGGTCTCGGTCAGCTGCGGCTCCGCCATGGGCAATGCGCGGGTCGCCGGCGACCGCGCCTGCCGTCGGCCCTTCTTAGAGAGCATCCCGGTGCGGTTCAATCGTGCTTTGACTGAAGTGCATGGCTGGCGCAGCGAACATGGCCTAGAATGACCAAAACGCGTCTGCGCTTTCGTCCGCCAGGGAGGACAGGAAAATGCTCGCCGCGCTTGCCATAGGCTTCATGTTGGCGATCTGGGTGATCGTGATCTGGGGCGCCATTCACTTCAACCATAACGTCCAATAATCGACACCACGAGTCAGGCGACCACCCGAATGCTCGGGCTGCCGGCCTCGGCGTGACCGATGATGCGTGCGGCCGGATAGCCCGCAGCCGCGATCGAGTGCACCAGCACATCAGCATGGTCGGCGGCGCACGAGAGCAACAGGCCGCCCGAGGTCTGCGGATCGGTGAGCAGATGCCGCCGCCAGTCGGGCATCTCGGCTGGCAGCTGCACGTCGTGGCCGTAGCTCGCCCAATTGCGCAGCGACGCTCCGGTGACGGCGCCTTGCTGCACGAGCGCCGCGGCGTCCGCGAGCAGCGGCAGATCGCTGGCGCGGATCACGAGCGTGAGACCCGAGCAGCGCGCCATTTCCAGGCCGTGTCCCAACAGCCCGAAGCCGGTCACGTCGGTCAGCGCATGCACGGCCGGATTTTTGGCAAGCTCGGCGCCGATCCGGTTCAGCAGCGTCGTGGTCGCGATCATCTCGGCGTAGCCCTGCGGCTGTAGCACGCCCTTCTTGATCGCCGCCGAGTAGACACCGACGCCGATCGGCTTGGTGAGAATGAGCGCGTCACCCGCCTTGGCGTCGGATTTGCGGCGCACATCCTCGGTCCTGCAGATGCCGATGACGGCGAGGCCGTAGATCGGCTCGGGCGAATCGATGGAATGACCGCCGGCGACCGGAATGCCGGCCGACGCGCACGCCGCGGCCCCGCCTTTGAGGATTTCGCGCACGGTCTCCGGCGCGATCTTGTCGACCGGAATGCCGAGGATCGCCAGCGCCATGATCGGCTTGCCGCCCATGGCATAGACGTCGGAGATGGCATTGGTCGCGGCGATGCGGCCGAAGTCGTAAGGGTCGTCCACCACCGGCATGAAGAAATCGGTGGTGGCGATCACGCAGGTGCCGTCGTCGAGCCGCCACACCGCCGCGTCGTCCGGCGTGTCGGTGCCGACCAGGAGCTGGCGATACGGCGCCGCGGCCGGCTGATCGGCCAACAACTGCTGCAACACCGCCGGCGCAAGCTTACAGCCGCAGCCGCCGCCGTGCGCAAGGCTCGTCAATCGCACCATCGGGACATTCATTGCTGGTTTCCTCTCATGCGGTCGCGGCGACCGCCGCCTGGCGCGCCACCTGCCGCCAGGCGGCGCCGAGCGCAGACGCGGCGATTGCGACATCGTCTCGTTTGGTGCCGCGGCCGAGCGAGAGCCGCACCGCGCCGAGCGCGCGATCGCGGCCGATGCCGAGCGCGGTCAGGATCGCCGACGGGTCCTCGCTGTCAGCGTGGCAGGCCGAACCGGTCGAGGCCATGACCTGCGGACAGTGTTCCAGCACCTTGCGGCCGGACGCATCGGGGAACAAAACGTTGAGGGTATTCGGCAGGCGCCGCGTCGGGTGACCGACAAGAACGATGCCGGGAATTTCGCGCTGCAAGGCCGCGAACAGCTCGCCGGCCAATGCGGCGAGGCGTTTTTGCTCGCGCTCCAGCATCTCGCCGGCGATCCGGCACGCGGTGCCGAGCGCGACGATATAGGGCACGTTCTCGGTGCCTGGCCGCCGGCCGTGTTCCTGGCCGGCGCCGAGCAGCAATGGCGGCAGATCAATGCTACGGCGGACATAGAGCACGCCGACGCCCTTCGGCGCATAAAGCTTATGGCCGGCGATCGAGAGCAGATCGGCGCCGAGCGCGTTGACGTCGACTGCGATCTTGCCGACCGACTGCGCGGCGTCGACATGGACCATCGCGCCGTGGCGCCGCGCCGCTGCGGCAATCTCCGCGATCGGTTGGATGGTCCCGATCTCGTTTTGCGCGTGGATGAGCGTGACCAGCGCGGTGTCGCGGCCGATCGCCGCCGCAGCATGTGCCGGATCGATCGATCCGTCGGCATTGACGGCCACGCGGGTGACCTTGTGTCCCGCGCCTTGCAGATGGGCGCAACACGCTTCGGTAGCCGGATGCTCGATGGTGCTGGTGACGACGGCACGGCGGGCGGGATCGATCCGTACGGCACCGCGAATGGCGATGTTGCTCGCCTCGGTGCCGCCGCTCGTGAAGGTGACTTCGTCGGCGTCGGCACCGATCAACGCCGCGACCTCGGCGCGCGCCGCCTCCACTGCCCCATGAGCGCGGCTGCCCAACCCATGGGCCGACGACGGATTGCCGAACTCGCCGCGCAGATAAGGCAGCATGGCGTCGAGCACCGCCGGATCGACCGGCGTGGTGGCGTTGTAGTCGAGATAGACCGGCTCAGCCCTCATCGCCGTTTCACGATCTTGAAAATGTAGAGCGCACCGTCGCGCCTTTGCTCGGCGAGCGTGTGCCCGGTCTGCTGGGTGAATGCGGGCACGTCGATCACGGTCAGCGGATCGGTGCATTCAAGCACCAGCGTGTCGCCGAGCGGAACGGCGCGCAGCGCCTTCTTGGCCCGCAGTACCGGTTGCGGGCAGCGCAAGCCGCGCAGATCGAGCACGGTTTCGTCGCCGGTGAGCTTCTTCGCCGGTTTCTTGTCGGGTTTCTTGGCAATCGGTCGCGTCAGCATGGGCGCGACCGGAGGAAATAACCGCGAGCTACTCCGGCGTCTGCCCGGGCGCGAAGCGCCGCGGCGGACCTCTGAGATCGAGGCCAGTCGCCATTTCCGGCTGATCGGCGGCCGATGCCGCCAAGCCGCCCGATGCCGGTGCAGCGACGCCGCTGTTTTCCACCAGCGGGCCTTTTGGCGGGCTCGGCGGGCCCTGTTGCGCCGAAGCGACGATCGGCGCGGCAGCCAAGGTGGCGGCAGCCAACAGCCATACGATGCTCAATGTCTTCATCGCAATCTCCACCGTGAGATCGCGTGAAAAACCCAGGTCCCGGCCAAAAGGTTCCAAGACGTTTGGCCCCACCGGGACCATGCCGCATGGCCGACGCCCATCGACCTTTCCGTTGTGACACCATCACGTTGTACGCAGTTCCTTCGCCGTGATGACGTATTTGAACGCGTCGGCATCGAGGCAGTCGAGGCGCTCGCTGCCGCACTCGCCTTGCGGATACATCAGGAAGCCGATCGGTGGGCCGCTCGCACCGGGCAGCGTCAGATCGTGGGCGAAATTGTAAGCGAGCCAATTGCCCTCCCAGGCGCCGAACAAGGTTTTGCGGGCGGCGGCGACCTTCGGATCGTCGATGGCAAGATTGGTCGGCGGCTCTTCGAGGGCGACCTTGCGTACGTCAGCGGGATCGGCCGCCATCCAGCCATAGCCGGCAAGAAAGACTTCGGCGCGGCAATGCTGTGCCTTGGTGACGACTTCGGAGCCAGCGCCGAGCGATTTGTAGCCGAATTTCGACGGCGCGACGCGGATACCGTAGACGTCGCGCGCCGGAATGCCAGAGGCGCGCGTCAGCCCGACGAACAGCGCGTTGATGTCGGCGCACTTGCCGCCGAGATTGCCGGTCTTCAGCATCGAGGCGATATCGCCGATGCCGCAGCCGCGCACCTTGGCGTCGCGGAAGGTATTCTCCACGACCCATTCGTAGATGGCGCGGACCTTGTCGATGTCCGTTTTCTTGCCGGCAGTGATCTTGTCCGCGGTCTGTCTGACGATGCCGTCGACCGGAATGAGCGCGGTGCCGGCGGTATTGAAGCGGCGCTCGGCTGCGCTCAAGGTGATCGACGGATCGGCCGGATTGCCCAGGTCGACGGCGCGATCCTGCGTTGCGATCCTGCTCACGACCTCGACCACCGGCGCCGGTCCACCCGCCGCCCAGGCGACATGCAGCATCTCGGCGCCGTAGTGCAGGTCGCGCGCGAGCGCGGCCTTGCCATTGGTGCTCCAGGTGCTGCCGAGCGATTTGATCCAGGCTTTCTGGTTGACCGACGGCAGCGGGATCCACGCCTGCGTGACGCCGGCGGGCTTGGCGATTTCGAGCCGGGTCGTCATCTGAAAATCGCGCCAGGTGCCGGGGCGCGGAGCGAAATTGATATCGGCTCGCGCCAGCGCCGGCAGTTCGACCGCGAATGTCAGCGCCGCGCCAGCTTTGAGAACATCGCGCCTGTTGACCTGCATGGCTTACCCTCCCGTATCTCGTTTGCTGATGGTTTTGATGGCAGTGCGGCCGCCGGCCGCCATTGCCGATGCGGTCACGAGCGTGCCGACATCGACGGCATCCCAGGCGTAATCGGTCTCGACGACGAACTTTGCGTTGAGATCGGCGTCGAGCACGAAGCTCGTCGGCAGCGAGACCACGTGCCATGCCTTGGCGACGGTGCGGTCGCGGTCGAGCAGAACCGGAAAATCGACCGGTGTGATCTCGAGAAACTTTTGCACGCGCCGGTCGGGCTCGGCGACCGCGATGCCGAGCACGTTGACGGCGCCGCGGGCGCGGACCGCCAAGCGGTTGAGCGCCGGCAATTCCTCCCGGCATGGCTCGCACCAGGTGGCGAAGAAATGCACCAGCACGGCGCGGCCGCGCGCCGCTTCGAGCGCGATCGCGGCGCCGGCGACATCAGGCAGCGTGAACGCGGGTTGTCGACTCACGGCTAAGGGCTGCAATTCGGCGGCCGCCGGCGCGCGCAACGGCACGACCGAAAAGCAAAAGACAGCCGCCGCGTAGCACGGCACAGCGACTGCTTGCAAGAAATTTCCGCCCCGAACCTCGGGAGCAACCCGTGACGTCACGACGCCCGTATAGTGCGCCGGACCGCGCCGCCAATCAACGGCTCTGCCGTTTCGCGTCCAGCAGCTTTGCAAAAATATTGTCGCAGTCCGACGGAATACCGACCTGCGCGCGGGGTACCGGGCAGAAAAACCTCAACACTTTCAACCTTCGCGAGTTTTGTATTGCACTGCACAAATCGGTGTGAAGGAGCGGCCATTGTTTGACACTGTTATAGTTCAAAAATACCCTTGATCTGCTTGGTCTTGCGTAGCTTGATCGAAACGCTCAATCGCTCGATTGAGTGCGGAGGAAATGTCCCCCGTCGGGGGCAGAACGTCTTAAGGAGACGTACCTTGAACATGGAGCTCTCGCGGCGCCAATTTATGGCGGGCGCCAGCGCGGGTCTTGCCGGTACGACAATCGGAGCGCTCGGGTTTGGAGCCGTAGAGGCCGCTTATGCCGCGGCGATACGGCCGTTCAAGCTCGTCGGCACTACCGAAACCCGCAACACCTGCACCTATTGTGCCGTCGGCTGCGGCATCATCATGTATTCCAAGGGCAACCTTGCGAAGGGTGAGCAGGCCGACATCGTCCACATCGAAGGCGACGTGGATCACCCGACCAATCGCGGCACGCTGTGCCCGAAGGGCGCGGCGCTGCTCGACATCGTGCACGCGGAAACGCGCACCAAATATCCGCAGATCCGCAAAGCCGGTTCGGACAAGTTCGAGCGCGTGTCCTGGGACGTGGCGCTCGATCGCGTGGCGCGGCTGCTCAAGGACGATCGCGACAAGAACTTCATCGCCAAGAACAACGACGGCGTAACGGTGAACCGGTGGCTGACCACCGGCTTCCTCGCCGCCTCCGCGACCACCAACGAAACGGCGTTCCTCACCTACAAGGTGGTGCGCAGCGCCGGGATATTGGCCTTCGACAATCAAGCACGCGTTTGACACGGCCCAACGGTAGCCAGTCTGGCTCCAACATTCGGCCGTGGTGCGATGACGAATTCGTGGACCGATATCAAGAACACGGATCTCGTCGTTATCATGGGTGGCAACGCCGCCGAGGCGCACCCGTGCGGGTTCAAGTGGGTCACCGAGGCGAAAGCCAACCGTGGCGCCAAGCTGATCGTCGTCGATCCGCGCTACACGCGCTCGGCGTCGGTCTCCGACCTCTACGCTCCGATCCGGCAGGGCAGCGACATCGCCTTCCTGCTCGGGTTGATCAACTACTGCATCAGTAACGACAAAGTGCAGTGGGACTACGTCAAGGCCTTCACCAACGCGCCATACGTTGTGAAAGAAGGCTTCGACTATCAGGACGGCCTGTTCACCGGCTACGACGAGGCCAAGCGCGACTACAACAGGACGACCTGGGACTATCAGCTCGGCGCCGACGGCTACGTCGTGTCGGATATCGACAATCCGCGCAGCGTCTGGAGCCTGCTCAAGAAGCACGTCTCGGTCTACACGCCCGAGACCGTCGAGCGCATCTGCGGCACGCCCAAGGACAAGTTCCTGAAAGTAGCGCAGATGGTCGGTGAGACATCGGCGAAGAACAAATACATGACGTCGATGTACGCGCTCGGGTGGACCCAGCACTCCAAGGGTTCGCAGAACATCCGCGCCATGGCGATGTTGCAGTTGATCCTCGGCAATATCGGCGTGCGCGGCGGCGGCATGAACGCCTTGCGCGGTCACTCCAACATCCAGGGACTGACCGATATCGGCCTGATGTCGAACCTGCTCCCCGGCTATCTGACCATCCCGACGGAGAAGGAGACCTCGCTCGACGCCTACATGTCGACGCGCGGCTTCAAGCCGTTGCGGCCGAACCAGATGAGCTACTGGCAGAACTACAAGAAGTTCTTCGTCAGCTTCCAGAAGTCGATGTGGGGCGACGCCGCTACTGCCGACAACGCCTTCGCCTACGACTATCTGCCCAAGCTCGACGTGCCGGGCTACGACGTTCTTCGCGTCTTCGAGCTGATGTTCCAGGGCAAGATGAACGGCTACGTCTGCCAGGGCTTCAATCCCCTGTTGTCGTTCCCAAACCGCAAGAAACTGACCACAGCGCTGTCGAAGCTTAAATTCCTCGTCGTCATGGACCCGCTACAGACCGAGACGGCGCGGTTCTGGCAGAACCATGGCGAGTACAACGAGGTGGATACGGCTTCGATCCAGACCGAAGTGATCGAGTTGCCGGCCACATGCTTCGCCGAGGACGAAGGGTCGCTGACGAACTCCGGCCGCTGGCTGCAATGGCACTGGGCCGGCGCCACGCCGCCCGGCGAGGCCAAGCACGACAGCTGGATCATGGCGCAGATCTATCTGCGGCTCAAAGCGCTGTACGAGAAGGAAGGCGGCGCGTTCGCCGAGCCGCTGACCAAGCTCACTTGGCCGTACAAGAACCCGGGCGAACCGTCACCCGAGGAGGTCGCCAAGGAGGTCAACGGCTATGCCGTTACCGACGTGCCGGATCCGAACGACGCAAGCAAGCTGATCCTGCAGAAGGGAAAGCAGCTCGTGAGCTTCGCCGCCTTGCGCGACGACGGCTCCACGTCCTGCGGCTGCTGGATCTATTCCGGTTCGTTCAACGAGGCGGGCAACAATATGGCTCGCCGCAACAACAACGATCCGGACGATGCCGGCGTGTTCCCGACCTGGGCGTGGTCGTGGCCGGTCAACCGGCGCGTGCTCTACAATCGCGCTTCGGCCGACATCACCGGCCAGCCGTGGGATCCGAGCCGCAAGCTGATGTGGTGGGACGGTTCGAAATGGGCCGGCTACGACATCCCGGACATCATTCCGACGGCGAAGCCCGACGTGGTCGGGCCCTTCATCATGAACCCGGAGGGTACCGCGCGGCTGTTCACGCGGGCCCTGATGCGCGACGGGCCGTTCCCGGCGCATTACGAGCCGTTCGAATCGCCGATCGCCAACCCGTTGGCGCCGAAGGTTCGCGGCAATCCGGTCGCCCGCGTGTTCAAGGGCGACATGGAGCAGTTCGGCGACGCCAAGGAGTTCCCCTATGCGGCGACCTCCTATCGGCTCACCGAGCACTTCCACTTCTGGACCAAGCACAACGAGGTCAACGCCTCGCTGCAGCCGGAATTCTTCGTCGAGATTTCCGAGCAACTTGCCGCCGAGAAGAACATCAAGTCTGGCGGCTGGGCGCGGGTCTGGTCGAAGCGCGGTTCGGTGAAGGCGAAAGTCGTCGTCACCAAGCGCATTACGCCGCTGAAGTGCGACGGCAAGACCGTGCACATCGTCGGCATCCCGCTGCACTGGGGCTTCATGGGCGCGACGAAGAAGGGTTTCGGCCCGAACTCGCTCACGCCCTATGTCGGCGACGCCAACATCGAGACGCCTGAGTACAAGGCATTCCTGGTCGACATCGAGCCCATCACCGGGCCGGTGGCGTAAGGGAGGAAGCCATGGCATTCGAATTCGAGCTTCCCAACCCGAATACGCAGAATCCGCAAGTCAGCCTGAGCGACGCCGATCTGGTGCGCCGCTCGGCCTCCTCGGTGCCGGAGCCGGCGAAGAAGCTCACCCCGGTCGCCAAGCTGATCGACGTCTCGAAGTGCATCGGCTGCAAGGCCTGCCAGTCGGCCTGCCTGGAGTGGAACGACAAGCGTGCCGAAGTCGGCATCAATGTCGGATCCTACGACAATCCGACGGACCTGACGCCAGAAATGTTCACGGTGATGCGGTTCACCGAGTGGGTGAACCCGGAGTCCCAGCAGCTGGAGTGGCTGATCCGCAAGGACGGCTGCATGCATTGCGAGGACCCGGGCTGCCTGAAGGCCTGCCCGGCGCCCGGCGCCATCGTGCAGTACTCCAACGGCATCGTCGACTTCGTGCACGAGAACTGCATCGGCTGCGGCTATTGCGTGCGCGGCTGCCCGTTCAACATCCCGCGCATCTCGCGGGTGGAGGACAAGCCGAAGGCCTACAAGTGCACGCTGTGCTCCGACCGCATCGCCGTCGGTCAGGGCCCGGCCTGCGCCAAGGCCTGCCCGACGCACGCGATCGTCTTCGGCACCAAGGACGAGATGAAGAAACACGCCGAGGCGCGCATCGAGGATCTGAAGTCCCGCGGCTACAAGAATGCGGGCCTGTACGATCCGCCGGGCGTCAGCGGCACCCACGTGATGTACGTGCTGCATCACGCCGACAAGCCCGAGATTTACGCCAACTTGCCGAAGGATCCGAAGATCAGCACGGTCGTCGAGATCTGGAAGGGCCTGTTCAAGTATGCGGGCCTTGCGGCGATCGGCGGCTTGGCGGCGATCAGCGCGCTCCATCAAGTGGTGTCGGGCGCAAACCGCGTCTCCCGCACCGATGAGGAGAAGGCGAAGCGGCTGACGGAGGGTGGCAATCCATGACGACAATAACACCCTACGACGTCCAGCCCGGCGACAAGGTGAATCGCGGCGATCCGGTGACGGTGGATCGCCATACCCCGTTCGTGCGCGTCAACCACTGGACCACGGCGATCACGCTGATCCTGTTGACGCTGTCCGGGCTGGCGCTGTTTCACCCGAGCCTGTTCTTCCTCACCGACGTATTCGGCGGCGGCGAGAACGCGCGCGCGCTGCATCCCTGGCTCGGGGTGCTGATGTTCGTGTCATTCTACGGCCTGTTCTTCCGGTTCTGGCGGGCCTGTCAGTTCGCCGCCGAAGACGGCCGCTGGCTTGTTAAGATGCCGTCTTTCATGGTCAGCGGCGACGAAGAGAAGATGCCGGAAGTCGGCCGCTTCAATGCCGGCCAGAAGATGTTCTTCTGGGCCATGGCGTTCATGCTGATCGTCATGCTGGTGACCGGCCTCGGCATCTGGGACCAGTACTTCTTCCCCTACACCACGATCGAGGCCAAGCGCATTCTGGTGCTGCTACACTCGATCTTCGCCATCCTGGCGATCTGCGGCGTGATCGTCCACGTCTCCATGGTGATCTGGGAGCGCGGCACGCTGCAGGCAATGACGCGCGGCCACGTCACCGGCGGCTGGGCGTGGAAGCATCACCGCAAATGGCTGCGGGAGCTGGTGCTCGGCGGCCGCAGCTGAGAGGCTGCTGCACGCGGCCTCGTCGACGCGATAACGGCGCCGCCCCCGCGGCCGCGTTGTCAGGACTCCATTACGAACAGGCGTGCTCGGCATGACCGCCGACGCAGACCGCCGCCATGGCGCAATGGGCGCAGCGGCCGGACGGCGGCGCTTCGGGGTTGAGACGCGGCTCGGCGCCGAGCCAGTACAGGAAATTCGCCATCACGCAGTAGCCGGTGGCGGCGAACCACACCATGGCGCCGCCGACGAAGATGGTGAATAACGTCACCCATGGGCTCAAGGTCAGCACCAAGAGCGAAGCGACCGAAATGTTGATACCAACCGCGAGATAAATGCGGCGCTCGAGGTACCAGCGGTCGGTCTGCAGGAAATAAAATCGCGACGACGACCTATCGCCGAGCATCGGCGTGAAGCCCAGGACCTTCAGCACGTTGCCGACCGGGCAGAAGCCGGTGAAGGCGACGTTGATGGAGAACAGGCCTGTCGCGGTGACGCCGAGGATCCATACCGGATCGAGCAGCAGCGCCAGCGCCGTGCTGGCTAGGAGCACGAAGCCGGCGATCAGCCACACCGTCCGCTCGATATACCAGCGATGCGTGGGAACGATGTAAGTGCCGGCGCGAAACGCCATGGAGCATCTCCGCTGCGAAACCCGGTGGCGAAGCTATAGCGCCCCGGGACTCGCGCGCAAGGCCGTACGCGCCGTCACAGCGTCAGGCCGAGCGCCAGCAGCACGCCGAACAGCAGCTGCAGCTGCACCGTGTGCACCAATATCCGATTGAAGCCGCGGCCGGACGGCTCGTGGGCGAAGCGGTAGACCAGGAGCGCGACCGGCGGCAGCGCGGCGAGCGCCGGCCAGACCTGACCGTGCGGCAGCCCGCGCGCGATCGGCAGCAGCAGCGCAAACGGCAGCAACATCAGCGCGGCGTAGACCCATCGCGTGATCTGCGCGCCGGCGACGATAGGCAGCGTCCGGCGCCCGACTCGCCGGTCGGCTTCGACATCGCGGTGATTGTTGACTAACAGCACCGCGCCGCCGAATAGACCGATGGCGACACCGCCGGTGAGCGCGACCGCGGTCATGTCCAGCGCGCAGAGCCAGTAGGTGCCACACACCGCGACCACGCCGAAGAACAGCACCACGAACAGTTCGCCGAGCGGCGTATAGGCGATCGGCGCCGGGCCGCCGGTGTAAGCCCAGCCCGCGACGATAGACAGCACGCCGAGCATCAGGATCGGCCAGCCGCCGACCGCAATCAGATAAAGCCCGAGAAGCGCCGCGACCGCGAAAGACGCGCAGGCGCCGCGCTTGACCGCCCGCGCGCTGAGCAGACCCGCCGCCGTCACCCGCGGCGGCCCGACGCGGTCCGGCCCGTCGCCGCCGCGCTCGGAGTCGGCGGCGTCGTTGTGCAAATTGGTGGCGATCTGGATGAACATGCTGGCGATCAGCGCCGCGGCAACCGCCAGCGCGTTGAAGCGCCGCTCCACCGCCCAGGCCAAGGCCGCGCCGACCACGACCGGCGTGATCGACACGCTCAACGTCCGCGGCCGCGCTGCCGCAATCCAGGACGACAGCGTTCCGGCCGGCCGCATCGCGCTTCTTGCATAGTCCTGGCTCATGCGGCGTCAGGATGCCCGAAAACCTACGACCGGAAAAGTTCGGCGAATTTCGTCAAGGAGGGCGACGCGGTTGGAGCGGAACTTGTTGCGGGACCGCCTCGATAAGGGCTAAACTTTAATTAGGGAGGCGTCGCGCCGCCGGAAAGGCGCTGACGACGTATCACGTGGCCCGTGCGGTTCGTGAGGTAGATGATGAGTAAGGCCGGTGGCCCGCGGCACGACCCAATCCCGATCGGCGAAATTGCGGCGCCGCCGTTCGCGCGCCTGCCCGATCCGACCGCGCTTTTCGCCAAACGCTCGCTACGCCTGCGCGCGCTGACCGAAGGCCATCAGCTCGGGCCGTATCTTCTTTTCCTCGCCGCCATCAGCGAGTGCCAGCATCGGGTCCAGCGCGACCTGCCGGAGCCGGACCTCCCGGCCGACGAGCTACGGGCGCGGGCGCATCAGCACGGCATGCCGCCGCTCGACCGCGCGCGCTTCACCGCCGATGTCGCGCTCGACGCTACGCTGGAGCGGCTGTTCGCGCTCGTCGCCGACATCGATATGCCCGGCGACGCGGCCGCGGCGTTGCAGCGCGCCCGCGGCGCCGACGCTGCCGCGCGCGAAGCCATGGTGCGCGCGGTATTGGCGAACGCGATCCCAGTCGAAACGCTGGCCGATCACGTCTACGTCGCCGCCGCGCTGCAGGTGCATTTCGCGAGGTTAGCGGCGCGGCTCGATGCGGCAGCGCTCAAGCCGCTCGGCGACGGAGTCTGCCCGGCCTGCGGCGGCGCGCCGGTCGCCTCGGCCATCGTCGGCTGGCAAGGCGCGCACGGCACACGCTTTTGCACCTGCTCGCTGTGCGCGACGCAATGGCACGTGGTGCGCATCAAATGCGTGCTGTGCGAATCGACCAAAGGCATCGCCTACCAGGCGCTCGACGGCGGCCCGGATACGGTGAAGGCGGAGACCTGCGAAAACTGCCACGGCTATGTGAAGATCCTGCAACAGCAGAAGAATCCCGAGCTCGACCCGGTGGCCGACGACATCGCGACCTTGGGGCTCGACATCCTGCTGCGCCAGGGCGGCTACCGGCGCGGCGGCGTCAATCCGTTTTTGCTCGGCTACTGAGGAGCGCCGATGGCCAAGGGCGAAACCTTAGCGCTCCGCAAATTGCCCTCGGTCGACGAGGTGCTGCGAACCGCCAAAGCCGCAGACGCAGCCGCGCGCTACGGCCGGCCGGCGGTCGTCGCCGCCGTGCGCGAGACGCTGGCCGCGGCGCGCGCCGACGGCGTCGCGCCCGACGGCAGCGAGGGTATCGCCGCAGCAGCGCTGACGCGGCTCGAAATTGCCGAACGGCCGAACCTGCAGCCGGTGTTCAATCTCACCGGCACCGTACTGCACACCAATCTCGGGCGCGCGCTGCTGGCGGAAGCCGCGATCGAAGCGGCGCAAGTGGCGATGCGCAACGCGGTCGCGCTCGAGTTCGATCTCGGCGCCGGTCATCGCAGCGACCGCGACGATCTGGTCCGCGACCTGCTTTGCGAGCTAACGGGTGCCGAAGATGCCACCGTGGTCAACAACAACGCCGCGGCCGTGCTGCTCACGCTCAACACGCTGGCCAAGGGCCGCGAGGCCATCGTTTCGCGCGGCGAGTTGATCGAGATCGGCGGCGCCTTCCGCATGCCGGAGATCATGAGTCGCGCCGGCGCCAAGCTCACCGAAGTCGGCACCACCAACCGTACCCACAAGAAGGACTATGTCGGCGCGCTCGGGCCGAAGACCGGCCTGATCCTGAAAGTGCACACCTCGAACTACCGCATCGAAGGCTTCACCAAGGAAGTGTCCGCGCGCGAGCTCGCCGCGCTCGCCCACGAGCGCAAGGTGCCGCTGGTCAACGATCTCGGCTCCGGCACCCTGGTCGACCTCGCCCAGTACGGACTGTCGCATGAGCCGACGGTGAGGGAAGCCGTCGCGGCCGGCGCCGACCTCGTCACCTTCTCCGGCGACAAGCTCCTTGGCGGCCCGCAGGCCGGCTTCATCGTCGGCCGCAAGGATTTGATCGCGCGCATCAAGTCTAATCCGATGAAGCGGGCGCTGCGCATCGACAAGATTCGCCTCGCCGCACTCGAGGCGACGCTGCGGCTCTATCGCGATCCGGACCGCTTGATCGAACGATTGCCGACGCTGCGGCTCCTGGCGCGGCCGAAAAAGCACATCGAGGCGGCGGCCCGGCGGCTGGCGCCGCTCGTCGCGACAAAAATCGGCGACGACTTCGAAATCACGGTGGCAGCCTGCACCAGTCAGATCGGCTCTGGCGCGCTGCCAATGGAAACGGTGCCGAGCTTTGGCCTTGCCATAAAGCCGCGCGCTGCCAAGCGCGGCGGACGTCTGCTCACCGCGCTGTCGATGGCGCTGCGCCGCCTGCCGGTGCCGGTGGTCGGCCATATCGAGGATCAGGCCTTGATCCTCGATCTGCGCTGCCTCGACGATGAACAGGCTTTCGTCGCCAACCTCGCCACTCTCGACGTCGCGGAGCGGTCCGATGCGCTGGCTTGACGCGTTGGCAAAGAAGGTGGAGCCGGACGACGCCGCCACGGTCGCCGAGCGCATGGCCGAAGCCTATGAGGCTTCGAGCCGCGGCGATTACGCGCGCGCGCTGGAGATCTGGGGCCCGCTGGCCCAGGCCGGTATAGCGCGGGCGCAGAACAATGTCGGTGCCTGTTTCAGCGAAGGCCTCGGCGTTGAGCGCGATCTGAAGCTCGCGGCGCAGTGGCTGAACCTCGCCGCCGCGGCCGGCGATGCCATCGGCCAGCGCAATTGCGCGGCGCTTCATTTCAAGGGCGAAGGCGTCGCGCAGGACTACGGGCGCGCCATGGAGCTTTATCGCGCATCTGCCGCGCAGGACGACGGCCCGGCCCAGGACATGCTGAGCTGGATGCTGCTCGAAGGCGAAGTCGCCGATCCGGACTACATTGCGGCGCGGGAATTCGCCGAACGCGCCGCCGCCCAGGGCGTTGCCTCGTCGATGACGCGGCTCGGCATGATCTATCACAACGCGCTCGGCGTCGAACGCGATGCCACGCTTGCCGTGCAATGGTGGCGGCGCGGCGCCGAACGCGGCGACGCCGACGGCCAGGCCATGCTGGGCGCGGCGCTGCATCTCGGCGCCGGCATTGCGCGCGATCCGGTTGAGGCTTTCGTTTGGCTCACGCGCGCACGCACCGGCGGTAGCGCACTCGCCGGACAGTTCTTCCAGGCCGTGCGTGCGGCGCTGACGCCGGAGCAAATCGCCGACGCCGAACACCGCGCCGCGGCGCCCTTGCCGGAGCCTGCGTCATGATCATCGGTACCGCCGGCCATATCGATCACGGCAAGACCTCGCTGGTGCGGTCACTGACCGGCGTCGACACCGACCGGCTCAAGGAAGAGAAGGCGCGCGGCATTTCCATCGATCTCGGCTTCGCCTATCTGCCGGCGCCGGACGGCGCCGTGCTGGGCTTTGTCGACGTGCCCGGTCACGAAAAATTCGTGCACAACATGCTGGCCGGCGCCACCGGCATCGATTTCGTGCTGCTGGTGATCGCCGACGACGACGGCGTCATGCCGCAGACCCACGAGCATCTCGCTATCGTCGACCTGCTCGGAATCACGCGCGGCGTTGTCGCGCTGACCAAGATCGACCTCGCCTCCGCGTCGCAGCAAGCACAAGTCATGGCCGACATCGGCCAATTGCTTGCCGACACCGGCCTCGCGGGTGCCGAGATCGTCCCGGTTTCGACCGTGACCGGCGACGGGATCGAGGACCTGCGCGCGCGGCTGTTCGAGGCCGCGCACACGATAAAGACACGCGCAAGCGCGGAGCGCTTCCGGCTCGCGGTCGATCGCTCGTTCACCTTGGCCGGCGCCGGTACGGTCGTGACCGGCACGGTGCTGTCGGGCGCGGTTGCGACCGGTGACCGCGTAACGATCGGCCCATCGGGCCTCGCGGCGCGCGTGCGCTCGATTCATTCGCAGAACCGGCCGACCGAGCGCGGCGTCGCGGGCGAGCGCTGCGCACTCAATCTCGCCGGCGAGGGCATCAGCAAGGACGCCATCGCCCGCGGCGACGTGGTGCTCGATCCGGACCTGCATGCGCCGACCGACCGCATCGACGCAACGCTTCGCCTGCTCGCCACCGAGCACAAGCCGGCGACGCAATGGATGCCGGCGCGGCTGCATCATGCCGCGACCGAAGTCGGCGCCCGCATCGTGCTGCTCGGCGATACGCCGCTCGCGCCGGGCAGCGAGGCCTTCGTGCAACTCGTACTCGATCGGCCGATCGCAGCGGCTGAAGGCGACCGCTTCGTGCTGCGTGACACCACCGCACAGCGTACCATCGGCGGCGGCAAATTCCTGGACCTGCGCGCGCCGCAGCGCAAACGGCGCACGCCGGAGCGGCTCGCGCAACTTCAGGCACACGCCATGGCCGATGCCGAGCCGGCGCTAGCAGCGCTGCTCGCCGTCCCGCCGCATTATGTCGACCTTACCGCCTTCGCGCGCGATCGCGCACTGAGCGAAACGCAGGCGCAGGCCATTTGCGAACGCCTCGCCGTGATCAAGGCGCAAGGCTCCGACCGCGTGTTTGCGCTGTCGGCACCCGAATGGCTCACCTTCAAGCGCAGCTTGCTCGGCACGCTGGAAAGCTTCCATGGCGCCAATCCTGATCTTCCCGGCGTCGGCCTCGAGCGGCTCCGGCTGCAGCTTCAGCCGCGCTTGCCGGCACCGGCATTTCTTTCGGTTCTTCAGGGAATTGTCCGAGAGAAAGAGATCGCACTCGACGGGGCCTGGGTGCGGCTTGCCGGCCATGAAGTTCGCCTCACCCCTGCGGACGAGAAGGTCTGGATCAAGATCGCGCCGCTGCTCAGTGGCGCCGAACGGTTCCGGCCACCGCGCGTGCGCGACATCGCCACCGCCACCTCCCAGGGCGAGGCCGACATCCGTCGCCTCCTCAAGCTCGTCGGCCGCATGGGCAAGGCCGACGAGGTGGCGCACGATCATTTCTTCCTGCGCGAGACCGTGGCCGAGATGGTCGGCATCGTCGTCGATCTCGGCGCCACATCGCCGAACGGCCAGTTCACCGCAGCGCAGTTTCGCGACCGCCTCAACAATGGCCGCAAGGTCGCGATCCAGATCCTGGAATTCTTCGACCGCCATGGCGTTACGCTACGCCGCGGCGATCTGCGCCGCATCAACAAGCACAGGCTCGACCTGTTCCGCCGCGCCGCGGCGCCGGCGGACGGCAACCCTACGAATTCAGGAAGAGACTCGTCCCCGGTGGGGCGTCCGGACTTCAAATCCGGGAGGGGCCGCGAGCCGGTCCTTGGTGGGTTCGACTCCCTCTCTCTTCCGCCACGTTTGGGAGCGAGCCGGCGATGACGCCCGCGCCGTCGTTTCTCGATGAGCTCAAGCACGCGACCGAGCGCGCCACCGCGGCGGAGAGCGATTTTCGCCGCGAGGTCGCGCAACGCATCAAGGCGCTGGAGAGCGACCGCGCATTTGCCTTCCGCCGCTACAATCTGATCCGTGCCGTCGCCGAAACGGTGGCGAGCGCCGAGAGCGAAGAGATCGCGGTCGCGGGCGCAGCCGCAATCTTGCGCACAAAGCTCGGCTGGGCAAGCGACAGCGAGGCTCGCGACGCCGTGGTGTCGCGCTTTGCGCCGGTGGCGCAGGCGATGTTCGCAAGCCTCGCGCCGCCGAGCGAAGACCGAGACGCGGGCGCGGCGCCCCCCGATGTGGTCGCGGCGCTGAGCGACTTCGAACGCTGGTACGCCGAGACCCATCCGCAGCCGTTCTGGATCCTGTTCGAGACCTACATGCCGGAGACGCCCGTTGTCGACTTCTGAGCCTCCTGCACAGGCAACCGACTTCGACCGCTGGCTCGCCGAAGAGTTCGCCGCGACCGGCGTCTTCACGGCGCTCGTGGTGTTGGTCGCGATCACCGAAACGCAAGTGCAGCCGCTGTGCTCAACCTACCTCAACATCATCGGCACCGAGACCGACTGGAACGAGATCGCGGTCCTGTTCGCCGGCTCCGGCCGCGACTGGGACGGCGCCTCGTTCTTCCCGGTGACGGCTCCGCACGGCGGCCCGCTCGACAATCCGACGGCGCGGCTCAAGCTACGCGAGCTGGAAGCGCGGGTCGATCAAAGCCCGCTGGTGCTCAACGAAGGCCACTTTTTCGACAAATGGGGTCGTCGGCTCAAGGTCGAGGAGACCGAACTGCAATGAGCGTCAGGTGACCCGCCGCCTGCTCATCGTGTTGATGAACACCGACCCGCGCAATCCGGAAGAGCTCGGCGCGCCGTTCTATTACGCCGCCGTCGCCGCGGCGATGGATCACCCGGTCGACGTGCTGTGCACCGCGACCGCCGGCAAGTTGATGCTGAAAGGCGTCGCTTCAGATATCCGTGTCAAGCCGGGCGACCCGATGACGGTGTACGATTGGATCAAGGAAGCCCACGGCCAGGGTGCGAAATTCTGGGCCTGCCCGGCCAATCTCGAACTGTTCGGCAAGACCGAGGCCGATCTCATCCCCGAGTGCAACGGCGTGATGGGCGCTGCGGCGCTCATTGCCGACATTATGGGCGACGACTGTCGCGTGCTGACATTCTGAGGTTTGCCGTTGGCTCGCATCGAGGATCACGACTTCCCGGAGCAGCTTCTCTACGACGTCGAGAACCAGATCTGGTACGCGCCGCTTCCCGACGGCACGCTGCGTGCCGGCTTCACCACCTGGGCCGCGGCGCTGATGGGCGAAGTCCTGGTGTTCACGCCAAAGCGGCTCAACCACACCTTCGAGAGGAACCGCTGGTTCGCCATGGTGGAAGGCGGCAAATGGGTGGGCGCTGCGCGCGCCGGGTTCGACGGTACGGTCGTGGCGCACAACGAAGCGTTGATCCGCAAGCCCGAATTATTGACCCACGACGCCTTCGGTGAAGGCTGGATGCTGATTGTACATCCGACCCACGAGAATTGGCGTGAAGGTCTGGTCACCGGCGCCGCCATCGGCCCAATTATTGAGCAGTGGATCGCCGGCGGCGCATACAAGGATCGCACTGGGTCATGAGCGACGAATTAGGACATTTGCGACCGCAAAAATCTCTGCAATGATGGCGTGGGATCAGGCCCATGCGATCAAGGACGTACCGCCGCATGGCGCGGAAGGCCGCATGCCGCGGAAGAATGACAAGGGAGGTACTGCCATGAAATCGAATTCGGGGGCGACGTCAGTGAAACGCAACGGCGGAGTCGACCGGCAACGACGCAGGCTCGTCAAGCTGATCGCAGCCAGCGGCGCCGGCGCCATCACCTCGCCTTGGATGTTCCAGACCGGGCGCGCCGCCGGTCGCCCCATCAAGATCGGCATGGTCAGCCCGCAAACCGGACCGATCGCAGCCTTCGGCGAGGCCGATCAATGGGTGCTGGCCGAGGCCAACAAGGTGCTGGCGAAAGGCATCACGGTCGCTGGCGACCAGCATCCGGTGGAAATCCTCTACCGCGACAGCCAGTCAAACGCGAACCGCGCCGCCGAAGTTACCGCGCAGCTGATCAACCGCGAGAAGGTCGACCTCGTGATCGGCTCTTCGACCGGCGACACCGTGATCCCGGTCGCAAGCCAATGCGAGCTCGCCGGCGTGCCGTGCATCACCGCCGACGATCCGTGGGAAGATTTCTTCTTCGGCCGCAAGGGCGATCCCAAGAAGGGCTTCGAGTGGACCTACCACTTTTTCTGGGGCTTCGGCATGGTAGCCAACCTGTTCGCCGACATGTGGCTGTCGCTGCCGACCAACAAGAAGGTCGGCCTGATGCTCACCAACGATCCGGACGGCATCGCCGCCAGCAATCCGGAGCACGGCATCGCCGTGACCTTCCGCAAGAAGGGCCTCGAAGTCGTCGACCTCGGCCTTTATCCACCGCTCAGCGACGACTTCACGGCGCAGATCGGCAAGCTCAAGGCCGAAAACTGCGACATCGCCTGCGGCATTTTCAATCCGCCACAATTCGCGATCTTCTGGACGCAGTGCGCCCAGCAGGGCTATCGGCCAAAGATCATGACGCCGCCCAAGGCGCTGCTGTTCCCTACCGCCGTGGAGGCACTCGGCGATCGCGGCGCCGGCACTTCGACCGAAGTATGGTGGTCGCACCATCACCCGTTCAAATCCGGCCTCACCGGCCAGACGGCGCTGCAATTCTGCGACGCCTATACGGCGGCTACCGGCAAGCAGTGGACCCAGCCGATCGGCTTCAAGCACGCGAATCTCGAAGTTGCCATCGACGCGCTCAAGCGCACGAAGAAGCTCGAAGCCGGCGCTATCCGCGACGCCATCAAGGAGACCGACTACGATTCGCTGGTCGGCCACATCACCTGGAAGGGCGGACCGAGCAATCCAGTGCCGAACGTCTGCACCACGCCGCTGGTTGGCGGACAATGGAAGAAAGGCGACAAGTTCAAATACGATCTGAACATCGTCTACAACCAGACCGCACCGAACATTCCGCTCGACAGCCCGTTCGAGCCGATCAAGTATTCCTGAAGCGTTCGGGAAACGGTGTAACATGCAGCCGTCGCACGCCTTAAGCGCGGCGGCCGGCACAGTCGTTCATGGCAGCTCTTCTCCAACTTGACGGCGTGTCGAAGTCCTACGGCGCGCTGAAAGCAGTGGATAGCGTCAGCCTCGCCGTCGAAGACGGCGAGGCGCTGGCGGTGATCGGCCCGAACGGCGCCGGCAAGACCACCTTGTTCAACTTGATCACCGGCGACGTGGCGCCGTCCAAGGGCAGCGTCGTGTTCGCCGGCGCCGACATGACGGCTATGGCGCCGCACGCGCGTTCCCGGCTCGGCATCGGCCGCTCCTATCAGATCCCGCATCCGTTCGCGAACATGAGCGTGTTCGAGAATCTTCTAGTCGGCGCCATCTACGGCGGCGGCAAGGGCGAGCGCGACAGCTACGGACGCTGCTGCGACGTGCTGCGCGTCACCGGACTTTACGACAAGGCCAATGTGCCGGCGCGCACGCTGACGCTGCTACAGCGCAAGCGGCTCGAGCTTGCCCGCGCGCTCGCCATCGAACCGAAACTTCTGCTGCTCGACGAGATCGCAGGCGGCTTGACCGAGTTCGAATGCGGCGAGTTGGTCAAGACCATCAAGGCCATTCACGCCCGCGGCACCACCATCGTCTGGATCGAGCACATCGTCCATGCGCTCGTTTCGGTGGCAAGCCGGCTGATCGTGATGAACTTCGGTCAGATTTTGGCGCAGGGCGAGCCGCACGGCGTCATGGCTGAGGCAAAAGTGCGCGAAGTCTATATGGGCATGCCGGTGTCATGAGCCTGCTTGCCACCAAAAACCTCTCGGCGTTCTACGGCGACTTCCAGGCGCTGTTCGCCATCAATGTCAGCGTCGAAGGAGGCGAGACGGTCGCGATCATCGGCGCCAACGGCGCCGGTAAGACCACGTTCCTCCGCGCCGTCGCCGGCACGCTGCCGACGGCGGCCGAGATGGTGACGTTCGATGGCGAGCCGATCGGCCACAGGACGCCGCACGACATTGTGCGGCTCGGCATCGCCATGGTGCCCGAAGGGCGCCGGCTGTTTCCGAGCCTGTCGGTCGAGGAGAATCTGCTGCTCGGCGGCCATAGCGAGCGCAAGGGCCCATGGTCCCTGCAACGCGTCTATGAGCTGTTCCCGCGCCTGCGCGACCTGCGCCACCTGCCGGCGCCGGCGCTGTCGGGCGGCCAACAGCAGATGGCAGCGATCGGCCGCGCGCTGATGGCCAATCCGCGGCTTCTTCTCTGCGACGAGCTGTCGCTCGGCCTCGCCCCGGTCGTCATCCGCGACATCTACCAATGCCTCGGCGCCATCACCGCCGAAGGAACGACCGTCGTCTTGGTCGAGCAGGACATCAACCGCGCGCTCGACGCTTCGGCGCGATTCTACTGCTTCCAGGAAGGCCGCCTGGCGCTGACCGCGCCGACCAAGAATTTCGACCGCGCCGCGATCACGGCGGCGTATTTCGGACTGTGAGGCGGCCGCATGGGATGGCTCAACATTCTGATCCAGGGCAGCCTGCTCGGCGGTATCTACGCGCTGTTTGCGGTCGGCTTGTCGATGTCGTTCGGCATCATGCGGCTCGTCAACATCGCCCACGGCGATTTCATCGTGCTGTCGGCCTATGTAGCGCTGGTGGTCACGCAAGGCACCGGGCTCGATCCGATCTCGAGCCTCATCATCGTGGTGCCGGTGATGTTCGTGCTCGGCTATGCGATCCAGCGCGGGCTCCTCAATCAGACGCTCAGCGGCGGGCTGCTGCCGCCGCTCCTTGTCACCTTCGGCATTTCGGTGATCATCCAGAACGGCCTGCTGCAAGGCTTCGGCGCCTATACGCAACGCCTGCATGAAGGCGCCATCGAGACCGCGAGCGTGCAAATCCCGGGCGGCATCTCAATCGGCGTTTATCCGCTCTTGGTGTTCGCCGTCGCCGTGGTCGCCATCGGCTGCTTGCAGCTCTTGTTCTATCGCACGGGCCTCGGCCGCGCCTTTCGCGCCGTGTCTGACGATGCCGACACCGCGGAACTGATGGGCATCGATAACCGCAAGCTCTATGCGCTGGCGCTCGGCATCGCCATGATCTTTACCGCGATCGCCGGCGTGCTGTTCGCCATTCGCACCATTTTCGATCCGGCGGCCGGCCCGATCCGACTCATCCTCGCCTTCGAGGCGGTGATCATCGGCGGGCTCGGCAGCCTATGGGGCACGCTGATCGGCGGCGTCATCCTCGGTGTCGCGCAAGCGGTCGGCTCGGCGCTGTCGCCGAACTGGCAGATCCTCGCTGGCCACATCGCCTTTCTCATTATTCTGATCGTCCGCCCAAGCGGCTTGTTCCCGCGCACGAGGGACCTATGACGGAGCCCGAACGCGTCGAACGCGCTACGCGCGCGAGCCGCGCCTTCGCCGCCATTGCGGCACCGGCGCTCGTGGCGCTGGTGGCCTTGCCGTGGTGGGGCGATGCCGGCTGGATGCGGCTCGTCGGCGAGATGGCCTATTACGTGGCGCTCGCGCAGCTGTGGAATTTGCTCGCCGGCTATGCCGGCCTCGTCTCGGTCGGCCAGCAGGCCTATGTCGGCCTCGGCGGCTACGCGTTGTTCTATCTGACTGGCGAACTCAACATAAACGTCTATTTCGCGCTCGCGCTCGCCGCGCCGTTCGCCGGGCTGATCTCGATCCCGGTATCGTTCGCGGTGTTCCGGCTGCGCGGCGCTTATTTCGCCGTTGGCACCTGGGTGGTGTCGGAAGTGTTCGCGTTGTCGGCCAGCCTGATCGCCGTACTCGGCGCCGGGTCCGGCCTGTCACTGACGCCGGATATTCTACGCCAGGTCGCGCCCGACCGCGCCGGCCGCGACGCCCTTCTCTATCTGATGTCTCTCGGCAGCGCCGTGCTGGTGGTCGCCGTCGTCTATCTTCTGCTGCGCTCGCGCCACGGCCTGGCGCTGACCGCGATCCGCGATTCGGAGCCCGCTTCCGCCAGTCTCGGCGTCAACACCTTCCGCACCAAACTCATCATTTATGTCCTGACCGCCGCCTGCACCGGCCTGATCGGCGCGCTGATCTTTCTGCAGAAGCTGCGCATCTCGCCGGAAGCCGGCTTCAGCATCAACGACTGGACCGTGGTGGTAATCTTCATGGTGGTGATCGGCGGCATCGGCACTATCGAAGGCCCGTTCATCGGCATGCTGGTGTACATTATGCTGCGCGAGCTGTTGGCCGATTACGGCACCTACTATCTGATCCTGATGGGCGCCATCGCCATCGTGGTCATGCTGAAAGCACCGTCGGGAATTTGGGGTTTCATCGTGCAACGCTACGACGTGCAGCTCTTTCCAGTCGGCCGACGCCTGGTGCTGGCGCCGTCGCCGCAAGCGTCGGAGTAATAGGAGGAACGCATGCCGCCCTCCCCGTCCACACGCGCGACCAAGCAGGAGATCATGGACCGCGTCGCCGCCATGGCGCCGCACTTTGCCGAGCGCGCCGCGGCCGCCGAGGAAGCGCGGCGGATTCCGCAGGAGTCGGTCGACGAAATGCTGGCTGCCGGCTTTGCCCGCATCCTGATCCCGACGGAGGCCGGCGGCTACGGGCTCGGCTTCGACACCTGGTTCGAAGTGACGTGCGAACTCTGCAAGGCCGATGCCTCGCACGGCTGGTGCGCGAGCCTGATCATCCATCACAATCATCTGATCGCCCAGTATCCGCAACAAGCGCAGAAGACATTGTGGACGAACGGCCTTGATGTGCCGATCGCGGCGTCGTTCGCGCCGGCGGTGCAGGCGACGGCCGCCGATGGCGGCTATCGCATCTCCGGCAAGGGCTCGCCGTTTGCCAGCGGCGTCGATCACTGCACCTGGGTCATGCTCGGCGGCATGGTCCCGGACCCAGCCGGCGGCGCGCCGGAATGGAAGTTCTTCCTGGTGCCGCCTGGCGACTACACCGTGCGGGACACCTGGTTCACCGCGGGCATGCGCGGCACCGGCAGCAAGACCATCGTCGTCGACAACGCTTTCGTGCCGAGCGGCCTAGTCTTGAAGCTGACCGAGTTGCGCGACGGCAAGACGCCGGGCGGCGCCATGTACAAGGACACGATCTTCCACACGCCATTCTTCTATTACGCGCCGATCTCGTTTGCGACGCCGATGCTCGGCGCCGCGCAAGGCGCCTACGAGCACTTCCGCGAATGGACCAAAGGGCGCCGCGGCCAGGACGGCTCGGAGCTCGCCAAGAGGACTTCACTCCAAGTGCGCATGGCGCGCGCCGCGGCCGATCTCGACGCCGCCGATCTCCTCTTGCGCCGCGCCGTCAACGTCACCGACACACCGCAGGATTACTCGCCCGACCATCTGTCGCGCTCGGTGCGCGACTTCGCCCGCGTCTCGGAACTGACCGTGGGCGTGATCGATACGCTGATGGCACTCAGCGGCACCGCAAGCTTCAACACGTCGAGCCCGCTGCAACGGGCCTGGCGCGACATCCACTTCATGTCGATGCACATCGCGGTCAACACCGAGATGAATTACATCCATTACGGCCGCATGGAGCTTGGCCTCGGCCGCGACGCCAGCCGGCCGTATTTCTAAGGACGCGTCACCGCAATCCGGCCTGCACCACCAACGGATAGACGCGGTCGCGGAACCAGTGCTGATCCTCGATATAGCGCGGCCAGTTGAGCAGCGTGCCGTCGAGGCCCATCTTCGCCATGCGGACCAGCCCGTCGGCGATCTGCTCCGGCGTGCCGATCAGCGGATAGCCGCCCCAGCCGGCGATGAAGTGCTTCTTCATCTCAGCCAAAACTTCGGCCGGCAGGGTCTTGGCGTTGGCGATCATGGTCTCGACCAAGTTGGTGACCGCCTCCCAGTCGCCCTTCGCGTTCACGTATTCCTCGAAATAGTCCTTCGCTTCCTTTTCCGTCTCGCCCTGCACCACATAGGCGTAGCTCCACACCTGGATGTCGCGGCCGTATTCCTTGCGGGCGAGCGCGCGGTAGGAGTCGACCTTGGCCTTGCAGTCGTCGAAGTCGTGGGAGCCGAACACCACATAGACCATGTCGCAATATTTGGCGGCGAAGTACTGGCCCTTGTCCGAGCCACCGGCGTTCATCACCGCAGGGAACGGCTTTTGGACCGGCTTTGGCGCGAGATAGCCTTTTTTGATGTTGTAGAAGCGGCCTTCGAAATCGAACGGCTCGTCGCGCGTCCATAGCTCCTTCATGACGTGCAGCCATTCGGCGGCGCAGTCGTAGCGGTCGTTGTGCTCCATCAGCGGCGAGCCGAACATCTCGATCTCGGGGCGGTTCCAGCCGGTGACGATGTTGAGCGCAAAGCGCCCGCCGGTGACGTGATCGATGGTGGCGGCCTGCTTCGCCGCCATCACCGGATGGATGGTCGGCACGTGTGAGGTGGCGAAGATGCCGGAATAGCGGGTCGAGGCGCCGATAGCGGAAGCCCAGGAGAAGCACTCGAAGCCCGGGCCGTTGAAATTGGTAACGCCGCCAAAACCGTGCCAGCGGCCGATCGGCACCAAGGCCTCGAACTCCATGGACTCGGAGATTTTCGCGAGCTCCAAAGTGTTCGGCCAGTTGATCTCCAGCACGCCGTCGATGGTGGAAATTGCGCAGCCGCGGTCGAGATTGGTGCCAAAGGTGCCGAGCTTGAGCTTTCGGTCGTTAAACACCGGATTGGTGCTGCGGCGTTCGCGCGCCGCGGTTGTCGGGGTCATTTCGCATTCCTCCCGAGGGATTGGCGAAGCTTACGAACGCCAAACCACGGTGGCAATCGGCGCCCGATCATGCGAGAAATGCGCAAGCGTCGTGTCAGCATGATCCGGAAAAGTGGACGCCGGTTTTCCGAAACATCATGCGCCCTAGAACCAAGAGTAGACCATGTCCATCTTCGCCGTGAACTATCTATGCCGGGAGGTGCTGCGCGACCACGCTTTCCGCGCCGCCATGAAGGCCGATCCGGCCAAAGCGCTGGCCCCGCTCGACCTCACCGACGAGGAGCGTCGCCTGCTCGTTGCCGGCGACGTCGGGCAGCTCTTCCGCCTGGGCGCCAACGGCTTTCTGATGAACTATCTCGCCCGCTTCGAAGTCTGCGGACTCAATGCCGAGACCTATAACCAGCGCATGCGCGCGGTGAAGGTCAACGAGGTCGGCGAGCCGGTTTAGGAGAACGCACGGTTTAGGAGAACGCAATATGGCCCAGATCGTCGCCGCCTTCGGCGTGCCGCACACCCCGATCTTCCCGCATTTCGTCAAGCGCGACGGCCCCGACTGCGAGATCGCGAAACTGTTCGCCGCGCAAAAGGAACAGCTCGCCGCGACGCGGCCGGACCTGATCGTGATGTTCGACACCGATCACCTCAACACTTTCTTCCTCGATGCGCTGCCCATCTTCGCCATCGGCGTCGACAAGACCTTCAAGGCTCCGAACGACGAGCCGCGCGACGTGCCGAATTACGTCGTGCCGTCGGTGCCCGGACTGGCCGCCCACATCCGCGCCGCCGCAGTCGGTGCCGGCTACGATGTCGCCATGACGCAGAATTTTTCAGTCGATCATTCGGTGATCGTGCCGCTGCATTTTCTCACGCCCGACATGAAGATCCCGGTGATTCCGTTCTTCATCAGCGGCCACGTGCCACCGTTGCCGTCGTCGCAGCGCTGCTACGCGCTTGGCCAGGCGGTGGCGCGCGCCATCGAGTCGTGGCCGGAACCGCTGCGCGTCGTCGTCATGGGCAGCGGCAGTTTCTCGCTGGAAGTCGGCGGACCGCGCATGGCCGCGAGCCGTTCCGATGGCGTGCCCGACCCGGCCTGGGCGGCTCACGTGATCAAGCTGCTCGAGGAGCAGAAGACCGATCAGCTGATCGGCGAGGCGACCGAACACCGTATGCGTAAAGCGGGCAATGTCGGCGGCGAACTGTTGAACTGGATCGCCATGCTCGGCGCCATCGGCAATCGCAAGCCGAATTACGTCGCGCCGCAGATGCAAAACGGCCACGCCTACGGCGTATGGCGATGGAATTGAATTGTTTCCCGGGCGCAGCGCAGCACGTAGTGGTGCGCTGCAGACCCGGGATCGTGACAAACTCCAAGTTTGCGAAGGTCCCGGATCAGCGGTGCACCACTTCGTGCTGCACCGCATCCGGGATACGGGCTCAAAACATCGGATAATTCGGATTGAGCCCCAGGCCGAACTCCATGCGGCCGAAATTCTCCGCCGGCACGTCCCAATTCATCACCACGTGCGAGGAAATGGCGTGCGCGTCGCGCCAGCAGCGCTGTATCGAATTGTCGTCCATCAGGCCGCTCGAGCCCGAAATCTTGACCAGATCGTCCATCGCCTCGCGGAGCTTGCGCACCGCATAGACGAAGTCGCGGCGCAGAAGCGTGCGGGTCTCGATCGACATGCCCGAATAATCCTGCCGCGCCAGCTTGAACGCACGGCGCGCCAACAGTTCCGCGGCGTCGATCTCGGCGGCGATCTCGGCGATGCGAATCTGCACCGGCACGTGCTGGGCGATGTTGAGCTGCGTATAGGTCAGATAGCGCTTCCGCGTCCATTGCACGAAATCGCCGTAACCGCCGCGCGCGAGGCCGAGCACCGGCGCTAGCAGCGCATAGCTGTGCACCGCGATGAACGGCGTATTGAAGATCGGATTTAGGTTGACCTTGCCTCCCGGCGCGCAGGCGTCGCGCAGGGTCGAGAACGAGACGCTGCGGTGCTCCGGCACGAACACATTGTCGAGCACGACGGTGAGCGAGCCGCTGGCACGCAGGCCCGCGCAGTACCAGGTATCGTCCTGCTTCAAGTCCGATGCCGGCACCAGATAAAGCCGCATGTCGGGATGGTCTTCGCCCGGACGCTGCACCAGACCGCCGATCATGATCCATTGCGAGTGCCGCATGCCCGAGCACCACGACCAGCGGCCGTCGAGCCGGTAGCCGCCGGGCGCCCGCTGAACCTTTCCGGTCGGCGCCGCCGAGGTGGCGATGCAGGCCGCCGTGTCGCGGCTCCACACGTCGTGCTGCGCCTCCTCCGGGAACAGCGCCAGGATGCAGGCGTGATCGGCGAGATAATTCAGGCACCAGGCCGACGAGCCGCAGGTCGATTTGCCGAGCTCGATGGCGATATCGAACATCACTTCGTGGTCATGCTCGTAGCCGCCCCAGCGCTTCGGCTGAAGCGTATGGATGAGGCCCAAGGCGATGAACTCGTCGACGGATTCTTGCGGGATGTGGCGGTCGCGCTCGGCCCGCACCGCGCGCTCCCGCAACTTCGGCGCCAGCGCGCGGGCGCGGGCAATGAGCTCCTCGGCGCTTGGAATGGTGGCAGGCGCTGAGGCCGGACGCAGCTCGGCAACGCTCATGATGTCCTCCCTTTGGCGAAAGATTGCGCCCGGCGCCGATCCGGATCAAGATGGCGGCCGATCGGCGCCGCACGGAGGGATTTTACGAATGCGTCTCGGGATATTCATGATGCCGGTGCATCCGCCGACCCGTTCGTTCACCGACACGCTCGCCGAGGACGAAGAGAAGGCGCTGTATGCCGATCAGCTCGGCTTCGACGAGCTGTGGGTCGGCGAGCATTTTTCCGCAACCACCGAGCCGATCCCCTCACCGCTGATGTTCATGGCGGGTCTCGTGCCACGCACCAAGAACTTGAGCTTTGGCACTGCGGTGATCTGCCTGCCGAACCACGATCCGGTGACGGTCGCCGCCGAGGCCGCGCAGTTCGATCACATGAGCCGCGGCCGCTTCATGCTCGGCGTCGGCCCGGGCGGGCTCCTCTCCGACTTCGAGCTGTTCGACAACGCCGACCGCGCCGTGCGCACCCGCAAGTTCGTCGAAGCGATCAAGACCATTCAGCAAATCTGGTCGCAGGATCCGCCCTACGACATTCCGGGCGAATTCCGCAGCGTCAGCCTCAAGGAGGCGATCATCCCCAAGCTCGGCATCGGCTATATGCCGAAGCCCTATCAGCAGCCGGGCCCACCGATCTCGACGTCGCTGTCGAGCCGCGAGTCGCCGACCGCGCGGATCGCCGCGCAGCGGGGCTGGGGCATCATTTCCGGCAACAACGTGCCGTCGAGTGCCATCGCCTCGCATTGGCAGACCTACAGCAAGGCCTGCGCCGAGGCCGGCAAGCCGGCGCGCGGCGAGAATTGGCGCGTGGCGCGCAGCGTCATGGTGGCGCCGAACGAGGCCGAAGCGCACGACCGCGTGCACAGCGAGGTCGGCGCCAACTTTTATTTTTACACCTATATGCGCGAAGTTCTCTCGCGGGTCGGCATCCTGTCGGTGCTCAAGCCGGACCTCGCCATGAGCGACGAGGAAACAACCGTCGAGGCGATCACCGAAGGCTGCATGATCTACGGCTCGGTCAAGACCTTCCTCGACAAGCTCATCGCCTTCCGCGATGCGGTCGGCCCGTTTGGGACGCTACTGATGACCGGCCTCGACTGGGGCGGCCCGAACCGTGCCTGGGAGCGCGACTCCATGCGGCTCTTGGCGCAAGAGGTGATGCCGAAATTCCGCCAGCACGTGATGGCGCAAGCGGCGGAGTAAGCCACGGCGGCTTCGCATATGACGTGACATAACGCGACGCGCTCGCAGCCGCCTGCCTGCCGCTACGGGCACGATGCAGACCTCGCCGTCAACCGACATCGCCGTCGTTGTCATCGGCAACGGCTGCGCCGGCACCCAGACCGACGGTTGGCAATACGACTATCGCGCCTCGACCACGCCGAAGTGGCCGAACGGCGTCAGCCAGATGCCGACGCTGGTCGGTACCGTGATCAGGGCGAAGCCCCACAACGGCGCGCCGGCCGGCGTCGTCGCATCGTTCATCGCGATCAAGCAATAACGCCCGCCGGTGGCGGGCGCGTTCTCGGGACGGCGCGGCGCTACTGCGGCTCCTTGCCGGTGTAGCGCAGCACGAACAGGCCCCACTTGTCGTCGTTCATGTAGATATTGCCGCGGGCGTCGACGGCGAGCTCCTCGCTCCAATTGATGTCCGAGGCGTGCGCGCCCGACTGCTCCGGAAGGCCAGGCCGCTCCGGCGGCATGAAATAGCCGACCTCCTTCGGCAGCCGCGGATCGCTGATGTCGAAGATGCGCAGGCCCGCATTGAACCAGGCGACGTCGATCAGCTTGCCGGGCTTCTGGATCGCCGGATTGTGAATCTCCTGGCTGACATTGTGCGGCCCGAAGCGGCCGCCCTTGTCGCAGAAGTCCTTGTACGCAGCATCGGCCGGCGGCACCGGCGTCGGAAATACGGAGATCAGCCGCGGATGCGCCGGATCGGCGTTGTCGATCATGCCGGAAAAATTCATGCCGTCGTCCTGGCATTTTTCCTTCTGCGCCTCCGAAGAGACATAGAGCAGGTTGCGATCCCACAGCGGCAGGACCGTATGCACCGACTGGGTGCCGACGTTGGCGAACGGCGCGGTGATGTGGAGCTTGCCGATCAGCTTCGGGCTGCTCGGGTCGGAAATGTCGAGGTTGATCACGTCAGGCGTGTAGCCGAGCGAGGCCATCTTGCCGTCCGGGCTGACATTGACCGGGCCGTGGAAACCTTCCGGGTAAGGCGACGCCGGCTCGCCCTCCTTCTGGCCCGGCTGCCACCATTTGCCGACCTCTTTCGGATTGGCGGGATCGCTGACGTCGAGGATCACCAAAATGTGCTGCTTGAAGCCCGGATAGCTGGTCGAGAGATAGGCGTATTTGCCACCGGGATAGGAATTGCGGTGGGCGCCGGTCGCGCCGCCCATCCACGAGCCGATCTGCTTCGGATTCTCCGGATCGGAAATGTCCCAGAGCAGAAGCGCCGGCAGCGGGTTCTTCTGCGGCCTGAAGCTGTTGAGCGAGGTGATCATCAGATTGTCGTGCAGGGTCACCTGCGAGGTGATGATGCTCTTGTCGTCGGTGACGTAGGGGATGAACTTCACGTAGCGCGGATTCTTCGGATCGGTGACGTCGACGATGCTCCAACCCTGATTGAAGGAATGACCCGCGTAGAGGTACCACCTGTCGTCGGCGGTATGCTTGATCGCGATCTTGAAGGCGCCGTAACGGCCGCCGAGCGCCGAAAAGCCGATCTGCTCGACGTGCTCGGCCTGCGCGCCCGGCGGGAACGGATCGGCCTGCGCACTGGCTGACACAATCGCCGTCGAGAACATCGCCGCCGCGGCGGCGAACTTTCGTGGTTTGGCACGCACCCTTTCCTCCCGTCGATCTGGCGCTAGAGCTTCTGCAGCATCGCTTCGCGAAAGAACTTTGGCAACTCGGCGAGATCGCCGTCGCCGTAGTCGCCGTCGACCGCGGCCGACAGCGACGCCAGGGTGCCGGCCGACAACGGCATCGGCACGCCGGTGAGCGCGCCGGTCGCCACTGCCGACATCATGTCCTTGCGCAGGGTGCGGATGTCGAGCGTCATGTCGCCCGTGCGGCCCTTGAGCACGTCGGCCTTGGCCTTGAGCCAGCCGGACGCCGTCGCGGTCTCCTGCAGAACGTCGACCATGAGATCGAGCGCGAGCCCTTGCTGCACACCGAGCGCAAGCGATTCCGTCAGCGCCTGGATATAGGCGCCGAGCCCGATATTGGCGGCGAGCTTCATGGCGTAGCCGCTGCCGTTCGGTCCCATATGAACGATGCGGCGCGTCAGCTTTTCCAAAACCGGCCGCGCTCGCTCCAAATCCTCACGCTTGCCGCCGACCATAGCGAACAGCGTGCCGGCATGCACCTGCGGAATGGTGCCGAGCACCGGTGCCTCGATCAGGCGAGCGCCGCGCGCTTCGACCAGCGGCGCAAGCTCGCGGCCGGTCATCGGCTGCAGCGTGCTCATCTCGATGAATAGTTTTCCCTTGACGTCGCCGGCGAGAAAGCCCGCTGCGCCGCCGAAGACGTTCCGCGCGCCGCGATCTTCGGTGATGCTCGAGATGACGACGTCGGAGGCGGCGGCGACGCCGCGGGCATCGGCCGCAATCGTCAAACCCTCGGCCGCCAGCGCCTGATTGGCCTGCGTCTTCTGATCCCAGCCGACCACATCGAAACCCTGCTGGCGCAACCGCCGCGACATCGCCGCGCCCATACGGCCGAGGCCGACAATTCCGACTTTCATCAAGTCCTCCCCATCATCCTGTGGCCGCAGCGCTTGTCGAAGCGCCCGGATGGCCTTGATCCAAATCAAAACCTATTCGGCGGGCCGCGCCAAGATAGTTGCAAAGGAGACTATCATGCCGATGTCCAGCGCACTCTTCCTCGCCGCGGTCGTCATTGCCTTTTGCATTTTCGGGGCGGTTCTGGCCTGGGGCGATTACCAGACGAGACACATAGACCGCGCGTAAGCGGCGCGGCATCGACCAAGCCTTCCCGACCGTCAGGCGCACGATCCCGTATGCGGCCCGGCGATGCAACGTACGGACCCCTCACCGGGGAACGCACGCCTCACGGATTTTGTCCAAGAGTGCGCTGCCCAGCAGCGGTTTCTCCACGATCGGAACATTGGCGATCGCGGCACGTGCGCTCAGCGCCGCGCTGGGGTGGCTGGTCACCAGGATGGCGGGCGTGGCGATCCGACGGTTGCGCAACTGCCCAATCAGATCGAGGCCGCTCACCTCCGACATGCGCTGATCGACGATAAAACAATTATAGGCTTCGAGACCTCCGGCACGGAACAGCTCGGCGGCGCTACCGAAGACGCGCACCACAAAGCCTTCGAGTTCGAGCGCGAATTTGAGCGAATTGCAGACCGCCGGATCGTCGTCAACGATCACGACGATCGGCTCCCGTATCGCAACCTCGCCTCGCGCTGTGGTCGATCCGATCACCATCTAAAAAGCCTGCATCGATGCCAATGTTCCCGGCACCGCGGTAAAAATGCCCCGCGCCGGCCGTCGCGGCATTGATTTAGCTCAATGGAAGCGGGGCACCGCTGGGTGGCGCCTGCGTCAGTTGCCGCCGCCGTCCGCTATGCCGGCGATCAGCGCCATGCGGACCAGCTCGGACAGGCTCGCCGCGTGCATCTTGTTCATCAGGTTGGCGCGGTAGATCTCGACGGTGCGCGGGCTGATGCCGAGGTCGAAGGCGATGATCTTGTTGGCGTGACCGGCAACCAGACCGTTGAGCACGTCACGCTCGCGGCTCGACAAGGCAGCGAGCCGGCTCTCGATGTCGGCACGCTCGCTGTCGCGCTTAACCTGACCGTCCTGCTGCTTGAGCGCGGAGCGGACGCTCGCCAGCAGCACCTCGTCGTCGAACGGCTTTTCCAGAAAATCTGCCGCGCCGACCTTCATCGCCTCGACAGCCAGCGGCACGTCGCCATGACCGGTGATGACGATCACCGGCACATTGATTTTGAGCTCCTTCAATCGCCGCAGCAGATCGATGCCGCTCAAGCCCGGCATCCTGACGTCAGTGATGACGCAGCTTGGCCGCAGCTCCGGCAGCGCGGCGAGGAAGACGGTGGCGGAGCCGTGGGCCTGCACGTCGATCTGCGCGGTGCGCAGCAGGAAGCTCAGCGAGTCGCGCACCGCTTCGTCGTCGTCGATGACGTGCACGACCGGCTTGTCAGACGCCATCGCCCGCCTCCTCCGCGGTGACCGCGGGCAGCGTGAAGCTGAACACCGTTCCGCCGCCTCCGAGATTTGGACGCTGCGCGATCGAGCCGCCATGCGCTTCGACGATGGTCCGCGAGATCGAAAGACCGACGCCCATGCCCTGGCTCTTGGTGGTGACGAACGGCTGGAACAACTGTGCGCTGATCTCCGGCGCGATGCCGGCGCCGGTGTCGGAGACGGCGATCTCGACCAGGTTATCGGGCAGCCCCGCCGCGGAGATGACGAGCTCGCGTCGCTCGGCACCTTCCATGGCCTCGATGGCGTTGCGCATCAGATTGAGCAGGACCTGCTGGATTTGCACCTTGTCGGCGAGAACATAGCCGATGCCGGGGTCGAATTTGAAGGTGACGCGAACGCCGCGGTCCTTGGCGCCGACCAGCGCCAGGGCGCTTGCTTCCTCGACGAGCTTCTTGACGTCCTCGACGCGCCGCTCGCTTTCGCCGCGCGCCACGAAATCGCGCAGCCGCCGGATGATCTGGCCGGCGCGCAGCGCCTGATCGGCCGCCTTGTCCATGGCGTCGCGCAGGATGGTGGAGCGCTCGTCGGCCGAATCCCCCAGGAGGCGCTGCGATCCCTTCAGGTAGTTGGCGATCGCCGACAAGGGTTGATTGAGTTCGTGGGCGAGCGCCGAGGCCATTTCGCCCATGGCGGTGAGCCGCGACACGTGAACCAGCTCAGCCTGCAGCTCCTGCAGCCGCGCCTCGGTCTGCTGACGCTCGGTGAGGTCGCGGACGAAGCCGGTGAAGTAGCGCTGGTCGTGCACGTGCATTTCGCCGACGGCGAGCTCCATGGGGAACGTCGAGCCGTCCTTGCGCTGGCCGACCACCACGCGGCCGATGCCGATGATGCGCCGCTCGCCGGTTTGCAGGTAGTGTCCGACGTAGCCGTCGTGGGCCTCGCGATACGGCGACGGCATCAGCATCTTGACGTTGTTGCCGACGGCGTCGGCGACCGAATAGCCGAACAGCCGCTCCGCCGCCGAGCTGAACGATTGCACGATGCCGCGCTCGTCGATCACGATCATGGCGTCCGGAACGGTGTCGAGAATCGATTGCAGATGCGCCTGCCGCGCCAGCGCCGATTCGGCATTCGCGAATGCGATCAGCCGGGCGCGGTGCAGCAGTTCGCCGCGCCACACCGCGCCGACACCGATGAGGGCAAAAGCGCCGGCATCGACGACATCGTTCGGCGTCAACGCGCGGCTACCGGCAAAGAAGAACAAGCCGAGCAGCAGCCCGGCAATCGCCGCGAATGTGCCGGGCTTCCAGCCGCCGAGGCCCGACCCGATCAGGATCGCCGGCACGAAGAACAAATAGGACGTTTCGCCGGTGAGACGCGTCGACAGCGCGAAACGCGCCGCCAGTGCCAATACCAGCGCCAGGACCGTCGCGCCGTAAGCGATGACGGCCGGGTGCAGGCCTCGCAGCCCGATTGTGCCGCCTGAGGAGCGAGATTGCGTCGTATTTGCAGCAACTTCTGTCATGGTCGCGTCGATGAGCGGAGAACATCCGCTCCGCAAGCCACGGGCCCTCGCGTCGCTTGCCGCCTGCTGCGCCCTAAGGGGAATCCCTTAGGGGCATTATCTGAATTTCTCGCATCGGGCCCGAGGGTTACCAATACCGCCCGAAGCCACCGGAGGTAAAGGGCCATGCTCACTCAGACCGCGATCCGTAGCGACGTCAGCCGCCGTCCCACCATGATGCCGCGTCATGCGCCTGCGGCCTACTTGCCCAATCAGGCATCGAACTCGAGCCCGATCGAACATGCCATGCATCTCATGGGCGCGGTCATGTCGTACCCGCGCAATTCGGAGATTTTCGGCGAGGACGAAGTGGCCGACTACATCTACAAGGTCGTCAGCGGCACGGTGCGGACCTACAAGATCCTCAGCGACGGACGCCGCCAGATTGGCGGCTTCTACCTGCCGGGTGACATTTTCGGGCTCGAATCCGCCGGCGAGCACACCCTGTCCGCCGAAGCCATGACCGACGCCAAGATCCTGGTGGTCAAGAAAAGCGCGCTGACGACGCTCGCCGGCCGCGACGCGACGGTGGCACAGCAGCTGTTCGCGCTGACCGCGTCCGAACTGCGCCGGGTGCAGGATCGCATCCTGCTCCTGATCAAGAGCGCGCAGGAGCGCGTCGCAAGCTTCCTTCTGGAGATGGCGGAGCGCACGCCGGCCGCCAACGCGATCGAGCTGCCGATGTCGCGGCAGGATATCGCCGACTATCTCGGGCTCACCATCGAGACCGTGTCGCGCACGCTCACGTCGCTAGAAAGCTGCGCCGCCATCGAAGTACCAACCTCGCGGCGCATCGTGCTGCGTAACCGCTCGGCGCTCAACCGCCTGCACGGTTGAGTTTCGCCAACGCGGTCACGCCCAACCCCCGAACGCGAAAGGCAAGTGCCATGCTGGTCAAAGACGTCATGACGCAGAACGTGATTTGCATCCAGACCAACGAGCCGGTGCTCAAGGCCGCCCGGCTGATGCTGCAAAACCGCGTCAGCGGGCTGCCGGTCGTCGATCCGAACAACGAGCTGGTCGGCATCGTAACCGAGGGCGATTTCCTGCGCCGCAGCGAAATCGGTACCCAGCGGCGGCGGCCGAAGTGGATCGAATTTTTGCTCGGGCCGGGACGGCTTGCCGACGAATACGTACGTACGTCGGGCCGCAGGGTCGAAGAGATCATGACGGCGAAGCCATGCGTGATCGGCGAGGACGATTCGCTGGAGACGGTGGTCGAGCTGATGGAGCGTCGCCGCGTCAAGCGGCTGCCGGTCACGCGTGGCAACAAGCTCGTCGGCATCGTCAGCCGCGCCAACCTGATGCACGCGCTGGCAAGCCTCAGCCGCGACATTCCGGGCGAGGCCGGCGACGACTCAGGGATTCGCGATCGCATCGTCGCCGCCCTTGGTAAGGAACGCTGGGCGCCACACATCAACATCGTGGTCAAGGACGGCGCGGCCGAGCTGTGGGGCGTGATCACCGACGAGCGCGAGCGCCGCGGTCTCATCGTCGCGGTTGAGAACGTCCCCGGCGTCAAGGCCGTGCGCGATCACCTGGTCTGGGTCGAGCCGATGTCGGGCCTGGCGTTTCCATCGGCGGAAGACGAGGCCAAGGAACGCGCCGCCGCTTCGGGCTGACGGCGCAGGCTTTGTTGCCTGCTGATTGACTGTAATCTTCCGCAAGCTTTTTGCGAGGACCCATGCTGCATGGTGCGCGCCTATTTGCCTTGGCGGCGCTGCTCGCACTCGCTGCGCCGCGGGCGGAGAGCGCGGAAGCTCTGTCACCGGCTGCGCAGCGCGGCTCGGTGCTACTGCGCACCAACTGCGCGCGCTGCCATGCGATCGACAAGGTAAGCCCGAGTCCGCTGGCGATCGCGCCGCCGTTCCGCACTTTGCATCTGCGCTATCCGGTCGAGCAGCTCGAAGAGCCGCTCGCCGAAGGCATCGTCACCGCTCACCCCACCATGCCCGAGTTCAAGTTCGATCCAGGTCAGGTCGGCGACATCATCGCCTATCTCAAATCGCTCGAACGCTGAGCCGGTCTCCGCGGGGCGGAGCGTTCACACTCGCTTGATCTAAGTCAAGGTGAGGCTCGATCGGTCGTGCTTTTTCGCCGCTGCAATCCTCGCCCCACGGATTTAAATCCATGACCGCACCTTCCGCGCAACCCAAATACATGACCCTTGGCGAAGGCGGCTTGGCCGCCGTCATGATCGCGCTGGCATTCGTGTCCGTCGTCATCGCGGCCAAGGCTTATACGCAGGCCTATGCGTTCCATGCCTATTTGTTCGCCGCAGCGGGCACCGCGGCGGCGTTCGCCATCTTCAACCGCTATTTCGAGCGTGATCCCGTGTTTCTGCCGCTCGAGAGCGACGGCAAGCCGAACTACAACATGGGACCGGTCAAATTCGCGACCATCGCCGCGGTGTTCTGGGGCATCGCCGGCATGGCGGCAGGACTTTGGATCGCGCTCGAACTCGCCTATCCGGTCCTCAATTTCGACCTGTCCTTTCTCTCGTTCGGGCGGCTGCGGCCACTGCACACGTCCGCCGTCATCTTCGCGTTCGGCGGCAACGTCCTGATCGCGACGTCGTTCTACGTCGTGCAGCGTACGTCGCGGGCACGGCTCGCCGGCGATCTCGCGCCCTGGTTCGTGGTGCTCGGCTACAACTTCTTCATCGTCATCGCCGGCACCGGTTATCTGCTCGGCATCACCCAATCCAAGGAATATGCCGAGCCGGAATGGTACGCCGATCTATGGCTCACCGCCGTGTGGGTCGTGTACCTGTTGGTCTATCTCGGCACGCTGATGCGGCGCAAAGAGCCGCACATCTATGTCGCCAACTGGTTCTATCTCGCCTTCATCGTCACCATCGCCGTGCTGCATCTCGTCAACAACGCAGCCGTGCCGGTGTCGCTGTTCTCGCCGAAATCCTACATCGTATGGTCGGGTGTCCAGGATGCCATGGTGCAGTGGTGGTACGGCCACAACGCAGTCGGCTTTTTTCTCACCGCCGGCTTCCTCGGCATCATGTACTATTTCATCCCGAAGCGCGCCGAACGGCCGGTCTACAGCTATCGGCTCTCGATCATCCACTTCTGGGCGCTGATCTTCCTCTACATCTGGGCCGGCCCGCATCATCTGCACTACACCGCGCTGCCCGATTGGACGCAGACGCTCGGCATGACCTTTTCGGTCATGCTCTGGATGCCGTCGTGGGGCGGCATGATCAACGGCCTGATGACGCTGTCGGGCGCCTGGGACAAGCTACGCACCGATCCGGTGCTGCGCATGATGGTGCTATCGGTTGCGTTCTACGGCATGGCGACCTTCGAAGGCCCGGTGATGTCCATCAAGGAGGTCAATTCACTGTCGCACTACACCGACTGGACCATTGGCCACGTACATTCCGGCGCGCTCGGCTGGGTCGGCTTCGTCTCGTTCGGCGCGATCTATTGCCTGGTGCCGTGGCTGTGGAACCGGCCGCTGTACTCGCTGCGGCTGGTCAACTGGCACTTCTGGGTCGCGACCATCGGCATCGTCCTCTACGTCACGTCGATGTGGGTGTCGGGCATCATGCAGGGCCTGATGTGGCGCTCCTACAACAGCCTCGGCTTCCTCGAATATTCCTTCATCGAGACGGTGCAGCAGATGCATCCGTTCTACGAGATCCGGGCGCTCGGCGGCGCGCTGTTCCTGACCGGCACGCTGATCATGGCCTACAACCTGTGGCGAACGATCTATCCGCTCGAAGCGACAGTGCCGGCCGCCACACTGGCACCGGCCGAATAGGAGGATCGCCCATGTCGCTCTGGCATAAACACTGGATCCTCGAACGCAACTCGATCTACCTCTTGATCGGCATACTGATCGTTATAGCCATCGGCGGCCTGGTCGAAGTGGCGCCGCTGTTCTATCTGCACAGCACCATCGAAACCGCCGAGGGCATGCGGCCCTACACGCCGCTCGAGCTCGCCGGCCGCAACATCTATGTCGGCGAGGGCTGCTATCTGTGTCATTCGCAGATGATCCGGGCGCTGCGCGACGAGGTCGAGCGCTACGGCCATTACTCGCTCGCCGCCGAAAGCATGTTCGACCATCCGTTCCAATGGGGCTCCAAGCGCAACGGGCCCGATCTGGCGCGCGTCGGCGGTAAATACTCCGACGACTGGCATCGCGACCATCTGCAGGACCCGCGTTCGGTCGTGGTCGGCTCGATCATGCCGGCTTATCCCTGGCTGTTCACCAACGATCTCGACTACGCGCATATCGCCGAGGATATGAAGGTGCAGAAGATTCTCGGCGTGCCCTACACCGACGAGATGATCGCTAATGCCGCTGCCGACGTGCGCGCGCAAGCGAGCGCGGACTCGCCGGACGCCGCTGCGCTCACCAAGCGCTATCCGAAGGCGCAGGCGCGCAACTTCGGCGGCGATCCCGGCCGCATCACCGAAGCCGACGCGCTGATCGCCTATCTGCAGATGCTCGGCACGCTGGTCGACTTCAAGCTCTACGACGACAAAGCCAACATTCGCTGAGGAGACCGCCCGTGTCGCCGACTTACGCCTTCTTCTCGCACTTCGCGCAAACCTGGGGTCTCGTCTATTTCTTCGGGCTGTTCCTGGTCGTGCTCGCTTACGCGCTATGGCCGTCGCGTCAGAAACAATTCGACGAAGCCGCACGTATACCGTTGCGGGAGGACTAAGACCATGAACGAACGATCCGAGCATAAGCCGCAGCCGCAGGCCGCGACCACCGGCCATGAATGGGACGGCATTCACGAGCTGAACACGCCGTTGCCGCGTTGGTGGCTGTGGCTGTTCTACGCGACGATCGCGTGGTCGGTCGGCTATTGGATCTTCTATCCGTCCTGGCCGCTTATCTCGTCCTACACCAACGGCGCCTTCGATTGGCACGCGCGCGGTGCGGTGGCGAACGATCTCGCCGCGCTGAAGACGCAGCGCAGTGCGATGACGGCGCGGCTCGAAGCGACCCCGCTCGCCGACATAGAGTCGAATCCGCAGCTGCTCGACTTCGCCCGCGCGCTCGGCCGCGCCGCGTTCGCCGACAATTGCGCGCCGTGTCACGGCGCCGGTGGCGGCGGCGCGCGCGGCTATCCCAACCTGACCGACGACGATTGGCTGTGGGGCGGCAAGCTTGCCGATATCGAGCAAACCATCCGCCACGGCGCGCGCTCGAGCGACGACAAGGGCCACCAGGGGGCGATGCCCGCATTCGGCCGCGACGGCATGCTCAAGCGCGACGACATCGTCGCGGTGGCCAATTACGTGCGCTCGCTGTCCGGGCTACCGATCACGCCGGGCGCCGATCTCACGCTCGGCGCCAAGGTCTTCGCCGACAACTGCGCGGTTTGCCACGGCCCCGACGCCAAGGGCAAGCGCTCAGTCGGGTCGCCCAATCTGACCGACAAGATTTGGCTCTACGGTCCGGATCTGAAGACGATCATCGACGGCGTCTGGAACGGCCACGGCGCCGTCATGCCGGCCTGGGGCACCAAGCTCGACGACGTCACCATTAAGGCGCTGACGGTCTACGTCCACACCTTCGGCGGCGGAGAGAAATGACGGATGTGCCCGGGTTGCGCCAGCGCGATCGCCATGGAGGCCGTGACGCCGCCGCACGGGCAACCGCCGCTCGCCGGTCCTATCGACGAGGCCAAACGGACCCTCACGGGGCCGTCCCCACCGGAGCTCGATGACCCTGACGACGATATGCCGCTCTATGCGGCGCGCCGGAAAATTTATCCACAGCGCGTCCACGGCACCTACCGCAGGATCAAGTGGATCGTGCTGTTCGTCACGCTCGGCATCTACTATCTGCTGCCGTTCGTGCGCTGGGACCGCGGGCCGAACGCGCCAGACCAGGCGGTGCTAATCGATTTTGCGACGCGGCGTTTTTATTTCTTCTTCATCGAGATCTGGCCGCAGGAGGTGTACTACCTCACCGGGTTGCTCATCGTCGCGGCAATGGCGCTGTTCCTAATGAACGCCGTCGCCGGCAGGGTCTGGTGCGGCTATCTGTGCCCGCAGACGGTGTGGACCGATCTCTTCCAGACCATCGAACGCTGGACCGAGGGCGACCGCCGCGAGCACATCCTGCGCGATCGTCAGCCGTGGAACGCCGACCGCCTGGCGCGCGCCGGGGCCAAGCACTTCCTCTGGCTGATGTTGGCGTGGTGGACCGGCGGCGCCTGGGTGCTCTATTTCGCCGACGCACCGACGCTTGTCAAAGATCTCGCGACGTTTCAGGCTCCTCTCGTCGCCTATGGCTTTATCGGCATCCTGACGTTCACCACCTACACGCTCGCCGGACTGATGCGCGAGCAGGTCTGCGTCTATATGTGCCCGTGGCCGCGCATCCAGGCGGCGCTCACCGACGAATACGCGCTCAACGTCACCTATCGTTACAACCGCGGCGAACCGCGCGCCTCGCTGAAGAAAGCGGCGTCGCTGCACGAGCGCGGCGAAGCCGCCGGCGACTGCATCGACTGCCTGCAATGCGTCCACGTCTGCCCGACCGGCGTCGATATCCGTGGCGGCCCCAATCTTGGCTGCATTCAGTGTGGCCTGTGCATCGACGCCTGCGACGCGGTAATGGCGAAGATCGGCCGGCCGACCCGGCTGATCGCCTACGACACCGACCTCAACATCAAGGCGCGGCAGCAAGGCAGAGAGCCGTTCTACCACATCATCCGCATGCGAACCCTGCTTTATGCCGCGATCATCGTTGTGGTCGGCGGCATCATGACCTATACGTTCGCGACGCGGCGCAGCGACGGCATCAGCGTCATCCACGACCGCAACCCGGTGCTCGTGCGCCTGTCGGACGGCGCGATCCGCAACGCCTATACGGTGCGCATCCTCAACAAAAATCTGGAAACGCAGACCTTCGTTCTCAAGGTCGCGGGACTGTCGAACGCCGCGGTCGAGGTCATCGGCAGCGACGCGCGCCGCGGCGGCGATCCGGCGATTGCCGTCGGGCCCGATCAAACTCGCGAGGTGCGCGTGCTGGTGACGACGCATCAGGCGCTCGATCCGGATGCCTCGATCCCGCTGACCTTCATCATCGTTCCCGAAGGCGGCGGCAGCGCCGCCAGCGCCGTCGACCATTTCCTTGGACCGTGAGGTGCGGCCATGTCGATCGATCGAGAGGCGTATGAACCCTGCGGTGCACCGCGCAAGCCACTGACGGGCTGGACGGTGTTGCTCTATCTCGTCGGCTTCTTTGCCGCCGTCATGGGCGCCAACGGCATCATGGCCTATGCGGCACTGACCACCATGCGCGGCACCGATACCGCGAGCACCTATCAGGCCGGGCGCCTGTTCGAGCAGGACGTCGCCATGGCCAAGGCGCAGGATGCCCGGCACTGGCAGGTCAACGCCAAAATCACGCCGGCGTCCGGCGAGCAGAAGCGCCTCGACGTGGACGCCCGCGATGCCGCCGGCCGGCCGCTCAGCGGCGTAGCGCTGTCGGCGGTGTTCGAGCGCCCGACAGATCGCCGCCTCGACCAGAGCGTCACCATTGCCGAGGAGGAGCCGGGTCATTTCCATGGCAGTGTGGCGATCGCGCCGGGCCAATGGGATCTCGTCATCGCGCTGACACGCGCGGGCGAGCCGATGTTCCGCTCGCGCAATCGCATCGTTTTGCAATGACCGCCAGCGAGCGCATGTGAGCCATGAGCGAAGCCGTCGATTTTTCCACTTTCATCGAGCGCAAGGCCGACGGCACGGCGCATATAGCGCTCGCCGTCGAGGGCATCGGCTGCGCCGGCTGCATTCGCAAGATCGAAGGCGGCCTGACCAAGCTTCCTGGCATCGTCGACGCGCGGGTGAACTTTACTCAACGCCGGCTGGCGGTGGACTGGCGCGACGGCGCGATCGACCCGGCGCGCATCGTCAGCGAGCTGGAGCGCATCGGTTATCGCGCTCATCCGTTCGCCCCGGAACGGGCGGAAGCGAGCGAGACCCAGCATACCAAGTGGCTGTTGAAGTGCCTTGCCGTTGCCGGCTTCGCGGCCATGAACGTCATGCTGCTTTCGATCTCAGTGTGGTCGGGCGACGTCTCCGACATGACGAGCGACACCCGCGACCTGTTTCATTGGCTCTCGGCGCTGATCGCGCTGCCGGCTGCGGCTTACGCCGGCCAGCCGTTCTTCCAAAGCGCGTTCAAGGCGCTGCGCGCCCGCCACACCAACATGGACTTGCCGATTTCGATCGGCGTCATTTTGGCGCTCGGGCTCTCGCTCTACGAGACCGCAACGCACGCCGCCCACGTCTATTTCGATTCGGCGATCATGCTGCTGTTCTTCCTCCTGTGCGGCCGCTACCTCGAACAGGCAATGCGGCGCAAGACGCGGCTGTTCGCCGGCAATCTCGCCTCGCACAAGGCCGCGTTCGCCCATCGGCTCGACGGCAACGGCGAACTGACCCAGGTTCCGGTCGCAGCGCTGCATCCTGGCGACCGCGTGCTGGTGCGACCGGGCGCGCTTATTGCCGCCGACGGCGCGATCCTCACCGGCGCGTCCGAGATCGACGAGAGCCTGGTGACCGGAGAAACCGTTCCGCGCGCGGTCCACGCCGGCGATTTCGTCTATGCCGGCAGCACCAACTTGGCCGGCGCGCTGACGATGCGAGTCGTTGCTGCCGGAGGGGGCACGCTGGTCGACGAGGTCGAGCGCCTTTTGCGAAAAGCAACCGAAGCGAAATCCCGCACGGTGCGGCTAGCCGACCGCGCCGCGCGATTTTATGCGCCCGTGGTCCATGCCACGGCGGCGCTGACCGCGCTCGGTTGGCTGATCGCCGGTGCGTCGGTCCACGACGCCGTGGTCACAGCCATCGCCGTGCTCATTATCACCTGCCCCTGCGCGCTGGCGCTTGCCATTCCCGCGGTCCAGGTGGTTGCGGCGGGGCAATTGTTCCGCTCGTCGGTCATTCTCAACAGCGGCGATGCCATCGAGCGGCTCGCCGAGGTCGACACCGTCGTTTTCGACAAGACCGGCACCCTCACCCTGCCCGACCCCGAAGTCGATACGTCGACGATCGATCCGGATTTGCTCGAGCGCGCCGCTCGGCTCGCGCTCTCGAGCCATCATCCATTGGCGGCGGCGCTGGCGCGACAAGTCCGGCTGCGGGCGCCCTACGCGAGCGCGGTCGAAGAGCCGGGCCGGGGCGTCCGCGCGCTGATCGACGGCAAAGAGGCACGCCTCGGCAGCGCGGCATTCTGCGGTATCGATGCGCACACCGCAGCCGTCTCAGCGCCGGCCGGCACATCTTTCATTGCTTTCGCCCACGACGGCCAGGTCGCGCGCATCATCATCGGCCAGGCGCCGCGGCCCGACGCCGTTGCCGTGGTGCAAGCGCTGCAGGCGCGCGGCCTCGATCTCATCATTCTGTCGGGCGACCGGCCCGACGCGGTCGCCGCCGTAGCGGCACAGCTCGGCGTACAGCAATGGATGGCGAGCTTGACGCCAGCGGAAAAGATCGCGGTGATCGAGCTTCTGAAATCGAAAGGCCGCCGCGTGCTGATGGTCGGCGATGGGTTGAACGACGCGCCGGCACTGGCAGCGGCCCACGTTTCGCTGTCACCGATTACCGCCGCCCATCTCGCTCAGACCCATGCCGATGCGCTGTTCCTCGGCGAGCGGCTCACGCCGGTGCTGCGCGCCGTCGAGGTGACACGGCGGGCACGCGCCTTGATAAAGCAAAATCTCGTGCTGACGGTGATCTATAACGCCTGCGCGGTGCCGATTGCGGTGGCAGGCCTGGTGACGCCGCTGATCGCCGCCGTCGCCATGTCGGGCTCGTCGATCCTGGTCACGCTGAACGCACTGCGCGCGCGGCTGTCGGTAGCACCGCCGCAGCTGGCGGGCGAAGCCGCGCAACCCCCGGCGCAAGCCGAACCGCTTGCGAATGCAACCATGGAGCCGACGCGATGAACGTGCTTGTCTATCTTGTCCCTGCCGCCCTGCTGCTCGGCCTGGCCGGACTGATCGCGTTTTTGTGGACGCTCAGGAGCGGTCAATACGAGGATTTGGACGGCGCCGCATTGCGCATCCTCTCCGATGACGACCTCGAAGGGCGCACCCGTTAGCGCTACGGGGCGAGCTTGAGCTTGGCCAGGCAGAGCTCCGGATCAGTCGGATCGGTTGCGACGTCAAAGCCGAGCTCCCGACACATGCGCAGCATGGTCCGGTTCTCCTGCAGCACCTGGCCCTCGATGACGTGCAAACCCTCGGCGCGGGCATAGTCGATCATCATCTGCATCAGCCGCCAGCCGAGCCCGTGGCCCTTCAAATCGGAGCGCAGCAAGATTGCGTATTCGCCGGAGTCGTAGGCCGAATTCGCGTGCAGCCGCACCACGCCGAGCATCCCGCCGGTCGCCCGGCCGATCGCGATGAACGCCATGGCGCGCGCATAATCGATTTGAGTGAAACGGGCGATGAAGGCATGGCTGAAATCCTTCACCGGCGCGAAGAAGCGCAGCCGCAGATCTTCCATCGTCACCGCGGCAAGAAACGACGGATAGAGCGCTTCGTCCTCGGGACGGATCGGGCGCACCAGAATGCGCTCACCGTCCGGCAAGGCGATCTCGCGCTCCCATTCCTTGGGATAGGGCCGGATGGCGAAGCGTGGATGGCCCGATGGACCGCGGCGCTGCCGGTCCACCGGCGCGACGGAGACTCGCGCGTCCACCGCGATCACGCCGGTCTCGTCAGCCAGCACCGGATTGAGATCGATCTCTCGCAGCTCGGGACAATCGGCGATCAGCTGCGCGAGCTTGACCAAGAGCTCTGCGACGGCGCGCTCGTCGGCGGCCGGCACGTTGCGGTAGGCTTTGAGGATGCGCGAGACGCGCGTGCCTGCGATCAGGCGGACAGCAAGCGCCACGTCAAGGGGCGGCAGCATCAAGGCCTTGTCGTTTATCACCTCGACCGCGGTGCCGCCGTGACCGAAGACCATGATCGGCCCGAAGGTCGGATCGTCGGCGACACCCACGATCAGCTCGCGCGCCTTCGGTCGCACGATCATCGGGAAGATCGTGACGCCGATAATACGGGCATCGGGCCTTGCGGCCCGCGCCCGGGCGAGCATGTCGGCGGTCGCGGCGCGCACCGCGGCTTCGGTGCCGACGTTGAGCCGCACGCCGCCGACCTCGGATTTGTGCACGATATCGGACGAAAGAATCTTGAGCGCAACCGCGTTGCCGGCGGCAAAGTGCGGTCGCGCCGCGGCGACCGCCTCCTCCGCGGTTCGCGCCAGGGCAGCCGGCGTAATCGGAATGTCGTAAGCGGCAAAGATGCGCGTGATCTCGACCGGATCGAGCCAAGTGCGTCGCTCCTTCAGCGCCGCCTCGATAATCGGTCGCACGGTCGCCGTGTCCGGCGCAAAATCCTGTGCCATGCTCGGCGGCGTCGCCATCAGCAGGTCTTGCAGCTCGCCGAAATTGACGAGATGCATGAAGCCGCCAATGGCGTCGTCTTCGGTGGCGAAGTTGGGAATAGCGGCCCGCTCGAATGCCTGCGCGGCAGCCTCGTTGCCGCCGACCCATACCGCCAACACTGGCTTGGCCACATGGGTTTGTCGATGCCGCGCGGTCACGGCGATGACCGACTTTGCCGCCTCCACCGCGGAGGCGAGCGCGGTCGGCACATTCATCACCAGCACCGCGTCGTTGCCGGGGTCGTCGAGCAGCGGCTCGAGCGCGGCGGCATAGCGCTTGTCGTCGGCATCGCCCGCGATGTCGACGGGATTGGCGCGCGACCATATCGGCGGCAACGCCGCATCGAGCTTGGCCATAGTCGCTGCGGAAAGCTCGGCAAGCGAGCCGCCGAAATCGGCAAGCCGATCGACTGCGAGCACGCCGACGCCGCCGCCATTGGTCAGGATCGCAAGGCGCTTGCCGATGCGCGTCGTCGTGCGGCTTAAGACTTCCGCCGCGGCAAACAAATCCTCGAGGCCGAGCACGCGCAGCAGTCCGGCACGGCGGAATGCGGCGTCGTAGACCGCGTCCGACCCGGCCAGCGCTCCGGTATGGGTCAGCGCCGCCTTGGCGCCTTGAGCATGGCGACCGGATTTGACGACGAGAACCGGCTTGACCCGCGCCGCGGACCGCGCCGCCGACATGAACTTGCGCGCGTCGCGAATCGACTCGACGTAGAGGAGAATTGCGCGGGTGCCGCGGTCGACCGCGAAATAATCCAACAGATCGGCGAAATCGACGTCTACGGCATCGCCGATTGAGACGATGCCGGAAAAGCCGATGCGGCGGGTCGCCGCCCACTCTATCAGTCCTGCAGCAATGGCCCCGGACTGCGAGATCAACGCCAGGTCGCCGGCCTGCGGCGCCGATGCGGCGAAGCTTGCGTTCAGTGCGGTGCGTGGCGCCAGCACGCCGAGGCAATTCGGCCCGATGAGGCGCAAGCCCTTAGCGCGCGCGGTCTGCTCGCACGCTGCGGCGAGCGAGCCCGGGCCGTGACCGAGACCGGCCGTCACGATGATGGCGGCGGCGGTGCCCTTGGCGGCAACGGCCGCGACAATCCCGGGAACAGCCGGCGGCGGTACGGCGATCACGGCGAGGTCGGGCACCTCGGGCAGTTTCTCATACGACTTGATCGCTTTGAATCCTTCGATCGCGTCGTAGTGCAAATTAACGAGATGGATCGCCCCTTTGAAGCCGTCGCGAGCGAGATTCCGCAACACCGCGCGGCCGGGCGAGGTCTCGCGCGGGCTGGCGCCGACGACGGCAACCGACCGCGGCGCGAACAGTTTTTCCAACCGGTAGATCGACATCAACGCAGTCCCGCGCGAGGGTCCATCCAACCCGACAAGGATTTTACCTCAAGCTTCGCTCCGCCGCGTGACGGTCAGCACGCGGTAAAGCCCGCCGAAGAACGTCCGTAGCGACAAAGAGCCAACACCAGATGCCGGCAGCCAGTCGGCCAAATCCTCGTGCCACAGGTCAAGCGCAAAGGGCTCGAGCGCAGCCAGCAACGGCCGCCACAGATAGCGAAGCGGATGCCACCAGCGCGGCCTCGCATAGTCGACAATCACGATCCTGCCGCCCGGCCTGACCACGCGGAAGGCCTCTTGCAGGGTCCTGCGGCGGATATCGCGCGGTTGCTCGTGCAGGAGAAAGAACACCAGCACGCGGTCGTAGCTTGCATCGGGCAATCGCAGGCGCGTCGAGTCCATCGGCAATAGCCGCGCCGGCAAGCGCGGCGGCAGCTTGGCGCGAAGGTTGCGCAGTTGAAGCGGCAGCACGTCGACGATGTCGACGCTGCCACGTCCAGCGGCGGCGCGTTCAGCGAGCGCGATACTCAGATCGCCGTAGGCGCAAGCCACCTGCAAGGTCGCGCCCGGCAGCGAACGGCCAAGTTCGTCCAGCGCCGCGTCGCGCAGCCTCGCATAATTTCCCCAAAGGATCAGATTGATCAGCCACTGCCGCTCGAACAGCTCTATGGCGGCCGGATGAACATAGGCCCACCAATAGTAGCGGCGCAGATAGTCCGGCACGGCCGGGCAAGCCGCCTCCCCAAGCTCGCGCGCGGGGCGCGAGCTTGGCAGCGACAGCGGCTGAGTGCAGGTATCGACTATGACGGCCATGACGTGGAGGGTCTCAGCGAAGCGGTGCGATACGCCGATCCGGCGCGACCTTGGCGATACGCCGCACCGGATCGGATAGACGACGGCGCCATCGGCGAAGCGATGGCGCCGTCCGCCTTAAGCCGTCATCCAACGCAGCACCGGAGTTTGCTGCACGGTGCCGAGCCTGCTGATCCAACCATCGAGACCAAACACGTGGCCAGCATGCTTGACCATCAGATAGACCAGCACGCCCGAATAAACGATATGATAGTCGATCAGCAAGCTGTTGACGTTCTCGATGTACGGGAAGTCCATGTGTGCGGTCCAGTACAACAGCAGCAGCATGATCGCGAACGGCGAGCTGACGCGCACCAACAGACCCGATATCAGCGACAGCCCGATGAGGAGGTGGCCGTACTCGACCAGGAAGGTGAGCGGCGGCACGATCGCGGGATTGGTGAACGGCGCATAGACGTCGTGAAAGGTTTTGGTATGGCTAAGAAAGCCGGCCACGAACTTGTCGTCGCCGAAATGGTGGATGCCCGCCCACAGAAACGTCCATCCCATGCACAGACGAAAGAACACAATAAGAACTTGCTCGATATCGGAATCTGTCCGCTGCTGTGTCATCGTTGCCCTCCTTGGAAGCGCTTGACCCATCGCGATTTCAACATAACGCTATCGCCGACGGCGGGCGGCGGCTTTGCGCTAGATCAAACGGATTTTCGGCATCGGCGGCATGATTTCACCGGACTTTGCGGCTTGAACCGGCTGTCGTGGCGGACCAGATGATAAGAGCATGACCACCGACCAGCCGCGGCAAGTCGATCGAGCGCAGGCTGCGGATCGTGACTCGCAGGATGCGGTGTTTAAGCTACTGGGCAATCCGGCGACCCACGGGGTCGCCGAGGTCAAGCGTTTCGACACCCATACCGCGGCGGTCTTTCTTGCCGGCGAGCGTGCGCTCAAGGTCAAGCGCGCGGTGCGCTTTCCGTTTCTCGATTTTTCGACGTTGGACAAGCGCAAGGCCGCCTGTCTCGCCGAGCTCGAAGTCAATCGCCGGTTTGCGCCGCAGCTTTATCGCCGTATCGTGCCGATCACCCGCGAGGAAAGTGGCGCGCTCGCTCTCGACGGCGGCGGCGTTCCGGTCGAGTGGGCGGTAGACATGGTCCGCTTCGACGAGACCATGACGCTCGACCATCTCGCCGACCGTGGCGAGCTTGACGACAGAATGCTGCGCGAGCTTGCCGTCGCTGTCTCCGCGATGCACGAGCGCGCCGAAGGCGCCGACACAACGGCTTGGCTTAATGCCATCGAACGCTTCATCGGACAGAATACAGCAGCGTTCCGCGATCACCGCGACGTGTTTCCGAGCCAATCCGTCGCCGCGCTCGACCGCAGCGCACGCGAGACGCTGGCGCGGTTGCGCCCCCTTCTCCAGGCGCGCGGCGCGTTGGGCCTGGTCCGCCGCGGCCATGGCGACCTGCATCTGCGCAACGTCGCGGTGCTCGACGGCGCGCCGGTTGCGTTCGATGCGTTGGAGTTCGACCCCGTCACGGCCTCGGGCGACGTGCTGTACGATCTTGCCTTTCTGCTGATGGATTTGGTCGAGCGCGGCCTTACCCGCGCCGCCAATATCGTGCTGAACGGCTACTTCGTTGCGGCACGGCGCAGCGCGGATTGCGACGGCATCGCTGCGTTGCCGTTCTTCATGTCGCTGCGCGCGGCGATTCGCGCCAACGTCACCGCCGCGCGCCTCGCGGTCGTAAAAGTAACCGACAAACCCGATACCGTGCAGTCGGCCCGGCGCTATTTCGACCTCGCGTCGACCTTGCTGACGCCCGCAAAACCAATCGCGATCTGCACCGGCGGATTGTCGGGGACGGGAAAGTCGGTGTTGGCGCGAGCGTTAGCGCCGCTGCTGCCCCCCTCGCCCGGCGCCTTGGTGCTGCGCTCCGATGTCGAGCGCAAAATGATGTTCGGCGTTGCCGTACACGACCGGCTGCCGGCCGAGGCCTATCGCGCGGACGTGACGGCAAAGGTTTATCGCACCATGCAAGAAAAGGCGGCGCGGATCGCGCACGCCGGCCATTCGGTCGTGGTCGACGCGGTATTTGCCACACCGGACGAGCGCAATGCCATCGAGGCGGCCATGACCGAAACCGGCGCGGCGTTCGCCGGCCTTTTTCTGGTGGTAGACCTGAAGACCCGGCTCGAGCGCGTCGGCACACGCGGTCCCGACGCCTCCGATGCCGACCACAAGGTAGCGCGCCTGCAGGAGGATTTTCCGCTCGGAACGATGGGCTGGGCCGTCATCGACGCATCGGGTTCACCCGCGGCGACCTTGGCCAAGGCTTGTGCGGCGCTTGCTCTGGAAAGTGACCGGGCGCGCTAAGTCGCCGCCTTCCACTCCCGCCAATGGGTGGGGCGCACATCGATTCGCTGCTTCGTCGCTGCGTTGAGCCAGCCGTCAGGACTACGGCGGCAGGGGAATGCCAAAGCGTGCACTTCCGTCCTGTCGATGACGGCTAACTCCAGATCGCGATCAAAGGGCGCATCGGATATGGGCTGCCAATCCATCTGATATTTGTCGGCGCCCGGCAGCACATGAGCCTTGATTTGGATCAAGACGCGGGCGGATGACGCGGCGCCGGCAGCACGGCGTATTAGTCGATGATGTGATAACCGCCGTCGATGTAGAGCGTTTCGCCGGTGATCAGGCGCGCCGCGTCATGCGCCAGAAACGCGGTTGCGACGCCGACATCGTCGATGCCGACGAGGCTACGTGTCGGTGCCTTGGCTTTGGCCTTGTCGAGCAAGGCGTCGAATTCGGGGATGCCCGATGCCGCTCGCGTCGCCAGCGGCCCGGGCGAAATGGCATGGACGCGAATGCCTTTCGGACCGAGCTCGGCAGCGAGGTACCGCACCGCGCTCTCCAGCGCCGCTTTGGCTACGCCCATGATGTTGTAATTCTTCACCACCATCTGGCTGCCGTAATAGGTCATGGTGAAGAGTGTCCCGCCCTTGCGCATCAACGGCTCGGCGAGATGCGCCATGCGGATAAAGGTCCAGCACGACACGTCCATGGTCGCGCGAAAGCCATCACGCGAGACGTCGACGACGCGGCCCTGCAGCGCGTCCTTCGGCGAAAACGCAATCGAATGCACCATGAAGTCGAGCCTGCCCCATTGTTTAGCGATGCGGTCGAACACCGCCTCCATCTGGCCCTCCGAATTGACGTCGAGCGGCATGACAATCGAAGCTTCGAGCGCCTGCGCCAACGGCACGACGTATTTCTTCGCCTTGTCGTTGAGATAAGTGACCGCGAGCTCGGCGCCGAAGGCATGGAACGCCTTGGCGCAACCCCAAGCGATCGAGTTCTCGTTGGCGATGCCGACAACGAGTCCCCGCTTGCCTTCCAGAAGCTTCGCCTTGACCTTCGAAATCATGACTATTTTTCTCCACAATGGAAATAATCAGTTGCACATGTAACTTCATCGTGCGCGATTGTGTGCTTCCGTCAGCACGCACACCTAGCCCCTCCGTGCCAATGCGCGGAATTGATATAGGTCAAACCCCCGACATATTTTGTGACTAGGCTGAGGAACATTAATGCTCGTTTCATAGGCACCGATATTATTTCGTACGCGATATTGATCGTGGCGGTTGGCGATTTTTTGGCGCCGGCGCGATAGATTACACAAGGAGAGGCAACAATGCTGTCCGATCAAAAGAGCCAATCGCTCGGAGCACTCGCGCCTTTGTTCGGCCCATTCGCCGCCGTAATGGAATACATGACCGACGCGACGCAGCGCAGCGTGCTTTTCCTCGACGTCATGCGCCAGCGCGGCAACCAATATCGCGAGCACCTGGCCGAGACGGCACCGCATGTCCTCGAATATCAAGTCGAACTGGTGCTCGACGGCCGCACCTTCGACCGGCCGGTCAACTACGCCCTCGCCCGGGTGACGCCGCCGCAAAGCATCGAGATCGACCCCGAGCGCCGGCCGTTCGTGATCGTCGATCCGCGCGCCGGCCACGGGCCCGGCATCGGCGGCTTCAAGGCCGACAGCGAGATCGGCGTCGCGCTCAAGGCGGGCCATCCGTGCTATTTCGTCGGCTTCCTTCCCGACCCGATGCCGGGCCAAACCATCGGGGACATCGCCCGCGCCGAGGCGGTATTTCTGGAAAAGGTCGCAAGCCTGCATCCGCAGGCCGACGGCAAGCCCTGCGTGATCGGCAATTGTCAGGCCGGCTGGGCGATCATGATGCTGGCGGCCGTCCGGCCCGAGCTGTTCGGCCCGATCATCATTGCCGGCTCGCCGCTGTCCTATTGGGCCGGCGTGCGCGGCAAAAATCCGATGCGCTATAGCGGCGGTCTGCTCGGCGGCAGCTGGCTGACCGCGCTCACCAGCGATCTCGGTCACGGCACATTCGACGGCGCCTGGCTGGTGCAGAACTTCGAAAATCAGAACCCGGCGAATACGTTGTGGACCAAGCAGTACAATCTGTATTCCAAGATCGACACCGAAGCGCAGCGCTATCTTGGATTCGAGCGCTGGTGGGGCGGCCACGTCAATCTCAATGCCGAGGAAATCCAGTTTATCGTCGACGAATTGTTCATCGGCAACAAGCTTGCCGCCGGAGAGCTCCAGACCGCGGACGGCGTCACCGTCGACCTACGCAACATCCGCTCGCCGATCGTGGTGTTCTGCTCCAAAGGCGACAACATCACGCCGCCCCAACAGGCGCTCGGATGGATCCTCGATCTCTACGACAGCGTCGACGAAATCCGCTCGTACGGGCAGACCATCGTCTACACGATCCACGACAGCATCGGCCACCTGGGGATATTCGTCTCCGGCGGCGTGGCTAAAAAAGAGCACCAGGAATTCTCCAGCAATATCGATCTGATCGACACATTGCCGCCGGGTCTCTACGAGCTCGTGCTGGAGGCCAAGAGCGCGGACACCACCAATCCCGATCTCGCCACTGGAAATTGGGTCGCGCGGTTCGAAGTGCGCACGTTCGAACACATCCGAGCGCTCGACGGTAATGACGCCGCCGACGAGCGGCGCTTTGCCACCGCCGCTCGCGTCTCCGAGATCAATCTCGCGCTGTACCGCGCCTTGTTGCAGCCCGCGGTGCGGGCGGCCGCAAGCTCGCCGCTCGCGGACTGGCTTCGCCAGATGCATCCGCTGCGGCTGCAATACGAGCTGTTCTCCGATGCCAATCCGATGATGGCGGGCGTCGCCACCATGGCCGAGCAGGTGCGCAAAGACCGCAAGGCTGCGCCCGCCGACAATCCGCTCATCGCCCTGCAGGAGAACGTATCGAGGCAGATCGTGGCCGCGCTCGATGGCTGGCGCGAGTTCAGCGAGTCCCTTGCCGAGCGCACGTTCCTAGCCGTTTACGGCTCGCCGATGCTACAGGCCGCCGTCGGCATAGATCAATCGGGCAAGCGGCCGCCGCGCAAGGCGAGCAAGAACTTGCTGCATCGAGAATTGCTGCAGAAGCGGATTGACGAACTGAAAGCGCGCATCCCGGTCGGCGGTTTGCCGGCAGCGACGATAAGGGCCCTGCTTTACGTCGGCATGGCGCGCGCGGCGGTCGACGAACGCGGCTTCGAGCTGGTGCGCCGGATTCGCGAGACCCATGGCGCCATGCCGCTTGCAGCGTTCAAGGCCATGGTCCGCGAGCAGTTCAATATGCTGCTCATCGATACCGAAACCGCGCTGGCGGCGATCCCGACCATGCTGCCACCGGACGCGGAAACGCGACGCAAGGCCTTGGAATTGATCGACACGGTGCTCCGCGCCCGCGGCGAGCTTTCCGCCGAGGACCGAAAGCGGCTGGACGAAATCGCCAAGCTGTTCAGCATCGACGGCGAAAGCGGCGCTGGTGCCACGCCGCTACGGCCGGTCAGGCGCGACCTGCAGGCTCGCGCATCGTAGCGCGGCATCCGGGCACAGCCGGTGCGGAGAAAACCCATGCTCGGAAAGAACGACAGTGAAATCGGCACGCTCGCTGCGATCGGTCCGGCGGACCATCCGCCGGGCTCCAAGTACGACCGGCTGATCGCACGCGCCAAGGAAGTGCCGCCGGGGTCCACGGTCGTGGCCTATCCGTGCGAAGAAACAGCGTTGCGTGGGCCGATCGAAGCGGCGGAGGCCGGCATCATAACTCCGATCCTCGTCGGTCCGTCTGCGGCAATATCGCAGCTTGCCCGCGACCACGGCCTCGACATCGGCCGCTACGAGATTGTCGACGTGCCCGACAGCGGGACGGCGGCGGCAAAGTCCGTCGAGCTCGTCCGCGCGTCCAAGGGCGAAATCCTGATGAAGGGCAGCCTGCATACCGATGAGCTGATGCGCGAGGTCACGTCGAGCAAGACTGGCTTGCGCACCGCGCGCCGCATCAGCCACGTCTTCATCATGGACGTGCCAGGCCATGCCGAGACCCTGTTCATCACCGATGCGGCGATCAACATCTTTCCCGATCTCGATGTTAAGCGCGATATCATCCAGAACGCTATCGACTTGTTCACGCATGCCGGCCTCGGCGCGCCACGCGTCGCGATCCTATCCGCGGTAGAGACCGTGACTACAAAAATCCCATCTACGATCGATGCCGCCGCGCTGTGCAAGATGGCCGACCGCGGCCAGATCACCGGCGGTGTACTCGACGGGCCGCTCGCTTTCGACAACGCGGTCGATGCCGAGGCGGCGAGGATCAAGAGCATCAAGTCCGAGGTCGCCGGCCGTGCGCAGATCCTGGTCGTGCCCGACCTCGAAGCCGGCAACATGTTGGCCAAGAACCTGATCTTTCTCGCCAAGGCGGATTCGGCGGGGATCGTGCTCGGCGCACGGGTGCCGATCGTGCTGACGTCGCGTGCCGACTCGGTGCGCTCGCGCATGGCATCCTGCGCCGCCGCCGTACTTTACGCCCATGCGCGGCGCGGCCGCGCCGCGTTGCCGGCGGCCTGATCGGCAATGGACACGATCCTCGTCGTCAACGCCGGCTCCTCCAGCGTCAAGTTCCAGGTTTTCGCCGTCGCCGGGGCCGGCAACCTCAAGCGCTTGATCAAGGGGCAAGTCGACGGCATCGGCACGCGGCCGCGGCTGCGAGCGGAAGCTGCCGACAAAACATCCCTGGTCGATCGCACCTATGCCGCGGAAGAGATAAAGGACGTAGCGGCGGCCCTGCAGACCGCCGGCACCTGGCTGCGCGATACGCAGAAGCTCGAGCCGATTGCCGTCGGCCATCGCGTCGTTCATGGTGGCCCCCTCTACGATCGACCGCTCCTAATCGACGGAAAAGCCATCGCGCAGCTCGATCGCTACGTTCCGTTGGCGCCGCTGCACCAGCCCAACAACCTCGCGCCGATCCGCACGCTGCTTGCCCGCTTCCCCGATTTGCCGCAGGTCGCCTGCTTCGATACCGCGTTTCACCGCGGCCACAGCAGCGTCGCGGACCATTACGCGCTGCCGCAGCAATTCCACGCTGAAGGCGTGCGGCGCTACGGATTTCACGGCCTGTCGTATGAGTACATCGCGGGACGGCTGCGCGAGCTCGCGCCGGACGTCGCCGGGGGCCGCGTCATTGTCGCCCATCTCGGCAGCGGCGCATCCATGTGCGCCCTGTCGAATGGCCGCAGCATCGAAAGCACCATGGGCTTTACCGCCCTCGACGGCTTGCCGATGGGCACGCGGCCGGGCCAGATTGATCCCGGCGTGGTGCTCTATCTCATCGAGCAGAAGAAAATGAGCGCCGCGCAGGTACAGACGATGCTCTACAACGACTGCGGCTTGAAGGGTCTTTCCGGGATCAGCAACGACGTGCGCGAGCTGCAGACAAGCTCGGCGCCGCAAGCGCGTTTCGCCCTCGATTACTTCGTCTATCGGATCGGCTTGTGTGCCGGACAGTTGGCCGCGGCGCTCGGCGGCCTCGATGCGTTCGTGTTCACCGCCGGCATTGGCGAGAATTCGAGTGTCGTGCGCGGCCGCGTGGCGGAGAAGCTCGCCTGGCTTGGCGCCAAGCTCGACGCCCGCGCCAACGACGCCAGCGAGTTAGGCATCGCCGCGCCGGACAGCCGTGTCGGTCTCTACGTCATTCCGACCGACGAGGAATTGATGATCGCCCGGCACACGCTGGCGGTCCTGGCCGCCAAGCCGGCTATCGAAAGAGCTAAGGCGTAGGCGGCCGATCCAAAAGCCGGGGTGACGCGGCAGCGGCGATCTTGGCGCTGTCGTCCTGCATCCAGGTCACCACCAGCTGCCAAGCAATCGACAGCACGATCGGTCCGACGAAAAGACCGAGGATGCCGTGCGCCAATGTGCCACCGAGCACACCGACCAGGATGACCAGCATCGGTGTGCTCAATCCCTTGGCCATCACCAGCGGCCGCAGCACGTTGTCGATCAAGTTCACCGGCAGCATGTAAGCCGTGAACAGCACCGCAGCCGTCGTCCCCATGCTGAACCAGCTCCAGATAATCAGCGGCAACAGCACGATCGACGGACCAACTTGAATGATGCCGAGGAACAACACGAGAAAGCTTAATATGCCGGCTGCGGGTATGCCGGCGACCAAGAGACCTATCCCGGCCAGCAGCGCCTGCAGCATGGAGACACCGATAACGCCGCGCGACACGTTGCGGATCGTCGCGCCGGCAAGCGCGATAAACTCTTCGCCGCGCTCGGTAGCGACCAGACGTGCGATGTTTTTTGCCTTTTCCACCAGCGCCGGTCCCGGAACGAAAAGAAAGCCGGAGATCACCATGGCGGTGATGAATTTCAGCAGGTTCAGGCCGGCATTGCCGGCCACCGTGATGGCCGTGCTGGCAAGCGGCTTCAATTCCGGGGCCGAAGTGACCAGCAGCTGCTTGAAATTTGTCGATGCCTCATACCAGATTTCGTAAGCCTTCTCACCGACCAGTGGCCAGGCCTTGACGGCTTCGGGCGGCGGCGGGATAGCCCAGCTGCCCTCGCCGAAGCGCTCGACCAGCGTTGCCAGATTGTCGACCAGGCTGAGGCCGAGCCAGGTGACCGGGCCGAAGATCACTACAAGACCCACGATCGTGATCGCGGCAGCGGCCAATGCCGGAAAGCGGACCCATGCGACGAGCCAGGCGAACACCGGATAAAGCGCCACCGCGAGGATGACGCTCCAGACGATGATCGCCAGAAACGGCCCGACGAGTACGAGCGACCAGTAGCCGAGAAATCCGAGACAGGTGATGCGAATGGCGGCAATAATAATCGTGCGCGACGAGCGATCGAGCTCCGCCGGTTCACTCGGCTGTTCACTCACCGGCCATGCCCTCCCGACCTGTCAGCTCAGGAAAGCACGGCCAGCGGACCATCCGCGCATCGCCGCGGTCCAATTATCTGTAGTGCCGCCTTGCATGATGCACCCGCGGAGGCGGCGGGGGCGGCGGCACGTAGCGCTGCCATACGGCGCCGCGGTCGAACTGGATGGTGTTGCCGTCAGGCGAATAGATCGCACCTTCGTTCCACACCTCGACCCACATGTGGCCGGGCCAATCAATCCACGCCCGCGACGAAGCACCCGCTTCATTCACCAAGTTAATATCCCAGCCGTTTTGCGTGACGAACGCCAACTGGCCGGGCGCGGTCGACATGCAGCCCTGCACGCAGACGAATTGGCCGCTGAGATTGCCGACGACCTGCGCCGATGCACCGGTCCCGACGAACGCAAACAATGCCGCAAGGACGTAGAACACGCGTCTCATCCTCGAACTCCTCTGTTACGCCATCACACCATAGCGAAATGAGCAGGCTTTGGGGTTTGACCGAAATCACAATCCCGCTGGTCCTTTAACATACTGAAAAATCAGTATCTTTCCACCACAAAATGGCGGCCTTTGAGCGGCGCGCTGTCGTCATATTTGCGCTTATCGGAACGCTTGGGCAGCTCGACTTTTGGCTGCTTGATCTTCTTGTAGGGAATTCGCGACAGAATATGGGCGATGCAGTTGAGCCGACCGCGACGCTTGTCGTCGGTGCGCACGATGTACCACGGCGCGTGCTTGCTGTCGGTCGCATCGAGCATCAGGTCGCGCGCCTTCGAGTAATCGTACCAGCGCCGGTACGATTCCAGATCCATCGGGCTCAGCTTCCATTGACGCATCGGGTCCTCGATACGCCGCAGGAAGCGCCGCTCCTGCTCCTCCTGCCCGACCTCGAGCCAGACTTTGATCAAGAGGATACCGGCATCGATGATGTACTTTTCGACAACCGGGCAATTCTTCAGGAAAGCTTTGTGCTGCTGGTCAGTCGCAAAGCCCATGACATATTCGACGCCGGCGCGGTTGTACCAGCTGCGGTCGAAAACGATGATCTCGCCGGCGGCCGGAAAACGCTCGATATAGCGCTGGAGGAATATCTGGCTCTTCTCGCGGTCTGACGGCGCCGGCAGCGCCGTGACGCGAAACACCCTCGGGCTGACGCGCTCGCTGATGGCCTTGATGGTGCCGCCCTTGCCGGCGGCGTCACGGCCCTCGAACACGACGATGACGCGGGCTCCGGTCGCCTTTACCCATTCCTGCAAATGACAGAGCTCGGCTTGAAGCTTGCGCAACTCCTTCTCGTAGGTCTTGCGCTTCATCCGGCCATTTTTGTCGTCTTTGTCTTTGCGGTTTTTGCCGTCGTCGTCGCGCTTGTGCTTCTTAGCCATGACAAATACTCCAATCTGGCTACCGATGTGCACTGGCCTGAGGTCGAAATGGTCCTTCCGCGTATATTTGGTTAGTAGCTTATCGAGGTCAGCCGCCTTGCGCTATATCAATCGGCGGAGCTACCGAAACAGAGCTTAAGACCATGCCGAATGATTTGAGAAAGCTGCCCGGCCCGATACTCGAGCCGATGGACCGGATCGCCGAGACCCTGTTCGGCGTGATCATGGCGCTGACGTTCACCTGCACATTGGGGGTCGAGATCGGAGACGACATCAAGGTCCGCACCATGCTGATCGCCGCGCTCGGCTGCAACCTGGCTTGGGGCATTATCGACGGCGGCGTTTATCTCATTACGCGGATCAACATCGAGAGCCGCAAGATCGCGACCTTGGGCGCGCTGCGCGATGCCGCCGACAGCGACGGCGCGCGCCGCGTGCTCGCCGACGCGCTGCACCCGGTGCTGGCGTCGAACGTGTCAGAGGAGCAGATCGATACGTTGCGCGGAAAATTGCGACAGATGCCAGTGCTGCCCGAACGGGCACGATTGACCAAACGCGACGCGCTCGGCGCGCTTGCCGTCTGCTTGCTGTGCTTTATCTCCACCTTGCCGATCGCATTGCCGTTTCTCCTGATCGACGACGGCCGGACCGCGCTGCGCGCCTCCAACGCCGTGGCGGTGGCGATGCTGTTTTTGTGCGGGTATGCGTTCGGTTATCGCAGCGGGCTGCAGCCGTGGACGACGGCGATGGCGATGGTCGCGTTCGGCGCCGCCATGGTCGGCGTGGCCATTCTGCTTGGTGGCTGATTATTTCGTGACAATGGATTTTGCCGGCGGATGGGACGCGCCCGGCGCCGGAGGCGACAGATCCAAGGTGATCCAGGCGTTCCAGCCGTCCGGGCGGTTCTCTGCAGCGAATTCTTTATAGACCTTGAGTGTGAGATTGCCCTCCAGGCTGCCGGCCGGAAAGCTCCATCCGACTTGCGGGCCGATGCCGGCGACTCGCGACTGGAAGCAGCCGACGCGATTGCCAGCACCGCTATCGCAACCGATCTGCTTGTAGGCGTATCCCACCAGGCCGATGTAAACATGCTCGCTCAAGGACTGTGACGCGCCCCAGTCGAAGTGCATGTCGACGCCAGTTTGATATTGGGTCGCCGGATTGATGAAGTTGTAGGTAAAGCCGAGCGTGCCGGAGAATTCGCGGCCGGTCTTTTCATTGTAGTAAGTATAGGCGCCGCCGGCGTCGATGGCACCAAAGCCGATGCCGAGATTGGCGAGCTGAGCTGCATCGTAGGTGCCGATTGGAATGCTGCCGGTGACATAGGTCATGACATTGTTGTTGCCCTGCTGCCAGCGCAGCGAGGCCACCGGCGCCAGATCCTCAAAGCCCCATGTCGTTTCACGGATGAAGTCGGAGCGCGCAAACGGCACCGTCACGCCGCCGGCGGTCAGGGTGCCGTTCACTGTTCCGGTCAGCGTGCCGGCGTCGCGGCCAAAAGACGTAGACACACCGACGGCGGCCTGTCCGCCAAGGACCGGCGTCGCGAACACATAGGTCGGCTCGATATTGACCACACCGAACCGGTCGCCGTAACTGGCGTTCACCGTGGCCGACAAGCCGACCGGAAAGCGGCCGGTCCTGATCTCGCGCGACCGCACCACGCTGGCGTCGGCGGAAGTCGCCGAAAAATAATCAGTCACGCTCAGCGACCAGCCGGGCACCGCGGGCACCGCCGCGAAGCTGCCGTAGCTTCCGGGAAGCCAGAAGCTCACACCGCCTTCGTCGGCGCGGCACGGCGCCGCGGCAACGACGCTCATCGATATCGAGACAAGCGCGGCATAGCGCCGCCACGATTGTCGCGTTGGCATCCTCCGTTCCATGCGCAGGCCCCCGAGGCTTTTCCTGGCACTTCGATGTCAACAACTCCAATTTACGACGTGTCGCGCCGCAATCAAGTTCGCTCAGCCGCTGGCCGGTGCAGGCGGTGCCTTTTCCCGGGGCCGCGATGCCGGCCGCAACCGCTCGCGGATCGCCTGGAAGAAGACGTAGAGCGGCGGGATCGCGAATATGCCGATGAAGGACGCCAAGATCATGCCGCCGAACACCGGCGTACCGACGTTGCGCCGCGCCAATTGCGAGGCGCCAGACGCGATGACCAGCGGAAAGAGGCCAAGAATAAAAGCGAACGACGTCATCATCACCGGGCGGAAGCGCAACCGCGAGCCTTCGGCGGCGGCATGCAGCAGGTCGACGCCTTTCTCGCGCTGCTCCTTGGCAAATTCGACGATCAGAATGCCGTTCTTGGCGGCAAGCCCGATCAACACCACCATGCCGATCTGCCCATAGAGATCGAGCGTCAGGCGGCCGATAACGATAGCGAGGAACGAGCCCAACACGCCAACCGAGACCGACAACAGGACCGGCACCGGGATTGTCCAGCTTTCATAGAGCGCGACCAGGAACAGATAGGCGAACAGCACCGCGAAGCCCAAGATCATCGCCGTCTTGCCTTCGGCGCGTTTCTCCTGGAACGCGGTGTCGGTCCACTCACCCGCATAACCTTGCGGCAGGGTTTTTGCCGCGACGCTTTCCATGGCATTGAGCGCCTGTCCCGACGAAACGCCCGCCGCCGGCGAACCTTGCACGGTCACGGCGCGCAGATTGTTGTAGCGGATCAGCGCCGGCGGTCCGACCACGACGCGAACCTCGGCGAGGCTGCGTAGCGGCACCATCTTTCCTTCGTTGCTGCGCACGTTGATGCGGTAGATGTCGTCGATATTTGCACGATCGGCCGCCTCGGCCTGCACCTGGACCTGCCAAGTCCGCCCGAACAGATTGAAATTGTTGATGAAATAGCCACCGAGCGAGGCCTGCAGCGCCTGGAAGACCGAGCTCAGCGGCACCCCGATGATCTGCGCTTTGTCACGATCGATGTCGAGATAGATCGACGGATTGGTCGCCGAGAACGTGCTGAACACGCGGCTGAGCTGCGGATTCTGATTGGCGGCGACGGTGAGCCCGCGCACCGCCTGCGCCATGGCCTTGGCGTCGCCGCCGCGCAAATCCTCCAGCACGTATGTGAAGCCGCCGCCGGTGCCGAGCCCGAGGATCGGCGGCGGCGGCAGCGGCACCACTTGGCCGCCCGGGATCTGACGGAATTTCTCGGTCACCCGCGCGACCAGCGCGTTGACGCCGAGCGCCTTGCCCTTGCGCTCCTCGAACGGCTTGAGCGTGACCACCATGAAGCCGGCATTCGACTGCGAGTAATTGTCGATGAAGTTCAACCCGATGACCGAGGTGACATCCTCGACGGTCTTGTCTTCTTTCAAGATCGCTTCGGCGCGCTGAATGACGTCGCTGGTGCGTGCCACCGAAGCACCACCGGGCAATTGCACGACGACGAACAGCGCGCCTTGATCGTCCTCGGGCAAAAATCCGGTCGGGGTAAGCTTCCCCAGGCCGACGATGCAGAGCATCGCGATCGCTACCATGACGAGTCCGATGATCGATTTCTGCACGATGCGGGCCACCGCCGCGCCGTAGAGGTCACGGACGTTGTCGATTGAGCGCATCACGTAGCCCATGGGGCCGCGGCGCGGCCCGTGATGCGGCCGCAGCAGCACACCGCACAACGCCGGCGACAGCGTGAGCGCGTTGGTCGCCGAGAGGAACATCGCGACCGCGACCGTGACCGCGAATTGCCGGAACAGTTCGCCGGAAATGCCGGGAATGAAGGCAACCGGCACGAACACCGAGAGTAGCACCAAGGTGATGGCGAGGATCGGCGCGGTGATCTCCGTCATGGCGCGCTTAGTAGCGTCGCCAGGCGAAAGCTCCGGGTGCTCCTCCATGACGCGTTCGACGTTTTCCACTACCACGATGGCGTCATCGACGACGATGCCGATGGCGAGCACGACGGCGAGCAGCGACACGGTGTTGGCCGAATAGCCGACCGCAAGCAGCGCCACGAAAGCGCCGATCAGACTCACCGGAACGGCCAAGGTCGGAATGAGCGTCGCCCGTACGCTGCCGAGGAACAAATAGACGACGATGACGACAAGGATGAAGGCCTCGACCAGGGTCTTCTGCACCTCGTGGATGGTGTCGGTCACGAACACCGTCGGGTCGTAGGTGACTTTCCAGGCAAGATCTTCCGGAAAGCGCTTCTCGACTTCGGCGATGCGTTCCTTCACCGCCTTGAGCGTGTTGATCGCGTTGGCGCCGGGCGATTGATAGATCGCGATAGCCGCCGCCGGTCCACCGTTGAGCCTGGTATCACGGTCGAGATTGGCGGCGCCAAGCGCGATGCGGGCGACGTCGCCGAGCCGCAGCACCGAGCCGTCGGGGTTGGTGCGGATCACGATATTGGCGAACTCCTCCACCGTGGTGAGCCGGCCCTTGGTCTGGATGTTGAGCTGCAGCTGCTGGTCGTCGGAGATCGGTCGGGCACCGATGCGGCCGACCGCGGCCTGGATGTTCTGCGACTGGATCGCGTTGATGATGTCGCCGGTGGTGAGGTTGAGCCCGGTGAGCCGGTCGGTGCGGACCCAGGCGCGCATCGCGTAATCCTGCGGGCCCCAGATCGTGGCGTCGCCGACGCCCGGCGTGCTCTTGATCTGGTCGAGCAGGTTGATGGTCACGAAATTGGAGAGAAACAGCGGATCGTGAGTATGCTTGGGTGAATAGATCGCGACGACTCCGAGCAGCGCCGAAGATTTCTTCTTCACCGTGACGCCTTGGCGCTGCACATCAGGCGGCAGCTGCGCCAGGGCCACCTGGACGCGGTTGTTGACGTTGACGGTGTTGATATCGGGATTGGTGCCGAGCTCGAACGAAGCGGTCAGTGTGTAACTGCCGTCGTCGCCGCTCGTGCTCTTCATGTAGATCATCTTGTCGACGCCGACGACTTGCGCCTCGATGACCTGGGCGACGGTGGTTTCCACGACCTGCGCATTGGCGCCGGGATAGAGCGTGGTGACCGAGACCTGCGGCGGCACGATGTCGGGATACTGCGCGAGCGGAATGGAATAGAGCGCGAGCAGGCCGGCGATCGTGGTGACGACGGCGATGACGATGGCAAGCCGCGGCCGATCGACGAAGATGGCGGACAGCATCGGGCGCTAGGACCGGTTGAGGCTGGTCGCCGACGGCGACGCTTGCACCGGCTGCCCGGGACGAAGGCTCTGCAGCCCTTCGACCACGATCTGCTCGCCGCCTTGCAAGCCCTCGTTGACGACGACGTTGGTGCCGCTTTCGCCACCGGTCTTGATGCGCTTGACCACGGCCTTGCCGTCCTCGACGGCGAACACGTAAACGCCCTCCTGGTCGGCGATCAGCGCCGCCTGCGGCACCACCACCTTCTCCTGCGGCGCGCCGGCCTGGACGGCGACGCTGACCAGTTGGCCATCGATCAAGGTGCCCTCCGGGTTCGGGATCGTGGCGCGCACCAGCACCGTGTCGGTGGCGCGGTCGACCGACACGTCGAGGAAATTGACCGTGCCTTCGTGCTTGTAGGTGGTGCCGTCGGCGAAACGAATCTTGACCTTTATGCTGTTCAGATCGAGCCCCTGGCCGCGCAATTGCGCCTGCAGCAGCTCACGCTGGCTCACCGGAAAGCTGATATACATCGGGTCCTGGCTGACAATCAGCGTCAGCACGCCGCTCGTCGGACTGACGACGTTGCCGATGGTGACGTTGGTCTTGCTGACCTTACCGTCGATCGGCGAGGTGATGTCGGTGTAGCCGAGATTGATATTGGCGGTATCGAGAGCGGCCTGATTGGACATGATCTCGCCCTCGGCCTGCTGATCGGCCGCCTGCGCCTGATCGCGCGCAACCACAGTCCCGGCATTCTTGTCCAACAAGTCCTGGGCACGCTGCAGCTGGATCGCGGTCAAGACCTTGGCCGACTTGCTGCGCTCCAAGGCGCCTCTGGCCTGTTCAACGGCGGCCTGGAACAGGCCCTTTTCGATGTGGTAGAGCGGCGCGCCCTTCTTGACGGCGTCGCCTTCCTTGAACAGCACCTCTTCCAGGTAGCCTTGGACCCGGGCACGGACCTCGACTTTATTGATCGCGTCGACGCGGCCGACGAAATCGCGCGTCTGCGCAATTTGCTGTTTCTCGGCGTAGACGGTGCCGACGGGCACGGTCGCAGGTTGCTGTTGGGCCGCTGCGGGGACGACGGCAGCGACAGCGAGCGTAGCCAGGGCCACGTGCAAACGGCACTGCCACGGCCTTCTCAACATCAAAAGATCGCGATTGTCACCATCCCTGCGGGAACACCGATCCTGAAATGCCATGGAATGCACCTTAAGGGGGCTTCGCCTCAGAATCGTCGCGGGTCCAGACAGCGCGTACGCATCATCCCCCATTGCCCAAGGCGCGACAATAGTCTTAACCTTCCCAAACAGGCCGACTTGGAATCCTGCCTGTCGAAGCCGGGGCGATTTGCGCTGGATCAAGCGCGGCGATTCCAATTCGTCTAGAATTTTGAAAGACGCCGAAGATAACTTGCTGCCATTTGGAGCATCGTGATGGCCGACACGTTGGACCAGCTGCCCACGGCGAACGACCTGATGAAGCAAATCGCGTTGCGCGAGGCCGAGAAGGCTTCGGAGGCAGTGCGTGCCCGCAGTGCCGAAGAGGCCGAAAAGCAGGCGCTGTTGGAAAAGCTATCCAAACCTTCCGGCGTGTCCGATGACGACCGCATGGCGCGCGCCGCGGCGATCATCAAGCGCGCCGCCGATAACGGTCTCACCGAGGTCTTCATCGGACGATTCCCTAATCAGCTTTGCACCGATCGTGGCCGCGCCATCAATCAGCAGGAGCCCGGCTGGGAAAATACGCTCACCGGCTTGCCGAAAGAGTTCTTCGAATTCTGGCAGAAGCATCTCAAGTCGCGCGGCTATCGCATCCGCTTCCAGGTCGTGGACTTTCCCAACGGCATGCCGGGCGACATCGGCGTGACGCTGGCTTGGGGCGCATAGCGCGACAGCCGCGACTGCGCCCGCGGTTTGCGGTGTGGAATAAAGGAGACGCCGCGCTGTTTAACAGCGGACTACGGATCGCACGCAAACGTTGGGGAGCCGGCCATGAGAATTTCGTTGATCACGCTGGGAATTCTTGCTGCCGCAATCGTGTCGGGCACGCCTGCGGCGGCGCAAAACTATCCATGGTGCGCGCAGTACAGCGGCGGCAGCATGGGCGGTGGCCGAAATTGCGGCTTCACCACCTTCGAGCAATGCCTGGCGACCGTTCGCGGCATTGGCGGTACCTGCTCGCAAAACACCCAATATCAACCGCCCCCCGGCCCCGGCCCGCGCCAGGCCCGACCCAAGCCCTACTGGAATAACTGAACGGGCCGATCTGCTGCGGACAGGTCTCGGCCGACGCCAAAGACCGCCGAGTCGGTCGTCGACCGTGACAGTTTCGCTTCTTGAACCCGGCCGGTGGGGTTAGCCTCCTTACTGGTCCGAGTATTTGCATTCACTGACATGAACGCCGCGACCCGCCATTGAGGCGGTCAATACCCCTTCGAGCCCAACAAATAGATCGGCGACGGTGGCCGCCCACGAGGCCATCCGCGCCAGCGGCAAGCCGCGCCAAAGGCTGCGACTCTCTGCACGCCTGCGCCGGTGGCCGCTTCTGCTACCATGACGGCGATGCGGGTCGAGCGACGCGGTGCACCAGCGCGCCGGCCCGCGCACAGCACGGAACCGGCTGGGGAACGAGCGTGAAGCGGAGCCGTGGCATAAACGCCCCGGGACGGCGCGATTACGTCGAACGAGGGCTGTAAATACAAATACTCATGGTACTGTCGCCGTACACCTTGGGGGCTGTTGCGGATGAAAATTCTGATCGTCGATGATCATGCCTTGATCCGAGATGCGATGCAGGGCGTACTGAAGAAACTCAAGCGCGGCGTCACCGTGCTCGAAGCTGCGGACGGCCGGCAGGCCATGCAGACGATCGAAAGCGAGTCCGACATCAATCTGATCCTGCTTGATCTGAGCTTGCCGGATCGCGACGGGTTTTCGGTGCTCGCCGAACTGCGCGAGCGTTTCCCTGCCATCGCCGTCGTCGTGATGTCAGGTGTGCACGATCGCGCCACCGTCACCAGGGTGCTGGAACTTGGCGCCGCTGGCTTCATTCCGAAGACGGCGCGCCGTGAGGTCACCTTGAGCGCGCTGCAGCTCATTTTTGCCGGCGGCGTCTATGTGCCGCCGGAGATTTTGGCGCCCGAGGAGGCCATGCAAGCGACGCCCGCCAGGCAGCGCGAGAACCGCACCATTGTCGCGCTCGCCGACATCGGGCTCTCGGAGCGCCAGCAGGACGTTCTCGGACTAATGATGCAGGGCAAGAGCAACAAGGTCATCTGCCGCGAGCTCAATCTTGCCGAGCCCACGGTGAAAAACCACGTCACCGCGATCCTGCGGGCATTGAAGGTGTCGAACCGCACTGAGGCGGTGATTGCCGTCAACGAGCTTGGCTGGAAGCTACCGGCGACGAAGACAGAAGGGGCCGGTGAATCCTAGCGCGCGTCGGGGCCCGGCTGCTCCGCCAGCTGTAACGTGCGCGCGGTGGCGGCGGGCGGTCGCTTGATCGCTTGCTGGAACATGGCCCGTAACGCCATCGGATCGACCGGCTTGTGCAGCAGGTGGTATCCTTTGTTCTTTGCTTCGAGCAGCGTCGCCGGATCGGTATCGCCGCTGATCAGGAAAGCGGGAATCGACGCCGACAGCTCGCGGCGCAGCCACTCGATGGTTTCAATCCCCGTGCGGCCCTGCGATAGAAAGTAGTCCGAGATGATCAAATCGGGCAGACGGTCCTGTTCGGACGCAACCTTGAGGGCCCTATCGTCAGTGTCGGCGGTTATGACCTGGCAGCCCCACTGGCGGAAAATTCCGTTCATGCCCTCGAGCACCAGCGGATCGTCGTCGATCACCAGAACAAGCGTGCCGTTCGCGAGGCCAGGCTGGCGGCTGCGCGGAACGACCGACGCCTCGATCGCCCCCTTGTCGGCCGGAGCTAGCGGAACGGTGATGGCGAAGACCGAGCCCTTGCCGACCCTCGAGCGCACTTGGATAGGATGGCCAAGCAGCCGGCACAGCCGGTCGACAATCGCGAGCCCGAGCCCGAGACCGCCGCGGCGATCGCGGTCCGGCTCGCCGAGCCGATAGAACTCGCCGAAAATCTTGTCGTGCTGGTCGGCCGGAATGCCGACGCCCGTGTCCCAAACCTCGATGCGCAGCTGATCGCCGCGTTTGCGGCAACCGACCAGCACGCCGCCGCGCTGGGTGTAGCGCAGCGCATTGGTGATGAGATTGAAGACGATCTGCTCCAGCAGAATGAAGTCGCTGCGCATCCAGGCCTCGCTGGGCACAACCTTAAACGACAGACCCTTTTCGCGTGCCGCGCCGGCAAAGGTGGTTTCGGCGTGCGCCAGGAGCTGCGACACCGGAAAGGCCGTGATGTTGACGGTGGTCGCACCGGCATCGAGCTTGGATATGTCAAGCAGTGCGCTGAACAGTTCGTTCATGGCGGAAAGCGCCGCCTCGATACGCCGAATGATCTGAACGCGCTCGCCGGCGCGCATCTTGCCGTGCAGCTGCGCCACGAACAGTCCGAGCGCATGCAGCGGCTGGCGCAGATCGTGGCTGGCGGCGGCAATGAAACGCGATTTCGCCTGATTGGCCGCCTCGAGCTGACGAGTGCGCTCCTCGACCTTGCCTTCCAGGCCGGCGTAGGACTCGCGAAGGCGCGCAGCCATGGCGTTGAACTGATCGCCGAGCGCCTCGAGCTCGTCGCCGGTATGGATGGCGATCCGTTGCGCGAGATCGCCGCCGCCAATCCGCATCGCACCGTCGCGCAAGGCGCGAATCGGAATGACCATCCGGCGCGCCAGCAGGAGGCCGGCGAAGATGGCGAGCACAAGGGCGACCAGGATAATGACGGCCGAACGAAGCGCCGAATCGTAAAGCGGACCGTAGGCTTCGTCGATCGGCGAATCAGCAAAGACGAGCCATCCCGGCGGAGCCACCTTAGCATAGGCGCTCAGAACTCCCCGGCCCGCAATATCGACGCCCTGCAGCGGCTGATCCGGCAAGCCGCTCAGCTCTGCAGTGCGCGCTGCGCGCACTTGAGCGAGAGCGGACATGTCGGTCTTGCGCAGTACCTGACTGATATCTGGATGCGCAATCAGTCGCGCCGCCTGGTCAATGACATAGGCCTGACCGCGCTTGCCAACTCGAATTTGCGAGACAACATCCCAAATGAACGTAAGGTTCACTTGGCCCACAATGACGCCGAATTCCGGCCTGATGCCGGACATTGCGATCGTCATATATGGTTGCGATTCGTCAATGAAGTAGACGGGTCCAAAATAAATCTTTTTCGCCATTGCCTGGATGAACGCCGGCTCTTCCGAGTGATCAGCATGGCTTGCGATAACATCCGGCTCTTCGCGGGACATGCGAAACTGCTCGTGTCCCGTCGCGTCGATCTGTACAATTTCATTCAGCGCTGGCACTTGGCGTAGCAGACGAACCGCGTCGAATTGCCATTCGTTGAGTGTGCCATCACTTAAAGACAGCTGAGTTTCCCACGCCAATCCGGCCGTGATCTCACTCAGAAATTGACTGATCTTGTCCGCTGCAGACCTTGCCTGTTCACGCTGGATCCGAAACAGCAAGGCTTTTTGTTCTTGATAGGAAAACCAGATGTCGGATACGCCATTGATCGCCAGAGCAAGACTGACAATCGCGACGAACATAACAGCATACTTTAGAAACAAGCCCCCGCGCGGCCCGAGCGACGAGCCAACACCCCACCTTTTTGGCGAGAAATTGAGCATCTCAATCAGCGGATACACATGCTCCGAGGGCCTCGGTCGTGCCGATCGGCCAAATTAATGACCGTACCATCACATCATAATAGCTTGTCGCCGCTGCGAAAGCAGCCACTTATGGCCCTTGAATGCGACAGAATGCTGCTTTGTTATCGGCCGCGTAAGTGTAATCCTTGCAAAACCGGAGTTTCCTTCGGTCACTGCTTTGCGCATTGGCTTCGACTCTGGATACTTGCTCGGGGCGATCGATGAACCTTAAGCGCCGCGCGTTTGTAAGTTCTCTCAGCGCTGCGATGGCGATGCGCTCGATTCCCACAATCGCGCAACAGACATCCCATCTGCGCACCGTCGGAGTCTTGATGGGCCTCGCGAACGACGAGGAGACACAGGCTCGCGCTGCCGCCATCGAACGAGGACTCGCCAGGAAGGGCTGGATCGCTGGCCAAAACCTCCGGATCGAATATCGATATGCGGAGGGTGACGTTGAGCGCATGCTGACGTTGTCGAAGGAGCTGGTCTCCCTTCGCCCGGATGTGATTGTCGGCCATAGCACGCCAGTTGTTTCAGCGCTTCTCAAGATTACGCACACGATTCCAATCGTATTTGTGGTTGTTGCAGATCCAGTCGGCAGCGGATTTGTCGCAAGTTTGGCGAGACCCGGCGCAAACGTAACCGGCTTCATCAATCTATCGCCGACGATTACGGGCAAATATTTGTCGATATTGAAATCCTTAAAGCCGCAACTCACTCACGTAGGTCTAATGTACAACCCCGTCTCAGTTCCCGGCGGCGGCGCGACTTTCAAGTCCGCCTTCACCGAATCGGCAAGGGAATTTCATATTTCTCCAATTGTAACGGAGGTTCACAGCGGACCAGAAATTAAGAGAGCCATGGAGGAACTTGGCGCCGTCGAGAACAGCGGTCTTATTGTCATGCCCGACAACTTCACAACATTCTACCGCGAATCGATTATTTCTGGAGCCGCCCGCTTGCGCATTCCGGCCATCTATCCATATCGATATTTTGTCGACGAAGGCGGATTGCTGTCCTACGGCATTGACGTTTTAGATCTTTTTCAACGCGCGCCTGATTATATTGATCGCATTTTGCGAGGAGCAAATCCAGCGGAGCTCCCCGTGCAGGCACCGAGAAAGTTCGAACTTGTCATCAATCTGAAAACTGCGCGAGAACTCGGCCTCGTTATACCACGCATTCTGTTGGCTGGAGCGGACGCGCTGATTGAATGAAGAGAACGATTTCGTTGCGCTAACATTCACCCGGTCACAGAAGTCGAAGCGCGTGAGGCTCCCCTAAACAGAAGCCAGGACCGCACCGAGAACTTGCGTTCGTTGATTGCAACGACCCCGAGAACGATCGCAACCAATCCGGCCATCATGGCCCACGTCAATGGTTCGCCCATGAGTACGCAGCCGATGAGAACCGCGACTGCCAACTTGAGATATCCAACGCTTGCAGTTCCGACGCTGCCGATCGTCCGGATCAAGCGAAAATAGAGGACAAACCCCAGCGCCGTTGCGAGAAATGCGTTCGCCAGCAACGCCGCAATGGCCGCCGTCGAAGGCGCCGATTGGAAGGGCCTCTCCATCAGAAGTGATAGCGGGAGCAGCACGACAGCAGCGGATGTTAGCGTTCCAGCTGCCGTAATTTCCGGGGCGATATCATCAAACCTTCGACCGTGAATGACGCTTATGGCAGAGACCATAGTGGCCAAGATTATCGCCGCCTGGCCAAGAACCGACTGACCCAATCCCAGCAGCGCGCTAGCTCCCGCAAGCAAAACGACTCCCGCGAGGCCGATCGAGACGCCCAACAGTTTTCTCAGCGATATTGCTTCATGCCGTGTCCATAGCAAGTTGATGAAGAAGACGAATAGCGGCGTTGTGGAGTTGAGGATGCCGGCAAGTGCGCTATCCACTGAACGCTGACCGATGGCGATCAACGTGTAGGGAAGAAGACAGCTGAGGCAACCTTGAACGAACAATCGCGGTACGAAGGCGGCCCGCTTAGGCCTTGGGCTCCCCAACACGAAAACCACAAGCCAGAGCGCTGCCGCCGCCAGCGATACGCGCGCGGCAACCAACGTCAGTGGTGGAATTGTCGTTAACGAAATCTTCGTCAGCGCGTAGGGAATACCCCACAGAATGCCCAACAATAGCAGCAATATGAATTCGGTTTTTCCAGGTGTTTTGCCGAGTCCCCGCATTGCATGTCGCCGCTCAACCTTTCGGCTGTAAAACCGAGGCGTCGACAAGGACAGCGCGAAACGTTTCGGCATTTACCGGTTTGTGCAGCAGCCGATATCGATTGGCGCCGTCGCCGGATGCCGGCGAAGCCGCATCGCCGCTGATGAGAAGCGCGGGTATCTCAAAGGCGTCGCGTAAGGTTTCTATGGCGTCTACCCCGGTCGGCCCCTTCGGAAGGCGGTAGTCACAAACAATCAAGTCGGGACGCTGGCCTAGCTCGGACAGCTTCATCATTGCTTCGCCGCAAGTCTCGGCGGCGACCACGCGGCAACCCCACGAACGCAATAGTCCCCCAGTTGCCTCGAGGACAAGTGGATCGTCTTCGATTACGACTACCAGCTTGCTCGCGCGTTGCGCTTTCATTGGGCGGGTCCGGCGACTTTGCAGGAGCATTGTTCTACTTCGCGTTGAAAATAAAGCGGACGAAAGTCGTGGGTGGTACCTCCACAAGGCCCTGACACCCCAGCCGCACCTCCCAAGACTCATGCGTGGTAGAAAAAACTTATGCTGGATTGCATGCCAGCAGACGTCTCCTACGCTCGAAACGGCAGTCGAAAAAGCAAGGGGCTGCAAGCAAAAGGAGACGTCGATGAAGAACATTGCATCAGGAGACAAAGTAGTCCGTGACGCCGCAACGGCTAATCAGGGCAAGGTCTGCGTAGGCGACTGCGCCCCGGTTTTCCGCGCTGGCGACAAGGTCGCCCGCGACGTCGCGACCGCCAATCAGGGCAAGGTCTGCATGGGCGACTGCGCCCCGGTTTTCCGCGCCGGCGACAAGGTCGCCCGCCACCTCGCGACCGCCAATCAGGGCAAGGTCTGCATGGGCGACTGCGCCCCGGTTTTCACCGCCAGGTAAATAGCGGGGATATGCCGGTCTAATCGGAAGCGCACCCGTCATTGACGGGTGGCGTTTCCGTTTGGCCGTTTGCGGGCGACGGCGCGGAAAGCGTAGGGTGCAGCACCTTGTCAGATTAGGATGTCCGTATCGGAGGGCTCCAAGTCATGCCTCGTACCAGCTCACCTGACGGCCCGCTTGCTCAGTTCTTTCAATTGGTTCCGGGCGGCATGCCGCCGCGGCGGGCCGATAAGGCGGTCGGCGGCGTCATCCCGGCGCGAGCGTTGCGCTATTGCGAGGCGATCACCAGCGCCTCGGCCTTCGGCTGGTATGTATTCCTGCCCATGAATTTCAAAGTGGTCTGGGATGGCCACGATATGCTGTGGACCTATCCGGGGGTCGACGAGTGGCTGCCGCTGACCCGCGACGCGGTGCAATACCCCAATTTCAGCGACCGCTTCGACCAATTCGCGCCGCCGGACGTGCGCGGCTTCTGCCCACCGTTCCTCTCGCCTTCGATTCAGCCCGGCCAGCTGCAGATCTGGACCGGATGCATCGCCAAGACCGCGCCGGGCTGGAGCCTTGTGGTGCGCGGCGTCGCAAATCTGTCACACGCTCAGTCCTATCAAATGCTGGAGGGCATCATCGAAACCGACCACTGGTTCGGCCCGCTGTTCGACAATATCCGCATCTTCAAGACCGACGTGCCGATCGAATTCCGAAGCGATGTTCCGTTCCTGCAAGTGCAGCCGGTGCGTAAGGAGCATTACGCCGACAAATTTTTACAAAACTTTGATGTGAAAACGCTCGATCAGCTCAGCGCTGAAAACTGGCAGGCATTTCACCGTACCGTCGTCGTTCCCAACACTGCGCCAGACCGCAAGCGCGGCCAATATGCGGTGGCGGTGCGCAAGGGAGCCGCCCATGCGGCACGGCGTCCTCCGGTACCGGAATAGCCAAAATCCGCCGCTCGCCGGCAACCCAGTACTTTAGGGTCAATCTCCCTGGGACCTTCGGACGATACCGAAGGCGGTGATGCGCGTGTTATTTCTGCGAGCCTGGAAAGCACGCAGCATGGAATACGGTGAGCCGAGGGTGACTCTCTATCGTTCATCCGTCCGACATGCGAAATCCAAGGCTGCAGCCGCTGGCGGATGAGACCATGAAGTCGACTTCCGCCGAACCGTATACCTGGGTCTTGGTGGATGCGCCTTACCTGCGCGAACAGGCGCAGCGGTGCGCGCGCCTCGCGCGTGACTGCTCGAAAATGTCAACCGAGAACCTTGCGCAGGAATTGAAAGCTGTCGTGCACGAACTGGAAGCCATCGGTATCGAGCTGATGCAGAAGGCGAAGGAACTGGACCACTTACAGGGGGATCAGGGTACCAGCCAGTCGAAGCCGAAATAATGCTCCACTCGGCGCGCGGCCGTCGATCGCCGCGATCCTGAAGATCAACTGTTGCGCTCGGGCAATGCAGCTTGAGTGAGTCACACTGAGGGGGTATCAGGAATGCTGCTCGACGAGAAAGAAGACAAAATCCTCAGCCCGCGGGAGCGGGATCTGATCGTTGCGTATTTGTCTTACGCCATCGACGACGTCCGCGCGTTGAGCGAGGTCGGCTCGCACTTCCTGCAAATGACGATCGCGTCGCTGATCGATGACTCAGTGCTCGATGCAGTCGCCGACGCGCGCCCGACCACGCCGCCGCACTGAGCGGCTGGCGTCGGTTGCCGGCGCGTCCGATTGGGCGCTGGCGCGGGCGATCAGGCCCGTTGCGAAGACATCGACTCGACCAGCACCACCAGGGAGTGCCGGGTGCGGCGCTCGCCGATTTCCGCGAACGCCTGAACCAATCGCAGCGACAACGGATCGGCGAGCAAGTTCATCGGCGACGCCTCGTCGTGCTTCGTCATGACGGCCTTGCTGCCTTCGAACAGCGCGATCACCGATACGCCGAGGATCGTGCTGATTTCAAAAAGACGGCCGCTGCCGACCCGGTTCGTGCCCTTTTCGTATTTTTGTATTTGCTGAAAAGTAATGCCAAGCTTGTTTGCCAAATCCGTCTGCGACAGACCTTTGGCAAGTCGGTAGATCCGTATGTTACGGCCTACGATCTTATCCACGCCTTGCGGACCTCTTTTGCGCATCGATCGATCCAATCCAAATGATCCATGACCCCAAGGGGCAATCTTAGCGACCGCAACCGGGGCCATCCAGTTGAGGTTGACGTCTCGATAACCCAGAGTTTTCGACAAATCAAAGCCGCAACGCACAAATTCCTCAGGCAGAAGCAGGCCGCTACGAAATTGCGGCGCCAGATCAAAGCGTTAGTATTTCGGATGGATTCAACTCTACGGTGAATTAGGCAAAATTTTCGTTTTTTCCCGGCTGTTGAAAATAGCGGCGCCGAGCCCCTTTTTGCAATCGGTATCATGTTCCGGCGCCCAAGCGACTCAGCGACATTTGCCCGTTGCGCATCCTTCGGCCGCGCGCCGCCTACGTTCTGCGGGCCTGAACCCGTCGCGCCAGATAGTCGAAATTGACGGCGAATTGCTCGGGTGCCGAGATTTCGCGCTTGAGCTGTTCGACGATCTCAGGCGAAAATTCCGGTGCCGGATTGCCGGCCGCTTCCACCGTCATCTGAATCATGGCCGCATGTTCGAGCATGAGCGCGCCGATCACAGCTTCCTCGATTGTCTTTCCCGTCACCGCGGTGCCGTGGCTCTTGAGCAATGCCGCGCGGTGCGGCCCCAGCGCCTTGGCAACGCCCGCGCCCATGGCGTGCGTGCGAATGAGCGCGATGGTGTCGTCATAAGTGCCGACCGCCTCGTAGAACAGCGCGCCGGGCTGGCTATAGGCCTTCACCGGATGGCCGCTCGCCGACAGCGCCACCGAATACGGCGGGTGAGCGTGGATGACGCAGTTGACGTCGGCCCGGGCCTTGAAAATCTCCGAGTGAATGTAGACCTCGCTGTGACGGCGGGCCTTGCCGGCGACCACCGTGCCATCGAGATCGATGGTGAGAATATTCGCCACCGTGATCTCGTCGAGCCCGACGCTGTGCGGCTTCATGTAGAACAGCTTCGGATTGGCGGGCACGCGCACGGAGATATGGCCGCGGGTGAAGTCGCCCTGCCCCTCGGCGACCAGAATCTTTCCGGCGACAATCAGTTTCTGCTTGAGTGCCCGGTCCTTCGTTATCGCCTTCGCCATGCGTCAATCCCGTTCGCAGCTTCATCGCGGATCGATAGGGGCCCTTGTCCTAGCTGCGATCGTGCTCGGCCGCAATCGCCACGATTGCGGACCGGCCGCCGGCGATCAAAAGCGGCGCCCGAACCGATCGAACACCAGCGTGCGCAGCAGCGGCATGACGTGCCGCATGAGCCGCGCCGAGATCTTTGTCGGCGTTGGCGCAGCGAACCGTGCCTGCGGACCGGTGATGAAGAGGCCGCGCCGTTTGACAAAGCCCCAGACCAATGGATTCCACTCGAGCAACGCATCCTCGGTTTCCCGCGCCATGAAGCCGGCGACCACTTGCGGCGGCGGATCGGGGAGTGCGGAAGCGGTCTCCGCCTTCAATGTCGCTTTGGCTCGCCGTTATAACGCATAACGGACGCTGTGCCCGAGATTGGCGCGTCGTGGCGCTCGGGTATTTCGCTCACGCGTGTTCGGCGGCACCGGCGCTCGCTGTGGCCCCATCCGTTGCGGCGTCGATGCTGCTCACCCCGTTGAAGAACAGGTTGAGCAGAACCGAAGCGATCGCCGCGAGCAAGATGCCCGAATCCAACAGTGGATGCAGCGCGTCCGGCGTGTTGCGAAAGAAGTTCGGCGCCACCAACGGGATCATCCCGAAGCCGACCGAAAGCGCGACGATGAACAGATTGAACCGGTTGGTCTTGAAGTCCACGTTGGTGAGGATGCGGGCGCCGGTTGCGGCGACCATCCCGAACATCACGAGGCCTGCGCCGCCGAGCACCACCAGCGGCAGCGCCTCCACCAAAGCCGCCATCTTCGGCAACAGCCCGAGCGCGAGCATGATGACGCCGCCGGTCGCCGTGACCCAGCGCGATCGAATGCCGGTGACGCCGACCAAGCCGACATTCTGCGAAAACGAGGTATACGGGAACGTATTGAAAATGCCGCCCAGAATGGTGCCGACGCCGTCAGCGCGAAGCCCGCGCGCAATCGCCGCCTGATCGATCTTACGCTCCGTCATCTCGCCGAGCGCGAGGAACATGCCGGTCGACTCGATCATGACGACAATCATCACGATGCACATGGTGATGATCGGCACCACCTGGAATTTGGGCAGGCCGAACCGGAACGGCGTGACGATGTCGACCCAGGCGGCCGAGACGACGCGCTCGTAATGCATGACGCCGAGCAGCGTCGCCAAGACCGCCCCGGCGACGATGCCGAGCAGCACCGCGACGTTGGCGACGAAGCCGGTGCACCAGCGGATCAGGGCGAGGATGACCAGCAGCACGAACAGCGCAATGCCAAGGCCCTCGAGCTGTCCGTAGGCCGGATTGGGAAAGGCACCCGGCACGCCGTCGACCACCTTAGTTAAGGTCGGCAGCCCGCCGCCCGCCCAGTTGATGCCGATGCGCATCAGCGAAATGCCGATGACCAAAATGATGGTGCCGGTCACGACCGGTGGAAACAGCGGCAGCAAGCGGCCCATGAATGGCGCAACCAGCACCGCGAATATGCCGGCCGCGATTACCGACCCGTAGATTCCGAGCAGGCCGACATCGGGCGCCGCCGCCATCGACAACATTGGGCTGACCGCGGCGAACGTCACGCCCATCATCACCGGCAGGCGGATACCGACGCCGGGAAATCCGACGCATTGCACCAGCGTCGCGAGCCCGCACGAGAACAGGTCGGCGCTGATCAGAAAGGCGACGTCCTCCGGCGGCAATTTGAGCGCACGGCCGAGGATCAGCGGCACCGCGACCGCGCCGGCATACATGACCAACACATGTTGAAGCCCGAGCGTTACCAGCTTTGGAGCCGGCAAAAACTGGTCGACCGGATGGATGTCCTGCGCCATTTACGCCCCCTGAAAATGCGCTGCCCGCTGACATGCCAGCGTATCACTATGCCAAGGGACCGATTGCCCCGCCAGCCAAAATGCCCCGCCGATGGGCGCGGTCCAGCCCGCCCCAAGAGGTTGGCGCGCAACTGTGCAAAAGCGAGAATATCCGGCAGACGGCATCAGCTGCCGCGATAGGTGCAATAGGACCAGGGCGTGACCAACAGCGGAACGTGATACTGGCTCTCCGGCTCCGCGACGGCAAAGCGAACCGGCACGACATCGAGAAACGGCGGATCGGCGGCCTTTGCCCCTTGGCGCTCAAAATACGCGCCGATGGCGAAGCGCAATTCATACACGGCAACGGGAATGGGCCGGCCCAAAATCAGTGGTCGATCGGTGCGCCCATCGGTATTGGTCGTGCCACGCACGATGAGGCGGCTCGTGCCGTTTGCCGCGATCTCGTAAAGCTCGACCGCGACCTGGGCCGCGGGATGGCCGCCGTGGGTATCGAGCACGTGCGTCGACAATCGCCCATGCACCTTGAGGCGCTCGGGCGCGTCGACCGTTTGATCGATGCGTAACGCGGCGATGCGGAAAATCTCAGTCAGCGCCGCATCCCGCTCCGCGGACGCCGTATTGTTCAAACGTTCGGCGAACTGGCGCAGGATCGAATCCTTGCCATGACGACGCACACAGATGATGAAGGGAATATCGAACTTCGCGCGATAGGCGTTGTTGAGGCGGTGAAAGCTCGCGAATTCTTCGTCGCTCAGCCGGTCAAGCCCGGCGCTTTCCTGTTCGGCGGCCGAAGCGGCGGTAAGCCCCTGCTCGCGCGCGACCTTGCCGGCAAGCTCGGGGTGCGCCTTGATCAAATCAAGCTTGCGCGCGTCGCTTGCGTCGCGCACCGCATCGACCATCGCCCGATGGAGCGCCGTGACATCGGCGAACGGCCGCGCCGCAAAGGCTGCCTCGGCCACCCAGGGCGAATGCTCCATCACCGCGCCGAGCACGGCGACGAAGGCCTTGCGATCCGCGGCATTGAGGCTCTCGAGTGAAACGGGCTCCATGGGCAAATCGGGCTCAGGCGATGACCGGCGCGTCGGTGGCGAGGTGGCGATGTTCTTGATACCAGTGCCGCGCGATGTCGATCCGGCTCGCGATCCAGACGTCGTCGAATTTCGCCAGATGATCGAGAAAGCGCTCGAGGCCGATGGCCCTGCCGGGACGCCCGGCCAGGCGGCAATGCAACCCGACCGACATCATCTTCGCTTCGTCTTCACCACGGAGAAAGTCGAACGTATCGCGCAGATAGACGAAGAAGTCGTCGCCGGTGGCAAAGCCTTGCGCATTGATGAACCGCATGTCATTGGCATCGAGCGTGTAAGGCACGATGAGGTGCGGCCCCTTCGGGCCGTTCACCCAGTATGGCAGATCGTCGGCATAGGAGTCGGAGGAGTAGAGAAAGCCGCCGTCATCGAGCACGAGCTTGAGCGTATTCGCCGAAGTGCGGCCGGTGTACCAGCCGAGCGGCCGCTCGCCGGTCGTCTCAGTGTGAATGCGGATCGCCTCGCGCATGTGCGCGGCTTCGTCGGCCTCGACAAAATCCCTGTAGTCGATCCACTTCAGGCCGTGACTGGCAATGTCCCAACGGGCCTCGCGCATGGCCGCGACCGAGGCTGCGTTGCGCGCGAGCGCGCTCGCGACCGCAAACACCGTGACCGGAAGCCGGCGCGCCGTGAATATCCGCCACAGCCGCCAGAAGCCGGCGCGCGCGCCGTATTCGAACATCGATTCCACGCTCATGTGGCGCTGGCCCGGCCACGGCCTTGCGCCCAGCACGTCGGATAGAAAGCCTTCCGAGGCTGCGTCGCCGTGGAGGATGCAGTTCTCGCCGCCTTCCTCGAAGTTCACCACAAACTGGACCGCAACGCGGGCCCTGCCCGGCCATTTCGGATCGGGCCGATTGCGGCCATAGCCGATAAGATCGCGCGGATAGTCGCGGAATGAATGTGGCGCCATCGGCGGCTGTCTCACACCTACAGAGTAGCTGCACCCCCGACCCGGTGCGCACGCGCCCTCGATGTCCGGCACGGCAGCATGGCAGAGGCCTGACGCGAAGTCCAAGCCCCTTCCGTTTCGCTCCGCGACCGCGTAGCGCTCGGCGCGAATATTTGGCCTAATTCCTGCAGCGCAAAAGTCCGCTATCGTGCTGCTGGTGCGAACAGATGAACCGCCGCATCTGCGCTTCCTGCGGCAGGATGTGGTGATCAATGGCAAGCGAACAATCGGCGCTGTGGATCAAAGATCCGCTCGCGATCTTTGCCGACGGCGCGGAGCGCGGCATCGTGGTGCGGGGCGGTCGCGTCGTCGAGCTGGTGCCGGCAGGGCGCAACGCGGCGACCCCGGATGCTGCAACGTTTGATGCCGGCGAACATGTGGTGCTGCCGGGCCTCATCAACACCCACCACCATTTCTACCAGACCTTGACCCGCACCGTGCCCGCAGCTCTCGACTGCGAGCTGTTTCCCTGGCTGCAAGCGCTGTATCCGATCTGGGCGCGGCTCACGCCCGAGGCACTCGAGCTTGGCATGACGCTCGCCATGGCCGAGCTCATGCTGTCCGGCTGCACCACCACGACCGACCATCACTACGTCTTTCCGCCGGGACTCGAAGATGCGCTCGACATCGAAGTGGCGGCGGCCGGACGGCTCGGCGTGCGCGTGCTATTGACGCGCGGCTCGATGAACCTGTCGGTACGCGACGGCGGCTTGCCGCCGGACAACGTGGTGCAGGACGAAGACACCATCCTCGCCGACAGCGAGCGAGTGGTTAAGCGCTACCACGAGCGCGGCGACGCGGCGATGGTGCAGATCGCGCTGGCGCCATGCTCGCCGTTTTCGGTCAGCACCTCGCTGATGCGTGCCACCGCCGCGTTGGCCGACCGGTTGAACGTGCGCCTGCACACCCATCTCGCCGAGACCGAGGACGAAAACCGCTATTGCCAGGAGGTCCACGACTGCCGGCCGCTCGACTATCTGGAAGACTGCGGGTGGCTCAACGCGCGGACCTGGCTCGCCCATGGCATTCATTTCGACGCACGCGAGATCAAACGGCTGGCGCAGGCCGGAACGACGATCTCCCACTGCCCATGCAGCAACCAAACGCTCGCATCGGGAACTTGCCCGGTCTGCACCATGGAGCAGGCCGGCCTGCGCATCGGCATCGGCGTCGATGGCTCGGCGTCCAACGACGGCTCGAACCTGATGCAAGAGGTCCGCGCGGCCTTCCTGCTGCAGCGCGGCCGCTATGGCGTCAAAGCCGTCAGCCACACCGACGCGTTGCGATGGGCGACCAAGGGCTCGGCGGCTTGCGTCGGACGAAGCGACATTGGCGAGATCGCCGTCGGCAGGATGGCCGATCTCGCCTTGTTCAAGCTCGACGAGCTGCGGTTCTCGGGAAGCGGCGATCCGCTGGCCGCGCTTGTTCTGTGCGGTGCGCATCGGGTGGATCGGCTCATGGTGGGCGGCCGCTGGGCGGTCGAGAATGGCCAGATCCCGGGGCTTGACCTGCGCGATCTCATGGCCTGCCACAATGCTGTGGCCCGCGCCTTGCAGGCCTCACGTTGATTGATTGTAGCGATCGCTTCTGGGACAACTCGGCGCTGACAGCAGGAGACCCGCGATGCCCCGTTGTCTTGCATGGATGGCTCTGGCAATGGCGCTGCCACTTGCCGGCTTAACGACGGCCGCGCGAGCGGAAGAGAAATTCCCGTGCGAGGCGTTCGTGAAGCTTGGCGACGGCTCGTGGCAGGCCATGGCGACCACGCTCATCCCAGGCCGAAATTTCCGAGTTCAGGAAGGCAGCCTCTGGCGCCCGGGTGCGACGGTCATGGGCATCGATCTGGCAACGACTCTTGACGAAGCGTGCCCCAACGCCCAAGTCGGGGTCCCCCAAGACGCGAGCACGCCCGTCGCACCACTCACGCCGGCTGCATCACCTGGTGCGCCTTCGCCCGCCCACCAACCGCAAATCCCGCAGGTGCCACTTGCGCGCTATGCGGATGCCAACGGCAATATCAACGTTCGCAGCTTGACCTGCGGCCATCTCGACGATGCGTCGCCCGACGAAGCCAATCTGCTGCTTGCCTGGTACGGCGGCTGGTACAACGCCACCGGCAAAGGCCATGGCATCAATCTGCCCCGGCTGCGCTACGCCATGCGCAGCGTGGCCGACTACTGCAAGGCCAACCGCGACAAGAGTCTCGTCAAGGTGATGGAGCTGATGCTGAAATAGCGCGCCGACGGAACGGCCATGTCCAGGAACGACCGCTCCGTCGGCGACAGGAACTTAGACGCTCAAGATCGACGTCGGCGACAAAAGCCGGGCGGGATCATTTGCCCGGAATCTTGTCGTCCACCCCTTTGACGTAGAAGTTCATGCTCAGGATCTGGCCGTCGTCGAGATGGTCGCCGCCTTTGCATTCGACGGTCTTGCCGTCCTGATCGACGATCGGACACTTGAACGGATGCAGCGTACCGGCCTTGATCGCCGCCTCGGTATCCATCGCCATCTTCTTCACGTCGTCGGGCATGTTGGTATAGGGCGCCATTACCACCAGCTGCGATTTCAGCCCGCCCCAGGTGTCGGTCGATTTCCAGGCGCCGTCGAGCACATCCTTGGCGCGCTGGACGTAATAGGGTGCCCAGTTGTCGATGATCGCGGTGAGCTGATTCTTCGGCCCGAACTTGATCATGTCGGAGTCCTGGCCGAACGCGAGAATGTTGCGCTGGGCGGCGATCTGCATGGCGGCCGGCGAATCGGTGTGCTGCATCAGCACGTCGGCGCCCTGGTCGGCGAGCGCCTTGGCGGCATCGGCCTCCTTGCCGGGATCGAACCAGGTGTTCACCCAGATGATCTTGACCTTGATGTTCGGATTGACCGTCTGCGCGCCGAGCATGGTGGCGTTGATGCCCGAGATCACTTCCGGGATCGGGAAGGAGACGATGTAGCCGAGCACGCCGGCCCGCGACATTTTCGCGGCGATCATGCCCTGGATGTAGCGGCCTTCGTAGAAGCGACCCGAGTAGGTGCTGACATTGGTCGCGCGCTTGAACCCGGTGGCGTGCTCGAAGAACGCTTTGGGGTATTTGGCGGCGACCTTGATGGTCGGATCCATGTAGCCGAACGACGTGGTGAAGATGAGCTTGTTGCCGGCTTGCGCCAGCCGCTCGATGGCGCGCTCGGAGTCGGCGCCTTCGTTGATGTTCTCCAGGTAAGTGGTGTCGATCTTGTCGCCGAATTCCTTGACCAGGCCGCGCCGGCCCACTTCGTGCTGGTAGGTCCAGCCGAAATCTCCGATCGGCCCGAGATAGACGAAACCGACCTTCAACTTGTCGGCGGCTGGCGCGCCGAAGGTTATAGCAGCGAGTGCAAGGGCGGCGGCACCCGCGGCGACGATTATTCTTTGTCTCATGACTGGGCTCCGGGTTGGACGGTGAATCTTAGCGATCTGGCACGAAGACCACACCGAGCGATGCAGGCGCGGCCGACCCGGCCGTACCGCGCGTACGTGAAATCAACACCAGGACGACGACCGTTGCAAGATACGGCAGCGACGACATGAGCTGCGGGGGAATGCCGAGCGCAAGCGCTTGCACCGAGAGCTGCAGGAACGTCATCGCCCCGAACAAGTAGGCGCCGCCGACCAGGCGGCCCGGCCGCCACGAGGCAAACACCACGAGCGCCAGCGCAATCCAGCCGCGGCCGGCGGTCATGCCCGGAATGAAGAACGGCGTATAGGCGAGCGGCAGAAAGGCTCCAGCAAGCCCGGCGCAGGCACCGCCAAACAACACAGCGAGCATGCGAATTTTCAGAACCGGATAGCCGAGCGCGTGCGCCGAGGTGTGATTGTCGCCGACCGCGCGCAACACCAAGCCCGGGCGCGTGCGGTACAGGAACAGCCAGATCGCGATCACGAGCGCGATCGAGCAATAGACAAAGGCGTCCTGGCCGAACAGGATACGGCCGATCACGGGCAGACCAGTCAGGATCGGCAGATCGAGCTGCGGCGCCTTCTCGATCCGCTCGCCGACAAAGCCCGCGCCGATCAGCCCGGATAGGCCGGTGCCGAGAATCGTCAGCGCAAGGCCGGTCGCGACCTGATTGACGGCAAGCCCCAAGGTCAGCGCGGCGAACACCGCGGCGAGCGCCGCACCGGCAATGATGCCGCATAGCGCCCCGACCACGGTCGAGCCCGACATGTAGGCCCCGGCGAAGCCGCAGGCCGCGCCCATGATCATCATGCCTTCGACGCCGAGATTGAGCACGCCCGAACGCTCGACCACCAATTCGCCGGCGGCCGCGATGAGAAGCGGCGTCGAGGCCGTGATCACCGTCAGTATGAAGTTGACCGAGAAAATCAACTTGACGATGGCGACGGCAGCTTCAACCAGCGACATGGCCGTGCTTCCGAACGGTCCGCAGCAGGCGGACGCGATAGACGATGAACGAATCGCAGGCGAGCACGTAAAACAGCAGAATGCCCTGGAACACCTTGGTGAGATCGACCGGAATCTTCATCGAGATCTCGGCGCCCTCGCCGCCGATGAAGGTCAGCGCCAGGAACAGGCCGGCGATCAATATTCCGACCGGATTGAGGCGGCCGAGAAAGGCGACGATGATGGCGGTGAAGCCGTAGCCGGGCGAAATGCCCGGCTGCAGATGTCCCACCGGTCCCGCAACCTCGATGATGCCAGCGAGCCCGGCAAGCGCACCGGAAATCGCGAAGGTGAGCAGCACAAGCTTGTCGGCATCAAATCCGGAGAAGCGCGCTGCCTTTGGCGCGGCACCGACCAGCCGAATTTCGAATCCCATGATGGTTCGGCCGAGCAGCACCGCCGCCGCCATCACCACCAGCACGGCGACAATGGCGCCGGCGTGCAAACGGCTGCCCTCGATCAGGGTCGGCACGGTGGCGGCCGGGTCGAACTCGGCCGTGGTCGGAAAATTCAATCCGTGCGGATCGCGCCAGGGTCCCCGCACCAGATAGTCCATGCCGAGATCGGCGACATAGACCAGCATCAAGCTCGTCAAAATTTCGCTGGCGCCGAAGCGTATCCTGCAGATTGCGGGAATGAGCGCATAGAGCGCGCCACCCAGCGCACCAAGAAGCAGCATCGCCGGCAGCACCCAGTGACCGACGCCGGTGCCATTGGTCCGCACTGCAAGCCAGCTGCCAGCAACCGCACCGACCAGGAACTGCCCTTCGGCGCCGATGTTCCAGATGTTGGCGATATAGCAGAGCGCGAGACCCACCGCGATCATCACCAGCGGCGTCGCCTTGACGGCGATTTCCTCGAGCGAATAGGGGTCGGTCAGCGGATCGACGAAATAGACGCGGAGCGCTTCAATCGGATGCTTGTCAAGAGTGGCGAACAATATCGCCATGGTGACGAGCGTGAGCGCGATGGCGATCAGCGGCGACGCGATCGCAATCGCCGCAGAACGCTCGGCGCGCTTTTCAAGAACCAATTGCATCGGCCGCTTCTGGTTTGCTTGAATGGCCGACGCGGGCGCCGCCCATCAACAGGCCTAGCACCTCGCGCGTCGCTTCGGCGGCGTTGAGCGCGGTCGACAGTCGGCCGTGGAACATCACCGCAATGCGGTCGGCGATTTCGGCGAGCTCATCGAGATCCTGGCTGATGACCAGCACGGCGCCGCCGCGGCCGGCAAGGTCGATCAGCGCTTGACGGATGGTGGCGGCGGCGCCGGCATCGACGCCCCAGGTCGGCTGGCTGACCACCAAAACACCTGGCTCACGCAAGATCTCGCGGCCGACGACGAATTTCTGCAGATTGCCGCCGGAGAGGCTTGCCGCCTCGGGATCTCGCTTGGCCTTGCGCACGTCGAAGCTCGTGGTGGTGCGATCGACCGCGGCCAGCGTCGCCGGCTTGTCAACGAAGCCGCGCTTGACCATGCCGCTCGCGGCGTGGCCGGTCAGCAGCGCGTTCTCCGACAATTTCATCCGCGGCGCGGCGCCGTGGCCAAGGCGCTCTTCGGGCACGAAGGCGGCCCCCATGCGGCGGCGCACGGTCACGCCGAGCGCGCCGGCCGCGAGACCGTCGATGACGATCGCGCCGTCGCTGCCCGACAACCGTTCGCCGGAGAGCGCGGCAAACAGCTCGTCCTGGCCGTTGCCGGCGACGCCGGCGATACCGAGGATTTCGCCGCCGCGGACCTCGAGCGAGATATCCTCGAGCCGCGTTCCGTGCGGATCGTCGGGCGCGAGCGACAGACGATGAATCACCAAACGCGGCACGGTCGCGCTGCGACCGGACACTCCCCTCACCTCGCCGATCTCGGCGCCGACCATCATGCGCGCGAGCGACACGGTGGTCTCCAGGCGCGGATCGCAGGTCGCCACCTTTTTGCCGCTGCGCAGAATGGTCGCCGTGTCGCAAAGCCGCTTAACCTCTTCGAGCTTGTGGCTGATGTAGAGAATGGCACGGCCCTCGCTCTTGAGCCGCTCCAGAACGGCAAACAACTGATCGGCCTCTTGCGGCGTGAGCACGGCGGTCGGCTCGTCCAAGATCAGCAGCTTCGGATTCTGCATCAGCGCGCGCACGATCTCGATGCGCTGCCGCTCGCCGACCGACAGCCGCCAGACCTCGCGCTTGGGATCGAGTGGCAGACCGTACTGCCGCGCGGTTTCGGTCAACCGCGCGGACATCGCGGCAAACGATTCGGTGGGAGCAAGACCGAGGGCCACGTTCTCGGCGACCGTGAGGTTCTCAAACAGCGAAAAATGCTGGAACACCATTCCGATGCCGAGCGCGCGGGCCTCGGACGGACCACTGAGCACGATCTTCTGCCCCATCCAGCGCAGTTCGCCGGCGCTCGGCTGGATGAGGCCGTACATCACCTTGACCAGCGTCGACTTGCCGGCGCCGTTCTCGCCAAGAAGCGCATGGATTTCCGCGGGAAGCAGGTCGATATCGATGCCGTCATTGGCGAGGAAAGTGCCGTAGAGCTTCGTGATGCCAACGGCCTGCAGTAGCGGCCCGGTTCCGAACGAAGCACCCGGTGCGGATGTGTCATGCATGGCGTTCGTCGCAGGCTCTGCAAAGTCCGTTCCGGCGGCCAAGGCACCGGTCAAAGGACATTGAATAAAATCAGCGCCCGCGACGGAAGGCAAATGGGTCGGGGATGCACGCCACTGTGATCATCGATAGCGACGACTCACCTCGGTACTCTACATCGAGTAAAAAGCTCACGCTCCGATCTTGCGCTTCCGACCTGCGACCAAACGCACGCTTTATGGTGTCTCCATTTTGTCACATTGGGAAGAATTCAAGTTGAGGCCGAAAAGAAGTTGAAAAACTAGGCGGCGCATCGACGCGGTCCGGTCGTGTCGTTGCGCATGTCCGACGCCGCGCCTCTTCCGCGCATTGCTCGTCAAGTTGTGCAGATTTTACGGACGCTTCCAGTCGAAGTCGCTCACGGGACAACGACGCGCTGCAAACGTTCAACGGCTGCCTTCCCCGCCCGGTTCGTCTCGGCGCGGATCAAAAAATCAGCATCAGTCTGCTTAAAGTACGGGCTTTGACCGCGGCCTGCCCTGCCTAATCTGAAAACCACTGCGGGTGTGTTCGATCTGAGATGGCGGGGGGTCATCATGAACTGGAGAATTATGAGAGTGGCCGCGAAGGTAGGCGTGCTTGCCGGAGCGCTCGGGGCATTTGCAAGTACTTCCGCCTGGTCGGCGGATATGCCGGTCAAGGCACCACCACCGAAACCGGTCCCGTTTTTCTTCGTCAACGACACCTCGGTGAGCTTCACCTGGTACTTCAACGCGACCGATCCGGGCGTCCCCGGCATGAGCGATGTGGTGCCGGGCGGTGTTGCCGGGCTGCACAACACGTTCTACCGCGCCCAAGGCTCCCTCGATCATTTCGATGTGTGGGAATACGGCACAAACCTTATCCACATCGAGCTTGATCAATACGGCAAGCAGGATCCGATCTTGGGAGAACCCGGCGCCGTCGGCTCGCGCGAATTCTTCGCTTTCACGCGCAGCACCATCGGCTTCAACGAGATCACCCACAGCAAGGCGTTCTCGAGCTTCCTGTTCAACGACATCGGGTTCGAAGGTGGCTTCACCGCGGGCGTGCAGAACAACTACCTGTCCGAGCAAACAACCCAATATCTGGTTGGCTTGAACTTCGACATCGCCATTCCCAAGCAGTGGGGCACGTTGCTCGTCGGCGTGTTGGGCCGTCAGGAATTCACGCACAACCAGTTCAACGCCTGCGGACCGCCCGGCTTCGGCGACGCGCAAAGCCCTGCCGCGGGACTGGGCGGCGGCACCTGCATCGGCGGCGCCACGTTCAGCGGCGACCGCAACTTCAAATGGGATTGGAACGTCGAAATCTTCGATGCCATCGCGCTGGCCCCGCTGGGCAGCTGGGCCGAGCCGCTGCGCATCATCAACATCACCAACATCCGCGGCCCGAAGGGCACCGGCATCTCCACCGCGAACTGCCTGGCGCTCGGCTGCTTCGGCCCGCTCGGCGCGTTCAACAACAACGAGACCAAGACCGAGGTGTTCGAGGACGTTCGCCTCACGATGGACGCGTCGCAGGTGTTTTGGAACAAGAAGGGCATCTGGGACACCTATGTCGGCTATCGCTACTGGTACAACAAGTTCGGCGTCAATCATAACGCCGCGCTGTTCTCGACGGTCGCGCCGGGAACGGCGATCGAGAGCACGGCCTATCTGGGCACGACCTATCACTTCAAGTAGGCCGCAGCCGCCACATCCTCGCGACAACATGCCCGGCCGCGCGCCGGGCATGTTCGTTTATGGGGGGCCGTAGATTGCTTGCGCGCTCGCGGGCGCGCGCGGAAACTCCGACCAGGAAGTGCTTGAAAACGTCGTGTCGGGTCTGGCAAGCTCGAAACGCCGAAGCCGGAGCAATACGAAGGAGCTGACCGTGGAGCTTGTGCTCACCGAATGGGTGAGTGCCATCCTTCGCTGGCTGCATGTCATTGCCGGCATCGCCTGGATCGGCAGCTCATTTTACTTCATTCACCTCGACCTCAGTCTGAAGCCGCGCCCCGGCCTTCCGGCCGGCGTCAAGGGCGACGAGTGGCAGGTCCACGGCGGCGGCTTCTATCACATGATGAAGTACCTTGTCGCGCCGGCGCGGATGCCGGATCACCTGACCTGGTTCAAATGGGAAGCCTACACCACCTGGCTGTCGGGATTTTCGCTATTGGTCGTCGTCTACTATCTCGGCGCCGATATTTTTCTGATCGACAAGTCGGTGCTCGATCTCACGGCAGTTCAGGCCGCGGCCGTCGCCTTCGCAAGCCTCGTCGTCTCGTGGCTCGCCTATGAAGGCCTTTGCCGCTCGCCGCTCGGCCGCCACGAGGTGGCGCTGGCGCTGGTCGGCTACGTCTATCTGGTCGCCCTGACTTTCGCCTTCACTCACGTGTTCAGCGGGCTGGGCGCGTTCACCCAGATCGGCGCGCTGATCGGCACCATCATGGTCGCCAATGTCTTCGTCATCGTCATTCCGTATCAAAAGAAGACGGTCGAAGCGATGATCGCCGGGCGCGACCCCGATCCCACCTGGGGTGAGCTCGGCAAGCAGCGCTCGGTGCACAACAACTATCTGACGCTGCCGGTCGTCTTTCTGATGCTGAGCAATCACTACCCGCTGATGTTCGCGACCAAATACAATTGGGTGATTGTCGCGATCGTGCTGGCCATCGGGCCGGTGATCCGGCATTTCTTCAATTCACGCCACGAGGGCAAAGGCAGTCCGTGGTGGACCTGGGGCGTTACGGCAGCCGGCATGGCCTTGATTGCGTGGCTGTCGGCCGCAGGACCCCGGGTGCTCACCATCGGCGCGCTGCCGCCGACGCCGAAATTCAAGCAAGTGGCCGACATCGTAATTTCCCGCTGCAGCATGTGTCACGCTGCCGAGCCGGTATGGGCCGGGATTCCGACCGCGCCGAAAGGCGTGACGCTCGACAGCGACGCGCAGATCCGCCTGCATGCCCGGCTGATCGAGCTTTTCGCCGTCCGCTCGCAGGCGATGCCGCCAGGCAACATCACCGCGATGACGCCGCAGGAGCGGCTTACGCTTGCGTCATGGTTCGCGGCGGGTGAACCCGTCAAATAATGCGCATTGGTTGGCGCCGATCTTGCATCATCTTTGGCGCCTGCCGGATCGGGTGGCGTTGAATTGCGATGGACCTCAACACCGTCACGGAAATCGCACGACCGCGCCAACGCCGCGAGTTGTCGGCCTGGCAACCCGGCGACGCGTGGCTTGCCGGCGGCACGTGGCTGTTTTCCGAACCGCAGCCGGCGGTCACGAGACTGATCGACATTGCCGAGCTTGACTGGCCCGCGCTCGAGATCACCGAGCGTGGGCTTCGCATCGCCGCGACCTGCAAGATCGCACAGCTCGATGCGCTCGCGCTGCCGGCCGTTTGGACGGCCGCGCCGCTGTTCAATCAATGCTGCAGGTCGTTTCTGGCGTCGTTCAAAATCTGGAACATGGCGACGGTCGGTGGCAACCTTTGCTTGGCGCTGCCGGCAGGACCGATGATATCTCTGGTGACGTCGCTCGACGGCATGTGCACGGTCTGGCGGCCGGACGGCACTGACCGCCGCGTCGCGGCAATCGATTTCGTGTTGGGCCCGCAGCGCAATGCGCTCGCACCCGGCGAGCTATTGCGCGCCATCGAACTACCGGTTTCGGCATTGCACCGCCGCGCGGCATTTCGCCAGATCGCGCTGAGTCCCCTCGGCCGCTCGGCGGCCTTGTTGATCGGAACGCTTGCGCCCGAAAGCGGAGCGTTCACGCTGACGGTCACCGCGTCAACGCCGCGCCCGATCGGCTTCGCATTTTCTGGCTTGCCGTCGGCGGCGGTGCTGCGCGAGCGGATCGAGGCCGAGATCCCGGCCGCAAATTATTTCGACGACGTCCACGGCGCGCCGGCATGGCGCCGCCATATGACCCTGCAATTTGCCGAAGAAATCCGCCGCGAGCTGGCCGGAGCCGGCACGTCATGACATTCACGGTGAACGGAACGAGCCACTCCGCCCGGCCCCGGCCCGGGCAATGCCTGCGCACGTTTCTCCGCGATCTGCGATTCTTTGGCGTCAAGAAGGGCTGCGACGCCGGGGATTGCGGCGCCTGCACTGTCCTGGTCGATGGCGAGCCGGTGCACAGTTGCATCTACCCGGCCTACCGCGCCGAGCACCGCGAGATCACGACCATCGAAGGCTTGGCGGCCGGCGGCAAGCTCCACCCGATGCAGCAGGCCTTTCTACGAGCGCAAGGATATCAATGCGGCTTCTGCACGCCGGGCATGATCGTAACCGCCGCGAGCTTGAATCAGGCACAGCGCCAGGATCTTGCCTGGGCGCTCAAAGGGAATATTTGCCGCTGCACCGGCTACGGCGCCATCGAAGCCGCCATCCACAGTGAGCGCGCGGTCGAAGCGGCGGCGGCCGGTGACGCCTGCGGCAAGAGCGTCGCTGCTCCCGCCGGCCCCGCCGTCGTCAGCGGCAGCGCGCGCTACACGCTCGACGTCGCGCCGGCCCACCTCCTTCATCTCAAGCTCGTTCGCTCGCCGCACGCCCATGCCCGGATCGTATCGATCGACAAGCGCGAGGCGTTGGCTGTTCCCGGCGTGCGCGCCGTTCTGACCTGGCAGGATGCGCCGGCAAAATTTTATTCGAGCGCACGGCACGAGGACGAACGCGTCGACCCCGATGATACCGTGGTGTTGGACAATGTCGTGCGCTTCGTCGGCCAGCGCGTCGCTGCCGTCATCGCCGACAGCGAGGCCGCCGCCGAAGCGGGCTGCCGCAAGCTTGCCGTGGATTACGCGCCGCTGCCGGCCGTGTTGGACCCGCAAGCCGCGATGGGTCCGGGCGCACCCGTCATCCACGACAAAGGTCCGGGAGCCCGCATCGCCAACGCGCAACGCAATATCGTGGCCGAGCTGCACAGCCACATCGGCGATGTCGACGCGGGCTTTGCCCAATCCGACGTGGTTTACGAGGACACTTACGTTACGCCGCGCGTCCAGCACGCGCATCTGGAAACGCATTGTGCCATCGGCTGGCTCGACGACCATCGTCGCCTGAACATCCGATCGAGCACGCAGACGCCGTTTCTCACCCGGCGGGCGCTGACCCGCATCTTCGGTCTCGATCCCGAAAACGTCCGCGTATTCTGCGAGCGCATCGGCGGCGGCTTCGGCGCCAAGCAGGAAATGCTGGTCGAAGATATCGTCACGCTCGCGGTGCTGAAGACCGGCATGCCGGTCATGCTCGAATTCACCCGCGAGGAGCAGTTCATCGGCACGACGACACGTCACCCCATGCGCGTTCGCATCAAGGCAGCCGCGCGGCGCGACGGCCGTCTGACCGCCATGCAGATGCACGTTCTCTCCAATACCGGCGCCTACGGCAACCACGCCGGCCAGGTCCTCTATCATGCCTGCGGCGAGAGCTTCGCCGTCTATCGCTGCGACAACAAGAAGATCGATGCGTTTGCCGTTTACACCAATACGGTGCCGAGCGGCGCTTTTCGCGGTTACGGCCTGCCGCAGACCAACTTCGCCGTCGAGGCGGCGATGGACGAATTGGCGCGCCGGATCGGCATGGACGGAATCGAATTCCGCGCCCGCAACGTGGTGCGCCCCGGCGACCCGATGATTTCGACCTCGACGGAAGGCAACGACGTCCAATATGGCAGCTACGGCCTCGATCAGTGCCTCGCGCTGGTCAAGCAAGCGCTCGAACGCGGCGGTGGCACCGATCCGCCGCAGTCCCCCGATTGGTTGATCGGCGAAGGCGTGGCGCTCGGCATGATCGACACCATTCCGCCCAATGGCCACTTTTCCGGCGTGACTGCGGCGCTGCGCGCGGACGGCGGCTACGACATCGTCGTCGGTACGGCCGAGTTCGGCAACGGCACCAACACCGTGCACCATCAGATCGCGGCGACGGTTCTCGGCGCGGCCATGGAGCAAATCCATGTACGCGCCTCCGACACCGACCATGGCGGTCACGACACCGGAGCCTTTGGTAGCACCGGCACTGTGGTCGCTGGTCTCGCAACGCAGCGCGCCGCTGAAGGTTTACGCGACGCGATACTGGCCTTTGCCGCGGAATATGCCGGCGGCCCGCCGACGTCGTGGAGGCTTGCTTCCGGCACAGTCGTCCGCGCCGGGCGCTCCATTCCGCTTGCCGAGCTCTGCGCGACCGCGCGCACGCAACACCAACGCCTTGCCGCCGTGGGCCAATCGACGGGCACCCCGCGTTCGGTCGCCTTCAACGTCCAGGCCTTTCGCATCGCCGTCAACAAGACGACCGGCGCGATCAGGATCCTCCGCAGCGTGCATGCCGCCGACGCCGGCCGCGTCATCAATCCGATGCAGTGCCGCGGCCAGGTCGAAGGCGGTGTCGCGCAGGCGCTCGGCGCGGCGCTCTATGAGGAAATGTTGATCGACGATGCCGGGCGCGTGATCAATCCGACGTTCCGCAATTATCATCTGCCGCAATTTGGCGACGTGCCGCGAACCGAAGTCCTGTTCGCCGATACGACGGACGCCATCGGGCCGTTCGGCGCCAAACCCATGAGCGAGAGCCCCTACACGCCGGTCGCCGCCGCCATGGCAAACGCCTTGGCCGACGCGACCGGCATCCGCTTTTGCACGCTGCCGTTCAAACCGGACCGCATCTTTCCGGCATTGCACGCCAAGTTCGGCGGCACGGGCCAGCGGGTAGATAAAGCAAAGGCGCCGCCGCAATCGGGAGCAGGACGATAACGTCGATCGATCACGAGACCTTCCTGCGCCGCGCCTTCGCGGTCGCCGAACGGGCGCGCGCTCACGGCAATCATCCGTTCGGAGCGATCCTCGTCGATCCCGCCGGCGCGATCCTGTGCGAAGTCGAAAACGGCTACCTACCCGAACGCGACCGCACCGCGCACGCCGAACGCCTCCTCGCCACCCAGGCGTCACGCGCGCACAGTCCAAAACTTCTCGCGGCATGCACGATCTACACGTCCGCCGAGCCCTGCGCGATGTGCGCGGGCGCGATCTATTGGGCCGGCATCGGACGCGTCGTATTTGGATTAAGCGAGCAGCGGTTGAGAATGATCACGGGCGCGCACGCGGAGAATCCGACGCTTGATCTGCCGTGCCGCAGCGTGTTCGCCGCCGGGCAACATCCGACCGAGGTCATCGGTCCGCTGCTCGAAGACGAGGCCGCCGCGCTACACGACGGCGCGTGGTCGGAAACCCGCGAGTGAGGACCCCCGGCACAATCGACGACGCCCTGCTATAGTCCTGAGCAACGCGTCGATGGAGATCGCAGCCATGAGGACGTTTATCCTCGCTGCCGCCGGTATCTTGGTGGCAACTTCGGCTTCCCGGGCAGAGGGCGGTTTCAATCCGGGAACGGTCGTCGGCAATGTATATGAGCCGCTAAACGCTCACGGCTGCGATCAGGGCTTCGGCTTTTCGCCACGTGGCTGCAATGATGGCGGTTTGGCGCCGACCCACCGCTGCGATCGTCAGGCCGACAAAGATTGGCTTTATGACGATAACTGCACCGAGACCCCAAGTTCCCACCGTCGCAGGGACTGACTGGACAGGTCGAAATTTAAAAGGGCGCCTTCGGGGCGCCAACAGTGCCACAAACGCTAACGATTTGATGTCGTTGCGGACAATTCGTCGCAAATCCGGTAGCCTCCTGATTCGGTCGAATCACTTCGCCCCGGCTTGGGCGGGAGGGCGTAGAAGTGATGAGCACGATCATCACCGTGGCCACCATGAAGGGTGGCAGTGGCAAGAGTACACTGGCGAGCTGCCTCGCCGTGCATTGGCACTTGCGCGGCCGGCGGCCGACACTGATCGACGCCGATCCGCAGCGCTCCATCATGCGGCTTGCCGCGCGGGAGCGGGCGCTGGGCGGGGTCGCCGTGGTCGAGGACGCAACCGAGGAGGCTTCGAATACGGCGCGACGCATCGCCGGCGGCGGCAGCCTGGTAATTATCGACACGCCAGGCTTTCGCTCGCGGACGACGCTCGATTGCCTCGCCGCGGCGGATTTCCTGCTCGTTCCGGTCAAGCCGTCGCCATTCGACGTCGACCGCATGCTCGACACGCTAAACATTCTTACCGACCGGTCCGATGGCCGCCGGCCGCTGTTCCGTTGTCTGCTCACCCAGACCACCCGCGACTCCGTGATCGCCCGGCACATCCGCGCTGAGCTCGCCGAGGCCGGGTTGCCGGTTCTGACCAGCGAGATGACCAACCGCGTCGCCTATCCCGAAGCCTCGCTGTGGGGTGCCACCCCAAGCCTGATCAGCTGGAAGGGGCAGGCGGCGAAGGAAATTGCCGCCATCGCCGACGAGGTCGATATGGTGCTCGGCGCCCAGCAGGCCGCCGCATGACTCGAAAACCGCTGCCCAAAGCCATCATCCAGCCCCTCGGCGGGCCCCGGTCGGGCGCCTCGGCCGCATCGCCCGGCCAACAAGCCGCGTCGCGACGGCCCTCGGCGCCGCCGCACGATGCCGCCGAGCCCGAGCCGGCGCTTGCGGTTTCCGCCGCGCCGATCGCCAACGATCCCCTGCCCGCGCTTTCGCCCGAGATGCAGCAACTCGCCGCGAGGCGGCTGACGCTGGCACGCAAGGTCGTGGCGCGCCACCGGGCCTATGCCGCCGCGGGCGGACTTGTGCCGTTGCCCATCGTCAGCGTCGCCGGCGTCACCACCATCATCCTTCGCATGGTCAAGCAGCTCAGCGATCTCTACGGCGTGCCGTTCGAGCGCGATCGCACTCGGTCGATCATTCTGGGGCTGATGGGCGGCGCCGCCCCCACGGGTCTCGGCGTCACGACTGCCGCGACGCTTGCCTTTGCCATTCCGGGTCCGGCGCTCGCCGGACTTGCGGTATCGGCGCTCACCGCGGGCGCACTGACCGGCGGCATCGGCCGCGTTTACATCGAGCAGTTCGAAGCCGCGAGCCGGTAGTCACTCTTACGGAATTTCGTAAACCGTCGTCTGATCGGCGATGCCGCGCAACGCCGCAATTTGCATGGTCGGCTGCAGCCCGGCGTTTTTCAGGATCTTTGCCGCTTTGGCGTCCTCGATGACCGGCTTGGTGACGAAAATAGCGCGCGAGGACGCGAGCCCCTGCACGCGCGCCGCCATATTCACGGTCTGGCCGAAATAGTCCTGGCTGTTGTTGAGCGTCACGGCGAGGCACGGCCCTTCGTGGATGCCGATTTTGAGCAGCAAATCCTCGTTCTGCCGTTCGGCATTAATGCGCGTCATTTCCTCGCGCATGCGCAACGCCGCGGCGAGCGCACGATCCGGCGTCGGAAACGTCGCCATCACGGCGTCGCCGATGGTCTTCACCACCGCGCCGGTTTCCGCGGCCACGATCTCGTTCAACACGCCGAAATGCTGGCGGACCAGATCGTAGGCGACCAGATCGCCGACCCGCTCGTAGAGCGCGGTCGAACCTTTGAGATCGGTGAACAGGAAAGTGAGACTCGTGATCTTCAGGCGCTGGTCGACGTCGAGCGTATCGGTGCGGTAGATGTCGCGGAACGTCTGGTTGGTCAGCAAACGCTTGGCCGTGATGAACGGACGGCGCCGGCCAAGAAGGTGGTGCAGCGCGTCGCCGGCAATCCACAGCGCCGGCAGCACGCGGCGGTCGGTGCGGTTCTCCAGCGACAGCCGCAGCGGGCCGGGCTGCATCTCGACGGTGCCGACCGGCGCCTTCAGCTTGTTGAACACCATCGACAGCGTCTGCCGCTCCCGCGTCGGTTCGCCCTTGACGTCGATGAACTGCGTGCCGTGGGTCACCGGATCGAACACGATGACGAAATCGTTCGGCAGTTGCACCGACAGCACCGCCTTCTCGCCTGGCGGCAGCTCGATGGAATCGACGGTGAATTCGGCGAGGCTGTCGCCCAGCGTTTCCGGCAGATCGACGCCCGAGCTCCAGAAAATCTGGCGGTAATACTCGACTTCCGGCAACGTGTCGGGATCGTGGGCCGCGATGCGCCGCACCCGCGGGCTCACGGTGAAGGTGACCTCGACCATCTCGTCGAGGGTGGGCTTATAACCGGAGGCGCAGAGCCCGCAGGCGTACTCGTCATGATTGACCGTCTTGAGCGTGGCACCGACATCGAGTACGCCGCCGCAACCCGGGCACAGCACGTTCCACGACAACTCGAACAAGCCAAGCCGCGCCGCATGCAGGAACGCAGCAAGGGCCCGCTCTTCGTCGAGGTCATGCTTCTTGGCGAAATCGAGCACATTGATGCGGCAGAGCTCGCGATCGGGTGCCGCTGCGACCGCCTGCTCGATGGCGACGACACAATCGGCGTCGGCCGACTGCCGCAACACATTGAAGAGAGCTTCCGCTTCGCTCACCGCTCACGCTCCTCAATCCCGAGCCACGCGCCGAGACGAGTAAGGTAGGTAGGTCTGAAGTCTTCAGGCGGCAAGGAGCAAGTCTGCGAAGGTGCAAGCCTCAATCATCACAGCCAATTGATCCGTCCGGGGGAAGTCCGGCTATGGGACCCTGTAGGACTTGGGCCGCCAGCGGACCCGCTGCACCAGCGGGCGACGGCAGCGAAACCATTGCGAACACTCGCCGTATTTGTGATAGCCGCAGGATGTTAAAAGCCGGCGGGCCCCCGCGATGAAGACCCTTTACCGCTATCGCAAAGACAGGCATTTCGCGCAGCCGCCGGAGGCGATCTGGCCGTTCGTCGCCAATACCGCGCGACTGAACGAGATCGTCGGCGGGCCGGTCTATCGGGTCGACGACCGGATCGACGGCCAAGGCCGCACCAGCCGGCTTGCGACCGCCAAGGCCGGCCCCATTCGGGTGCGATGGGAGGAACGCTTCGGCGAGTGGCAGGAGAACAAATGGCTCACCCAGGAGCGCCACTTCAAGAATGGCCCGTTTCGCCATTTCAAATTACATGTGCGCCTCGATCCTGACGGCGTGGGAAGCAAGGTCACGTTCTCCGCCGAGGTCGGGTGCGTCGGCGCGCTGGGCGTGATGGCAAGGCTTTCCGGCCAACTCAATCGCGAGTTCGACAAGCGCATCGCAGCGATCGTGTCCTTGGTCACCATGACGCAACAGCGAGAGCCCATGGCGCTCGGCGTCGATGGGGCGCCTGCCGCCGCGGGACGGCGCCGGTTCGATGCTTTGATTGCCGAGCTTGATCGCGATCCGGCAAGCCATGGGCTAGCCCCAAAACTCGCGGCGTATCTGTTGCACACGCCGACGGTGGAGTTGCGCGGCATCCGCCCCTTGGCGCTGGCGCGACGATGGCAGGCGCCGCCAGCCGACACGGTGGAGCTGTTCCTGGCCGCACAGCACCGCGGCCTTCTGGCCATGGGCTGGGACTTGCTCTGTCCGCGCTGCCGCGGCGCCAAATCGCGGGTCGAGCGTCTGCACGAACTGCCGCGCGGCGCGCACTGCTCCTCGTGCAACATCGACTATGGGCGCGATTTCACCCGTAACGTCGAGCTCACCTTTCACCCCGAGCCGTGGTTTCGGCCGCTGCCCGAAGGCGAGCTGTGCATGCTCGGGCAAGGCTCGACTCCGCATGTCAAGCTTCAGGCCGAGGTCGCCGCACATGCCAGCAAAAATTTCGCGCTGACGCTCGCTCCGGGGCCTTACCGCTTTCGCACCGTCGAGGCGGGCGGCGAAGCCGAAGCCGACATCGGCGCCGACGGCGTCATCCCGCAGGTCACGGCGCACGGCTCCGACATTATATTGGCGAACGGCCGCGCCGGCGAATTCGCGGTCTATAACGACACCGACGCCGCGCTTTATTTCGTCGTCGAGGATCGCAACTGGACCAAGGACGCGCTGACCGGCGAGCGCGTCATCGCCATGCCGGCATTCCGGCGGCTCTGTCCCGAACAGCTGCTGCGCCCGGGCGACGACGTCGAGATCGGCCGGGTCACGATCATGTTCACCGACCTGCAGGGCTCGACCAAACTTTACGAGGAACTCGGCGACGCCAAGGCCTATAGCCTGGTGCGCGACCATTTTGCGTTTCTGTCGGAGCGGGTGCAGCGCCACAACGGCTTCATCGTCAAGACCATCGGCGACGCGGTGATGGCGGCGTTCGGCGATCCCGCCGACGCGGTCCGTGCCGCGTTGTCGATCCACGACGACGTGGCGAGTTTCAATCGTGGGCGCAGCGACGGCGGCGTCGTCTTGAAGCTCGGTCTGCATCTCGGCGCCTGCATCGCGGTGACCGCCGGCGGCGTGCTCGATTATTTCGGCTCCGCCGTGAACACGGCGTCGCGGCTCGAGCATCAGTGTCGCGGCGGCGAAGTCATTCTATCGAGCGCCGTGCTCGCCGACGGCGAGGCCCGCGAAGCGCTGGCGGGCCGCAGCGCGATCGAAGATCAGGCGACCTTGCGCGGCTTGCGCGAACCGGTGCCGTTCGTACGCATCGGCGCCTGAGCGGGCTCCTGCACCGTAGCGTTTCCGCCCTCGAACCAGCGCAGGAAGCGACCGGCAGCCAGGCCCCGGGTGAGCGCGAGGTTATATTCGCGGAAGACTTCGGGAGTGTGCCAGCCACCTGCCGGCCAATTGTCGACGGCGCGTTGCAGCCGCGGCAGATCGACGATGCGGCGTGCGAGTGGCGACTGCCTCAGCGCAGCAACCTGATGCGCCAGCTCATCGCGCCGATCGGCGAGCCCTTCGTACCAATCGGCGTGCTGCAGGCCGCTCAGGCGGTTGGACAATATAATGTCCGGAAGCCGCCCCCACATGGCGCGGCGGATCAGCGAGCGGTCGACGCCTTCGAGGAGGTACTGCTCGGGCGGTATGCCCAGGCAATAGGACACGACATCGATGTCGGCCGTGGGGTCGCGCACTTCGACGCCGGTGACCGCCTTCTCGGCGGCGTGCCAGTCGCCGAAATAGTCAACCTGCGCCAACCCCCGCAGGTGCTCGTCCTCGCATGCCCGATAGAGAAAGTCATGGCCGCTTTTTCTAGCGCGGTCGCCGACCGCCATGGCGGCGGCAAAATCCGGACGGATCGCCGCGTGATCCTGCCACGGCGCGGTGCGACCCGGATGACGGCGCCGGTCCGCCCACTCGCCAAGCTGATCCGACAGCAGCGGCTCGACGAAGAGCCGGCATAGCGCTTGCCAGCGCGAATAGGCCGACTGGCGATAGAACTGTTGCCATTGGCGCCACGCGGTGATGAACCGACCACGTTTGAGGTGCGTGACCGATTGCGACCAGCCGTTCCAGCTTATGGTGCAATTGCCGTAAAAGCCGCCGAGCAACACGCGGCGGCCGTGCGTGCGCGCCCGGCGCAGGAGCGCCAAAATCCAGCCCAGATGCGTCGGATTGCGCACCGGACCTTCCAGCGCAACAAAAAAACGCTCGAGCTCAGCGAGATCGTCACCTGCGTCGCCGGTGACGTAAGTGACATCGATGTTGCCGGCGGCGCGCGCGATGGCGTCGACGTGGGGCCGCTCGTCGGCATAGTGGCCGGCCGCCACGGGGCCTGCGAAACCGTGCCGCGGCACACCGGTGAAAGCCATGAGCCGCTCATTCTTCTCCGCGAGCGCGCGGGCGGCCAGTGCCGCAACGGATGATGAATCGAGCCCGCCGCTCAGCAGTGAGCCGATCGGATGGGCGCTGCGCATTTGCCGGCGCACTGCGAGATCGAAGCGCTCGCGCAAGGCGTCGGCATAGGCCTGATCGGAGGCGAGCCTGACCGGAGCAACGTCGCGCGGCGACCAGTAACGGTATTGTCTCAGCGAGCCGTCCGCCCCGACCTGCATGACATGCGCGGGCGGCACGCGATAGACGCTTCGGTAAACGGTCGTCGCATGATCGGCGTGATTGAGTACCAGGAAATCCGCGAGCTTTTCCTCGTGCAACTCGCGCGGCACCCCATCGAGCGCGAACAGCCCATTCGGCATGGAGGCAAAGGCAAAAAAGCGCTCGCTCTTGTGCCACATCACCACATTCAGCCCGAGATGATCGCGCGCCAGCGTCAAGACGTGACGGCGCGGATCCCAGATCGCAACCGCGAACGGGCCGCGCAGCAACGGCCACACCGCGTCGCCGAGCTTCTCCCAACTGGCGAGCAGCACGCGCGAGTCTGGCCAGGCGCGAGCCTCATGCGCCGTCACATCGATCCGCTCCAGCATGTCAACGCGATTGTCGAGCCGCACATCGGCGGTGATCAGCAAACCGCGCGCGCTCCGCCACGGCTGACGGTCGAACTGGTCCTCGGGCGTCATTCGCATCAGCGTATGGACGAAGCCGAGACCTTCCTGCGTGGCGATTTCGAAGCGATCGGGACCGTATTGCCGCAACGCATTGGCGGCGCGCTCGAGGTCGCGCCGCCCGACCGGCCGGCCGTCGAAGCGCAGCAAGCCGGCGATCGCGCTCATGGCGGAGCCTCGTACATTGTCGCGGCGCCGAAGGCAGCGAGACGCGTGAAGTCAGTCGCCCCGGCGCCGCCAACGATCTGATCGTCGCCGATCTCGACCCAGGCATGCGCGTCGAGGGCGCCACTGCTGCGCTTGACGCCAAGGCAAAGCCGGCTCGCGATGCCGCGCCGGCGCAGCATGGCGTGGGCCGCCAGCGCGCGCGGCAGGCACAGCGCATGCGTCCAGGGGCGCTCACCGAGCGCGTCGATAGCCCAAGACACCCAGTGGATTTCGTCCGTCGCGAAGCGGCGCCGGCGCCGCGGCGGGCGGTCGGCCCAGGCAAAAATGCGCGCCGGAGGAAGAAAGCGCACCGCGAGCCGTGCCGCGATCAGCATGGCGGCCGCCTCGCGCAAGTAGGCGCGCCGCCTCGCTCGCGGCGTCATCGCGCGGCGCTCGGTACGACCACTTGCGCCAAGCGCCGCTCGACCAGCGTCTGCAGGAACGGCGTCACGTCACGTGCCAATGTCGCCGCATCGACGTCGTGGCTCAGCGCCAGTGCGTCGAAAATTTCGCCGACACTTCGTGGTTCGGCGAGCAGAGTCCAAATGTCGCTCGCGACCGCGTTGAAGCTGAAGTAGGAGCCAGCGCGGACGCTCAGCACCACCGCGCCCTGATCGAGCGCGACCGTCGTCGGCTCAGCGTCCCGAACAAGAATGCTGTCGTTCGTCAGGCGCAAGGCCGTCAGGCTCCACTGCGACCCGGATTGAGCCTAATTCTCCCACCGCGCAGACAGCGGGAACGCCCATTCCATGGAGAATCCAAATTTCGCCTCTGGCGCCGCTGGCGACTGCGGCTCGGCACGATCGATCCGGCGCGACGGCTGCGCACCGGCGGCTTGTTGTTGGTTGTCGGTAGCCGATCTTGTTTCACGGCCGATCGGCAGCTCGACCAGCGCCGGGGGCTGCCACGCGCGCCGCATACCTTTGGTGGTCATTTTAGATTTCGCCGGTTGCATCGTCTGCCCCCGCGGCCTGTGGTGCCTTCAAGCGTTCTAGGGGATCGACTTCGGCCTGGCAAGCCGGCGTCGCCCGAGGATCGCGGCTCTGATGCAATTTGACGGCGCGTATGACAATGACGCGCTCAGCCTCAGAAATGACAGGCTTGCGCTCATGCGGCAAAATCGGCACGCTGTGCGATGCCGGCAACCAAGCGGCAACGCACCTCTCCGCTTCGCTCAAAACAAGCTTCTCGGGAGCATCCAGTGAACCGCCGATCTCTGCTCACATCCGCAGGGCTTGCTTTGATCGCGCAGCGGCTGCCACCGACGGCATGGATCGGCACAGCTGCGGCGGAAACCGCGAGCGCCGTCTGGCGGCACGGCGTGTCGCCGTACGGCGACTTGAAATATCCGGCGAGCTTTCCGCACTTCGACTATGTCAATGTTTCAGCGCCGAAGGGTGGCGCGGCGCGGCTGATCACGCTGGGCACGTTCGACAATTTCAATATCGTCGTTGCCGGCATCAAAGGCACGCTGGTCCAAGGCGCCGACCTTCTCTACGACACGCTGATGGCGCCAGCGCTCGATGAGGCTTCGGCCGGATATGGCCTGCTCGCCGAAGCGGTGAGTTATCCGGACGATTTTTCCTGGGTGTCGTTCCGGCTGCGACCGCAAGCGAAGTGGAACGACGGAACGCCGGTGACGCCCGACGACGTCGTCTTTTCCTTCGAGGCCTTCAAGAAGTCCAGTCCATTGTCCGCAGCGAAATACCGCCAGGTGACGAAGGCGGAGAAATCCGGCGATCGCGACGTGAAGTTCGCCATCGAAGGCTCCGGCAATCGCACATTGCCGCAGGCCATCGGCGAGCTCGTCATTCTGCCGAAGGCGTGGTGGCAGGGCACCGACCAGAACGGCAAAGCGCGCGACGTCGGCACGAACACGCTCGAGCCGCCGCTCGGCTCTGGCCCTTATCGCATCAGCGAATTCCAGCCCGGCCGCAGCATCGTCTACCAGCGCGTCAAGGACTATTGGGGCAGCGCGCTCCCCGTCAATGTCGGCCGGGACAATTTCGACGAGCTGCACTTTGAATATTTCCGCGACGCAACCGTCGCCATCGAGTCCTTCAAGGCCGGCACGGTGGACTGGCGGGTCGAGAACAGCGCCAAGAATTGGGCCACGGCCTACGACTTTCCCGCCGTCAGCGACGGTCGCGTCATCCGCGAGGAATTTCCGATAGCCAATGTGGCATTGATGCAGGCCTTCGCCTTCAACATTCGCCGCTCGAAATTCCAGGATCCGCGCGTACGGCTGGCGTTCAACTATGCGTTCGATTTCGAGGACATGAACAAACAACTGTTTTTTGGACAGTATAAGCGCATCGCCAGTTATTTCGAAGGCACCGATCTCGCCGCCACCGGTCTGCCGACCGGACGCGAGCTCGAGCTCCTGGACAGCGTGCGCGACAAAATTCCGGCCGAGGTGTTCAAGAAGCCGTATACCAATCCGGTCAGCGATGGTCCCGCCGCGGTGCGCGAGAATCTGCGCCAGGCCATTCACTTGCTCAAGGAAGCCGGCTACGAGATCCGCGGTCAGCAGCTGACCAACGTCAAGAGCGGCGAGCCGTTCAGTATCGAGCTTCTGAGCAACAACCCGTTCTTCGAGCGCGTATTCTTGTTCTACAAGCCCGCGCTCGAACGCCTCGGCCTAACGGTCTCGGTGCGAACGGTGGATGAGACGCAGTACGTGAACCGGCTGCGCGGCTGGGACTTCGACATGCTGATCTATTCCTGGGGCGACTCGCTCTTCCCCGGCGCCGAACTGCACGACTACTGGGGCTCGGCGGCCGCCGACGAGCCCGGCTCCGAGAACGTCATCGGCATCAAAAATCCGGCGGTCGACGCGATGATCGAACACGTCGTGGCGGCAAAGAGCCGCGCCGAACTGGTTGCCGCCTGCAAAGCGCTCGATCGTATCCTGCTGTGGAATCACTTCGTCGTGCCGCAGTGGAGCTACAGCTATATGCGCACCGCCCGCTGGAATCGCTTCGGCCGTCCCGATCCGATGCCGAAGTACGGGATGGCGGCGTTCCCGACGCTGTGGTGGTGGGATGCCGACAAAGCCGCCAAGACGGGATAACGTGCGCCGCCATCGTCGACAAGGATTCCACCTAAACTGGCAGCCATTGCAAACGCTTGGCACCGGAAATTCGTCGTGATAGGCTCAACAAAAGGGAAAAATTTCCAATTTCATCGGCTCAGTCGCATGACGAGCCCAGCCGAATATGACGAGAAAGGGAGCTGCCATGGCAGAGAAACCGACAGCGTCCGCAAGCCCGGGTGAAGGCGCGGCGGCTACGCCAGAGGAACGCCGCGAGTTGGCCACGAAGCTGGTTGACCGGTTCGCGGTATGGTCGGGCGTTGCCGGGCTTATTCCCCTGCCCGTCGTCGACTTGGTTGCGGTCGGCGGCCTCCAGATCCAGATGCTGCGTCGTATTTCGCAAATCTATGACGTTCAGTTCTCGGAGAACCGCGGCAAGGCGCTTATCGCGAGCCTCGCTGGGACAATGATTCCGGCGACCAGCGGTTTGGGTGCCGCGAGTGCGCTCAAGACCATGCCGTTTCTTGGCATGGTGGCGTCGGCGTTCGTCATGCCGGCACTCTCCGCCGGTTTCACCTATGCCATCGGCAAGACCTTCATCCAGCACTTTGAGTCCGGCGGCAGCCTGCTGGACTTCAATCCGCCGGACTATCGCGAATTCATCAAATCGCAGAAGGAAATGTGGGATTCGCGAACCAAGAAGTCCGGATCGGCGGCCCAGTCCGGGACCGGTGCTTGACATCGCGCCGGCTCACCGCAGCCAATCGAGGAGCGGCACGGTCCTCCGTCGCGTATAGCTGCTGAGCGGAGAGATCGCTCCCATGATTGAAGTGCCTCTTTACCTGGTGTTCTGTGTGCTGACGGGTCTCTACGGCATCGAACGCCGGTTGGGATTTTTTGGCATATTTCTGCTTGCACTGGTCATCACGCCGTTACTGGTGATGCCGGCGCTGTTGATCACCGCTCCGCGACGCCGCATCGAGTCGAACGGGTGAACGTAGAACGCGTAACTTATTGGGGCGGGCAAGTGTATCCCTCGCCGAGTCAGCCGCGACGCGTCGTCGAAGCGTAGGGAGGACGACACCTCATGTCCTTCCTGCAGCTTGTTCAGCGCGAAATGCAGGGATCCCTGCCGCGTCTCCTGTTCATGTCCGGCTTGGGCGGCATCAGCACGGCGGCCGTGCTCGCCTCCATCAACGCCGGGGTGCAAAACGTCGGCAGCGGACAGAAGCCCGGCCTGTGGGCGGCCTCGCTTTTTCTGGTTGCGCTGTTTCTGTTCTGGAAGACGCAGGAATACGTGACGATCTCGGCGACCGCCGAGATCGAAGGCATCATCCATAAATTACGACTGCGCATCATGGATCGGATCAGGCGCTCGGAGCTGCTCGAGCTCGACGATATCGGGCGCGCCCGCATCGTTGCCGCGGTCACCGGCGATACCGCGATCCTCACGCAAGCAAGCAACATGCTCTGCTTTACCGTGCAGGGCGCGGTGTTGATCTTCTTCGTGTCGTTTTACGTGGCGTTTCTGTCGTTTGCCGCGTTCGCGATGACTTTCATCATCGTGATCGGCGCAGGCGCGATCTTTCACATGAAGAATCACCGGCTGGCCGCGCAGAAGGCGGAGTCGGCGGCTTGGGAGCGCCGGCTGTTCGATCGCCTGACCGACTTCCTCGACGGCTTCAAGGAGGTCAGGCTCAACAGCGTGCGCAGCGCCGAGCTGTATGACGACGCATCCGACGTGTCGCGGATCGCGGCCAATATCAAGATCCGGACGCAAGCCGAAACGTTCAAGATGATCGTCAACTCGCAGATTTCGATGTACGTGCTGCTCGGCGCCGTCGTTTTCGTCGCGCCCACGTTCGGCGACTCGCTCGGCGGCTCGTCGATCTCGAAGGCGACGACCGCGCTTTTGTTCGTGGTCGGCGCCTGCTTCGGCCTGGTGCAGTCGATCCCGATCCTGCTGAACGCCAACGCCGCAGCGAACCGGATCGCCGAGTTGGAAGCCGCGCTGCGCGGCGCCGGCGCTGCCATACCGGCGGACCTTGCGATCCCGAAGCGTTTCGACAAGATCGAGATGCACAACATCACGTTCCGCTACGTCGACAAATTCTCCGACGCCGCTTTCACGATCGGGCCGATCGATTTCACCTTGCGGCCCGGCGAGCTGGTGTTCATCACCGGCGGCAACGGATCGGGCAAATCGACGTTTCTGCGGGTGCTCGCTGGGCTTTATCCGCCCGCGGCCGGCGATATCGTTCTCGACGGCATGCGTATCGACGGCAGCAACCGCAACGCCTATCGCGCGCTGATGTCGGCGATTTTCTTCGACTATCACCTGTTCCGGCGGCTTTACGGCATACCGGAGCCCGAGCCCGGCGAGTTGGAACGGTTGCTGTCGCAGTTTCGCCTGGCCGACAAGACGGGGCTGACCGCCGAGGGCGAGTTCCGCACGCTCGACCTTTCCGGCGGCCAACGCCGGCGCTTGGCACTGATCGTCAGCTTGCTGGAAAAGCGCCCGATCCTGCTGCTGGACGAGTGGACGGCCGAGCAGGACCCCGAATTTCGCCGCAAATTCTATGACGAGCTGTTGCCGGACTTGATGCGCGCCGGCGGCACCATTGTGGTCATCACCCACGATGACCGCTATCTTGACGAACTGACGTTGCCGGCGCGGCGGATCCGCATGGACGAAGGCCGCATCGTCGACCAACGTTCGATAAATATCGGCTGATCGCGGCGATCGATGGATAACGGCTGATGGCAAGGTATCCGGACATCCTTGACGACGAGACGCCGCCGCAAGGCCGACGCGGCCTCTGGCGTCGGATCAGGCGCCACATTCCGCGGCTGTCCATCGTATCGATGACGGCGTTGCTGATCACCATCGTGCTGTGGCCTTACGTCGTGGTCACGGTTCCGACCGGGCAGGTCGGCGTTCTCTGGTACCGCGTGATCGGTTTCGACACTTATTGCTGGTGCATCGCGCGCGGCACGGTTCTGAACCCGCTTGAAATCCGTGAAGAGGGTCTCCACCCGATCGCGCCGTGGAACAAGCTGTTCCTCTACGACCTGCGACTGCAATCGGAGACGCAGACCTACAACGCCATCTCCAAGGACGGCGTGAGCATGACCGTTCAGATCAACGTGCGGTATCAGCTCGTGCATAACGCCGTCCCGGTGCTGCACAAGTTTATCGGCGAGGATTACTTTGCCACCGTTGTCAGCCCCGAAATCGGCAGCCAAACGCGCCAGGTCATCTCGCACTACACGGCGGAGCAAGTCTACATCTCGCGCGAGTCCATCCAGGAAGAGATCCGCGAAAATTCGCAACGAAGCCTTGGTGCCAACCTCAACAGATTGGCGCAGCCCGAGGCGGTGGAGCAACCCGATCCCGAGCACTACAACAACGCCCTGCAGAACTCGATCCAGATTCTCGACACGCTCGTGCTCGGCATCGAACTGCCGCCGGCCATCGTCGCCGCGATCAACCGGCAGACCGAGCAATTCTATCTGATCCAGGAATACAAGTTCCGCGTTCAGCGTGAGGCGCAAGAATCCGAGCGCAAGCAGATCGAGGCCAACGGTATCGCGGCGTTTCAACGCACCGTCAGCCAGGGCATTTCGGATTCCTATCTGCGCTGGCGCGGCATCGAGGCGACGCTGGCCTTGGCGCAGTCGCCGAACGCCAAGATCGTGATCATCGGCAGCAACAAGGACGGCCTGCCCGTCATTCTCGGCAACGTCGACACGCCGGTGGCGCCACAGCAATCCGGCAGCAATGGCACGCCCGCACCGTCGGCCGCGGCGCCGAGCGACAAGGCGGCGCCGGGCGGCGCCGCGACAACGCCGAGCGACGGTTCGACCGAAGCCGATTCCGCGACGAAACACGCGAGCAACAATGCGCCGACGAGCACCGATAAAGCGCCGAACACGGGCGGCGGCTACACCCTTCCCGACATCCAGGCCATTCTCTCACGGCTGTCCAGTGCGATACGGCCTTCGGCTTCGGCGCCGGCATCCGACGCGGCAGCGCCACCGAAGCAATAGTCTCATGATCGCGCTTTGGCCATCACGAAGGCGTACGGGTACGATGAACTCGCCACAACAAGACAGGGCGGCGGCTCCGGAGGGCACGAAGCGTCATCCGGTCATCCGGGCGCTTATCTTTTTGGTCGTCTTCGTGGTGGGCTTGCTCGTCGGGCGCGCCATCCACTATCACGATGTGGCAAAGCGCGATGCCGCCATCCAGCAATTGCAAAAAACCGATCAGCAACTCGAGACGACCGTCAACCAGCAGAATACGGATCTGGTCTCGCTGCGGAACCAGGTCGCCAGCCTCAGGGCCAAGCTCGACGCCATCATGCCTTCGGAGAACACCTACAATATCGACCCCAATCACGCGATCATGGTCGCCGACGGCCGTTTGACCATCGGCTGGGTTGGGTTGCCGACCGTCGACGGCATCACCATGAATATCAACGGCACGCCGCAATCGGTAGCCGTGGGTGACATCATCCGCGTTTCACCCGATGCCGCGACCGCGTGCGAGTTGCGGCTGCAATCCTTCGATATCAAGCTGGCGCGCTTTTCCGCGACCTGCACGACGAAGCCAAAATAAATCCGATCGCACCGCGGCCGGCTACTGCCAGATCAGGACGTTGGGTAACGTGCCGTCGATCCGCCGCAGCAAAGTGTAGCCGACGCCGGCAAGGCCACGAAACAGACCGAGATTGAACCGGCCCTTGCCGCTATTCCAGCGGTAGTCGCCGGTCGTAGCGGCCGTCTGCAGCACCGCCGCAAGGCGCTCCGCCCCGAGCGCGCGCAGATCGTCACGGCGGAGCGCCGTGCCCGCTTCGCAGAGAAACTCGATACCGCCGAGCGTGCCGCAGCACAGCGTGTCGACCGCAGCGGGCGGGTTTTGCCGTACGCCCTCGACAGCGTTTTCAATATCGACGGCAGCTCCTGCGGTCCCACGGAATTTCGCAGATGCGAGCCGGGCGAGACCGATGCCGACCGCGCCGTGACACCACTGGCACGGCCACGACGGCGCTCCATGCACACGAACGTCCGGCCAATTGTGGCGCCCCGTGTCGTAACGCGAATCCTCGAACGCAACACACTCCGACGCGGCATCGGCAAAGTCCTCCCGTCCGCTGGCCTCGGCGAGCGACGCCAGCGCGTAGGCGAAGCCAGCGGCCCCATGCGACATGCCGTTGAGCGCTTGCGCGCCGGAGCCCTGCCCGACCCATGAGCGGCGACCCTGCGGTCCGAGCCGCGGTTGGCGGAGCAGATGCTCGCCGCATTTTACGGCGCGCCGCAAGACGTCGCTCGCTCCGGTATCGCGGTAAAGGCGCAGCAAGGCGAGGACGGCGCCAGCGCTGCCGCCGATGACGTCCAGCTGCTTGTCGGCAGCAACAAGGTCGTCGGTGAACAATTCCGTGGCGCGGTGCGCGTCGGCAAGGAGCGAAGCGTCTTGGAGCTGCCTGGCGATGACGCTGAAGGCGTAGACGACCGAACCCAGGCCCACGGCGCCGCCGATGCCAAGCGCGCGCGCCAGGCGCGCTGCGTTTCGGTTTTTCAGGCTCTTGCGCAACTGCACCAATCCGGCAAGCGCCAGGTCGCCTGACGCCTGCTGACCGGCCATCGTCGCGTGGGCGGCGAGAAAGACGCCGACGCCGGCAACGCCGTTGTAGAGGTCGGGGCCGAGGCAGGCGAGCTGAGACACCTCGGCGTCTCCCACCCAATCAAGACCGATCCAGGCGGCGCCCGGGCCGCGGCGAACAGCACGATGCGCGAGCTCCGCGGCGATCCGGTCGGCCTCGCCGACGAGGCGCTCGCGCGAGAGCGCGGCGGCACCCTGCGGCTCTTTCGGCCCTGCTGCCGCAGGCGGAAGCGCGCTCCCGCGCGACAGCGAGCTCGTGTTCTGGCGGATCACCTCGACCTGCCATGCGATTTCGGCGGCGTCGAATTTCTCGAAGCGCTCGCGCGCCCGGTGCAAGCCCGACGGCGACGCCGTCGCGATCAATTTGCCGCTGGCATCGCCGACGTCGTGTCCGTCGCTCGGCGTCACGAAATGCGGCACGTTCAACGTCACCAGCGCCGCCCGTTCGGCTCGCTGCAATGGCCACAGGGGGTCGCGATCCTTTTCCCAGTCGGCCAGACGAGCGATGAAATCCGCCTGTGCGGACCACGTCACGCCGTCGTCCATCGCCTTGTGATTCTTCAGGCGCTGCAGCAGCATGTAATAAAATCTTGTGGCGCGGATGACGCGGCGAACGGGAACGCCGGAAAATCCCGCGAACAGCCGGTCCCGACCAGCCTTCCTGCCGTACTGCGCCAGGAAATTCGCGTACTGCTCGAAGCCCGCGACAAATTCCTCGACATGCGCGCCGAACCTGGCGCCGCGTCCCTCGACATGCGGCAGATTAGGGCTGAGCTTGCCCTGCTCTTTCGCTCTTGCCGGCCGCATCGCATCGGAATTGATGTCGTGCCAGGCGATCTTAGTTCGGTCGGTCCAGTCGGCAGTCATGCCGCCGATGGCAAAGACGGCGTTGTCGGGAGAGCGTCCATAGGCAGGAAGCAGGCCGACCGCCATGACAGAGTTGCCGACGATATCTCTTGCCGCGGCGAAAGCGAGCTCCTCCGGCGCTTCGGTTCTTTCTTCCTCGGGAGCCGCCTGCAGAACCATTTCCAGATCGATCGGCACCGGGTGGGCGCCGCATGCGATCATGTTCTCCTGATGCATGTCGGTCGCGGCGAACAAGTGGAACAGAGCGAGCCAGGCGCCGGCGCGGTGAAAAAATTCGCCGAACGCTCCCTCATCCGCGCACGGCGCATGATCGATGAATTCGGTCCAACCGTAGCCGTCGCGGGCGAGTGCGCGCACGGCTTTGAGCTCGACTGGCGGCGAGGCGCCGTTCAACCGTTCGATCAGAGCGTGCCACGCCGCATCGAGCCGCAGGTCCTTCGGCTTGTACACGACGCGCGCGCCGTGCTCGAAGCTGACGATCCGGACCGAGCGGCCGTTGTTGTGTGGATCGGACAGTTCGCCTTCGATCCTGGCAACCCTGCGGGCGGTTTCAGACCCGAGAATGTCGCGGCGGATGGTGGCGAGATCGGCATCGAGACGCATGACGAGTTCGCGCGACGCATCGATCCATTGCCGCGTGATGACCGCAAGGAGCCGCAGCAGCACCGGCTTGTCTTCAAACAGACGACGCCACCCGCCGGCTTTCATCTCAGCGACGAAGCGCCGGTAGCGCGACGTGCCGGCCGCGGCCGCCTGAGCGCTCGCCGCGGGCGGCGGCGCCTCGGCGCTGCGCGCTTTGGCGAAGCGCTCATAGAGCGCGGGCGTGCATAGGCCGGAAAGCGACCGAAGCAGCGCTTGACGGAGGCTCAAGCGGGCGTTCGCGTTGAGGTTGTCGGCGACCCCCGCGGCGAGGCCGGACCAAAGGCGCACCTCAGCCGCGGCGACGAGGGCGTTGAACAGGTCCTCGAACGCGCAAGGCTCGGGCGGATTAGACCCGGCAATTGCCGCAGCATGGCCGTCTAAGTCCTGCAGCGCCGCTTCGATCCACTGGGCGTCCTCGATCCACGCCGGGACAGGAAGCTCGGGACGGCGGCGGACGGTGGCGAACCTGGTCAGCACGGAGTTGTAGTCCAGGGCGTCCCGCTGCAACCGGCGGCCGAACAGCGACCAGTCGCCGGCGGCGCACGACCGGCTCCATGCGGCGAGACGCCGCGACGCCAGATCGGCGTCGTCTTTCTGGCCGGACAGCGGTTCGAAATCGTTGGACAGAATTTCGTCGATGGTTGCCGCTCGCACGACCAGTCGCTGGTAAAAGGCATCCACCCGATTGCTCTCCAAAGCGACCGTCCGGGCTATCACGTGATTATTCTATTGCCCCCTCGGCCAATGTCACAGCCGTCGTAAGGGCCCGTCAGTTCGCCGTCGGCTTTGTCAGCGCAGCGACCATCCAGAGAGCCAAAAAATCAGGCATTTTCCAGCCCGGCGCCTGTTAACCACGTCACCACGGAAGGGACGCAAATCGAAGTCGGCTTTCATGTAATTGTGCTGAGAAATCAGCCACCTCAACGACACTTTATGATGCCGCCGAGAGGGCTGCCTATACTTTACACCGGCCGGCACCGATGATTTAATGAGCGTGTGGGGGGCGTTATCGCAATTCTCCTCCGATTGGCGACGCCGCTAGTAACAGAAGGATCGACTCATGACCGACACTACCCGTAAGCTTGAAGAAGAAGTTCTCCCTTTCGAAGTCTCCGATGAGGCCCTGGAGGCTGCGGCGGGGCAGGAGAAGGCGGGTTATACGCTGGCCTATTGCTCCGGCCTCTCCGTCTGCCCGGCCTGACCGGCTGATCCTAACCTCTTTTTGGACCTTGACCTCCGGTCAAGGTCGTTGCGAGGCGCCGCTGCATGCGGCGCCTCGCTTCGTTTAGCGCTCCAGTTGCGTTACAGGACGCCTCAAAACTTCTCGCGCCAGCTGCTCCGTCGCACTCGCATAAGATGCAGGGAGCACTCTGCTCCGCCCTGTGGGCGACACGCGATGGCGGAACTCAGCAGGGCGCCCCTCTTGCTGAAATCGCACAAGCGCGCTCGCGTGCCGCAGGTCCGGACGGATGGGATTGGCCTACGCTGAGCGTGGCTGCCACCCCTGAGGCCCGAGGTGCGATGTCATGAAGCTTTCACGTCGCGCGGTCTTGCAGTTGGCGGCAACGGCCGCAGCACTACCGTCTACCTCTTGGGTTGCAAGCGCCGAGAGCTACCCGGCGCGGCCAGTGCACATGATCGTCGATCTGCCGGCGGGTCTCGCGCCTGACGTGCTGGCACGGCTCGTCGGACCGCTGCTGTCGCAGCGCCTCGGCCAGGAGTTCGTCGTCGAGAACAAACCGGGAGCGGGCGGCAATATCGGCGCCGAATATGTCGTGCACGCAGCGCCAGACGGCTACACCCTCCTGGTGATGATTTCGGGAAACGCTGCCGGTGGCGCGCTCTATCCCAACCTGACCTTCAATTTCGCGCGCGACATCGCTGCAATTGCCTTCCTCGGCTACACGCCCTTCGTCGTCGTGATCAATCCGTCAATCCCGGTCAAGACGATTCCCGAGCTCATCGCCTACGCCAAGGCCAATCCGGGCAAGCTCAACTGCGCTTCTCCAGGCGCCGGGACCGCACCGCATCTCGCCTTCGAGCTGTTTCGGATGATGACGGGCGTCGACATCGTTCACGTGCCCTATCGCACGGCCTATGTGCCCGACTTACTCGGCGGCCAGGTGCAACTCGCCTTTCCCGCCGTGCCGGCGGTGCTGGGCTTCATCCACTCCGGCAAGCTGCAAACGCTCGGCGTAACCAGCGCGACGCGCATGGCGGCACTGCCGAGTGTCCCGACCATCGCCGACAGCGTGTCGGGTTATGAAGGCAGTGGCTGGGTCGGGGTCGGCGCGCCGGCGAGGACCCCGGCCGATATCGTCGCCAAGCTGAACAAGGAGATCAACGCTATCGTCGGCGATCCGGCGATGAAGGAGCGGTTCGTGGCGCTCGGCGCCGAGCCGCAGCTGATGACCGCGGGCGAATTCGATCACCTCATCGCCAACGCCGCCGACAAGTGGGCGAAGGTGATCAAGTTCGCGAACATCAAACCCGAGTGACCCGGCGGCAGCCCTGTTCGGCCTACGCCCAAGCCCGCTATGATGGGCGGCGTCACAGGGAGGATCGCATCGTGAACAAGCCCGTCGACAGTTTCCAGGGCCGCCCCGTCGTTGCGCAGCAGGCCGGTCTCACGGTGACCCGCGTCGGCGCCAGCCTCGGCGCCGAGATCACCGGTGTCGATCTGCGAAAACCGATCTCCGACAACGTCTGCGACGCCATCGAGAATGCGCTGGCCGAGAACGAGCTGATCGTTTTCCGCAACCAGGACATCAGCTCGGAGAACCTGATCGACTTCGGGCGCCGGTTCGGCGAATTGACCGTGCATCCATTCGCGCCGCGGGACGAGAACGTCTCGGTGCTGATCAAATTCCGCAACGACGAAACCAACCCGCCGTTCCGAACCGACGTCTGGCACTCCGACGAGACGTTCCGCAAGGAGCCGCCGAAGGCGACCATCCTGGTCGCCAAGGAGGTGCCCACCATCGGCGGCGACACCATGTTCGCCAGCATGGCGGCGGCCTTCGATGGGCTCAGCGACCGCATGCAGCATTTCATCTCCGGCCTCGAAGCGATCCACGACTTCAAGCCGTTTCGCGAGCTGTTCGACGATTCCGAAGAAGACCGCAAGAACGTGATGCGCTGGGAGTTGTTATATCCGCCGGCCGTTCATCCGGTGGTGCGCGTGCATCCGGTGTCGGGCCGCAAGGTGCTGTTCGTCAATCCGCAGTTCACGGTCGCGATCAAGAACATGGACGAACGCGAGAGCCGGTCGCTGCTCGATACGCTGTTCCAGCAGGCGCAGATTCCGGAATATCAGTTCCGTCATCACTGGGCGCCGCACACGCTGATCATGTGGGACAACCGCTCGACCCAGCACTACGCGGTCAACGACTACTTCCCGCAGCGCCGCTACATGGAGCGCGTTACCATCAAGGGCGGGCCGGTGCATGGCGTCGAACGCGCTGATCCGGAAAGCGTGCGCAAGGCCATTCGCCGCACCGCGGGACGGCCGCCCGACAAACGAGGCAAGCCGCGGGCGCCGATCACGGCGGAGACGGCTAAGGTCTGATGGCCTAGTCGCATTGCGAGGAGCCGCTCGTGGCAGCCCACATCGAAGGATCGCTTTACTACGAGCGGATGGGACGAAGCGGGCCCGTCATGGCGTTCGTCCATCCGAACCCGATGGACCAGTCATGCTGGATCTTTCAGATGGCGCATATGTCGACATGGTATCGCTGCATCGCCATCGATATTCCGGGCTATGGCCGATCGCCCAAGGCCACGCCGGGGCTTACCATGGACGATATGGCGCAAGCATGCTGGGAAGCGATCGAGGAGATGGCGCCGGGCGAGCGCGCAATCCTGGTCGGATGTTCGGTCGGCTCAGCGATCGTGCCGTATATGCATCACCAAGCGCCAGCACGCACCGCGGCGCTGGTTCTTTCCGGCACCGGCTATAATCCCGGCAAGGAATTTACCCGGCGCCGCATCGCTTCCTATGAGGCGCAGGGCATCGACTATCGCTGGGACTATACGTTCGAGGATTTAAGCCCGGCATTCCGCGCAACGCCGCTGGCGCGGTTTTTTGCCGACATGTTCGCCGAACGCAACCCCTCGGCCGATTTGGGCTCGATCATTTTGCAATTCCAGGCCCTCGCCAAGCCGGACGCCGAGGACCACCATTCCCGGATCGCCTGCCCGACGATTATTTTGAGCGGCAGCGAGGACGGCACACACGCGAGTGCGGCGGCGCTCAAGGCGCGCATCCCCGGCTGCGAAATGAAAATCCTCCACGGCGCCGGTCACGCTTGTCAGATCGAGCAACCCTGGGAATTCGACAGGCACATGATCGCGTTTCTGAAAAAACACGGCCTGTTTCCCGCACAAACCATGGCGCGGTAGCATCCGTCGCAAAACTATCGCTCCGGCGTCGGTAGCGGAGGTTCATTCATGACCGAATTCAAGAGCCCGGCTCTCAAGGACGCGAGCGTGCGACGCGTCGCGCCTAAGCTTGCGAATCCATCCGGCATCCTGCACTTCACTCTAAGCGTGACCGATCTCGATCGCGCGCGCAGGTTTTACGAGGAGGTTGTCGGCTGCACGTTCTGGCGCCGCAACGACACCACCGTCTTCATGCGCTGCGGCGACGACTACTTCGTGCTGTCGCGCACCGGCTATCACACGCCGCAGAACCGCGATCGCGACACGTTGATCCATCACGCCTTCCTGATCTCGGGCGAGGATTTCGATGCGGCGCTGGCGCATGTGGAATCCTGCGGCGTCGAAGTGCTGCTGTACGAGGACGAAGGTCATCGCAGCTTCACCGGCCGCCACGCCTATTTCCACGATCCGGACAGCAACGGCATCGAGTTCATCGATTTCCATGGAATTGGCGATACTGCCGCTCCCGATTATCGGGAACGTCAGCGGCGTCTTCCCAAATCGCACCTTGCCGGCACCGCGGGCGTTGAAGGCTAAAATTCTCGGCGACCTTCCTGACATATGAGCAAAGCAATGCAGAACGTGATGAACCGCCGTTGGCTCCTTGCCGGCTATCCGGATGGCATGCCGTCGCCGGAAAACTGGACCTCGGATACCCAGTCGGTGCCCGATCCTGGACCAGGCCAAATCCTCGTCAAAGCCAGGTGGCTTTCCGTCGACCCCTATATGCGCGGACGCATGAGTCCGGGCGCGAATTACACCAAGGGCGTCGGCCTCGGCGAGGTCATGCAAGGCGGCGGCGTCGGCGAGGTCGTGGCCTCGAACCATCCCGCCTGGAAGATCGGCGATATCGCCGAGTCGATGAGCTTCGGCTGGCAAGAATGGTCTCTGCTCACGCCCGACACGTTCGGCCCCGCAGGCGTCAACAAGATCGATCCAAAACTCGCGCCGATCGAAAGTTCGCTGTCCTGGCTCGGCATGCCCGGCGTGACCGCCTATTTCGGCCTCCTCGACGTCGGTCGGCCAAAGCCAGGCGAAACGGTCGTCGTGTCCGCCGCCTCGGGAGCGGTCGGCCAGCTCGTCGGCCAGATCGCCAAGCTGGCCGGATGTCGCGCCGTCGCCATTGCCGGTGACGACGAGAAGCTTCGCTGGTGTCGCGAAATCGGCTTCGACGCGGCCATCAATTACAAAAAGGCCTCCGATCTCACGGCCGCCGTGAAGGAGGCCTGCCCTCAGGGCGTCGATGTCTTTTTCGACAGCACGGCAGGACCGATCCACGACGCGGTCATGAAGAACTTGAGCATCGGCGCGCGGGTGGTGATTTGCGGCCGCGTCTCGCTGGCCGCTCAGTTCGGCAAGCCGGATATCGGCGAGCGCTTCATGGGCCAGCTCATCGTCACACGAGCCAGCGTCCACGGCTTTCTGGTCTTCGACTGGTGGCACCGGCGCGACGAAGCCTTGAAGCGTCTGGCCGCCTGGCAGCGGGCTGGCAAAATCCGCTTCAAGGAGGACGTCCTGGAAGGCATCGACCGCATGCCCGAGGCATTCCTGCGATTGTTGCAGGGCAGGAACTTCGGCAAGCAGATCGTCAAAATCGGTTAGCAGGACACCGCGCAGCCTAATGGAACCAAGATCCGGAACCTTGGCATTCAGGCACGAACATTGGCGCCGCGCGATTCGCCGCGCCGCACCGCGACGATCTCGGCGAGGATAGATATCGCGATCTCGTCGGGCGTGATGGCGCCGAGATCGAGGCCCGCCGGCGCCTTGAGCTTGGACAGTCGTTCGGCCGCCACGCCCCGCTCGACGAGCGCGGCGCGCAGCGCCTGCGCCTTTTTGCGGCTGCCGACGAAGGCGACATAATCGACATCGACGGCGAGCACCGCTGCCAGCGCCGCCTCGTCGCCCCGCCCTTGCGTCGCGACGATGACATAGCGCGATGCGGATTCCGCGACCGGGAGGGCAAATCCTTCAATGCGGCGATCGGCTTCGGCGAAGGCCGATTGCTCCGCCGCGGGCGCGCAGACTGTGACGGCAAAGCCGCAACGCTTGGCGAGATCGGCGATGGCCACGGCGACCGGACTCGATCCGCAGATCACGACGTTCGGCCGCGGCAGCACTGGCTCGACGAAAATGTCCATGGTGCCCTGGCTTGGACACATGTTCTTGGCGAATCGCACGCCGCCCTCTTCCTCGCCGGCCGTGTGACCCTGGCCGGTCAAAACCTCCTCCGGCGCCACCGAGACGAGGCGCGACCTGCCGTCGGCAAGGGCGTCCTTCGCCGCCTTGAGCACCGCCGCCCGCGCACAGCCGCCGCCGATCCAGCCTTCGGAAAACGTGCCGTCGGGAAGGATCACTGCTTTTGCCCCGGCCTTGGCCGAGGTCGCCGCCACCGTGCGCACTACCGTCGCCAGCGCGAACGGCTCGCCGGTGGATTTCCGCGCAGCAATGGTTTCGAGGATGTCGGTCGCACGGTTCATTATCAGATCCTCGCCAAATATGGCTCCAGCGCTGCGAGGCTCTGCAGATTGTGCGCCGGCGCGAAGAGATCGACATAAGGCAGCGCGGCCTGCATGCCGCGGGCGCGCGGCGCGTAATCGCGCCAGCCGATCAGCGGGTTGAGCCATACGATCTTGCGGCAGCGGCGCCGCAGCCGGCGCATCTCCTCGCCGAGCCGATCCGGTTCGCCGGTGTCGTAGCCGTCGGAGACAATCATCACCGCGGTGCGCGAATTGATGACGCGGCGCGCGTGCCAGCGGTTGAAGGTGGCAAGGCTGTCGCCAATGCGCGTGCCGCCGCCGATACCTTGCGCCATGAGGGCAAGCTTCTCGACGGCCCGGGTGACATCGCGGTCGCGCAGCGACGGCGAGACATGCGCGAGGCGAGTGTGAAATACGAAGGCTTCGGCCTCACGGAAGACATCGACCACGCCGTGCAGGAAGCGCACGAAGAACGCGGTGTACAGGCTCATCGAGCCCGAGGCATCGAGCAGCACGACAAGCCGCAGCGGCTTGATCTTCCGACGGCGCCACGCGAGATCGATCGGCGTGCCGCCGTGCGACACGTTGCGATGGATGGTGCGGCGCAGGTCGAGCCGACGACCGCGCTTGCGGATTTGCTCGCGGCGAACGAGCCGCGCACGCATGACTCTCGCGAGCCGAGCCGCGAGCGCGTGGGTGGCGGCGATATCGTCCGGATCGACGACGTGGCGCAGGTCAGTCGCCGCCAGCTTTTCCGCGCGTGAGGCGCCCTCGCGGCGCCCCCTGCCCTTGGCCTCCGTTTCGCCATCGCCGTCGCTGCGCCATTCGGCGCGGTCCGGCAGGCCCAGCGCCTCCTGCGGCACATGGGCCTCGGCGAGTTTTTTCGCCGGCGCGTGGCCCGGGCTCGGTGTGCCGGTGAGCACCTGCCGCCGCCGCATGTCGCGGCCCAGCCAAAACGCATCGAAAATTTCATCGAAGCGCTCCCAGTCGGAATGAGTGGCGCAGAACAGCGCGCGGAACGCGGGTTTCAGCGACGTGGGGCGAACCGCGGCTGCAGACGTCAGCACTTGCAGTGCATCGCGCGTTTCGGCGAGGCCGACGCGGTAGCCGTTGTCGCGCAAGGTGCGGGCGAAGCCCGCGAGCCGGCGGCGGGCGGCGAGCGCGGCCATCACGCCACCTTGCCCAGAAGCCGCTCACTGACTTCACGCGTCACCCGCGCGCGATCTTCATGGGTCTTGAGCAAACAGATCATCGTCTCGTGGACGGCTTCCGGCTCCTGCCGCAGATCGTGGACTTCGAGCCCGGCGAGCGTCGCCGCCCAATCCAGCGTCTCCGCAACGCCGGGGACCTTTCGCAAATCCTCCTTGCGAACGGCGGCGACCATGCGGGCGATCTGCAAGGCGAGCGTGGTGTCGATGCCGGGCGTGCGGACCAGGATGATCTTCGCTTCGCGGTCGACGTCGGGAAAATCGACATAATGATAGAGGCAGCGGCGGCGCAGCGCGTCGGACAGTTCGCGCGTCCCGTTGGAGGTCAACACGACACGCGGGATCGAGGTCGCCTTGATGGTGCCGAGCTCGGGAATGCTGACCTGAAAGTCGGATAAAAGCTCAAGCAGGAACGCTTCGAACTCCTCGTCGGCGCGGTCCACTTCGTCGACCAGCAGCACCGGCGGCGTCGACCGACGGATGGCGGCAAGCAGCGGGCGCTCCAGCAGATACTTTTCCGAGAAAATGTGCTCTTCGATGATATCCGCATTTTCGCCAGCGGCCTCGCGCGCCTTTATGGCCAGAAGCTGGCGCTGATAATTCCACTCGTAGAGCGCCGCATTCTGATCGAGCCCTTCGTAGCATTGCAGCCGGATCAATTCCGTGCCGTGCACCGCAGCCAACGCCTTCGCCACCTCGGTCTTGCCGACGCCGGCTTCGCCTTCGAGCAACAACGGGCGCTTGAGGAATTCCATCAGCCACAGCGCAGTGGCGATGTCGCGGTCGGCGACATAGCCGACGGTCGCGAGCTTTTCCGCAATATCTTCGCGTTTGAGGGTCATGGCATGCGCTATACACTTCTCACTGTCATGCCCCGCGAAGGCGGGGCACCCAGTAATGGCCGCCTGCACCGGTGGTGATTACTGGATCGTCCGGCCAAGCCGGACGATGACGATAAGGTATTGCGCGGCGCCGCCGGTTGCTACCCATGCAGCCCGAGCTTCTCCGCCGCCGTCCAGGTGCGCCAGTGGTCGTGCGGCATCTGGATGTGGGTCGAGCCGAGGAAGGCGAAAGCGTCGTTGACCGCGTTGGAAAAGCACGGCACGCCGCCGACATTCGGGCTTTCGCCGACTCCCTTGGCGCCGATCGGATGGTGCGGCGACGGCGTCGTGGTCCAGTCGGTCTCCCAGTGCGGCGTCTCCACCGCGGTCGGCAGAAAGTAGTCCATGAACGACGCCGTGGTGACGTTGCCGTCGTCGTCGTAGTGGATCTCCTGGCCCATGGCGATGCCGAAGGCTTCGGTCAGCCCGCCGTGGATCTGCCCCTCGATGATCATCGGGTTGATCCGGGTGCCGCAGTCGTCGAGGGCATAGAAGCGCCGCACCTTGGTGGTGCCGGTATCGACGTCGATGTCGACGACGCAGATATAGGCGCCGAACGGGAAGGTGAAATTCGGCGGATCGTAATAGTTGATCGCTTCGAGGCCGGGCTCCATGCCGGGCGGCACTTCGTGATAGGCCGCCCAGGCAAGCTCGGTCATGGTCTTGAAGCGCTCCGGATTGCCCTTCACGCGGAACCGATCGACATCCCATTCCAGATCGTCGTCGTGCACTTCCAGCATGTAGGCGGCGATCATCTGCGCCTTGGCCTTGATCTTGCGGCAGGCCATGGCGGTGGCGGCGCCCGACACCGGCGTCGAGCGCGAACCGTAGGTGCCGAGCCCATAGGGCGCCGTATCGGTGTTGCCCTCCTCGACCATGATGTTGTCGGCCGGCAATCCAAGCTCCGTCGCGATGATTTGGGCGTAAGTGGTTTCGTGCCCCTGCCCTTGCGACTTGGTGCCCAGCCGGCAGATGCCGGTGCCGGTCGGATGAATGCGGATTTCGGCGGAATCGAACATGGCGATGCCGAGAATGTCGCAAGCGCGCGATGGGCCGGCGCCGACGATCTCGGTGAAGAAAGCGACGCCGATGCCCATCAGCTCGCGAGTCTCGCCGCGTTT